>JRYH01000081.1_pt1 | contig 131916 bp, 120 predicted proteins | sample 235351 | NCBI WGS metagenome assembly JRYH01 (sample SAMN03074221, study PRJNA261480) | activated sludge metagenome | biome: Wastewater Treatment Plant; feature: Wastewater; material: Activated sludge; isolation source: activated biomass of a wastewater treatment plant treating wastewater... ... | reverse complement strand
GGGTTGTTCAGAGGTTCCTTAAATTGCATAAGTGGCGGATGGGGTGGGATTCGAACCCACGGTGGGCGTGAACCCACGGCGGTTTTCAAGACCGCTGCCTTAAACCACTCGGCCACCCATCCGTCCTGATCGCGAGACCACCGAGGAGTAAAGCGTTCGCCTCGATCCTGCGGCACTGGAGCGTTTAGCCTAGTCTGGCGGCTTGTTCCAGACGTCGCGCGAGCGGGATGGTCAAAACATCCCGCTGATGGAGGTTCGACTGGCACGTCTAGCCCCGGTTTCCAACAGAATCATGGGCAGCACACAGCCTTAAGGGAAGATCAAGCTCAATTTGGCATGCTAATGCCGTTCTTCTGACATGTGCCCGTTGGAAGGTTCGGGGGAAGAGCGCGTCAAACATAGTCTCAAACGAGACCGAGAGGGAATCGTCGCTTATGCAACTTTTCGTGCGGGCCGCAAGCCTGTCACTGGCGGGGACGTTCGGGCGCTGGCCGGCAGGTTTCATTGCCGCGCTCAAGGCGCCAGTGTGTCTCGTTGCCGTTGCATCGATCATGGCAGGCTGTGCCAAGGATGAGCGCTCGTCGCCGCAGTCATGGGCAACCAGCACATATATGTTTCCGCCCTCGAAGGTGGAGGTTCCGGCAAGTCCGCGCGTTGCGACGGGCCCGGAGATTGCGCGAGGCGGGGGCATCTACAAGGTCGGCACCCCCTACAAAGTGGCGGGCAAGTGGTACATTCCGCGACACAACCCCGATTACGACGCGACAGGAACAGGCTCCTGGTATGGCGACGATTTCCACGGGCGCAAGACCGCGAACGGTGAAATCTTCGACAAGTACGCGCTGACGGCGGCGCATCCGACTTTACCTTTGCCGTCCTATGCTTATGTGACGAATTTGGAAAATAGCCGCACGGTGCTCGTGCGCATCAACGACCGCGGCCCCTATACGGGCGGACGCATCATCGATCTGTCGCATACCGCTGCGCGGCATCTGGGTTTCGATCACAAGGGGTTGACCCGGGTGCGCGTGCGTTATGCAGGGCGTGCGCCGCTCAATGGCGACGACCATCGCGAGCGGCAGTTTCTGGCCAGCCAGCCTTGGGCACGCGGAGGCGATCGCGTCGCAAGCTCGAACAAGGATAGCATGACAACCGGCACGCTGGCGCAACGCTGAGGTCACGCGTCTTCTTGTAATGATTCGCGCGGCATCACGATTTGCGGGCTGCGTTGACTATTGCAGCGGCCCACCATTGCGACACGCGACGTTGTCCACGATCATCTCGGCCATATACGGATAAACAACAGGTCGTGTTCCGTCCGGGCGTTGACAGGTCCAGCCTGTGACCAGATAGTTCGACAATAATTCGCTGGGAATGGAAAGGTTTGATGGGCCGGTCGTTTCACCATGCGCCCCGTGTTTCTGTCGTGCCTTTATGGTTGGCGGGGTTATTGCTCGGCATTCTGATTGGATCTGCGCTGCTTGCTCCGCGTGCGGCAGCTCAGGATTCGACATTCATTCCCAAGGCCGAACACGCAATTCTGATGGACGCTGACAGCGGCGCAGTGCTGTTCCAGCATGCCGCCGACGAGCTGACACCGCCAGCGTCGATGAGCAAGCTGATGACGCTCGCCGTCATCTTCAAGGCCTTGCGGCAGGGCACCCTTAAGCTCACCGACGAAATCACGATGAGCGAGCATGCGTGGCGGACGGGCGGGGCACCATCCGGCACGTCGGCGATGTTCGTGCCGATCAACGAGAAGGCGACGGTCGAGGAACTGCTGCAGGGCATCATTATCCAGTCCGGCAACGATGCATGCATCGCCATTGCCGAGGCGCTGGCCGGTACCGAGGAAGGCTTCGCGCAGGTGATGACGAACGAGGCGCGGCGCATCGGTCTCGTCAAATCCAACTTCAAGAATTCTACCGGGCTGCCAGCTCCAGACCACGTGACGACCGTGCGGGAGCTTGCCGAGCTGGCGCGCTATCTGATGCACGAGTATCCGGATCGGATGCCGATGTTTGCCCAGCGCGAGTTCAAATACCGCAAGCACCGTTTCTTCAACCGCAATCCGCTCTTGTTCCTCGACATCGGCGCTGATGGCATGAAGACCGGTTACACCAAGGAATCGGGCTATGGCCTGGTCGGCACGGCTGTGCAAGATGGCAAGCGGCTCATCGTCGTCGTCAATGGATTGAAAACCGCCAACGATCGCAAGGACGAAGCGCGCCGCTTGCTTGAATGGGGGTTCCGCTCTTTCGCGCCGTTCAAGTTGTTCAAGGACGACGAGGTGGTGGGATCGGCCAGGGTATGGGGCGGTGAGCGGTTCTATGTGCCGCTCGTCGGCAAGCATGGCGTCACCGTGGTGTTGCCGCGCTATCCGGCCAATCAGAAGATCCGCGCGGAAATCGTCTACAAAGGACCGCTGAAACCGCCCATCAAGCGCGGAGATGAAGTGGCCCGACTGCGGGTGACGTCGTCGACGTCGGCGACGAGCGAGGTGCCGCTCTATGCAGCCGAGGACGTGGCCAAGGCCGGGGTACTTCGCCAGGGGCTCGACAGTCTCATTCACCTGGCGTTCAATTGGATCAAGATCAATCTCTAGAGTTTAGTCCCGCGGCGAGGTGATGCGGCGTGGCGGCTTCTCGCCAAACCATGTTTCCGCTGCGATTTCCGGGATCTGGCCAAACGCGCAGGCGCTTCCATCTCTGGCCGCAAGGCTTTAGTGTGCGCGTCGATTGGCGGCCATGGCGGCCGCGAGGAAGCACGCGATGGGCGCGGGGAAATTCATCACATTCGAAGGCGGCGAGGGGGCTGGTAAATCCACCCAGGTACGGCTTCTGGCCGAGCGTCTGCTGCAGCATGGTCGCGACGTTGTGGTGACGCGCGAGCCGGGAGGTACGCCATTTGCCGAGCAGGTTCGCGCGCTCATCCTCAGTCCGGACGTAGCCGAGCATGCGCCCTTGTCGGAAGCGCTGCTGTTCTATGCCGCCAGGGCCGATCATATCGCCAGGGTGATCCAGCCTGCATTGAAGCGCGGCGCTATCGTCCTGTGTGATCGGTTCTCGGATTCGACGCGGGTTTATCAGAGCGTCGCAGGCGGTTTGCCGCCACTCGTTTTCGAACGGCTGGAGGAGATCGTCGTCGGCGAGACACGCCCAGACCTGACCATCATTCTCGATATCGACCCTGCCGCGGGGCTCGCGCGTGCGGAGGCGCGGCGCGCAACAAGCGGGAAGGATGCGCCCGCGGGTGGCTGCGCGAGGGGGCGCGACAAGTACGAGCGGCAGTCGCTCGACTATCACGAAAGACTGCGCTCGGGCTTTCTAGCGATAGCGGAACAGGAACCTTGGCGCTGTGTCGTTATTGATGGCAATCGCCCTGCAGAGTCGATCGCAGAAGAAGTTTGGAACACGATTGCCGCGCGCCTTGCCGTGAGCGAAAGGTAGTCTCATGGCTCGCGCTCCAATCGCGCAGGAGATCGAAGCGCCGCCGGAGATCGACCGGCTGGATGATTTTCCCCATCCGCGCGAGACGGTCACACTCTATGGGCATGGGAGTGCCGAGCAGGAGCTTGCAGCGGCACTTGCCAGCGGGCGGATGCATCACGCATGGCTGCTGTCGGGCTCGCCGGGAATCGGCAAGGCGACGTTGGCTTACCGGGTCGCCATGGCGGCGCTCGCTGCGCGCCAGGAACGTGACGCTTTCGGGCTCAGCCTGTCGGTGGAGCCGCTGTCGGTTGCTGTCCGCCAGGTGCGGGCCTTGTCGCATCCGGGGCTGCTGGTCATTCGGCGGCATTACAACTTCAAGGATAAGCGTTTTCCGCAATCGATCCCGGTCGACGAAGTGCGGCGGCTGCGTGCCTTCCTGGGGCATCGCGGCGGCGACGATGCCTGGCGGGTCGTGATCGTCGATACCGCCGACGAGCTCAACGTGAATGCCGCCAATGCGCTGTTGAAGTCGCTGGAGGAGCCGCCCGAGCGCACGCTGTTCTTTCTCGTCACTTCCGAGCCCGGCCGGCTCTTGGCGACGATTCGTTCGCGTTGCCGGACGCTCGACCTCAAACGCCTTGGGCCATCCGATCTGGAGTTGGCGGCGCGGCAGGCACTGGCGGCCGTCGGGCGCGATATGCCGGCTGGCGAGGATGCAGCAACGCTCCTGCGGCTGGCTGATGGTTCGGTACGTCGTTTCTTGAGTCTCCAGGCGGGCGGGGGGCTTGCGCTCTATCAGGAAATCTACGGCCTTCTGGCCGGACTGCCCGAGGTTGCCTGGGGCAAGGTGCATCAGCTTGCCGACACGTTATCGGGTCATGGCGCGGAGGTGCGTTTCGAGCTGTTCTTCGAGCTTCTGCTGGAGCTTCTGGCGCGAATCGTCAGGGCAGCGGCGACAGGGGAGGGGGCGTTGGAGGATGTCCGCCTAGCGAGCCGTCTGGCGGCGGGGCGGCTTGCCACCCTGGCCGAGGTGTGGGAAACAGTGGCCCGCGAAAAGGCGGAAACCGTTGCCCTTAATCTCGACCGGAAAACACTGATTTTACGCACTGTTTTCCGGCTGGAAGCGACGAGCCGCTAAAGGTGCTGCGCCGCCCGGCTGCAGCCCTGAGCGAGGAGTACGGATGAGCAACGAGAAACCCTTCTATATCACTACGGCGATTTCATACCCCAACGGCGTGCCGCACATCGGCCATGCCTACGAGGCAATTGCGACGGACGCCATCGCGCGCTTCGAGCGGCTCGATGGTAAGAGTGTCTTTTTCCTGACAGGGACCGACGAGCACGGTCTCAAGATGAAGCAGACGGCGACGAAGGAAGGCATCTCGCCGCGCGAATTGGCGGACCGCAATGCACAGCGGTTTCGCGAGATGGCGGCTGCGCTCAACCTCTCCAACGACGATTTCATCCGCACCACGGAGCCGCGGCACTACGAAGCGTGCCAGGAGCTTTGGCGGCGCATGGCGGCCAACGGCGACATCTATCTCAAGACTTACGGCGGTTGGTACTCGGTGCGCGACGAGACCTACTACAAGGAGAGCGAGACGGAGGTGCGTGAGGATGGTCAGCGCATCGCAACGCCGACTGGCACCGAGGTTGAGTGGCAGGAGGAGGAAACCTTTTTCTTCCGGCTGTCGAAGTATCAGGACGCGCTGCTCCAGCACTACGAGGAAAACCCTGACTTCATTCTGCCGCCCGAGCGGCGCAACGAGGTGATCAGTTTCGTCCGCCAGGGGCTTGAGGATCTGTCGATCTCGCGTACGACGCTCGACTGGGGCATTCCGGTGCCCGATGCGCCGGGGCACGTGATGTACGTGTGGATCGATGCGCTCAACAATTACATCACCGCAACAGGTCTTCTGGGCGGCGGCGACACGCGCCAGGAATACTGGCCGTGCGATGTTCACGTCATCGGCAAGGACATCGTGCGCTTCCACGCCATCTACTGGCCGGCATTCCTGATGAGCGCAGGCGTAGCGTTGCCGCGCCGTGTGTTCGGCCACGGATTTCTGTTCAACAAGGGCGAGAAGATGTCGAAGTCGGTCGGCAATGTCGTCGACCCCTTCGCGCTCATCTCGCACTACGGTGTCGACCAGGTGCGCTACTACTTCATGCGCGAGGTGGCCTTCGGCCAGGATGGCAGCTATTCGCCCGAGACGATTGCGACGCGCATCAATGCCGATCTCGCCAATGGTCTGGGCAATCTCGCCCAGCGCTCACTGTCGATGATCGCTAAGGGTTTCGAGGGGCGCGTACCAGAGCCTGGACCGTTCACCGATGCGGATCGGGCGTTGCTCGCCAAGGCCGATGCGCTTCACGCCAAGTGCCGCGCGGCGATGGACCGGCAGGCGATCAAATCGTGGCTCGACGCCGTGTGGGAGGTTGTGGCGGAAGGCGATCGCTATTTCGCCTCGGAGAAACCGTTCGACAAGACGCTTACCCCTGAGCGCAAGGGCACGATCCTCTATGTCACTGCCGAGACGGTGCGGCAACTGGCGATCCTCGTGCAGCCGTCGATGCCTGCCTCGGCGGCCAAGCTGCTCGATCTTCTCGGCCAACCGGACGGTGAATTGCGTCAATTCTCGGCACTGGGCGAGGCGGGACGGTTGAAGCCCGGGACGGAACTGCCCGCGCCCCAGGGTGTGTTCCCGCGCTATGTCGATCCCGAATCTGCAACTCAGGCGCAAAAGGGCGGGGGCAAGACCAAGTCGTGATGCTGATCGACCACCACTGTCACCTCGACTTCCCGCAATTCGCCGAAGATCTTCCCGGCGTGATCTCGCGCGCCAAGGCGGCTGGCGTCGGCGTCATGGTGACGATCTCGACGCACGTGAAGAAGATCGACACGCTGCTTGCTCTGGCCCAGCGCGATCCCGACCTCTACTGTTCTGTGGGCACGCACCCGCACAACGCCGACCATGAAATGGACGTGACGACCGATGAACTCGTGCAACTGGCGACTTCTCACGACAAGATTGTCGCGATCGGTGAAGCGGGGCTCGATTACTTCTATCAGAAGTCGACGCGTGAAAATCAGGCGGAAGGGTTCCGGCGACACATCGCGGCCGCGCGCATAACAGGCCTGCCGTTGGAAATCCATACGCGCGATGCGGACGACGATTGCAAGGCGATCTTAGAGGAGGAGCACGCGAAGGGCGCATTCCCAGCGATCCTGCACTGCTACACGGGTGGCATGGATCTGGCCATGCGCGCGGTGGAACTTGGCATCTACGTGTCGTTTACCGGCGTGGTCAGCTTCAAGAAGTCGGATGCCTTGCGCGAGATCGCCAGGGCCGTGCCGCTCGAGCGCATCCTGGTGGAGACCGATGCGCCCTACCTCGCGCCCGAGCCCTTCCGCGGCAAGACCAACGAGCCAGCGTATGTCGTGCATACGGCAGCGGCAATTGCCAAGGCGCGCGGCATCACGCCCGATGAGGTGGCAACCGCAACGACGCAGAACTTCTTCCGTCTGTTCACCAAGGTGAAGAAACCGGCGGGCGTCGGCGGCACTGGGGCGGACCTGCCCGCATGACCAATAAGCGGACCTCACATCGGCTGACCATACTGGGTTGCGGCTCCTCGGGAGGGGTGCCGCGGATCGGCTCCATGTGGGGCAAATGCGATCCCGAAAACCCGAGGAACCGGCGGCGTCGCTGCGCGGTTCTTGTCGAACGCTTCGGCAAGGACGGCGGAATCACCCGCTTGCTCGTCGACACCCCTGCCGACATCCGCGAGCAGTTGCTTGAGATGCGCGTCACCTCGATCGACGGCGTCGTCTTCACGCACGACCATGCCGATCACACGCATGGCATCGACGATCTCAGGATGGTCGCCTATGCGATGAAGAAGCGCATCAATGTGTGGTTCGACGCGCCGACGCGGCGCAGCCTGGAGCACCGCTTCGAATATTGCTTCCGCACGCCCGAAGGATCGTCCTATCCGCCCATCCTCATCGGTCACGATTTCAACGCCGGCGACCGGATCACGATCGAGGGCGCAGGCGGTCCCATCGTGGTAGATGCGATTGGCCAGGCGCATGGCGACATCGCCTCACTCGGCGTGCGCTTTGGACCCATCGCCTATTCGCCGGATGTTTCCGGACTTTCCGCCGAAGCCGAGGCGCAGCTTCAGGGCCTCGACGTGTGGATCGTCGATGCCTTGCGCTACACGCCACACCCGAGCCATTTCTCCGTCAAGGATGCGGTGTCGTGGATCGAGCGGCTGGCGGTCAAGCGCGGCGTGCTCACGCACATGACGGGCGATCTCGACTACGCCACGCTGAAGCGCGAGTTGCCGCCCAATGTCGAGCCCGCGTTTGACGGCATGGAAATCCATTTCTGAGACGTGCCAGCGGGCCTAGAGCAGGTCAGATTTTGATTGAATCACCGCAGGCCGTTGTGGCTTGCTCTATCTCTTTGATTGAGAGACCGATTCACGGTCTCGATGGAAGCAAGTCGTACTTCCATCTCAGTCGCCGGCGTTGGAGGTGATTGCGCGACCCCGCCGGGCGAGCCATGTGTTGCCGTCGAACAGATGCCCATTGGCCGTTTGCGAGGCTGCAATGACCTCCAGGAACAACGGTGCGATCTCGGCCGGCTTGGGCAGTGTCTCGGGCTTCTCGCCGGGGAATGCCTTGGCGCGCATCTGTGTGCCGATTGGGCCAGGGTTGATCAGATTGATGCGCAACGGCGAATTGACGGCTTCGGCCGCCCATGTCCGCGCCAGCGCCTCGACGCCAGCCTTTGAGACCGCGTACGGCCCCCAGTAGGCATGATGTCCGGACGAGGCGCCCGACGTGACGAAAACCGCGCGGCCCGCATCAGACAGGCGCAAGAGCGGGTCAAGAGTGCGAATGAGCCGCCAGTTGGCCTCCAGGTTCACCTTCATCACCATGTCCCAGGCGTCGGCGGTGACATGCGGCAGGGGGGACAGGGTTCCCAGGATGCCGGCGTTGGCAACGAGGATGTCGAGTTTGCCCCATCTCGGGTAGACGGTCGGACCGATGGCGTCGATCCGGTCGCCCTTGCGCAGATCGAGCTGCAGTATCGTGGCAGAACCGCCAGCGGCCCGGATCTCGTCGTCGGTTTCTTCGAGGAGCGCGCCCGATCGGCCGGAGATGATGACGTGAGCGCCCGCCTTGGCGAGCGCCACGGCCACGGCCCGGCCGATGCCCCGGGTGGCCCCGGTTATGAGGGCAATGCGTCCGGAAAAGTCTGGGGTCTCAGCCATGAGCCTTCGAATTCGTCTCAGATTCTCAATACGCCAGGATGCCGGCTGCGGCGTCCCCGCTAGAGCATGTTTAGCTGAAGTGTGCAGCGGTTCAGCGTGAAAAACATGCTCTAAACACGCCCGGTGCAAAGGACTGGATCGTCTACCTGCTTTCAGTAAAACCTGACACGATCTAGACGGACCGGCAGCTCAGGGCAAGCCTTCGTTCCCGGGCCGCGGCGATAGGCGCATCTGGAGCCGGCGCGAAGGAGGTTGAGCCACATAGGCCACCGTGGCCTGCTCCAAGCCTTTTCTATCCGTGCGGTTTGTCGCCGTTGGCAGGCGGCGGGGCTATCAACTCCTTGACCGCCTCCTTGGCCTTCTCCAGCGTTTTCGCACCGGTCTCCTTGGCCTCATCGAAATGCGGCTTGGAGCTTTCCAGGGCCTTGCTGGTCGCTTCTTTGGCCTTGTCGATAAGAGGTTTCGCCTTCTCACGCGCGGCTTGCGAGACATCGACCAGTTTGGTGACTGCAGCGGCAGACAATTCGCGCGTGCGTTTGAGAAGGCTCGAAAAAAAGCCGTCCACCGGATGCAGCCGCGCGGCGGGAAGCGATTTGAGCGTTGCGACCGCCTTGCGGTGCGCCTCGGCCTGTGCCGGGTCGGTGATGCGCCCCTCGCCGCCAGTAAAGACAACCAGCGGTGTGCACGCGGTGATAACCTTGGTGCCTTTGGCCGTCCAGCGTGCGTCAGTCACGGCCGTCTCCTCGGCGAAATAGATGCTGTTGCCGTCGATCCTGGCAGAAAGGATGTTGCGGTCTATGACGGGAATGAAATGCCCACCGAGCCGATTGATGAGCTGAAACCGTGGATTGTCGGGGTCGGCGAACTGGACAAACATCGCCACTGTGTCGTCGGCGGCGAGCGCCAGCCGGATCGCCTCGTTGACATCGCCAACGTGACGGATGCTGCCGGCATGCGCCAGATCGTTGTCGATGAACTGCAGGTAACGGAACGTACCGGCACTGCCAGAATCCTCTGGCGGCAAGATAAAGCGCAGCTCGTCGGCGCGGACGGCGATGTCGCCGAAGGTCTTCAACTCGAGGTTTCGAGCGACTGCGAACAGGCATTCGCGCACGTCGTTGCTCCGCACGATCTGGAACGTGCTGCTGTCATCGAATTGATCACGTTCCAGCGTCAGGACATCGAGCTGGGCAAAACCGAAGTCACGCGGCTCGGCGACAACGCGGACCATGTTGTTGAAGCTGCCGTCAGATGGGGTGCACTCGTACTTGTTGCCGGTTTCGGCCAGGGCCTTGGCGAGCGGCGGGCAGAAATTCGTGTAGTAGGCGCCCGTCTCACCTCCCGTGTGGATGCGCGGAACTGCTGCACCTCCCGGCTCGCTCCTCACCGAGGTGGCTAGCGCGATACCTGCCACCGCCGTCACAACAATCCCCAGCGTGAGCATGCGCGCCAGCAGTTGACGAGGCGTTTGAAGCATCGCGTCGGGTCTCCGTTCCGGGAAGGTGCATAGTGCGCCGAGTCCGGTATCCCGCCACGAGAAACCGGATTGATGCGACGCTGGTCTCCACCACATGAGGCCAGTGTGTCGCTACAATCTGACGCTTACATGACGGGGCATGAACCTGGCGAAGAAATCGCCTGTCAGCCGATCGGGCACTGGATCGCGTTAAACAGCGTGCTGCCCTGCATCACATCACTTCAGCCAGCAACGACAGTTGCCGCGGCGAGCCATCCCGGTCGCCGTTTTGATCGACGAGTTGCGTCGGGTAATGGCCGGTGAAGCAGTGATCGGTGAACTGTGGCGCGTAGGGATCGCGGCTGTCGTGGCCAACAGCGCGATAGATGCCGTCCACAGACAGGAAGGCGAGGGTCGTGGCGCCCATGAATGCGCGCATGCCTTCCAGATCGAAGTTCGCTGCAAGAAGGTCGGCGCGGCGCGGCGTGTCGATGCCGTAATAGTCGGGATGCGTGATTGGCGGCGAGGCGATGCGCATATGCACTTCTCTTGCGCCGGCCTCATACATCAATTCGACGATCTTTTTCGATGTGGTTCCCCGCACGACACTGTCATCGATGAGGATGATGCGATTGCCGCGTATGACCCCGCGGTTGGCCGAGTGCTTGAGTTTGACGCCCAGGGCGCGGATGCGCTGCTCAGGCTCGATGAAGGTTCGCCCGACATAGTGGTTGCGAATGATGCCGAGTTCGAAGGGGACGCCGGACTGCTGCGAATAGCCGATGGCTGCGGGCACGCCGGAATCGGGAATCGGCACGATGACGTCGACTTCGGCATGGCTTTCGCGCGCCAGTTCCACGCCCATCTGCTTGCGGATGTCATAAACGCTGCGCCCGCCGATGATGCTGTCAGGACGGGCGAAATAAATATATTCGAAGATGCACGGGCGCGCTGGGCGCTTGGGGAACGGGCGGTGGCTTTGCAGGCCTTCATCGGTGATGACGATGACTTCGCCATTCTCGACCTCACGCAGGAACTCGGCGCCGACCATGTCGAGTGCGCAGGTCTCGGAGGCGAGCACGTAGGCATTGCCCAGCCGGCCGAGGATCAACGGGCGGATGCCGACCGGATCGCGTGCGGCAATCATCATGTCATTGGTCAGGCAGACCAGCGCATAACCGCCATCGATCTGCCGGATCGCCTCGACGAAGCGCTCGATGATGCGGCCCTTCGTGGACCGGGCGATGAGGTGCAGGATCACCTCGGTATCGGACGTGGACTGGCAGATTGCACCGGACTGGATGAGGTTCCGCCGCAAGGCGAGAGCGTTGGTCAGGTTGCCATTGTGGGCGACGGCAAAGCCGCCGGTATTGAGGTCGGCGAACAATGGCTGGACATTGCGCAGGATGGTGTTGCCGGTGGTTGAGTAACGGTTGTGACCGAGTGCCATCCGACCCTTCAGGCGTTTCAACACCTCCGCCTTGTTGAAGTTATCACCAACCAAGCCCATGCGCCGTTCCTGGTGGAACTGGCGCCCGTCGTAGGTGACGATGCCGGCCGCCTCCTGTCCGCGATGCTGGAGTGCGTGCAGGCCCAGCGTCGTCATGGCCGCGGCATCGGGATGGCCGAAGATGCCGAAGACGCCGCATTCCTCGCGGAGGCGATCGTCGCCGTAGCGGGACCAGCCAGGATCGAAGGTTTGCGGTGTCAAGGCTGCGCCTTGTTCGTCCGCCTCGGGGTCCAGGTGCGCCATAGCCGTCTCCCGCTCGCCAAATTGTGGTCTGTCACGGTGGCGCGCTGAAGCCTGGATATTCGACCGTTCAGGACCGGCTCAGCAGTTCCGCCACGTGACAGATATATGAAATGCCACCGGAAGCGCCACCCCTACGTGGTCTTCTCCCTGAGGCATTATGAACCCCTGCTGCTCACCTCCGCCGGTTGAAGGGGCCGTCAACGACGAGGGAATGATACGGATGAGAACGGTTTTAATCGAGTTTCCGGCGGATTGGATATAGGGCAACGATTGGGATTTTTGGACCCAAGGCCATGCACTTTCAGGGCTTTTCGGATCGACCATGAACGCTTCATAGAGCATGTAGGGGATCACGATCAGGATGAAGCCACGGGCGGCGCCGAACATGAAGCCCAAAATGCGATCGATCATGCCGACGCGGCTGTCGAGGATCGAATCGGAGACACGCGCCGTAATCAGGTGCACGATGATGAGCACGATCAGGAAGATGACCGCGCCCACGGCGATCTGGGCGATCTGAACCGGCATCTGGATCTGTTTGGCGAGATCCTCGGCAATGGTGGTGGCAAATCCGGAGCCGAAGCTGCCGCCGCGTTTGCCGCCGTATTTCTCGGGGTCGATGATTGCATAGAAGGTCGCAGCGAAGGCGACGACCCAGGACAGGATCGACAGCATCTCCCGGGCAAGCCCGCGGTACATGGCGAGCAGTGCGGAGATGAAGCAGACCGCGAGCAGCGCGACATCGAGATAGCTGAGTGGCCCGATCATCGGCGAAGCTCCTGGAATTTGGCTTTATGGTCCCAGATGGGTGCGGCGGTGCAGGTATGGATCACGGCGTCATGCTCTCCGCGAGAGATTTCAGGTGATCTATGCGGTCGATCTCCAGGGTCAGCGCTGCGCGGTCGATTTCGCCGGCCGCGGGCGTGGTGGCCCTGGTGAAACCCAGTTTTTGTGCTTCCTTGAGCCGGGCAGTCATATGCGCGGCAGCACGGACGGCGCCCGACAACGAGATTTCTCCGAAGTAGACGTGATCGGGGGGGAGAGCAACACCCGAAAATGACGACAGGAGGGCGGCGGCGGCGGCCACGTCGGCGGCGGGCTCGGTGATTTTCAGACCGCCCGCCACGTTCAGGTAGACATCGGCCTGGGCGAAGGAGAGCCCGCAACGCGCTTCGAGAACGGCCAACAGCATCGACAGGCGGCTTGCATCCCAGCCGACCACGGCCCGGCGCGGGGTGCCAAGCGAGGACGGCGCAACAAGCGCCTGGATCTCCACGAGGAGCGGGCGCGTTCCCTCCATGCCAGCGAAGACGGCGGCCCCGGGGCTGGCCGCATCCCGGTCGCCAAGGAACAGCTCGGACGGATTTTGCACCTCGCGCAGGCCGGCGCCCGCCATCTCGAAGACACCGATTTCGTCCGTCGCGCCAAATCTATTCTTCACGGCGCGCAGGATCCGGTAGGGGTGGCCGCGATCGCCCTCGAAATAGAGGACCGTATCGACCATGTGCTCGATAACCTTAGGGCCGGCAATCTGGCCGTCCTTGGTCACATGGCCGACGAGGAGGAGGGCGCCGCCGCGGCCCTTGGCGTATCGGATCAGCGACTGGGTGGCGGCACGAACCTGGCTGACGGTGCCGGGAGCAGCTTCCAGTGCGTCACTCCAAAGTGTCTGGATGGAATCGACGACGATCAGGTCTGTTCGTTTTTCTGCTGACAGGGTTTCAAGGATATTGGCCAGATTGGTCTCGGCGGCGAGCGCCACGGGGGCCTGCGAAAGGCCCAGCCGCTCGGCGCGCAGGCGCACCTGTGCGCAGGCCTCCTCGCCCGAAAAATAGATGGCACGGCGGCCCGCCTTGGCGACCGCCGCGGCCAGTTGGAGCAGGATCGTCGATTTGCCGATGCCCGGCTCACCGCCGATCAACAGTGCGGAGCCCGGCACGATGCCACCACCGGTGACGCGGTCGAGTTCGACGAAGCCGGTGGAGAAGCGCGGCGCCTCCTCGCTCTCGCCTTTGAGATGCTCGAGCGGCACGCGCCGGCCTTTCGATGCCTTGAGAAGACCGGAGCCGGGGACGGCCGCAACGGGTGTCGTGACTTCCTCGGAAAGCGTGTTCCATTCGCCGCAACCGGGACATTTACCCGACCAGCGGTTCTCGACCGCACCGCAGGACTGGCAGACGTAGGTGGTCTTGGCGGGCTTGGCCATGCGATCACCGCTCCCCGCCCTTGTAGACGCGATGGAAGCGGCGGCCGAGCGAGGTCAGCACTTCATAGCCAATGGTGCCAGCGGCAGCGCCCAGCGCCTCGATCGAGATGTTGGGGCCGATCACCTCGACGAGGTCGCCCGGCCGGGGCGCCGGGTCTATGCCGGTGACATCAACGGTGACGAGATCCATGGACACGCGGCCGACGATGGGGACCAACTGTTGATTGATGGCGACGAACGCGCCGCCTCCTGTCGATGCGCGGGACAGGTGGCGGAAGAGGCCATCGGCGTATCCCGCCGCGATCACGGCGATGCGGCTCAACCCCTCCGGTGACCAGATTGCCGCATAGCCGACTGTCTGGCCTGGGGCGACGTCGCGCACCTGGAGGATTCTGACATGCAACGTAACGGCGGCAGCAACCGGGGTTGGTCCGCCGCCGAATGCCTGGCCGCCGTAAAGTGCATAACCGGGGCGGACGAGGTCGTAGTGGTAGGCTTGGCCCAGCATCAGACCATCGGATGCGGCAAGGCTGCGTGCCGTGCGGGGGAGCAGGGGGATGAGCTGCTCGAAGATGGCGCGCTGCTGTGCATTTTTGAGCGCTTCGGGTTCGTCGGCGCAGGCGAGGTGGCTCATGACCAGCGTCACGTCGAGCCGGTCGAGCATGTGCATGTCGCGGACGAGCGCCTGGATCTCGGTGGCGGCGAGGCCAAGGCGGTTGAGGCCGGTATCGACGTGCAGGGCGACGGGTAGCCGGTCTTGGCGCGAAGCAGACAATGCCGACCACTCCGCGATCTCCGATAGCGTCGAGACGACGGGGATCACTCCTGCTGCGCGCACTGCCGGGGCGGCCCCCGGCAGAATGCCGTCGAGCATATAGATGGTTGCATCGGGGACCAGTGCGCGTGCCTCCCGCGCCTCGTCGAGCGTGGCGACGAAGAACGTGCGGCAGCCGGCCTTCGCCAGTGCGGGGATGATGCGGTGAGCACCCAGGCCATAGGCATCAGCCTTGACGACGGCGCCGCACTCGGCAGGGCGCACGAGGTCGGCCAGCGCGCGCCAGTTCGACGCGATTTGATCAAGATCGATGACGAGCACGCCAGTCGCGTGCGCCGGGACATCGCCCACCACATCGGGTGCCACATCCTTTATGGTGTCGCCGCGTGCGCTCAACTGTTCAGGCCGTTCATGGCTCGGCTCATTGCTCCGCAATCTGGTAGTCCTGGGCAAGGTTGCCAAAGCGCGTGTACTGGCTCTCGAACGACAGCGCGACCGTGCCGACGGGGCCGTGGCGCTGTTTGCCGATGATGACTTCCGCCTTTCCAGTCACGCGCTCCATTTCCTGTTGCCACTTGAAGAACTCTTCGGTGCCCTCGCTCGGCTTCTTGCGTTCCACGTAATATTCCTCGCGGAATACGAACATGACCACGTCGGCATCCTGCTCGATCGAGCCCGACTCGCGCAAGTCGGACAGCTGCGGCCGCTTGTCGTCACGCTGCTCGACCTGACGCGAGAGCTGGGAGAGCGCGACGATGGGCACGTTGAGTTCCTTGGCCAGCGCCTTCAGACCAGTGGTGATCTCGGTGATTTCCTGAACGCGGCCGGCGGAAGCCGATTTGGACGAGCCGGCGAGCAGCTGGAGATAATCGACGATCAATAGCCCTAAGCCTTTCTGGCGCTTCAGTTTGCGGGCGCGGGCGGCGAGCTGGGCGATGGTGATGCCGCCGGTCTGGTCGATGTAGAGCGGTATGCGGCCCATCTCCTGGGAGACATCGACGAGCTTGCGGAATTCCCTTTCATCGATCATGCCGCGGCGGATCTTCTCGGAGCCGATCTCGGCCTGCTCGGCAAGGATACGCGTTGCAAGCTGCTCGGACGACATTTCGAGCGAGAAGAAGCCGACGACGGCGCCGTCGACAACCTCTTCGCTGCCGTCGGGCTTCATCTCGGTGCGGTAATTCCTGGCAACGTTATAGGCGATGTTGGTGACGAGTGCGGTTTTTCCCATCGAGGGGCGGCCGGCGAGAATAATGAGATCGGAACGCTGCAAGCCGCCCATCTTGCGATCGAGATCGATAAGCCCCGTCGAAAGCCCCGAGAGATGTCCGGCGCGCTTGAAGGCGCTGTCAGCCATGTCGATGGCGGCAGTCAGCGCGGCGTGGAAGGTGACGAAACCCTGGCCGTACTTGCCTTGCTCGGCGAGCGAATAAAGGCGTCCCTCGGCCTCCTGGATCTGCTCCTCCGGCGGATGGTCGACAGGCGAATCGAAGGCCGTGTTGACCATGTCCTCGCCGATCATGATCAAGTGGCGGCGGACAGCCAGATCATAGATCGTGCGGCCGTAATCGTGTGCGTTGATGATGGTTGTCGCGCTGGCGGCCAGTCGCCCCAGGTATTGCGGCACCGTCAAGTGCTCGTCGATCGGCTCGGCGTTCTCGAAGAACGTCTTCAGCGTGATGGGCGTCGCCTGCTTGCCAGCACCGATGAGCTTGGAGGCAACGGTGAAGATCTCGGCATGCAGGGGGTCATAGAAGTGCTCCGCCTGCAGGAACGAGGAAACGCGGTCGAGCGACTCGTTGTTGACGAGAATTGCGCCCAGCAGCGCCTGTTCCGCCTCGATGTTGTGCGGAACCTGCCGGAATGTGACGGGCTCGGTCGCTTCCGCTGCAGTGCGGAGCTTATCAGCGGGGAGAATTGCGTTTTGTGCCATGGGCCTGAAAGTTAGTTCGAGTCGGGCACACCGTAGAGTGTCGGTGTGCCGCTCGAGCTTCCCTTCATGCAGTCATGCACACTACCCACAGGAGCAAAACTTTGCGCTTGGTGCCAGCGAATCATTCACCGGCCGGCGACGATGCGTATCTGGGGACCATGTGGCGGCGTCTCGCGGGCTTTCAGCTTGCGTTCGGTGGCGGCGATGTAGGCCCTCGTGATGGGTGCACTTTCGAGCTTCCTGACGAGCTGGATCTGCAACACGACGAGGTTCTGGTATCTGAACGAGGCCTCGGAGCCGGCGAGGTAGAATTCCCACATGCGGCAGAAGCGCTCTCCGGCGATCGCGACAGCCTTTACGCGGTTTGCGGCGAACCGCTGTCGCCAGCGGCGCAGTGTCAGCGCATAGTGAAGGCGCAGCGCCTCGATATCGCCCAAGACGAGGCCGGAGCGCTCGATGGAGGCCATCAGCTCCGATAGCGCCGGGATGTAACCGCCGGGGAAGATATAGTTGGCGATGAACGGATTGGTGATGCCGCTGGCGTCGTCGGAACGGGCGATCGTGTGGATCAGCGCGATGCCATCCTGGCTCAGCCGATCTGACACCATCGAAAAGAAGCGATCATAAGCGGCCGGTCCGACATGCTCGAGCATACCGACGGACACGACGCGATCGAACGTGCCGGTCGTTTCGCGATAATCCTCGATGGCGAAGGTCACATCGCGGTCGGCACCGCTGTTGCGGGCACGATCGCGGGCCGCTTCATATTGGGATTTGCTGAGTGTGATGCCGCGCACGTAGGCGCCACACATCTGGTGCAGGTAAAGCGCCAGTCCGCCCCAGCCGCAACCGATGTCGAGCACCCTGTGCTGTGGCGCGATGTTCAGCTTGGCAGCGATGTGACGCTTCTTGGCAAGCTGTGCATCGTCCAGACCATCGCCGTGCAGCGTCTCGGCGGGATCGAAATAGGCGCACGAATACTGCAGGTCTTTGTCAAGGAAGAGCCTGTAGATGCGCGGGTCGACATCGTAGTGATGGGCGGCGTTGCGACGGGCGCGCCGCTGCGTGTTCAACTGCGACACAAACCGTATGCGGCGGCGGGCGAAATCGGCGATGCGGCTCCACGGCGGCAACCGGTGCGCGGTCAAGTTCTCCATCAGCAGTGCGAGGAAATCGTAAGCCGTTCCCTTTTCGATGACCAGCCGGCCATCCATGTAGGCTTCGGCAAGGCGCATCTCCGGATCGATGACCAGATCGCGCTCGGTCGCCTTGTCGCGCAGGCGGACAACGACGGGGTCGCCATTACCGTCGCCATAGCGATGCGACACGCCATCGGCATCAATGATCGTAAGTGCACCGTGGCGAACAATGGTTGTGAACGCGTATGCAAGCAGTCGGTTCATCTGCCACCCCATTTACGAAAGGTAGGCCGGCCCGCCCAGTGATATGCATCTGAGGTATGATGTAGGCGGTGCTAGCGGCTGCGTCCAGTGGAAGCGGGCCGTTTGGTCAATCCCGTGGACAGCGCAGACAAACGAAAATCGCCCGGCGGATCAATCCGCCGGGCGATGACTTTCGAGACGACGATCGATGCTGTGATGATCGATGTGGCTCAGGCGTTGTCTTCGGCAGCGGCACCCTCGCCCTCGAACATCTCGTCGGGGTTGAATGTCTCGATGTCGAGCGCCTCGTCCTTGATCACCGTGACATCCTCGCCGCGTGCCTGACGCTCCGCCTCGTCCTCTGAGCGCGCGACGTTGAGCTTCACATGAACAGAGACTTCCGGGTGCAGCGCGATCTCGACCTCGTGAACCCCCAGCTCCTTGATCGGCCTTTCCATGACGACCTGGTTACGGTCGATGGTGAAGCCGCCGGCGGTGACGACGTCGGAAATGTCACGCGTGGAGACCGAGCCGTAGAGCTGGCCGGTATCGCCTGCCTGGCGAATGGCGACAAAGGTTTGTCCTTCGAGCTTGCCGGCGACCTGTTCGGCCTCCTGCTTGTGGGCGAGATTGTCGGCCTCGAGTTGGGAGCGCTGGCTCTCGAAATGCTTGCGGTTCTCTTCGGTAGCGCGCAGAGCCTTCTTCTGCGGCAGCAGGAAGTTGCGGGCATAGCCGTCGCGCACGTTCACGACATCGCCCATCTGGCCGAGCTTGGTGATGCGCTGAAGCAGGATGACTTGCATGGCGTTGTACTCCTTCTTGTTCGGTCTGGTCTTTGTTCCGTTCGGGCCTCAGGGCCCGATGGTATTTGTGTTTGGGTGGATTGCAGTTTCGTCGTGTTGGCTTCGCCGGTGTGCCGCGTTGGCTCGGGCTCAGCCGTTGCCTGGTGGCGGTGGTTGTCCGGGCGGCAGGTCTGGCGGCTTGCGGATCGGGAGAAAACTGTCGGCAAGTCCTACGAAAGCGATGACCAGCGACACACCCGTGTTGAGGATGAGCAGTGCGCCATAGAGGCCCCACAGTGCGAATGGCCGCCAGGGTTTGCCGCGCGTGACGTAGTGGATCACCGCCAGTCCCATAAGCACGTAAGCGAAAAACAGCGCACCGGAGACAGCCGAAGCGGCCAATGCGATGTAGCCCGGGACGAATGTCAGCGCGCTTGCCACTGCGAGCGCCAGCGGCGTCGTGCGGGGGAAGCGCATCGCCGGTATGTCCGGCCACGGGCGCGGCAGCTTGCCAGAAGCCAGCGTAATCTTGGCGGCAAGCCACAGATTGAAAAGGACGGTCAGCATCCAGGATAGTGCGGTTGCTGCGGGGAGCAGATAGATGCCGACATCGGTCAGCCGACCAAGTTCTTCGTCGGTGATGGCCTTGCCGCCGTTCATGGCTTCGAACTGGGTCTTCAGTACGATCTCGATCAGCTTGCGCACTTCAGTGCGCAACGATTCCAAATCGGGACCGATCATGATGACGGCAGCAAGAGCCATCAGACCGGAGATGCCGGCGGCCCAGATGACGATGCGGCCGACCGGATACCACTCGGTTCCGGTCGCGGGATCGACGTCGGGGCCGGGGGCGGCAGCCGGTCGACTCAACGTCACGAGATAGATGAGAATCGCGGAGGGTATGGCCTGGGAGATGGCGAAGACGGCGCCTACTGCGGCTGTCGTCAGGAATGCCATCGCGAGCGTTCCGACGATGCCGGCGATGATGGTGGTTCCCCAGCCCCAGCCGAAACCGGCCAGGAACAGCGGCAACGGTGTCAGCAGAAACAGGATGACGCGCATGGGGAGTGGTCCGGTGGTCGCCGAAACGAACACCACCGCTGCTGCAACGCCAGCCAACAGGCCGATCAAGTAATTGCCACGCATGTTTCTCGCTGTCCCGCGGGGTCCGCGGTTAGAGATGCGCGCCCTATTGGGCAGCCTCATCCCAACCATGCCGATAAGATTCGAACGACGTGTTCGAATAAGACACCGGGCACCTTAGCGCGCCCGGTGTGCTTTTTTTCGGTTTCTTACTTCACGACGAACGGTAGCAAGCCCAGAAAGCGGGCGCGCTTGATGGCGCGTGCCAGCTCACGCTGCTTCTTCGCCGAGACGGCCGTAATGCGCGAGGGGACGATCTTGCCGCGCTCGGAAATGTAGCGACCAAGCAGGCGCACGTCCTTGTAGTCGATCTTGGGCGCGTTGGCACCGGAGAACGGGCAGGTCTTGCGGCGGCGATGGAATGGCCGGCGCGGTCCGGACGAGGTGGTTGCGATCTCAGCCATCGATTAACCCTCCGAGCCGGGATTGGAGTCGCGCGGCGGGCGCGCACGGAACGTGGAACCCTCACGGTCGCCACGGGGGGGACGATCACCCCTGGGCGGACGATCGCCACGGTCGCCGCGCGGCGGACGATCGCCACGATCACCACGGAAACCACCGCCACGCGGACCACGGCCCTCGCGCTCGTCGCGATCGCCCTTGCGCATCATCACCGATGGCTCGGTCTCGTGCTCTTCGACCTTGACGGTCAGGAAGCGCAGGATGTCGGTGGAAATGCCCATGCGGCGCTCCATCTCGGCCACCGCGGCCGGCGGGCCGTCGATGTTCAAGAGCGTGTAGTGCGCTTTGCGGTTCTTCTTGATCTTGTAGGCGAGGGACTTCAGCCCCCAGTACTCGTTCTTCACGACCTTGCCGCCGTTCTCGGTGATGACGTCCGAGAACTCCTTGGTCAAGGCTTCAACCTGCTGGTTGGAAACATCCTGGCGTGCCAGGAATACATGCTCATAAAGCGGCATGTGTCGGCCTTTCTTCGTTCGATTTGTCCGCCCCGGCGCATAGCCTCTCGAGGACCTGAGAAAGGCCATCGAGATCCCTTTCAGAGCGGAGACACGGGGAGACGAGGGGGTGTCCTCTGGAACGCAATGCCGGGCTTTGCACCAAGACTTTGAAATGTCTCAGCAACTTTGCCGCCGACGTAAAACGCACCTCTCCCGTTCAGCCTCCAACCGAAGCGGGTGACGGGCGATCTATAGGGGTGTTTGGCAGGTCGGGCAAGCAGGTTTTCGCAGCGCACGCGATGAGCGAATGAGCATCACCGCGTCCGGTTCATTCAAATTGCGTCAGCGCGTCGCCTTCGTAGCGGCCTGTCACTGTTTTTCGGGAAGCCCCCACTCTTAGAGTGCGGCACACTTCAGCTAACCATGCTCTAGCGCTCGCTTTTCTTCACCGGTTCGCCCGGCGCCTTGTCGGCGGCACGCGCTTCGTCCCAGAGCGCATCCATCTCCTGGAGATTGCTCTCAGCCGGCGACTTGCCCATTTGCGCCAAGCGCTGCTCGATGTGAAGGAACCGGCGCGTGAATTTCTCGTTGGCGCCACGCAGAGCTTCCTCGGGGTCAAGTTTGAGATGGCGGGCGACGTTAGCCATCACGAACAGCAGATCGCCCAGTTCCTCGTTGATGCGCTTCATTTCGGCGGGGGAGGGAGGCGTCGTTTCGCCATCGCCGCGAGGATCTGCGGCAACGGCAACCTCTTCCAGTTCGATCAGTTCCTCGCGCATCTTGTCGAAGACGGGTCGGATTGACGGCCAGTCGAAACCGACGCGTGCGGCTTTGTCCTGCAACTTGATGGCACGGGAGAGCGCGGGCAGCGCCAGGGGCACCTCGGCCAGCAGTGAGGTCTGTCGCGTCGGTGTTTCGCTCAGCGCCTGCTCCGACTCAAGCGAAGGGGTGCCTGGCCCAGAAGTTGTATGACCAGCCTCCCGCGCATGAAGATGTCTGCGCAACTCGGCTTTCTCGGCTTTTTCCTCGGCCTTGATGCGCGCCCAGAAGTCTGGCTGGGCGCCGGCGGCGCGCTGCTCGGGCGTACCGAAGACGTGGGGATGGCGCCGGATCATCTTGCGCGTAACGGTATGCGCCACATCATGGAAATCGAACAGCCCTTGCTCCTCGGCCATGCGGGCATGGTAGACGACCTGCAAGAGAAGATCGCCCAACTCCTCCTCAAGGTCGGCCATGTCGCCACGATGGATTGCATCGGACACCTCGTAGGCTTCTTCGATGGTGTAGGGCGCAATGGTCGCGAAATTCTGCTTCAGATCCCACGGGCAGCCCGTCACCGGCGTGCGCAGAGCCTTCATGACCTCGATGAGGTCGGCGATGGTCTTGCGCCGGGATGGCGTGGCGCGCTTCTCGGCCGGTTTTTCAGTCATTGTTCGCAGGCCGTCCTTACGTTAGTGAGGGAAGGGGCGTTCACGCTTTTAAATCAGGTCAAAGCAGGTTCGAGTCTGGTTTGAATCACGCGCCCTCATGCCTATGGCGCCGCGGGCTTCCAATCCAGTCGATCAGTGTCCGGGCCGATGCTGGATGCTGGTTCCGGCACCGATAACCGCAACGCGAGGGGTATGGCCGCCGTGCGCTTTCTCGTCAACGCCCTGATCATGTTCGCGGAGATCGCTGCGGTTGGTGCCGCGGCATGGGCTGGGTTGCATCATCCGCTGGCATTTGCCGGCGCGACGGCGATCTTGGCCTTCGTTCAGGGCGTTATGCTCGAGCACGCGCGTCTCAGACACGAATTGCCGTTTTATTTCGGATCACGAGGTCCACGTGCCGCACTGCTGGTGCCGTTCGTGGCAACGACGAGCGCACTCGTCCGGGCGGTCGTGGGCGGGATCGTCGCATTGCTCACCTTCTCAGGCACGGATCCCGATCGGCTCATGTGGATCGCCATCGTGTTTGGCATCACCCTTTATCTGGCGACGACGATCCTGCGTGGACTCGCGCACCGCCTCGACGCGCGGCCAGCGCGCTGGGGTTATTTCCGCCTCGCGGCGCCTCTCGGTCTCATCTATTCGGCTGGACTTTGGCTGTTGACGAGCTTTGGCAAGATCAGGACCCCGGATCTCACGGAGATGGGGCGTACGATTCTTTTCGAGACGCCGCAAAAGCCGTCGGTAGAGCAGGGAAGTGAACTTCTGTTCCGCATGAAGCTCTACATCGACAGCGTGATCACCACCCTGTTGAGGCCGATCGTGGGCAGCGATTGGGCGCCCATCGTAAGTATTGCGCTTTCGGTCAACGTGCTGACTGGATTCGTCGTGGCGATCTTTGCGGTGGTGATCGCGGAGATGGTGGTCCGCGGGGAAAATGCAATGTTGTGATCTATGTTGGAAGCGCACCCGTCGCGGCATTGGACATGGAAAGCAGATCGTCGACTTTTTCGGAATCAGTGCTTCGATCTGGCTTTAGAGCGATGCGGACAGTGAAATTTTGCACTATTCGCGTAAGACATATTATGGAAAATATTAGTTAGGGTGGGCCGGATATCATGTTATTGTAAATTCATCGCTCTAGGCAGTTTTTGAAATCTGCCAACGATGCGCGCTTCCAAGCCGCACATAAATTGCGATCACGCTTTGGCGGTTCTGACCTGTGATCTTGCGATCCAATGTCCGCGCACTGCTCTTGCCGGAACTGCCAGACGATCCGGCGCACGGGCTTGAATAGCCCGTGCGCCGTTCGGCGTACAGATCATTTCTCGTAGTGATCAGCGACGAGGCGGTCGAGCAGTCTGACGCCCCATCCCGAACCCCAGCTCTGGTTAATCTCGTTGCGCGGCGCATCCATTGCCGTGCCTGCAAGGTCGATATGGACCCAGGGCGTATCCTTGACAAAGCGTTGCAGGAAAGCCGCTGCAGTGCAGGCCCCTGCCCAGCGACCGCCGATGTTCTTCATGTCTGCATTCTTGCTCTCGATGAGCTTGTCGTAAGCCTTGTCGAGCGGCATCCGCCAGACCTTTTCGCCGGTCGCTGTCGACGCGGCCGCAAGTTGCTGAGCCAGCGTATCGTCGTTGCTGTAGAGACCGGCATATTCCTTGCCCAAGGCAACTATGATCGCGCCTGTCAATGTGGCGAGGTCGATGATGAAGCGTGGCTTGAAGCGGTCAATGGCGTAACTGATGACATCGGCCAGGACGAGACGACCCTCAGCGTCGGTGTTGAGAATCTCGACGGTCTGTCCAGACAGCGACTTGACGATATCGCCAGGGCGGGTTGCGGTGCCTGAGGGCATGTTCTCCACGATACCGATCAGGCCGACGGCATTGATGCTTGCCTTGCGTGCGGCGAGGGCATGCATCAAGCCCGTCACACAGGCAGCGCCGCCCATGTCGCCCTTCATGTCCTCCATGCCCTGAGCGGGCTTGATGGAAATGCCGCCGGTATCGAAAACGACGCCCTTGCCGATGAAGCAAACGGGCTTGGCGGCCTTCTTGCCCTTGGCACCGTGCCACTGCATCACGGCAACGCGTCCGGGTCTGGCGCTGCCCTGCGCAACAGCCAGAAGTGCGCCCATGCCGAGTTTCTTGAGCTCCTTTTCGTCGAGAATATCGACTTCGACGCCCAGCTTTTCCAGTTTCTTGACCTCGGCGGCAAACTCGACCGGTCCCAGCGCGTTGGCAGGTTCGTTGACAAGATCGCGCGCGACCATGACACCATCGGCAATGGCGCGCAGGCGCTGGTAGGCCGCCTTCGCCTTTTCAGGCTGGGCACAATGAATCATAAGCTTATGCAACCCTTCGCGACGGGCGGAGGACTTCTTGGCCGCCGTTTCGCCTTCGGCGCTATTACCGTTTTCCGTCTCCGCCGGGCGCGTCAGATACTTGCGGAACGTGTATTGACGCAGCGCAGCACCCTGAGCGATCAGGGCTGCAATCTCACTGGATGTTTCATCGGTTGTATCATCAATCTCGACAATGAGGCTCGCCGTCTCGCATTTGCGAGCGGTTATGTTGCCGACGGCCGAGCCGCCGAGCATGACCCAGTCGTTGGGCGTCTTGTCGGCGGGCTTGCCGCATCCGATCAGGACCAGCCGTTTGATATCCAGGCCGGTTGGCGCCAGCACTTCGACGGACAGCTTGTTGCGCCCCTTGAAGTCGGCCGCTTCAATGGCTTTGGAAAGGCTGCCTTTGGAGTTTTCATCAAGCTTGGTGCCAGCGCCTCCGAATTTCGGGCCTTCGCCGACGATGAGGCCGGTAACGGCTTCAGTGCGCTTATTGAGGTCGGCGAAAGTGATTTCAAGGCGATCGGTCATGGATGCTGAGGCTCCGTCATCGTGCTTGAGTTGCGTGCGCTACCTTGGCGGATTGGAGACCGCCTTGGCTGATGTTTTTTAATTCTGGGGTCGAAGCGACCCTGCCACTAACTCCATTTATGGATGTCCCACCTCTATGGACGAAATCGAGAGGCGGCGAAGTGCGGCGCTTGATCAATTTGCCCGGCACTCTTCCGGCGACGGCTGCTGCAACCGTGCGGATGTCATGCGGTAGGATTTTGAACGGGCTGGACTTTAGCGGCTGAAGGTCATGAAGCCAAGTACGGCCGGAATTGTGTGGTCCGGCCGCATACGCCCCCTCCCCTCACCGGCCTGCCCCTGCTCGCGTCGTCCCCGGCGGAACGAAAACGAATTCTGGCTACGCCCCGCCAGGCCCGCTCCGCTACAGCCGAATTTCCGCCACCGTGGTATGGGACGCGAAACAGATGGGGTTGGCCCGAGTCGACGGGGCTTGCGAGCGGACAGCTAACTGATTGAAAGAACAGTTGTTGTGAGCGCCTGACTGGTTGCTCCGGCCGCGTCAGGGCATCGCAGAGCCGCCGACAAGGCACGCATTCCTCAGTCAGGCCAAGGGGTGGCATGAGACTGATCTCGAAATACGTATTCCGGCAGGCAGCGAGCGCGGTGGTGCTGATCCTTTCGTCGCTCGGCGGAATCGTGTGGATCGCGCTGGCGCTGAAGGAACTCAATGTCGTCACGTCGGAGGGCAACGACGTGATCATGCTGGTCAAGATCACGTCGCTTGCGCTGCCCAATCTCCTTGCCGTGATCGCCCCTTTTGCGCTGCTCATTGCGACGATGCACACGCTCAACCGGCTCGGCGGAGATAGCGAACTGATCGTGCTGACCGCATCGGGCTCACCGGTCTGGGAACTGGCGCGGCCGCTGCTCGCCCTGGCGTTGATGGTCTCCATCGGCGTTGGCGTCGTCAATCACGTGGTGCAGCCGTGGAGCCTGCAAAAGCTTAAGTCCTACATCGTGCAGATGCGCGCCGACCTCCTGTCGAAGGTCATCCAGCCGGGCCGCTTCTCGAGCCCCGAGCCCGACCTCGCCTTTCACATCAGAGCGCGCGATCTCAATGGCGATTTGCGCGGCCTGATCGTATCGGACAGGCGCAAGAAGGAGGAGGATCGTGTCTATCTCGCGGAGAAGGCCACCATAACGAAACAGGACGAGACCGCCTACATGATCCTGTCGGACGGCCACATCCTGCGCCGGTCGAATACGCATTCGCCACCTCAGATCGTCGTGTTCGATCAGTACATCGTCAACCTGGATGACTTCGACCGGCAAGGTGGCGTCGGACCGATCGATTTCAAGCCGCGCGAGCGCTATCTGCACCAGTTGCTCTACCCGGAGGAAACGAGCAAGCTCTATCAGAAATACAAGGGTCAGTTTCGGGCCGAGTTGCATGAGCGCTTCGCGGCCCCGCTCTATCCGATTGCCTTCGTTCTGATCGCGCTTGCTGCCGTCGGCCAGGCGCAGAGCACTCGCGAAAACCGCACCGAACGCCTGGTGATCGGCTTCCTCATCGCTGTCGGGATACGGCTTGCCGGGTTTGCGGCGAACACGCTTGTCGTCAAATCAGGGGCGATGACGTTCCTGATGTATCTGCTGCCCTTGGGCGCAATCGCGGGGGCTGCCTTTTCGCTCAAGCGGGGTACGCGTCCGCACAGCCGCTATTCAATCAGTGATGCCGTGCAGGATCGATTGGCGCCGCTGCTCGCCCGATTGCCGCTTCGACGCTGGCGCGGTGCGGTACCGACCACGGCCGGACTGGACCGGAGCTGATCCCATGCCGCTCATGCCCAGCATCATCGGTCGCTATATCGCCAAGGCTTTTGCCATCGGGATCGTATCTTCGTTTGCGATATGTGCGCTCCTCATCTTCATGATCGACATGATCGAGTTGCTCCGGCTGTCGGGCAAGTATGGCAGCGTGCCGCTGATGACGCTGGTGATGCTGGCATTGCTCCGTCTGCCGACCTACACGGAATTCCTTCTGACGTTCACGGTCCTGGTCGGTTCGATCGGAGCGCTGATGCATCTGAGCCGGCGCAGCGAGCTGACGGTCATGCGGGCCAGCGGCATGTCGGTCTGGCAGTTCCTGCGGCCAGGAATGGCGGTCGCCTTCGTCCTCGGGATACTCAGCGTGACGCTCTACAATCCGATGGCGGCGACCTTTCGAACAAAGGCCGAACAGGCTTATGCCGAAGCGTTCGACCGGGATTCCAATCTGCTGCAATCGGGATCCAGCGGAACGTGGATCAGGCAGAACGGCACCGACGGCCAATCGGTGCTCAGCGCCGGTGCGGCAGCGGACCGCGGCCTCAGCCTGACGGCAGTGACCGCACTCGTCTACGATCAGAACGGCATCTTCAAGGAGCGCGTCGATGCCCGATCCGCACGCCTGATGGACGGCTATTGGCGGCTGCAGGAAACCTGGGTATCGCGCCCCTCCGAGGAGCCGCAGGAATACGGCACCTATCTGCTCTCAACCTACCTTACTCCAGAGCGCGCGACAGAGGCACTCGGCTCTGCCTATGCCACGTCGTTCTGGGAACTGCCGAATCTGATTGAAGATGCTGAAAAAGCATCTCTTTCCACGGAAATTTTTCGCATCCAGTACGCCCTCCTCCTGGCCCGTCCGCTGCTCTGCGTGGCCATGGTGCTTTTGGCGGCTACTGTGTCGCTTAAGTCATTCCGCTCGGGGGGCATCCAGACTATGGTCGTCACTGGAATGATTGGGGGATTTGGCTTCTTCTTGTTGGCCGAAGTTTCTCGACAGCTCGGTTTGGCCGGACTGGCGCCTGCATGGGCGGCCGTCTGGCTTCCGGTGTCGCTAACCATGTTCGTGTCACTGACGGTGCTGATGCACCAGGAGGACGGCTGAGTGATGCGTGAAACGCGGTCACCGCGGGCGGGTTGCAAGACAGCTCGCACTGGCGTGCAAGACGCTTGCGCGCTGGCGCGGTCGCTCGTGCGCCTCCTCGCGGTTGCCGTTGCCGCGTGCTTGTCTGCCTTCGTGCTGACAGTTTCACAGGCCGCGGCGCGGGATCCGGTCATTGGGGGCGACTATGCCAGCCGGATCCAGGGGGCTCCAACCTCGCCCAAAGCCTTTCCCTCGAAGGGCGGAAATCCGCTGGGCAAGATCAAGCCTCCGGACAAGACGCAACCGCTCTATCTGCAGGGCGACCAGCTCGTCTACGACAACAATTCCAATAGCGTGATCGCGCGCGGCAATGTCGAGATCTACTACTCGAACTACATCCTGACCGCAGATGAGGTCATTTACGACCAAAGTGCGCAGACACTGACGGCTGCCGGTAACGTCGTACTCAAGGAGCCCAACGGCAACGTCGTGCGCGCTGACCGCTACACGCTGACCGACGATTTCCGCGACGGATTTGTGCAATCCCTATCTGTGGTAGCAAAGGACGACACGCGAATTGCCGCGGAACGCGCGACACGGCGGGAGGGCAACGTCACCGAGTTCATCAACGGCAAATTCACGCCGTGCAAGAGCGATGGCGGGATGCCGCCGCTCTGGTGCATCTCGGCGGCACGCGTCATCCACGACAAGCAGGCGGCCACGGTCACGTACCAGGATGCTCAATTCGAGGTGTTCGGCCAGCCAATTCTCTATGTCCCCTACTTCCAGCACGCCGATCCTTCCGTGAAGCGCAAGTCGGGCCTGCTGCCGCCGGGATTCGGCGTGTCGAGCAATAACCTCGGCTTTTATACCGAGGTGCCGTATTACTTCGCGCTCGCGCCGAACTACGATTTCCTGTTCAACCCGATGTACACGGCCAAGCAGGGCGTGGTCTGGCAGGGCGAATGGCGCCACCGCCTTGCCAACGGCATGTACACGATCAAGTTCTCAGGTCTCGACCAGGATTGGCGGGAACTGCCGGCGCCGAAGGATCCCACACGCGACAACCGCGATCTCGACGGCTGGCGCGGTACGATCGAGACGCGAGGCAAATTCTCGCTGGGGAGCTGGTGGAACCTGGGATGGGACGCGACGCTGGAGAGCGACGACACCTATCGCCGTTTCTATAAGCTCGACGGTGTGCTGCTGACCGACCGCGTCAACGAGGTCTATCTCGAGGGCATCTCGGGCCGCAATTACATGGGCATCAAGCTCTATCACTTCGGCGGCCTGACCTTCCAGGACACCGATTCCGCCGAGAGCCTCGTACATCCGATCATCGACCACAATTATGTGTTTGCCGACCCGGTCCTCGGCGGTGAGCTCAAGTGGAACACCAATGCGCTGAGCTTCTCCCGCAATGGCGATTTCTCGATGTTGGACGGCAGCGGTAATCCAATCCCGAACACGAAATTCAACGTCAGTCATGAGCTGACGCGCGCCGTCACGGAAGTGAAATGGCGCCGGCAGCTCACAGATTCACTTGGCATCACCTATACGCCTTTTGCTCATCTACGCGGCGACGCCTACTCTTATGCGGGCTACAATCAAGCCGTGACCGCTGTCGACGAGAGCACTAACTTCGTGCGTGGACTGGCTGCGGGCGGCGCGACTATCAGCTATCCCTGGGTTGCCACCGGCAGCTCCGGCAGCCATGTGATCGAGCCGATCGGCCAGATCGTGGTGCGTCAGGCGCACGTGCAACAAAGCGAGCTACCCGTCGAGGATGCGCGCAGCTTGATCTTCGACGATACGACTCTGTTCGAAATCGATAAGTTCTCCGGCTATGACCGGGTCGAAACCGGCACGCGCGCCAACGTCGGTGTGCAGTATACGTTTACCCACAATAATGGCGGCTACGCCAAGCTGCTGGCCGGCCAAAGCTTCCATCTGGCTGGCGAGAACGCGTTCGCAGATCCGGGAATCGATTTCGATGGCCGCGCCAACTACAATCCTTACAGCGGCCTGGAGACCGACCGTTCCGACTACGTGTTGGGTGCATATCTGGCGCCATCGAACATCTTCCGTGTCATTTCGCAAAGCCGCTTCGATCAGGAGAACTTCGCGCTGCGGAGAACCGATCTCGCCGGCCAGCTGAATTTCGGCCCCGTCCTCGCGCAGGCGACCTACACGTTCTCCGCGCTCGATCCGCAGCAGAAGGACGACGACCAGCAGGATATTTCAGGCGCGCTCGGACTACAGCTTTCCGAGCACTGGAGCGTGCTTGGCACGATGCGCTATGACATCGACAATTCGCAACGGCTGATGGACACTTTCCAGATCAAGTACTCCGACGAGTGCTTCGTTTTGACGGCAACGTATCAGGAGACGTTCATCAGTGATCCGACACGCGATCTGGAGCCCGACCGCACGGTAATGCTGAACTTCCAGTTCAAGCATCTCGGCTCTTATCAGTACAAGACAGATGCGCTGGATTTTGTTTTTGGCGACCAGCAGAACGAGCTCAGGAATTAATGTTTTAGCGCCGGTGCCGCGCTGGAGCCACGGAGCTCATCGGCGTCACAGGGGGTTGGGCTGCATATGGGCCGCCATGCATGCCGCGCGGGGTCAGCCATGGCGTTGCCACGGTTATGTGGATAAGCCAATCTTCGTCCGCGTGGGCGGAGTACTATCGCACACCAGCGAATCGTCGCGGCAGCAGCGGCCCTTGATGTCCGGGAACCGATTATTATGTCCTCCAGGCTCGACCTCAATCGACGCGTCTACTCTCCCACTGTTCTGGGGGCGGGCCTATGCGCGTGCGCCGCGTTTGTCACAGGCGTCTTCGGACTTGGCGACATGCAGGCGCAGGCAACCAGCAGCGAACATGCCATTGTCGTTCTCGTTAACGACGAGCCGATCACCGCCTATGAGGTGGAACAGCGCGGCCGCCTGCTCGCACTCAGCGCCAATATCGGCGACTACATGCGCACTAACGCCAAGGCGCGCTGGGAAAAGATCGTCAAGAACCCCAAGATCAACGACGAGTTCCGCGCCTACGCGACAAAGCGCAATCCGCAGTCACGCGAGGAACTGCAAAAGATTCAACAGGAGTTCATCAAGGGCAAGCAAAAGGCCATGATGGAGCAACTTCAGCGTGAGGCGCGTGCCCAGGCGGTGCGCGGCACGGAGAAGCAGGCAATCAAGGAGTTGGTCGAAGAGCGGCTGAAGCTTCAGGAGGCCAAACGCAACAACGTCGTGGCCAGCGACGATGAGGTCAACAAGATCATCTCGGGCATTGCGGAACGCAACAAGATGACGCTCGACCAGTTCGCCAAGCATATGGCCGGCGCAGGCGTCGATATTGCTACGATGCGTCAGCGTTTCCGCGCCATGACGTCCTGGAGTGCCGTCGTCAGGCGGCGTTTCGGCTACCAGATCGCCATAACCGAGCGCGATGTCGATCGCTTCGTTGATCCGGCGTTCGCGGGCGGAGACGAGGGTGATGGCGCGAGCAACGTTCAGCTCAAGGTTCAGCGGGTGACGTTCGAGGTGCCCAGCAATCTTGACCAGCGCATCGTTGCCGAGAAGCTGGCTCAGGCCGATCAGCTGCGCCGCAAGTTCTCCAGTTGCAAGTCGACGGCCAAACTCGCTTCGTCGTTCGGGGCCAAGTTCGAGGATCTTGGTGAGCGTCAGCCGGCCAGCATCGCCGAACCGACACGCACGCTCCTCCTCAATGCCAAGAGCGGCGAAATGATCCCGCCCAACGTCGGGCCCGACGGCGTCGAGCTTTGGGCGGTTTGCGAGCGCAAGGAAACCGCAGCGGACAAGGCCGCGCCAGGCGTTGGCGGGGGCTCGGGCAGCTCGGCGAAGGAAGAGCGGCGGCGCAAGGAGCTCGACATCCTGGCACGCAAGCACCTCAAGGACCTGCGACAGGACGCGACGATCGACTGTCGCGCAGAGGCAAAGTCGGGCCTGTGCCAGGCGCTGTGACACGCTTGCCGTGATGCCGGCGTGCGGCGCTCTTGATTTGTGCGCTGCTTTGCGCCTTCCATGACCTCATGATAACCGATTTCACAGAACGATTGGATGCGGCACCTCTGGCCGTGACAATGGGCGATCCTGCCGGCATCGGGCTGGAGCTGACGGCGATGGTCTGGCATCGCCGTAATGCGGATCGAATGGCGCCGTTCGCGCTTTACGGAAGCGCCGCTGCACTTGCTACGCGTGCCGAAGCGATTGGGCTGGCAGTGCCGATAAGGGTCATCGGCGCACCGCGCGATGCCATCACCACGTTCGACGCCGCACTGCCCGTCATCGATATTCCGCTCAACGCGCCGGCCCGACCTGGAGTTGCGGATCCATCAAACAGCGCCGCAGTGATCGAAGCCATTGAGCGCGCAGTTGCAGATACCGTCGCTGGGCACGCCAGCGCCGTGGTAACGAACCCGATTGCCAAGAACGTGCTCTACCAGGCAGGCTTTCAGCACCCGGGCCACACCGAGTATCTGGCGGAACTCGCGGGCCGAATGGTTTCAGGCGGTCCCTTTGTGACGGTGATGATGATCGCGTCGGAGGCACTGCTGGTGGTCCCCCTGACGATCCACATTCCGCTTGCGGCCGTGCCGGGCGCCATTAGCGCGGATGCGATCGTGGCGAACGTGCGGATCATGGCCGATGCGCTGCGTCGCGACTTCGCAATTGCTCATCCGCGTATCGCAGTTGCCGGCCTCAATCCTCATGCGGGCGAGGATGGGGCCATGGGGCGCGAGGATATCGACATCATCACGCCTGCAATTGCGCATCTGAAGGCCGAGGGTGTCGATGTGACCGGCCCGCATCCGGCTGATACGCTCTTTCATGCGGCGCGGCGTGCAACGTACGATGCCGTGCTCGCGATGTATCACGATCAGGCACTCATACCGGCCAAGACGCTTGCTTTCGACACGGGCGTGAACGTGACGCTGGGTCTTCCCTTCGTCAGGACTTCGCCCGATCACGGGACCGCCTTCGACATCGCCGGAGCCGGTTCGGCTTCGCCATCGAGCCTGATTGCGGCCATGCATCTTGCGCGGCGCATTAGCGATGCGCGCGACGCCGCGGGGGCCAATGCGCGATGAGCAAGACATCCGACGATACGGATAACTTAGCGTGCGACGTTGCTCCCGCCCCGCGCGGCGGGCAAAGCCCGGATGGCTTGCAGCCGTTACGTGACGTCATTGCAGCTTACGACCTCACACCGAAAAAGAGCCTGGGCCAGAACTTCCTGCTCGATCTCAATCTGACGCGAAAGCTGGCGCGGGCCGCAGGTCCGCTTGAAGGGCGCACGGTGGTTGAAATCGGACCGGGTCCCGGCGGGCTCACACGGGCGCTGCTCATGGAGGGAGCAAAACGCGTCATTGCGGTGGAGCGGGATGACCGCGCCGTCGCGGCGCTAGGTCAGGTTGCGACACGTTATCCCGGCCAACTCGAGATCCTCGCCGCCGACGCGCTTGCAGTCGATTGGCCGCGCGAGCTGTCGCGGCTGGGTGTCGACGAGCGCGTGATTATTGCTGCCAACCTGCCCTACAACATCGCGACCATGCTTCTGGTGCGGTGGCTCGAGAGCGAGCCCTGGCCGCCGTGGTTCTCCTCAATGTCGCTGATGTTCCAAAAAGAGGTGGCCGAGCGGATTGTCGCTGCACCCGGTTCGAAAGCCTACGGGCGGCTGGCGGTCATTTCGCAGTGGAGAACAGAGGTCCGCATTGGCTTCCGTCTGGGACCGGAAGCCTTCACGCCGCCGCCCAAGGTTGCATCGGCCGTGGTGCATTTCACGCCGCGCGCAGCACCCTACCCTGACTGCTCGGTCACAACACTTGGCCGCGTCACGCACGCGGCCTTCGGTCAACGGCGTAAAATGCTACGCCAGAGTTTGAAGTCGCTGGTGCCGATGCCGGAAGTCTTGCTGCGTGAAGTGGGCATATCACCGGAAGAACGAGCCGAGCGCGTCAGCGTCGAGCAATTCGCCATGCTCGCCAAGGTGCTCGACCGCGCCAAGAGCCTGATCGGCTGAGATGGAAGCGCGACTGCTTCCATCGAGGCCGTGATTGAGGTTCTCAAACAAACAGATAGAGCAGGCCAAAACGGCCAGACATGATTCAATCAAAACCTGACCTGCTCTAGCCGTGAAAGGCTTGTGTGTCGCGCGGCGCGCTGTCATGCGATCGCGCCACGCAGGGGCGACCGGCTGGCGGCGCGATCAAAGCTCGCTCTCGATCTCGCGGACGAAGGCAGAAAGGCCGACCTGGCGCTCACGGCGCAAGCGTTCGGCCGTAATGATCGCCATCAGCTCGGCAAAGCTTGCGTCGATGTCATGGTTGATGATGACGTAATCGTATTCCGGCCAATGGCTGATCTCGTCGGCAGCCTTCGCCATGCGACGCGCGACGACGTCGGGGCTGTCCATATTGCGTGAGGTAAGCCGTTGCTCCAAGGCCTTGCCGGATGGCGGCAAGATGAAAATGCGGACGAGATCGCGCGACATCGTCTCGGCGAGCTGGCGCGCACCCTGCCAATCGATGTCGAACAGCACATCGTGGCCGGATTCGACAGCGCTTTCCACCTGCGCCCGTTCGCTGCCATAGAAGTTGTCGAAGACCTCGGCCCATTCCAGCAGCGCGCCGGCGTCACGCAGGCGCAAGAACTCCGCCTTGTCGAGGAAGCGATAATCCTTTCCATCCACCTCGCCGGGGCGCGGTTTGCGCGTGGTGATAGAGACCGACATGCTGATCGTCCCGGGCTCGGCGGCGAGCAGGCGCTTGGCCAGCGTCGTCTTGCCGGCCCCTGATGGCGATGAGAGGACGAGTAGCAGTCCACGGCGTTTCAGTCTTGCAGTCGGCATTCGCATTCGTTCCACAAACTTGCCTCGACATGATTAGGGGGCACGTTGCACGGAAAACGACCCCCACCACTCAGCCGATCAAGCTTCAGCCTATTTACTCGATGTTCTGCACCTGCTCGCGCATCTGATCGATCACGGTTTTCAACGCCAGTCCGGCGCCGGTCACGTCGCTCGCGTTGGCCTTTGAACAAAGCGTGTTGGCCTCGCGATTGAACTCCTGTGTGAGGAAATCGAGTTTGCGCCCTGCCGGGCCCGACTCGCCCAGGAGTTCGCGCGTCGCGGCGACATGCGCTATGAGGCGCTGCAGTTCCTCCTCGACGTCGGCGCGCGTCGCAATCAATACCGCCTCCTGGTGCAGCCGGTCGCGGTCGAGCGATGCACCAGTGTCGAGCAACCTTCGGACTTGTTCGGCGAGACGCGTTGCGATTGCCGAAGGCGTCCGCGACGGACTTGCGGCAACCTTGGCGACCAGGCGCGCGATTTCAGACAGCTGGTCAGCGATAACTGCGCTCAACCGCTCGCCTTCGGCAGTACGGGCCGCCGCAAGCCCGGTCAGCGCCACTTCAAGGCTCGCGATCATGGCATCGTGACGGGCCTTGAGCGACGCCTCGTCCTCGATCGGCTCGACCGTTTCCAGAACGCCTTTCAGTGCCAGCAGACCCTCCACGCGCGGGCGTTCGCAACCGGTCAGATGCTGGATGTGCTCTGCGGCCTTCAGGACCTGCTCGAGGGCGGCCTCGTTGAGGCGAATCTCGGTGGCCCCCGTTTCGCGCTGGATCTGCAGGCTGATGGTGATGCTGCCGCGAGCAAAGCGGCGCGCCACGGCCTCGCGCACGCGTGGCTCCAAGGCGTCGCTGCCCGGCGGTACGCGCAGGCGCACATCAAGACCCCGGCCATTCACGCTACGGACCTCCCAGGTCCAGCTGATACCGCCGAAGCTCCCATCGGCGCGGCCAAATCCAGTCATGCTTTTGAGGCTCATGTGACGACTTCCGGCGGCTGTCTGGCTCTCGCAGGCCAATTGTCTCATTGGCGGTGATGCCTCCCAGCCGTTCCGGTTCGGAAGCTTGTGTGAAGGCGCGGGGACTTTACTGGCTGGGTGGCTCCGCAACAACCCGCCGGAAGCATAAGATGGTTCGACACCGGATGGCGGACCTTGCTCAGCGGAGCGCGCGCCCCGTGCACGGATCACCAGCATCGATCAAGTTCGCGCTTCGCCGACACACGGTAGACGACCCAGTCTTTTGGTAAGACCACGTCTTCAAGACTGAACCGCTGCACACTTCAGCTCAACAGGCGCTAGCGTTTCGGCTTGCGCATTGGCAGCGGTGTCATTTCGGGGGCCAACTGGGTTGCGGGTGCGACAGCATCGGCGCTGACGTCCGGGGCGGGAGCATTCAATGTCGTCACAGTGGGCCGAGGAGCTGGCCTGCCGTCCTTGTCCTCCGGCGTTTCACCAGCAGGCGGCGGCGCTGGGATCGATCGGGCGCGTGTGCCCGCGGTGACGGGCATCGGTGCCGTCTCGGGTGCGGCGGCGGAACCCTCCTCTGCCTCCTTGCGCACAGTACGTTCGATGCGACGCCAGTTGGCCACGGCGGCATTGTGCTCCTTCAGGGTAGCGGAGAATGCATGTCCTCCCGAGCCGTCTGCGACGAAATAAAGGTCGTCCGTCTTGGCCGGATTGAGCGTCGCCTCGATGGCGGATCGGCCTGGGTTGCAGATCGGAGTCGGAGGCAGGCCGCTAATCTGGTACGTATTGTGGGGTGTCTTGCCATCAATGTCGGCGCGCGTGATCGGACGGCCCAGCGATCCCTGTCCGCCGACCAGCCCATAGATAATCGTCGGGTCCGACTGCAGACGCATCTTCTTCTTCAGCCGATTGACGAAGACGGCGGCGACGCGTTCGCGCTCGTCGGCGCGACCGGTCTCTTTCTCGATGATGGAAGCCAGAATCAGCGCCTCCTGCGGCGTTGCCACCGGGAGGCCCGGCTGGCGCTTCTCCCAAACCGTGGCGAGCAAGCGCTCCTGCTCGGCGCGCATGCGGTCGATCAGTTCCTGGCGCTTCATGCCCTTGGAGAAGCGATAGGTATCGGGCAGCAGCGTTCCTTCGGGCGGGATTTCGGTGATGTCGCCGTCGAAATCGTCATGGGCTTTGATCCGTTCGACGATCTGGGCGCTCGTCAAACCTTCAGGCAACGTGATCTTGGAGAGGATCGACTTTCCTTCCACGAGCGTTGCGTGCACCTCCGCGGCGCTGGCGCCCTTCTTGAACTCGTATTCGCCGGCCTTCAGATGCTGCGGCTTACCGCGATTCATGGTGGCGCGTGCGTAATGCCCGGCAACGAACACCCAGCGATTGGAGATGATGCCGTCACGCTCGAGCTGGGCGGCAATTTCGATGGGTCCTTCGCCGCGCGGAACGCCAAAGGTGCGCGACACTGTCAGCGGCCCTGCCTTTTCGAATTCGTGGACGAACCAGAGCACTCCTCCGCCGGCCAGGATCATCGCCGCCAGAGCCAGCGTCATGACGCCTGAGACGAAACGGGCAAAGCCGCTCATGCGGCGCGAAGGCTCGCGGTACTTGCGGCGCGGGCGGCTTGGGGCGCGAGCGGGCTCGAGCGCTTCGAGCGGGCTTTTGGGACGCGTCTTGCCGGCATCGAGCGTTACGTCTCGATTGCGGGAGATAGGATCCGGAGACTGCCTTTTGCTCATGCCCTGGACCACCACCCCCTCTTCACCTCGTGCGGTGCGGGTTTGCATTCAACCTTCGGGTGCGCGCACCTGCGATCGAAACGAGGCCTGATCAATGCAAGGCCCTGACACCGCCCTCAGAAGCGGACTTTTGCCACGGCACACTCCCGGTTACGGGCGTCGACATTCCCCCGACGACAGCCCCGTCACCTCCGCGCAGAGGACCGTCAAAATATGGCAAAACGGCGTATTTCGAAACGCTCCGCCAGCGTTCTCCGGGCGCCGTTCTTCTGTCTAGTCCACCCGGCGCATGACGAGCGATGCGTTGGTGCCGCCGAAGCCGAACGAATTGGAGAGCACCGTGTTGATCTCGGCGCCCACCGCCTTGTGCGGCACCAGATCGATCGATGTCTCCACCGAGGGGTTATCGAGATTGAGTGTCGGCGGCGCAATGCTGTCGCGCATCGCGAGGATGGAAAAGATCGCTTCCACCGAGCCGGCCGCCCCCAGCAGGTGACCGATGGCCGATTTGGTGGACGACATCTTGAGCTTGCCCGCGGCGTTGCCGAACAGGCGCTCGACCGCACCAAGCTCGATCTCGTCGCCCATCGGCGTCGAAGTGCCGTGCGCGTTGATGTAGTCGATCTCACTTGTCGAGATGCCGGCACGTTTGAGGGCGGCGCGCATGCAGCGGTAGGCGCCGTCGCCGGTCTCCTCGGGTGCCGTGATATGGTAGGCGTCGCCAGACATTCCGTAGCCGATGACCTCGGCGTAGATTTTCGCCCCGCGTGCCTTGGCGTGCTCGTACTCCTCCAGCACAACGAGGCCGGCGCCCTCACCCATGACGAAGCCGTCGCGATCCTTGTCGTAGGGACGAGATGCCTTTTCGGGCGTGTCGTTGAAGCCTGTCGAGAGAGCGCGGCAGGCAATGAAGCCGGCCATACCAATGCGGCAGATCGGGCTTTCCGTGCCACCCGCGACCATCACATCGGCATCCCCCAGCGCCACGAGGCGCGCCGCATCACCGATCGCGTGCGTACCGGTGGCGCAGGCGGTAACGACCGCGTGGTTGGGACCCTTGAGGCGGTGCTTGATGGAGACGTAGCCCGCTGCGAGATTGATGAGGCGGCCAGGGATGAAGAACGGCGAGACGCGGCGCGGGCCTTTGTCGCGCAACAGAAGCGATGTGTCAGCAATGCCTGAGAGGCCGCCGATGCCGGAGCCGATCAGAACGCCCGTATTCTCCTGCTTTTCCTTGGTGTCGGCCTTGAAGCCGGCGTCGGCCAGAGCCTGGTCAGCCGCTGCCACCGCGTAAATGATGTAGTCGTCGACCTTGCGCTGCTCCTTGGGCTCCATCCAATCGTCGGCATTGAACAGGCCATCGGCGGTGGCGCCGCGGGGCACGAAGTTGGCGATCTGGCAGCTGAGATCTGAGGCATCGAACTTGTCGATTCGCTTGGCGCCGCTCTTGCCTTCAAGCAGCCGCTTCCACACGGCCTCGACACCGCAGCCAAGCGGTGTGACAAGACCCAGACCAGTGACGACGACGCGGCGCATGGTTCGATCCTCGCACGTTGATGGAGCGCTGCGGGGCAAGCGCTGACGGATCTTCGCCGGTAGTCCATGAAACCCTTCGGCTCCCGTACCACCGGCGCGTTCGGCTCCCGCGATGTCGTAAGAAGGCTCGCATCACCGTTAAAGGGCGCGGGCCGGATCGTCATGAGGCACGGGAGAAATATCCCCGCGCCGATCGAGAGAGCCTCCGCGATCCGGCGGCAGAGCGCCGCCGGATCGCGTGTCGGTTGTGAACCCGAATATCAAGCGGCCGAAGCGTTCTTTTCGAGGAACTTCACCGCATCGCCGACAGTCAGAATGTGCTCGGCGGCGTCGTCAGGGATCTCGCACCCGAACTCCTCCTCGAACGCCATCACCAGCTCGACCGTATCCAAGCTGTCAGCGCCCAGGTCATCGATGAAGCTGGCGTTCTCGGTGACCTTCTCGGCCTCCACGCCCAAGTGTTCCACGACGATCTTCTTCACGCGCTCAGCAACATCACTCATAGTCTTCCCTCGCGTCCTTAAGCTCTATTGAGGTTCTTTTTTCTCGGTACCAACCGATCATGTTCCGTGCCGGTATCTGTGCCGGTGTCTCACTCCCGAGTTCCCCGTCCCGACAACACCGACATCGATGGTCTCGAATGTCCGATTGATTGGCGGTACACGAGTCCCGGGCCAGAGGCATCGGCTGAGCCCTTGGTCGCTGGGTTTTTCCCCAGTTTCCGCAGCCGAAAACCAGCGGCTCGTTAACACACTTCCTGGCCCTTGGCCAGCGCCTCTGCGCCACTGTTCGAACGGCCGGGAAACCCCGATTTAGTGCTGCGATGCACTGACTTGACGCCGATCCCCCGAAATTGTCCGGCCGCGGTCGCCAGATCGGCTCTTGCGCTGCGGCAAAGGGCCTAGATCATCGCCATGCCGCCATTGACGTGCAACGTCTGGCCGGTGACGTAACCTCCCTCCGTGCTCGCCAAATAGAGGGCCGCGGCAGCGATGTCCCCGGGGTCGCCGAAGCGCTGGGCAGGGATCATCTTGGCGATCTCCTCCGTCTGCTTCTCATTCAAGGCGTCCGTCATGGCGGTTTTGATGAAGCCCGGGGCAATGCAATTGGCGGTGATGCCACGTGAGGCCACCTCACGGGCCAGCGATTTCGTCATGCCGATCATTCCTGCCTTGGAGGCAGCGTAGTTGCCCTGCCCGGGATTGCCGAACACTCCGGAGACGGAGGAGATGTTGACGATACGGCCATAGCCGGTCTTGGACCGCATCATGTGGCGTGCGCCGGCGCGGCAGATCATGAATGTCGAGGTGAGGTTGACGGCAATGACGTCGTCCCACTGCTCGTCCTTCATCACCATGAAGAGGTTGTCCTTGGTCAGTCCGGCATTGTTGACGATGATATCAAGGCGCCCACCGACCGCCTTGACCGTGTCGTCAACGAGCTTGCCCACGGCGGCACGATCGGCAAGATCGCAGGGCACGACAATGATGCGCTCGCCAAGCTCCTTCGCAAGCGCGTCGAGCTTCTCGACCTGGCGTCCGGAGACGGCGACGGTCGCGCCCGCCTTATGGAAGGTGCGGGCGATGGCGCCGCCGATGCCGCCCGTGGCACCGGTGACGAGCGCGGTCTTGCCGGTCAGATCAAACATGTCGCAAGGTTCCTGGTTGGGTGCGGAAAATCTGCCGCTTTGTGCGCGACCAGCCCGCCAGCGTCAAGCAACGACAGCGCCGGGCAAGGTTAACGATATGGGTCGGCCTGCAATGTCACGCGTCCGTTGCGCGCGCCATCATCGATCTCAGACAAGGTTGGCGGACTGGGCCGCCACGTCATCGGGCGTGCCGATGGAAGCCGTCTTGATTGACTTCTCTATACGGCCGACGAGGCCCGCCAGCACCTTTCCCGCGCCGATCTCATAGATTTCGGTAATGCCGTTGGCGGCCATGTACTGAACGCTCTCGCGCCAGCGGACCGTTCCCGTCACCTGTTCGACCAGGCGCTTGCGGATCTCATCGGGATCAGAGATCGGTGACGCCAGCACGTTGGTGATCACCGGCACAGCTGGTGTCTTGATATCGACTTTTGACAGCGCTTCGGCCATCGCCTCGGCGGCAGGCCGCATCAGTGCGCAATGGAAAGGCGCGGAGACAGGCAGCGGCATCGCGCGGCGGACACCCAGCGGCTTGCCAACCTCGGCCACGCGGTCGATTGCGCGTTTGTGCCCCGACAGCACGACCTGGCTTGGGTCATTGTCGTTGGCAATCTGGCAGACATCTCCTTGCGCTGCCGCTTCGGCGACCTTCTGCGCCACATCGATACCGACGCCGAGGAGCGCGGCCATGGCCCCCTCACCTACCGGCACCGCCTTCTGCATCGCATCGCCGCGAAGACGCAGCAAGCGCGCGGTGTCGGCAAGTGTAAATGCACCGGCGGCCGCGAGCGCGGAATATTCGCCCAACGAATGGCCGGCAACGTACGTCACCCTGTCGGCCAGCTTGAATCCTTTTTCTTTTTCGAGCACGCGCATGACAGCCAGGGATACAGCCATCAGCGCCGGCTGTGCGTTGGCTGTGAGTGTCAACGTCTCCTTGGGGCCTTCCCACATGATCGCGGAAAGTTTTTCACCAAGCGCTGCGTCGACCTCATCGAAGACTTCGCGGGCAGCGGCGAAGTTTTCCGCGAGCGCCTTGCCCATGCCGACATCCTGGCTGCCCTGCCCTGGAAATACGAATGCAATGCCCATCTCTTCGCCTCTTGCCCCTCGCAAATGATGTGCGGCTTAAAGGCATGGAGGTGCATATCAAGTCAAGTATCGGCCAGCGTGCGCAAGGCACATACCGCCTGTCTCGGGCCATCTGTGAGAGGCTGCGCATGCTTGTTTCAAGCGCGCTGACATCGGTGCGGCAACCCGCCGTAGACGTTTGTCGAAGAATACAATGAAACGGACAAGAATTGCCTTTGTACACAAGGCAATAACACCGGTTGCGCCCCACTTGATTAGTTCACATTTATTACGAACCATGACTCGCAAATCACGGAAAATGCGTGCGTTTTGTCGCACTTAGCGCGGAAGTCTTGATCTCAACACGATTCATGGGCGAAGGGCGGCGTCGTGTAAGAGTTCAAGGGGAAATCATCATGCTTACGCGTATTCTCGCAGCGCTGCTGGCTGCCATCGTGGTTCTGCCGGTCATCGCATCCGACGCGGATGCACGTCCGAAAAAGAAGAGGACCTACTCGAGCAGCACCACCTCGACGATCGGTCACTACGGCCCGCACGGCTACGTCATGGGCCCGCGCAAAAACAGCCGGGGCGCTCGCAGCCAAGGCACACGCAGCCGCGGCACGCGCAGCGCGCGTCGCAACTATCGCAGCGACGAGCGCATGTCCCTGGGATATTCGAGCTATGCTTCATCGAGCCGCTACGGTGCGGGCGCGCGCCCGCGCAAGTGGTGCGGCTGGTGGATGCGCACCCAGCGCGGCGGCGGTTCCGAGTACAACGTCGCCTGGAACTGGCGCAACTACGGCCGTCCTGCCTCTCCGCAGGTCGGCGCCGTGGTCGTTTGGCGTCATCATGTCGGCCAGATCGTCGGCCAGGCCGCCAACGGCCGCTGGCTCGTGCAGTCAGGCAATGACGGTGGTGCGGTGCGCACACGCGCGCGTTCGATCGCAGGCGCCGTCATCCGCATGTGATACGAGCGCCGCAGACGCGGATTGAGTTTGAAAATCAGACCCGGCGCCCATGAACGCCGGGTCTTTTCATTGTTCGACCCCAATTGGGGTTATTCTGGCCAATCGTCTCGACTTGTATCGCCCGAGCCGGGCTGCGCGAAATGTTCCTGGCCCAATGATGCCGGCCCGGGAGGCCACTGGGCTCCTCCGGCAAACCGGGCTGCCTGCCGGCCGATGGCCCACACTTGCCATTTGACAGACATAGCTGCGCCTCTAGATTGCGGCGCGACAAGCCCGACCTGCCAACCATTTCAACAAAATCTGGGACGTCTTCGACCGATGACCGCGATCCGCACGCCTGCCCGCCATTTCGCTCCTCTCGCCATCGGCGCACCAGAGCCTTATCGCGCTCTGCCCGTGCGCCTCGAACGCATGATTCACTTCGTGCCCCCACATAATGAGAAGATCCAGGCGAAGCTCGGCGAGATGATCTCCAAGGTCGACGTCATACTTGGCAACCTCGAGGATGCCATCCCGGCCGATCAGAAGGAGGCCGCACGCCAGGGTTTCATCAAGATGGCGCGCGATCACGACTACGGGGCGACGGGCCTTTGGACGCGCATCAACTGCCTCAACAGCCCCTGGGCGCTCGACGACATCATCGAGATCGTCTCCAAGGTCGGCAACAAGGTCGACGTTATCATGCTGCCCAAGGTCGAGGGGCCTTGGGACATTCATTATCTCGACCAGTTGCTTGCACAGCTGGAAGCCCGGCACAAGGTCACGAAGCCGATCCTGATCCACGCGATTCTGGAGACCGCGGAAGGCGTAAAGAACGTCGAGGCGATCGCGGCGGCCTCTCCGCGCATGCATGGCATGAGTCTTGGTCCTGCCGATCTGGCGGCTTCGCGCGGAATGAAAACGACCCGCGTCGGCGGCGGCCACCCCGACTATGCCGTTCTGGCTGACCCCGGAGCCGACCCGCAGGCCGCACGCGCCGCCTACCAGCAGGACCTGTGGCACTACACGGTGGGCAAGATGGTTGATGCCTGTCTGTCATATGGCTTGAAGCCCTTTTACGGGCCATTCGGCGATTTTGCCGACCTTGCCGCCTGCGAGAGCCAGTTCCGCAATGCCTTCCTGCAGGGCTGCCTCGGCGCCTGGTCGCTGCACCCGACCCAGATCGACATCGCCAAGCGCGTGTTCTCGCCCGACGAGAAGGAGGTGTCGTTCGCCAAGCGTATTCTCGAGGCGATGCCGGACGGGACCGGCGCGGTGATGATCGACGGCAAGATGCAGGACGACGCGACCTGGAAACAGGCCAAGGTGATTGTTGATCTTGCCAAGCTGGTGGCCTCCAAGGACCCTGCCCGGGCGGCCGCCTATGGTCTGTGAGCGGCCGTCACGCTCGGCAACATTCGCCCTGCGGACATCAACTCGATTTGCTCTGCCACAACATTCTGCCCATTGACAGGTTGGACGAGGCTCAGTCGAATAGTCCGCAAATATGAGCCGGTCCGGTTTGTCGTTACGGCGGGCCAGCGCGGATCCAGCGCATGCAACGATTGAGACAATGAAAAAGGCAAGATATGCGGTGGGCGATGTGGTCCGCCACCGCATCTATCCATTCCGCGGTATCGTGTTCGACATCGATCCCGTATTCAACAATACGGAGGAATGGTGGCTGTCGATCCCGGAGGAGGTACGACCGGCGAAGGACCAGCCCTACTATCACCTCCTGGCCGAGAACGCTGAGACCGAATATATCGCCTACGTTTCGGAACAGAATCTGCTTCCCGATGAAACAGGAACGCCTGTCCGCCATCCCAAGGTCAGCGAGCTGTTCAAGCTTGATGACGACGGGCGATATCACGCCATTTTTCTCAGCACGCACTGAGCAGAGCAGCACGCTAAGCGCCGGCCAAGCCTAAAGCAGCGGCGCAATCCGGCCACGCCGACGCGCTGGTGCTTTAGGCACAACAAAAAGGCCGCCGGCTGATCACCGGCGGCCCCTGAGCGCGCGTATGCGGCGGCTCACTTTTACTTCTTCTTATCGGCGGCCTTCGCTGCGCCTGGAGGCGGGTCGAGAAGCTTGGCGGCATCGGCCTTAGCCTTCTGCTCTTCCTTCATCTTCTCGATCATCTTGGCCTGACGCTCGCGGATCTGGCCCATCAGCTGGCTGCGCGCCTGAGCGTACTTTTCGTTGTCGACCGGCGGGCCTTCAAACGCCTTGGTGAAGCCATCGAGGGGAACGGGGAAGCCGACCGGCTTGGCAGCTGCATTGAGTGCCAGGATCATCAGGCCGCCGCCCTTCTTCATCTGGTCGATGAGGTCTCCATCAGCCTCGATCTCGGCGGTGCAGCCGGCTGCATGGCACAGCGAGTACTTCAGATTGACCGGCTTGAGCTGCTTCTCGTCGATCTGCTCGTTCTTGGCGGCCTTGGCCCATTGGTCGACCGTATAGACAGCGGCGCGGACACCTGGCGGGATCGCCATGCCGAGCGGCACCATGACCATCAGGCTCTTCTTGTCCTGGCCCTCGACCTCGCGAATAGCCGCGGAGACCAGCACCATGCCCGTATTGCCGTCGAGACGCTCATGGTGCGTCAGGCAGATCTTCTTCTCTTCGACCTCAGGTTTCGCATCCGGCGTCGTCTGCGGCTTGTTCAACTTGGCGACTTCGCACAGCTTGACCCAGGCACTCTGACTTTCGGCAGCGGCCGGCGCAGGAGTCTTGGCCTCTTCCTTCTTTGGCGCGTCTTTCTTCTGCGCCAATGCCGGCGTGCCGACAAAGAGCGCGCTCAAGCCGAGCGCGACGGCGGCGGACAACGTCATCAGCGCACGACCGCTCAGCGGCGCGTACGACATGCGGCGACCATGATGTGCCATAAACAAAAGACCTCTCGTCTGCGGGCCGCCTAAACCCGGCCCTGCCCCTCGAAAACTCCGGCCGCACGGTGCGCGGCTAGGCCAAGTCGCCCCTCGGCAACCTCGTTTGCCGCAGTAAGTCTCGGATTGCGGCAATCGCGTGGCCAAAATTCCAGACTTGGAGAAATCCCCATAGCGATGCCATACGGACGTGGCAATCACGCCACGTGAATCGTCCACGATCTTTCTGTGCGGACATCGGGGTAATTGTTCGCGTGCGAGGCAAGTTGCGGAATTATAGGCGAAAATTTCCTGTCTTGGCGGTGGAGTGAAATTTGAGATGACAAAACCGGGGGACATATTTCGCGGTGGTCGGACGAGATCCGTGCTGCCTAAGTCGTGCGGCTGGGGTGTATTTGCCGTTCTCGTCGTCATGGCCGTGCTGTCGACCTGCATCGCCTTGTCGCGTGAGGCGACTGCGGCTGCGCAAAACATGACGCCGGCACATGGCATCGCAATGCACGGCACGCCGAAGGAGGCGCCCGGCTTTTCGCACTTCTCCTACGCCAATCCGCAGGCCCCGAAAGGCGGACACATCACGATCGGCATGCCAGGCAGCTTCGACAGTCTCAATCCGCTGATCGTCAAGGGCAACCCGGTGGCGGGCATGCGCGAGTACGTCTACGAGACCTTGATGGCGCGCGGATTGGACGAACCATTCACGCTCTATGGGCTCATTGCCGAGACGGCTGAGATGGCGGACGACCGCAGCGAGATCATCTTCAATCTCAATCCCAAGGCAGCGTTCTCCGACGGAAAGGCGATCACGGCGGACGACGTCCTGTTTTCCTGGCAGCTCCTGCGTGACAAGGGGCGGCCCAATCACCGTTCCTATTATTCCAAGGTGAAATCTGCCGAAAAGCTATCGATTCATCGCGTGCGCTTCGTGCTCGACGGCGAAGATCGCGAAATGCCGCTGATCCTCGGGCTCATGCCCATTCTGCCCAAACACGCCGTGGACAGTGAGACGTTCGACCAGACGACACTCAAGACACCGATCGGGTCTGGTCCCTACACGGTGGAGAGCGTCGATCCGGGCCGTTCGATCGTTTTTCGGCGCAACCCCGCCTACTGGGGGCGCGATCTGCCCGTCAACACCGGCCGCTTCAACTTCGATGAAGTGAGCTTCGACTACTACCGCGACGCGATCGCCATGTTCGAGGCTTTCAAGAGCGGCGGGATTGATTTCTGGAATGAGGAGGATCCGGCGCGCTGGGCATCCGGCTATGATGTTCCAGCCGTCAAGGACGGCCGGATCGTGCGCACATCCTTCGATATCGGTCTCCCCGCAGGGATGACGGCACTGGCCTTCAACACGCGCCGGGACGTGTTCGCAGATCCGCTGGTGCGGCGCGCCTTGATCCAGCTATTCGACTTCGAGTGGGTCAACCGCAACCTGTATCATGGCCTTTACAAGCGCACGCAGAGCTACTTCGAACGCTCGGACCTGTCGTCGCACGACAAACCGGCGGATGAGCGCGAGCGCGAGCTGCTGGCGCCCTTCAAGGATGCGGTGAAACCTGAGGTCATGGCGGGTACGTTTGCGTTCCCCGTCTCAGACGGCAGCGGCCAGGACCGTACCAACTTGCGCGCGGCGTTCGATCTCCTGAAGCGTGCAGGATACGTCTTGAAAGGGCGAACGCTTGTTAAAGCGGTCACGGGTGCGCCCTTGAGCTTTGAGTTTCTGGCAACCTCAGCAGCGCAGGAGCGCCTTCTGGGCGGCTTTGTCAGCGCGCTGTCACGGCTGGGCATCACGGCGCGTACGCGCGTCGTCGACAGTGCCCAGTACCAGCAGCGGCTCAACAGTTACGACTATGACATGATCCAGGCCACGTGGCCTGCATCGCTCTCGCCGGGCAACGAGCAGATCTTCCGCTGGGATTCACGCATGGCGCGACAGGACGGCACCTTTAATTGGGCCGGTGTCGCAAACCCAGCCGTGGACGCGATGATCCAGGCGATGCTCGCGGCGCACGATCAGGAGAGCTTCGTGTCGGCAACGCGGGCGCTCGACAGAACCCTGCTGTCGGGCGATTACGTCATTCCCCTGTTCTACCTGCCGCAGCAATGGGTCGCCTATTGGGACCGCTTCGCCTATCCCGAAAAGTCGCCACTGTTCGGTTACAGCATCGATCTGTGGTGGCATAAGAGCCCGTGAGCGGACATGTACGCGCACCCGACTGAACTTCGGCCATGCCACGGACGCGATTGATGGACGCTAGACTTGCATGACCAAGGCCAGCCAAGCCACTTCCGATCACGCGTTGCCACGTTTCACCGGCACACTGCCGCCGAAGCGCTTCAACATGGCGCGCTATGTCGTCGGGCTGGCCGCGCAGCGCGCGCCCGGCAAGGTCGCGCTGCTCGTCTATGACGCGGTCGATGGGTCCGCACCGGCCGAGCGCTGGACGTTCGCCGAGATCGAGGCAGCGGTACTGCGGATCGCGCATGGCCTCAGTGCGCGCGGCCTCGTCAGTGGCGAACGGGTTCTCATCCGGCTCGACAACACCAGCGCCTACGCTCTCTTCTTCTTCGGCGCCATCGCTGCCGGGCTTGTGCCACTCGCCACCTCGACGCACCTGACGGACGACGAAGCGAACTTCCTCATCACGGACAGCGGTGCGCGCGCCGTGGCGCTGGCCGATCACCTGCCACGAGAACGGCTACCGCCTGGCATCGACATCATCAGCGGGCAGGACGTGGCGGCGATGATTGCCTGTGGCGCAATGCAGGACTATGCCGACACGAGCGCCGACGATCCAGCCTATATGGTCTATACCTCCGGCACCACGGCCAACCCGAAAGGTGTGCTGCATGCCCAGCGCGCCGCATGGGGCCGGCGTCCGATGTATCAGGGCTGGTACGGCATCACGGAAGCGGACCGGATGCTGCATGCAGGCGCGTTCAACTGGACCTTCACACTGGGGTCGGGGCTCACCGACCCATGGGCGAACGGTGCCACGGCGATTATCTATACCGGCGAGAAGTCGCCCGAGATCTGGCCGCGGCTCATCGCACACACTGGCGCGACGCTTTTTGCCGCGGTGCCCGGTGTCTACCGGCAGATGCTCAAGTATGCGGATGCAAATGCGTTACGTGCGATGGCGTCGCTGCGTCACGGATTGATGGCGGGTGAGTCACCGCCTGACGGGCTTTTCGAGCAATGGCAGGAGGCCACCGGACGAGCGCTTTACGAGGCATTGGGCATGAGCGAGATCTCGACGTACGTGTCCTCGGCCCCCGGTGTGCCGCGCAAGCCCGGCGCGGTTGGCAGACCGCAACCGGGGCGCTGCGTGGCGATCCTGCCCGAGACAGGAGGGCAGACGCCACTGCCGCCGGGCGAAGCCGGCCTTCTGGCGGTGCATACCAGCGATCCAGGGCTGATGCTTGGCTATTGGCAGAGGCCGCTTGAAGAAGCCGAGGTATGGCGTGGCCCATGGTTCATCGGCGGCGATTTCGCATCCATGGACGGAGATGGATATGTCACCCACCTCGGACGCGCCAACGACATCATGAAAGCGATGGGCTACCGCGTCGCGCCGCAAGAGGTGGAGGCGGTACTGGCACGTCACCCGGATGTCGGCGAGGTTGCGTGCGCGGAGCGGCCTGTGCGCGACGGCGTGTCCATCATTGCCGCTTATGTCGTGCCGTCGGCTCCCGGTGTCGTTCCCGACGCCGATCGTCTGATCCGATATGCCAGCGAGCATCTGGCCCACTACAAGTGCCCGCGTGCGGTTTATGTCGTCGAGCAACTGCCGCGCACTACGAACGGCAAGATCCTGCGTCGCGCGTTGCGATAGCGGAATGAACGTAAACCTGACTTAGATCGTGTGCATGTTTTCATGCTGAACCGCTGTACACTTCAGCTAAACATGCTCTAGAGGTTCAGAATTCGTAACCGAACGCTTTGATCTCGTTTGCGTAGCGCCGAGCGACGATGGACTTCGTGCTTGCTGAGAAGAACTCCCGATAATTCCGTGCGGCCTTTTTGCGATGAGAACTTTTCGCCCTTGGAAGCGCAAGCTCCTTGGACAACCCTAGCGTTTTGATGAAGCGCCCAAGATCCTCCTGCAGGGTTTCGTATCTGAACACAGTATCGGCAACGATCCTGCCATCGATCGTATACAGATCAAACGTTTTGCGCGTTGGCCGAAATCTTGGCAACCGCACGAAGTTTTCAAAAGGCGGCCGCGTCGCATTCTTACGGTAGCGCCAAAAATACAGCGACACCTCGCGGTCCCACGGATTACGGACAATCGTGACCTTGTGGTAGCTGTCGAAGAGTTCTCGGGGCATGGATCGCCGAAGCTTCGAGGCTGGCATATGATTGTAGTATGACGATCCAACCCAAGAGGTCCTGAAGCCTAGCGCTTGTCTCATGCGCCAGTCGAATGGCCTGTAGATCGGGGGTATCTCCCAGTTCTGCGCGCCACGACCCATTGTCCTTCTCAGTGCTTCATCTTCTTCGCTAACCGGAGTGATGACGTCGTCAGGGCCACAAATCTGGCTGAGCGCCAGCTCGACGCTGGTGCCTGCGCATTTCTGTGTCTTCAGGAAGATGAATCTGCGCGCGTGAGAAATGATCATCGTTGATAGTTGGTCCATGTTGAATGAATTGCGCACGACACGGGCGCAACGGCACCACCCGGTCACTCGCAGCCTGCCACACAAGATGAACGCTAAACCGGTTGGCACAGGTGTGCAATCGGCCGGATCGTTCAGCGACGGTTGGGAGATTCGAGGACGCGCCATCATGCTCGAAGAGTTGCTGGCGAACCAGTGCGGTTGTCGGTTGGTCGCGTGCGCTGCAACTGTGCGCGGTCCCTACCAGCGCCGGCCGTGGTGCTTTACACTCTTGGTTGATTGATCATCGACGCGAGCGTGGCTTGATGCGGGTGGCGCGCTGCATCGCCTTGGCGACTTCAGGGGGAGCCGGAACGCCCGTCGCGGCAGGCGGCTGAACAGGTCCCGGGATTAACGGCCTTTCGGCTGTCACCTTGCCGGGGGGCAGATCGGCCGGAGCCACCATCCCGCCCGAGATGACGATCTTGGCCGCATCCTCGACGCTCATGTTGAGGAAGATGACCTCGGCCTTCGGTACGAAGCAGATGAAGCCGGTGGGCGGAACGATGCCGGTAGGCATGAATACGGTGTAGAGTTCACCATGACCTCCCGGCTCGACGCGGGCGATCTCGCCGCTCGCCTCTCCGGTGACAAACACGATCGACCACAATCCTTTGGATGGGAACTCGATCAGTCCGACCTTCTGCACAGACTGGCTCGGGTCGGTTGCCGTTACGACGCTTTCGAAGATCTGCTTCAAGGCGCGGTAGACATTGCGCACGATCGGCATGCGGCCGAGCATCAGCTCGCCGTAGCTGATGAGGGTGCGGCCCAGCAGGTTGGCGGCCAATGCTCCGATGATGGTTAGTGAAAGAATGCCGAAAACCAATCCGACGCCCGGCACTGTGAACGGCAGATAGGTGTCGGGCAGGTACTGCCTGGGGACGAATGGCTTGAACCAGGCGTCGGCAACGTTGACGAGCCACCAGATGATATAGACTGTCAGCGTCACGGGGCCGACGATGATAAGGCCGGTGAGGAAATAGTTGCGCAGTCGCGCACCCAGATGCCAGCCAATATCGCGATCTTCTTCGGCCAGCCGCTTGAGACCGGCACGCAGCTGCGCGCCGCGCCTTTCACGTGCTGTTTGCTGCTCGCTGCGTGAGCTCTCGGAAGATTTATCGCTCATGCTCCGTCCAACGGACTCCGCCCACCTTCGACGATGCCCTGGATTCCGATCGTGGAGGCCCACCTCAAACATCAAGGGGCTGGATCGGTCATGACTTGGCAGTCGCCGCTGCCATAGTGTTCCATGAGCCACGGTCGAGTTAAAGACCCGAAGCGTATCACACTTTCGCAGCAGATCTCGTTTGTGCTCAGGCTACCCCGCAAGTCAGGCAGCACCGCAGCCGCCACACGCCTGGCGCACACCGGGCAGCGGCATCCCGATTTCCGCGAAGCTGTCAAATCAGTGCGTGACGACCAGGCAATCAAATCCTGAAGCGCGGACAGAGCGGCAGAGCTTGTCCGGCTCGGCAGCGGATGCATATGGGCCGATGTTCACGCGGTAGAAGGTTCCCATATTGCCGAACACCGCCTCATCGATCACGGGTGCGCGTCCGCCGGTCTTGTCGCTGTACTTGGCCGTGAAGCGCTGGGCGAGTTCTTCGGCTTGCTCGCGCGAGCGGACCGCGGCGAGTTGAAGCTTGTACTTGCCCTTGAGCGGAGCTGCCTGGGTCAGTGGCGCGGCGTCCGTCTTCACCGGCGCCACTTTGAGCGCGGCCGTGCGCTCGCGCTTCGGCTTCGCTGGCGCAGCAGCCGTTTTGGCAGTTGTGCCAACCTGCGTCGCGGAACTCCACGAGGATGTCGCGGCTGTTGCGCCGGTGGAGGCCGTGGTCAATTCGTTTGACGAGGGTGCGGGAGCAGCGGGCTGCTGCGGGCCGGCAGACGATGAAGAACTACCGGAAAAGAGGTTGCCGAAAAAGGTGCCGATGCCAGATAGCGGATTGCTGCTGTCTGGCGAAGTCGGTGAGTCGTCGGCAGGCACCATTGCGACCGTTGGGGATGACGCCTCGGTCGGCGCGGCGGGCGCCTCCACGGCTGCCGGCGGTGGCGTTGCGGCAGCAGAAGTTGATGGGCCAGCAGCAGGAGGATTGGCGGCCACGGCCGGTGCAGGCGCCGGCTCGGCCTGTGGCGCGCCCGGATCTGCTATGCCGGCCGCCTTGTAGGCTTGCGCGCGGTTCGCCAGGGCGTCCGCTTGCTCGGTCTCGCTCAGGCCGTTGTTTAGCCAGAGCGCGTTGGTGAGGTCTGTGATCGCCAGCGCGGTCTGCCCCTGCCGGCGATAGGCGAGGCCGCGATAGTAGAGCGCGCGCGCCGTGCCGGTGGTATCGAGGCCGCCCGACGACAACGCCGAGCTGAAAGCCCCGACGGCGCGGGCGAGTGAATTCTTCTTGTAGGCGGCGATCCCGCGGTTGAGTGATTGCTCAGCCTTGTTTGGCGGCGCGGTCTTCTTGGGAGATTCTGTTTCCGCCACGGCCGGATTGGCCTGGAGTGCGGTACCCGCCAGCACCAACAGTGTGGCCATACCAACGGCAGCGCCAAACGCGCGAATCTTGTTTACATGCATAATCGTCAATGCCCCTGTCCCAGCCCAGTCCCCGCGTACCGCCCCGCTGGTAAGAAATCTACCGAGCAAACCCCATTCAGGGTGCTGATCCCTCCGCTTCCAAGATCCGGCTCGACGATCCCCGTAGCGCTTCGCCTAGTTCGCCCGCCGCGTCCGCCGGTCTGCCATTGCGCATTGTCGCCGCGGTCCACGCCCCCGTCGACCCGACTCGAACCTAAGTCAAGCAGCATCGCGAGGCAATTCCAAGGCTGGGATGGGAGGCTATCCCCCTATTCCACGGTGACGGATTTGGCCAAATTTCGAGGCTGATCGACGTCCGTGCCCATCTGTACCGCGGTGTGATAGGCGATCAGCTGTATCGGTACGGCATAAATGATCGGGTTGGTGAAATCGTGGGCGTCGGGCATCTGGATATGCGCCGCCAGCGGACAACCAGCGGCGTCGGGCGGGGCATTCGAAATCATCATGATCTGCCCGCCGCGGGCGCCGACCTCCTGCATGTTTGAAACGGTCTTTTCGAACAGTGGATCGACGGGGGCCACGACGATCACGGGCACATTCTCGTCGATCAACGCGATCGGCCCATGCTTCAACTCTCCAGCTGCATACCCTTCGGCGTGAAGATATGAGATCTCCTTGAGCTTCAGCGCACCTTCCATTGCCAGCGGGAAGGACTGCCCTCGGCCCAGATAAAGCACGTCACGCGACTTGATCAGCTGATGCGCCAACGTCTCATACTGGGTTTCGTCAACGAGTTGCGTGGCGATTTGACGGGGCACCTCCATCAATTCCTTGACCAATGCGCGCTCCATCTCCTCGCCGATGGTCCCGCGGGCTCGCCCCAGCGCCAGCGCGAAACAGGCGAGCGCCGTCAACTGGCAGGTAAAGGCCTTAGTGGACGCAACCCCGATCTCAGGTCCGGCGAGTGTCGGCAGCACGACATCGCTTTCTCGGGCGATCGTCGATGTGCGAACGTTGACCACCGAGGCAATGCGCTGGCCGTTCTCCCTGCAGTAGCGCAGTGTGGCCAGCGTATCTGCGGTCTCTCCCGATTGGGAAACGAAGATGGCGAGCCCACCGACCGGCAACGGTGCCTCGCGATATCGCAACTCGGAGGCGATATCGATCTCGACGGGCACGCGTGCGTAACGCTCGATCCAGTACTTCGCAACAAGGCCCGCGTAATACGCGGTGCCGCAGGCCGAGATCGTGACGCGTGGGATTGCAGAAAGATCAATGCCGATATCGGGCAGGCGGATACGGCCCTCGGCCATGTCGAGATAGTTGGCGAGCGTATGGCTGATCACTTCGGGCTGCTCGTGGATCTCCTTGGCCATGAAGTGACGGTGGTTACCCTTGTCGACCAGCAGCGCATTGGCCTGGGATTTGATAGCCGATCGCGTCACGGGATGACCCGTGCGATCGAAGATCTCGACACTGGCATGGCGCAGGACCGCGTAATCACCCTCCTCCAGGTAGGTCACGGTGTCGGTGAATGGAGCAAGCGCGATGGCATCCGAGCCAAGGTACATCTGGCCGTCGCCATGGCCGACGACGAGTGGGCTGCCAAGGCGGGCGGCCATGATCAGATCGTCTTCGCCGGCAAAGATGATGGCGAGCGCAAAGGCGCCCCGCAAGCGTCCAAGGGCCGACTTGACGGCCTCAATGGAAGTCTTGCCCTTATCGATCTCCGAGGTGATCAGGTGAACGACGGCCTCGGTGTCGGTTTCGGTTTCGAATGTATATCCTGCATTGGTCAATTCCTCGCGCAGCTCGCGGAAGTTCTCGATGATGCCGTTATGGACGACCGAGACACGCGGGCTCATGTGCGGATGCGCATTGCGCTCGCTGGGGCGGCCGTGGGTCGCCCAGCGTGTGTGGCCAATCCCGGTGCGCCCGTTCAACGGGTCGGTGGCGAGACGGCTTTCCAAGTTGCGTAGCTTGCCTTCGGCGCGGCGGCGCGCCAGCTTTCCGTTCTCGACGGTCGCAATGCCGGCGCTGTCATAGCCGCGATACTCGAGGCGGCGCAGCGCATCGACAAGATCTAGGGCGACGGGCTTATTGCCGATTATTCCAACGATGCCACACATGCTCTCATGCTCACTTCGTTATCGCCGGCTGCCGGTCGTGACGCCGTCGCGGCTGTTGTGGTTCGCGTTCAGCGTTTGGCCGCGGCGGCCTTTCGCTTGCGCATCATGATGGCGAATTTCTCGGCCCAGCCGGGCCGCTCTTCCTGTGGCGAGCGTTCCAGCGCCAGGGAGCCGGCCGCCACATCCTTGGTGATGACGCTGCCAGAGCCGATGTAGGCACTCTCGCCGATGCGGACCGGGGCCACCAGCGAGCAGTTGGAGCCGACGAAGGCTCCCGCGCCGACATTTGTCTGGTGCTTGAAGAAGCCGTCATAATTGCAAAAGATCGTGCCTGCACCGATGTTGGCCTTCGCGCCCACTTTGCCGTCGCCCAGATAGGCCAGATGGTTGGCTTTTGCGCCCTCGCCCATCTCCAGGTTCTTGACCTCGACGAAATTACCGACGTGGACGTTGGCTGCGAGCTTGGCTCCCGGGCGCAGGCGTGCGAAGGGGCCGACCCGCGCTCCCTTGCCGATGCGGGCCTGTTCGAAATGACAGTTTGCGAGAATTTCGGCACCGTCCTCCACGGTCACGCCGATACCGAAGAACACATTGGGCTGGATGACGACGTCGCGGCCGACCACCGTGTCGTGGCTGAACCAGACGGTTTCGGGCGCGATCAGGGTTGCCCCCTCTTCCATTGCCTTGCGACGGCGGCGTCGCTGGAAAATCGCCTCGGCCTCGGCCAGCTCAACGCGTGAGTTGACGCCCAGCACCTCCGTTTCCGCGCTGCTGACGACCGCCGCGCGTCCTCCGTCGGCGCGAATGATCGCAACTGCGTCGGTGAGATAGTACTCGCCCTTGGCGTTGTCGTTGCCAATGCGCGCGAGCACGCCGGCCAGGTCGGGTACGCGGAATGCGATCACGCCCGAGTTGCACAACCCGATCCGTCGCTCGGCCTCGCTTGCATCCTTGTGTTCGCGAATGGCCAGAAGCGCGCCGGCGTGATCGGTGAGCAAGCGGCCATATCCTGTGGGGTCGTTCGCCTCGAAACCCAGCACAGCGACAGCCGCCCCGGCATCGAGAGTGGCACGCAGACGATCAATGGTAGCAGACTCGATCAGCGGCGTGTCGGCGTAAAGCACAATGACGTCGCCCGTGTGGGCGGCGATCGCCGTGGCTGCGGCCTTCACCGCATCAGCCGTTCCATGCTGGTCCTTCTGGACGAAGACCTCGATATCCGGGGCGATACCAAAAGCTGCCTGTCTGACGTCGTCCATACCGGGACCGACAACGACCGCGGTGCGATCGGCTCGCGCCGCCTTGGCGAGATCGAGGACATGGCCCAGCATCGACCGGCCGCCTACCGCATGCAGCACCTTGGGCAGGTCGGACTTCATGCGCGTGCCCTTGCCCGCTGCCAGCACGACGATCATCAACGCGGTTGCGGTCATGAATTCCCTCGGTGGTTCCTTGTGATTGCGGTTCCGGCTCCCAATCCATTCCCCGGATTCGCTGTTTTTTCCAGCGCACGCGAGATCCTTGTCCGCGCAACGGGTATCACAATGCTGCCGTCACAACGCTGCCGTCGTCGTCCAATCGTTGCGCAATCAACGATTTGGCGCTGCGCCAGGCAATAGGCATACCCCAAACGCCGCGTGCCCTGGCTGGCACTCTTGTCGGACAAGGCGGGCACGCGGAAGGCTTCTCCTCTTCACATTGCCGGTCCAGTCCTACCCGGTCCATCTGACGATGCGAGTTGTAGCTGCTTTTCAACGCCAGCATCCAGTGCTGCCTCTATGATCGCCGGATTCCGGCAAAAACAGGCGCTTTCGGATGCATATACCTGTTGCAGCGCTCCACAGGCAGATTTGCCACAGTCGAAGCCATTGCATTGATTCCCCGGTGGGACTCAGACAGCGTTTGATTCAGGTGCAAGCGCAACCAGGGTTGCGCACTGAGCATAACTCGAACCCGATTGCCGAACCCGATTGCAGACAATCCATGCCTGACACAGCCACAACATTATCCATGGCGGCAGCAGACCGGCCCGGTGCCCCATCCGGGGCTCAGCGCGCAGCCCTGCGGCGCGCCGCGGCGGCGAAGACCCGTGGGCGTGCACGCAGCGCGCTTTATCTTGCATCCTGGGGCGCTCTGGCACTCTCGGCCGGCCTTTATCTGGCCGCTGTGACCCTCAAACCGCAGTATCTAATCGCGTGGTTCCCCTTCTTGGACCGGGTTGCGACCCAGCCGCAGCCCAATAACCAAGACCGTGCCTCGATTATCGCGGAAGCGCAGCACCTGCGTTCCAATCTTCAGCAATCGCAAGCCGAGGTTTCGCGGCTCCGCCAGGAGCTTGGAACGCGCGATGCGCGTGTGAAGTCAGCTGAGTTGCGGATTGCAGGTCTGGAGAAGGAATTGGATTCAGCGCGCGGCAGCGGCGGCACTGCCGCGGGTCAGCCGAACGCGGTGGTAGGTACAGTAGGTACAGTCCCGAACGCGGCAGCCGCCTCCAGTGTGGCCGACAACGCAGATGCGACGAAGCACGCGCTGGCCGGTGCCATCGGCTCACCCAAGGAAGGCGCCCGCACGGATGCCAGGGCCGGCGCGCCACCGCGGTCGTTCGAAATCGTCAACGGCGCGCCGACGCTCGTTGATGCGCCCAGCGGCTCGGCAGCGTTCGCAGGCGGGGTGTCGGGGGCCGACGTCGATATGCCTGTGCCGGTGCGTCGCCCGGCCATTGCGCCAAAGCCGAAGACCACCCCCATCGCACAAATCGTGCGGCCGACGATCGCCGTGACGCCGCCAGCGGCAGGCGGCATCGTGACCGGTAGCGTTGGTGGTCAGGCGACGATTGCATCAGCGCCGCCGGCAGAGAAGCCTGCGCAGCCAATCACGTTTGGCGCTCCAGTCGTCACGCATTCGGCCAATCCCGTCGGCATCCGTCTGACGGCTGGACCGTCGGTCGATGCGCTGCGGCTAAGTTGGTCGTTGATGAGCGAGCGCTATGGCTATGAGTTGAGCGGACTGGAGCCGCGCTATATCGCGGGCAACGCGCCTGCTGCACCGTACGCTCTGATTGCGGGACCAATTGCGGACGAACGCGAGGCACAACGGCGCTGTGCGCTGCTGACCGCAAGAGGCATTCCGTGCAGCGTTGACAGTTTCGTCGGAAACGCGCTCTGACCGTTTGAAAGATAGAGCATGTTGAGCTGAAGTGTGCAGCGGTTCAGTGTGAAAAACATGATCAAAATAAGGTCCTGGATCGCGTTCATAGTTCCGTAAAACATGAACGCGATCTAGCGGCAACGTGTCCAAAGGCAGGCGCTTCAAGCAGCCTGCCTTTGTTGATTCTTGGCCTGCATTGTGTGGCGTTCCGCGTGGTGGAGGATGAGGCACCCGCCGCCCGTAGAACAGTGATACAGCAGGCTTCAGGTGCGCTTCGCGCAGGTCGACATGCCAAGAATTGAATAGGCCGGGCAATAGCCGACGATCGCAGTCAGAAGCGGTACCAAGCCGATCCAGCCCCACTGCGAAGGTGCGATGCCAGGCAGATAGCCGAGCGCCCAGGCGATCAGGGCGATTCCGACAATGATTCGCAAAATGCGATCGATGTTTCCAACGTTCGTGGTCATGGATCTCTCCTGAGGTTTCCGCCAGCTCGTGTTCAGGTTTTATGGCGTGACGTCTGCGATCCGATTCATTGCTCTGCGCATATTTTTCATACTGAGCAGCTCAACGCTTCAGCTAAACATGCTCACGCCATCGACGGAAGCACGACTGCTCCCTTCCAACCAGGCTCTAACATTTTCTGGCCGACCCGGCCGTGACTGCGATCAAAGTCCAAAACGACAGGTGGATACGGGCGCGGCCCGGACGCGACAATCGGATTTTCAAAGTTTCTCAGATGTCGGCGTTGGTGAGCGCGCTTAGACCATCGCGATCGAGAATGCGAACGCGACCGCGTTCGAGCGCGACAAGGCCCTGGGCCTCGAAGCGTTTGAGACGCCGGCTCACGACCTCGCGCGCCGTTCCGATATCGAGCGCCAACTCCTGGTGCGTTTCGGCGACGCTGTCGCTCTTGCCCGCCCGCTGGAGCAGGCGCGCGGCGAGGCGCGATTCCGTGCGATGGAAGGCCAGTTCGTCGACGAGGCTTACCAGATCGAAAATGCGGCGTGTCTGCACGCTCAGCACCGCGTCGCGAAAAGCCGCCGATGCACCGAGCATTTCGCGGAAAAGTCCGCGACTGATGGCGATGCCCTGAATGGGGCCATCCGCGATGCCTTCGGCCTGATATGGGCGCTCGCCCATCATGCAGGCGATCGACATGACGCAGGTTTCGCCGGGATGCACGCGGTAGAGTTCGATCTCGCGGCCGGTTTCGGAAACCATGCGCACGCGCACGAGCCCTTCAGTAAGCAGGACGAGGCGTTCGCAGGCCTGTCCGGGCTGGAACAAGGTAGCCCCCGCCGGTGCGGAGATCGGCTCGTAGCGTCCCGCCAGAAGACGCCGGGCGGCCTCATCGAGGCCGGGGATATCCGGCACATCAACGCGTCTGTTATCAGCCGTCGACACTGCGCTGTTGTTCCTTCGTTTCGATCCGGAAGCCGCCATGTCGATATCGCTGCGGGCCCCTCACTATAGGCTCGAGTCAGAGAAGGTATCGCATACCTGCATCTGTCCACCTTCGAAGCCTTTGCGGAACCAGCGCACGCGTTGAGCGGACGAGCCGTGCGTGAAAGCATCGGGCACGACGTGCCCTTGTGTCTTGCGCTGAATCATATCGTCACCGATCGCGCTTGCCGCGTTAAGTCCCTCCTCGATGTCGCCCTGTTCGAGACGCTTATTGAGCTGATCGTTGAGGTTGGCCCACACACCTGCAAGGCAGTCCGCCTGCAATTCCATACGGACCTGGAGCGCGTTTGCCTCACGTTCCGACATCTGCGACTTGAGGCTCTGCACCTTCTGAGCAATGCCCAGCAAGGCCTGCACGTGATGGCCGACTTCGTGTGCGATGACATAGGCCTGAGCGAAGTCGCCCGGCGCCTGGAAACGACGCTTCAACTGCTCATAGAACGACAAGTCGACGTAGATTTTCTGATCGAGCGGACAATAGAACGGACCCATCGCCGACATGCCGGTGCCACATGCCGTTGACGTTGCTCCGCTGAAAAGCACGAGGCGGGGTTCGTCGTAGTTCTTGCCGACCGACCGGAAGACACGGCTCCATACATCCTCGGTATCGGCCAGAACGCGCTTGACGAAGGTTGCCATCTCATCGCTCTGGCCGGGCACCTGCGCGGGCTCACTCCGACGCTGCGAACCTGGCAGTCCGGGGATGTCGAAGGGATTACGGTTGGCAGTCGGACGCTGCCCGGTGTTGGGCAGTTGCGGCACTTCGAAACCACGCCCACCGCCGCCGGTGAGGATGTCGAGCGGATTGATGCCGAAGAACAGCATGATGGCGCCGAGGATCAGGAGCGTGGTGAAACTCATGCCGCCGCGGCCGCCGATCGGAATCTGGATGCCGCCTCCGGGGAACCGCATGCCGCTGCGCTGGCCGCGCCGATCCTCCACATTGCTGCTTTGGCGATCGTTCTCGTCGTAGCGCATCGCTCATCGTCCTCGACAAATGGTTCGCAGTGCTCGGGTCGCTATTTCCTCTCGGAGCGTGGCACATAAGTGCATGTCAGGCTGACCAAAACAAGACGGCCGGGGACCAAATTGGGGGGTGCAGAGGGTGTGCGGGCCGGGTCGGGACGAACATCGATAGGGAGAAACCCGCGCGCTGGCGCGATCGACGGCGGACGCCGAATATGAGCCCGGCCGCACGGGCGAACTCCTACCCATGCATGGACAAAACCGCGCCCGCCCGTCCCGCCTCAAGCGTCGTGCTTGTTGTCCCCGCCGGGTTGTTTCTTATCGACCGTCAGTGCCAATACGGGTCTCGCCTCCGGCTCCCTGGCAACAGTCTTGTCGCGCGGCCGCAGCAACCCGCGAACCTGCCGCGATGTCGCAACGGTGCCTTGATTGACGAATGCCTCGTGGTTCTTTTCGATCTCTTTCAAGTTGTAGCGGTAATTCACCATCAGCCCATGCGCCTGGTCGATGCCTTTGGATGACACGTCGCCGAGGAAATTAATGCGTTCGAGCAGCGCACCGTTACCCAGATGGAAACGAGCCACAGGATCGACAGGTTTGCCATCGGCTGACTTGGCGGCGAGGAAGTAATTGGCGGCCAGAGCCATCAAGGGTGTCTCGAGCGCGGCTGCGGCCCGTTCCTTTGTATGCCAGCGACGCCGCTCGATGAGCGCCATGGCGGCTTTCTCGTCGTCGGAGAGGATTGCATCGGCGTCCGCCTTGCCTTCGGCGGAGGCAAGCCAGCGCGCGAATGTCGGAACGGGCGACAGCGTCACGAATGTCTTGAGGCTCGGCAACTCGCGAACGAGATCCTCGACCACCTGCTTGATGAGGAAGTTGCCGAAGGTGATGCCCTTCAGACCTTCCTGACAGTTGGAGATCGAATAGAAGACGGCCGTCGTGGGGTTCTCGATCGCGTCATCCTTGGGGGCTTCGCTGAGCAGAGGACCGATCGCGTCGGAAATCTCACTGGTCAGAGCCACTTCGACAAAGATGAGCGGCTCATCGATCAGCGCTGGATGGAAGAAGGCGAAGCAGCGCCGGTCCTTCGGATCGAGCCTTCGGCGCAGATCATCCCACCCCTGGATTTGATGCACCGCCTCATAGGCGATGATCTTTTCGAGGATCACTGCGGGCGTTTGCCAGTCGATACGCCTCAACACGAGGAAACCGCGGTTGAACCACGAGTAAAGCAAGTGCTTGAGGTCATCGTCGACGAGTTTCAGCATCGGATCGCCGCGGCTCATGCTGAGCAGATCACGGCGCATGGCCACGATGCCGGCCGTTGCGCCAGGTGCGAGGTTCAAGCGGCGGAAAAACTCCTGGCGCGGACTCTCGACGGCCTTTTGCAGGCGGGCGAGCTCGAGAGGTCCCGGCGCCTGCAGATAGGTGCCGGCCGCTGCGGTGACTGCCGTCTGATCGGGTTGCATGCGCTCGCCGAGGAACGTGAAGAAGTCCCGCTTCTTGTCATTGTCGAACTGGCGGTACAGGTTCAGAACCTGGCGGGCAATGGCAACACCGGCCGCCTCGCCGCGGCTTGAGATTAGCGCCTGCGCCAGCGTCTCGATGTCCTCCGACTCGGTTCCTCCGAGCAGTCCCTTGGGCAGCAGCGCCCTGCCCTGCTCCGCCACCGTCGTCATCAATTCCTGGAGGAACGAGACGTTCATGGGGTTTCTCGACTGAGGCATGGCAATCCTTTGCGCGAAAAAGGTCAATCCGATCGCGGGGCGACAATTGTAAATATCGGCCGTGTTTGTGACGAAATCAATTAATCCATCGGGTTGCGGCCAGCCCAGGGCGCAGATCGCATTCTTATGCGGGCACCAGACGACCTGGACGCTGCGCAGATGGTTAACGAAGGATTAACCAGCTCAGGCCACGATTCGGGAACTATCACCAACAGCCGGATCGCACTCATGGACCTTTTCGCCCAGGAAACCCGTCTCAAGTCGAACCTTAACGACGTGAGAAACGACACCGGCCGCGTTGCCTTCTGCGGACCTTATGTGCTCGCCGCGATCACGGGCTACTCCATATCGAAGGTCGAGGACGTGGTGCGCGACCTGCGCGAAGTGCCCGCCGGCTGCCGGCCTATCGTAAAGGGCACATACACCGAGGAAGTCGCCGAGGCGCTCTCCCGCTTCGGTTTTGTGATGAAGCCGGTATCATCCTTCATGCACCTGACGCGCAAACAGCGGCCGACCTTATGGAGCTGGATGCAGAAACCGCGCAACGCCTGGGCGCACTACATTCTTGCCATCCACAAGGGCAAGGAGGGCCACTGGATTCTCATCAAGGGGGTGAAGATGTGCGACACCTTCACGGAAGGCCGCTGGACGTTTGTCTGCGACGGGCCGCATCGCGGTTGCAGGATCATGGAAGTCTTCGAGGTCAAGCGCGATCTCGACGTCTGATCGGCGTTACGCACTCCGCCCGCACACTGGGCGCAGGCGCTGCGATCATCGCGCTTGAAGCCACCTGTTGCACGTGGGTTAGAGCATGTTTCGCTGAAGTGTGCAGCGGTTCAGCGTGAAAAACATGCTCAAAACAAGGTACTGGATTGCGCTCATGCTTCCGTTAAACATGAACGCGATCTAGCGGCTGAACCGCTGGCGCGACAGCCGACGCGCCTCCCACAGGTCGAAGGCACGCTGCTCGGCCGGTGTGCACCACGGGTTCCCGTAATAACCCCAGCGCCCATTAAAGCGCGTGCAGTCTTTCGGAGCGGCGTCGCGGCGCTCGTATTTCCAACGTTCACCGTGCAGCGTGCCGGCAAGCGCCGGCGATACCATCGCTGCAACAGCGCATGCCGCCGCCCAGGCAAGGATTTGTGGCCCGGCAGATCGCTTCATGGTGGTCTCCATTCTCTCCGTTCACAATCCGTGGGCATCGGCTTCAGCCGTGCAGTGTTCAGGGTTTGGAACCGTCAGGCTGCGGCGGTCGTTTCATAAGGAAACCCTCAAGAAGGGAAGCCATGATGCCTCTCTCAACGATCCTTATCATCATCCTGATTCTCGTGCTGATCGGTGCGCTGCCTAACTGGGGTTACAGCCGGGGCTGGGGCTACGGACCCTCCGGTGTCCTTGGCACACTGCTGATCATCCTGCTGATCCTGGCCCTGTTGGGGCGGGTCTAGAGCAGGTCAGGTCTTGATTGAAACACCTCAGGCCGTTGTGGCCTGCTCCATCTCTTTGTTTGAGAGCCTCAATCACGGCCCTTGATCGCGACGGGTTCATGCCACGCAGATGGCTCGTTGCACGCACAAAAACAGGACCCCGAGCTCAACAGCGCGGGTCTGGGGATTGCAATACGATCAAGGGGCGAACCTTAACACGCGCGGTGCCGGACGAGCGCCAATCAATCCTTGGCACGCTCGACGTACTCGCCCGTCGCCGTCATCACGACAACGCGCGTTCCTGCACCGATGTGCGGAGGCACCATGATGCGGGCACCGTTCGAAAGCACGGCCGGCTTGTAGGATGAGGAAGCCGTCTGCCCCTTCACCACCGGATCGGCCTCGACGATCTCCAGCGTCACGCGCTGCGGCAGCTCGATGGCAATCGGATTTCCCTCGTGCAAGGACAGCTTGCAGGTCATGCCTTCCTGGAGCCACTGGGCCTGATCGCCGCAAACGTCCCTGGAGACGAGGATCTGATCGTACGTCTCCGGATGCATGAACGTGTAGCCGCTCTCATCCTCGAAGAGATAGTTATAGTCGATCTCCTCTACGAAGGCGCGCTCCACCTGATCGGTCGTGCGGTAGCGCTCGACGAGTTTGACGCCGTCGGCGATCCGGCGAAGCTCGAGGTGGGTGACCGGCGTGCCCTTGCCAGGATGGATATTCTCAGCCGAAATCACGACGGCGAGGCGGCCGTCGAGGTCGAGGACGTTGCCCTTGCGAACTGAGCTGGCGATAATTTTGACCACGGAAGCGTACTCCGAATATTGGTGAAATGGGGTCATCCGGGCGCGGCTTGGCTTGCGCGCCAGTGCCTCATCGGACAGATTCGGCCCGGTTCATAGCCTTTCTAGCGGCCAAGGCCAAGTGCGGCGGCTTGCACCTTGCGGCCGTTTCCGCCCTATTGCGGGGCACATAGGGGCCCGGTCGCGCGCCCAGACTGCCGTTCACTCGAGAGTTCATGTCCCCATCGTCGCCGCAACCCCTGCCCTGGTGGCACCCTGACCGCCACGCCGACCGGCGCCCCTTCCTCATGGCGCGCTCGCGTATCAAGAGCGCGATCCGCGCCTGGTTCGAGGCCGAGGGTTTCGTCGAGGTCGATACAGGCTGCCTGCAGGTCTCACCCGGGAACGAGACGCACCTGCACGCCTTCAGGACCGAGCTCATCCAACCCGACCTTCGCCGCGAGCCCTATTTTCTGCACACCTCGCCGGAATTCGCGTGCAAGAAGCTGCTCGCCGCCGGCGAAGCAAAGATCTTCACCTTCGCGCCTGTTTTCCGCAACCGCGAACGCGGGCGCCTGCATCATCCCGAGTTCACGATGCTCGAATGGTATCGGACCGACACTGCCGCGTCAGACACAGGGTACTACAGACACCTTTGGGCCGATTGCACGGCGATTTTGCGGATCGCGGCGGAGGCGACCGGTTCAACGCGATGGAGTTTTCAGGGACGCCATTGCAATCCTTTCGCAGAGCCGACCCCGATCACGCTCGACGCAGCCTTCAATGCCTCCGCAGGCATCCGACTCCTGGATGAAGCATTCCGCGACGGCGCTGCGGACCGAGATGCATTTGCCCGCGCAGCCGAGGCGCGTGGCGTCAGAATCGCTGCCGACGATACCTGGTCGGACATCTTCACGCGCGTGCTCGTGGAACGCATCGAGCCGATGCTCTGCTCCGATTCTGAAGCCGCGCGCCCCGCCGTGATCCTGCACGACTATCCGATACCTGAAGCTGCACTCGCACGAACCGGCCGGCACGATCCACGCGTCGCTGAGCGTTTCGAGCTTTATGCATGCGGTGTGGAACTCGCCAACGGGTTCGGCGAGTTGAACGATCCATTGGAGCAGCGCCATCGGTTCGAGTCCGCCATGGATGAGAAGGAGCGCATCCACGGCGAGCGTTATCCGATCGACGAGGATTTCATGGCGGCACTCGCCAGGATGCCGCCCGCTTCGGGTTGCGCACTGGGCTTCGAGCGCCTGGTGATGCTGGCGGCCGGTGCACAGCATATCGACGACGTGATCTGGACGCCTATGGCGAGGGATTAGTTGCAGGCATCGGATTTCGGGTCCAAGAGAGCCGGGATTGAGCACGGGCGAGGGTCATGAACAAAGCACTGACCACGTTGCGAACGGCTGACGCTCTCGTCGAGGCCGGACTGATTCACGCAGAGCAGCGCGACGGCGTCGCTGCGGTAGCCAACCGCTATGCGGTCGCGATCACCCCGACAATGTCGTCGCTGATCGATACCGCCGACCCATCTGACCCGATCGCACGGCAGTTCGTTCCGAGCGAAGCGGAGCTACAAACCACGGCTGACGAGTTGAGCGATCCGATCGGAGATCATGCAAAGAGCCCACTCGCCGGTATCGTGCATCGCTATTGCGACCGCGTCCTCCTGAAGCTCGCCAACGTCTGCCCGGTCTATTGCCGGTTCTGCTTCCGGCGTGAGACCGTCGGGCTCAGCGGTGCAGCGTCCTTGAGCAATGACGAGCTGGCAGCGGCACTCGCCTACATTGCCAACCAGCCTCAGATCTTCGAGGTGATCGTCACCGGCGGCGACCCGTTGATCCTTTCGCCGCGCCGACTGGCGGAGCTGACGCAGGCGCTCGACGGAATATCGCACGTGCGGGTGATCCGCTGGCACAGCCGCGTGCCGGTGGTGGCGCCGGAACGCATCACGCAGGATCTCGTTGCAGCTCTTACCGCAACCGACAAGGCAGTGTTCGTCGCACTCCACACGAACCATGTTCGCGAGCTGACAACGGCGGCGCGCGCAGCAATTGCCCGTCTCGTCGATGCGGGCGTGCCGATGCTGTCGCAAACGGTGCTGCTCAAGGGCGTCAACGACGACGTGGCTGCTCTGGAGGCGTTGCTGCGCGCACTCCTCGCCTGCCGGATAAAGCCGTACTATCTGCATCATGGCGATCTGGCGCCCGGCACCAGCCATCTGCGCACGACACTGGAGGCGGGCATGCGGCTGATGGCTGAACTGCGCGGGCGACTATCGGGAGCGGCACTTCCAACCTACGTGCTCGATATCCCCGGAGGCCACGGCAAGGTGCCGATCAATTCCGATCACGTGGGGGCGCTCGATCCGGCGACAGGCGAGCGCCGCGTTATCGACCCCTCAGGACGAACACACGTTTATCGCGACGGCAACGGCGATCGGCGCGGGTGAGATCGCGTCTCATCGCGGCAGCGTCCACGCCTGAGAGCAGGTCAGGCTTTGCGACTCTGGATATCCTTTCGTTGGCGCGCTCACGCGGCGTCGCGGCCATAAAAGAGCATCGAAACGTGCTCGGCCTCGGCGAAGAACAGCCAGCGTTCCATGACCAGACCCATTGCCATCGACAGCGCCGCCAACAGCGCCAGCACGATATCGAGATCCGGGCCGCTGACCAGCATCGCGACAGTGAGGACGGCAGGTGCCACGAACGCCAATGCAACGGACATGCGGCGAAGCTTGTTGGCGTGCTTGCGCGCAACCGAATAGCCCATCTCGCGCATGACGAAGTTGGCCATGGTGTGTGGCGGATCGAGATGGCGTACGCTACCGAAGCGGCCCAGGCCGGTCGCTGCGCCGACATCATAGCGCGGCTCCTGCTGCAGGATCGCCATCCAATAGAGTGTTTTCATCGCCCAGCCGGCGGTGAGGCTGATGATGGATACCCAGACCGCCCACAGCGGCACGTGGTCGAATATCGCAAGCAATAGTTGCAGCAGCACCGCGCCTGATGCCAGCCCAAGTACGATATAGTTGGGCGTCGTCAGAGGCTGGTTCCACTGCCTGATGGTGGGCAACGAAGCGTAGATCATGCCTGTCGTGTAAAGCGTGATGATCGCCAGTGCCGACATGGCCAGTCCGGCAATGGCGACCATGCCGCCGGTTTCGCCGTAGAGATCCCAGCCGATGGCGAAGACGATGGCGGGCAGGTAGATGGCGCTGGCAGCAATGCCTTCGCGCGAAAGCCACGAGGATTGCCATTGGGTGAAGGCGCGCCAGGCCCGTTCCGGGCGACCCAGATGGAACGTCGAGGACAGGAGTCCGACGCTGAGCAGCGTCAATCCAAGGCCCACAGAGAAGTAGCCGAACGCTGAGGATGATGGCAGCAGACCCAGCAGATTGGCGAGCCCAATCCAGAATATAAGCCCCAGTCCTGCGCCTGAGGAGGTGGTGAATAGGATCACCGAATAGGCGGGATGCATGTGTTCCTCCTGGTGCCCTCAGCGGGTCAGCATCTTGTCAGCCCACTGGAAGAGCCGCTCGAGCTTCGAACCGTCGGTGGGCAGGGGGCCGCGCGCGACCGCTGCCTTGGCGTCCTCATTCGTTACGGCGTCGCGCCGCGGACGGGGAGGCAGATACTTATTGACGGGCTTGTAGCCAATGTCCGGCAGAAGATCATAGCCACCGCGCTCGCGGGTGATCTTGGAGACATTGCTGTCGGGATCAGCGTAGTCGCCGAAGTGACGTGCCCCGGTCGGACAGGCTCTGACGCAGGCGGGAATGCGATCCTCTTCCTTCAGGTGCACATTGTAGATCCGGTCGACGCATAGCGTGCACTTCTTCATCACGCCATCGGCGTAGTCGTACTCGCGCGCACCATAGGGGCATGCCCAGGAGCACAACTTGCAGCCGATGCACTTGTCGGGATCGACAAGCACAATGCCGTCCTCCTGGCGTTTGTAGGAGGCTCCCGTCGGACAGACGGTGACGCAGGCGGGCGTCTCGCAATGCAGGCAGGAGCGGGGGAAATGGACGGTGCGGGACGCACCGTTGGCGCTGACCTCGTAGGAATGGATGCGGTTAAGCCAGGCTCCGTTCGGGTCGCGGCCGTAGGGGTCGAGGTCGGACAGCGGTGCGGAATAGCCGCCCGTGTTCCACTCCTTGCAGCTCGTCGCGCAGGCCTGGCACCCGACGCAGATATCGAGATCGATGAGGAGGCCCAGTTTCTTCCCGGTCTTATCGGGCAACGTTGTCATTTGCTGCCTCCCCGTGAAGCAAAAGTTGGTGCCGGGGCGTCAAACAGCGCCATCACCATCAGGTCTCCTTCCCGCGCCCAGTGGCGCCCACCAATGCCGCTCAGATCAGGACGTTCGATCCGACCTTGCAGCACACTCAGACGAATTTCGCGATCGCAAAACCGGTGCCGACTTCCGCCGCCGGATAACTGCTCCAATGACGTGCACCTTCTCTTGGGCGCTCGGCACCACAGCGGCCATATGTCAAAACATTCACGTTTTTGAATACTCGTGTTCCGGTAAAGCGATCAAGCCTGTGGCACGGCTCTGCGTGCCGCACTGCAGCGTGTTAGCATGTCCCGCGTGAATTCACAGCTATGTCGTTGCTAAAATACGGATATTTGGTTCTATTTCTGGCAAGCTGCCGCCTATCCGAGTTCATGACCCAGGATCCCTCGCGGGATCGGGCGCGGTTTCGTCGCACCGGTTCTGCGAACGCGACCCCGGTGACCCGGTTTGAACACGTTCGGGCAATAGCAGTTCCGCTGCAACGGCAGCTTCGAAAAGCGCGCCTGCAACGCTCGTCGGTTCTCTTATTCGTGCCAGGAGAGCCACTTTGTGCCAGGAGAACCTCCCGGTGGATGATTGGACCTGAACCGCAGTTCACTGCGGCTCACCATTGACGAAGAACGTAATGCTTGCCTCACACGTCCGCATCTTCGGCGCGCTCCTCATGAGCCTCGCCCTATTGCTGATCGGCATGGGTCTCCAGAATACGCTGATCGGCGTGCGAGCTGGAATCGAGGGTTTCTCGACCGTCGAGACGGGGCTCGTAATGTCGGGTTACTTCATTGGCTATCTCGCGGGCTGCTGGCTGGCACCCAGAACCATCATCCGGGTGGGTCATATTCGCACCTTCTCGCTGCTGGCCAGCCTTGCCTCGGGCACCGCGATCCTGCACGCCATCGAACCGCAGACGTGGTCGTGGCTCACGTTGCGCATCGTTACAGGTGCATCACTGGCTGGCCTCTATCTGGTCGTGGAAAGCTGGCTCAACGGGGCAACCACGCGCGAACAACGCGGCGGGTTGCTTTCGGTCTACCTCGTGATCAACCTCGGCTCGATCGGACTCGGCCAACAACTCATCAACGTTGCAGAGCCTGGCAGCTTCACATTGTTTGCCCTGTCGTCGGTGCTGCTGTCACTGGCGGTCATCCCGGTGGCGCTGACGCGCACGGAAGCGCCGCCACCGCCGACAACACCGAAGCTCGACTTGAAGCGGCTTTATCAGGTGTCACCGGTGGCCCTCGTCGGCACGCTGCTGGCGGGGCTGACCAACGGCGCATTCTGGGGCATGGCGCCGACCTACGGTCAGGCCATCGGGCTCGATGTCTTCCGCATCGCCAACTTCATGACGATCGTGGTGGTTGGCGGCATGGTGTTGCAATGGCCGCTTGGCCGGCTTTCGGATTTCACGGACCGGCGCGTGGTCCTCATTGGTATCGCGGCGGCGCTTGCCGCGCTGTCGGCGTGGCTCGCAGTAGTGGACCCGAGCGGATCACGCGCCACGTTTCTCGTCCTCAGCTTCCTTTACGGAGGCTGCCTGCTGACGCTCTATTCAATCTGCAATGCGCATGCGAATGACGCGGCCGAGACCGGCGCCGCGGTCGAAGTGGCAAGCGGTCTGCTGCTGGTATTCGGCGTGGGTGCCATGATCGGGCCAATCGCCGCCTCGCTGGCGATGTCACATCTGGGCGCTTCGGCATTGTTCGAGTTGACGGCGCTTGCAGCACTGGTCCTCATGGCCTTCAGCATTGCGCGGGTGATGGTACGGGCCGCGCCGGCTGCCGAGCAGACGGGCGAATTCGAACCGGTGCCGGCGAGCCTTGCGCCTCCCATTCCGCAGGATCCCGAAAGCGGCGTCGAGACGGGAGCCGTGGAGGCGGCCGATATCGGAGCAGACCGTTCACCTGCGGGATAGAGCCCCATATCTCCACCAAGGCATCATCTGCGCCAGCGGTTGCCCAAGGCCTGCTGCTATGCTCGAACAGTATGCTGGGTTTTGAACTCCCGCTCCTGACACCGCCGCCTGCCAAACATATGAGAAAGGATTTGTAATGCCGCCGATGATACCTGAGGACGATACCGCGCCAACCGACGAACTGCTCTACGAGATCGCGGCGGACGGGATCGCCACGGCGACACTCAACCGGCCGGCGGCACGCAACGCGCTGACACTGGCGATGTATGACCGGTTAGCCGAGATCTGCGGCGGCATCGAGCCCGACGGCCAGGTCAAGGCGTTGATCATTACAGGCGCTGGCGACAAGGCTTTCGGCGCGGGTACCGATATCGCCGCGTTTCGTCACGTAAAGACTCGTGAAGAGGCTCTCGCCTACGAGACGAAGATGGACCGCGTGCTCCGGACGATCGAAACCACCAAGATCCCGACGATCGCTGCGATTGCAGGCGCCTGTACGGGCGGCGGTGCCGCGATCGCCGCGGTTTGCGACCTGCGCATCGCCACGGCCGACATGCGTTTCGGCTTTCCCATCGCGCGCACGCTGGGCAACTGCTTGTCGATCAACAATCTCGGCCGGCTCGCAACCCTGATCGGAGCGGCACGCACCAGGGAAATTCTTTTTACCGCGCGGTTGATCGAGGCACCCGAGGCTCTTTCTGTCGGCCTCGTCAGCGAAGTCGTGCCGGATCACGCCGCGCTGATGGAGCGTGCGGGTTCTTTGGCGCGTCTCGTCGCAGGGCATGCGCCACTGACCTTGCGCGCGACCAAAGAGGGACTGCGGCGTCTCGGCGAATCCCAGTTGCGTGGTCAGGACGAGGATCTCATTGCGATGTGCTACACCTCGCAGGATTTCCGCGAGGGCATGGAAGCCTTCCTCGGCAAGCGGAAGCCGAACTGGCGCGGACGTTGAGCGGCTCAGCGCGGCCCCCGGCAAAGCGAGTTGCCGCCACGACCATGACCTCACCATTGACGCAATTACTGAACGGCCACCAATGAAAACATCAGAAGTCGAACTGCTGATCGTTCCGGGCTGGTCGAGCTCGGGCCCGGACCACTGGCAGACGCGCTGGCAGCGCAGCCTGAAGACGGCACGCCGCGTCGAGCAGGAAGACTGGTTTCATCCCGACCGCGACCGCTGGGTCGGGACGCTCATCAGCACCGTCGCGAAATCCGAGACCGACTTGCCGTTGGTGCTCGTGGCGCACAGCCTTGGCGTGGCGACCGTCATTCATGCGGTGCGCGAACTGCCGGCTTCGGCCATTGCGGGCGCTTTCCTCGTCGCGCCCGCGGATGTCGACAATGCGTCGCGGTGGCCGGTCACGGCTGGCTACACCTTCGACAATGCCGCGCATGGCTTCGCGCCGCTGCCGACCGCTCCCCTGCCCTTCCCGGTCCATGTGATCGCCTCGGCAAACGATCCCTATTGCAGCCTTGCGCGAGCAAAGCAGCTTGCGGGGCAATGGGGTGCGACTTTGTCTGAAGCCGGGCCGGCCGGACACATCAACGTCGATTCCGGACACGGCCCCTGGCCGGAAGGGCTGATGCAGCTCGGATGGTTCCTGAAGCGCATCGGCGAACAGATCCGCCTTCGACAGCACGCCCATTGAAGCGCCTGGAAATGCGGAGATCGGGCTGCCAGTCGAGCCGGACTGCTCAAATGCAAAGGCCCATCCCGGAGGATGGGCCTCGACAGTATATGAACCGGTGGCGGCGAATGCGCTTTTTGATGCCGGCCTTGCAAAGCCAGATCCTTGCAACGCGGGCCTATCGATCAGCCCTTTGCGCCTTCGATCTCGGTAATGGCCTTGGATAGGAACTCGTTCATGGCCTCTCTGATTTCCGTCTCCGGGATGGCCAGGCCCTTGGCATCGAGGTCGGCCTTGACCTTCTGCAGGACATCGTCGTCACCTTTTTCCTGCAGGTCGGCGCGGCGCACGGCCTTGATGTACTCCTCCAGATCGGCACTCGAGAGGCCAAGCTTTGCGCCCGCCCACTCCGCCAGCATCTTGTTGCGGCGCGACTCGGCTTTGAACTTCAGTTCCGCATCGTGGGCGAACTTCTTCTCATAGCCCTTCTGCCGCTCGTCGAACGTCGTCATTCCAGCCTCCAGAGCTGCGCAACCTTTGCGCGAATTGTTGTATTTCAGCACGCAACGCGTGTCTATTCCGACACCACGGCCAGCCGTCATTGGGGACCAATAGCCCGCGTTCCTGGCGAAATCAACGGCTTGGCTTGGCGGTTACCGAGTTCGCGAACCACCCCCTTGTCTAGATTGTTTCCGCCCCCTGCTTCGGCTAGTGTCGGAGCGAAAAAAAGGCGGCACCCACAATCCCGGTCAAGACCGGCTCATTTCAGGAAAACCTGTTGCAACTTCAATGAGTCATGTTGGACACCGCTGCGCGGGCAGCCAAACAAAACACTCCCCCCGAATACGTATCTGAGCAAGTCGACAACAAGAACGAGTTCAATGATCAGAGGACTACCAATGAACAGGCGGCGTCGTGTCTATGAAGGCAAAGCCAAGGTGCTCTACGAAGGCCCGGAGCCCGGTACGCTCATCCAGCACTTCAAGGATGATGCCACCGCGTTCAATGCAAAAAAGCACGCACTCATCGAAGGCAAGGGCGTGCTCAACAACCGCATCTCGGAAGTGATATTCCAGCGGCTGGGCGAGATCGGCGTGCCCACGCACTTCATCAAGCGCATCAACATGCGCGAGCAGTTGATCCGCGAGGTCGAGATCATCCCGCTTGAGGTCGTCGTGCGCAACATCGCGGCCGGCAGCTTGGCAACGCGTCTCGGTCTGGAAGAGGGCTCGCCGCTGCCGCGTTCGGTGATCGAGTTCTACTACAAGGACGACAAGCTGAATGATCCGATGGTGTCGGAGGAGCACATCACGGCATTCGGCTGGGCCGCACCGGGTGAGATCGAAGAGGTCATGTCGCTGGCGCTCAGGATCAACGATTTCCTGATCGGCCTGTTCCTCGGCATCGGCATCCGCCTCGTTGACTTCAAGGTCGAGTTCGGCCGCATGTGGGAGAATGACACCATGCGGATCGTGCTCGCCGACGAGATCAGCCCCGACTGCTGCCGCCTGTGGGACATACAGTCGGGCGAGAAGCTCGACAAGGACCGCTTCCGCCGCGATCTCGGTGGCATGCTGGAGGCGTATCAGGAAGTGGCCAAGCGGCTCGGCGTGCTCACCGAGAGCCGCCCGCCGAAAGGCGCCGGGCCGGTGCTGGTCGCGTCCAACGGCACGGGCAAGGCCTGATCGGTCCATTGCAGCTGCCGCGGATAAGCGGATAAATCGTCGCCACACCTTGTGCCCGGACCCTGTTTCCGGGCACAAGCATGTTAAACGCTGCTGGCTGGAGCCATAGCGCCCGACGCCTCGCTCCGCCGCTCCAACAGGTCCGCTCTGGGAAGCAATCGCCATGAAAGCCCGCATCAAGATCACCCTCAAGAACGGCGTCCTCGATCCGCAGGGCAAGGCCATCGGACATGCGCTGGCGAGCCTCGGCTTTTCCGGCATCGACGACGTGCGACAAGGCAAATACATCGAGGTGAAGCTCAATGAAACGGACGCTGCCAAGGCGCGCGACGTCGTCGAGCGGATGTGCAAGGAGCTTCTCGCCAACACCGTGATCGAGAATTACTCCTTCGAACTCGAGGCGTGAGGCTTGTGCCAGCGAACCAGCCGACAGATGCGAACTCTGGCAGGGGCGAAGACGCTATTAAAGCGATACGGTTCCTCGCACTCAAGGCTGCCATCTTCATCCTGGTGCCTCTGGCCGCCGCGGTTGCCGCCGTCGTGGTGCTCTTGAAATGAGACTTGAGCGCGCGGCTGCCGGCGTCGTTGCCCTCGTGGTGGTGACGTGTGCGGTCGCCACCTCAAGCGTTGCGCAGGAGGCCGCTGCGCCTTTGCCCAACAGCCAAACCGATGCGGGCAACGAACCGCCCGGGGTTGAACTGGTGGCACCAGGAGACGCCGCCGCCTTCACCTGTGATTCGGAGGCGATCGGAATGGATTTCACGCCCTTCAAGAAGACGGGTGGGACCATTCGATTGACGCTGACACGCAAGGCTGCAGAGGCTTCCGCCGATCCGCTCGCCAATGCGCCGGTGGGCACATGGCGCGTCAGCGGGAATGCGGAAACCCACGCCGCTTCAATCGTGAAGCTCGTCACGGAGACGTGCGCGAACGGCTGCCCGTTTACGTTGTCGAGCAAAGGAGAAGCGATGCTTTGGGCCCCCGCGCCGAAGTCGCTCGACAAGCTCGGCGAGGGAGAGATCCTGACCATCGCGGTGCTGAAGCCGGAGCCACTGTCCGTCTCCATCTCGACGTTCCGGGGGCGCGATATCGTCGCGCTGGAGAAAGGCGTCTGCCACAAGGCCGATGCCGCCTCGCCCTGAGGCGCTTGCAGATCGAAAAAACTGGGAAAAACGCCGTCTCCCGGACAGGCATTAGAGCATGTTGAGCTGAAGCGTGCCGCAGTTCAGCGTGAAAAACATTCTCAAAACAAGGGGCTAGATCGCGTTCTTGTTCCACCAAACATGAACGCGATCTAGGACTTGCGTCCTAGTGTTGAGTTGCAGCTAAGGGCGCGGGGCTGCTACACAGCGGCACACCCTGGCCGCCGAGGAGAGTCCGAACATGCTGCGCGCCTCCGTCATCGTCTTTCCTGGCTCCAACTGCGACCGCGACGTGAAGGTCGCCATCGAGCGCATCATGGGTGCTCCAGTGAACATGGTCTGGCACGGTGACGCCTCGGTGCCAGCCTCGGATTTCATCGTCCTGCCGGGGGGCTTCTCCTACGGCGATTACCTGCGCTGCGGCGCAATGGCCGCGCACTCACCGATCATGCGAGATGTGATCAGCAAGGCAAAGGCTGGAACGCCGGTGCTCGGCATCTGCAACGGTTTTCAGATCCTTTGCGAGTCGGGCCTGCTGCCGGGCGTGCTGATGCGCAACCGGTCGCTGAAGTTTGTCTGCAAGGACGTGCATCTGCGCGTCGACAACGACACCAGCTTCTTCACCAGCGCCTATCGCAAGGGCCAGGTCGTGCAATTCCCGATCGCACATGCCGAGGGCAACTTCTTCGCCGACGACGATACGCTCGACCGGCTCGAGGGTGAGGGCCGTGTGGTGTTGCGCTATTGCGATGCGCATGGCGATACCGGTGACGAGGCCAACCCGAACGGTGCCCAGCACCACATCGCCGGCATCTGTGACGATACCGGACGCATCGTCGGCATGATGCCGCATCCCGAACGTCTCTATGAGACGGCGCTGGGCGGCACCGACGGTCGCCGCGTATTCGAAAGCGCCGTCGTCGGATTCGCAGAAGCTATGGGCTGATACGGCATCGATTCAATCCAGTTGCAGTCACACGCCGGTCAGGCGCCAGGCCGCCGGTGTGACGATCGCGAAATCCGCTGCAATCAGCGGTGACGGCACTCGCACCGATGCCGTGCCACTTCTGCAAACCCCCGCATGTCCGGTGAGCCTTCGAGAATGATTATGCTGTCGCCTGCCTTTTTGATGATGGTGATCGCTACGTTTGTGCTGAGCGGCTTCGTCAAGGGTTTCGTCGGGTTCGGACCGCAGCTCGTTGCCGTGACAATATTGGGTCCGATCTACGGCATTCACACAGCCCTTGCGCTCGTCATCTTCCCTACCGTCGCGATGAACGTGCTTCAGGCGGTCCGCGGCACGTATGGCCGCGAGATCCTGACGAGGCTGTGGCCGTATTTCGTTACTATTGCCGGCGGGATCTGGTTCGGTATCGGAATTCTGGCGCGTGCCGAAATGCATGCGGCGACCATCGTGTTAGGAGTGCTGCTGTTCATATATGCGGCTGCGAGCCTGCTGCATCTCGAATTGCCCCAACCAGGCCGCTTCGAACCGGTGGCAACACCGGCCATGGGCGCTGTGAGCGGGGTATTGGCCGGCGTCACTGGCGTTTACGTCTTCCCGACAACGCTTTATCTGCGGGCGCTTGGATTTGAGCGCGAAAAGCTCATTCAGGCGATGGGGATCGTGTTCCTGTGCGTGTCAGCGGCAATCGCTGTAAGCCTTGGCGGACGCAATCTTCTGCCAGGAAACCTGACGATATTGTCAGCGTTGGCCATCGTTCCCGCGCTCGGGGGCCAGTGGCTCGGCGGACGGGCGGCGCAATTGCTCCCCGACGCGTTGTTCCGGCGCTTGTTCTTCGTGGCGCTTGGCGTGGTCGGCATATGGATTACAGCCCGTGCGATGATGGCGTGAATATCGCGGCCAGTCTCGCCGGAAGGCAAACAAAGAGGGGCGCGGCTGGCACCGCGCCCCTCGACAGCAGCAAATTTGTGTCAACGGTTTACTGCTTGGGTACGAACTGCGCGACCTGATCGAGGACGCGGACGGACATCGCGGACGCCGAGGGCGCGCACTTGAACTCGAGAGTTTTTCCCTCGGCCGTGTCGATGCGTGCCATCTTGGTCGGGATGACCGGGATGTTCACGCGGGTGGCGGCGCCCTTGACCTGATCGAGACTGTTGGTGTCAGCCATCAACACCGTCAGGTTGCAGATGCCGCCCTTGCCCAGATAATACGAAACCGCACGCTTGGAGCCGACGTCAAAGCTGATGCCGTGGCGAGGCGTCATTTTCACTCCGCTCGCCTGATCGGCAAACGCCGATGCAGCGCCGGCCAGTACAAGGGCGGATGCCAGCGCCGCGACAACACCCTTCATTTTGAAAGCCGTCATTGTCGTGCTCCTTCTTCAAAAGATCGTCGCTCTCGATCAGTCTTATGGCCGCTCGTATTGCGTATGCGTCGCGAAGCAGCAGCTTCCCTTGGCGGCCTGCGATGGTATTTAGTCGCCTGAATCCCTAAGAGAAAGCGCGAATGCTGCACGGCAGCAATGCAGATGCTGCAGCGCGAAACAGTCACAGCCCGAACGGGTAGGACGACAGTTGGCCGAGAGGCCGGCGTTATGCTGCCCATCTGACGTATAGGTCAATCAAAAGCCCGCATTTCCGGCATGCAGAGCATGCAGGGATTTCAGGATCGCGCCTCCTGCAACGGGGGTGCGGGCGGCACCGCGGGCCAACACGTCAAGGTCTGACAGGTTCGCCAGAGCCTCGGGAAAGCTCTGGTGGCGGGTATAAATACTTTTCGTGATAACAACCGGAAGCTGAGCGGCGCGCGCCGACTGAAGCCCGTTGACGGAATCCTCCAACGCCAGACATGCCTCGGGCGGCAGTCCCAACCGTTCCAGCGCCAGCAGGTAGACATCGGGCGCAGGCTTCTTGGATTTGACCATGTCGCCGGCCGCAATGACATCGAAGACGTCGAGCCCGTTCTGACCCAATGTTGCGCGGATCAGGCTTTCCACATTGGGCAGACTGGTCGTAGTGGCGATCGCAAGGCGAACACCCGCTGTCCTGGCGTAACGGATCAGCGCCTCGACGCCAGGCCGCAGGCCCGCTGCGCCGGCTTCGATCATCTCGTTGTAAAGTGCGGTCTTGCGCGCATGAAGAGCCGCGATCCAGCGCGACTGTTCCGGTCCATCGGTAGGAAAGCCATTCGGCCGCGATGTGTCGAAATCCTCCAGAAAATAGCGTATCCGCTCCTTGCCGCCTGTGACGTCGAGCAGACGGCGATAGAGAGACTGGTCCCAGGTCCAGCCGATCCCGGCTTCGGCGAAGGCTTGGTTGAACGCCGCTCTGTGGGTCTCCTCGGTTTCCGACAATGTTCCGTCGACATCGAAAATCAGCGCTTGGAGCATGTATCCTCGTGGTCGTTGGCCAGTTTGCATCAAACACAGGGGCAAGGGCGTGCGGCCCGGCGGCGTGGCACACCCAATTGATCAAAACACAGGGGGCAGCGCGAATGAGGGGCGTACAATCGTCTCAGTCGGTGGGACAAGGCGCCGCGCGGGAGCTATAAGCAGCCCCGAAAGACCGCAATTCGCAGGCCGGAATAACGCATGACCGACGCTTCCTCTCCCGCCAAAGCTGCCAGCAAACCCGCCATTACGCCGGAACTCGTCGCCGAGCACGGTTTCAAGGGCGATGAGTATGCAAATCTTCTCGAGATCCTGGGTCGGGAACCGACGTTGACCGAACTTGGCATCTTCTCGGTCATGTGGTCTGAGCACTGCTCCTACAAATCATCGCGCTACTGGCTGAGGACGCTGCCGACCTCTGGGCCGCTCGTCATCCAGGGTCCGGGCGAGAACGCAGGCGTCGTGGACCTTGGCGACGGCGATGCTGCGATCTTCAAGATGGAGAGCCACAACCACCCATCCTATATCGAACCGTTCCAGGGTGCGGCGACGGGTGTCGGCGGCATCATGCGCGATGTCTTCACGATGGGTGCGCGTCCGGTGGCCAACCTCAATGCGCTGCGCTTCGGAAGCCCCGATCACAGGAAGACGCGCCACCTCGTCAACGGCGTCGTGGCCGGCATTGCGCATTACGGCAACTGCACGGGCGTGCCGACGATCGGCGGCGAAACCAACTTCGACAAAGGCTACGACAACAATATCCTCGTCAATGCCATGTGTGTCGGTCTCGCCAAGACCGACAAGATCTTCTACTCCGCCGCCAGGGGTGTCGGTCTGCCCGTCGTCTACGTCGGCTCCAAGACCGGGCGCGATGGCATTCACGGTGCGACGATGGCGTCGGCCGAGTTCGATGACAAGTCCGACGAGAAGCGCCCGACGGTGCAGGTCGGCGATCCTTTCACCGAGAAGCTGCTCATCGAGGCGTGTCTTGAACTGATGGCGACGGACGCGATCAGCTCGATCCAGGACATGGGCGCGGCCGGTCTCACCTCCTCGACTGCCGAGATGGCGGACAAGGGCGGCGTCGGCATCACGCTCGATCTCGATCACGTGCCCCAGCGCGAAGAGAACATGACGGCCTACGAGATGATGCTCTCGGAGAGCCAGGAGCGCATGCTCATGATCCTGAAGCCCGGCCGCGAAGCGGAAGCCGAGGCGATCTTCAGGAAGTGGGAGCTGGATTTCGCGGTGATCGGCGTGACCACCGACACGGGACGCCTCATCGTCAAGCACAACGGGAGCATCGAAGCCGATCTGCCTGTACCGGTCCTGGCCAACTCCGCACCGATGTATCAACGTCCCTGGTTCCTCAACCCGCCGCCGAAGCCGGTGCTGCCGGAGTGGGTGCCTGCTCCCAACTCGACGCTGGGCGCGCTCAAGCAGATGATGGGCTCGCCTCATCTCGCCTCGCGCCGCTGGATCTACCAGCAGTACGACCACATGGTCATGGGCGATACCGTCATCCGTCCTGGCGGCGACGCGGGCGTGGTCCGCGTTCACGGCACCAACAAAGGAATTGCCGCGTGTTGCGATGTCACGCCGCGCTACGTCTTCGCCGATCCGGTGATGGGCACCAAGCAGGCCGTGGCCGAGTGCTGGCGGAACCTGTGCGCGGTTGGGGCTGACCCGATCGCGATCACCGATAATATGAATTTCGCCAACCCGGAGCGGCCCGAGATCATGGGACAGTTCGTCGGTGCCGTGAAAGGCATGGGCGAAGCGTGCCGCGCGCTCGACTTCCCCGTCGTATCAGGCAACGTCTCGCTCTACAACGAGACCAATGGCATATCGATTCCGCCGACGCCCGCCATCGGCGCGGTGGGTCGGGTGCCGGACGTGTCGAGGATGGCAGATATCGGCTTGCGCAATGACGGCGACCTCATCGTCGTCATCGGGCGTGAGCAGGGTTGGCTCGGCCAGTCGCTTTATCAGCTGATGTTTGCCGAAAAGCCTGAAGGCGCGCCGCCCGTGGTCGACCTTGCCGACGAACTCAAGGCGGGCAAGCTCATCCGGGCGCTGATCCGCGAGGGCCGCGCGTCTGCGGTTCACGACTGCTCTGACGGCGGCTTGCTGGTTGCGATTGCGGAGATGGCGCTGGCTGGCGGGCTCGGCGCGGAGCTCTTTCCCTATGAAGGCAAGCTGCCCGCGCACGCAATATGGTTCGGCGAGGACCAGGGCCGCTATCTCGTCGCCGTGTCGCCCAACAAGGCCGAAGAGGTGGTGGAACGCGCGCGTCTTCTGGCGTTGCCGGCACGCATCGTCGGCAAGGTCGGCGGCGACAGCATCTCGCTCAAGGGCGAGGCGTTCCTGCCGCTCGAGGAATTGCGCGAAACGCACGAAGGCTGGCTGCCGGGCTACATGGAAAATCCGCTGGAGTGATGCTTCGCTTGAGCAGGTCTGGTTTTGATCGAATCACGTCTGGCCGTTTTGGCCGCTCTATCTCTTTGTTTGAGAGCTTCAATCACGACCTCGGTGGAAGCAGTCGTGCTTCCACCGAGGTCGATCAGGCTCTAGGGTGTTCAAGCGTCCCACGACCGCGCATCTTTGGGCATGCGCCGCTGAGGGTCGTGGATGCGGACCGAGCAGCGCCACGGCGCCCGGTTTCCGGGGCTGGACCGCGCATGGAATGCGTCGTGAGGACATCTGCGGAGGCAGAGGCGCCGGCCCTGCAACCGTTTCCGTCAGGCCTTCTTCTTTGCCGCGTTGCGCGCCTTCTTGGTGAGTTTGGCGACACGCCTTGCTTCATTCCCGGCTTTGCGCTGGCGGAGCTGAATCTTTTTGCGGCGCTGGTTCGACATGGTCGGCATGGGGCAATCCTCCAGTTTGTTGCAGCGTTCTAGGCCGCACGGGCCGCATGTCAATCCTTGGCGTCATGCTCTGCATGCGATAGACAGGCGAACGTAGCCTCGACGCGCACGAACAGGAGAACCCCAGCGTGCTTCAAGTCTCCACGATACTTGGTGTGGCAGCCCTGTCCGTCGGCATCCTTCTCGCGTCCGGCGGTGTGGATCTGCCGGCGACATCTTTACCAGCTCTAGCCGCAGGAAAAACCATGACGACCGCTTCTGGCCTCAAGATTGAAGATACCCAGGTTGGCACGGGCGCGACGCCCAAGACCGGTGATACCTGCGTGATGCATTACACGGGCTGGCTCTACGAGAATGGCACCAAGGGCGCGAAGTTCGACAGCTCCGTCGATCGCGGCCAGCCTTTCGCTTTCACGATCGGCGTCGGCCAGGTCATTAAGGGCTGGGACGAAGGTGTCTCGAGCATGAAGTTGGGCGGCAAACGCACGCTCATCATTCCACCCGAGCTCGGCTATGGTGCGCGCGGCGCTGGCCGGGTCATTCCACCCAACGCCACGCTTCTGTTCGAGGTTGAGCTGTTGGATATCCAGTAAAGGCTTTTTTCGACATGGAACCGGTGCGGTACGGCTCATGACGCTGGAAGCTGCCGCCCTGGTCTTGTTGTCTGCGCTTTTGCACCCGTTTCGCGACCTCCTCCTGAAGGGACACACGCACCCCGAATCGGCCTATCTGGCGGTGGCCAGCTTATGGGTGATTATCGCGCCCATGCATGCCATCGTCATGGGTGCCGGTCTTAGCTTGCCTTCTGGCGTGGGCCTGCTCGCCATCCTTTCGGCGGCATTCCTAACCATCTACTATTTCGGCACGATGGCAGCGCTGAAATCGGGTGATCTTTCGATCTATTACCCGATCATCCGGTCGTCACCGCTACTGATCGTGCTGATCACCTGGCTGTTCGCCGGGGCGACGTATTCATTTGCCGTGCTGGCAGGCATCGCACTTATCGTCGTGGCGGGTTTCGCATTGCAGCGCCAGCCCGGCCGGATCATCCCCCAACCCAAGGCAGCAGCGTTTGCCATCTTCGCAATGGCAGGCTCGGCCGGTTACACGATCTGCGACGCCAAGGCGATGACAGCCATTTCGCCGGCGCCTTTTCTATTCTGGGTGTACCTGATGGTGAGCCCGGCATTCGCGGCCGTTGCGGTGCTGTTCAAGCCGCCTGGGCGCAGCACCTTAACGCACCTCACCGGCGGATGGCGGCAAACGCCAGTGCGCCTCATCGCGGCCAGTGTCGTGTCATACCTGTCCTATCTGTGCATTCTCGTTGCGTTTAGCATCGGAGCGGGCGCTGCGGAAACCGCTGCCGTGCGTCAGGCCTCGATCCCAGTGTCGGTGGTGCTTGCAGCAATCGTGGTCGGGGAGACGCGGTTTCTCAACCGCCTCGGCTGGGCGACACTCATCGCGCTGGGCATCGCATTTATCACCCTCAACAAATAATCGCCCGGCAAACGGAAAGGCCGGAGCATTTCGCCCCGGCCCAAATTTAGCGGCCGCTGCCGGAGGTCAACGGACCTGATTGCCAATCACTTGGATGGCTTGGTTCCCCATGTCTCGCGCATCTTGATGAGTTCCTCCGTCGATGTCGTCGGCAGCGCGGGACGGCCGGCAACTTCATTGGCCGAAGCGGACGTGGAGATCGTCACCGGCACCGCGAGCCCAAGCACGGTGAGAACGGCAGCAGTAAGAACCAATCGCTTCATTGCGTTCCTCCTTTTTCTTTTCTGTTCGCGGATAACTCTGTGCGCGAACGGTCGTCATACCGGTTCGAAAGCAGATATCAGGCTCCGTCGTAGCGGAGCGGGAGCACCGGCAAGCTCGCAAGCAGCAACGCCCAGCGGCAACCCGCGCGCGCCCTCGCCTGCATGACAAAAGATCGTGTCTTGTATAGGGATTTCAAGCACGGACATGCGTTCGGCACGTCGTCCAAGGCAGCACGTAAACCCGAGCAGGCAAGGCGCGATGCGCTGTCAGCAACCCTTGCCCTCGACGGCGGGGACTGTAGAGTGCAGCGAACGGCACGCGAACATTTTCGTGGGCGTTGCGAAGCGAAGGAGTTGAACCAGGCATGCCGATGACGGCTCAGCAAATCGAAACGATGATCAAGGCCGGGATTCCCGACGCCACGGTCGAACTCAAGGATCTGGCGGGAGACAACGACCATTGGGCTGCGCACGTGGTTTCGGCCAGCTTCAAGGGCAAGAGCCGCGTCCAGCAACATCAGATGGTCTATACCGCGTTGGGCGGCAACATGGGCGACGTGTTGCACGCGCTGGCGCTGACGACTGGCGTGCCGCCGGATGCCTGAACTCTGGTGGTGGAAACTCGGGTAGACACCGGCAGATATCAAGCAAATCCCACAATTTGTACGCGACATTGACAGCGTGTGACCCTCGACCCATGTTGCGGGTACGCCCAGCCCCTGAACGAGTCCCGGCGCCGGAGATGGCCGCCGGGCGCTGCCGAGGAAGGAACCTCAAAATGAGCCAGCAGGAAATTCACGATTGGATCCGCAAGCAGATTGCCAGCAACGACGTCGTGCTCTTCATGAAGGGAACGCAGCAGTTCCCGCAGTGCGGTTTCTCCGGCCAGGTGGCGCAGATCCTCGGCTACCTCGGCATCCAATACAAAGACATCAACGTGCTGGACGATGTGGCGGTGCGTGACGGCATCAAGAGCTTCACCAACTGGCCGACTATTCCCCAGCTTTACGTGAAGGGCGAATTCGTCGGCGGCTGCGATATCGTTCGCGAGATGTTCCAGGCCGGCGAGCTGCAGCAACTGCTCGATCAGAAAGGCGTGGCCTACGACAAGTCGCGCATGACGGCCTGAGGCAGCGCCCTAAGTTTTGCCTGCGCGCCGCAGGAGCGCCGATCAAGGGTCTGGCCGTGGCCATGCCGAGGTACTTAAATGGACGGGGTTCGCCGGGCGCGGCGGACCCCGTTTTACATCGATGGCATTGGCCACCGACCGATTGAGGTTGTGGCCACGGCCCACAGGGAGGGGGAAGGCACGGCATGCAGCTCGGCGGACGGCGCTTCCTGTTGAGCTTTGCCATCATCGGCGCGAGCGTGTGCCTCGCGCTTGGCATATCCCTGCCAATCATCAAGCTCACCAAGTATGTGTTCTGGTCGACAGATCACTCGCTACTCTCGACCGTCTACGTGCTGATCCGCGACGGGCAATATTTCCTCGGCATCACGGTTGCCCTGTTTTCGATCTGCTTCCCGGTCCTGAAACTACTTTACCTGCTGCTCGTCTCGACACTGCCGGCAAGCGAAATCGCGCGCCAGTCGCGCCGGCTCAGGGCGCTCGAATGGCTCGGCAAGTGGTCGATGCACGATGTGCTGGTGCTGGCGCTGACCATCTTCTTCATTAAGAGCACCGGGCTTTACGATGCAGCAAGCCTCGCAGGCGTCTACTTCTTCACGGCTGCGGTGGTGCTGATGATCCTGGCCTATGCCTGGTTGCGCGGCGAGGAGATGGGCGTGCGCGCGGAGCCAGGCCACGCAGTGCAGCGTGTTCCGGGTCCGCCGGCAGGACGGCTGTCGATCGTGCGCAATTTTGTGCTGTCGTTCTTCATCATCCTGGCGACGATATTTTTCGCGTTGGGCGTGATCCTGCCGGTGATCCGCTTCACCACCATCTATGTCTGGACCAACGAGCACTCCATCGCGACGATCATCTACGCGCTGTACACCGACAAGGAGCTGTTCCTTTGCGCAGTGCTGTTCGTGTTCTCGATCCTGTTTCCGTTTCTCAAGCTGTTCTACCTGATGACTCTGGTGGCCTCGCCTGACCTGTCGCCGGAGTTCCGGGCGCGCTCGATCTCCACGATGGAATGGCTCGGCCGCTATTCGATGACCGATGTGATGGTGCTGGCGCTGCTGATTTTCTACGTCAATTCGAGCGGCTACACGGAAGCGAGCGTTCTGCCCGGTGTCTACTTCTTTGCGGCCTCGACGATCATGACGATGCTCGCCTACGGATGGGCGAACACGGTGCCGCCACGGCCCCACGACCTTAGCGAGAACACAGGACCAGCACCTGTGGATCCGGCGAAAATCACGTCCCCTGCAAAGCGCACGGCTTGATCTGCAATCAACGACGCGACCTACGCGCAGCGGCAAAACAGAACGGGCGGCCGATATGGCCGCCCGTCTTGAGATCGCAAAGATGTAAACCCAATCAGCGCGAGTAGAACTCGACCACCAGGTTGGGCTCCATCTGCACCGGATAGGGCACGTCGGACAGCGCGGGAACGCGCGTCATCTTGGCGACCATCTTCGAGTGATCGGCGTCGATATAGTCGGGCACGTCACGCTCGGCGCTCTTGGTCGCCTCAAGAACGAGGGCCATGTCGCGCGCTTTGTCGCGCAGCTCGATCACGTCGCCGATGCGCACGCGATAGCTCGGAATGGTGACGCGGCGGCCGTTGACCTTGACGTGGCCGTGGCTGACGAACTGGCGCGCCGCGAAGACGGTCGGTACGAACTTGGCGCGGTAGACGACGGCATCCAGACGGCGCTCCAGGAGGCCGATGATGTGCTCCGACGTCGAGCCCTTGAGGCGGGCGGCTTCATCGTAGATGCGGCGGAACTGACGCTCGGTGATGGAGGCGTAATAGCCCTTCAGCTTCTGCTTGGCCTTGAGCTGCTGGCCATAGTCGGAGGTCTTACCCATGCGGCGCTCGCCGTGCTGGCCGGGGCGGCTCTCACGCTTGTTCAGCGGGCTCTTGGGACGGCCCCAGATGTTCTCTCCGAGGCGGCGGTCGATCTTGTGTTTGGCGCGAACGCGCTTGGTCATGTCTGGCACTCCAGCATAGGTTGCATATCCTCGGCAGGGGCTCGTGCCACCCAGCGAGGGCTCGGAGCGCCCCCTCCTTTGCCGGTTCCGCCCGGTTGCAGGGCGAAGGGCCGGCCGACAGGCCCCGGGTGTTTCCGTCCCGGTGCCGCGGGTGCGCAGTAAAACGCGGGCCCTTCGGCCCGCGCGAATTGGCGTGAGATACCCGGGCTCGCCCCAGGCGTCAACCGCAAAACGGCTATTTCTTGGGCGCCTCGGTCTTCACGTCAGAAGCCGGTTTCGGTCCGTCCGAGGATGCTGCCTCTTTCTCTGCACCCGGAAGTTCCATCACCGTCGAAATCGGCGGGCCGGAGTTGACGTATTCGGCAATCACCTGCTTGACCTTCTCGGCCTGTTCGGGCGCACAGGTCTGGACCGGGGACTTGCGCTCCTCGACAACGACCTGCTTGTCGCCCTGCTTCTCGACCAGCTTGATCTTGCCCGTGAGCAGCATGACCGTCGTCAGATGCAGCTGATTGATGTAGATCATCTGCTGCTCGGTCCACTTTTTCTTGTCGGCTTCGCGCTGCATCATCGAGCGGTAGTTGGCAACCTGGTCAACCGGCAGATTGCAGACCTGGGCATGGGCCGAGATGCGACCGACACGAATGATCTCGCGCGCCACATCGACCGGCACCAGCACCTCATCTTTCTTCTTCTTGTCGACCTGGACGATCTCGCCACTCGGCTTGGTGAACTGCGCCGGCACCAGCGACCAGGCGTACTCCATGAAGGTGCGGACGGACTTCTCACTCAGTTCCTTGGCATCGGCGCCCGTCGCCGCTCCGGTCGCGGCGACCACCGCCGCCAAAACCAATGCCGGCAATGCCCCGAAAGTCCCCGTCTTCGCCATTTTCCGCATCTCCGCCTTCCCGTATCGGATTGGGCCCGGGCTCGATCGGGCCAGCATCCGACAGGTGTTTATAGAATTCTTGACCGGAGGGCAGTGCCCCAGCGAGGTTCTGTCCACAACCACGCGGCCCGCCACACACTCAGGCTGCATCGCTCGACTGAAAACGTGTCGCCAATAAGGCGGTCTATGTGGACGGCTTGCCCGGGTTGCGCCTGCCACGCGTCAGCGTTGCAACAATGCCACGCAGCGTGCGCACCTCCTGCGCCGTCAGCCCGGCACGCAGAAACATCGTTCTGAGGTTTCGCACTGTGACGTGACGCCGCTCGGGCGGGGTGAAAAAGCCGCCGGCGTCGAGTTCCGCCTCGAGGTGCTCGAAGAACCGCTCAATCTCCTCGTGCTTGGCGGGGACGTCGTGGCCTAAGTGCAGACCTGAGGAAATGCGCCGATCATGCGCCGTTTTGCGGCCCAGAGTGGCCTCCTCCCCCGATCGCAGCCAGGCGTATCCCTGCAGCAAAACCGCCTGGGCGAGATTGAGAGAGGCGAACTTCGCATTCACCGGGATCATCACGACGGCATCGCAACGGGCCACCTCGGGCGTTTCAAGGCCGTTACGCTCGCGGCCGAACAGCATGGCACAGCGCTGGCCTTCACCGATGCGGCGGCGCATCTCGGCGGCGGCCTCCTCCGGCGTCAGGATCGGCTTTCGCAGGTCACGCTGGCGGGCGGTCGTCGCGACGACGTAGTTCAGATCGTCAATGGCGGATGACAGCGTGTCGCGAAGCGCCGCACCGTCGACTATGGCCGCGGCGCCGGAGGCAACGGCGCGTGCCTTCTCGCTCGGCCATCCGTCGCGCGGGTTGATAACGCGCAGTTCGTCGAGGCCGAAGTTGGCCATGGCCCGGGCGACCATGCCGACATTCTCGGCGATCTGCGGTTCCATCAGGATAACAGCCGGTGCCATCTGCCCGGCGAAGGCCGGATCGAACAGCTTCTCCGTGGTGCGCAGGCCATATCGCACCTTGCGCAGCACGCGACGCGCCCAGAACCAGTATTCCTCGCCCATGAAGGTGCGTGCCAGATGATCGAGCGAGGGCACCTCGCGCGCGCAACTGCCCTCCCCGCCAGCGATCCTCAGCGCGCTCGAGGTTGAGCGGATTTCACTAAAGTGCCGGCAATAATCGTCCAGTGTGGCGATACCGTCCTGCAACGCAGCGAGACGGCAGCCGGGGCAGATGGCGCCGTCGGCCTCGCAGCGGCGTTCGGCGCAATAGCTCATGACCTTCTCAAGGTCGTCACGTGTCAGGTGCGCGTGCGTGCCCGGGCCCAGGACGCTGTCGATCCCGTCCTCGTGGGCCCTATGGACGAGATCGCCGATGATCGGCAAAGCGGCGCCTGGAACTGTCCGGGTGGGATCGCCTGCGGCGAGCGGACGTCCTTCTGCGATGATGATGGGCGGCACAGTCACGTGCGAGCGGTCTCCGATCGGACAAGGTGATGGCGCGGCGATCATGGCCGGCCTGCCCCGATAAAGACCAGCGGGCCGCGCCGTGCAAGGCCGTGCAGGCGCTCGCCACCCATTCCTCTGCAGGGCGGGGGCCTTTGCGGGGTCAAAGACGGAGGCGAATCGGCCAGCGCCAGCGGCGGACACAGATGTATCGCCACTCATCCCTTCCGCTGACTTGTTGCGCTGCGGCAACCTGTCTATGGTGCCGCCGCTTAACGAATTCGCACCGATTAATCGAGGTTGACGCTCATGCAAAAGATCAAGGTGGAAGGGACCGTCGTCGAGATGGACGGCGACGAGATGACCCGCATCATCTGGCAGTTCATCAAGGACAAGCTGATCCACCCCTATCTCAATATCAACCTCGAGTACTACGATCTGGGCATCGAGCATCGCGACGCCACCAACGACCAGGTGACGGTCGACGCTGCCAACGCGACGAAGAAGCACGGCGTGGCGGTGAAGTGCGCGACGATCACGCCTGACGAAGCGCGCGTCAAGGAATTCAATCTCAAGGAGATGTGGAGGTCGCCCAACGGTACGATCCGCAACATCCTGGGCGGCGTTATCTTCCGCGAGCCCATCATCTGCAAGAACGTGCCGCGCCTCGTGCCGGGCTGGACGCAGCCGATCATCGTCGGTCGTCATGCCTTCGGCGACCAGTATCGCGCCACCGACTTCAAGTTTCCGAGCAAGGGTACGCTGACGATCAAGTTCGTCGGCGAGGATGGTTCGGTAATCGAGAAGGAAGTCTTCAAGGCGCCGGGATCGGGCGTGGCGATGGCCATGTACAATCTCGACGATTCGATCCGCGACTTCGCGCGCGCCTCCTTGAATTACGGCCTCAACCGCAACTTTCCTGTTTATCTCTCCACCAAGAACACGATTCTCAAGGCCTATGATGGGCGCTTCAAGGACATCTTCCAGGACGTGTTCGACGCAGAGTTCAAGGCGGAGTTCGACAAGCGCGGCCTCGTCTACGAACACCGTCTCATCGACGACATGGTGGCCTCTGCGTTGAAGTGGTCGGGTGGCTATGTGTGGGCATGCAAGAACTACGACGGCGACGTGCAGTCCGACACAGTGGCACAGGGCTTCGGCTCGCTCGGTCTCATGACGTCGGTGCTGATGACGCCCGACGGCAAGACGGTCGAAGCGGAGGCTGCGCACGGCACGGTCACGCGCCATTACCGCGAGCACGAGAAGGGCAAGGAAACCTCGACCAACTCGATCGCCTCGATCTTCGCCTGGACGCGCGGCCTGGCGCATCGCGCCAAACTTGATGGCAACGAGCAGCTGAAGAGATTCGCGGACACGTTGGAGAAAGTCTGCGTCGATACGGTCGAGTCGGGCCACATGACGAAGGATCTGGCGCTGCTCGTCGGTGCGGATCAGAAGTGGCTTTCGACTACAGGTTTCCTCGACAAGGTGGATGAGAACCTGAAGAAGGCGATGGGTGCGGCGTAAAGCAATTATAACCTGATCGTAAATGACAACGCCCGGCCGTGGCAAACCACGGCCGGGCGTTGCGCAATTGGAGTTTAGCGTTTGTCTACTACTTCCCGGCCCTTACGCACTCGTCCTTGAGTTTGGGATCGGAGATCTTGGCGCAGTTCGAAGATGTGGCGCCCCGATTGTCGGGATGGGCGGGCTTCGTGCCGGTCTGCCCGGGAGCTGCAGCCTTGCCGGATGCACCCGATTGGCCTGGCGCGATAGCCTGTCCGGCACCACCGCCTTGTCCCCTGTCCTTGGCCATGGCGAGGCCGGACGCGGCGGTCATCGTCATCAATGCCGCAAGTGCTGCGGCGCCCATGTGAGAGGTCTTGATCATGCCTGATCTCCCTGTTGCGGTTTGGGGGCGCAACTGAGGCAAGCGATCTTGGCCGAATTGCGTTTTATGCAATTCAAAGCAATCTGCGGTCCGTCGATCTGCTGAAATTGAGCACACATCCCTTACGTTCTGTTCACCGCGTCGCGCGATAATGGGCGTGTATGTGTCTACGGCTTCGAGTTGCATGTTCTGCGATGACTGAAATTCTTGCCCAGCTCGGCGCAATTCTTTTCCAGGTCGGCGCATTTGCAGCGCTCATCGTGGTGACCCCTGCGTTGTATGGTCTTGTCGTCGCCATGCGCCGCTGGTGGCTGGTCGTCGCAGCGGCCCTTTTGCTGCTGGGTCTGGTGGGGCGTCTGTCCATCGATCCCCGAATTCATCAGGCGATAGCGTCGCTGCCCGACGCTATGGTTCCCAGCACCACCGGATTTGCGAGTATCGCCGTCAGCTATGTCATTCTGGCAGTCCTCGTGCGGCTTTCAACGCTGCGGCTCGAATGGCGCGGTTGGAAGCAGCGATCCATCAAGGATATTCACGTTCTGGGCTATTTGGCACCCACCGTTGCGGCGGTGGCGCTGGTGCTGCCGGTCTGGTGACCTCTCGTCCATCTTGACTTCGATCAGGTGTGCCCGCGACAGTGCGCGTTAGATCGCGTTCATGTTTGACGGGAACACTATCAGGGGCACAATGAAGGAACCCTTCGAGATATGGCTCGTGTGGTCAGAACGCACGCTGCATGTTGGCACCGATCAGACCGCGCTGCAGGTCCTGCAGGAGGCAGGTGTGCCGGTGGACAAGGGCTGTGAACTTGGTGACTGCGGCACGTGTGCGACCGAGTATGTGGAAGGCGACGTCATCCACAACGATACCTGCCTGACGGCAGCGACCCGCGAGCACGAGTTCTGCCCCTGCGTATCACGCGCCAAGGGACGGCTGGTGCTGCCGTTCTAGATCGATCATGTTTGACGCAAACATGATCGCGATCCAGCTACACACTTCAGCTGAACATGCTCTAAGGCAAAGCCGGAGGGGGCGGACATGTCGATGGCATCAACACGTTTGCCAGCATATGTCGATAAAATCATATTTTTTCGACATATGTGGATGCATGCCATTCGATCCGACCAAACCCTATAACGACCTTCCAGACCTGCCTCCGCCCGGAGAAAAATCGAGACCCAATGAATATCACCGCTCGAACTTGCGGAACTTGATGCGGTGGGGCTCGACGGCGGCGTCGCCGAGGCGGCGCTTCTTGTCCTCCTCGTAGGCATCGAAGTTGCCCTCAAACCATTCAACGTGACTGTCGCCCTCAAAGGCGAGAATGTGGGTTGCCAGTCGGTCGAGGAAGAAGCGGTCGTGGCTGATGACCACGACGCAACCGGGGAAATCCTCCAATGCCGCCTCAAGAGCGGACAGCGTCTCGGTGTCGAGGTCATTGGTCGGCTCGTCGAGGAGCAGCAGGTTTCCGCCCTCCTTCAATAGCTTGGCCAGATGCACGCGATTGCGCTCGCCGCCCGAGAGCATGCCGACCTTCTTTTGCTGATCGGCACCCTTGAAGTTGAACCAGCCGCAATAGGCGCGAGAAGGAATCTCCTTCTTGCCGCCGAGCAGGATTTGGTCGAGGCCGCCTGAGATTTCCTCCCACACCGTCTTCTTGTCGTCGAGGTGATCGCGCGACTGATCAACATAGGAGAGCTTTACGGTCTCGCCCAGGCGAATGGTGCCGACATCCGGCTTCTCCTGGCCGGTGATCATGCGAAACAGCGTCGTCTTACCAGCACCATTGGGACCGATGACGCCGACGATGCCGCCAGGAGGCAGCTTGAAGGACAGATCGTCGATGAGAAGCTTTTCGCCGAAGCCTTTCTTCAGCCCATCGGCTTCGACGACGACACCGCCGAGGCGCGGACCGGTCGCGATGTGGATTGTCGCGCGCCCCACCTCCTCGCGGCTGGCCTCCTCGGCAAGCTTCTCATAGGCGGTGATGCGCGCCTTTGACTTCGCCTGCCGTGCCTTGGGACTGGAGCGAATCCAGTCCAGCTCGCGCCTCAAGGCACGCTGCTTGGATTCCTCCTGGCCCTTCTCGACCTCAAGGCGCTTGGCCTTCTGCTCCAGCCAGCTCGAATAGTTGCCGTGGTAGGGCACACCCTCTCCACGGTCGAGTTCCAACGTCCATTCGGTGATGTTGTCGAGGAAATAGCGATCGTGGGTCACGAGGATGACGCAGCCGGGATATTCCTTCAGGTAGCGTTCCAGCCACGCAACGCTCTCGGCATCGAGGTGGTTGGTCGGCTCGTCGAGCAACAGGATGTCAGGCTTCGAAAGCAGCAGCCTGGTCAGAGCGACGCGGCGCTTCTCGCCGCCCGACAACTTGGCGACGTCGGCGTCACCGGGCGGACAGCGCAGCGCGTCGAGCGCCTGCTCGACCTGAGTGTCGAGGTCCCACAGGTTCTGAGCGTCAATGATGTCCTGCAGTTCGGTCATCTCGTCGGCCGTCTCTTCGGAGTAGTTGGCCGCGATCTCATTGTAGCGGTCGACCACGGCCTTCTTCTCGGCGACACCTTCCATGGCGTTGCCCAGCACATCCTTGTCGGAATCAAGTTCAGGCTCCTGCGAGAGATAGCCGACCTTGATGCCGTCGGCGGCCCACGCCTCGCCGACGAAATCGGTCATCTGCCCGGCCATGATCTTCAACAGGGTCGATTTGCCCGCGCCATTCAAGCCGACGACGCCGATCTTGGCACCGGGGAAGAACGACAGGGAAATGTCCTTCAGGACCTGTTTGCCGCCGGGATAGGTCTTCGACAGCTTGTGCATGTGGTAGACGTACTGGGGGTTCGCCATAAGGGCGCCTCTTCTTCAAAATCGAGCATGTTGGAAGGTCGATCCGCTATGTAATCGATTGCTTCGGCCTGCACAACGCTGCTCGAGGGACAGTGCCGCAGCCATCGCCGACGCGGGAAGAACCAAACCGGTTATGGCTCATTTCAAGGGAACCGTACGAGCATGAGCCAGAAAAGCGCACACTCAGGCGATAAGGATCGCTCTGCGATCACCGGCCGCACGTTCCGCAGGCGCGACCTTGTGCCGATCGACGCTGTGAGCCCGACGCTTGTCGCCCGGATCATCATGGATCACCCCGGGATTGCCAGCGGAGCGCTGGTTTCCCATGAGGATCTCGCCCGCTACCGGCTTCTCGTCGTCCAGGAACTTCTGGTGCAGGAGCACGGCGAACTCGATCAGCTTGACCGCGAGGTTGCCGAAAGCCTTTCACGCCAGGCAACACTTGCCAGCAACATCGAGAATGAATACGCCGGCCAACGGACGTTTGGGGAAAAGCTGTCCGACCATCTGGCAAGTTTCGGCGGCAGTTGGACCTTCATCATCCTGTTTGCCGGGGTGCTCGGTTCCTGGATCGCCCTCAGTCTTGCAGCAGGCGTCAAATCTTTCGATCCTTATCCATTCATTCTGCTCAATCTCGTCCTGTCCTGTCTTGCCGCGGTGCAGGCACCTATCATCATGATGAGCCAGAAGCGGCAGGAAGCAAAAGATCGACTGCGCGCCTTGAATGACTACCAGATCAATCTCAAAGCAGAATTGGAGATCCGGCATCTGCACGAGAAGATCGATCATCTGACCAACAACCAGTGGCAGCGTCTTCTGGAGATTCAGCAGTTGCAACTCGATATGCTTGGCGAGAGCCGCAACTGACGCCTGCCAGTGACGCATGTGAAGCCTGTTCTCCCCACAAGGGAGAAAGTTTCCCGAAGTGCGGATAGCGGAAACTGCTGCAATCCGCGAACCCGGAAGCGTAGCCGAAGCGGGGCGATGCGGCGCTTTTCAAGGCCTCACGAAAATGCAATGGTCGGTCCATGATCGATCAAGCACCTAGCGAACATCCTCGCCATCTCGTCTATTTCGCCGACCCCATGTGCTCGTGGTGCTGGGGCTTTTCGCCTGTCATCAACGGGCTCGCCGATCATTTCGGTGACCGTCTGCCCGTTACCGTCATCATCGGCGGGTTGAGGCCAGGCACAAGCGAGCCCATGTCGGACAAGACGAAAGCCGAGGTCCGCCATCACTGGGAGACGGTGCAGGAGCGCACGGGCCAGCCGTTCGACTTCGCGTTCTTCGACCGTCAGGACTTCGTCTACGACACGGAACCGGCTGACCGTGCCATCATCGTCATGCGGTTGCTCAATCCGGTCGTGATGCTCGCCTACTTCAACTCGGTGCAGCGCGCGTTCTACGCGGAAAACCGCGACGTCACGAACGAAGAGGTGCTGGCGGACATCGCTGCCGAGCATGGTCTCGATCGGGAACGCTTTCTCCGAGCGCTGCAGACGGATCAGGCTCGCATCGCCACGCGCCAGGACTTCGAGACGGCGCGCGGCTCGGGCATCACCGGGTTCCCGACGCTCTATGCGGGTGACACACACTCCGGCTACGCGATGGTGACGACCGGCTACCGTCCGCTGGATGGGCTGCCGGAGATCCTGGAAGAGTGGCTCTCCATGCCGATGCCGTCAGGCGAACCGGCCGGCCACGCTTGAAGAGAACAACCGTGGCCGGCGTTGCCACCGTCGGGCAACCTCGTTCGTGGCGCCGATTAGGGCCGAGCTGCTATAGCCGTTCAATCCTCGAGGCGTTCGGCGATGATCATGGGACCGCCACCGGTCTCGACAATCGCCTCCATCGTGCCATAGGTCGTGATCGTCTGGGCGATGATACGGGCCGCCGATCCGAGATCCTCGATCGCATCGGGCACGCTTTCCACGAACACATACGACAGCGCGCGATTGGCGATCTTCGCTGCGATATCGTCGCCAAATTCCTGCGCGATCAACTGACGCGCCATGACGACAACAGTGGAACCATTGTTGGCCTGCCAGCCGGCACATGGGCACTCCGTTTCGGTCGACACGGGCTGGAAGCCCAGTGCGGCGAACGCCTCAGCAGCGGCATCCATATCTTCAACGATCTGCAATGATGTGATGGTGCGCGCAGATAGGCTCATGATCATCTCTCCTCTTCGAGATCTTGAGCAATCATCCAACGCAGACATCATGGCGTCTGTGCCTCCAATCACACGGCCCGCCACTAGAGCATGCTTAGCTGAAGTGTGCATCGGTTCAGCGTAAAAAAACATGCCCAAAACAAAGGGTTGGATCGCGTTCATGCTTCCGTCGAACATGAACGCGATCTAAGGCCATTTGGCGCGTTATTTCCTGATCTCCGACAGACATTCGTCATCCGGAGTGCGTTTGATGTAGCAGCGACGGTTCAAGACGCGCTCGGCAACGATTCCAGCGATGACCTCGGCGGCGAGAATCGGCGGATGGCCCCAGTCGAGCGAAAGGTGACAATCGCGGTTCAAGGGTCGCGTCGCTCCGCACGCCTCCAGCGCATCATGGAAGCGGCGGAACTTGTCGCTGCCGCCGGTTGGGCGAAACACATAAACGGGCCGCCCTGTCGCGACCGCCTCGCCCGTCATCGAAACACTATCTGCGGTGACGACGATCGCGTCGGCCTTGGCGAGAAAACGGGCGTAGGGATTGTCACCCTCGCCGGTGTAGAGCACATGCGGGTACGGCTGCAGCGCGTGCGACACGGCCGCAGTCACGGTTGCCGGGGTGCGGCGCGAGGTCGTGACCATGAAGCTCGCACCTTGGATACCCATCGTGCGAATGGCGGCTGCGAGGTGGGCCGCGTCTTCGTCAGTGAAGCGCCACACCTTCGCCGCGCCGCCGACCGCCACCATGACCCGCGGCGCGGGCAAAGCATCGATCAGTGCGTCGGGTATGGCGCGCAGGGCGTCGAGCATCGCCGGCGTGAAGCGGTGTGGCGCGGTAAGCGTGGTGATCACATTGGGACCACGGCGGCTATCGTGTTCGGGCACCCAGATGAGATCGGCGATACGGGCCGATGTGCGCGGGTCCTGCAAGGCGATGGTGAACGTGGCAGGGCCAGCCAGGCGGTGAAGCCGGCGCAAGGCAGGCATGGCAGTGCGGCCGACGCCGATAGCAACGTCAGGCCAAGGCGGCGCGCATTGCCAGGCGTCGTCTTTTGGGGCGGGGCCCCATGGCGCCAGCATCCTGGCCAGCCCGACAGGCGTTACACGCCGCCACGCGTAGGAAACCCCCAGCGCCTCGGCGACACCCCGAGCCTGGGCCTCATGACCGGCCTTGCCGTCGGTAATGAGCCAGGCGATCGCACCTTCCAGCGGCTTCACGCGATGTCTCCCTTCACGCGATGTCTCCCATCGCCGGATGGTTGGCTGGCCACATTGCGCAATAATCCGTATGATTTGAGCTATAAAGCATTTTGTTCCTTGCGCCGGATGCAGGAATTCTGGAATGCTCCGGCAGCCATTCCAAATCGCCGCTCATACGATCTTTCCGGCGTCTAATCGAGCGGTGGTCAGCAATATTTGCCTTCAAGAGCCTAGTGCACATGCGTGTCCGTCTCGATGCCATCGATTGGCGCATTTTGAAAGAGCTTCAGGCGGACGGGCGCATCACCAACGTCGCGCTCGCGGCCAAGATCGGGCTGTCGGCGCCGCCATGCCTCAGGCGCGTGCGGGCGCTGGAGGAAGCTGGTCTCATCAACGGCTACACGGTGCTGCTCGACGAGGCCGCCCTGGGCTTCACTCTGACGGCCTATGCGATGGTCGGGTTGCATAGCCAGGCGGAAGCCGACCTGCATGCCTTCGAGAACCGCGTGCTGGGCTGGCCGATCGTGCGCGAAGCGCACATGCTCTCGGGCGAAAACGACTACATGCTCAAGTGCGTTGCTGCCGACCTCACCATATTCCAGGCGTTCGTGCTGAAGGATCTCACCGCCGCGCCCAACGTGGCGAGCGTGAAAACGTTCCTGACGATCCGCCGGGCCAAGCGCGCGCCAGGCGTGCCGATGCGTGAGCGGGAGTAGTTTGCGGCATTGAGCCGGGCTGGTCGACCAATGCGCTGCGCCACGCGCAATTCCAGCAACAGAGCCGGCGGCCGCCGCACATGATGCGAGAGCCGCCGGGCCTATTCAATCAAGCGCTTTTACTTCTTCGTGTCGGGCAGCGCGTAGGCGATGACATAGTCACCGCGATATTTCTCGGTTGCGTACGTCGCCCCGCCCGCAGAGATGACGATGTACTGCTTGCCGTTCTTGGCGAGGTAGCTCATCGGCGTTGCATTGGCGCCGACCGGCATGCGGGTTTTCCAGATCTCCTCACCGGTTTCGACGTCGAAGACGCGCAGATAATGATCCATGGCGCTGCCGAAGAACACTAGCCCGCTGCCGGTGATGACACTGCCTCCGAGCGTCGGCATGCCCAGCGGCATTTTCAATCCGCTCTGGACGCCGATGAAATCGAGGCTCTCGATGGTGCCGACAGGTCGCTGCCACAAGAGCTTCCTGGTGACCAGATCGATTGCCGAAAGCGTCCCGTATGGCGGGCGGCTGCACAGCAGGCCGAGGATCGACTGCGGCACGGTGCGCTCAATGCCATAGGGCGTACCGAGCTGCGGTCCAATCGGGGCATGCGGGCCCGGCAGTTCCTTGTAGTTGGGAACCTCCGTGCGCGGCAGCAGTTGCGTGACAATCGGCAGGCGCAGATCGTTGACGACGAAAATGCCGCGGTTTTCGTCGATCGATCCGGCCCCCCAATTCATGCCACCCTGGGCACCGGGATAGGTGAAGAACCGCTTGGTCGTCGGCGGCGTGAACTCGTCGCCCGAATAGACCAGATCCTTGAACTGGATGCGGCAGAACACCTGATCGATCGGCGTGGCGCCCCACATGTCGCGTTCACTCATGCCCTGACCGCCGATCTGCGGCATGCCGACCGAGTAGGGCTGCGTTTCAGACAGGTCATCAAGACCCTCGGCACCACCCTTGGTCATCACCTTGCGCTCGATCACCTCCGCGATCGGCTCGCCGGTCTCGCGGTTGAGATAGAACAGCTGTCCGCGCTTGGTCGGCTGGACCAATGCGGGAACCATTTTACCGGTTTTGGGATCTGGCACATCATAGAGCGAGGGCTGGGCGGGCAGGTCGTAATCCCAGACATCCTTATGCACGGTCTGGAAGTGCCATTTCACATCACCGGTTTTCAGATCAATTGCGACGACGGAACTGTTGTACTTGTCGTCAAAGGGCCGGCGGTGCTTGCGCCACATGTCAGGCGTCGCGTTGCCGGTCGGAAGGTAGATCATACCGCGCGCTTCATCGACGGCTGGGTGGGTCCAGACGTTGGGCGTGAAGCGCGTGAAGGTCTCACCGGGTTCGGGCATGCCCTTCTTGCCAGGGCGGCCTACGTCCCAGGCCCATTTGAATGCTCCGGTTTTGGCGTCGAATGCGCGGATCACACCAGAGGGCTCGCCAACCTCGTAATTATCGAGCACGAGTCCGCCGACCACGATCACGCCCGATGACACGGTCGGGGCCGATGTCTGCATGTATTCGCCAGGGTCGAACTTGCCCATGCCATCGCGCAGATCGACCGTTCCGCCCTTGCCGAAGTCCTGACAGGGCTTGCCGGTATCGGCGTCGATCGAGATCAGGCCTGCATCTACCGTACCCATGGCGATACGGCGCTTGCAGGCGCCAGACGCAGCATTCACTGCGGGCGGTGTATCGGCGGCGGGTTGTGCGTTTGGCGCAGCCTGTTGGGATTGCGGCTGTGCTGGCGCTGCGGCCTGCGGCTCATCGGCGATCTCGTAATACGTCACACCGCGGCAGCGCTTGAAGAAGGGTGCATTTGCTTCGGCAGCATAGAGCCACTTCTGCTTGCCGGTAATCGCGTCGATCGCATGGATCTGATTGTTCAGCGTACAGGCATAGAGCGTGTCGTTGGCGAATATGGGCGTGTTCTGGTCGGCGTTGTCGTGGTCGCCGATTACACCGGTATGATAGGTCCAGGCGACCTGAAGTTCCTTGATGTTGAGCTTGGTGATCTGGGTTTGCGGGGCAAAGCGGGTGCCATAGGTGGTGCGGCCGTAGTTGCGCCACTCATTGCCCATGGCGCCGGTGGACGGCAACGGCGTGATGCCTTTGGTCGGATTGAAGGCCGTCTGAATTACGCCATGTGGATAAAACATCGCCCAGACCCAAACGCCGAGCCCGGCGAGCACAACAAGTGCACTTGAGCGCAGGATGGTGCGCATAGAGGGATCGTGCTTGAATATCGGGAACTGCGTTGCTCCAAGCAAAAGGAAGAACAGCGCGAAAGCATACGCAAAAAGCCGCGGTATAAGCGGCCAAAACCAAGTCTCAAGCGTCCATACTTCCCAAAAGGACCAAATGAGAGTGCCGATGCAAACGGCGAGATAAATTGTCAATCCGACGGCACGACCTTGATAGATCTTGATGCCCGCGATGACACAGGCCGCGCCGGAAATTGCGTAATACCAGCTGCCGTCCTTGGCGATCAGATAAGCGCCAGGCAACCCGATAAGCAGTCCGAACAGTACGACGATGCCGCCCAAAATTTTCAGCCAAAAACTTATTGGTTCACCCTCGCCCATGGCATCGACGCGCCGTGACATTTGAATTCCCTCATGCGTTACAATTGACTGCCACTTTGCTTAAACTCCAAGATTGTAAATTGGTCAATCGACTATAAGCTGACTGAGTAATGCTGGGATGGCTCGACCGCTTTTGTAACAGTTGACGACTAAGCGTAGCGCGATCCGAGCGTGATCAGCCTGGCGCGCAGGCATGCATCGCAATGTGCGCGCGGTGTTGGATTCTTTGCGCAGGTGCCATCAATGCTCACGTAGCCGCCTAGAAGCCACGCTGCCTCGATCGCGCCGCCATACCTACTGAGAGGCGACCCATTGAGACGCTCTGTCTTCCAAGATTGATTTTTGCAATTTCTTTGATTGAGCGCGCACGGGTGCATTCCGCTGCGCATCTCGATGACGCCGACAACGGACACTTCAGCCGCCAATCTGGAGGCACGGACGCACCGTCAAAAACCGGCCCGCACACTGGTTTGCCACTGGAGCGAGCAGCGGTTACCCAACCGGTGCCGGAGTTGTCAGGACGACAGGTTCGCCTACCTCCACTCCACCTTCAGGACTTCGAAGGAGCGCGAGCCCTTGGGCGTCGTCACTTCGGCCGAATCGCCCTTGGCCTTGCCGATGAGCGCGCGGGCGATGGGCGATGAGATGGAGATCTTGCCTTCCTTGAGGTTGGCTTCGAGATCGCCGACGATCTGGTACTTGACCTTCTCCTCGGTGTCCTCGTCGACCAGCGTCACGGTGGCGCCAAACTTCACGGTGTCGCCGGAAAGCGTCGTGGTATCGACGACATCGGCGCGCGACAACTTGTCCTCCAGATCGGCGACCTTGGCCTCGTTCAGGCCCTGCGCCTCCTTGGCGGAGTGGTATTCGGCATTCTCCGAGAGATCGCCGTGCGCGCGCGCTTCCGCGATCGCCTGAATGATCCGCGGACGCTCTTCCGATTTGAGACGGTGCAGCTCGGCCTCGAGCCGCTTGTACCCATCAGTCGTCATCGGCACCCGTTCCATGGACATCGTAACGTCTCCCAGAAGGCCCCGCCGTTGGCGAGAACCGTTTGACAGTGTCATGCGCGTGTGAGGCGCTCCCCTTTACCCGTAAACCTGGGGAGCTGGAGGATCATGACTGGAACGTCATGATATGCGGCTGGTGTAGGTCTGCAATGGCGCAACTTCAAGATTACCGGCCTTAAGTGCCCGGATCGCGCGTGTGACGGCGACCGCGCCGGCAAGGGTTGTATAGTAGGGGATATGATGAAGCAAGGCGGTGCGGCGGATATCCTTGCTGTCGGCCAGGGCCTTGGCCCCCTCGGTTGTATTTAAAACGAGATGAACCTCACCGTTCTTCATCAGGTCGACGATGTGCGGGCGGCCTTCGAGCACCTTGTTCACGACACCACACTGAACACCGTTCGCGCTCAGGTGGCGCGCCGTGCCGCGCGTAGCGATGATTTTGAAGCCCATGGCTTCCAGTTCGCGCACGGAAGCGACGATACGGTCCTTGTCTTGCGCCTTGACCGAGACGAACACGGTGCCTTCCATCGGCATCGCCTGACCGGCGCCGATCTGGCTCTTGCCGAATGCCATCGCGAAGTCACGGTCGATACCCATCACCTCGCCGGTGGAACGCATCTCGGGGCCGAGGATCGGATCAACACCGGGGAAGCGGGCGAACGGGAAGACGGCTTCTTTCACCGCGACGTGGTCAAGCTTGACCGGCTTCAGACCGAAACCAGACAGCGCTTCACCAGCCATGACGCGCGACGCGATCGAGGCGACGGGCTTGCCGATCACCTTGGCGACGAATGGCACCGTGCGGGAGGCGCGCGGGTTGACCTCAAGGATGTAGACGACGCCGTCCTTGATGGCGAACTGAACGTTCATGAGGCCGACGACGTTGAGGGCCAGGGCCAGTTCGCGCGCCTGACGTTCCAGCTCTCCGATGACATCGGCAGAGAGCGAGTGAGGCGGCAGAGCACAGGCGCTGTCGCCGGAATGAATACCAGCTTCCTCGATGTGTTCCATGATGCCGGCGATGAAGACGTCCTTGCCATCGCAGAGCACGTCCACATCGACCTCCACCGCGTCGGTCAGGTAGCTGTCGATCAGCAGCGGGCGGCGCTCGGAGACGACCAGCTCAGAGGGGCGATCGAGTGTTGCGGACAGCCGCACGATGTAGCGGTCGATCTCGGCGCTGTCATGAAGAATTTCCATGGCGCGGCCGCCGAGCACGAACGAGGGACGAATGACGACAGGATAGCCAACGCCATCGGCCACCGCGCGCGCCTCACCCGGCGAACGGGCAATGCCGGAGTTGGGCTGCTTCAGGCCGAGCCTGTCGATGAGCGCCTTGAAGCGGTCGCGATCCTCGGCCAGATCGATGGCGTCAGGCGAGGTGCCCAGGATCGGCACGCCCGCCTCTTCCAATGCCGCAGCCAGCTTGAGCGGCGTCTGGCCGCCGAACTGGACGATGACACCCTTGAGCGTCCCCTTCTCCTGTTCGGCCGCGATCAATTCGAGAACGTCTTCTGCGGTCAGCGGTTCGAAGTAAAGACGGTCGGAGGTGTCGTAATCGGTTGAGACCGTTTCGGGATTACAGTTGACCATGATGGTCTCATAGCCGGCTTTCGTCAGCGCAAAGCAGGCATGGCAACAGCAATAGTCGAATTCGATGCCCTGGCCGATCCGGTTGGGGCCGCCGCCGAGAATAATGACCTTGGTGCGCTCGCTCGGCGCGGCTTCGGACGCAGGCGCGCCGGTCAGGCCCGTCTCGTAGGTCGAATACATGTAAGCAGTAGGTGAGGCGAACTCGGCGGCGCAGGTGTCGATGCGCTTGAACACGGGGCGCACGCCGAGGGCATGGCGTTGGGTGCAGACCTCAGCTTCCGTCATTCCTGCCAACCTGGCGAGGCGGGCATCGGAAAAGCCCATCGCCTTCAGCATGCGCATGTTGGTCGAGTCTACCGGCAGACCGTGCGCGGCAACGCGCGCTTCCGCATCGACGATCTCCTGCATGCGTGCGAGGAACCACGGATCGATCTTGCAGTAGGCGTGGATCTGCTCGTGATCGACGCCGAGGCGCATGGCCTGCGCAACCTTCAGCAGGCGGTCGGGCGACGGGCGTGAGATGGCAGCGCGAATGACGTTCTTGTCGTCGCCCTGGCCGAGCCCCTCCAGCACAATGTCATCGAGCCCGACGAGCCCCGTCTCCATCGAGCGCAACGCCTTGTGCAAGCTTTCGGCGAAGGTGCGGCCGATTGCCATCACCTCGCCAACCGACTTCATTGCGGTCGTCAGCGTGGGGTCGGCGCCGGCGAACTTCTCGAAGGCGAAACGCGGGATCTTGGTGACGACGTAGTCGATGGTCGGCTCGAAGGATGCCGGCGTAGCACCTCCGGTGATGTCGTTTTCCAGCTCGTCCAACGTGTAGCCGACGGCGAGACGCGCGGCGACCTTTGCGATGGGGAAGCCGGTTGCCTTGGAGGCGAGCGCGGAAGATCGCGACACGCGCGGGTTCATCTCGATGACGACGAGGCGTCCGTTGTCGGGATTGACCGCGAACTGCACGTTGGAGCCGCCCGTCTCGACGCCGATCTCGCGCAACACCGCAATCGAGGCGTCGCGCATGATCTGATATTCCTTGTCGGTCAAGGTCAGCGCGGGTGCCACGGTGATCGAATCGCCGGTGTGCACGCCCATCGGATCGACGTTCTCGATCGAGCAGATGATGATGCAGTTGTCCGCCTTGTCACGGACAACCTCCATCTCGTACTCCTTCCAGCCGAGCAGGCTCTCATCGATCAGAATCTGGCCCACAGGCGAAGCGTCGATGCCGGAGCGGGCGATCTGCTCGAATTCCTCGCGATTGTAGGCAACGCCGCCACCAGTGCCGCCGAGCGTGAAGGCGGGACGGATAATCGCCGGCAGACCGACCTTATCGATCTGGCGCATGGCCTCCAGGAAGCCTACCTCGCGATTGTAACTGACGACGCGGCCAGCCTCGTTCCTGATCTCGGGCGAAGAAGCGATCGCCGCGCGCGGGCTTTCCAGCCCGATGCGGTCCATCGCCTCGCGGAAAAGCTTACGATCCTCGGCCTTGTCGATCGCTTCGGCCTTGGCGCCGATCAGTTCGACACCATACTTGTCGAGCGTGCCGTCCCGATCCAGCGCCAGCGCCGTATTGAGCGCGGTCTGCCCGCCCATGGTTGGCAATACCACGAGTTTTTCGTCCGGCCGCTCGGCGCGTTCCTTGGCGATGATCTTGGCAACCACCTCCGGCGTGATCGGCTCGACGTAGGTGGCATCGGCCACCTCCGGATCGGTCATGATGGTCGCTGGATTGGAGTTAACCAGAATGATCCGGTAGCCTTCGGCCTTCAGGGCCTTGCAGGCCTGGGTACCGGAATAGTCGAACTCGCAGGCCTGCCCGATGACGATGGGTCCCGCGCCAATGATGAGGATGGACTGGATGTCTGTTCTTTTCGGCATGTCGGGGGCGTCTCATAGAGCGTTCGGGCGCGTTTGGCTATAGCCCACCCGGCGCAACCGTGCGCAGGGCGCACGGCGGCACGTGTGGAGATGCAGAAAAGCCCGGCAGGATAGTCTATTTCGCGGCCGCGGGCGGCTCGATCCTGATGTCCTGCGGGTAGGAGTAGTCCTGCTGGAAGAAGGGCCTGTCGAGTTTATCCTTCTGGGCAACGATGGAGCGGACGGGCAGGCCCGTGGTCGGATCGACGTAAACCATGCGGGCCGGCTGGCCCGGCGGCGCGGTCTTATCCTGCACCGCCTCATAGGCCTTGAGCTTGCGGCTATCCAACTGCACGTAGCCGAGGCAGTCGAAGATCGGCTGCTCACCGCCGCCCTTCACAACCGTTTTTTCCATATTCTCGGCGAGGCTCAGCGCGTCTTCCATCGGCAACGCCTGCCAGCCTGCGCCCCCCGACACCCAGGCGCGTTTGCCAATCAGAATCGTCTCGGTGGCGCCGGGATCGATGGCCGCCTTGACCGTCTGGTGCATGCGATCAGGCAGGAGATAGTCGACCGTCATCACGATCGGCCCGCGCTCGTTGATCATGCGGGTGACCATGCGGAAGGCACTCGATTTACGCTGCATGTCGAAGGCATCGGCGACCTCCTGCTTGCAATCGGCAGCGGCAGGGCTCGTAGCCAGGATCGCAAACAGCGCCGAGGCGATGAGCTCCGCAGCCGGGAAGTTGTTGCGCATTTCGATTCTCCAGTGCGCTTCGGCGGTCACGTGGCCGGGAGCTTCAGTTCTTTGGCGCGTTCTCTGACGCATTCTGGGGCTCGATATCATAGCCTCCGATCGGCGCCTCGATGCGGATGTCGGTGGGATAGGTGTAACGGCCATCGAATATCGCACCCTCCTTGCCGTCCTCGCGGGCGACGATGTTGGCGACGGGAAGCCCGTTGGCCTCATCGACATAGATCGTGCGCGCAAGCTGCGGGGCGTCGGGCGCGGATGCGGCCTCGGCATTGGGCTGGTCGGCCCTGTAGGCAATACGCTCCTTGCCGTCGATCGTCACCTTGCCGAGACAGGTGAACTCGGCCGTTATCTTGGGCGGATCGATCAGCATCGAACGCACGTGAGCGATAATCGACTGAGCGAACTGCGGCTGCAGCTCCTCCCAGCCACCTCCCATGGTGCCCCAGGCCCAGCGCTGAATAGCGATCGTCTCGATGGACTTGTCGTGCCCTGGCGCCTCGACCCGTTGATACATGCGGTCAGGCGGCAGATAGTCGATCGTCATCCGGGTTTTGCCCTGTTCGCCTGGGATCTCCGCGGCGAAGCGAAAGCCTGTCTCTACGGTGCGCTGCTTGTCAAAGGCGGCTTCGACGGCGGCACGACACTCATCACCGGCGCGCGCTTGAGGGACGGCAAGAACCGCAAATGCAACGGCTGCGGTTGCGCCGGCAAGGGCCCTATGCAGGATCGTGTCGCGCATGATCGTCTTCCCTTCGTGATGCTCAGGCGTTTCTTATTCCAGGGTTCGATGTGTTGCGAGCGGCAAAGCCTCGTATGCCTAGAGCATGTTGAGCTGAAGTGTGCGCCGGTTCAGCATGAAAAACATGCTCAAAACAAGATGCTGGATCGCGTTCATGTTTAACGGAAACATGAACACGATCTAGCGTGGCTTTGCAGGGTCCTCGCGTGCCCGCCGCTTCGCTGCGATCGCCTCCATCTGCTTTCGCATCTCATCGCACGACTCGTTACGCGGCTGGCGCGGTGTAAATACGACGTAATCACTGAGTTCGGCGGCATGCCCGGATGGACCGAGGCCATAGTCTTCGACCGCGGACTTGTCCGCCTCGACCTCGATGTGGCGAACAACAGCGATGTCCTTGTCCGGAATACCGCGTGCGGCGAGATACCAGGGGACCGCCCGATCGCGGCGGACATGGCCGTTGCCGGCGACGAGGGCTGCTCCCTTGCGTGGTGAACCCAGCATCGCATCGGCCATGCGGGCATCACGCAGGCGCTGGACTAAACTCATGTTGGGCAGGACCGTTTCCGGCAGCATGCCGCAGTGACTCTCACGGATCTCATCGGAAAGTGCCTTGCTCATTTGGGAAGCAAGCGGACGATCGAGGACGAGCCGCGTCGCCTCTTCGCGGGGCAGCGCGCCGATCCCCTCTTTCGAAACCTTGCGGTTTTCAGCGCGCGCCGGGCTGGCCGGCGTGATCACGAGATGGGCGTTCAATGCCTCATCGATGATCGGCTGATAGATCTCGTAGGGCGGCCAGCCGAGCGTGTCCCACTTCATCAGACGACCGAAATCGGCTGCGGTGCGCGGCCGCGGCACTTTCGCGTTACGCCCGTAAAAGACATCCAGCGCCGACTGCTCGTCAGCGGTCAGCATCTCCAGCGCGACGATATCCATCTGCGGCGCACCCTCGACGATACGTGCGCCGCGCAGCTTGGCGATCGCGTGAATGGCCCAGGCCTGCAGACGGTGATGATCCGGGTTGTCGTGGACCTCGCCAAGCAGCACGAACCGCGTCATGGCGAGCTTGGTTCCATAATCCTGGGCGGAAACGAAGCCACGCTTCTCGCGCGACCAGATCTTGCCGTTAAGGGGATGATCGCGCTGCTCTGATGCACGCCAATCGCCCGGCCACTCGGGCACGGCCCGGTTGTCGGCAATTGCCGGAGACGCAAACGGCGCATGACTGACCGCACCGGCTGTCAGGATGAACAGTGTGGCCAGGAGCAACGTGAACAGTCGGCTGATGCCGCAGGCCCGATGGTGCCTCAGCCCATATGACGCGGGTTTTGGCCGCTTCCCGTAGCTCAGCGCTCGGCCTCCTCCGGCAATCCCCTGGCGGTGCGCATCATGTTGGTGAACCTGCGGAACAGGTAATGACTGTCCTGGGGTCCGGGCGAGGCCTCGGGGTGGTGCTGTACGGAGAATACGGGGCGGCCTGCCAGCCGGATCCCGCAGTTGGTTCCGTCGAACAGAGAGACGTGCGTCTCTTCGACACCCTCGGGCAGCGTGTCGCGATCGACCGTGAAGCCGTGGTTCATCGACACGATCTCCACCTTGTCGGTGGTGTGATCCTTGACCGGGTGATTGGCGCCATGATGGCCCTGGTGCATCTTCGTGGTCGTTGCGCCGAGCGCCAGCGCCAGCATCTGATGGCCGAGGCAGATGCCGAACACGGGCTTGCCGCTGTCCACGAGCTTGCGAATCTCGGGCACCGCATATTCGCCGGTGGCGGCCGGATCACCCGGGCCGTTCGACAAGAAGATGCCGTCGGGATTGCGCGCCAGCACCTCCTCGGCGCTGGTCGTGGCGGGCACCACGGTCACCTTGCAGCCCGTCGATGCCAGGCAGCGCAGGATATTGCGCTTGAGGCCGAAATCGAGGGCGACGACGTGGAACTGCGGGTCAGTCTGGCGGCCATACCCCTCCGGCCAGGCCCAGCGCGTCTCGTCCCAGGTGTAAGTCTGGCCGCAGGTAACGTCGGGTACGAGATCGAGACCGACAAGGCCGGGCCAAGCCTTGGCGTCCGACTTGAGCTTGTCGAGATCGAAGATGCCGGACGGCTCATGGGCGATGACCGCGTTGGGCATGCCCTTCTCGCGGATCAGCGCCGTGAGGGCGCGCGTGTCAATCCCGGCGATCGCGATGATGCCACGTGATTTCAGCCAGCCGTTGAAATGCTCCGAGGCACGATAGTTCGACGGGTCGGTGATATCGGCCCGGAGAACCGCCCCTCGAACGCCGGAACGTGCGGCGAGATTAGAGGTCTCGGTGTCCTCCGCGTTCGTGCCTATGTTGCCGACGTGGGGAAAGGTGAAGGTGACGATCTGTCCGGCATAGGAGGGATCGGTCAGGATCTCCTGATAGCCGGTCATTGCCGTATTGAAGCAGACTTCGCCCACCGCCGAGCCGGTGGCGCCGAGGCCCATGCCCTCAATCACCGTACCGTCGGCAAGCACCAGTCGCGCGGTCGTGACCACCTCCGACCAGGGTGGAGGCGCTGATCTCGTGGCGGTTTGTGTCATTTCGGCTCCAGGGTAACGGGCTGACCGGCAGCATGCAGCGCCTGCCCGCCGGGGGGCGCAATCGGCGCGGACCCTAGAAGAACCCGGAAGGCCGGTCAATCGCGCGCTAGCGCCGGTCGCACCCCGGAGCAGTCTGATCACAGCCTGTTGATACCAGGGCTCGAGCCGACTAAACCAATCGGCCAAATGCCGGGGTACGGTGTCGAGGGCCGGGCGGCCCTCCCGATCCGGCGCAACCACAGGTCAAGGAGGGCCTTTTCATGCGCGAACGCATTCAGTCGGCCATGAAAGAGGCGATGAAGTCCGGCAACAAACGTCGCCTTTCGACACTGCGACTCGTCACGGCGGCGATCAAGGACCGCGACATTGCTGCCCGCGTCGACGAGAAAGGCCAATCCACCGGCAAGGACCGCGTCGACGACAGCGATATCCTGGCGCTGCTCCAAAAGATGATCAAACAGCGCCGTGAGTCTGTGGAGATCTACACGCAGGGCGGACGCGAGGAACTGGCCGAGCAGGAAGCCGCCGAGATCGCCATCATCGAAGAGTTCCTTCCACAGCAGATGAGCGAGGACGAGATCAGGGACGCGGCCAAAGCCATCGTCGCGGAACTCGACGCCACGGGGCTGAAGGACATGGGTCGCGTGATGAGTGCTCTCAAAGAGCGCTACACTGGCCAGATGGATTTCTCCAAGGCCTCCGCGATGGTGAAGGAGGCGCTGAAGTAGCGACACGGATGCCCGCTCCCTTCCGCCAACTTGCGCTCGATGAGTTCGCTATTGAAGTAGAAGCGTTCGCTTGGACGCGGCCCGTCTATCGCGTTGACATGCACCATACGTGGCATCCGGCGCACGCTGCCTGGAAGGGCCTGGAAAGCATTGAAGGTATGCATGTGTTCCATACGCGCGACAGGGGCTTTGACGACATCGCCCAGCATGTCTCGATCGCGCCGGACGGAACGATCTGGACCGGACGCGACTGGAACAAGGCCCCCGCCAGCGTCGGCTGCAATATGAATGCAGGCGCCTTCATGTTCGAGACGGTCGGGAATTTCGATAAGGGCTTCGACCGGCTGGAGGGTGCGCAACGCGACGCCGTCGTGGGCGTGATCGACATTGTACAGCGCCATTTCAAGTTGCCCGTGCAGGCGCTGCTGTTCCACCGGGACGTGCCGCAAACCATGAAGAGCTGCCCAGGAAGCTCAATCGAGAAATTCGACATCATGGCGGCCGTTGCGCGGCGGCGCGCGACATTCAGCGGGCGAACGTCGCAAGCAACAGCCGGACCGGCATCCTGACAATCGTCACGACGAGGCCCGCAATCAGAAAGCCAACAATGGCTTCGGGGACTCCGGTCTCGCTTTTGGGTGCGCGCGCAAGCTTCAGTAGTGTCCGGCCGAGGACATAGAACAACACAGCGAACGCCGCGACCACGATTGTTAGGCAGGTCGAAGCGAACCGCCGCAGCGCCCACAAAGATGTCCGGCTCACGGCTTCGCACAGGCGATCGAAGTGGACTTGATCGAAGAGGTCATGTGTCAGTGCGGACATGTTCTGCTTCCAGGTTGTCTATCCATGTCCATTGGTCGCGGCGGAGCGCCTGCAGGTTCGAACGTCGCGGCTTTTCGCAGCCCGGAAACTCCGGCCATACAGACCTGTGGATTACGGGTATGGATGAAGACGAGAACAGGATGTGAACGTGCGTTGGGGGCGAATCGCTTATCCGTGACGGAAAGGGGCGGGATGGCTTTCAGCCTGACCCGTTGTCTGGTTCTCGATCCCATTACAACCGCGAAACTCAACGCACCGGCTTTCATGCGCTTTGCCCCGCAAATTCTCGACGAGATCCGTGCCCGCCTGCCGGTGAGCGCTGTCGTCTCGCGCAAAGTGGCGCTGAAGAAAAAGGGGCGTGAGTTCGTCGGCCTGTCGCCGTTCAAGAGCGAGAAGACACCCTCGTTCTTCGTCAACGACGCCAAGGGCTTCTATCACTGCTTCGCGTCCGGCGAGCATGGCGACATCTTCAAGTTCGTGATGGTGACGGAAGGGCTCTCCTTCCCCGAGGCCGTCGAGCGGCTGGCGGAAGAGGCGGGCGTGGCGCTGCCAAAGCGCACCGAGCCGACCGAGGTGGAGGTGGAGCGCGAGGACGAACGCCAGCGCATTTACCGGCTTCTGGAGATTTCAGCCGCCTATTTCCGCACAATGCTCAAGCGTCCGGAGGGCGAGGCGGCGCGGCGCTATCTGGCCAAGCGGGGACTTGCGGCGGAGACGATCGAGCGGTTCGGACTGGGCTTCGCACCGAACGCGCGAGGCGCGCTCAAAGAGCACCTCGCTGGCCAAGGTTTCACCGCGCATGACATGGCGCGCTCCGGCATGCTGATCGCTGGCGACGATATCCCGGTGCCTTACGACCGGTTCCGCAATCGCGTCATGTTCCCGATCGCGGACCTCAAAGGCCGCGTCATTGCCTTCGGCGGCCGCGCGCTCGATCCGGATGCGCCGGCCAAGTACCTCAACTCGCCCGAGACCCCCCTCTTCCATAAGGGCCACATTCTTTTCAACGCGGCCCGCGCACGGCCCATTGCGCACGAGAAGGAGCGGATCATCGCGGTCGAGGGCTATATGGACGTGGTGGCGCTTGCCGAAGCCGGCTTCGAGGAAGCCGTGGCGCCGCTCGGAACAGCCCTCACCGAGGACCAGGTGCGGCTGATGTGGCGCTTGAGCCCCGAGCCGATCCTGTGTTTCGACGGCGACAGCGCGGGTCGCAAGGCCGCCTTCCGGGCGATCGATACCGTGCTCCCGCATTTGAAGCCCGGCCAATCGGTCGCTTTCGCGTTCCTGCCCGATGGGCTCGATCCCGACGATCTCATCCGCCAGCAGGGTGCGGCTGCCATGGAAGCGGTGCTGAAACGGGCCCGGCCGCTGGCCGATGTGCTGTTCGAGCGTGAATGGGCGGCGGGCGACTGGACGACGCCGGAGCGGCGGGCCCGGCTCGAACAGCAAATTCGCACCCTTGTCGGCCAGATCGCTGATCCGGGGGTGCGGGGCCATTACGAGCGCGACATGCGCCAGCGGCTCTACGCGGCGTGGGGTGGCGTGGCGCGCGGGTCACGCATGGCCTATGTGGCGCAAGGCATGGGCGGCGCGCGCAGCGCGATGGCCGGGAGCCGAATGTCACGGCCCGGTGGCGCCGCCTCTACACAGCCGTTCGGTTCCGGGCTTCGAAAGATGGAACGCCTTGCCAGAGGTTTTTCAAGCAGCAACAATGCGTTGCATGTGAGCGCAAGCGACAGTCTGAAAGCCAGCGCACTGGTCGCCGGGCAAGGAGCTGCTCCGCCTTATCGCGAGGCACTCTTGCTGCTCACGCTCCTCAATCACCCCTGGCTGATCGAGCAGGAGGCCGAGAATCTCAACCGGCTCACGCTCACATCTGAGCCGCTGCAAAGGCTCATGCAGGCCCTATTGTCTGCACTCGCCCTCGATATTCCACTTGACAGGGATGAGTTGCGCTCCCAATTGGACATTTTGGGTGTCGGCCACGCCATTGAGCTGGTCGAACGCACTATTACGCACCGTAGCGACAAGTTCGCGGATCCGGACGCCGACAGGGCCGAGGTGGAAGCTGGCTGGCGCCACGCCCTCGCAATGCACGAACGGCACGTCGATCTGCGTCAGTCACTGGCAGCTGCGGAGCGTGAATGGCAACAGGACGGAAACGAGACGGCGCTGGCCCGTATCTGCGAGATTCAGCGGCAGATCGCCCGTGTCAACAGCCTTGGGGGACTAGATGGTGGTGACGACCACTAAGGGCCGGCAGCACGCTACGAGCGGCAGGTCCCGCGAAACGCTGTGGGTGCTTGCTTGTAGAAGCCTTGTTCCGAGTAGGGTGGCGCCAGACGAGCGCTGACCTGAAGCTGGAAAGCTGGCCTGGGCTCGAGCCGCTCCCCCTACCCTCTCACCAGATACCGATAACTGGAACCAAACACTATGGCGAACGCAAATACCGAGGAAACAACCGAGCAGCCCGAGCGCGACCGCCCGCTTCTCGATCTTTCGGATTCCTCGGTCAAGAAGTTCATCAAGACGGCCAAGGCGCGTGGCTATGTCACGCTCGACGAACTCAACTCCGTCATGCCGTCGGACGAGGTGACCTCCGACCAGATCGAGGACGTCTATGCGATGCTCTCTGACATGGGCATCAACGTCGTCGAGACCGAGGAGAGCGAGGAGGTCGCCGAGGACGAAGGCGGCGACGAGATCGCCGATGACGAGGACAGCCGCGCGCTCACCGCGCAGTCGATGCCGACCACATCGCAGACCCGCGCCGAGCCAACCGAGCGGACGGACGATCCGGTCCGCATGTACTTGCGCGAGATGGGCTCTGTGGAGCTTTTGTCGCGCGAGGGTGAGATCGCCATCGCCAAGCGCATCGAGGCCGGCCGTGAGGCAATGATTGCCGGGCTCTGTGAAAGTCCATTGACGTTCCAGGCCATCATCATCTGGCGCGATGAGCTCAACGACGGCAAGATTCTCCTGCGCGACATCATCGACCTGGAAGCCACCTACGAAGGACCCGACGCCAAGGATGCCACGGCATCGGATGCCGAGGAGGGCGAGGACCAGGACGAGAGCTCGGAGGAAGGCGGCGAGGGCGAGAAGCCCGACGGCGAGGACGAGGACGATTTCGAGAACTCGTTGTCGCTGGCCGCAATGGAGGCCGAACTGAAGCCAAAGGTTCTGGAAACCTTCGACCGCATCGCGTCCACCTACAAGAAGTTGCGCAAGCAGCAGGACAAGAAGCTCGAACAGCAGGTCGCCGGCGAGACCGGTTCGCGCCAGCAGCAGCGCGCCTATGACAAGCTGCGCGAGGAAATCATCACCGACGTCAAGAGTCTGTCGCTCAACAACAACCGTATCGAAAGCCTCGTCGAGCAGCTTTACGCGATCAACAAGCGTCTCGTCGGACTGGAAGGCCGTCTGATGCGCCATGCGGAAAGCTATGGCGTGCCGCGGCAGGGCTTCATCGACGAATACTACGGCAACGAGCTCGACCAGACTTGGCTCGATCGCGTATCGGGCAGCAACAAGAAGTGGGGCAACTTCGTCAAGTCGGAGCGCGCTCAGATCGAGAAGATCCGCAACGACATTCACGAGCTGGCCACGGCGACGGGCCTTGAGATATCCGAGTATCGCCGCATCGTGCGCGCAGTGCAGAAGGGTGAGCGCGAGGCACGGCAGGCAAAGAAGGAGATGGTGGAGGCGAACCTGCGCCTCGTCATCTCGATTGCCAAGAAATACACCAACCGCGGCCTGCAGTTCCTCGACCTCATCCAGGAAGGCAACATCGGNNACCGCCGCGGCTACAAGTTCTCCACCTACGCCACATGGTGGATCCGGCAGGCGATCACGCGCTCGATCGCGGATCAGGCGCGCACGATCCGTATCCCCGTGCACATGATCGAGACGATCAACAAGATCGTGCGCACAAGCCGCCAGATGCTGCACGAGATCGGCCGCGAGCCGACGCCGGAGGAGCTTGCCGAGAAGCTCGCCATGCCGCTGGAGAAGGTGCGCAAAGTACTCAAGATCGCCAAGGAGCCGATCAGCCTCGAGACGCCGATCGGCGATGAGGAGGACAGCCATCTCGGCGACTTCATCGAGGATCGCAACGCGGTGCTTCCCATCGACGCAGCGATCCAGTCCAACCTGCGCGAGACGACGACGCGAGTGCTGGCGTCGCTGACGCCGCGCGAGGAGCGCGTACTGCGCATGCGCTTCGGCATCGGCATGAACACCGACCACACTCTGGAAGAAGTCGGCCAGCAGTTCTCGGTGACGCGCGAGCGTATTCGCCAGATCGAGGCGAAGGCGCTGCGCAAGCTGAAGCACCCGAGCCGGTCGAGAAAACTGCGCTCGTTCTTGGACAACTGAACCGGCACTACCGTTGTTCGAACCGCACGCCACCCGATTGGACGGCCTCAGTCCGACGACAAACCCCGTCGAAAATCGACGGGGTTTTCGTTTTGGTAAACCGACTTGCGGGTAGAGCTGGGCGCTACGAGCGGCCGACCTTGCAGACAGTCGCAGCCATAAGGTTTGCTGTCTTGCGAATCTGGATGCGCTTTAATCTTTCGGTGACCTCGCAGGTCAGGTTCAGATGGAACCACGACTAGTCATTGTGACCTGCTCAAATTTTCTTGTTTGAGAGGCTCAATCACGGCCTTGGGTGGAGGCATAAGTGCTTTCAGCTCAACCGATCACGTTTTAATCGCGGCGCTCTGGCCAACGCGCCAGCGGAACCCATCGCCGGTCCTGCGCGTTTTGTGGAGCAGATATTCGTTACCAGCTTGACTGCAATCAATGTGCTCGTTCGCAGGAGAGCGTCGTCATAGTATTCTTCCATCAAAGAATGCGCTGATGGAGAGGCAGGACGCCTACCCACCATCAGCGTGGAGACTGCACCCAAATAGTTTGAGCTGCGTGTGTCATGTTGAATCTGAAGACCCTCATAGCGTTTGTGTTTGCCGCAGCCCTCGGACTCACCGTGGTGGCGGCACAGTCCGATGCTCGCCCTGGCGGCGGCGATAGAGGTGGAATCAGCCACGGTGGCGGTGGCGGCGGAGGCTTTAAAGGCGGCGGCGGCGGCTTCAAGGGCTCGCCCGGCGGCGGTACATTCAAGGGGTATCGCGGCCCAGGGGGCGGTGGCTACACAGCTCCGCGTCACTCTGCGCCGAAATTTTACGGCACCCCCAAAGGCGGAGGAAACTACGCCTATCGCTCGCCCAAGCACCACCACGGCAAACGCCACCACCATAGGCGGCCCTACGTCTACTACGGTGCTCCCTACTACTATGATGACTGGTCGTACTACGGTTACTACGATGGCAACGAGTGTGCCTGGCTTTACAGAAAGGCCCGGAGAACCGGCAGTGCATATTGGTGGAATCGGTACTACGATTGCATCGGTTATTAAGCAATCGCTGCAATCCGCATGATGCGCGAATGGCGGGTTGCAGCCGGTAGGTTGCGGCTGGCGGATTGCAGCTCATGGGCCATTAGATCGCGTTCATGCTTGATGTAAACATGAACGCGGTCTAGCCCTTGTTTTGAGCATGTTTCTCGCGCTGAACCGCTGCACACTTCAGCTAAACATCCTCGAACTCACTGCTGCGCCGCCGAGGGTGGCATCGTGGACAGGTTCGCTCGCTGCACAATTTTCTTTAATTGTCGCAGCCACAGGTGTCGCAGACCAATACCGGTGTCGCTGACACTCGATCAGCTCTGTGCGCCGGGTGTTCGTGCCCTGCGCACATTCTTGCTCATAGGCGCACGCTGATCGTAAAAGCAAAGCACCCGTGCAAACCGTACCGACCTATTCTTCCAACATCTTTTGAACCGCCCTGGCAATGTCCTGTGTCGGCATCTTGACGTAGTCGGCAGCGATCTCCTTGACGATCCGCGGCTTCAACGCCTGGCCTGTCTCTCGTCTGACTGTGCCCAGAGCCACGGGGGGCGCCGCCAGAACGATCTTTTCAAACGCGCCTTTCTCTGCATGGCGCTCGAGTGCGTCCATCACCTCGGCAATGAAGGTGTTCTCCGCGCGCTGGTGCAGATCGGGCGATTCCACCGAAGACTTGTGCTGCCCGCTCATATCGTTCAGACGGCCGGGACGATCGCGACCCTGCTCGTGAGTCGGCGGATTGTCCTGCGCGAGGGTCCGCAGGACCTTCAATCGCGGTTCGAGCGCAGTCCCTTCATTGACCATGACAATCGCTTTGGAACCGTCGAGCACTGTGATCCACATGTTGGCGGCAAGCTTCATGATGCCTCTCCGAATTTCTGGGTTGCGAGCAACATTACCCGATCAAGATCGGCTGCCGATTGCGCTAGCGCAAGGTGCCGGCCCTAGATTTGTTGACCCGCCTCCTTATCGACCCTCTGTGCGTTTTTGAAAGGTTGCGTTGTCGTCGACACCGCCCGGTTCGGCCGGAGCGAGGCTCTGTTTCGGTTTCAGGCGCAATTATAGGTTTTCTGGACATTTCCCGTTCGGATCCAGGCAATAGCCTCGTGTTCTGCGTGCAGACCGGGCGCCTCCATCATGAATGCGATGCTCAGTATAATGCTTCAGTGTGGAGCCGATCAGGCGGAGACCCTCAAATCCGCTTACCGTGACGAGAGTGGCTGGCATGCCGAAGCCGTCATTGCCGCTGCGGATGCCCTCCTCGGACATGCGATCCAGTCCAGCGCCTATTCGATGGCTGGCCAGGGCACCGGTGCGGTCGTGGAGTTCGAGCACCCGACGAACCCGCCATTCGGCAAGTTCATCAACTTCACCGAGCGCATCCAGATCTGCATCGATAACGAATTCGTATTCTTCAAGGCGGTGGCAGAGCAGCTCGGCTGGTTCGCGCCTGGAACGCCCCCCGCTCGGTGCAACGACCGGTGCGCTGCAAGCGATAAGCGCATGCCGTCTCAACGACTGAGAAACTGATTTAGGGCGCCGTTGTCCGTTTCGTCGGAGAACCAGAAGCCCAGGCGAGCCAGATCGGCGACGAGGTCGTGCTCATGGCGCTGCCCGACGCCGAAACCAGCGAGCACGCGGCCATAGGCGGCGCCACGATTGCGATAGTGGAACAGCGTGATGTTCCAGCGGGTGCCAAGCGTCTCCAGAAAGTGCAGCAACGCGCCTGGCCGCTCGGGAAACTCGAAGCGGAAGAAACGCTCGCATTGGCCTTCTACGCCCACCCCACCGACCATGTGACGCACGTGCAGGCGTGCTACCTCATTGTGCGTGTAATCGACAACCGCATAGCCTGCCTCCTCCAGTGCCGCGCGAATCTCTGTCCGTTCCTTTGCGCCACGTGAAAGCTGCACGCCGACGAAGACTTGTGCGGCCTGGCCGCCGCGGCAGCGGTAATTGAACTCGGTGATGGGACGGCGGCCAATGATGCGGCAGAAGTTGAGGAAACTGCCCGTCTCTTCGGGAATGGTCACGCCGAACAATGCCTCATGCTGCTCGCCGATCTCGGCGCGTTCGGTCACATGTCCCAGTCGATCGAAGTTCATGTTGGCGCCCGAAAGGATGGTGACGAGTTCCTTTGCCGCCGTCCCCGTCTCACCGACCCAGCGCTTCATCCCAGCCAACGCAAGCGCACCAGCCGGCTCGACGATCGAGCGGGTATCCTCAAAGACGTCGCGGATCGCCGCACAGACCTGATCGACATTGACGGTGACGACCTCATCGACGCGGTCACGAAGGAGCTCGAACGTCAGGCTCCCGACTTCCTTCACCGCACACCCATCGACGAAAAGGCCGACGTGCTGCAGGGGCGCCGGTGCACCTGCCTTCAACGCCGCTTCGAGCGAGGCCGCATCATCAGGTTCTACGGCGATGATGCGCACCGAAGGATCTAGCGCCTTCAGATAGACCGCAACGCCCGCACACAGCCCGCCGCCGCCAACCGGTACGAACACAGCATCCATTCGCCCACGGTGCTGCGCGAGCAGCTCCATCGCAACCGTCCCCTGCCCGGCGATGACCGCAGGGTCATTGAATGGGTGAATCAGGGTCCGGCCTTCGCTGATGGCGATCTGCTCGCCGTGCGCAGCAGCGTCGCTGTAGCTGTCGCCAAACAGTTCTGTGCGCGCGCCATACGCCTCGACGGCGGCAATTTTGATGCGCGGTGTCGTTACCGGCATCACGATCAACGCGCTGATGCCAAGCTGTGCAGCACTGAAGGCAACGCCCTGGGCATGGTTTCCCGCCGATACTGCGACGACGCCACGAGCGCGTTCCTCCGCCGACAGTTGCCGCATCCGGTTGTAGGCGCCGCGCAGCTTGAAGCTGAAGACGGGTTGCAGATCCTCCCGCTTGAGCCAGACGCTGTTGCCCAGACGCCTGGAGAGCACGGGAGCGTGCTCGAGCGGCGTGGTTCGGGCAACGTCGTAGACGGGCGCGGTAAGAATAGCGCGCAGCCAACCGGTTTCATCCCTGGGAGTCATGATCACCCGCCGTCATTCGTTTGTATCGTTCTTGCAATGGTCGGTCGCACACGTTGCCAATTGCTGGTGCTTCAGCGGGCAATGCAGGGATCGTTTTCCGATTTCGGCTCGTTGGTTTCAAGCATGTTGTTCGCGCTGAACTGCTGCACACTTCAGCTAAACATGCTCTAGGTGCGGAAAAACTCTCTGCGGAACGCGGAGGCAGCCAGAGGGATTTCGATGTGCGCCACGAGTCCGCCGGGCTGCCAGTCCAGGTCGTACATGCCGCCCAGACCCAGTTTCAAGCCGCGATCGAGAATGACGGTGCCAAATCCGTGCTGGCGGGGCGTTCGCACGGGTGGCCCGGCAGTCTCGGTCCAGGCAATCACCAGATGCTTCTCACCAGCGGCCTCACCGGCAGTCTCAACGGCTGTATCAGCAGCAGTATCGGTGGCCGATGGCTCCGAGATCGACCATGTCACGGCAACCTTGCCATCCTCGTTGGAGAAGGCGCCATACTGCATGGCGTTGGTTGCAAGCTCGTGAATGACCAGTGCGAGATTGAGTGCCACCTGGGGCGGAAGCAACACGGAGGGTCCCGACAAACTGAATCGCGCCTGATCGATCGTGCTATTGAGACTGACCTGCGTGCGTAAAAGCTCCGCAAGATCGGCTCCATCCCAAGTCTGGTCGGTCAACAAATCATGGGCACCAGAGAGTGATTGAATACGGCCCGTGAAACGCGCGACAAAGCTGCGTGGGTCGCTCGACTGCCGCAGTGTTTGGTTGGCAATGGATTGGATCATCGCCAGTGTGTTCTTGACCCGGTGATTGAGCTCGGCGAGAAGCAGGCGCTGGCGCTGCTCAGCCTCCTTGCGATGCGTGATATCCTCGATGATGGAGATGAAGTATGGCTCATTCCCGCCCGACGTCTCCTGCATCGAAACCGTGGTCTCCACCCAGACCGGGATACCGTCCTTGCGGTAATAGCGCTTTTGCAGCGCGTAGCTGTCGATCACACCGTCGCGTAGTTTCTGGAACATCTCCAGATCCTTCTGGAGATCATCGGGATGAGTGATGTCCTGGAACGACATCTGAACGAGATCGGCGCGTCCATAGCCTAGAATCTCGAGCAGCCGCTCGTTGACGCGCAGCCAACGGCCGCTGAGGGCGATGTGAGCCATGCCCACCGCGGCGTTCTCGAAGGTGCCGCGGAAGCGCAACTCGCTCTCCTTCAGTGCGGCCTCGGCAGCCCTCTCACCCGATATGTCGATGGCGATCGACGAGAAATATTCGATCGAGCCTTCAGAATCGCGATGAGCAACAATCGCATGGGAGGTAGGAACTTCGCGTCCATCGGTGTCGATGATTGCGGTCTCGCCCATCCACACATCCTCCTTGCGCGCGGTCGGATATCCCTCGTCTCTAAGTATGCGCATCGCCCAATCGGGATGGTGATGGGAAACCTCCGCATTGGAAAGATCGCTATCCGGCGCATTGCCCAGCAGCTCCCTTCCATGCCGGTTGAGGTAGAGTATCCGGCCGTCCGGAGTTTCGCTGCGAATGAGAAAGGGTGCATCGCCGACGATCCGCGCCATGCGGCGCAGCTCCCTCTCCGCGCGGTGGCGGCGCGAGATATCGACGCCACTGGCGACGAGATGCGTAACCCGGTCGGACGCGTCGCGCAGCGGTGAAAGGCAGAAATCTATGGTGATGAATTTGTCGTCTGCGACACGTACGTCGGCATCGTAGCGGACGGCCTCGCCTGCTGCGGCACGTTGAATGGCATCGCGCAGGCGATCTTGCACGGGTTTGGCGAATGACCACCAATAGCAGTCCCAGAAGGGTCGGCCGCGAACGTCATTGAAGTCAAGGGATGCTGCACGCAAGGGCGGATCGTTTGCATCGATCAAGGTGCCGTCGCGATCCAAGATGCCGGCGAAGACGAAGAGCGCATTTAGAAGCGAATGGATAAGCGCCTGTTCTTGCGGCGCGGCAAGGTCGATGCTTTCGGGCGCCGGGGGTGGTTCCTTGCTGGGCGACCCATCGCGTGCGAGTACATCGCCAATGAGGCCAGCCGCATCCGCAAGTCGTTCCTCTTCGGCCGCTGTCAGATTGCGCGGCGTTTCATCGAGCACCCAAAGAACGATCTGTTGGCGCCGTCTACTCTTGCCGATCCTCACACCGGCGACAAATCGAATGCCGGGCGCATTGCTTGTCCAATTCCTCTGGTGCAGGCCGCGCAGGAACGCATCAAGGCTCGCGTCTGCCACGCTAGCGATCTCAATGGAGAACCCATTCTCTGCGGCCAGCGAACGCGACTCGTCAAAGCAGGAGGTTCCCAGAACCGCCAGGCCACCCAGGGCATCTTCCAACAAATCGTCGGCGAGGCCGAATCCGCCAAGGATGGTATCTCCCGTTTCGCCAGCCCGCACGATGATTGCCATCCGCGCATGCAGAATGGTCGCCGCCAATTTCGCCAACCGGTCGAAGGCTGGCGTTCGCGCGCCTGCGGGATATCCAGCGGGCGACGGCGCCGCATCGGAAGCGGCGTCACGTTTTCGTTCGGAATCAACCCCTCGCGTAGATTTCATCGTCTTGGCGTCACTTGACCTCACTTTGATCGAGGAACCATCGCCCCGGCCAATGCGTTAAAGGCAGGCTGCGCCCCACGGAGCAGGGCGCCGTCGGTTGCGCTCGCTCTATCTGCCGGAGGACACATCTTGACACATCCTGCGCCTACTCAACCAGAGAGCGAGGAAAAAGTTCCCGAGGTCGAGCCTGGCCTCACACACGACGAAAACAAGATCGTCAAGGAATCGCGGCGTCTACGCGCCGCGGTGGTTTATGAGATCATACGAACCGAAGGTGAAGGTGAGCTCAAACGGGGCATACCGGCGCTGTGGTGGTCAGGCGTTGCGGCGGGAATATCGATCGGATTTTCTTTTCTCACGCAAGCGGCACTCTCCGCACACCTGCCTCAATCGGCTTGGAATGCCGTCATTGCGGATCTCGGCTACGCGGTTGGCTTCCTGATCGTCATCCTGGGACGGCAACAGCTGTTCACCGAAAATACGCTAACAGCGGTCCTGCCTGTCGTCAGCCATCGCAGCCCGACATGGCTGCTTAAGATGCTACGTCTGTGGCTGATCGTGCTGACGGCCAATATCGTGGGTTGCCTCCTTTTCGCAACTGCGATTGCCAGTTTCGATATGGTCTCGACGGCGGTCGAGAACGAAATGGCCACAATCGTGAGACATTTGATGGCGAACACGCAACTCCAGATGTTCGCAAAAGGAATTGGCGCGGGATGGATCATCGCAGCTTTGGTCTGGATGCTGCCATCCTCGGAGGGCGCCGAATTCTCTGTCATTTTCTTCATGACCTATGTGATCGCACTTTGCGGCTTCACGCACATTATCGCCGGCTCGGCAGAGGTGCTCTATGGCTGGATGAAGGGCATGCACGCCCTATCCCTTGCCGTTAGCCATTTCTTTCTGCCAACCCTGGCCGGAAACGTCTTCGGCGGCACGGCCCTCTTCGCTGTGTTGAGCTATGCGCAGGTGCGTGAGGAAATCAAAGCGGATTCCAGTGCCGCTTCGTGATGCAGGACGAAATTCCCTCAAGGAGCGCACGGCGTAGCGTCTGCATTTATGCTGGAGCAGTCCCGAGGCGCGGTTATCCGCCTACGCCTCTCCTTCCTCAGAGTCGGCAGGACCCCAGGGAATGGAAATGTTGTAGGTCAACCCCTCGGGGGCGTAAACCGCATCGGCCTTGCCGCGCAGGCTCCGTTCGACCGAGAACTTGATGAGGTTTGAACCAAAACCTTTCCGACTGGGCGGCATTGCCGGGGGGCCTTCACGCTCCTGCCAAATGATATCCATCCTGTCCCCAGTGTCCGACGCGGAGATCCGCCACGAGAGTGAAACCCGGCCTTTTTTGTTCACCCATGCGCCATACTTGGTTGCATTGGTCGCCAGTTCATTGAAGAGCATGGAAAGCATGATGGCCGTGTTGGGAGAAAGGACTGCCGACGGGCCATCCAGCTCAAGGGATTCTTCATGATCGCCCTTGTACGGCTTGAGAACCTCCTCAGCGAGAACGGCGAGATCGGTGGAATAGCTTCGGCCCGCAGTCAACAGGTCGTGGACACGACTAAGCCCCAACAAGCGCGTGCGGTACTTATCCTCGAACTCCTGGAGGTTCTCGCTATGGCGCACGGTCTGGGACGCGATCGCCGTGACAATGGTTAGCGTATTCTTGACGCGATGGGCCAGCTCGCGCAGCGCCACACGCGTCTGCTCCTCGGCGCGTTTGCGCGTCTCGACCTCGGCGGTCAGTTGGTCGGCAATAAAATGTGCGGTCTCCTTGCCAATGTTGACGACGGCGAACAGAGCTGCGGTGAGCGCTCCCAGAAGAAGCCCGACAATGGCGATCATGAGCGGTGCGCCGAGACCGGCCTGACGCTCGAATTCGGGCAGTGAGTTCAGCCTGATAGTCCACGTGGTGCCGTGCACCAGAATCTTGAACTCGGCAACATAGGCAGCATCCTGTACGGGGGCGACGGGATTTGATACGGCGGCACTGTCGTACAGCAGCGCCTCGGGCTTCGCGTTGGGACCGTCATAGATCTCGATGCGAACGATGTTGGGGCTGTAGCTATCGGTTCGCGCGAGCACACCCGACAACAGATCGCGCATGCGAAAGGGACTGTAGACGAAGCCTTTCAGGTTCTGGCGCACGCCTCCAGGTATCGTCAGATCGATATCCTGCCGGAAGACCGGCAAGTAGAGAAGTACGCCGTTCTGCACGTCGTCGATCGTCTCCTGCAACAGAACCACACGACGCGACAAGGCGGCCTTGCGGGTCTTCCAGGCACGTCTCATCGCTTCGCGCCGCACCTCCTCTGAATACATATCGAAGCCAAGTGCACGACGGTTACGCCAGTCCATCGGCTCCAAAAAGAGAATAGCCGTGTTGAGTTCGCCCGGGTTCGCAGGATGAACCGTGAAGGCGCCGATGCCTTCATCGCGCACGCGCTGCTCGAATTGCGGTATCCTAGTCGGGTCGACGACGGCGGCGTAGCCCACGCCCTGGATGCCGGAGTAATTCGTCGACAGGCCGAGGGCTTCGACATAAGCCGCCCACTGCTTTCGCGACACCTCACCGAGCGCATCGAAAAGGGCAACACCGCCGCGCAGGACCTGCTCATAGGCAGCCATGTTCTCGCTTACCGCAGTGACAATCTTATCTGAGATACCCTCGAACTTGATCTTTGCGGCTTCTCGGTCCGCGACGTGAGCGTCCCATGCGGTGGCGACCGCGATTATGCATGCTGCCAGGAAGATGGCGAGCGCGCGGTGCATTACACGATTGCGGATCTCGGCCGGAAGCTGACCGAGCTGTACAATATATCTATTCAATTCTCGGTACCGCCAGGAATGACTTTTCCTGTTTCAACACCGCTCATTCTCGTCCGGCGAAGGCAAATATCCAAGTGCTAACACTTCGGCATCGCGATCACTGATTTCCAGTTCCGTTCTGTCACACCTCCACCAACGTTTTTTAGGTCTGGCAGTCGCATCGAACCGGCACAAAATCCGCAGGAGGAATATTCTCCGTTCTTGGAACCGATCAATGACTCCAAGCGTTCGGAAAGTTATTATTCAACGCAAGCTGAAGATCACAGGTCGCAATGCAAGTGTGGCACTGTGGCTTCTGGGGATGCTCATTTCTGTGACAATCACCCCCTCTTCCGGGGGCGTTTCTGAAAATATGATGCAATCTCAAATGTCTGCGGAGCTCGCGCGGAAGTGGCTGACGTGTCTCGATTGAGCGTCTGGGAATGCCGCAACACGGCGGAACCATTCGCGGCCAACAGAGTTTAAACGTGGATCGGGGAAGTTGGCCTAAAACCATCCGCTACCGAGCGTGTTGGCGGGAACCCGCTCGGAGCGAGCGGCGTTCGCTGTAGAGGGCAAGAAAGAATGTCAAATGATAAACGGGAAGACCGGCCGACATTAAAGGGGCAAGACTGCCAGCGAGCAGATGATTCAGTGGAGCAAGCGATAGGAAAAACTAAAAAAATGGCGACCGATTACACCGACAGAGACTCCAAAAGCGCCGCAGGAGATGCGCCGAACCTGTCGCCAGCTCTGCAAGGGCACCTAGGTCGGCAATTGCGTGCGGTCTACTCCGAGTTGGTTCACGAGCCGATGCCTGACAAGTTCGCAAAGCTTCTGGAAGAGCTTTCGGCGTCCCAGACGAAGAAACCAGCGCAGAAACAGGAGCAGGAGTGAATTCGTGCAACGGGCTTCGCCAAGCGGCCTCCAAACACATCTGATTGGAGCGGTGCCGAATATGCGCGCATTCGCCATTTCTTTGTGCGGTGATGTCGACAGAGCCGACGACCTCGTCCAGGAGACCCTGGTCAAGGCGTGGAAGAACATCGACTCTTTCGAGGAAGGCACGAACCTGAAGGCATGGCTCTTCACCATCCTGCGCAACACCTATTTCTCAGAGATCCGCAAGCGCCGTCGCGAAGTGTGCGTCGACGACAGCACCATCGAGCAGCGTCTGTCTGTTCATCCCGAACAACAAGGCGCCGCCGATCTCAGCGACTTCAAGAAAGCCTTACAGCAACTCGGTGACGACCAGCGTGAGGCCCTGATCCTGGTTGGTGCGGAAGGGTTCTCGTATGAGGAGGCCGCCGAAATCGCGGGATGCGCGGTTGGCACCGTCAAGAGCCGGGTCAACCGTGCGCGCGCACGCCTCAGCGAGATTCTTGGCGTCAACGACGGTAGCGAGTTTGGGCCCGACGCAACGAATGCCGCTGCATTGATTGTGGGATCACGAACCTAATTCCGCCCCCGATTTTCCGGGAAGCCGGACGCCGAAGCATGGACCAGTTGCTAATTTTAGCTGAAATTTTCAGGAACCGTTCCGCATCTGCCCGCGTTCTGTAATGTCAGTGATGCGGCCTACGGGGTTTCCTGGGCCGCAAAAAATTCAGGGGAGACCAGAATGTTCGCCGACACCGTTGCCTCCGAACTGCCGTATCTGCGCCGATTTGCTCGTGCTCTGTGCGGCCGCCAGGAAAGCGGAGACGCTTATGTCGCTTCGACATTGGAAGCGTTGATTGCCGATAACAGTCTGTTCGACACGTCGCTTCCCGCACGCGTGGCGCTCTATCGGGTTTTTCTCAAGGTATGGAATTCGAGCCCGATCAATAAAGAGGTCGACCCGCTGCCCAGTGCAGGGCCAGGACGCGAGGCCGAGAGGCGCCTGGAGATGATTACGCCGCGTCCGCGGCAGGCATTCCTTCTCATCGCAGTGGAAGGCTTCAAGCCGGAAGAGGCGGCGCAAGTCCTCGACGTCGCCGAACCAGAGGTCATGGAACTGATCGATGCCGCTGGTACGGAGATCGCCGAGCAAATTGCGACCGAAATCCTCATCATCGAAGACGAACCGTTGATCGCACTCGATCTGGAACAACTGGTGTCCGACATTGGGCACCGCGTTACCGAGATCGCGCGGACGCATCGCGAAGCAGTGGCAGCTGTAGGCCGACAAAAGCCGGGGCTTGTCCTCGCCGACATCCAACTGGCCGACGGAAGCTCGGGTCTTGAAGCGGTCAACGAAATTCTCGATTCAATCGACGTTCCGGTGATCTTCATTACCGCATATCCGGAGCGTCTCCTGACCGGCGAGCGCCCCGAGCCGACGTTCCTCATCACCAAGCCGTTCCAACCGGAGATGGTAAAGGCGATGATCAGTCAGGCCCTGTTCTTCAATCAGACCGCAGGTAAGAACCGGCGTTCTGCGGCTTGAGCGCTAAGGCACGGGCTTCAATCGGCGGCGCCCGCACCAGGTCTTTGGCGTTGTCGATGAAGGCGACATCTGCTGGATCGCGTTCACGTTTGACGGAAACATGAACGCGATCCGGCATAGAGAGTGCAGCGAGAAACGCGCACAAAAAAGCTCCACGCCTCATCGGGGTGGAGCTTAAAGCGATTTCGATTGTGTTTGAGATAGCAATTCCAGCAGCGCCTCCTACAGCCTGTCGAACCACCGGTCGACCTGCTCCCTGGCCTGTTCCTTGCCGACGCCGTAATGCTCCTGGATCTTGCCTTCGAGCTGGTCGCGGCGGCCGCCAATGACATCGAGTTCGTCATCCGTTAGCTTACCCCACTGCTCCTTCACCTTGCCCTTCAGCTGCTTCCAGTTGCCTTCTACCTGATCCCAGTTCATGTACGTCTCCTTTCAATTGAATTACGCAAATCCGGGCCCCACGTCGTGGCCATGCCGAAATAATGGCTCGTCCGTCTGAGGGCTCGCATCAGGCGGCCGGGGGACGACGTCCGGTGATGAGGCTGTAGATCAGCGATATGACGAACAGGAGTATCGCGATGTAGAAGATTGTCGTGGCGAAGCCTGCCGACGTCGATGCGATGCCCCCGAAACCGAGCGCGCCGGCAACCAGCGCCACGAGAAGGAAAAAGATTGCCCAACCGAACATGTTGCGTCCTTTCGTTGTTGATGTGCCAGTTTGTCCGTTCGACTGTGCGTATAGAACGATTTGGCAAAGGCGCGGTTCCATTGCAGCGGGAGCTGCGAACGCATGCGGCCACTTCAAAAATTTGTTGCTGGAATTGAAATTCGCGAAACGTAGACCGGCGCCGAAACCGTCCGCTCAGGCTCGAAGGGTAAGCGCTGCGAGGTCTACCTCAGTGTCGATGTCGCGGTCGATGTTGGAATCGCAGACATCGACGTGCAGGCATGGATGGAGGCCGATCACGCGACGGGCACCCTCGTCTCCTCGAAGATCGCACAACTGAGGCAACAGCTCGCGGCGGAACAGCACCGGATGGCCGCGCCTGCCCGCATGCATGGGAACGAAGACATGCTTGACGCCGTCGCGATCAGCGGTAAATGCACAAGCCAAGGCTCGGTATGTGCTTGCCGATACGAACGGCACATCGCCGAGATGTATGAACACACCTTTGACACGATCATTCACTGCCCGCACTCCGCACGCGAGCGAACTGCCCATGCCGTCACGGTATGAAGCATTATGCAGGACGCGTGCAGCGTAGCGGCGGGCCAACGTCTCGATTGGCGCGCGTTCATGACCTGTGACCACGATCAGATCGCCGGGCGCCAGCGATGCGGTCGTCTCGAGCGTATGTGCGAGGAGCGGCTTGCCCGCTAACGGCTGAAGAAGCTTGTTGCGCGCTCCCATCCTCTCCGATCGCCCCGCGGCCAGGACGATTATGGCGAAATCGCTGAGACTGACATCCCTCATGGGTGTGCGTGGCGCGCCGCCACAATCTCTGCCGCGATCGAAAGAGCGATCTCCGGTGGTGTCCGCGCACCGACATCAAGTCCGGCCGGCCCGCTGATCCGATCTCTCTGCGCTTCAGATGTGCCAAGTTTCGCAAGCTCTTCAAGACGGCGGTGGTGTGTTGCCCGGCTGCCCAGCGCACCAACGTAGAAGCCACCCGCATCGAGTGCTTGGGCAAGAATAGCCGGCTCCCAACTGTGATCGTGAAACAGCAGGACCGTCGCAGTCCATGGGTCAATGAGGCTCGCGTCGAAATCTTTGGCGCTCGCAAGTCTGCGGGTTACGCGACACTGGTGTGCGTGCTGCTCGACCAGCGCGGGATCGGTCGTCAGCAGACATGTCTCCCATCCCAGGGTATGAACAAATGCGACCAGTGCCGACGCATATGCACCACGCCCGGCGACGATGATCCGTGTCTGTGGCCAATACGAACGAATGAAAACGCTATCGGTGGTGCGCACAACGGGACCGCTGCTGGCACGACCATATGCAAGCCGTTCGATACGGTGGGTCTCAACGGTCTCGGCGTGGTTGCGCCACGGCGAAACAAACGCAACGGGACGGCGGGCCTGGCGCTCGGTCTCTAGTGCTGCAAGAACGTCGTGCGGCACGTCAGGATCGAAATGGATGTCGAGACCCGAACCGCACGGCAGACGCACATCCATATACTTGGATCCGCGGCCGAAGCGGATGGTGCGCGCCTCACCGTCGGCGATCGATGCCAGCGCTTCGCGTGCGATTGCCGATTCTGCGCAATCAGCGGAGATCTGGCCGACCCAATCGCCGCGCTCATTGACCGCCATCTGACTGCCAAGCGGTCTTGGTGAGGCGCCTTCGATGCCGACGAGAGTCACCAGGACTCCGCGCAACCCCGCCCGTCGCCAATCCAGAAGAACCGGCGTGACATCATCGATGAACCGCACCGGCGGCGACAGATCTATCGCACTTGGAATCATGACTCCAACCTTGTTGCCTGCTGTCCCGCTTCACGTCAGCGGGCGGCGCGCGGCCGCCCGCCAAACATGAGCTCACGCAAACTTCACGCCGCTACGCGTCATGGGAAGACGCAGAACGCGCGTGCCCGTTGCCGCATGGATGGCGTTGGCAAGTGCCGGGCCGACCGGCGGCACACCCGGTTCGCCAACGCCCGTGGGCGGCTCGGTCGATGGCACGATATGAACCTCGACCTCGGGCATGTCGGTGATGCGCAGCGGCTCGTAGTCGGGGAAGTTGTTCTGGTCCACCTCGCCCTTGGTCAGTGTGATCTCGTTGCGCATGATGGCGCCCAGACCATAGCCGATGCCGCCCTCCATCTGCGCGCGGATGACGTCAGGGTTGACCGGCACGCCGCAGTCGACCGCACAGGTGATCTTTTCCACCTTGATGGCGCCGTCCTTGAGGGACACCTCGACGACCTCGGCGACATAGGTACTAAAGGACTTGTGAACCGCGATGCCCTGGAAGCGTCCCGCCTGCGGCTTACCCCAGCCCGCTTTCTCGGCCGCGAGCTTCAGGACGCCGGCCAAACGCTGCTGATCCTTATTGCCGCCCGCAAGCAGTGAGAGACGAAACTCGACCGGATCGATCTTCGCCGCCGTTGCCGTCATGTCGATCATCGTCTCCATGGCATAAGCAGAATGCGTGTGGCCGACTGACCGCCACCACAGCACGGGCACCGGCGTCTGCGGATAGTTGACGCCGACCGAGAACTCAGGGATCGCATAATGCGTGTCGTTGACGCCCTCGACGGTCGTCGGATCGATACCGGACTTTTTCACCTCCTCGTTGACGAAGAATGTGTCGAGCAGGATCGGTTTGGCGACGATCCTGTGATCCCAGCCGACGATCTTGCCGTCTCTCAGACCGATACGCGCGCGGTGTGCGACCATGGGCCGGTAAAAGCCGCCGTGCAGGTCGTCCTCGCGTGTCCAAACGAGCTTGACGGGTGTCTTGGCGCCCAATGCGACAAAGGCCATCGCCGCCTCGGAGGCGTAATCGGCGACAGGCGTGGCGCGCCGGCCGAACGAGCCTCCGGCATAAACCGTGCGCACCTCGACGTTGACCGGATCGATCTTAAGAATGCCTGCCGTTACGTTTTGCACGACGGTGGGGAACTGGCAGCCGTCGTGGAAGCGCACACCCTTCTCCGTCGGCTCGATGACGCAGTTGAGCGGCTCCATCGGTGCGTGTGCGAGAAACGGAAATACGAACTCGCCTTCGATGACCTGATCGGCTCCCTTCAGTGCGTCTTCGGTCTTGGCCTGATCACCTTCCTTCATCGCCTGATACTTCGGCTTGTCGAGCAAACCGACGTGATGGGCGACAAGCTCGTCTGTCGAGCGGTTCTCGGCTTGTGCAAAATCCCATTCAGCCGTGATCACCTCGCGCGACTTGATCGCTGACCATGTGCTCTTGGCATAGACCGCTATGCCTGCCTTGTTCGCCAACTCCTTTGCGTCGATGAAACCCTTGACCGACTTGGCCGCGGAAGCATCGAATGATTTGACTTTGCCGCCGAAGTGCGGACTGCGCAGTATGACGGCGTAAACCATGCCGGGGATTTTCACATCCATCGCGAAGGTGGCGGTTCCGTTGATCTTCGCTGGCGTGTCCTTGCGCGGCAGTCCATCCTTGCCAATCAGGCGGAATTGAGCCGGCTCTTTGAGCACGGGCTCTTGCGACGGCGTCAGCGTCGCAGCCTTGGCGACCATCTCACCGAAGTGAGCCTGACGGTTTCCTGACTTCAATATGCCGTTCTCGATGGTGATCTGGGACGCAGGAACGCCCCACGCTTCGCCAGCAGCCTTGATCAGCACTTCGCGGGCAGCCGCGCCGGCCTTGCGGTATTGAAGATAGCTGTTTGCAATGGCGGTCGAGCCGCCCGTGCCCTGGGCACCGAATAACAGATTCTTGTAGCGCTCCTTGTCGGCCGGCGCGAAATCTGTCGTCACGCGCTGCCAGTCTGCGTCGAGTTCCTCGGCCACCAGGGTCGCAAGGCCGGTCGTCGTACCCTGCCCCATCTCGAAATGCTTGATGACCACCTCGACCGATCCATTGGCCAAGATGCGCACGAACGGATTGAACTCTACCGGACTTCCGGCGGCGGCCACCGCAAAGCGTCCATCAGGACGCAGCCCGATGACGAGGGCGGCTCCTGTTGCCGCAGCCGACTTGAGAAAGGAACGGCGTGTCGTCTCGATCACCATGGTTCAGCCCTCCATGATCTTGGCGGCACTATGGATCGCCGCGCGAATGCGCTTGTAAGTGGCACAACGGCAGGCGTTACCAGACATCGCCGTATCGATATCGTCGTCGGTCGGCTTGGGATTGGATTGCAACAGACCGATTGCCGACATGATCTGGCCGGACTGACAGTAACCGCACTGGACGACATCCAGCTTCGACCATGCCGTCTGGACAGCTTTCGCAGCGGCACCGCCAACACCTTCGATCGTCGTGACGCTGGCACCTTCGAGATCCTCGATCATCGTCTGGCAGGAGCGTACCGGCTCGTCGTTGACGAACACCGTGCATGCGCCGCACGCAGCAACGCCGCAGCCGAATTTTGTCCCGGTGAGGTCGAGGTCATCGCGCAGCACCCACAACAGCGGCGTCCCCGGCTCGGCGTCAACCGTCACCGGCCGGCCGTTGACATTCAGCTTGATGGCCATTGATTCTTCTCCTGTTTGGATATTTTAGCGCTGCGGCGCACACCGGATGCCGCGCTTTTGAACTGGCCGAACCTGGTGCACCTACGATTAACGTACAAGGACACTACCCGGCATGGCTGT
>JRYH01000309.1_pt1 | contig 133215 bp, 114 predicted proteins | sample 235351 | NCBI WGS metagenome assembly JRYH01 (sample SAMN03074221, study PRJNA261480) | activated sludge metagenome | biome: Wastewater Treatment Plant; feature: Wastewater; material: Activated sludge; isolation source: activated biomass of a wastewater treatment plant treating wastewater... ... | reverse complement strand
GCGCCATCTCACAGCACGCCATTAAAGCGACCCTCGCGGAAATATTGGTTCGCGCGAGGCGCAGCATGGGGATGGCGCGCATCTATCTAAAGAGATCTCACGCTTTCGATACACCTGCAGCAGCGACAATTTCCCAGGTGGCGACGTTGCTCGCGTCGACGACGGCATCGGCAACATTCCCGATCGCGTCAAGATCGAATGCGATTGGCGGTTGATCGAGCCCCTGCGGTACTCCTCGACGCACATTGAGATCCTCGACGCCAACCTGACAGGCGATCTCGCGAGCCTCTCGCGCGCTCACCGGAGTAAAACGGACCTCCTCGCCAGGACGGCGTTGAGCAATCTTGCCCAGATCGGCTCCAATCACGGTCGCGATTTTGGGGTAGCCGCCGACCGTCTGGCGGTCAGCCATCAGCACGATCGGGCAGCCGTCGGGCGGCACCTGGATCGACCCTGGCAATGTCCCGTCGGAAATGAGCTCGACACCCGGCTTACGCTCGATTGCGGGGCCTTGCAGACGATATGCCATGCGGTTGACGCCATGCGATACGGTGAACGGGCGGCCCAACAGCGTTTGCAGTCCGCGCTCGGTAAAAGCATGGTCCTGCGGCCCCATCACGACGCGGATGGGCACAAGTGGATCCAGCACCATTGCATGCGACCAGCGAGGCTCAACGGGCGCGACGCTCGCGCACACAGGTATGCGGTCGCCAGCCCGCAACGGGCGCCCCATCAGGCCGCCAATGCCTGCGCGCGCATCGAGGGAACGGCTGCCGAGTACCGGCGGCACGGCAATCCCGCCCGCGATCGCCAAAACCGCATAGACCCCTTTGGTCATGGATCCGATACGCACAAGCTCGCCTTCATGCAAAATGAATGTGCGATGCGACTGTTCGACTCGGCCAGCACACGCGACGTCGGCGCGCGCGCCAGTCAACGCCAACTGGATTGCACCGCCATTTGCGCGCGCTACCATTCCGGCAAAGGCAAGCTCGACGGCAGCTTCTTCCGGGGAGTTTCCAACAAGCGCATTGGCAAGCCGCAGAGCACGCTGGTCCATAGCGCCAGCCGACGGCAAACCAATACGCGAGAACCCGGGGCGGCCAACATCCTGAATGGTCGTCGAAGGTCCGCACGCGAGGATCTCAAGGTCTATCATGCGACGCGCTCGGCCACCATCTCGCCGCTTGCCGCGCGGGCAGCCAGCTCGTGAAACTGCTCGATCAAGATCGGTTCCAGGCGAACCTGGTCTCCCGGCTCGAAGATCGTCGCAGGATAGCGTTCGGCATCGAACGTGCGCAGCGGAGTGCGACCGATCACATTCCAGCCGGAGGGACCTTCGATCGAACCTATCGCGGTCTGACCGCCACCAATGGCTATGCTGCCGCTAAAAATGCGCGCGCGTGGCGAGGCCCGCCGAGGCAAGGCGAGATGAGGCGGCAGCCCCGACAGATAGGCAAAGCCCGGCAGGAAGCCGAACATCGCGATCGTATATTCTGCGCTTGCATGCGCCTCAGCAAGTTCGTCGCGCGACATGCCAAGTCGACCAGCGGCCTCGTCCAGATCAAGACCGAATGCCCCACCATAGGCGACCGGGACGCGCCAGCGCTTCGCCGTGCTGCGCTTGGAGAGAGGCGCGCCCGCAAGGCGTGAAACCGTTGCCTTCAGCGCCTCGTAATCGGTGACTTGGGGATCGAATACCACAAGGAGAGAGGTATAGGCGATGATCGCCTCGATCACGCCGGGAATTCTCTCGTGCGAAAGTGCCTCGTCGAGTTGCTGCACACGCCGTGAGACCTCATCGCTGATGTGCGAACCAAACTCGATCAATAACCCGCAATCTCCGGCCGTCTTGAGCGTTGCCGACACTTGAAAAGCTGGCGCGGCATGAATTGCATATTCCAGTGCTCTTGCCGACAATACCGCCCCCTATTCTATAAAGTTTATTGTTTGTGTTTTGAGTGTCTATCAATGACGTCCTTTTCGAGTCTTCCGCTTTATAGATACCGATAACAAAAACGCTTGTCGCATCACATCGGTTCTTTCCTGGCCGACGCCCCTTTCTGAGCAATTGGATCAAATGCAAGCGTTGGCTTTGCGTACACGGGTTGGAAACCGTTTTCTGCAACCATGCAAAACGCAAGAACACGACAAACGCGGACATCCGCTCGCTGCCCCATGACGCTGCAGCAAACTCGTCCGAGCATGATGCTCCAATTGGCCCTGCGCCAAATCAACATCCCATCATGCCGGAGTTATTGTCTTGCCCTCATCAACTCATATCTCATCGCTCAGAAGCAAGGCCAGCCTTTCATGGAAGCTGCCGATGATCGGGCTCGGGTTCGCGCTGGTCGCTACAATTTGTAGCGGAGCGTGGCTGCAGATCCTGTCGGAGCGCAGGGCCATGCTGCAATCATTGACCCAGGAAACGAACAACCTCGCCCTCATCTTCGAGCAAAACACCGAGCGAACGGCGAGTGAGATCGATCGAATGATCCGCTATTTGCGGGCGAGCTACAATCGCAGCCAGTTCCGAGCCGACTGGCCGACACTGGTACAGGAAGAATTCACGATCAATCGACGCACTGTGCAGATCGCGATCACCGACGCCAAAGGCATGATGATCACCAGCTCGAAGATGCCGCGGCCGGAGAAGCCGATCGATCTTTCTGATCGGGAACATTTCCGGGTCCACGCCGAGACCGGAGGTTGTTTCGATCGCCTATTCATCAGCACGCCGGTCCTGGGGCGTGTCACCAACAAATGGTCCGTTCAGTTCACGCGCCCCTACTGCGATCAATACGGAACCTTTGCAGGGGTAATCGTCGTATCACTTGATCCCGAGTTCCTGACGCGCAATTTCTCTGGATTGCACCTGGGCACGGATGGGGGACTTGCGATCGTTGGCGACGATGAAATCGTGCGGGCGGGCGCCGGCATTTTTGAGACCAGCGTCGGCCAGCCTCTTGGAAAGGGTGTGCTCGACCCGCCGGTGGCCGGCAATGTGGATCACGCATTCACAAAACTCACCGAGGAAAATTCGGCCCCGAGCGTGTTGGTCGTGCGCAAACTCAAGGATTTCCCTTTGCGGGCAGTAATGGCGCGATCGGATGCGCCGATGTTCAATACGTTTCTGTCGAACCGGAAGAAATACATCTGGGGTGCGGGAATTCTCAGCGGTGCCATCGTTCTGGCCGTGTTCACGAGCATCGTTCGGCGCAGGGCCTATGAGAAGCATCTCGCCTACCTGGCGCGCCACGACGCACTGACCAACCTTCTCAACCGGCGTGAGTTCAGCGATTGCCTCGACCGCTATTTTAGCGAAGGCGTGCGGAAGGAGGCCCCTTTTCATGTCCATCTTGTCGATCTCGACGACTTCAAGCGCGTGAATGACACGTATGGGCATCCTGTCGGCGACGCGCTCCTGGTGGCCGTCGGGCAGCGCCTGCAAAAGCAGGTACGTGACTGCGACGTGGTTGCCAGACTCGGCGGTGACGAATTCGCCATCATCCAAAGGTGCACGGATAGCACCGAGACAGCACCAGACCTGGCAGACAGGCTGTGCAAGATCTTATCCGTACCATATCTCATCGAGGGAAAACGAATCGAGATCAGCGCCAGCATCGGCATCGCCCCGGCCCAGCTCTACTTCGAGAACCAGAACCTTCTCATTCGCGCAGCGGACCTGGCTCTTTACGCATGCAAGGGCGCAGGCGGACACTCGTTCAAGCTGTACGACGAGAGCATGAACGAAGAAGCGCTGGCGCGGCGTGAAATCGAGGAGGGATTGAGCAACGCCATCGCCCTCGGACAACTCGAAGTTCACTATCAACCAATCTACGACATCGACGGTCTGACAATGAACTGCGTCGAAGCGCTGGTCCGGTGGCGCTACCCTGAAAAGGGCATGATCTCACCTGGTGTGTTCATTCCTATAGCTGAGAAATCGGGCCTGATCGTCGAAATCGGAGAATGGATCATGGAGAGAGCCTGTTGCGAAATTGCTTCCCGATCCCCGACATTGAAGGTCGCCGTCAACGTATCTGCCGTGGAATTCCGCGACGGTGACGTTCCCGCAAACGTGCGTCGCGCCCTGTCGTCCTCCGGCATCGAACCGAAACGGCTCAAGGTCGAGATCACCGAATCGACTCTCATGAGCAAGGATCGGACGACGCTCGATCAGCTGGAGCAGATCCGTGCCCTCGGCATCCAAATTTCGATGGATGACTTCGGAACGGGCTACTCATCGTTGAGCTATCTGCAGTCCTACACGATCGACTACATCAAGATCGACCAGTCGTTCGTGCGAGGCCTTGGTCAACGCAAGAGATCCACGGCTATTGTCGAGGCTATCGTTCGACTGGCCCGCGCGATGGATATAACGACCATAGCGGAAGGTGTGGAGACAGAACTTCAGCTGGAAATGTTGCGCACGATCGGGTGCGAGGAAGCGCAAGGTTTTCTATTGGGGCGACCGAACCTGATCGATGAGATCTTTCCGGACGACCGCACAGAAGTCGCAGGCCAGGACAATTCCGTGACTAATGAACGCGATGCCAGTGAGACTGGTGCTGCATCGCCACCAATCGCTCCGACAATGCCCAGCGCCGAAGAGGAAACGGAACTCGATTCGCAATCGGGAAAAAAAGCACCCAGATTGCGGCCTGACAGAACGGGAAATGTCGTGGCTTGCCGCGGCATTTTCCGGTCAAATTTCTACCGGGTGCAATACGCGGGTCCTGTGCGCCCTTCTATGCCACCGTTAACGCTTTCACGCCGTTTCAGATAGCCTGACGATTTTGGCATTCTCTTGATGCCCGGATTGGTCGTCCTTCTCATATTCAAAAAAACCGCGAATGCGCTTCAAGGCGTCATACGTTCGGCCCGAATCGACCATCGTCTTGACCTCGACCAGCGCTTCGAGCAGGTCGTTATCCTTGTTGGAGGCAAGAAGCTCGCGGTGCTGGGCCTGATAGACTTGGAGGGCGACATTCCTGGCCTGCGGTTCAATAAGCAGGGACTGGAGCACGAAATAGAGCTGACGCAGAGGCGTCGTCGCTTCACTCCGCTGCAAAACATGGTCCTCAAGCAAGAAATCCATCTCATTGAGGAGCTCCAGCGTAACCCTTCGGTCAACGCGGACAAGAGCACCATTGATGTAAATACGCTCCTTCGGCTTCAAGTGAATTTTGAGATTGCCCTTCACTGTCCTAACCATCCTAAATCATGTGCGACAGGGCGAGCGATTATGGCGCAACATTGTCATAGACCGGAACGAGCCGGAGCAAGACTAATAAGACGGTGCACCGGAAGCCGGACCGCCTCCATTCCAAGCCAATCAGACTCTAGTTGCTGATGCGGCAGGAGTTCTCGCCCAATTCAATCAGCAGCTCGCTGACCTCGATCGGAACATCGCTGACATCGCAAAGCACGCGCCGGAACGAGAGATTCACGTCATCCATGTCGCGCGCGAATAGCTCTTGAAGAGCAGCGTCGGGCTTGCGGACATTGACCAGCCAGACCACGCGACCGACCGGCCGGCGAAGCCTCTGGAGATAGCTTGCAGTAATAATTGGCGCGGCAAGATCGGCCTCTTCTCGCAGGCGAGGCAGGCGGGCCGCATCCACTAATGCCCTCTCAGTGCACACGACCCGCCCTTCGAAGCGCCACACACGAAGGATCTTGTGCACATGCGGTGCCCGCCCACGCTCAGCCGTCATTTGAAGCAAATTTTGCTCGGCGGAAGAGGCGCCAACAAGTTGGGCATCCACAACGGATATTTCGGCATCGATTGGACGGCCTGCCTCGTCACAGAGCCAAGTGTCGAAATCACCGCACCAGTCCGAGGGCTCCTTGATGAAGGTACCGCGACCGCGCTCGCGAACAACCAAGCGCTGACGCGCCAACTCGTCGAGCGCCTTGCGCACGGTGCCGATGCTCACGCCCAACTGGCGCGAAAGCTCCGCATCGCCGGGGATGACCATCCCACCTTTCCACTCTCCGTTCGTAATTTTGCTTTTCAGGCTCTCGTGAACCTGCTGATATAGCGGCCCGCTGAAATTGGCTTGAAGCGTCACGTGACTCCCCCCTTCACGCGACCCGCCAAGATTGATCGGCGACGAGTCGTTCATACCTCCGCTAGGTAAGCCGAACTTACCCCCTTTGTCAACGACCGGGCAAGGCTGTATTTGTGCGAGTTCATAGTAGTATTCGGAAAGAAATGTGACGCCTATGGGAAGCGGCCAAAGACTTCGTGATCTTCGGGAGGCAGCAGGTCTCTCGCAAGCAAAGTTGGCGGAGCTGACAGGCGTCACGCGCAATGCTGTTTCCCAATGGGAAGGAGGGGAAACACAGCCCTCGTCGCGCCGGCTTGCCAAGCTTGCCAAGGCACTGCGGGTGCCGATCGATGAGATCATGGCATCACCTGCACAAGCGCGTGACCGCATCCTCAATGCGGCGGAGCGGCTGTTCGACAGGCTGGGGATCGCTGAGGCAAATGTCGACATCATCTGCGCAACAGCCGATGTCACGCGGGGGCAGTTCGATTCGATGTTCGGATCGCGTGACCGGATGCTCCAGGAGCTCATCCGTAGATTCAATGCGCAAGCATTCGCAGAACTGCGAAAGTCTCCGCCACGATATGGTTCATTGGCAGCGCGACTGAAATATCTGCTGCGGGCATTCTACGTCAACGATCTCAGAAACATCAATCTCAAGGCCGCTTTCGTCGCCTACTCCTGGCAGTGGAACCGTGAGCAGGACCGCGAGAATTCAATTCAGTTCTATGAGTTCCATGAACTCGTCATTTCGCTTTTCAACGACGCCGCATCAAAGGGGCAGATCCGCCATGGCGATTTCCACGCCGCCTCGCACCTGATCTTCGCGGCCTACGTGCAGGGACTGCGGCGGGCTATTTTCGAAACTTACGACGCCGACCAGCTCGTACAGGCGCTCGAGCCTCAGCTCATGATCATTCTGGAGGGATTCGGGTTCCGCGATATTCCCGGCTTCTCCGAAACGGAAAGCGGCGGCTAATTCACGGCTTCGACGGAAGCACGACTGCTTCATCACAGCTGATCAGACTCTAGCCCCCGGCAGTGGCCGACTGACATCGGCCACTGCGGCCTGCCCTGCCCCCATGATTGACGAGACTGATGCACACCTTCGCTTGAAGGTGGATCGGCTCGATTTCAGCCGATCGACCTCCAAAAGCGGATGCCAAGCACTTGAAATTCCATACGACCGCAGGCACGGCGGCACCGCCAATCGTCAGAAGTATATTTAAGTATTATTCAATATCTATACTTTGTATATTCTACATTTTAACTATTATTACTATAATTTTATTCAATTTGTGCTAGAAAATCCCCGCGTTCGGCTCATGGAATGCCTCGGTTGCGTCATCGCCCGTGTGCATCACCATGGCCGAAATTTAGCGGCGCCGACGGAAGTTCCGGCGGCGAACAGACGGGGGAAGGCATGTCCACTAGCGCGAGATCCATCAAGAGCCGAGACTTGGAAGCGGACCTCGGTCCGGCGGAGCCAACCGCGTTTGACCGTCAGACAGCCGCCATTGTGCGCAGCTTCAACACCTGGGCCTTCAAGCGCGCACAACCATCCGAACCCGACTTGCTGGCACAGACGGTGGCAACACGGATCGTACACGACCAACCCATCTCCTTCGTCCTTTACTGGGGCAAGGGGCCCCGCACATCGGTGGCAGCCCCCGAAATCACCTGCCTCGACTATCTTGCTGCGATGGGCGCGCGCATCGCCAATGCCTATGAGCACAGTGCGCACTTCAATCTGTGCCTCACCGATACTCACGCCCGGCTCAATGGCCACAGTGAGGAATCGATCGACAGGTATTTCGATGGCGTGGCCGAAGCGGCCAAGTCACTTGGGATGGCGAGCGAGCGGCTCAGCCGTCTTACCGCGGGGCTGGGCGCTATTGCGGGCGGTAATACCCACACCGAAGAGCAGATGCTGGACGCGCTCGAGCGTTGCGCTGCCCGCTGGTACCGCGGCACTGGGGACGTGCGAGATGGAGCGCGCACCTATCTGGAGATGAACCGCCTGGAAAGCCGCGCCGTAGCGGCGTGCTACCGCGGCAGCATCTTCGTCACTTTCAACGGACGCGACTACCGGGACATGTTCCCGGCCACCATGCCCGTCTTCTACATGTACTCGCTTCGGCGCGGCACCGCGGTCAAGCCGTGGTTCATGAACGAGGACTGCAGGCCCTATGCCGATGCGGATGCGAACGACGAGACGGGGGCTGCATGATCGATGCACTGCCCGACCTTTCGTTCATGAGCCTTTGCATCGTCGGAGCGGGTCTCGTGATGGCGGGAGTCGTAAAAGGCGCAACGGGGCTCGGTTACGCATCATGCGCCTTGCCGTTTCTCGTCTATACGGTAGGTCTCAAGATCGCCATTGCGTTCGTACTCATTCCGGCGATGGCGACCAACGTCTCTATGGCGCTCGGCAATGGTCATCTGATGCCGACACTACGGGAGTTTTCACGACTTTATGTCGCGATGCTGCCGGGCATCGCTCTGGGCGTCTGGCTGCTTGGGCATGTCGACACGCAACTGGCCGTGATGGCACTCGGCGTTTCCATCATTTCCTACTCGCTTTTTTCGCTCGTCCGGCCGCAAATCCTGCTGCCGCATGCTCTTGCAGGCGCGCTGCAGGTGCCGGTAGGACTTGTCAATGGCGTGCTGACCGGGCTAACCGGCTCGCAGGTCATGCCAATGGTTCCCTATTTTCTTGCCAGTGATCTGGAACCCAAGCGCATGGTCCAGGCGATAAACCTCGGCGTCACGCTCGCGTCTGCGGTGATGCTGTGCGGATTGGCAATCTCAGGCCTCGCGCACGGATCGGTTATCCTCGCTTCAGTTTTGGCGATCGCACCTGCCTTGTTCGGCGTCGAGATCGGACAGCGGATCCAGCAGCACATCCCAGCGCAGGCGCTGCGGGCGGCGATACTCATCGTGCTCGCGGTCGCGGGTGTGGGGCTGATCCGTCGATAGTTGATTTGAAATCAACTGCGGAGCACTTCGAGTTTTGCATGGATAGCCAATCGAGCGTTCGGATCAGCCTGCAGGCGGCGACGCTTTCCCGCAGACGAGGGCCACAATGCCATTGCCGGGAGCGATCTTGACCCATGTGACGTTTGCGGGCAGCCCTGCCTCATCGAACTTCGTTGCGGCCGTTATCTCGGCCTGCTCGCTCGTCTTGCAATCGATAATCACGTTCGACCTGCGGGAGCCCAGAAATCGCTCGATCTTGTGAACTTGTGCAAGATAGCGTCCTTCGTTCTTCGGCAGGGGCTGCACGCTTTGAGTATCGAGCACGCGGAAGCTGTCGGTTCGCGGAACCACATAGGTCCAGGGCGACAAAGGCGAGGACACCGGCGGTCCCTCCTCGACAACAATGAACTGCTCAGGCAGGGCGGCGGCGGTTCGCTTGTACCAAGTCGCCTCGTTCCAACCGCTGTAAGCGATCATGGCGAATGCTGCGGCGAAGGGAATGATGGCCCGCGGGAGGCGCCGCCCAGACCAGCGAAACACGATATAGGCAACCGACGCACCGAGAACGCCGCTCATCAGCGCTGCAATCAGAGTGAACACCATGCCGGCAAGCCTTCCTCGTCGTTCGATTCATTCGCAACTTGTGCAGATATTGGAGCGGATCAGGCTCTAGGCGGCACGTGGCCTTAGCCACACGCCTCCGCCGCCAACAGGCTCGCCCTGCCCTGTGCAGGCCCGGCGCGCCTCATTCAGCGTGCCCCCATCTGGTGTGAAGAGGCCAAGGCCGACTGCAGCGTTTTGACAACCGTGAAGGCGTCGCGCAAGTGGTTGCGCTCGAAATGTGAGAGCTCCGACAAAGAAAGATAGTTATTGGGCTTCTTGCCGGCGCGAAACTGGGCGGCCTGATGCTTCAGCCGGGTGATTGAGATGAACTCGAACGCGTCGAGCAGATCGCGGGCTCCCTCCTCGGAGAGAACGCTCGCCTTGCGTCCAGCCTCCAGCCGGCGATGGGTGTTGACTTCGGGAATCGAGGCTTCCAGCGCATAGAGGCGAGCGATATCGACGATCGGCACGACGCCGCCATGCTTCAGGTCGATCTCGCCCTTATGCTCCCCCATCCGCGGCACCGAAATGTTGCCGAAGAAGCCGAGCGGCGGCGTATGCGTCAGAGAGTTCGACAACATGTGGGCGATGAAGATCGAATTTGCCCGTGCATAAGGCAGCATCTCCTCCCGAAGCCGGTTGTAAAGCGTTTCCTCACCGCGAATCGCGCGCAGGTCGAACATGACCGAGGCCAGCATCTGAGCCATGGGTTCGGGCTGATCGATCCACTTGCGGAAATATCGACGCCAGACCGCGAGCGGCTGGCGCCACTTGTCGGTCATTGCCATCATCTCGCCGGGGCAATAGACGTAGCCGGCTTCATTGAGGCCGTCACAAACCATGCGGGACAGGGACTTGAAATACTCGCCGTGCGCGGCCTCGTCGTAGTCGTCCGACAGGATCATGCAGTTGTCCTGGTCGGAGACGCCGGTCTGCTCCTGGCGGCCCTGCGAGCCGCAGGCTAACCAGAGATAGGTTACCGGTGCTGGGCCCAAGCGATCCTCTGCCAGCGTAATGAGCCGGTTCGTCACCGCGTCGGTTACGCTGGAGATAATGTGGCCGATCTTGTGGGCGGATGCACCGCTGGCAACGAGCGAGACCAGCAGCTTGGGTACGTCCCCGACGATCGCAGCTATGGATCGGACGTCGGGCTTGCGACCAATCTCGCCGATCATGTAGACGGCCGATTTCGATTGCGCCCGGATGAGGTCGGTCTGGGTGAGGATGCCAGTCAGGCGACCGGCTTCGACCACGGGAACGTGACTGATCTTTCGTTGCATCATCGAGGCAAGAGCATCAAAGGCCAACGCATCCGGCGCCAGCGTCAACGGCCGATGGGTCATAATGTCTGCGATCTTGACGTCACATGCGCACCCTTCCGCAACCACCCGGTCGCGCAGGTCAGCGTCGGTGAGAATGCCGACGATCCTCTCGCCCTCGACGACGGGGAGGCAGGAGATGCGGCGGTCGCGCATGATGCGCGCGGCAGCGTTGGCCGTGTCGCCGGGCGTGATGTTGATCGGATCGCGGGTCATCAAATCGCGGGCGGTCATCACCATGAGGTCGAGCCCTGCACCGGGCACGTCATCCTGGGCGGCCGACCCGGACGATCCGGCGAGAGGGGTAAGGCCGACGCGCTCAATGCCGATCGGCTCGAAATAGCGCTCGAAATGCGGGTGGATGTCCGTCATTTCCATGAATGCTTCGCGCGGCACCTTGAGTATCAGGCCGCCCTTCAGGGCCAGCGCACGGTATGTCGAACGTCCGCTCCCCAGCAGGGCACGGATGCCGAAGGCCTGACCTGAGCCGATACGGCCGAAAATCTTGCCGGTCGCGGAGCGGATCTCAACCTCTCCGGAGTGGATGATGTGGAGACTCTGATTTTCCTGGCCCAGTTCCAGGACGGTCTCACCGTCATCGAAACGCTGCTGGTGTACAGCCTTCGAGAGCTTTTCAACGGCGTCGGCGGGCAGCAACGCGAACGGATGGCAGCTTCCCAGGAAGGCCTCGATATCGGCGGGCGTCAACGTCACTTGAAATACCTCGCTTGGTAATTTGCCACTCCGCGTGCACCAGGGCTCAGCGGCGATGAGCGACGACCTGCACCAACATGGATGCACCAAAATCGAACGGGCCCCACGATACCGCAGGGCCCGCCCAAACGTCATTGATCGTGATCCATTAAGGGCACGATATCAGTGGCCGGTCGCTCCGCCAGCGCCGCGCGGAATGCGGACGCTCTCGACCAGATCCTGAATGTGCTGCGGCGGAGGCACCGTCACCATCGAGACGACGTAGGCCACCCCGAAGTTGATGAGCGCACCGATCGTACCGAAGGCCTCAGGTGAAATACCAAGGAACCAATTGGCTGGAACGTTGGCGGCCATTTCGGTGCCCTTGATGAAGAACCAGCCCTTGAACCAGAAGATGTAGACCAGGGTGGCACCGATGCCCGCGACCATGCCCAGGATCGCTCCGTGCGAGTTGATGCGCTTGGAGAAGATACCCATCATAAGCGCCGGGAAGATCGAGGACGCCGCCAGTCCGAAGGCCAGAGCCACGACCTGTGCGGCAAACCCAGGTGGATTGAGGCCGAGGTATGCGGCCACGCCGATCGCGAACGCCATCGATATTCGAGCGGCCATTAGTTCGCCGCGCTCGGTGATGCCCGGATTGATCATGCCCTTCAGCAGGTCGTGTGAGATCGCTGACGAAATCGCCAGCAGAAGACCCGCAGCCGTCGATAGAGCGGCTGCAAGACCGCCGGCAGCAACGAGTGCGATCACCCAGTTCGGCAGCCCCGCAATCTCGGGGTTGGCCAGGACCATAATGTCGTTGTCGATCTTGGTAAGCTCGTTCTCGGCGCCGCGCGGACCCTTGGGATTATAGTATTCTAGCTTGCCGTCGTTGTTCTTGTCCTCATACTTGAGCAAACCGGTGGTTTCCCAGTTCTTGAACCAGTCCGGACGCGTCTCGATCGACATCGGCTGGCCCTGGGCACCGTTCGGCCACAGCGTCTGCGTCAGGTTGAGGCGGGCCATCGCGCCGACAGCCGGAGCCGTCGTGTAGAGGAGCGCAATGAACACCAGCGCCCAGCCTGCCGACCAGCGCGCATCTGCCACCTTCGGCACCGTGAAGAAACGGATGATGACGTGCGGCAGACCTGCGGTGCCGATCATCAGTGACATGGTGTAAAGGAACATGTCGAGCTGGCTTCTCAATGGACCATCGTAGGCACCGAAGCCGATCGCCTGGATGGTCTCGTTGAGCTTTTGCAGCAGCGGTACGCCGGAGACGTGGTTGCCGATCAGACCCAGCTGCGGGATTGGATTGCCCGTCAGGTTGAGCGAGATGAAGATCGCGGGAATTGTGTAGGCAAGAATCAGCACGAGGTACTGAGCGATCTGCGTGTACGTAATGCCCTTCATACCGCCGAGCACCGCGTAGACGAACACGATGGCCATGCCCGCATAAATACCAATGTCGACCGGCACCTCAAGGAAGCGCGAGAAGGCGACACCTACACCACGCATCTGACCGATCACGTAGGTGATGGAGATGGTGATGAGGCAGAGCACGCCGACGAAGCGCGCCGTCTTCGAGTAGAAGCGGTCGCCGATGAACTCAGGCACCGTGTATTTGCCGAATTTGCGCAGGTAGGGCGCGAGAAGCATCGCCAGAAGCACATAGCCGCCGGTCCAGCCCATGAGGAACTTGGCGCCCTCATAGCCCTGAAATGCGATAAGGCCGGCCATCGAGATGAACGAAGCCGCCGACATCCAGTCGGCCGCCGTCGCCATGCCGTTGGCAACAGGATGAACGCCGCGGCCAGCGGCATAGAACTCGCCCGTCGATGCAGCGCGAGCCCAGATGGCGATCCCGAAGTAGAGCGCAAACGATGCGCCCACCACGAGATAGGTCATTGTCCTCAGATCCATGGTTGGTCGCTCCCCGCCTTAATCTTCGTGAACGTCATACTTGCGGTCGAGCGCATTCATGCGAACCGCATAGAAGAAGATCAGAAAAACGAAGACATAAATGGAACCCTGCTGGGCCATCCACATGCCGAGATCCATGCCACCAACCATGATGCCCTTGAGCATCGGCCGCAGAATGATCCCCATGAGGAAGGAGACGATGAACCAAATCGCGAGACAGAATGCCACGAGCCGCAAATTTGCGGCCCAGTAGGCTGCCCCGTTTCCATTTTGTGTAGCCATTTGCTTGGACTTCTCCCCAGAAGCTTATTTTCTCTTCACGTGACGTGTCGTCCCTATTCCTCCCGAGCAGACAACACTCGAGTCGGACTTTGGGCCTGTATTCCAATTGACCCGACCTCAAAGCTTCACGCAACGCACCAAAAGTCGATCTAGCCAAAAAGAATTTATGCGTCCCAGCATCTTCACAGTTTGCATTGCTGCAACCGCGTTATCGCATTGCAGCATTCATGCTCCGCTGGCGGTTAGACCAGAAAATTGGGGCTCGCAGAACCGAAGCTGCCCATAATCGCGTAATTCCAATGCACTTTTGCGACGCTCGAAATCGATGCGGTCGGCAAGACGATTCTTGCCGTATGCGCATTGAGACGCCACCAAAGTCTGTAGCGCTCACGCAACAACTTTTGGCGGAGGTCAAGATTCGGTGCCGGGAACTCGTGCTAAACTTCACGCCCGAAACTGACAAGGCGCCGCCGCCCTAGAAAGAACGCCACATCAATGGACGCCAGGCGGCCCAGGGAGGACATTCTATGGCGAAATCCGTTCTCGTCGTCGACGACGAGCCAAACATCATGCTCTCACTTGAATATCTGATGAAGCGTGCGGGCTACGAGGTGCGGCTTGCTCGCGATGGCGAAGAGGCGCTGGCCTCGGTAATTGCCTCACCGCCTGATCTCGTTCTTCTCGACATCAATATTCCCAAACGCAACGGCTACGAGGTCTGCCAGGCGATACGCTCCAATCCGGACCTGAAAAATGTGCGGATCTTGATGGTCACCGCCAAAGGCCGGGAAGTGGAAATCGAGAAGGGGCTCGCACTCGGCGCAGACGGCTACGCCACAAAGCCATTCTCAACGAAGGAACTGGCGGAACGTGTCGCCAAGCTTCTGAACGGTTCGGAAGCCTGACAGGATCGAACGCCGCACATGACCGAACGCCTCAGTCTCCGAGTCAGGATCTTTCTGTTCTTTGCACTGATCGCAGCCACAGTGCCGCTTTTCCTCGGTCTCGGCCTTTGGTTCGCCGCGCAGCGGATTGACGGCAACTCAACGCCTCATCTCGTGCTGTTCGGAGGCATGGCTGGCTTGGCACTGATCGGCATCATCATCTGGGTCTGGCAGATGTTCGACCAGAATATCGCGCGCCCGATCCAGGCGGTTGCTCGCGACCTGCAGACTCTCATGCATGCCAACCCGCAACATGCACCGGATACACACACGACACGCTACCTTGGATTGCTTGGACCGGTGGTCCGCGAGATTGCCGCGGCGTTCGCCGACGTGCGGGCTGACGTCGCCAAAGAAGTCGACGAAGCGACGCGCTCTGTGGAGGAGCAGCGCCAACAGCTGGAAGCCATCCTGCGCGAACTCAATGAAGGCGTCATCGTCTGCAATGCAAACCATCGCATCCTGCTTTACAATCGACGTGCGTTGCAGATTCTGGGCGTGGCTGCGGAGATGGGACTGGGGCGCCCCTTGTTCTCAATCCTCAACCAGCAGCCGTTCATACTGACGCTGGATCGGCTTACGAGCCGCTTTCTGGAGGGGCGCCATACAAATCACCCCGAATACCTCATGACGAACCTGGTATTCGCGAAGACCGACGGCAGCCTGATCCTTGAAGGACGCATGAACCTCATTGTCGATGAGGCGAAAAAGTCGATCACGGGATACGTCCTGACCTTCGATGACGTGACCGAAGAGCTCAAGAGCCTCATCACTTCGGACCGCCTGATGCGATCGACGCTGGAAGAGTTGCGGCACCCGGTTGCAAGCCTGAGAGCTGCGGTGGAAATGCTGCAGGAGATACCGGACAGCGACACCGAAGGTCGTCGCGCCTTCGAGAAAGTGCTGCGCGAGGACAGTGCAAAGCTTTCCAGCGACCTGGAGCACTTCGGTGACGAATATCGCGCGATCGTCACCAGTCAGTGGCCGATGAGCGATGTTCACTCAGACAACATGCTCAACGCCCTCACCCGTCGCTATCGCGACGACGAAAGCATCACCTGCGACGTGACGGGCGATCCTGTCTGGCTCAGGTGCGACAGCACGACGATCGTCGCGCTGATCGATCACATCATTCGCAAAGCACTGGTCGAACTCGACTGCGACACGTTCCTGCTGCAGGGGCGCGAGGGCGCAAAGCGCGTCTACATCGAGGTCACCTGGAATGGCGCGGTCGCGAGCCCGTCAATGCTGGAGCGGTGGCTCAGCGAACCGATCGAGCGCGGGCTGGGGCTTAGCGGCGCGGAGATCCTGGAGCACCACAAATCGGAAGTATGGTGCGAGCCTACGGCGAACGGAATGGCACGGCTGCGCATTCCGCTGCTGCCGCCGAGCACGGCACATACGGCAACGACATCGACCTCGCCGTTGCCGATCCGGTTGGAGTTCTACGACTTCAAACTGCTCAAGCCTGAGCAGCTGGGCGCGGTCGCAGAGCGCAGCCTGCGCGACCTCACCTATGTCGTGTTCGACACCGAGACGACCGGGCTGGAGCCTTCCAACGGTGATGAGATCATCCAGATTGCGGGGGTACGGATTCTCAACGGCCGGATCCTGACAGGCGAGGCGTTCGACTACCTGGTGGACCCCGGCCGTCGCGTGCCGCCGCTCGCCACGCGCATCACGGGCATCAGCCAGGAGATGGTCACGGGCAAGCCGAAGATCGAGGACGTTCTGCCACGCTTCCATGACTATGTCGGCGATGCGGTGCTGGTGGCCCACAACGCTGCGTTCGACATGAAATTCCTGCAACTGAAAGAAGGTCTGTGCAAGATCAAGTTCGACAACCCGGTTCTCGATACCGTGCTGCTGTCGGCGATCGTACACGATCACACGAACCAGCACACTCTCGACGCGGTTGCCGAGAGGTTCTCGATCGAGATCCCGCCGGAAACCCGCCATACCGCGCTCGGGGATTCACTTGCCACGGCCGGTGTACTGCTGAAACTTGTAGAGCTCTTGGAGGTACACGGCATCCGAACGCTTGGCGAGGCAATTGCAGCCTCCAACAAAATCGTCGAAATCCGGAGAAGACAGGCGAAATATTAGAGCATGTTTAGCTGAAGTGCGCAGCGGTTCAGCTAAACATGCTCAAAACAAGGTGCTGGATTGCGTTCATGTTTCCGTCAAACATGAACGCAATCCAGGCGGGCGGAGGCCTGGCACAGCCGAGGCGGTGGAAAGCGGAGTTCACAGAGGGTCGCAGCACGCTTCACGAACCCGGCCGGTAAAATCGCGAGGGCAAAGGAAAGGCATCAGGCATGCCACACAATGGTTGGGGCCCATCGGGCCGACACCTGCTCCGACCGCGCCGTCCTGAACGTGCGCTCGCAATCGCCGTGCTTGGCGTCGTGCTGTTCCTGAAGCCGTTCCTCGGCATATTCGACAGGGGCGGCCAGGTGACGGTCTGGGGGGTGCCGCTTCTCTACGCTTACCTTTTCGCAGCATGGTCACTCGTCGTCGTTCTCACTGCGGTCGTCATGGAAAGTCGTGCAGAGCATGCGCCGCACGGCTCGGAGGAGGATCTGTCCGGCTCGGGGGGCTCGCCGGCGAACGCCGGCCCGGTCGAGCATCCGGCATACCCTAAACCGAAATGAGGGATGAACGATGCTGTCGACATGGATCGTTCTGACGACGTCCCTAACCTACCTGCTGGCCTTGTTCGGCGTTGCCCACTATGCCGACCGCATCGCCAAGTCGGGACGGCGACAAAATCTCATTTCAAATCCCTATATCTACTCCCTTTCGATCGCAGTCTATTGCACCAGCTGGACCTTTTACGGCAGCGTCGGCCGGGCCGCCACGTCGGGCGTCGGCTTCCTGCCGATCTATCTCGGCCCCACGATCGTGTTCACCGCGGGCTGGTTCGTGCTGCGCAAGATCCTGAGGATCTGCAAGAGGCAGCGCATCACGTCAATCGCGGATTTCATCGCCTCTCGATATGGCAAGAGCCAGCTCATCGCAGGCGTCGTCTCCATCATTACGGTTGTCGTTATCATTCCCTATATATCCCTGCAGTTGAAGGCCGTGGCGGTTAGCTTCGGCGTCGTTCTGGCGAGGGATACACAATCGGCGGCTGCGGGTGGACTGGGCGCCTACGACATCGCCATGCTCGTCACACTGGTCCTTGCGGCTTTCGCCGTTCTGTTCGGCACGCGCCATATCGAGGCGACTGAGCATCATGCCGGCATGGTCGTGGCAATCGCCGTGGAATCGGTCGTCAAGCTCATCGCCTTCCTGGTGGTTGGTGCATTCGTCACATTCGGCCTGTTCAACGGGTTTGGCGATCTGTTCGCCAAGGCCGCGTCGCATCCGGAGCTCGCCAAACTGACAACGATGGAGACCGCGGGAACCAACTGGTTGACGCTGATCCTTCTGTCGATGGCGGCGATCTTGTGCCTGCCAAGGCAGTTCCAGGTGACATTTGTGGAGAACACCGACGAGAACCACCTGACGCGGGCGACGTGGCTGTTTCCGCTCTACCTTCTGGCGATCAATATCTTCGTCCTGCCGATCGCGTTCGGAGGACACCTGATCTTCGGCAGCTCGGGGATCGACGCGGATACCTATGTACTGGCCTTGCCGCTCAGCGCCGGCCGGCCGATGTTGACGCTGTTCGTGCTGATCGGCGGTCTGTCGGCGGCAGCCGCCATGGTGATCGTGGCGACGATCGCCCTGTCCACGATGGTTTGCAACGACCTCGTCATGCCGGCGCTGTTCCGCGTCATGGAGAAGCGACTGGCGGGACGGCGCGACCTTACCTCACTCCTGCTCAACATTCGCAGGTCGGCGATCTTCCTGATCCTGCTGCTGGCCTATCTTTATCTCGCGGCGGCCGGCGAAACCTATCATCTCGTGACGATCGGGCTCGTGTCATTCTGCGGCGCAGCGCAGCTCGCGCCGGTGATGTTGTTTGCGCTCTTCTGGCGCGGGGGCACGCGGAATGCTGCATTCGCCGGACTTACGGCGGGCTTCTCCATATGGTTCTACACGCTGTTCCTGCCATCGTTCGCCAAATCGGATCTGCTCCCGCAGAGCTTCATCAATGAAGGGCCTTTCGGACTCGCTCTGCTGAAACCCTACGCCCTGTTCGGACTGGAGGGTCTCGATACAATCTCACACTCACTGTTCTGGAGCATGGTGTTCAACGTTGGCGCGTTCCTGATCTTTGCCCTTTATGGGCGCCAATCGCGCATCGAGCGCATCCAGGCGACTGTGTTCGTCGAGGCCTTCAGCGAGCAGCAGCCGCGCATGCTGGGGGCACCTCATCTGGAACGCGGCGGAGCGAGCGTCGAGGGCCTCCGTCAGGTCGCCGTCAAGTTCGTCGGCGAGGAGCGCGCGGCGGAGGCATTCAAAGCGCACGCAAGTTACCTCGGCCTGGCTTCCGAGCGAGAGCTTCATGTGGATACCGGCCTCATGCGGCTGGTCGAGCGGCTGGTGGCGGGCAGCATCGGCGCGGCCTCAGCGCGAGCCGTGATGGCCTCGGCAGTCAAGGCCGACCAGGTCAGTCTGGAAGAAATCATGGAGATCCTCGACGAGACCTCACACGTGCTCGAGTACTCGCGACAGCTGGAGCAGAAGTCGAATGAGCTGGAGATCGCCAGCCGCGAGCTGAAGGCGGCGAACGATCAACTGCGCGAGGCGGACCGGCTCAAGGACGAGTTCATGTCGACGGTGAGCCACGAGCTGAGAACACCTCTCACCTCAATCCGGTCCTTCTCGGAGATCCTCCAGGACGATCCCCACATGCCTGCCGAGCAGCGCAACGCGTTCCTGGACATCATCGTGTCGGAAAGCGAGCGGCTGACGCGTCTTATCAATCAGGTGCTCGACCTCGCCAAGATCGAGGCTGGCCAAATGCAATGGCGCATTCGCGATATCGAAGTCGGCGCCATCTTGCGCGAAGCAGCAGCTTCCCTGACGCCGATCTTCAATCGTGACGACGTCGCACTGGAGGTTTCGCAGGTGCCTGACGACCTGCCACCTGTCCGCGCCGATGGCGACCGCCTGATCCAGGTGATGATCAACCTGATCTCCAATGCGGAGAAGTTCTGCCCCAAACCCGGCGGGCATGTCGAGGTCGTCGTGCGCCGCGAGAATGGGATGGCGCGCATCTCCGTTATCGATAACGGTCCGGGGATTCCGGAGGCGGACCGCGAGGCGATCTTCGACAAGTTCTATCAGGTGAAGGATCGGGGCATGGGGGACGGAAACCCACTGGGCACCGGCACGGGCCTGGGACTTGCAATCTCGGAGCGTATCGTGAGCCAGTTCGGCGGGCGCATCTGGGTGGAGGCACGCGCTGACGGCAAAGCCGGTTCGGAATTCACATTCACGGTTCCGTTGTCGACCGGATTGGAAATTCCCGATGTTCGTGTCTCGTGATGCGGGCATTTTTGAACGGGCACGCGGCTCAGCATCAGAGCTTGCGCAGGCCCGCTTCTGATTGAATCATGTGAACCGCTGCGCACTTCAGCTAAACAGCGCTAGGCCGACTGGCGCGACTTGTAGTTCAGAGACGCAACGAGGTCGGTAAATCTCTCGCCTTGCACGACGACATGCGCATGCAGTGCATCCGCGGCCTCCTCCGGATCACCGGAGATTATCGCGGCCACGATACGCTCGTGCTCGCGCTGCGAGACGTGTAACCGGTTGCGGACGCGGAGTTGCAGGCGCCGGAAGGGGGCCAGCCGCTTGTGGAGGAGCAGCGCCTGATCGGCGAGAAACGCGTTGCCGCTGCCTTTGTAAATGGCTCGATGGAATCTCTCGTTCTCGTAGTAGTAGGCGTCGGGATCTCCATTCTCGGCGGCCTCCGCACAAGCCTGGAGTGTTTCCACCAGCTCCTTCTCGCTCTCATCGGTCAGTCGCCGGGCCGCCAGACGACCACACATTGCCTCCAGCTCGGCCATCACCTCGAACATCTCCATGAGGCTCTTGGGATCAGGCGACGAGACAATTGCGCCGCGGTACGGCCGCAGCTCAACGAGGCCCTGCGCGGCGAGTTGAAGGAGCATCTCGCGAATGGGCGTACGCGAGACGCCGAAACGCGCAGCAAGCGAGGCTTCGTCCAGCCGCGCACCGGGCGCCAGGCGGCCGGTGGCGACGTCGTCCTCGAGTTGCTCTATGTAACCTGTTGCACCCCTCTTCTTCATGGCACTCCTTCGCGCGCAGCACTTTTCTAGCCGCGCCTCGCTCACCAATTCGACCAACGCCATTGCACGAGACGCTGATCCGTGCACGTCTAGTTATGAGCCAAGCACCACAAAAAGCGGCCATCGGCCTGGTGACGACCAAAGTATATAATAATGAGCGGCATTTTGTATACAATTTGTTTGACATTGCATTCAGATGCATGTTTTGAGTTGGTTATACGCTCTCTGGAGAAAGAGCGGATGTTCCAACCGCAGAGCGTGCCCGGCAAGACCGGGAGCCATTGCCATCATGGAGGAAACCGATGAAAGCGATCAAAAGCGCAGCTCTTTTCGGAGCCGCTGCTATTTCACTCACATTCGCGGCACCGCTCAGCGCGGAGACTGTTCTGAAGGCCTCGCATCAGTGGCCGGGCGGCAAGGGCGACGCGCGCGACGAGATGGTGCAGATGATCGCGCGCGAGGTGGAGAAGGCCAACGTCGGCCTCAAGATCCAGGTTTATCCGGGTGCCTCTCTTGTGAAGCCCAAGGAACAGTGGGGCGCACTGACCAAGGGCCAGATCGACATCGCCGCCTTCCCGCTCGATTACGCATCCGGACGTCATGCCGAATTCTCTGCCACGCTGATGCCCGGTCTGGTACGCAATCACGAGCGTGCCCAGCGCATGAACAACTCAGACTTCATGAAAGACATCAAGGCGATCATCGAAAAGGCCGGCGTGAAGGTCATCTCCGATGCATGGCTGGCTGGTGCATTCGCCTCCAAGAAGGACTGCATCACATCACCCGATACCATCAAGGGCCAGGTCACCCGCGCGGCGGGTCCCGCCTTCGAGCAGATGCTTGTTGCCGCGGGCGCATCGATCTCGTCGATGCCGTCGTCCGAAATCTACACCGGCATGCAGACCGGAGTTCTCGACGCGGCCAATACCTCGTCCGGTTCGTTTGTCTCCTATCGCCTCTACGAGCAGGTCTCGTGCCTGACCGCTCCCGGCGCCAACGCGCTGTGGTTCATGTATGAACCGATCCTGATGTCCAAGCGCACCTTCGACAGCCTGACTCCCGAGCAGCAGAAGGCGATCATGGAAGCCGGCAAGAAGGCGGAAGAATACTTCCTCGGCGAAGCCAAGAAGCTCGACGACAAGATGGTCGACGTCTTCAAGAAGGCCGGCGTCAAGATCTCAGAAATGTCGAAAGAGGACTACGATGCCTGGCTCGATATCGCCAAGAAGAGCTCTTACAAGCAGTTTGCCGAGAAGGTTCCGAACGGCCAGCAGCTGATCGACAAAGCATTGGCGGTCAAATAACCTGCCACCGTATTATCAACGCACACACGTTGACGAACTCGAACCGGAGCGGCGCCCCGCTCCGGTTCCCAAGCTCAGAACCTAGCTAAATCCAAGGAGGCTCGCGATGCGCCTATTCATTCGCGCCGTCGATCGCATGTCCGAGGTGCTCGGCGTGTTGTCGATGCTGCTGTTGGCCTCCTCCGTTCTGGTGGTCTGCCAGATGATCCTCATGCGCTACGTGTTCCGCGCCTCCACAGTGTGGCAGACGGAATACGTGGTCTATTCGATCGTGGCCGCCACCTTCCTCGGCTCCTCCTACGTGCTGCTTCACCGCGGCCATGTGGGCGTCGATCTGTTGCCGACGATGCTGGGGGGCAATGGCAAGTTTGCGCTGGAAATGCTGGGCGGACTCATCTCACTGGCCTTTTGTGCCGTGCTGGCCTACTCGGGCTGGATCTACTTCCACGAAGCCTGGTCGCTCAACTGGACCACCGATACGGTGTGGGCATTGCCGCTGTGGATACCGCTCCTCCCTTTGCCCGTCGGCATCGGCGCGCTGTGCCTGCAATACATTGCAGAACTGGTCAAACTGGCGGAAGGCAGCTCCAACCTGACTGCGTCCGAGCTCAGCGTCATCAGGGAGAATGAGTGATGGGTCCCCTCGAAATCGGCCTGCTCGTCCTCCTCGCCCTTCTCGTTCTTCTTGCCACCGGCATGCCGATCGCCTTCGCGCTCGGCGCCGTCTCGGTTGCCACGCTATTGATCACCGATGGTAGCCGGTCACTGTTGACACTGGGCGAGACCTTCTTCGGCGGGCTGAATTCATTCGGCCTTGTCTCGATCCCGATGTTCATCCTGATGGGTGCAGCCGTCGCATCGAGCCCAGCGGGCAAGGATCTCTACGCCGCGCTCGACCGCTGGCTGAACCGTGTCCCGGGAGGCCTCGTGCTTTCCAATCTCGGCGCCTGCTCGATCTTCGCGGCGCTGTCGGGCTCATCTCCCGCGACCTGTGCGGCCATCGGCAAGATGGGCATCCCGGAGATGCGGAACCGCGGCTACCCGGCAAGCATCGCTACCGGCTCGATCGCGGCGGGGGGTACGCTCGGCATCCTCATTCCTCCCTCGATCACGATGATCGTCTACGGCATCGCGACCGAAACCTCGATCGGACGGCTATTCATCGCCGGCATCATCCCTGGCATCCTGCTCACTGCCCTGTTCATGGCATGGACACTCATCGCATGCCGCGCGAAAGGCATCGGCCTGTCCGATGTCACCCGCCGGTATTCACTGGCCGAAAAGCTTGAAATTCTGCCCCGTGTTCTGCCATTCCTGACAATCATCGCAGGTATCCTGTTCGTGCTCTACGGCGGCGTTGCAACGCCGTCGGAAGCGGCCGGCGCGGGCGCACTTTTCTGTCTCATTCTGGTAGTCGTCATCTACCGGATGTGGCAAGCCGGCCCGATCGTGCGCATGTTCCGCGACACGCTGCGCGAATCGATCATGATCATGATGATCATCGGCGCCTCGGAGCTGTTTGCCTACACACTCTCATCGACATTCGTTACGCAGTCGATCGCGCAATGGATCTCCGGGCTCGACGTCAACAAATGGGTGTTGATGGCGATCATCAACCTGTTCCTGCTGGTTGCCGGTTTCTTCCTGCCACCCGTCGCGGTGATCTTGATGACGGCGCCGATCCTCTTGCCGATCATCACGCAGGCGGGGTTCGATCCCTATTGGTTCGCCGTGATCCTGACCATCAATATGGAAATCGGGCTCATCACGCCGCCGGTTGGCCTCAATCTATACGTGATCAACGGCATCGTGCCCGATGTTCCATTGTCCACCGTGCTGAAGGGCTCTCTGCCTTATGTTTTATGCATGGTTCTTGCGATCATCATCCTGTGCATCTTCCCTGAGTTGGCGACCTGGCTCCCCGATCAGCTGATGGGCAAGGGTATCTGACGAACATCACATTCGACGCAACTTGAACGATCAACTCCGAATGAATTGCCATGTCTGAAGCTCACGATCTCTACAGTCAGTTGTCCCGCCACTGGACCGAGCCGCAAAAGGCATTCCTGCGCCTGATCGACGGCAGCTCGATCACCTATCAGGATGTCGTCGATGGCTCGGCCCGGATCGCAAATGTTCTGGTCGGGGCCGGGGTGAAGCCCGGCGACCGTGTTGCGGTGCAGACCGACAAGTCGCCCGAAGCGATCCTGCTCTATCTGGCGTGTCTGCGCGCTGGAGCAATCTACTTGCCGCTCAACACGGCCTACACGTTGTCCGAACTCGAGTACTTCTTTACCGATGCAGAACCGACGGCCATCGTGGTGCGACCCGCCAAGGAGAAGGAACTCGTCGAGCTCTCCAGTCGCCTAGGCATCAAGAATGTCTTCACGCTCGGCACAAACCGCGACGGCAACCTCATGGATCGGTCCGCCGGAGCATCAACGCAGTTCACCAACGTCCCCCGCGAATCCAATGACGTTGCCGCCATTCTTTACACGTCAGGAACCACCGGCCGCTCCAAGGGCGCGATGCTGACGCATGAGAACCTCGCCTCCAACGCCGAAACACTCGGGACGATCTGGCGTTTCACCGCCGATGACGTGCTGATCCATGCGCTGCCGATCTTCCACGTCCACGGGCTCTTCACGGCTACCAACATCATCCTGTGGGCAAACGGGTCGATGTTCTTCCTGCCCAAATTCGACACCGACGAAATCTTCCGCGTCATGCCCCAGGCCACAGCCATGATGGGTGTCCCGACATTCTACGTGCGCCTGCTTCAGGACGACCGGCTCACGCGCGAGGCAACGCGCCATATGCGGCTATTCGTGTCGGGTTCGGCACCGCTGCTGGCCGAGACACACCGCGCCTTCACGCAGCGCACCGGCCTCAACATTCTCGAACGCTACGGCATGACCGAGACGGGCATGAACACATCCAACCCCTACGATGGAGACCGGGTGCCCGGCGCCGTCGGCTTCCCGCTGCCGGGTGTCTCATTGCGCATCACCGATCCGGAGACCGGCGCCGTTCTGGATACCGACCAGATCGGCATGATCGAAGTGAAGGGACCGAACGTCTTCAAGGGTTATTGGCGCATGCCGGAGAAGACCGCATCTGAATTCAAGCCCGATGGATTCTTCATCACCGGCGACCTCGGCAAGATCGACAAGGACGGCTACGTCCACATCGTCGGCCGCGGCAAGGACCTCGTCATCTCAGGGGGCTACAACGTCTATCCCAAGGAGATCGAAAACGAGATCGACGCCATACCAGGCGTTACCGAAAGCGCTGTCATCGGGTTGCCGCACGCGGATTTCGGCGAAGGCGTCACCGCCGTTATCGTTCCGGAGCCAAGCGCCAGCCTCTCGGAAGCTGACGTCGTCGGGGCAATCAAAGGCAAACTCGCTGCCTTCAAGGTGCCCAAGCGGGTGTTGTTCGTCGATGCTCTGCCGCGCAACAGCATGGGCAAGGTGCAAAAGAACGTTCTGCGTGACACGTATTCGGACCTGTATTCGTAAAGGCCGTGGCGCAGCGTGGACCGGCTCGGAGGGCGCCGGTTGGCGCTTAATCTGATTGCAACCGGGTGACATCGCGACGGAACCGCAAAAGCCGGTGCGCATGACTGCAATCGAAAAATAATACCGGCTAGAGCCTGATCGGACCTATATGGAAGCGCAACTGCTTCCATCGAGGCCGTGATTGAGGCTCTCAAACAAAGAGATAGACTAGGCCACAACGGCCAGACGTGATGCCATCAAAACCTGACCTGCTCTAGGATGAGGATTTCGCCGCACTGGAGATGCGGTCGAGCAGGCTCGGCCTGCGGGGCGGGGTAGCATCCTCCGCCAGCGCCGCGTCATTCTCGGCCGTAGCCCCATCAGCCGAGGCCGCCTTGGCTACGCCTTGCTGCTTGCCGCTCTCCGCCGTGGAGGCGATCTCGGCGAGCGAGACAACCGCGTCAGGGGATGATGCGTCATCACCACTGCCGCGACCCGAAAGCGCTTTCAGGTAGCCAGCGGTGCGGGCTTCGTCGACCGGTTTACCCGCTGCAACCGCCTTCAGAGAAACGGGGTGCGGTGCGCTCATGCGCTCGGCCAGCGACGGACGGCGACGGGAGGGCTCCTCACGAGCGCCGCGTGGATCGGCAGTCGTTGGCAACGTGCCTGCTCCGAGGCGGCGCAATTCGTCACGGTAGTGCGCCGCCTGTCGCGCCAAGCGCTCGTTAGCCGCCGCAATCTCTGCACGCAGGCTCTCGATCGTCACGTTGTGCGTGGCGAGTTCTGCTTCGAGAGCGCCTAGGCGCGCCTTCATGGCAACTTTGGATTCCTTGATCGCAGTATCGTCCTTCTGCGCGGATTCGTAGATCTGGAGGGCCGCCTTGAGCCGCGCGACCTCCGCCGCCAGTGAATCGTTGCGCGACTTCACGGCGCGCATCTCGTCATTGGACTTGCGCTGCCCGGCCCTGTCGGCCTCGGCGACGGACTGCGCTGCCCTGAGCGATGTCTCGGTTTCTGCGAGGCGAGCACTTAGGTCGGCGAACTCGCGGTTCCTGGGGCTCTCACCTTCCCCGACTTCTGCATCCTCATTGAACCTTGCGTCAGCGCTCTTGCCGCCTCGAGCCAGAAGACCCTGCAACCGCGTGATCATCTCCGCCTGCTCGCGGGCACGCGCACGCAACGCTTCGATCTCCGACCGCAAGGCGACTTCTCCGTCGAACCTCGGATCGGCCAGCTGGTCACGATTGCGCGCCGCGCGCGAGGCCAGAGTGGCTGAGGTGCGTAGCAGCTCATCGCGCTGCTGAGTGTTGATCTGTTTGGCTTCCTCCAGCGCGCGCGCGGTCTGGTCGGCACCGCGCGTCAAACGCTCGATCTCGTGATCGCGCTCGTTGAGGAGCTCACGCGCATGGTTCAACCGCTGTTCCACTTTCGGCAGACGATCGGTGATCGTCTGTTCGAGCACACGGCGGGCGTTCTCGTGTTCCTCCATCACACCGCGCAGTGCGGCGATTTCACCTTCGAGCCCGCTGATCATCCCGTCGCGGCGGTTGAGCTCGATCTTCTGGCGGGCGGCCTGGAGACCGGCTTCCTCCACGCGGCTCTCGAGCTGATGGATGCGGATTGCGTACTCGGCACGCAGCCGGTCCTTGTCCGCGCGGATCTCCGCCTCGGTCATCGGCAGGCAACGCTTCACCTCGGCGATGGCGAGGCGCTCGGCGCGGCGACGATAGAACGGCATGAGCAGCAGGACGATGAATCCCACCGAAAGGACGCCCAGCGCCACAAGCATAGCGGACTGGATCGTGATCACGCGCGTTCCCGAACCTCTAGGTCGTGCTTAAGTTTCGCTGAAACATGTACACGATCCAGCCATCTGTTTGAGCATGTTTTTTACGCTGAATCGGTGCACACGTCAGCGAAACATGCCCTCGCCACGCCGGGGCCATCCTTGGAGAGAGCGCCGACACCACCCGATTTCCGCCAACCTGACCGATCACCCACCCCTGCCAGGCCAGGCATGGTGGCAGTCTGACGCCCCCCGCAACCGGACGACCGTTAGAACGGGTTCCAGGTCGGTCTGCGGGTATACTTCAAATATCCGACGTTGGCACCCAGGCGTAAGCCAATTCCCGCGCGTATTGGCGCCATCACCACATCGTCGTGCTTCTGGAACTGTATCGAAACGCCGCCGACGATGTACGCTGTGCCCTCGACACCGCCGAAACGATGATAGACGTCGGATGGATCACGCAGATTGTAGACGAGAACCATGGTCTTGGAGCCGGCACCTCCGAAATCGTAGCCAACCGAAGGTCCCTGCCAGTAGACCTTATGGGTGCCAGCGTCCTTGGTGTAGAGGCGCCCTTCGCCGTAACGGAGACCGGCAACGAACGCGCCACCTGCATCCTCGCCCAGGATATAGCCGTTGGGCCGGCCGGCTTTCTTGAAAGCGTGCTCGATCACACTCGCCAATCCCTGGCTGATCGAGCCGAAGAAGCCGTGACCTGCCGCAATAATCTCGTTCTTGCTGTAATGGCGCCGATCGTCGTAATCCTCGGGAGCGCGCGGTTCGGGATAGCCGCCATTTTGATCATAGCGCGCAGCCGAATCGGCGGACGGCGGCGCGTAAGGCTCGCCATACCGGCCACTGGGAGGTGCCGTGCGGCCCTGGTAGGCGTCACCGGAACCACGGTCATCACCGTACCGATCCGACTCCCGGTATGGCGGCGGGCCGCTGTTGTAGGTGCTGCCTGAGCCATAACTGCCGTCGTTGGATGAGCGATAAGCATCGTCCTGGCGCGAGGGTGGTGGGCGATAGACATCGTTACCGCCGTAGGTATCCTGCGGTGGCCGGTAAGCGTCGTTATATTGGGCCAGACGTACTATGGACGGCGGATGATCCGCGCCGGTCGACGTGACCGCATAAGCGCTGATGCCACTTGATGTTCCGGCCGCATTGGCAGCCACGCCACCAAACATCGCTCCGATCGCGAGGAGTCCCGCGATGGAGATGGACCAGACCGATCGCATTGTCCTCGTTCCCTCGTTTTAGCCGGCGGGTGCTCCGGCTTGCGCGTCGCGCTGGCCATGCCGCCCTTCGTCACATCGCTTTGCCACACTGTCGGAGCGGCTACCTGAGACTGCCCCGCCGCCCGGCACTGGCTCCGCCAGGTCAAATCCCATTCCGTGCACGCAATGGCGCGACTGTCGCATGAACTCTACGGGCGCGAACCTGGATTATGCAGGTTTTCAACCGCCGCAGACGTTCGGCGAATCACTAGATTACACCAGACCGTGCATAGGAAATGTCACGGGTAACTGTTGCCAAAGTGTGGCTGTCGTGGGGCGTCCACACGCTCATGCCGATGCGGGCGACGGTTCGAACAGGGTTCAGGCTCGCCAGCACGATCCCGGCCCGCGCCCGCACCAGAGCAAGGCCGCCTGCAAACCGGCGCCATGCCGAATAGGCCCACCTGCGCGTTGCGCCCAAGACTCAATCCGCGACGAAAACAACGATGGTGCGACCACCGCCGCCGGGGCCCCTTTGCATCGGCGGCGGGTGGCGTGTATCAAGCTTGAATGCTTTTTTACGAATCTGCGGCCTCCTGTCTGCTCGCGTCCCGGTCCACGCACCGTGAGCAGCCGCGCTTCCCGTATGGCGAAACGAGAGGGCCGACATGAGCGAGCTTGCACAGCCGACGGATCTTGAACTTGCGGCTCTGATCTCGAGCAAGATCTGCCACGACGTGATCGGCCCGGTCGGCGCCATCTACAACGGTCTCGAAATCCTCGACGAGGACGAGGGTGCGGAATCGAAGTCCTATGCGCTCGACGTCATCCGCAACGTGACCGAGCAGGCCTCGGCGCGACTCCAGTTCGCGCGGTTCGCATTCGGCGCTGCCGGCTCCGCAGGCGCAATGATCGACCTGGGCACCGCGGAACAGATCTCCCGCGGCTTCATCGGCAACGGCAAGCACAAGCTCAACTGGCACGGCATGCATGGCCACATGGCCAAGGACAAAGTCAAGTTGCTGCTCAATCTTCTGGCTTCGGCCACGACTGCGCTTCCGCGCGGCGGCGATATCGACGTGCTGATGGGCGGGACGATCGAGGAGCCGAGCTTCGTCATTCGCTGCCGCGGAACAGGCGCGCGCCCGCCGCAATATCTCACCGACTTCGTCGGCGGCACCAAGCCGCCGGAACTCGATGCCCTGTCTGTGCAGGCTTATTATACGTGGCGACTTGCAGGCTCGGCGAAGATGCGGCTCGAGATTCTGAAGGACGGCGCAGACATCCTGCTCAGCGCCAAGCCGTTCGCCTGACGGCTTCCCAGCCACTGATAAGCGCACACAGGTCTTGCGCACGCCGCAATCGCGGCCGGTTACTTATCCTCAGCCGCGCCTGAAATTTACGCCCGCTTAACCATGGCAGGTGAAACTCTTGCGATTGCTGAGCGCGACCCCGAAGGCCGCGCCGATAAAGGGATTAGGCACTATGGGGCCACCAAAGCATTGTTTGATCGTTGACGATTCCGACATCATCCGCAAAGTGGCGCGCGTTCACCTTGAGCGGCTCGGCTATCAGGTCTCGGAAGCCAGGAACGGCGAGGAAGCACTTGCCCTCTCAGAACTCAGCATGCCTGATCTGATCCTGCTCGACTGGTACATGCCGGGCCTGCCATCGCGTTACACCATCGAGCAGATCCGCCGGCTTCGCAGCAGCCGGCGTCCGACGGTCGTCTACGTGACGAGCGAGCACAACATTGAGGATATCGCCGAGGCCAAAAAATCGGGCGCCGACGATTACTTGATAACGCCATTCGACAGGGTAGCCTTCGAGGGCAAGATCAACGAGCTGGCGATCTACGCCTGATCGCGGAACCGCTGTTGGTCAAAATACCTGCGGCTTTGTCCACAGGGCGCGGGGTGTGGTGGACCAACGGGCGCCGCGCTGCTAGATCGCTTTGCACGTTTCGTTCAGAAGCGTCCGCGAACCCGTATCTTCTTTGGCACATGCTTTTCACGCCGGACCGCTGCGCACTTCGGCCAAGCGTGCTCTGAAGCCGCGTAGGCGGGGCTTTTCGGACAGCCCGAACCCGGAGGCATGTCAGTTGCTTCGCGTCGAGCAGCTCAAGATCCCAGGATTGCCAAACCTGACCTTCGAGGTCGGCGACGGGGCATGCTTGGCGATCGAAGGGCCATCGGGCATCGGCAAGACGCGGTTATTGAGGGCCATCGCCGACCTCGACGAGGTGCCCGGACAGTGCTTCCTGGACGGCGCCGAGCGGCGCGAAATGCCTGCATGGCAGTGGCGCAAGCAGGTGCGGTTCGCCGCAGCCGAGCCCGGCTGGTGGGGTGAGACGGCGCGCCACTCGATGCAGGAAACGGCCGGAGACGAAGCGCGCATCGAAAAGATGACAATCGACCTTGGACTCGATCCAGACATTCTCGACAGGCCGATCACACAGCTCTCGACCGGTGAAAGACTACGGCTGGCGCTCGTGCGGGCGCTCGCGGACCAGCCGCGCGTGATCCTGCTCGACGAGCCGACCGGCGCGCTCGACAAAGCCTCGGCGGCGCTCGCGGAAGAACTGATCCGCTACCAGATCCTTGCCGGACGCACCGTCGTGCTGGTGAGCCATGACAGCGGGCAGATCGACCGACTGGCCGATCTGCGTTTGCAGCTTGCCGATCCCGCTGGAGCACCCTCATGAGCAACTACGTCTCGCTGACACCGCTCGACCTGCTGCTGGCGGCAACCCTGATCCTCGTGAATGCAGGCATATCCCTTGCGTTCCGGCTGGGACTGGAGCGCACATTGCTGCTCACCAGCGCGCGCATGGTGGTGCAGCTCGCGTTGATCGGACTCGTGCTGAAGTGGATCTTCGCGCAGACGTCTCCATTTTGGACGGTTGGCCTTGCAAGCATCATGGTGGCGGCGGCGGGTTACGAGGCGATTTCCCGGCAGGAGCGGCGCGTGCGCGGCTGGCTTGCCTATGGCCTCGGCTCGAGCACACTGCTGCTGGTGGGAACGTTCGCTACGATCTTCGCGGTCGGCGCGGTGATCTCGCCCGATCCGTGGTATGCGCCGCGCTACGTGCTGCCGATCCTGGGTATGGTGCTCGGCAACTCGCTCACCGGCATCGCTCTCGCCCTCGACACATTGACGACGAATGCAGTGCGCGACCGCACGGCGATAGAGGGGCGGCTGGCTCTCGGGCTGCCGCGCCTCAGGGCTCTCCGAGAGACAACGCGCCGTGCGCTCAAAACGGGCATGACACCCATTCTCAATGCAATGGCGGCATCTGGCGTGGTGTCGTTGCCTGGCATGATGACGGGGCAGATCCTGGCCGGCGTCGATCCGGTGGAGGCGACCAAATACCAGATCCTGATCATGTTCCTCATTGCCGGCTCGACGGCGCTCGGCGTGCTGATAGCAACCTTCGGCGGTGTGTTACTGATTACGGACGAGCGTCACCGCCTCAGACTCGACAGGCTGGTCACAAAAGAGCAAACGCCGGCGGCATGAGCAACCGGCGTCGTCTCGATGATGCATCGTCAGATTGTGCGGCCAGCGCACCTTACTGCTTGGGCGGCTCCAGCTTCTTGACGGAGCCCGTGGTGATGGCGCCAGTCTCCTTGGGCGAAGCGCTCTCGCTCCAGCAGACATCTGCCTCGGCACGGCAGGTGTGTTCATCGAAGACGATGAAGTCCAGGAAGAGATCGCACTTAACGTCCTTCTTGCCGGTGCGATATTTCGTGATCCCGCGCTCGGCGGTCCAAGATGCAATGTATTTGTCGAGCAGCTTCTTCGCGTCAGCCGTCGGACCCTCCTTGCCATAGTCATTGACGGAGAATCCAAGGCGGGTGCATTTCGCTTGAGCGGGCAACGCGGTGGATGCAGTCAGCGCGGCTGCCGCTGCGACTGCGAAAAGCATACGGTACGACATTGAGTTACCCCCTCGCATCAGTCGTGAAGACCCGTGAGCCGGATCTAGAGCAGGTCATGTTTTGATTGAATCACGTCTGGCTATTTTGGCCTGCTCTATCTCTTTGTTTGAGAGCCTCAATCACGGCTGAGAGGAAAGCAGTTGCGCTTCCATCTCAGCCGATCAGGCTCCAGGGTCCAAGCTATAATGGCCGCTCAATGGCCTGCCTAGCGGGTTCGTTATGCATTCCCAAAACGTGTTGCGGGCACGCTCCACTGCCTGGAACGCGCCCCCTGGATGCAAATTTGTCTATGCAGCGCCCGTGGTTACGAGTTCCGCCTCAGTTCATGTACGGAGAATCGGCACCGTAGGATCCCTTCGGCGCATTGAAGAAAAAGCCATGATCGAACGGCCCCGAACGGGTCTGTGTGTCCATCGAAGGATCGCGAAGGCTGTTGGCTGCGCCGAACCGGCCGCGCGCGTCGCCGTATGTGTTAATTGCATCTTCCTTGGTGTAGGAGTAGCCGCCGCGGCGCTTGGTGTAACCGCGCACCTGCGGCTTGCCGCGGTAGTAGTCCGACTTTGGATGGGCGCCGCCTTCAGGGCTGGCGTGCCTGCTGTAGCGGCCAGCTTCGGCGGGACCGACGAGCGACAAAGCCGCCACGGACACGGCAATCGCTGCCGCCAGGACAAAACGCATCATGACCTCGTGCCTTTCTCGATATCTCTCGGCATGGGACCCAGAATAGGACAAATCGTCAACAAAACGTTTAACATTCGGTAATCGGCACCCGCATTTGTAGCGGTTCTGTCGCCCCACCGCCACGGATGCAGCGCTTATCCACCTGTTCTCACAGCGCATTTATCGCGCCCAGTCGCCCAATCTGCATGGATAAAAGCGTCCGCGCCCCACTTGGAGGCGCGGACGCTTGGACAAGCTGCCGGTGAAATTCACTTGCACGCGCGCTGGCGCGAGACGCACGTCGTCAGGATGGCATCCGTCTTACAGGTCAGCGTGACCTTGCCGGCAGGCTTCAATCCATGCGCGGCAATAGAATTCTTGAGAGCAGCATCAGCCATGAACTTGGCCACGTCGGGCAGCAAGCCTGAGCCTTGGCCACCTGCACGCACGCATTTTCCAGCGGCAGCGGGCAGAGGGGCAACTGTCATGGCCAACAAAGCGGCAGAAAGTACGCCGCCAGCGAGCGCACCGAACGACTTCGAGAACCACATCACTCGATCTCCTGGTTGAGCGCGGCACGACGCACGCGCGGGAACCAGATTATCTGACGCGGCCTTGCCCTAGAGAATGACAATGTCCGCTACGCCGGGCGCTCACCACGTGTTTGGCGCAGATGGTGGCGCGTCGGCAACGCTCGGTGCGTCATCGGTGCGACGCTGCGACGTCGATGCGGTTGGGAACGTCATTGCCAGAGCATATGCCCGCCGATACACGCCAGCCGACACAACGACAACCAGCGAGCGCGCGTCCAAACCGACGCGACGCTACGCAGGTGTCGATGCTCTCGACTCAAGACGGGGAACGATCGTGTCCATGTTTCATGGAAACACGCACACGATAGAGTTTTTTTGTTGAGCATGCTTTTCACGCTGAACCGCTACACGCTTCAGCTAAACATGCTCCTAAAGCTTGCAGATCTTGGCCTGTCCGCGGCAGACGACACCAAGACCACCCTTGGAACACTTGTACTTACGCTTGCCAAAATCGTAACCGGGCGTCTTGCCGTTCGCCATCCAGGATGCCCAGGCGCCCCAGTCGACAGCCTGCAGCAGCGCCTCGTCGACCTGGAATTTGGCGGACTTCTCGTCCGAGCCGGTTCCTTCGGCGGCCTTCACGACGCATGACTTTGCCTCAGCAACAGTCACCGAACCGCCGATTACCGTGGCGGCAACAAGCGCAACAACAATTGCGGACCTCAACTGCAACATCGTGCATTCTCCCATCATGCCAGCAAATGGCGAGAGACTGCCCCAAACTCCGGCAGACCGCCATTCGGCGGCACACAGTGAGGTGCGATTTCAATGAGCCTGTTGCGGGGTAGTGACGGCGCGCAAGCGCGCAGGCGTGTGCGGAAGCAAGCCGTTTCGGAAATAGATCGCGCGCGGCGGCGCGCGCGCAGCGCACGCCTCATTTGGACGCGTGCGCCGATGACGACCGCCAACCAACCAAGTCTATTCACGGATGCCGCCGCGCACAAAAGAAGCAGCAGTCCGGGCGATGCCGGACACCGGCATCGCCACGCCCGCAAGGCCGAATATCGTCGGCCATTCGCGAAAATAGCGGTATCAGGCCTCGATTTTCAGCTCAACGGCCTTCGGGCCCTTGCCGCGCTTATCAGGCTCGGTTTCGAACGAGATGCGCATGCCCTCATTCAAAGGACCGATGCCCGAGCGTTCAACAGCCGTCACATGGACAAATACGTCCTTGCCGCCGTCGTCAGGCGTAATGAACCCATAGCCCTTCTGCGTATTGAAAAATTTTACGATGCCAGTCTGGCGCATCCGTAATCTCCTGAGATCCCCGATCCGGTAATGCGGTTCGAGACCCGCCAGTTGACGGAGCCGCGCTGCAGTCTCGTCGTGCAGTCATGGGGATCGCAAATTGCGCAGACATGGAATGCATCACGCGCGGCATTGTTCTCGAACGGGGGCGGCCGATAGCTCGATTTGACTGCGTCAGATCGAAGCGGGCCAAGTATCGACCAAAGTCTTACCGTCCGCAAGTTTGAAGAAGCCATTGCTGCGCAAGCTCTTAGAGTCAAAATGCGCGAACATGAATACTTCCGCGATCAGCTTTCCGCTGCGAAGACGCGGTAACGAGCTAATCGCGAAGGCCGTCTTCAGCGCACCTTTCGAAAGGCGGCGGTGCTTTTGCAGGCAACGATCATATGTCCAGTTCGGTATCGAGCACCGGGGGACGGGCAATCGGTATGCCACAGCTCTTGCAGCGATCCGGCAGCAGGAGTGGGGATTGCACTGCGAGACGTGCGGTGCAGCGGGGGCAACGTATGGCGAGTTGCACGTAAAGTGCGGCACCCAATAGTGCCAGCGCGGCAAGCAGCACGGGATAGCGCAATCCGGCGTCCAGCCCGGCGAATGCGACGAGACCGAAGCCTGCCGCCATAACCGAAAGAGCGGCCACATAAAGACGCATGGCACGTCGCTCGTTATGCCAGAGCGCGACGATCTCTGCGCTCGTCAGTGGTGCCGGCTGCCTCATTTCACGTCCGCTCGCGGTTCCATTCGTCATGGTGTCCCCTCTTCAAGCGGTGAGCGCGGGAAGGCGCTTGATGGCGACGATCTCGCTGCCCGACTTCGAAATGCGCTCCACCGCCTCGGGCAGCGTTTCGATGGCGACCGACATATGATGCGCATTGGCATGCAAAAGCATCAAGCCATCAACCATGATGCCGACATGCCCCTTCCAGAAGATCAGGTCGCCGCGCGCCAATCCCTCGAGATCCGGCGGGATCGCAAGTGCCTCCCCCAATTCCGCGCACTGCATGTCGCTGTCGCGCGGCGCCGGGATGCCGGCTGCCTGGAGCGCGATCTGCACAAGTCCGGAGCAGTCGATGCCGACGCGCGTGCGCCCGCCCCAGAGATAGGGCGTGCCGATGAAGCGTTCTGCGACCTCGACGAAGTCGCGCTGATACCGGTCGATTTCGGTGATATGGCGGGTAACGACGTGGCCGCCCTTCACCAGCCGGCTGAAGGTTTCCCCCATTTCCGCGACGGCCAGCTCAGCGCCGACCGAGAGATGCAACAACGGCGGCGTCTTGATGTCGGCGGTCGGATAGACGAACGTGCCAAGGGCGCGAACCCGGTGTGTCGCCGGCAGCACGCTCATCGAAAGCGCGGCTGCAGGAAGGTAGCCGACATAGCTATCCCGCAGCGCTTGAACCCACGACCAGCCCTCGCGCGTGTCGAACACCGACACACGCTCGCCGAACAGCAGCTCTGTGTCGAACGCGGCCTTGGGATCGGGTCTGGCACGCAATGGCACCGCGGCCTGGACGACCTGCCGCTCGACGCCCTCGACAAAGCGCTCCGCATCGATCACGCCGCGCAGGCGCACGTCGGCCAAATCGGCGCGGAAGGCGTTGCGACGCGGATCGCATGAAGCCGCGTCCGTCTGCGCGGCCTGTGGTGTTCCATAGGCTGGCGGGACCGAGGACGTCATGGGTGTCAACCTCCATACCAGCCGCGCAGGACGCGGAACATGGCGCGTGCCGACTGCGGCTCTCCGCCCTTCGGGCCAAGCGGGCGCGCGGCCGGACGCCAGCCGAACAGATCGACATGAGCGAAGCTCGCTGCGTTGCGCACGAAGCGCTTGAGGAACAGAGCAGCCGTAATGGCGCCGGAGAACGGACCATCCGACACGTTGGAGAGATCGGCCACCTCGCTATCGAGGTTACGATCGTAACCGGCCCAGAATGGCAGGCGCCACACCGGATCGCCAACGGCAAGACCGGCAGCGGCAATCTCCGAGGCCAGCGCATCGTCGGTGGTGAAGAGACCCGGAAGATCAGGACCGAGGGCGACGCGGCAAGCCCCCGTAAGCGTTGCGAAGCACAGTAGCAGATCGGGGCTTTCCTCGTCGGCCAGCGCCAGCGCATCGGCTAGAACGAGGCGGCCTTCCGCATCGGTGTTACCGACCTCGACCGTCTGTCCTGCGCGGCTTTGCAACACGTCACTCGGGCGGAAGGCGTTGCCATCAATCGAATTCTCGGCTGCCGGTATGAGAACGCGCAGGCGCACATCGAGGCCCTGCGCCATGATCATGTGCGCGAGCGCCAACGCCGTTGCCGCGCCGCCCATATCCTTCTTCATCAACAGCATGCCGCTTGCTGGCTTGATGTCGAGGCCGCCCGTATCGAAGCAAATGCCCTTGCCGACCAGCGTGACGCGCGGGCTGTCGGCGTTGCCGCCCGGCTTCTCCCAGCTCATGTCGATGAGGCGCGGGGCGCGGGTACTGGCACGGCCGACCGCATGGATCATGGGAAAATTCGCGGCGAGCAAAGAATCCCCGACAGTCACGCTGATCCTTGCGCCGTGCCGCTCGGCCAAGGCACGCGATTGCGCCTCCAGCTCCTCGGGGCCGAGATCAGAGGCCGGCGTATTGATGAGATCACGCCCCAACCACACGCCATCGACGACGTCGAGCACGGACTTGCGGTCCGCGCCCGCAGGCATGACGAGACGGGCGGTTTCGGCCGGCGATGTGCTCGTCTTGTAGCGGCGATAACGATAGGCCCCGAGGCCCCAGGCCGTTGCCGCAAGAGTCGGATCGAAATTATCGCCGCTCAACCCATAAGCACCGGCCGGCACTGTCGAAGCGACCTGTCCGACCAGCAGCTCGGAGGGTCCGCACGGGTCGCCGGCGTTGCCGTTGCCGACACCCAAGACGAGGCCGGCGAGGCTGCCATCCGCGCCCGGCACCAGCGTCTGCCTGCGCGCCGAAGCGATCTCAGCGCCACTTTCCTGAAGCCAGCGCTGCTGCTCTTGTGTCAGCCCCCCGATATCGGCAGGACTTGTACCGGACCCGATGAGATGTATCTGCCGCGCAGGCATCGCCCCCTCCGGTGCAAAAACATCCTCTGCCCTTGGCGTTGCCGATGCCGTGCCGGTTGCCATGCGATTCGCCCTCCAAATGCTGCGCCAGCGCCCGACCTAGGCTACGGCTTCCGCCACCCTTAGAGCCTGATCGGCCTCGATGGAAGCATGACTGCTTTCATCGAGGCCGTGATTGAGGCTCACAAACAAAGAGATAGAGCAGGCCAAAACGGCCTGAGGTCAAAACCTGACCTGCTCTAGTGCCTGATCGGCTGAGAGGGAAGCTCTCGGGCTTTCAGCGATGGCGCAAATCCGTCTCCGGCGCTGGTCCGGTACGGCTCCAGTCATCTATGCGCCGGCAAGCGACACTTGCGTTGTGCAGCCACCTCATCTGCCCAGACAGCACGGTGCTTAAAACATAGTTTAAGCCTTTGTTGACCGCTGTCCCAGAAACTGACGCTAACGCAACAGGCGATTCGCGACTGCGATCGCTACTGATGGGAATTGCCATGCCTCGGGACGCAGCAGCCCTTAACAAGACTATCCTGTTTCGACGTTCCGCACTGGGAGCGTTGAGCGCAATGGCGCTCGGACTTGGCGGTTGTGCCGGTCCAGGCTCGGATCTTACCGCCGATTTGCTCGGCAGCGAGCAGCATCCCAAGCCTGCTGCGACCGAAGTGGCGCAGATGCCGCAATCCGAGCTGGAGAAGGCAACGCAGTACTGGGGCGAAAAGTTCTCCAAATCGCCCAACGCGCTGGAGTATGCGCTCAACTACGCGCGCAACCTGAAGGCCATGGGGCGCAAGCGCGAGGCGCTGGTCGCGCTGCAGCATGCTTCCAACTATCATGCGCAGAACCGGGAGTTCGCAAGCGAATACGGCCGCCTGGCGCTTGAACTCGACCAAGTGCAGACGGCCAAGCAAGTGCTCGCCTTCGCCGACGACCCGGCCAAGCCCGATTGGCGCGTGATCTCGGCGCGTGGCGCAGTCCTGGCGAAGGAAGGCAACAACAAGGATGCGATTGGCATGTTCGAGCGCGCACTCGTTCTTTCCAATCGCAATCCTTCCGTGATCAACAACCTCGCGATGTCTTACGCACTCGACGGGCGCGCAGCTGACGGTGAACGCCTGTTGCGCGAGGCGGCGGCCAATGGAAACTCCGAGAAGGTGCAGAAAAATCTGGCCCTCGTGCTCAGCCTGCAAGGCAAGTACGACGAAGCCAAGGTCGTCGGCAGCCGCGTTCTGGATCAGACGACCGTGGCGGACGACACCGCTCTTGTTCGCAGGATCGTCGGCCTCGACCCCAAGCCTTACAGTTCTCTACCCAGCGCGACTCGCATCGCGGACGGCAGCGCCGTTGCGCAGTCAGCGGTGCAGCGTGGGGCGGCGCAAAGCGCACCAGCCCTACGCGACACCACGCAGCCGGGGACCATAGGCTCCTGGGCGCCGCAGGTCGTCGTTACATCCAACTGAGCCCAAGGTCTCGACAGCCCCACCCTATCGCGGTGCGGCCTTCCGACGGAAAAGCCGCTGCCGCGCTTGTCCCGGCATCGCGTGCGCCTGTCTGCTGCGCGTGACGTTATCAACCGCGCACGTTGCACATTGGATCTGTCAACGGCGAGCGCTGCGGGGCTGTGCGAACATGGACGATAAACAACGTCTGGGCCATCACCAGCGGCGGCGCCGGTTCAGACAAATGGTCAATCCCTGTCACCGGCAGCGGACAGAATGCTTTCGAAATCGATCTTGGAAACCTCGATCACCGCCTGCGTGCGAGAGGCAACGTTGAGCTTGCGCAGGATTTCGGAAACATGCGCCTTGACCGTCGTTTCGCCGACGTTCAGCTCGTAGGCGATCTGCTTGTTGAGCATGCCCTGACGCAGCATCTTCAAGACGCGCAGCTGTTGCGGTGTCAAAGATGCGAGCCGCTGCGCCAGGTCCGATGTCGAAATGGAGGCATGTGGAGGCTGGTAGTTCGCAGGCAGGTAGACGTTGCCCGACATCACCTCCTCGATCGCGGCAGCGAGTTCGGCTCGACGCACGGATTTCGAGATGAAGCCGGATGCGCCGTAGCTGATTGCCTCATGGATGATGCGGGGATCCTCCAGCGCCGAGCAGATCACAACGGGCAGCTTGGGATAGACCGTGCGCAGCTCCAAGAGCCCGTCGAAGCCGGTCGTATCGGGCATCGACAGATCCAGCAGAACAAGATCGAACGATCCCCTCTCCGCAATCATTTTCCGCGCCTCGGCGATCGACGCGGCCTCAACGATTGTCGCGTTCGGATAGGCCGAACCCAATGAAAGGCGCAGGGCCTCGAGGAACAACGGATGGTCGTCAACGACGAGAAAACTGGCCGGCACAGCGTTTGCCTCCCAGGCAAAAGAGTGGTGCTGATCACTCACTTGCATTGTTTTCTCACACCTTTCCAAACCCAGGCGGCGCTGGCAAGGGCAACCATGCAGCGCCGGGTCGCCGAAAGCCAAATCCGATGAAAAAAGGGGCGAGCAGATTAATCCCGCTCGCCCCACTCCTTCAGATCAGCGGCGCCATTCGAGCGCAGACCGATCAATTCTGAGCCGTCTTCTTCGGCAGCTTGAATGTCCAGACCATGCCACCCTGATTGAGGTGGGCGACAGTCTTGGCAACCTCGCCGCCCCAGAGCGGAACCGCGCCGCCCCAGCCGGAAACGACGGAGACATATTGTTCGCCGTCCTGCTCCCAGGTGATCGGCGAGCCGACGATGCCCGAGCCCGTATTGAAGGACCAAAGCTCCTTACCCGTTGCGTCGTCCATCGCCTTGAGTTCGCCTTCGGGCGTACCGAAGAACACAAGTCCGCCGCCGGTCGTTAGAATGCCGCCCCAGAGCGGCGCCCGGTTCTTATACTCCCACTTCACCTCGCCGGTGGCCGGGTCCATGGCTTTCAGTGAGCCGATGTGATCATCGAAGATCGGCTTGATGGTAAAGCCGGCGCCGAGATAGGCCGCGCCCTTCTTGTAGGTCACAGGCTCGTTCCACAGGTCCATGCCCCATTCATTTGACGGGATGTAGAAGAGCTTGGTGTCCTTGGAGTAGGCGATCGGCATCCAGTTCTTGCCGCCGAGGAAGCTCGGCACGGCGAAGATCGATTCACCCTTCTTGCCGTCCTGCGACTTGGTCGGGTTGCCCGGACGGTTTTCCGGCACGTAAATTGGGCGGCCGTTCTTGTCGAGGCCTTTCGCCCAGCTGATCTTTTTCACGAACGGATAGCCACCGATGAACTTTCCGTTCTCACGGTTGAGAACATAGAAGTAGCCGTTGCGATCGGCCGTGGCGGCGGCCTTCGTACCGTTGAGGTCGAATGAAACGACCTCGTTAACACCATCGAAGTCCCAACCGTCGTTCGGCGTCGTCTGGAAGTGCCACTTGATCTCGCCCGTCTCCGGATCGAGGGCCAGACGCGAGCAGGAGTACAGATTGTCACCCGGACGCATGTGGCTGTTCCACGGCGCGGGGTTGCCGGTGCCCATGAAGATCAGGTTCGTTTCGGGATCGTAGGTACCGCCGAGCCAAGTTGCGCCACCGCCGGTCTTCCACAAATCGCCAGGCCAGGTCGCGTTCTTCTGGCCCGTCATGGTCGACTCTTTGCCGTTCAGCATGCCCATGTGGCCTTCAATCGTCGGGCGCGACCAGACGAGATCACCGGTATCGACCTTGCGGGCCTCGACGCGGCCGACGATGCCGAACTCACCACCGGAAACGCCGGTGACGATGATCGGACCGTGTGCCTTGGAGGGAACGATGAGCGGTGCAGCGGTGTAGGAGAAGCCGGCCTTGAAGTCATCGATCTTCTTCGACCAGATGACCTTTCCGGTCTTGGCGTCGAGCGCGACAAGCTTTGCATCGAGCGTGCCGAAGAACACCTTGTCGCCATGGATGGCGGCGCCGCGGTTGATCACATCGCAGCACGGCAGAATGCCTTCAGGCAGACGCGCATCGTACTGCCAGATCTCGCGCCCGGTCTTGGTGTCGATGGCCCACATGCGGCTGTAGGAACCGGTGACGTACATCACGCCGTCCTTGACGAGAGGCTGGCTCTCCTGACCACGCATCTTTTCGCCGCCAAACGACAATGCCCATGCCGGGACCAGGCCTGCAACGTTATCCTTGTTGATGGTCTTGAGCGGGCTGTAACGCTGACCCTGCGGTCCAAGACCGTTGGAGACGACGTCGGCCGTCGTCTCTGCGTCCTTGACGATATCATCGATCGTAACATCGGCGAGCGACGGCTGCGCCATCGTCAGCGACAGCGCGAGCACACTCGCGGTCGCAAACCATTTCCAGGTCTTCATTGGGCAATCCCCTTGGTTGTTTTCCTGGCTGCTTCCCCTTTGACGGGCTCTCGGCGGCACAATGGAAGTCGGGCCAGGTGCGACGTTATCGCAGGGGCGTTTCGGCTCTTATTGCCAAATAGTACAAACATGTGATTGGAGGCCATTTCACAGCGCAATTTCCAACATTAAAACGTCGCGAACGTAGAATATTTCCGCGTCATGAAATGCAGACGCTGGACGGTTTATTGCTCGTCAAAATGCGCTTTTCAATTCGCCCATTACGAAACGTTCTATGCTTTTAGCTCGTCAGATCTTCTTGTCGACACGCGGCCACTGGCCGGCTTCGAGCTTGGGGAAGAAATGCATGACGGAACGTTCGAACTCATAACGGGCAAGTGCGATCTTGCTGCTCCACGCAGGAAGGGGAATTAACGTCGCCTCGTTAATCGACAGACCACGGTCGAACGCGGAGCGAATGGTGTCCTCGACCATCGCCAGCCATTCGCGCGTCTGTTCCAAGCCACGTGAGGTTGCTTCGACCGGACCATGTCCGGGCACGATGTGCGTTGCCTTGATGGCGGCCAGCGCACTCAGGCTCTCGCGCCAGCGACCCAGATCGGCATGCGGCGTCGTCGGTGCGCGATCCAGGAATACGAGATCGCCTGCGACGAGGATTCCGGACGTCTCCTCCAGGAGCGCAAGATCGCAGGGCGTATGCCCCCCAAGGGACTTCAACGCGAAGCGACGACCGCCAATCTCCTCGACACCGTCGTTGACTGCTTTGCCGGGCAGGACCAGCTCGGTACCGCGCATCCAGTCACCCGCCGCATGATACATGGCGGAAGCAAAGTCCTCGCCCAGGGAAGCCAAGCCGTCGATAACCCCCTGTGGCGCCGCAATCGCGCGAGCATCGAATGCCTGATTGCCGAAGACGTGATCGGGGTGGAAGTGGGTGAGGTAGACGCGCACGACAGGTTTGCCAGTCAACTCGCGCACGCATGCTTCGAGTGCGACGCCATAACGCTTCGAGGGCCCCGTATCGACGATAACCGCGCCGTCTGCTGTATCGAAGATCGTTATGTTGGCGATAGCACCGCCGTTGGAACGATCGATCGGCTCGGGCACGCCGTACAGGACCCAGACACCTTCACCGATTCTGACGGGTTGCAGGGGATAGCTCAGCGGCGCTGCAGCGGCGCTGTCGAATGCACCCGCGATCAACGGTAGCGCTGCAATGCCTGCAAGCCTCTTCAGAGCGGCGCGGCGTGCAATCTGCCGAGGATCGTCCACCATCTGCGTGGAAATCCCGGTCAGCATCCGACCCATGAAACGATTGCCTGCTGCCCGCCGCATCGCTCAACGCGCCTTCTCAGAGGCAGGCGCGGCGATCGCGCTCTGGCGCCACGGAGCGGGGATCATCGAGCGGTAGGTCTCGCCCTGATTGTCGCGTCCCAGAATGGTCAGCCCTGCATCGTCCAGAGGCAGTCGCACAAGTACCGTCAGTGTCGGATCCTCACTCACTGGCTCGCGCAGTTCGAGCGTCGCGAGCTGCTCTCCGGCCTGCGACCTGAAATCGAGGTCTTCGATGAAATAGGACGGTGTATTGTCGCGAGCCAGGCCGGTGTCCATTGGGTGGCGGACACGGAAGCGCACACGCACCGAGCCATCGAGCTCGCGATAAAGCCTGCCTTGCGCGTGGCCGATCGTCTCGGACCAGTCGGCATCCTTGCGCGCCATGGCTGGTGCAGAGCAGCCGCCGCCCGCCGCGTCAAGGAACACACTGCCGACGTGCCAGACGCCATCGGTCGTCTGTGCCGCGGCGCGCACGGGAGTTGCTTGCTCGACTTTCATGCGCAGTGCGATGAAGGGTTCCGCCTTGCCGACGCGAAGCGTTGCGACATGCTGGATCGGATTGAGGTCGGCAAAGACGACGAGCTTCTTTACATCCGGAAGGGCGCGCGCATCCGCTGCGATGGGTACCTGGGCCTGATTTTCGACAACGCCCGGAACGGAGACTTTCACGCGATCGTCGAATACCACCGGATCATTGCCGAAGAACTGCTCCTTCATCTCGGTCCACATGATCGAGCGCAACGGATCGTCCGCCGGAGCAGCCTTCGCATCCGCCCACCAGGCGAGGACGCCGCTCAGGACAGCGATTGCGCAGATGGAAAATCGCGGTCCTGCCGGTGCGATGATGTCGCGCAGGCTGGCCAGTGCAGGTCTCGTCAAGCGGTTCATCCGTGTGGTCGCCTCAACTGCGTTGCGCACTTCCAACCATCCTGCCCGAGATTAGCACGCAGCTAAGCGCTTCGAACAAATCGCGGCAAATTTTCCAAACGCAACGTTACGGAACGGGTGGTGGTACGCGCGTCACACCGTACTTCGCAAAGATCCGGGCGAGTTCGCCGGAAGCCTCCAATTCGCGCAAGACCTTACCTACAGCATAGCCGGTGTCGCGGCTGTCTTGCTTGACCGCGGTGCCGATCGTCCAGGCCATCCGCAGATCAGTATCGAACTTCGGCTCAGTAATCCGCACCGCGTCGCGTTGATCGCCCAGCAGCGCCTCGATTTCCGAGCGCGGACCGATGAGGCCGGCATTCTCGCGAGCAAGAAAGCTCTCCATCGCGTCCTTGACCTTGCGGTAGGGATTGACATTCGCCTTATAGGCTTCGCCGTCAGCGAACATCACGTAGTAGTGCGCAGCGCTGGCGAACTGCACGGCAAGCTTTGCGTTTCGGAAGGCCGTCAATCCGGCCTCGGGCTCGACCATGTCGGGATGGACGGCCAGCACCACCTGCTCGTGATGGTAGGCGTTGGAGATGCCGACGAGCGTGTTGCGCGCGATGAACTCCTTCTCGATCGGCACGTGCATCATGAAGTCGCCGACGTGGCCGCCCGTTCGCGGACCTTGCCAGATATTCGAGCGCAGGTCGTCATCAACCTCCTCGCCGGCAATACGTGCGATGATGTCGGGCTTGAGGTTCATTCCCGCGGCGATCGCGCGGGCGATATCTGCGTCAATGCCCTTCACCGTGCCATCAGCCGCCGTCCACGAGAAGGGTGCAAAGTCGTCATAGACGATGACCCGGAGGACGCCACTGGCAACCACATCGTCGAGCGGACGCGCTGTTGCCGTACCTAGGACCAATGCTGTCCAGCCAACAAGCAATGCCCAGGATGTGAGAATGGGAGCGAGGCCCGCGAGGAGCCTCGCCCGCAAGTGACGCGTGCCGGGGGACCCGTGCTTGCGCATGGTTGACACGCGTCGCCCTGCTCAGCTGTCGTCGTGCTGGGATTCGATGTAGGCGCGGATCGCCCACATCGCTTCCTGGCTGAGGATGCCCTCGAAGGCCGGCATTTTGGTAACGCCATTGATGGTGGCACCGCGACGAATACGCTCCATAAACCACTCGTCGCCGGTTTCACCCTTCTCGAGATAGCGGAGATCGGGAGCAAGGCCGCCGGAGATCACCTGCAAGCCGTGACAACGTGCGCAGTTCTGATTGTAGCCCGAAGAGCCGATCTTGATCGCGAGCTCATTGCCACTGTACGGATTTTTCTCGCGCCACTCTTCCCCGAGTGCCTCCAGGCCGGTCGTATCGATGGGTTGCGGCTGCACGTCGCCGTGCGCACTTACCTTTGCCGCAGTCGCCGCAAAGCTTGCGCCAATGATGCACGCAGCGGTCACGATGCGTAGAGAAGCCATCCAAGCACTCCGCGTTTCCTTAAGGGTGGTGTTTGTTCTTTTCGTTGGCGCCGAAGATAATCGAGCGAGCACATCGGATAAAATTGCCAAATAGTGCATGAGCATCGCCAAGATGCAGGAACGGCACCTGGCATTTGCGCTGCCGCCGCGTGCGAAACGCTGGCCGCTCCTTCGCCGTTTGCCTATGATCCTTCTGTTACGTTGTACCATAGTACACTTGGGCCGCGTGGCCGGCCTCTTTAGCATCGGAGAAACGGGCCGTCGGGCTCGTCATGGCCGCAAACAACACTTCAACAATCAACGAAGGCCTGCGAGGAAACGCGCGAGAAGGAACGCTTACCAAGATGCGGGCGAAAGTTCGGGCACGACCCCTGGCCCATTCGATGGCCGCATTCGTCTTTGCCGCCGCCGCTCCGGGGCCTCTCGACGCGCATGAGGCCTACGTCTCCAACGAGAAGGACAATACGATCTCGGTGATCGATACCGAGACGAAAAGCGTGGTGCGCACCTTCGCCGTCGGACAGCGACCGCGCGGGATTACCTTCTCGCGCGACTTCAAGTATTTTTTCGTCTGCGCAAGTGACAGCGACGCAGTGCAAGTGTTCGATGCGACCACGGACAAGCATCTTTACGATCTGCCGTCAGGTGACGATCCGGAACAATTTGCAGTCTCACCAGACAACAAGCGCATCTACATCGCCAACGAGGACAATGCGGTTACCACGGTGATCGACCTGGCAACACGCAAGGTGATCCAGCAGGTCGATGTCGGCGTCGAGCCGGAGGGCGTGGCGATATCCCCCGACAACGCCATTGCGGTCACGACGTCGGAAACGACCAACATGGCGCATTTCATCGACACCAGCACGTTCGAGGTGACCGACAACATCCTCGTCGACCAGCGCCCGCGTCACGCCGAGTTCACGCTCGATGGCAAGGAACTGTGGGTCTCCTCGGAGATCGGCGGTACGGTCGCGATCATCGACGTGACGAAGCGCGTGGTCAAAAAGACCATATCGTTCCAGGTGCCGGGTGTGCGCGCAGATCTCATCCAGCCGGTGGGTCTGAAGCTGACGCGCAACGGCAAGCGGGCCTTCGTAGCGCTCGGGCCATCGAACCGTATTGCGGTCGTGAATGCGGAAACCTACGAGGTCGTAAAATACATCCTGGTCGGCCAGCGCGTATGGCATCTTGCGTTCACCCCGGAGGAAGATCTGCTGCTGTCGACCAACGGCGTCTCCAACGACGTGACATTCATTGATGTGGGAAAACTGCAAGCGGTCAAATCCGTCACGGTCGGCCGCTATCCGTGGGGTGTTGCCATCAAGCCGAAATCGAAATGAGTGCCCTGCCGCCCGATCCTGTGCGCGATGCTCGCGGATGGCCGAACCTGTTGGCCGCCGCGTGCTTGATCGTGCTGTCGCTCGGGCACTCTCGTGCCGCGAGCGGTGCTGAGCCCATCCCCGATCACATCGATCCCTCCACCGGCTACAGAACGGAGCGCTATCAGGCTGCGGTGCCGCAAACGCCTCCTGTCGGCGCGCGCGTATGGATTGCAGACATCGACCGGCTCGTCGCCGAGGAGAAGGCCGTGCTCATCGATGTGTCGCCGATTACGGGTGCCGGGTACGATCCGGCAACGGCCCGCTGGCGCATTGCAAAACCGCACGCAAGCCTGCCCGGAGCCGTGTGGCTGCCGGAGGTGGGGCGCGGGGTGATCGACGCCAACGTGGAGCGTTTTTTCCGCCAGGAGCTCGCGCGGCTGAGCGGCGGCAACAAGGCACATCCGCTGATCCTGTTCTGTCACGCTGATTGCTGGATGTCGTGGAACGCCATGAAGCGCGCGGGACGGCTCGGCTATACCCGGCTCTACTGGTTTCCCGAAGGCACTGACGGGTGGCGCGACTGGGACCGAAAGCTCGTACCGATCGAGCCGGTGGCCATCGAACTCAAAGGTGACGGCGCGACACCATGACCGCCTGTCAGGGCGCCGCCACCTCGACGGCGCATCGAATTGCTCAGTTATTGAACGCGGCGATACCGGTGATGGCACGGCCGAGGATCAGCGCATGCACGTCGTGTGTGCCCTCGTACGTGTTGACTGCCTCGAGGTTCACCATGTGCCGCATCACGTCGAACTCGTCGGAGACGCCATTGGCGCCGAGCATGTCGCGGGCAAGCCGGGCAATCTCCAGCGACTTGCCGCAGGAGTTGCGCTTGACGATCGAGGTGACCTCGTGCGCGGCGCTGCCTTCGTCCTTCATGCGGCCGAGCCGCAGGCATGCGCCAAGGCCGATACCGATCTCGGTCAGCATGTCGGCAAGCTTCTTCTGGATGAGCTGATTGGCGGCAAGCGGTCGCCCGAACTGCTTGCGGTCCAGAACGTACTGGCGGGCAATGTGGAAACAGCTTTCCGCCGCTCCCAGCGCGCCCCATGCGATGCCATAGCGTGCCGAATTGAGGCAGGTGAACGGCCCCTTGAGCCCCGACACGCCGGGTAGAATGGCGTCAGCACCCACCAACACGTCGTCCATCACCACCTCACCTGTGATGGAGGCGCGCAACGCGATCTTGCCGTGGATGGGCGGGGCCGACAAACCTTTCATTGTCTTGTCCAGGATGAAGCCGCGAATGGTGCCATCGTCGGTCTTGGCCCACACCACGAAAACATCAGCGATGGGCGAATTGGAAATCCATGTCTTGGTGCCGTTGAGGCGCCAGCCGCCATCGACAACCCTGGCACGCGTCGCCATGGAGCCGGGGTCGGAGCCGTGATCGGGTTCGGTCAGGCCGAAACAGCCGATCAACTCTCCCGCAGCAAGGCCCGGCAGATACTTCTGCCTCTGCTGCTCCGAGCCGAACGCGTAGATCGGCAACATGACAAGCGAGGATTGCACGCTCATCATCGAGCGATAGCCGGAATCGACGCGCTCCACCTCGCGGGCGATCAGCCCATACGACACATAGTTCAAACCGGCGCCGCCGTAAGCTTCGGGAATCGTCGCGCCCAGTAGACCCAATGCACCCATTTCGCGGAAGATCGCAGGATCGGTGTGCTCGTTGCGGAAACCCTCACGCACACGCGGGGCCAACTGCCCCTGGCAATAGCGGTGCGCCGTCTCCTGCACCATGCGCTCCTCGTCGGTGAGCTCGTTGGCGAGCAGGAACGGATCCTGCCAATCGAACGGCGAATTTGCGGAAACGAATGACATTTTGGCTCCTCGGCAGATCAGAGGGGTGGGGCGAGGGTGAAGCCGTGGCGGCACTTTTTTCGCCCTTGATAGCACGCTTCGCGCGGTGGCATTCATTCGGCATCATGTGCCGCGAGGCTTGGCGCGGGCGGTCGGCATTGCAGCGGCCGGATCATCCGGCCAAACGTGCTTTGGGTAGCGGCCACGCATGTCTGCTCGCACATCCGCCCACGAACCCTTCCAGAAGCCCGGAAGGTCACGCGTGACCTGGATCGGCCGGTGTGCGGGTGAGAGCAGCTCCAGTGTCAGCGGCAGGCGTCCGCCGGCAATCGCGGGATGCTCCTTGAGACCAAACAGCTCCTGTACGCGGATGGCGAGCCGTGGGGCTCCCGCACTCTCGTAATCTATCGGGTGGCGATTGCCCGTCGGTGCCTCAAAATGCGTCGGCGCCTCGGCTTCGAGACGTCGCTTCAGCTCGTAGGGCAGCATCGCATCGAGGGCGTTGGCGAGGTCGGCCGCCTCGATCTGAGAGAGGCGCGACTTGCCGGCAAGGTAGGGCGCCAGCCAAATGTCCGCAGATACCGCCAATGCCGCATCGGAAAGGTCAGGCCAGGCGGCTGGGTCGGCGGCGCGGATGAAAGCGACACGGTGGCGCAGCTGCGCTTGCGCCTTGCTCCACGGCAGGCGGGCGATGCCGCGCTGTGCGGCACCCTCTGCAAGCGCAGCAGAGACGTCCTCTCCGGGTCCGATGGCGCGTGCCTCCGACGACAACACCAGCGACTCCAAGCGGCGGACACGGCGCGCCCGCACGGCGCCAGACGGCTCATCAAAGATGCATTCATCGCGCTCTTCGACACGCGCGCCCGCAATGGCGAGAACGTCGCGTTCCGTAGCTGCCGCAGCAAGGAGAATGCGCGTGCTCGCGGCGGCCCCCTGCATCTCGGCAACGACGAGGTAGGCAGCCCGGGCAAGTCCGTCGGTGGCATCGACGGCGGCAGCTCGGCCATTGGCGAGCAGGAATTGTCCTGGCGCGCCGCGCGCCTTGGCGATGCGCTCGGGATAGGCGGCTGCAAGACAGGCGACCTCGGCCGGTGGCTCATGGGCCGTCGTCAGCCCTGTCGTGGCCTTCGATGGAGTGTGCGGGGACGAAGGCTTGCCGGCATCTTGCGCACAGCTCGTTTGCTGCGCAACGAGCCGTGCCCAGCCATCCGCCAAGCGGTGCATGTCGGTTGCACGCCGCGAGCGATCACGGCGAAAGGCCTCGAGTCTGCGTGCTATGTCAGTGTCGTTGCCGCCCAAGCCGCGCTCGACAAGCAATGCGGCGATATGGGCAGCGTCGCGAATGGCATCAGCGCCGTCGCGCGCGGCTGCCTTGAGCATTGCGGCCAGACGTGGCGGCAGCGGAAGCGCGCGCAACTCGCGACCCAGGGTGGTTATTCGTCCGTCGATATCGATTGCGGCAAGAGCCCTCAATTCCTCGCGCGCTGCGGCCAGTGCGGCTTTCGGCGGTGGGTCGAGCCAGGACAGCGAGGTGGGCTCGGTAATGCCCCAGGCAGCGCAGTCAAGCAGCAGACCGGCAAGATCGGCCGACTGGATCTCGGGGGCAGCATAGGTCGGGAGGCTCTGCGTCTGAGGCGCATCCCAGAGCCGGTAGCAGGCGCCAGGCTCGGTGCGGCCGGCGCGTCCACGGCGCTGATTGACGGAGGCGCGTGACGCACGCACCGTTTCCAGACGCGTTACACCGATGTCCGGCTCGAAACGCGGCACCCGCGCCAAGCCGCTGTCGACGACGACACGGACACCGTCGATTGTGAGCGACGTTTCGGCGATGGACGTTGCGAGCACGACCTTGCGCCGGCCGGGCGGGGCGGGTGCAATGGCGCGGTCCTGGGCCGCCGCATCCATTGCACCGTAGAGCGGTGCGATGATGATGTCGGGATCGTCGATGCCCTCGGCGAGACGTTCGGCGACGCGGCGGATCTCGCCCTGGCCGGGCAGGAAGGCGAGGATCGAGCCCGGTTCAGCAGCCAGCGCGCGGCGGATCGCGTCCGTCATCTCATCCTCGATGCGGCGGGCGGGATTGCGACCGAGGTAGCGCGTCTCGACGGGAAAGCTGCGACCATGGCTCTCGATCACCGAAGCATCACCGAGCAAGCTTGCCACGCGCGCGCCTTCGAGCGTGGCAGACATCACCACTATCCGCAGATCAGGTCGCAAGCCTGCTTGTGCATCAAGGGCCAGTGCAAGTCCGAAATCGGCATCGAGGGAGCGCTCGTGGAATTCGTCGAACAGCACGACCGCAATGCCTTCGAGTGAAGGATCATCGAGGATCATACGCGTGAATACGCCTTCGGTAATCACCTCGACACGTGTCTGGCGGCTGACTTTGGAGACCAACCGCGCACGAAGGCCGACGGTTGCTCCGACCTTTTCACCCAGCGTTTGCGCCATGCGCTCAGCGGCAGCGCGCGCTGCGATACGGCGCGGCTCGAGCACGAGAATGCGGCCGTCACCACGCCAGGGCGCATCCAGCAGAGCCAGGGGGACGCGCGTCGTCTTACCTGCACCGGGCGGCGCCATCAAAACCGCATTGGGTGCGCCAACAAGCGCTTCGGCGAGCTGGCCGAGCACCGCTTCAACGGGCAGGGGCGTGTCGAATTGCATCAGCGGGCCGTCGCGGACGTCCGCGCCAGTGCGTCATTGGCGCGCGTGAAGGTGAGTGTCAAACGCATCGGCTCAGCCGGACCTGCTGGGTTGTTGACCAAAGGCGATCTGATACATGGGATAGCCCTTCGCGAGGAACGAGAATGCGGTGCCGCCGTTGCGCGGGACTGCGGTCTGATGCCGACCGCAACGGCGCTATTGCGATCATTCCATTGACCATCTGCGGATATAGGTCAATCTATCGGCTTCCCGCACCCGCCGAGCGAGTTCGGGCCGTTCAGCTCCATCAAGATGGCAATTCGAGCCGACAGTGCAGCCCTCTCACCACCGAAGCAGCGCTTCTCCCCAGCAAAAGAGCAGATTCAGATGAAAGAGCCCACATCCTCGCCTTCGGTAGAATCCACCGGTAACAGCCAGCCGAAGGCCGGCCGCGACCTCGAAACCGCGCGGGCGCATTCGCGCGCGCTGGCGGCAAACCTGGGTGCGGTCGTGGCGATCATGATGCGCAGCCCAGAACATCGCAACGCAACCCTCTCGGAAATCGAGACGTTGGTCGGGCCACCGCTAGGCCTCGATCAGATCGCAATCGTGGAGGCGCATGATGCCGAAAGTGGCATCGTTGCACCTGCGGCGGCCGTGCTTTGGGCGATGGTTTCGCCGGAAACCGACGCGCGCCTGTCGAATGCCGCCGATACCAAGCCGCGTCTGGAGCCTGGCGACTGGCGCAGTGGTCCGATCCCCTGGGTCATCGCCGCGATCGGACACAAGACGGCGGTAACACAGCTGCTGGAGCAGTTCGTGAAGTCGCGGTTCCCAGATTCGCCGCCAAAGATCAGGATCCGCGAGAAGGACGGTAGCGTCAGGATCGGCCTCGTGCGGATCGGCAGCCCGCAAGCCGCGGGGGAAGCTTAGCTTTCCCTGGCACCGGCTTCACGCACGGCCAAGCCGCACCGATCCGCCGCCACGTACGCTGGCGAGCGGCCGAGGCTCGTCGCATGCGTTGGCCAGCGGGACCGGCTCAGCGCTCCTCCCCCGGCATCACCCCTTCCAAAAACACTGATCAGTTACTAAAATAGTGCGACAAAAGAGAAATTCGTCGCCCTGCCGTCGTATTCTCGAACGGGGCTGACGCGGCCGCAACGCAACTGTCGCATGACCTCAGTCTTGAAAGACGACAGCAACGACGTCGTCGAAGCACTCAAGAAGCAGTCGGCGATCTTAGTAGCGGTCGGCGCATTCTCCGGTGTGCTCAATGTGCTCGCGCTAACCGGCGCGTTCTACATGCTGCAGATCTACGACCGCGTTCTGCCCTCGGGCAGCGTCGCGACACTGATTGGCCTGTCAATCCTGCTTACCAGGCTTTATTGCGCGTTCGGGTTTCTCGATTTCTTTCGCATGCGACTGCTGAGCCGCGTCGGACTGCGTTTCGACCAGCTGGTCTCGGCCAAGATCTTCTCACTGACCCACACACACGCGTCTCCCGCACAGCACGCTGACCCCTCGCTGCAGCCGCTTCGCGACCTCGACCAGGTTCGTACGTTCTTGTCGGGACTGGGGCCGGTAGCTCTGTTTGATGTGCCCTGGATGCCGCTGTTTCTCAGCATCATCTACCTTCTGCATCCGGTTCTTGGCCTGTTCGCGATCGCCGGCGCCGCTGTGCTGGTGACCTTCGCCGCACTTGCCGAGTTCATGGGCAGAGCGCCGATGGCAGCCGCCGCCGCCAGCCACCGCGAACGGCTCGGGCTTGCCGAGGCCGCGCGGCGCAATGGCGAGGTGATCCAAGCGCTCGGCATGGGCGAGCATTTCAGACGGCGATGGCAGGAGGTGAACGCGCGCTATCTCACACATCAAACCAAAGCGTCGGACGCGACAAGTCTGATGGGCACTCTCGCCAGGGTCGTACGCCTGCTCCTGCAATCGGGAATGCTCGGACTGGGCGCATACTACGCCATCGCCGGGGAGGTCTCGCCGGGCACCATCATTGCCGGTTCGATTACCATGTCACGAGCGATGGCGCCGCTCGATAGTCTCATCGCGCACTGGCGGGGGCTCATTTCAGCGCGCCAGTGCTTCTATCGCCTTGTCGCGCTCTTCGGAACAGTCGGAAGGATTGAGCGAGCCGCCAATCGGATCAGCCTGCCGGCCCCGCAGCGGACGTTGCAGGTCGCTCAACTGTTCGTCACACCACCAGGTGCGCGGCAGCCATCTTTGCGAAAGATCGACTTCACGCTGCGTGCCGGGGACGGACTCGACGTCATCGGCCCCACGGCATCGGGCAAGTCCTCGCTGGCGCGCGCGCTGGTCGGCGTCTGGCCGCCGTCAAACCCTGCTTCGACGATACGACTTGACGGAGCCGCGCTCGATCAGTGGCCAACCGATGAACGGGGCCGGTACATCGGGTACCTGCCGCAGGATATCGAGCTGTTCGATGGGACCATCGCGGACAACATATGCCGCTTCGATCCCACTGCTACCGACGAGGAAACCATTGCGGCGGCAAGCGCGGCAGGATGCCACGAGATGATCGTGCAGCTCGAGAACGGCTACCAGACGAAAATCGGCGAAGCGGGTGGCAGCCTTTCAGGCGGCCAGCGCCAGCGCATTGCTCTGGCACGAACCCTGTTCCGTGATCCGTTTCTCGTCGTTCTCGACGAGCCTAACGCCAATCTCGATCAGCGCGGCGAGAATGCGCTGACGCAAGCGATCGTCGGCATTCGTCAACGCGGCGGCATCGCGGTCGTCGTGGCGCATCGGCCATCAACGCTCGCCAGCCTCAACAAGATCCTGGTCATCGCGAATGGGCAGGAACAGGATTTCGGCCCACGCGACGACGTACTGCGCCGAGTGCTGAAATCGCAGCCGGGCGGCTCGAGCGAGCCGACGACCGATGCAAGTGCAGCCATAAAGACGATGGACCGGCCAGCCGGAGTCCGGGAGATCGTCGATGGCTAATGCACATCACGCGATGAGACAGGATCGTGCGGATGGCGAACCGCCGGTTGCCGTTTCTCACTTCATCGTCGGCGGCCTTGCCGCAGTGGCTTTTCTGCTCGCCGGCGTCGGCTTATGGGCAGCACGAACCAGCATCTCGGGCGCGGTGATCGCACCGGCGAGGGTTGTGGTCGATTCCAACGTCAAGAAGGTCCAGCACCTCAGCGGCGGGATCGTCGGCATAATCCATGTGCGCAACGGCGACCGCGTCGCCGCCGGCGACCTGCTGATCACGCTCGACGACACCCAGACCCGCGCCAATCTGCAGATCATCGCCAACCAGATCGACGAGGCGATCGCCCGGCTTGCACGGCTGAGCGCTGAGCAAACCGACCAGGAGACGGTCGCCTACCCGCAGGCGCTCCTTGCGCGCTCAGATGATCGGGCCGTGCGGCAAATTATCGACAGCGAGAATGCGGTCTTCACGAGCCGCCACAGCTCTCTGGTCGGGCAGAAACAGCAGCTGCGCGAGCGCATCAGGCAACTGGAAAAGGAGATCGGCGGGCTGAGTGCACAGCAATCTGCCAAGACGACCGAGATAGAACTCATGGGCAACGAGCTATTGAGCCTCGCCGTTTTGGAGCAGCGGCGGCTGGTCACGGCGTCAAAAATGATCGCATTGCGCCGCGAGGCTGCGCGCCTCAAGGGCGAGCACGGTCAGATCGAGGCAGGCATCGCGCAAGCCAAGGGACGCATCGCGGAGGTGGAGACCGTCATCCTGCAGCGCACGCAGGAGTTCAAGAAGGACATCGCAGCGGAGATTCGCGAAGTGCAGGTCCGCCTTGCCGAGCTCAACGAGCGCAAGGTTGCCGCTGAGGATCAGTTCAGGCGCATCAAGATCGTCGCGCCCAGTGCCGGCATCGTTCATGAACTGTCCGTCCACACAATCGGTGGTGTCGTGACAGCAGGCGAGCCGGTCATGCTGATCGTGCCTGACGACGATCCGCTAACACTCGAAGCGCGCGTTGCCCCGCGCGATCGCGAGCAAGTTCGTCTCGGTGCAACGACCAACATCCGCTTTGCCGCCTTCAATCAGCGAACGACGCCGGAAATCAACGGCACAGTCGAGTCGATCGCGCCGGACCTGACCGAAGACAAGCGTTCGGGGCATTCCTATTACTCGGTGAGGATCGCTATCTCGGACAATGAACTCGACAAGATCAAGGACCTGCGGCTCGTGCCGGGGCTTCCCGCCGACGTTCAGATCCGCACGCAGGACCGAACGGCGCTGTCCTACCTCATGAAACCGATCGAGGATCAGCTCGCCAACGCGTTTCGGGAACGCTAGAGCAGGTCAGGTTCTGATTGAATCACGTCTGGCCGTTTTGGCCTGCTCTATCTCTGTGATTGAGGCTCTAGCCGAAAACGGAAATTGCTTGCGCCGTTTCAACGCCCGTCACTTGATACCGCGCCCGACGCCTGTGTAGCGGAAGCCCAGCTCGCGGGCTGCGGTGGCATTGAAGATGTTGCGCAGATCGACAAGTACGTCGCCGGCCATGCACTGGCGCAATGCCTTAAGATCGAGAGCGCGGAACTCGTTCCATTCCGTCAGTACGACCAGAACGTCCGCACCCTCGGCTGCTTCCAATGCATTTGAGCACCAGACCACACCGGGCAGGAGCGGCTCGGCCTGCTTGCGCCCTTCGGGGTCGGCAACGCGCACTTTCGCACCGCGCTCGATCAGCATCGGCACGACAACGAGGCTCGGCGCATCCCGCATGTCGTCGGTGTTCGGCTTGAATGTGACGCCCAGGACGGCCACCGTCTTGTTACGCAGGCCGCCGTTGACAGCGCGTTCGATACGCCCGGCCATTGCGATCTTGCGCTCATCATTGACGCGCTGCACCTGCTCGATGATCGACAGAGGCGATTTCGTCTCGCGCGCCGTCCTTATCAAGGCGGAGACATCCTTGGGGAAGCACGAGCCGCCGTAACCCGGGCCTGGATGCAAAAACTTGTCGCCGATACGGCGATCGCGACCAATGGCGTTGGCGACCTCCTGCACGTCCGCACCAACCTCCTCACACAAGTCGGCGATCTCGTTGATAAAGCTGATCTTGAGGGCGAGGAATGCGTTAGCGGCGTATTTCGCGAGCTCGGCGGATTCGCGCGAGACGAAGATGACCGGTGCGTGCCGCAGTGACAATGGCTTGTAGAGGCGTTCCATGACCTCGCGGGCGGGCGCGCTGTCAGTGCCGACCAGAACGCGGTCTGGATGCGTGAAGTCCTGGATTGCGGAGCCTTCGCGCAGGAACTCCGGATTGGAGCAGACCGCATAGTCGGCATCGGGGCGCAATGCCTTCAAACGCCGTTCGATCTCGCGGCTGGTACCGACCGGCACCGTCGATTTTGTGGTGATGACGGTGAAGCCGTCGAGGTGCGGCGCCAGTTCTTCCACTGCGGAATAAACATAGGAGAGGTCCGCATAGCCATCACCGCGGCGCATCGGCGTGCCGACGGCCAGGAACACGATGTCTGCGGACTTCACCGCGGACGCCAAATCGGATGAGAAGACAAGACGCCCCGCCCGCATGTTGCGCGTCAGCAGATCGTCGAGACCGGGCTCGTAGATCGGCGACCTTCCCGCCTCCAGCATCGACAACCGCTGCGGGTCCTTGTCAACGCACGTCACCGTCCAGCCAAACTCGGAAAAGCAGGCTGCCGAAACGAGCCCCACATAACCCGCGCCGATCATGCAGATATTCACGTCGCTCTCCCAATCGTCAGCGTTGCCGGCCGGCGGCTCAAATCGCCTTGCATCTTGTGGACGTCGCCGGTGGTCCGGCATGCTTCTAGCACCGGCGGCCCATGCCGGGGATGGGACAATTGTCCGAGCTGTGGAGCGTGCCCTCAGCGCCACAGTGGCCCAACCGCGCCGGTTCGCGTTCGACGCCTAATCCACTGCCGGGTCCATTGCGTCAATCCCCAAATATCTCCAACGTTCACGAACCCCTATTTCCGCCCTGGACGTCAGGCAAGCATTAAGAGTATCGCAATCGAGATTCGGAGCGGCCGTTGGCTGCACCGCGCTTTTTTCGGGAGTCCGCTCAAATCGGCGGCACACATCCGTGATCCAAAATTCCACAGTCCCGAGTGCCCCCAGCCCTTCGGCGTTGCCGGCCCTTCCGGTTCTATCTGTTGTCGTACCAGTACTCAACGAGGAGCGGGGGCTCGACAAGCTCCTGGCGCGCCTCATTCCGGTGCTCGAAGGCGAGGTCGCCTCCTTCGAGATCATCATCATCGACGACGGCTCGACCGACGGAACGCTCGCTCTCGTTCGGGCGCACCACGAAGCCGATGCGCGCATCAAGGCCGTTTCGCTTTCACGCAACTTCGGCAAGGAGATTGCCGTTGCCGCCGGACTGCAGCACTCGGCCGGCGAAGCCGTCATCATCATGGACAGCGATCTCCAGCATCCGCCAGAGGTCATTCCACAACTCATCGCGGGATGGCGCGCAGGCTACGATATCGTCTATGGCAAGCGCACGGACCGCAGGGCGGACGGGCCTGTGCGCCGTTTCCTCGCGCGCCTTTTCTACCGCGCCTTCCGCACACTTTCAGGCACCAAGCTGCACGATGATGCAGGCGACTTCCGCCTGCTCAGCCGTCGTGCCGTAGCCGCACTCAATCGGTTCGGCGAGCGTGCCCGCTTCAACAAAGGACTGTTCGCCTGGGTGGGCTTCAAGTCGCTCGGTGTCGCCTTCGAGGTGCCAGACCGCGAGGACAAAACCCAATCTCGCTGGCGGCCGCGGCAACTCTGGCATTTCGCCCTCGACGGCCTATTCTCGTTCACGACAATCCCGCTCAGAATCTGGTCCTATCTGGGGCTCTTCATCTCGATGTTGGCACTAGTGGCGATGATCTACATCGTCGTCGATACGCTATTGTTTGGAAATCCGGTGCGGGGCTATCCGACACTCATTGTATCGATCCTGTTCTTCGGCGGCATTCAGCTCATCTCGCTGGGCGTCATCGGCGAGTATCTCGGCCGCGTCTATGAGGAAGTGAAGGCGCGGCCACTTTATATCGTCGGCGAGACGGTGGGGCTTGAGCCCATCGACCGCGACACGCGACGCTCGACCGATGGGCAATCGCCCGGGGACAGGCCTGCGTGATGACGGCCGCCGCGCGCAACGTCCTGCTGATTGCCGATGACTTCGCGATTTCCGAGGGCGTGAGCGAGGGCATTGCCCAGCTTGCCAAGACGCGGCGCATCTCGGGCACCAGCGCGCTCGTCACGCTCGCGCGATGGCGGCAGGACGGGCCGCGGGTTGCTGCCTTGCGCCCAGACATTGCAACAGGTTTGCATGTCAACCTCACGCTTGGCGCACCGCTCGGCCCGATGCCGCGGCTGGCACCGGAGGGCAAGCTGCCGCCGATCGCCACCGTCATCGGGTTAGCGCTTACGGGACGCCTCGACCGCTCCGAGCTGGAGGCGGAGATCGGGCGGCAGCTTGCACAGTTCACCGAAATCACCGGGCACAGGCCTGATTTCATCGACGGCCACCAGCATGCGCACGCGCTTCCCGTCGTCCGCGAGGCGCTCATCTCGGCGCTTTTGCGATTCTATGGCGATGCGCAGCACAAGCCGCTGGTGCGCGTGCCTACGGACTCGCTGGGCGCGGTGCTGACGCGACCGGGCGCGCGCGCGAAGGCGATGCTGCTGACCGGGCTTTCCGCCGGTTTCGCAAGGGCGCTCGCGGCAGCGCGCCTGCCGGCCAACGACAGCTTTGCCGGCGTGACAGGCTTTGGTTCGAGCATCGCAGATGTGCAGCGCGATTTTTGCTCTGCGCTCCATGGCGCTGGCCGTCTGCATCTCGTGATGTGCCATCCTGGCGTGCCAAGCGACGAGCTCGCAGCACTCGACCCGATCACGATTCGGCGTGCGGCCGAACTTGAGGTGCTTGCCGATGATGACAACGTGCTGAGCGAACGCCTGCTCCACCCGCACCGCGAGGGCACTGATGGTACGATCGACTGGGGCCGAATTGCAGCGGGGTTGAGATGAGCGACGAGCAGATCCCACGCGATGCAACATCCGGCGCTCATCAGGCGGCGAATCCTCACACGGCACCGGACTCGGACATGGTCGCAGCGACGCCACGCAGCGTCGTGCGCCACGGCGGCGGATTTCTGATCTCGGGCCTTATCGCATTCAGCGTCGACGCTGTGGTGCTCTTGCAGTTGACCCGTTTCGCGGGACTCGACCCGTTCAGCGCGCGTCTCATTGCCATTGCACTGGCGATGGTGGCAGGCTGGCTTTCGCACAGACGGCTGACCTTCAATGTCACGACGCCCCCGACACTGGGTGAATTCGGGCGCTACGCCGCCGTGGCCTGGACTGCCGCGGCGCTCAACTACGCCGTCTATGCGGCGATCCTGGTTGTCCGTGACGACGTGGTGCCGCTCGTGGCGATGGTTGCTGCGACGGCGGTGGCCATGGGTTTCAGCTACCTGGGCATGCGGTTCGGCGTGTTTCGGCACCGCTGATTTACCTCGCAGCTGCCGTCATTACCTTAAGATGAACCCCAACATGCCTTAGGGCAGGTCGGGTGCCGTGCCGGCACAGCCGAGCTTGAGTTGCAGCGTCAAACGGCAGCGCGCGCACGCGGGCGTCGCGGAGGATGGCCGAACGGTCGCAGGGAGTGCGCATAAGCAGCCCGTGCAGGGACGCTGACAGTCTCACGCTCGGGCCATCTCAGCGCGGTGAGCTTGCCGCCGAAACAGCAGCCGGTATCGATGCACAGCGTATTGCTGACCCAGGCTGTGTCCGGCACCGGGGTATGGCCGTAGACCACCGCGACGTCGCCCGTGTAGTCCAGCGCCCAATGGTAGCGAACCGGCAAGCCGGCTGGGTCGCGGGCTCCGGTCGTATCGCCGTAAAGACAGAAGCGGCGCACGCGGGGCGTAGCGCGGCCGATCATTGGCTCAAGAATGCCGGCATGGGCGACAACTAGGCGGCCTGCATCAAGCCATTGGTGGCTCCACAGACGCTTGATCATTGCATGGATATCGTCGCGGAAACGATCACTTGAGCCCTTGAGACTGGCAATCGTCGTATCCAGGCCATGCGTGATCTCGACCTTGTTTCCCTCCAGCCAGCGCAGAAACTTGATGTCGTGGTTCCCCGGCACAAGAAGTGCGGTGCCGTCCTGCTCCACCATAGTGTGTACGATGGCCAGTGTATCACTCACACGCGGGCCTCGATCGACCAGGTCGCCGACAAACACGACGCGACGTCCGGTCGGCGCATCGATCACCGGACGGCGGCGGCCCCATTGAGAGTCATTAATCCAGGTGATCCGGTAGCCGAGCAGGCCGAGCAGATCTTCCAGCTCGTCGCAGCAGCCGTGCACATCTCCGATGATATCGAACGGGCCGTGCTCATGGCGCATATCCGTCGGCATCCGCATGCGCCGGATTTCGAGCCTTTCGAGTGCGTCGGCGGGGATTTCGAATACCTCGCGGTAGCCGTCTGCCTTCAAACGCTCGTCGATGTTGGGTTCGCCGTGGCGCGTGCCAGGCATGATGAGGCCGAAGCGACGGGCGTAATTCTCGCGCGCAACGGACGCCAGTGCCACGCGCAGCTTGTGAGCGCCGGCGGGAGAACCCGCCTCGACGATTGCTGTCATTTTCCCGGCCGCGACGCGCGGCGCGAGGACGGCCAGCAGGGCGTCGCCCGTCTCGGTGCCCATGTCGAGTAATTCGTCGGCCGCAAAATGGCGTTCGGCCAGAGTGCGGGCAGCGTCATGATTGCAGCCATGAACCAGGACGCAGGCGATCTGTGGGAGCTCGATGATCATATCCGCTGAGGGACGACACCCGCCTGCATCTGTCAACCGCGCCGATCGGCACAACCAATCTATCTGAGGAAGGAGCGTGCTTCCAGCTTCGGCTTGGGCACATCGGAAACGAAGCCTTCCAGCTTCTCCAGGCCACGCGGGACGGGGCCGCCGTAGGCCCAGTCCAGTAGCTCGACAGTATGGGCGATGGGGATTTCCATGCCGCCGGCAAGTTGAGCGATGCAGCCGATGTTGCCCGCCGCCACGACGTCCGGTTTTACCGAACGGATGTTCTTGACCTTACGTGTGCGCAATTGCCCGGCCAGTTCGGGCTGCATGATATTGTAGGTACCCGCCGAGCCGCAGCAAATATGCCCCTCGGGTGGCGTGACGACGCTGTAGCCGGCATTCGACAGCAGCGCCTTGGGCTCATCCGTCACGCGCTGGCCGTGCTGCAGCGAGCAGGCGGAATGGTAGGCGACGCGCAGGCTCGACCAGCGCACTGGCGGACCCAGGTCATAGTCCATCAGGAATTCGGTGATGTCGCGCGTGAGATTCGAGATCCTGGCGGCGCGCTCCGCATATGCAGGGTCGAGACGCAGCATATAGCCATAGTCCTTGACCGTCGTGCCGCAACCCGAAGCGTTGATTATGATGGCGTCGATCGGACCCTTGGTCATCTCTTTCGACCAGGCATCGACGTTACGGCGGACCTGCTCGAGCGCCTGTTCCTCCTCGCCCATATGATGGACGAGGGCGCCACAGCAGCCGGCGCCGTTCGACACGATGACGTCGACGCCGCGGCGCGCAAGAAGGCGGATGGTGGCGTCGTTGATGTCCGGCCGCAGAACCTGCTGCGCGCAGCCCGCCAGCATAATGACACGGGCGCGACGCTCGGTGGCCGTCTTGGCGATACCCGGTCCTTCGTATTTCGGCAGATCCGGCAAGCGCGCAGGCGCCAGCTCAAGCATGGCGACCATTTCCTTCAGGCCCAGGCGTCGCATGAGTGGAATGAACGGCCGTCCGAGCGGCGCCGCCTTCAATGCCAGGCGGAACTTATCGGGATAGGGGACGACTGCGGCCAGCAGGCGGCGCATCAGGCGTTCCTTCCAGCCCCGCTGTCCGGTCTCATTGATGTGGACGCGCGCCAGATCGACCAGATGCATGTAATCGACGCCGCCGGGGCATGTCGTCATGCACGACAGACACGACAGACAGCGATCGATATGGTGCTGGACCTCGGGGCTTGCATCCTTCCCGCGCTCGAACATGTCCTTCATCAGATAGATTCGGCCGCGCGGACTATCGCGCTCGTCGCCGACCACCACGTAAGTCGAACAGACTGCGGTACACAGGCCGCAGTGCACACAGCGACGCAGGATGCGATCGGCCTCTGCAAGGCGCGGATCGGCAAGCTGCTCAGGCGTGAAATTGGTTTGCATCAGATGCGTCCATCAAGCGTCAGATCCCGGCGTACATGCGGCCGGGATTGAGAATGCCCTGCGGGTCGAAGGCCGATTTCAGATTGCGCGTAATGCGCTCCAGCACCGGAGTCTGCGGCTGGAAAACTTCGACCGCACCGCGGATCGCGGCGTCGGCACGGATCAGCGTAGCGTGGCCTCCGTGCACGGCCACGGCACGGCGTATGTCGCTCGCACCAGCATCGGCGGTTGCCGGCACTTCGAGCCAGATCAAGCCGCCGGACCAGTCGTAATAGGCTTCCGCAGTCATGTGTTTGCGGATTGCCGCGACGAGCTTGGCGGCGTTCTTCGGCGACGTCGATACGCGCCAGAGCGCGGATTGACAATCCGACAGAACAGAAAGCCGGCGCAGCTCGCTCCAGAATTTCAGTGACGCCTCGTAATCAAGCTCCAGGGGTGCGCCATAGATCTTGAGCAGCCGGGCGAGCTGGTCCTTCCTGTACAGCACCGAGCTGACGAAGTTCTCGATGCGCAGCGCGGTGAGGCCGGTGCCATTGACGGTCGCTGGCCGTGTCGTCAAACGGTCGGCAAGGGCAGCGTTGAGATGCACCGCACCCGACACCTCGAAGGGTGTGCCCATGGCTGCACACATCAACTCGACGGCGAGATCGTCGGTAAGACCCGGAAACACCAAGGTTGCCGCAGCCTCCGGCCAGGGCAGCACCTTGAAGGTGACCTCGGTGAGGACACCGAGGGTGCCCCAGCTACCGGCAAGGCCTCGCGCCAGATCGTAGCCGGTGACGTTCTTCATCACGCGACCACCGGATTTGAACATTTCGGCACGACCGTTGACGGCCTTAATGCCGATCAGGTGATCGCGCGCCGCGCCCGCGACGACCCGGCGCGACCCGGACAGGTTGGCGGCGAACACCCCACCGATCGTCTGCTGGCCGGGCGGTCCGCCGGTGGCAGGGCCGAGATCGATCGGCTCGAAGGCAAGCATCTGACCACGCGAGGCCAGCTCTGCCTCGATCATCGTCAGCGGCGCGCCCGCCTCCGCCGACATAACGAGTTCGGTCGGCTCATAGAGCTTGATCGCCCGCAACGACTTCGTGGTGATCGTCGCGGCCGTCTGCATCGGCCGGCCGGTGTTTGATTTGGACCCATTACCGACGATCTCGACGGGCTGATTGCGTGCGCCGAAGCTCGCAATCATGCTCGCCAACTCCCAGTCGGTGACCGGTCTCATAGGCTCCTTCATACCCGCGTAATTCCTTTTTGCATGCGTCAGGCGGCCACGGGCGCGGCGGTGCGGCCATCGAGAGGGAACACCTTTGCAGGGTTCAGCAGCCAATCTGGATCGAAGGCCGTCTTGATACGCATCTGCAGGGCGAGATCGGTATCGGAAAACTGCACGCGCATCAAATCGCGCTTCTCGATGCCGACGCCGTGCTCACCGGTGAGGCAGCCGCCGACCTCGACGCACAGGGTCAGGATCTCCGCACCGGCCAACTCGGCGCGTTCCGACTGATTGGGATCGTTGGCTTCATAGAGAATGAGCGGATGCAAGTTACCGTCACCGGCATGGAAGATGTTGGCGACGCGCAAGCCATGGCGCGCGCAGATCTCGGAGATCGACGTCAGCACCTGCGGCAGGCGGCTCAGGGGAATGGTGCCGTCCATGCAATAATAATCGGAAATGCGGCCGATGGCTCCGAATGCCGACTTGCGGCCCTTCCAGATCTTGGCGCTTTGCACCGGACCGTCCGAGATGAGGATCTTACCGGGATTGAAGGGCGCGGCGATCTCGCTGATGCGCGTCAGAAGACTTTGTATTTCCTCTTCCGAACCTTCCACCTCGACGATCAGCAGCGCGCCCACATCGAGGGGATAGCCCGCCTTGGCGAAGCTCTCGCAGACTTCGATTGCCGGTTTGTCCATGAACTCGATAGCGACGGGGATGATGCCCGATGCGATGATGGCCGAGACGCAACGACCGGCATCCTCACTGGAGGAAAAACCGATCAGCATCGGGCGCGCTCCCTCCGCCGAGCGAATGATGCGCACCGTTGCCTCAGTGATGACGCCGAACTGTCCTTCGGAACCGACGATCAACCCCAGCAGATCGTAGCCGTCGGCGTCAAGATGTGCTCCGCCGATCTCGACGACCTCGCCAGTCATCAGCACCATCTTGAGCCCGAGTACGTTGTTGGTCGTGACGCCGTACTTGAGACAGTGCGCACCGCCGGAGTTCATCGCGAGATTGCCGGCCAGGGTGCAGGCGAGCTGGCTTGAAGGATCGGGTGCGTAAAAAAAACCGTCCTTGCCGACGGCCTCGGAAATAGCGAGGTTGGTGATACCCGTCTCAACGCGTGCGAAGCGCGCTTCGTAATCGACCTCCAGCACGCGATTCATCTTGGAAATGCACAGCACGATCGCGTCCTCGGCCGGCAGCGCACCACCGGCAAGCGATGTTCCCGCGCCACGCGGCACGATCTTGATGCCGCCTTCGCTGCAATAGCGCATGACGCGTGCAACCTCCTCGGTGGATGTCGGCAGGACCACGGCGAGAGGCATGCGTCGATAGGCGGTGAGCGCATCGGTTTCGAAAGCGCGGCGGCCATCCTCGTCGGCTATGACGAGATCGGCGCCGACAAGTTGCATCAGGTCGGCAACGATCTGGTCACGTCGCGCGACGATGGAGTGATCAGGCTCAGGCAGAGCGATGTGCGACATCTCTCCGACTCCTTATCTTATCCGACTCCCTTTCGGCTGTCGGAAAACTCATTTGCGCGAGCCTCATGGCGTCGCGCGCTGTTTGGCTGCGGGTGCCGGCCACGTTCGAATGTCGCGGCGCGGGATCGGCGATCATCCAAGACATAATAACCGATCGTAGTGACAGAGGCAGGCCTAGATCGCGATCAAGTCTCACGAAACACGTCCACGAGCCAGTCCCTTGTCTTGGGCATTTTCTTGACACTGAACCGCGGCACATTTCAACAAAGCATGCTATTGTTTTCAATGACGTTTTTCACGCTGACGCAGTGCGTGCGCACGAACCGCGTCGCGTTGCCCTCACACCTTCGCAACCTGCCAACGGCGACAGTGCCCCTGTCCCCGTCGCGATCCCTGCAATATCAGTCATATATCAAACCCGCGTATCCACCTCAACCTGCGTGTCCATGCGCGCCGCACGATTTTCAATGAATCCGAACTGATCATATTCGTTTTAGCTGTTTCGCGGACACACCATCGCCGTTAGACAAGGTAACAACTTCAAGAGAAGCGGGGCGCGCTAGGAGCTCATCCTTGTGGGCGTGTTGTTTAGGAGGAACTGAGATCATGACGTCCATCAGTGATCTGGACATCTTCGCTCGGGTTGCGCGAACCGCCAATATGTCTGCGGCCGGCCGGGAGATGGGCTTGTCGCCCGCAGTGGTCTCCAAGCGCGTCAGCTTGCTCGAGGATCGGCTCGGCGCCAGGCTGTTTCAGCGCACGACACGCCACCTGACACTCACGGAGACAGGCGAGGGATATTTCAAGCGCGTCGTCGACATCCTGAGCCTCATCGAGGAGGCAGAGGATTTTGTCTCCAGACGCAACACGCGCCCTCGCGGCGTCCTCAAGGTGACGGCGCCGACTGCGTTTTCGCGGCTTCACATCGCGCCGCACCTGCCCGCGTTTTTCAGTCGTTTCGGCGATCTCGAACTCGATATGCACCTGACCGACAACTTCGTCGACATCATTCGTGACGGCTTCGATGTGGCGATCCGCATCGGCGAATTGCGCGATTCCTCGCTGGTCGCGCGCAAACTGGCAGCCGACGACCGGGTACTGTGCGCGACGCCGGGCTACCTTGCCGAGGCGGGCAAGCCCAAGAAGCTCGCCGATCTGGAGCGGCACAATTGCCTTCTGGCGGGCGCACAGGACGTCTGGCGGCTCGAAGGACCGGAGGGCCAGGTCCAAGCCCGGGTAAAAGGCAACATCCGCTCAAATTCCGGGGAGTTCGTGCGTGAGGCGGTGCTGTCGGGCCTCGGCATCGCGCTTCGTTCGACCTGGGATATCGGATCTGAACTGGAGGCGGGTCAGCTTGAGGTTGTGCTGCCGGAATATCGCGGCTCATCGTCGGTGGGCATCTTCGCAGTCTACCCATGCCGCGAATTCATGCCCAACAAGGTGAACGTCTTCATCGAATTCCTCAACGAGGTCTATGCTGCCAATCCGCCTGCGGAGCGAAAGATGCGCGTGCAAACGGCGCAGTATGCGACGCCCCCATCACCGAAGGCCCAGCCCCCGGCGAGCGGCAGCGGAACCAAGCCTGCCAAAGCCGCGGGCGTCCGCGGATCGGGCAATAGCAAAAACCGCAAGAATGACTCTGCGGTGACCCCGCGCTGATTGCCTTCGAGTGCCAATCCCGTATCATCCGCGCGACCCTGGCCAGACATGCTCGGGCCGGGGGCCACCATGAGGCATCGATGACGGCGCGCGGCGACCCGCGGCTGCTTCCCATCGACGGTCATCCCTGCCATCTGCCGAACCGGAGCGACCTGCCATGACATCACCTTGGGCGCGCACTCAAGGCTTCCCCGCGCTTGTTGCACTTTTGGTGCTTGCCGGCTCGATCCCTGCCAGCGCCGAGGATCTCGCCAACGGCGCAGCGGTGTTTCGCAAGTGTCGCGCGTGCCACGACGCCGGACCCAACGCACGCAACAAGGTCGGCCCGGTCCTCAATGGCGTTTTCGGGCGCATGGCCGGGACATTGACCGACTTCAACTATTCCGAAGCGATGCGAACGGCAGGCGAGAAGAAGCTCGTCTGGGATGAAGAGACGCTCAACGGATACCTCGAATCGCCGTCCACATACCTGCCCAAGACGAAGATGGCATTTGCGGGCGTAAAGGTGGAGAAAGACCGGGCCGACCTCATCGCCTACCTCAAGACGCTGAAGCCCTGACGTTCCAGGCGGCGGCGAAGATCCGGGTTGCATGGCAGCGATCTGCAGGTCCGCGATGGTGAGGACGTCTCATTCAGCATGCGATCTGCTATAAGTGACGCAGGATCGGCGGCCAGGGGTCCACTTGTGCTGCCGCACCTGTCCGCCCGTGATTGAGAGAGCAATCGGCATGACCGACACCGCCACAAGGCGTCCACGCGCCGGCCTTTTCGTCACCTGTCTCGTCGACGTGATGCGGCCGTCTGTCGGCTTTGCCGCAGCCAGGCTGATCGAGGCTGCCGGCTGTGACGTGTTCGTGCCGCCAGGGCAGACCTGCTGCGGACAGCCCGCCTACAATTCCGGAGACCGTGCCGATGCGATCGCCATAGCACGCACGACGATGGCTGCCTTCAAGGATTGCGACTATGTGGTGGCTCCCTCCGGATCGTGTGCGGGAATGCTCAAATCGCACTACCCGCGCCTGCTTGCCGACGATGCGGCGGAGCGTGCCGAAGCGGAGGCGTTTGCGGCAAAGGTGCACGAACTCGTCTCGTTCCTCACCGACGAGCGCGGGATGACGGCGATCGATCCGTCGATGCAGGGCGCACCGCCCGGACGCGTGACATATCATGACAGCTGCTCGGGTCTGCGCGAGTTGGGCATCAAGGCGCAGCCGAGGCAATTGTTGGCCTCGATCAAAGGACTGGAACTTGTGGAGATGGCCGACTCGGAAATCTGCTGCGGCTTCGGCGGCACATTCTCGGTGAAATTTCCCGATATTTCGAACGCTATGGTGGAGAAGAAGGCCGATAACATCGCGCAAGCAGATCCTGACCTGTTACTCGCGGGTGATCTGGGATGCCTGCTCAATATGGCAGGTAAACTTGCGCGACAGGGGCGACAGATCGAAGCGCGCCATGTCGCGGAAGTGCTGGCGGGTGATATGGAAACACCACCCATCGGAGCACCTGCAGGCTGGAAACGGCGCGGCTGAATGGGTTTGCGCTGATTGCCCGGGAACGCAGCACGATGGCCTGCCAACCGCAGGGAAAGATTGTAACGCCACGGCGCCAATGTGCCTTGGCGCATTGAGGCAAGTACGACTGACGACGACAAGGAGAGACTGCAGAATGTCCCACGTACCGCACGAGATTTCTGACGATTTTCCTGAGCACAAGGACAAGATCCATACGCTGAAGTTGAGCAACGGACACTTCGCACGGCTGTTCGAGGAGTATCACGAGCTCAACCGGGAAATTCACCGCATCGAGGCTGCGGGGGTCAATACTTCGGACACCGAGTTCGAGAACCTCAAGCTCGTGCGCCTGCGGCTCAAGGACGAAATCTACGAAATGCTGCGCGAGTGAGCGCGCTAACGTCCCGATCCGTAGCAACAAGATCGTCTGCCAAAGACATCGGTCGTCGCCTCAACCCGGTGGCGGCCTGTTTGCGTTTTGCGGCCCGCGGTTGAGCCAGGTCAGTTTAGATTGAATTGCGTCTGGCTCTTGTGGCCAGTGCTGCGACCTCGGCGGCGTCATGTTCATAGCAGCAGTGGCCCGGGGCTTTTCGCCAACGATCTCGCTTGGACAGTGGGCGCGGGCAGCTTATCGTGGACCGCCAAGATGTGGCTCATGGAGAGCATGGCCAGACTTCACGAGGACATCAAGGACCGGCATCCGTAAAATCGGTTCTGGCTGCGCTGACGAGCCGTACGACAACGGGAACGCAATGCAGATCGAGACACCTCACTTCAAGGAGAATGCGCGCAGCGCGCTCGCCGACGAGCAGTTGCAGAGGGCACTCGCCGGTCTGCCGGGCGGACTCGTCGCCCAGCGCGCTGCGGCGCGGGCAAAGCTTCCAGAGTTCGACACGTTGCGCGACGTCGGCCGCGACCTGCGTAACGAAACGCTGGAGCTGCTCGACGCCTACCTGGAGATCTACGAGAAGAACGCGACTGCGGCCGGAGCGCACGTTCACTGGGCGGAGACGGCCGATGATGCGCGGCGCATCATCGTGGAGCTATGCAGGGCCGAAGGTGCCAGGCTCGTCACCAAGGGCAAATCGATGATCTCCGAGGAGATCGGCCTTAACGACGCGCTCGAAGCGGCCGGCATGGAAGTTGTCGAGACGGATCTTGGCGAATACATCCTGCAGATCCGCGGTGAAACACCAAGCCACATCATCGCGCCGGCCATCCATCTCACGCAGGAACAGGTCGAAAGCGACTTCCGCCGCGTCCATCGCAACCTTCCGCAGACACGCGCGCTGGTGGAGCCCGCCGATCTCGTCGGCGAGGCGCGCGAGATGCTCCGCCAGAAATTTCTCGCCGCCGATGTCGGCATTACAGGCGCCAACTTCCTGATCGCCGAGACCGGCTCCTCGGTGATCGTGACCAACGAAGGCAATGGCGACCTGACGCAATCTCTCGCGCGCGTGCATATCGTCATCACCTCGATTGACAAGGTGCTGGCGACTCGCGAGGACCTTGCGACCATTCTGCGCCTGCTCGCCCGCTCGGCGACAGGCCAGGAGTGCACCACCTACGCCACGCTATCGACTGGACCGCGCCGCCCTGGCGATCTGGACGGGCCCGAGACCTACCACGTCGTCCTACTCGACAACGGACGCGCAGAGCTTCTCGGCACCAGATTCCGCGAGGTGCTGCGCTGCATCCGCTGCGGCGCGTGCATGAACCACTGCCCCGTCTATGGTGCAGTCGGCGGACATACCTACGGCTGGGTTTATCCCGGGCCAATCGGCGCGGTGCTGACACCGGCGCTGGTCGGCATCGGCAAGGCGGCCAACCTGCCCAACGCATCGACGTTCTGCGGGCGATGCGAAGCGGTTTGCCCGATGCGCATCCCCCTGCCAAAACTGATGAGATACTGGCGCGAAGCGGATTTCGAGGCCGGGCAGCCGCCGCTGACGCAGCGTATCGCATTGGCGGCATGGGCGGCGCTCGCAAAGCGGCCGCGCCTCTATCATCTTGTGACGCGCTTTGCGGCTGCTGGCCTTGGTGCGCTTGGGCGCAGGCGCGGCAGGTTCGGATGGCTGCCCCTTGCGACCGGATGGACACGCCATCGCGACATGGCAGCCCCACAGGGCCGTACGTTCCAACAACTGTGGGCAGAAACACAGCGAGGCGTGCCACGATGAGCTCTGCACGATCCGCCATACTGAGACGTGTTCGCGCCTCGCTCGACGCCAAGGCGGACGATCCCGCGCGCCTGCAGGCGGCGCAGGGACGCATCGCCGATCATGCCCGCCAGCTCGTTCCGGCGCGGGCACAGGGGCCTGCGAACGATCACGCTGCGTTGTTTGCCAGCTTTCTCGAAAGTCAGCTTGCGACCGTCATCGAGGTGCCCGAGGCGCGCTCCGTCCCCGCCGCCGTTCATGCCTATCTCATGGAGAACGGATTGCGGCCGAGTGTTCGCCTGGGCGGCGATGCGCGGCTCACCGCGATGCCCTGGTGGGAAGAGGTGACGGGGCTTGAAACCCTGCAGGGAGCTTGCGCGCCGAACGATCCGAACGGACTTTCATTCGCGCTTTGCGGCATTGCGGAAACAGGTACGCTCGTGATCGCTGCGGGTGCCGACAATCCCGTCACCCTCGCCTTCCTGCCTTCGACACATATCATCATCGTCGAACGCGGCACGATCGTGGGCAGTTACGAGGAGGCGGTCGACATCGTGCGGCTGGCGTTCGGTCCAACACAAATGCCGCGCACGCTCAACTACATATCGGGGCCGTCACGGACAGCCGACATCGGCGGCAAGATCGTGATCGGTGCGCACGGACCGCGCAATTTATGCGTCATGATCGTCGGTTGAGATCGGCGGACGCCTCGAGCATGTTGAGCTGAAGCGTGCAGCGCTTCGGCCAAACTTACTCTAAGGGGCCACCGGAACGCCGATGAGCGCTGCATGCCCCCAGTAGACCATACCGAGGTAGAGCGCCGCGCCGATTACGATCACGGCGGCGTCGCCGACGAGGGTGCCCGGTTTGTCACCGAGCGGGCCGCGCCCGCCAACGCGGGTCTTCAGCGATACGCGGTCGTAGATCGCCCAGATCAGAAACGAGCCGAACAGGATGATCGAGCCCATATCCCCGTTCACAAGCAGATGACCGAACGCCCAGAACTTGATGGCGCCCAGCATCGGGTGCTTGACCAAGTCGCGCAGCTTGCTCGGAATGTAGGCCGCGACCAGAAGAAACATCGAGGCGAGCATCAATAAGAAAGTCGCGTGCCGCAGGGCCGGCGGCGGATCCCACAGCACCGGATTCTTGCCCGGCATCACCTGCAGCTTGTGATACCCCAGCACGATGACGACGAGACCGATGAATGAGATGATCGAAAACCCGATCTTGTAGGCATTCTCTCCATAGCGGTTGACGAGACCCTTGCGCAGCTCCGCATTGGCCGGGATGAGATGGACGGTGAAGAAGATCACAAGCCCAATGATCATCGCTAGCATCGTGTCATTTCCTTCCAGGCAAGCGTTGTGCGTTCAAGCACTCAGTTCGGACGGTACCGTCCGGAGGCCACGCGATAGCGCGAGCGAGCGGCCGATGGCAAGCCAGAGCCTGATCGGCTGAGATGGATGCACGACTGCCTCCATCGATGCCGTGATTGAGGCTCTCAAACAAAGAGATAGAGCAGGCCACAAGGCCCAGACGTGATTCAGTCAAAACCTGACCTGCTTCAAGAAGCGCGCCGCCTTAAACGTTTCAGTTGCCGAAGCAATAAGCAACGTGTACTTTTCCACAGGGGCACGGATCGAGGGACCCGTCCTGTGGATAACTAGAGTACGTGCCAAGCGCGGCGACTTGGCCTCGTAGCGAGCGTTTCATCGCTTCACGGGGTTACGCGCGTGTATGTTCGGTTCGCATTCGAACAAGGTCAGGGGCAGCATCCCGGTTGGGCCGTGGCCGCCTGCAGCTGCGCCGGAGCGGCGGCTCAACGCGATAAGAAATTTGCTGTTTCTCAAGTTACGTATTTGACGCCAGCCAGAGTTGGCTTGCCTTGCGTATTCGCAAGCAGCGCATTTTCCCTGGCTGCATATGACAGTCGCACAACTCTTCACCGCGTATGTCATCCCAACGGGGCTTTGACGCGGATGCCAGTCGAGCTTCGACTCGCAATTTTTTCGACCCCCGGCAGAGCGCATATCAGCGCGAAAGCGGGGGCAGCATGACGCGCGACCGGTTCGCTCACCCGCTGCATCCCCTCCGCGGCGCGTCCCTCGCGAAATCGCAAGGAGCCGCACGGCCATCGGCTTGTGAACCTCTGGACGAAAACGCACTCGCCCAGGAAATCGCACGCATCATGGAGCGCTGCTCCAGCGCACCCCACCATACCTGCCACGCCACGCCCGCGCGCTGGCTGGGCGACGAGGCGGACCGCGCCCTTGTCGAGAGCTATCAGATGACGCCCGCATCAACGGCATATGCCGGCCGCCCCGGCGAGCCGGATGCTTATGATGATCTCGATACAATCGCGGCAGCCGAGGGAGACGATACGCCACCGGCAAATTTTGGCGCAGGCACCGCTGCTCAATGGGTGCGACAGGCACGCCGCGATCGATTCCGTACCAGAGTGCGCGATGCGGCTGGCTGGACCATCTCGGTCATGGTTTCGCTTCTTCTCGTCGCCGTTGTCGGCCTCGCCATGTACGGCTGGCCCGACGGCACCGCCACCGTTCGCCAGCTTCAGGCGAAGTTGCCGAAGGTCTCGACGAACCTCCGGCTCCAGCATCCGACACCGGTCCATGCACCCGATCGGGGCACGCGGCAAAGTCAGTTCGCCACCGCTGACGTCGAGGCAAGCCGCTAGAGCATGTTTTTCACGCTGAAGCGCTCCACACTTCAGCTCAACATGCTTAGGGCAGGTAGCCCTTGTCGAGGTCGAGAGATTGCCGCTCAAGGGCCTTGCCCTGTGCATCGAGCCTCGACACCTTCCACGCCAAATGCGTTCCCTCCTCCTCGGAAGAACGCGAGCTGAGCGCGGCCTTGAGCACCTCGCCGCGCCTGCATGAGATGGGCGACAGCAGCGGAAAGTAGAGCTGCTCCCAATGAGTCTGCGGCGCGTCCGGAGCCGTCGACAGCGTCACGCCAGGAACAAGCTCGGCCTCCCACCAAACCGCAAGTCCGTGAACCACGACATCCGACTCGAGCGGCCAAGCCGCCTCTCCCCTGCGATTGGGGCTGTTGGGTTGCGTGGCCATGAAGTCCACTTCGTCCCACGCAACCGCGCTGTCGCCATTTGCGAGCAGATCGCCAAGCTTCAACGTGCGCACGTAGATGTTGTTGAGGCTCATGCCCTCAGCGAAGTTCAGGTCCAGCGCAATCCCGAGATCGTCACCGACATGCCTCCACGCGCGCAGCTCCTTGTCGAAGCGATCGCTGAGGATCGGCGCAACGAACTGCCGGACCCGCGCAGGGATGATCGTGCCGCCGCGCCTCAGGTGCCGGGCCCGCGCATCAGCGAGCGTCTGGATCATATTCTCCTCGAACGCGTAATTGCCGAGCGTCTCTGAGATGACCACGTCCGCGCGCGGTGGATCCACCATGTCGATCGAACTGCAAGGCATCACGTGACAATTGCGCGCGCGGTTTTTCTTGATGATTTGCGCAGCGACACCCGCCACCTCCGCCATCTCGTAAAGGTAGACCTCCTTCGCGCCGAGCCGAGCCGCCATCAGACCGATGAGGCCGGTGCCTGCGCCGATATCGGCGACGACCGTCTCCCCCCTACGGATCACATGCTTCAGCGCTGCGAACAGCGCCCTGTTGCGCACGCGGTCCGCAATCAGCGTCCGATGATACTCGATGCGCATGCCGATTGAGCCTCCACCTCACGCGAGCTTCAGGTGCGCACCGCGCATCTGGTAGAGCACCAGCGCAGTCGCCACCGCAAGATTGAGGCTGTCGAGCCGTCCGGCCATCGGGATCTTGACGCGCCGCGTCGCCACCGCGTTGAGCGCATCCGAAAGTCCCGGCCCCTCGCTCCCCATCATCAAAAGAACGGGCGAGCGATATTGGGCTGCACGGAAATCCTCACTGGCCGAAAGATGCGTGGCGATAACGTCGCCACCCCATTCCTGCCGCCAGTCGAGAAAGGCGCCGCGTTCAACGCGCACGATCGGTACGGTGAAGATCGAGCCCATCGTCGCACGCACGCATTCGCGGCTCCAAGGATCGCAGCAGTTGCCGACCAGGATCACGCCCTTGGCGCCGACTGCATCGACCGTCCGGATGATGGTGCCGAGGTTGCCCGGATCACGCACTTCTTCGAGCACGAGCCAGACATCGCCGGCACCCGCCGAATGCGGATCTGGCAATGCTGCATGGCGCTGCCGGAAGATGCCGAGCAGCGACTGCGGATTCTCCTTCGAGGCGAGCTTGCCCAGAACGACCTGCGAAACTGCCATGACGTCGCCGCCCCCCTGCCCGACCCAGCGCGCCAAGTCCTTCGCCACACCCTCGCCCAGCGCCTGCGACAGGGCGACCAGCGTTTCAGGCCGCCAGCCGTTGTCCCGTGCCGTCATCAGGATCGAGGCACCCTCGGCGACGAACAGGCCGGTGGCCTTGCGCTCCTTGCGCATCTCCAGCGCGCGGATCGCCTTCACCCGCTCGTTCTGCAGACTGGTGATGACGAGTGGCTCACTCATGTCGTCCTCCACCGCGTGAAGAGGGACGTCGGCACCGATCGCTTGCCAGCCTGCTCGCGGATCACGAGCTCGCCGATCTCGGATGCACCGCCACGCGCACCCACCACCTCCTCGACCAGTTGCCCGAATGCGAGTGTCGATGCGCGGATCGCATAAACCGTGAGAATGAGTGCCGCCCGATCGCGATCGAACAGCTTCGCGCAATCCTCCAGCAATGGCTTCAGCCCCGAGAAAAGATCCCAGGTCTCGCCTGCTGGTCCGCGGCCGAACTTGGGAGGATCGACCAGGATGATGTTGTAGCCACGACCGCGCCGCACCTCGCGCGCGGTGAATTTCATCGCGTCATCGACGATCCATCGTATCGGCGCGTCGCCGAGCTTGGATGCAGCTTGGTTCTCGCGCGCCCAGGCCACCGCCTTCTTGGACGCATCGACATGCGTCACCTCCGCGCCGGCCTTGGCCGCGATGAGCGAGGCGGCGCCCGTATACCCGAAGAGGTTGAGCACGCGCGGTCGGCTGGCGGGATCGGCGGCGCGCATCGCGGCGATCCTCTCCACCATCCACTGCCAATGCGGCATCTGCTCGGGAAACAGGCCGACATGCCACAAGCCCTGCAGGCGGCAGAGCATGTTCACGCCTGCAACGTCGAGCGCCCATTGCTCGCCCACCGGCTTGTCGATGCGCCAGCGGCCCTTCTCGTCTTCCTCTCCAGAGGCAGAAAAGACGGCATGCGCCTTCGCCCACGCCGCCGACGGCAGGGACGGGCTCCACAGAGCCTGTGCCTCGGGCCGGTCGAGCACAATCTTTCCGAACCGTTCGAGCTTGCGTCCGCCACCTGAGTCCAGCAGCGCGTAGTCGCTGAATGCGGAAGCCTCAAGAACGGTTATTTGTGAGGGATGCGACATTTGAATGGATTCGTCCGCGCGGGAGGAGCGAGGTGCATGCTCCAAGAGCCTGATCGGCTGAGATTGAAATGCTCGCGCTTCCAGCGAAGGCATGAGCGAGACTTCACATACATAAGGTGTTCAGAGCAGGCCACGATGGCTAATGCCATTCCACCAAGGCCGGACCTGCTCTAACCGATATCCTCCACCTCGACCGGGCCGCCGCCCTTGATACGTTGCGCCAGTGATGCTTCCAGAAACGAATCGATATCACCATCGAGGACCGCGTCGGGATTGGTGCTGGTCTCGCCGGTGCGCAGATCCTTGACCATCTGGTAGGGCTGCAGCACGTAGGAGCGGATCTGGTGGCCCCAACCGATTTCGGTCTTGGAGGCGGCCTCTGCGTTGGCCTTTTCCTCGCGCGCCTTCAATTCGCGCTCGTAGAGCCGCGACTTCAGCATCGCCCACGCAATCGACCGGTTCTTGATCTGGCTGCGCTCCTGCTGTGACGCCACCACGATACCGGTTGGAATGTGCGTGATACGTACCGCCGAGTCCGTCGTGTTGACGTGCTGGCCGCCCGCGCCCGAAGCACGATACGTGTCGATGCGGCAGTCGCTTTCGTTGACCTGGATGTCGATCTCGTCATCGATCACGGGGAACACCCAGACCGATGCGAATGACGTGTGCCGCCGCGCATTGGAATCGTAAGGCGAGATGCGCACAAGGCGATGCACGCCCGACTCCGTCTTGAGCCACCCGTAGGCGTTCTCGCCCTTGACCTCCAGCGTCGCAGACTTGAGGCCCGCCTCTTCACCGGCGCTCGCTTCGACCATCGTCACCTTGTAGCCGCGCTGCTCGGCCCAGCGAGCGTACATGCGCGTCAGCATTTCCGCCCAGTCCTGGCTTTCGGTACCGCCCGCGCCGGCATGGATCTCGACATAGGTGTCGTTGCCGTCCGCTTCGCCGTTGAGCAGCGCCTCCACGGAGCGCCGCTGCGCATCTTCGCTCAATCTCTTGAGCGCAGTCTCGCCTTCCGTAACGGTATCGCTGTCGCCTTCCGCCTCGCCCAGCTCGATCAGCGTTACCGCATCGTCAAGATCACGCTGCAGCGCACTGACGCTCTGCATCGCCTGCTCCAGCTGGCGACGCTGGCGCATGACCTTCTGCGCCGACTGCGGATCGGACCACAGGCCCGGATCCTCCGCCCGGCGGTTCAGCTCCGCAAGGCGCGCTTCAGCCGTATCCCAGTCAAAGATGCCTCCTCAGGAGGGTCAGCGCCTCCTCAATGGAATCGACGTGCTTGTGGGCATCGGCGCGCATCGCTGCCTCCTCTTCATCCGTGCGTATCTAGAGCAGGTCAGGTTTTGATTAAATCACCTCAGGCCGTTATGGCCTGCTCTATCTCTTTGATTGAGAGACCGATTCACGGCCTTGATGGAAGCAGTCGTGCTTCCATCTCAGCCGATCAGGCTCTAGCGGGATTGGCGCACATATAGTGGGCCGGAACAGATGTGTAAACTTGAACGGACCGATTAGGAGGTAGGCCGGATTGACGGTTCGCCACGCCGCTCGACCGCCGTCGCCCCGATCACCCGCCGCTCACCACAGCCCGCCGCGGCCACCCGAGTAGCCCGGTTCGCCACCGGCATCGCGCCGCGCGGGTGAATAGACATCGTCTCTCGCGGTGCCATCTTCCGTTGTCGGGTCGGTGAAGCCGATCACCGAGTAGGCGTCGTCGGGCTCCTCGCCGGGCTTGAAGGCCTCGATGATGTTGTCCTTTTCGCCCGGCTGCGCCCTCAGACCCGTCTTGAGGCTGACGCGCACAAGCTTGACCCCCGGCGGGATGCGGAACGGCACCGCAGGCTTGCCCTCCAGCGCCATCTTCACGAAATCACCGAAGATTGGCGCGGCGACCTTGCCACCTGTCTGGCCTTTGCCCATCGGCCGCGGAATATCGTAGCCGACATATACGCCGACAACCAGGTCCGGCGTGAAGCCGACGAACCAGGCGTCCTTTTCGTCGTTGGTCGTGCCGGTCTTGCCAGCCAGCGGCATGCCAAGCTTCTTGAGCGACGTCGCTGTACCTCGCTGCACGACACCCTCAAGGATCGACGTGACCTGGTAGGCGGTGTGCGGGTCGATGATCTGCTTGCGGTCGTCGACAACATTGGGTTCGGGCTGGCCGTTCCAGGCGTCCACCTTGCAGCCTTCGCAGGCCCGGTCATCATGGCGCCAGACGGTACGCCCCCAGCGGTCCTGGATGCGATCGATGAAGGTGGCCTGCAGTTGCTTGCCGCCATTGGCGATCATGGCATAGGCGCTGACCATACGCAGAAGCGTGGTCTCGCCGGCGCCAAGCGACATAGCCAAAACGGGCAGAAGATCATCGTAGACACCGAACCGGCGAGCGTACTCGGTGATGAGCGGCATACCCATGTCCTGAGCCAGCCGCACGGTCATCTGGTTGCGGGACTTCTCGATACCGACACGCAATGTGGTCGGCCCGTAAGACTTTTCCTTGTCGTAGTTTTCCGGTTTCCAGATATCCTTGCCCGGCCCCTGCTCGATTTCGATCGGTGCGTCGAGGATGATGCTGGTCGGCTTATACCCGTTGTCGAGTGCCGCGGCATAGACGAGCGGCTTGAACGCTGAACCCGGCTGCCGTCGCGCTTGCACGGCCCGGTCGAACTGGCTCATGTCGAACGAGAAGCCACCCGCGACAGCCAGCACGCGACCGGTATGCGGATCCATGGCGACGAGCCCGCCCGACACCTCTGGAATCTGCATCAGCGACCACGTGCCGGTGAGCTTCTCGGGATCCTCCGGCGCCACGTAGACGACGTCGCCCAGCGCAAGCACGTCACCGACGGATTTCGGCGCTGCTCCGCTCTTCTTGGCCCACTTCATCGTTTCAAAGCCGATCTCGACCGCCTCACGCTTGTCGATGAGCGCGCCATCCTGACGCCGCGCCGGCTTCAACCCAACAATCGCCTTGGCCTTCTGCACGTCGAGCACGACGCCGAGCCGCCAGGGATAGATGTCTTCCGGCGAGTCGATCTCTGCGAGAGCTTTGCCCCAATCGCCGGCGATATCGATCTTCTTTACAGGCCCGCGCCAACCTCGCTGGCGGTCAAAATTCACCAGCCCTTGGGTCAGAGCCTTGCGGGCATAACCCTGCAGCTCCGGATCGAGCGTGGTCCGCACGGAAAGGCCGCCACCATAGAGCTTGTCCTCTCCATACTTGGCGAGCAGCGAACGGCGAACCTCTTCAGCGAAGAATTCGGCGGCGAAGATGTGCGCGCCGAACGGGCGCAGATTGACGTTGAGCGGCTTCTTTTTCGCCTCGGCAGCGGCCTCTGCGGTGATGTAGCCATTCTCCCACATCTGGCCGATGATCCAGTTACGCCGCTCGGTCGCCCGCGCCGTGTGCTTGAAGGGGTGATAGTTGTTGGGCGCCTTTGGCAGCGCGGCCAGATAGGCCACCTCCTCGATCGTCAGGTCCTTCAGCTCTTTGCTGAAGTAGTTGAGACCGGCGGCGGCAACGCCGTAGGCGCCGAGCCCCAGGTAAATCTCGTTGAGATACAGCTCCAGGATCTTGTCCTTGGTGTAGGCGCGTTCGATGCGCACCGCCAGGATAGCTTCCTTGATCTTGCGATCGAAAGTTCGGTCGGACGTCAGCAGGAAGTTTTTCGCCACCTGCTGCGTGATGGTCGAGGCGCCCTGGATGCTGCCGTGTCCGGTCAGCTTGCGCTCGGCATATTTGATGGCAGCGCGCGCGACACCCGCCATGTCGATGCCGCCATGCTCGTAGAAGCGGCGATCCTCAGCCGAAAGGAACGCCGCTATCAGAAGCTTCGGTATGGTGTTGATCGGCACGAAAATGCGCCGCTCCCGCGCATATTCCGCGATCAGCGACCCGTCGTGCGCGTGAATGCGCGTCATCACCGGAGGCTCGTACTTGGCGAGGCTCTCGTAGTCGGGCAGATCCTGCGAGGCCCGGTAAATCATGTAGCCCACCGTCGCCGAGCCGATCACGAACAGCAGCACGCCGGTGGCGAAGCTCCAGCCCAGAAAGCTCAAGAGCAGACTTTTGCGGCGGCGTTTCAGCCGCGGCGCCGGCGGTGGCAGGGTTGGACTTCTCATGGATCTCGGTCTGGCACCCGGCGCACGGACTTCCCCCATGGGCCGATCAGCTTGCAACGATTGGCCTGGACGCGCCGGGCGCCCGATGCGGCCAACTCACTCCGGTCTGAGGGCACCCTAATGCCCTAAGGCCCATTTCATACAGATGATTTGTGCGATGCACGAACCCGTATCGCTTTGCAAGGTAATGTAGCACGGAATGTGGCGGCACGTCGTCGCCACCCCAGGCGTTGCTGTATAACAATCGAACCAGACCGTCAGCAACCAGTCTTACCGGCCGCCACTTGAGCCTCCCGCCGCATATCGCTGGCTGGCGTTTTCCTGCAACCAAATCGCCCCGCACCTCATGGCCTCGAACGCCCCGTGCGCACGGTCCGCTTGTCGAAGAATGCATCGATGGCGGCCACGATCGACTGGGCAACCTTGCCCTGCCATTCGGCTTGGCGCATCAGCTTCGCATCGGCTTCATTGCTGAGATAACCCAGCTCGATCAACACCGAAGGCGCGCGCGTCTGCTTCAGTACCCGGAAGGCTGCCGAGCGCTGCGGATCGCGCGAAACGGACACCGATTGCTTGAGGCGCGCCAGCAGAAGATTAGAAAAATCCGTCGAGAAATTGGAGGTTTCCCGCTTCATCAGGTCGAACAGGATGCTTCTGACTTCCGCGTTTTCGATACTGAATGTGCTACTGTCTATGCCCGCCGCCTGATCCGAGGCGTTCTCTTTTTCAGCCATCAGCCGCGCCTGCTCGTCGGAGGCCCGCTCCGACAGGGTATAGACGGTCGCACCGCGCACCTGCGTTGCGAATGTTTTCGACTCAAGCGAATCTGCGTGCAGCGAGACGAACAAATCGGCGCCCAGTTCGCTCGACATCTTAACACGCTGATCCAGAGAAAGAAAAACATCTCGATCCCGGGTCATGGCAACGCGGTATCGTGCCGTTGCCTTGAGGCGCTTCTCGATCCGCCTTGCCACCTCCAGGACAATCGACTTTTCCAGAAGGCTATTGATCCCCACCGCCCCTGGATCGATCCCGCCGTGCCCGGGATCGATCAGAATCAACGGCTTTTTCTCCGCCGATGGCGACCGCACCGCATCGTCATAGATCGCAGGCCGCGAAGCGGGCTCTGCCGGTGCGGCTGCAGCACTGGTCTGCGCCCCCGTTCCCGCACCGAACTCGGCGGCCGTTATGCTGACCAGTTCCATCTCCAGCTTGACCGCCCGGCCGCGGCCAGAGGTTGACATCTTGGCCCCTTCGATGCGCACCGGCCCGGTAGCGTCGATCACGATGCGACCTTTTCTGTCGGCGAACAGGCCGTACCGGAATGCTGAAATAAGTCCGCCGCCCTTCTGTCCGATCCCGTCGGGCAGATGGAAGACAACATCGGGCAGATCGATGATCACGCGATAGGGATTGGCCAGCGTGAAGATCTCCACCCTCACACCGGAACTCAACGACATGTGAAACTGCGTCTTGCCGCCTTCCGCGGATACCCGGGCTTCGCGAACCTCCGCCATCGGGTGCGCCCCACCGGATTCGGCCCGCCTCCCCGCATTGCGGCTCTCGGAACCACCACTGGCAGCGCCGGAGCCACCGCGGTTCTGACCAGAAAGAGGCGCCCATTCGCTTTTGTCTGCCGGCTCCGGCACGGCTGCGGCAGCTTTTTCTTCCGCCGGAATTGCCAGCGGACTGGCAGGGGAACCCGAACCGCCAGACGACCGGTTCCGAACAATGACGGTGTCGAAAACCGATTTGCCACCATTACCTTGTGCGATTGCGACCGATGCCTGGAACGAAACCGATACTGCCAATATGCTGCACAAGAGCATCATATGTAGCGCAGCCGACACACAAAATGCTCCGACCCCGCATACCGCGCAAAGCCAGCGCATCCCAGTCCCTGACTTGGTGCAGCTACTTTCCACCACGACTTGCGTCTTCCACCCTATAAGGTAATGAAAATTTACGATTTTTTGTCATTCGCGCCGCTATTATCGGGCAAATCACCGCGAATATCGGTGTATTGGTCGTTTATATCACCCTTGCCATCCATTGGGTGAACCCGTACAAGTTTGTGTCGCTCTGTGGCGACTATGTTCGCCCTAGCCTGTTTGAACCGGAAGCCCGAATGCCGCAAAATGCGGTTGGTCGGGGCAGTCACTTCGCCGGCAGCGCACCAGCAGATCGTGCGCGCTGATCGTACGAACGAAGCTGCATGCCGGAACTTTGAGGTGCGTTTGAGACAATGGCTCGCAGATGAGCTTTTGGCCTCGGGTACCGACGGGTTAGTGAACGTTGCCTTGCCTAGAGCCGCGTGGTGCCAGACTGGCTGCTGCCTGACCCGGAGCGCTTTGCGCCTAGCTGGAGAATCCTCCAGCGCAACCGGGAACCCGGCAGGCCGTTCATTCCGGCATGCGCGAACTGAAGCGTGCGCTGCTCGCCTGTGCGATCAGTGGCGGTTTTGCTTCAGAAATTCGGGTCCGCGTACGACCCGGAATTGATGCGGGGCTTCTTACAACATTGAGGCCTCGAATGAACTCGCGCCGCAGCCGGCACCGGCTCGGCCACGCTGATGCAGGCTCGGGATGCCCGACAGCGCCGAGGGCCGCCGCCAGCACCCGAGAGACAGGACAAATGCCAGTCATCCGCATGTATCGCTCTAAGCAGACCGCAGCCCCTGAGGCTTCTGTTCTGCATGGGACGGCCCTGGCCGGCCCCGGCGAGCCATGCGCCCACACATACAATTCACACACCCATTCAACCCCTATGACAACATCGCGCGGCCGTGTCGCATGCCACATCGCTGGCCATGACGCTTGGCGCCGACGGCAGGCACGCCTCCGCGCGGAGGACTTCACAACATGGCTGAAACCAACAAGATGCTCATTGACGCCACGCACCCCGAGGAGACTCGGGTGGTGGTTCTGCGCGGGGGCCGCGTAGAGGAATTCGACTATGAATCCGCCGCGAGGAAGCAACTGCGCGGCAACATCTATCTCGCCAAGGTGACGCGCGTCGAGCCGTCGCTGCAAGCGGCGTTCGTCGATTACGGCGGCAACCGCCACGGCTTTCTCGCCTTCAACGAGATCCATCCCGACTATTATCAGATCCCGGTCGCCGATCGCCAGGCGCTCATCGAGGAGGAGGCTGCTGCCGAGGCCGCCGAGGAGGCGGCCGCCGAAGCACGCGCCGAGGCTCGCGCCCGTCGTGATGCTGCCCGTGCTGCCGCCAAGGCGGCGCGTAAGCAGGCGCGACAAGAAGCCGGCGGCGAGCATGACGCCGAGGACGAAGACGACGAGGATGACGACGACATCGACCATGGCGATGATGACGATGCCGAGGTGACGGAGGTCAACGCCGAGGCAATGGCCCCGGAGGCCGCCGACGAGGGCCAGTTCCCCGGCGACGATCACGACGCAGATGAAATCGAGCCGGCGCAATCAACGCCCGGCGAGGATGAAGCGATTGACGCACCGGCACCGCGCACTCTGGCGGAGGATCACGGCCTTACAAACGACGACCGCCTGAGCGCCGAGGTAGGTGGCGAACCTGCGGAAGACCGCACGGAGCGCATTGAGACGTCCGAGACCACAGCCGATACGGTCGCTGCCGAAGACAAGAGCGAGGCGGAAAGCAACACCAGCGCGGACGTATCCGACAGCGATCTCGACCGCGACTCCCCTGAGCCGCACGGGCTCGTCGAGGATCAGGGGGTACGCGACATATCGGCCCGTTCCGACGCAGAGCGCGCCAACGGCGATGCTGAAGAAACCGTCGAGCAGGTCGGCTCCGAGGACGCGATGGAGGAGTTGCCCTCGCGTCCGCGTAGGCGCCCGCGCAGCTATAAGATCCAGGAGGTCATCAAGCGCCGCCAGGTCGTGCTGATCCAGGTCGTCAAGGAAGAGCGCGGCAACAAGGGCGCGGCGTTGACCACTTACCTGTCACTCGCTGGCCGCTACACCGTGTTGATGCCCAACACCGCCCGCGGTGGCGGCATCTCGCGCAAGATCACGCAGCCACAGGACCGCAAGCGCCTCAAGGCGATTGCCGCCGAGCTCGACGTGCCGGAAGGCATGGGCCTCATTATCCGCACAGCAGGTGCGGCCCGCACCAAGCAGGAGATCAAGCGCGACTTCGAGTACCTGCTCCGCCTTTGGGAGAGTGTCCGCGAGCTTACCCTGCAGTCGACCGCGCCCAATCTCGTCTACGAGGAAGGCAACCTGATCAAGCGTTCGATCCGCGACCTCTATAACAAGGACGTCGAGGAGGTCATCGTCGCTGGTGACGACGCGCATCGCGACGCCAAGGACTTCATGCGCATGCTCATGCCGAGCCATGCCAAGAACGTCATCCACTACAAGCAGCCAGATCCGCTGTTCACGCGTTTCCAGATCGAACGCCAGCTGAACGCGATGTTCTCCCCTTACGTGACGCTGAAATCGGGCGGCTACCTCGTCATCAATCAGACGGAGGCGCTGGTCGCCATCGACGTCAACTCCGGCAAGGCGACGCGCGAGTTTTCGATCGAGGAAACAGCGCTGGTAACGAACTGCGAGGCGGCTGAAGAGATCGCCCGACAACTGAAGCTGCGCGACTTGGCCGGCCTCATCGTCATCGACTTCATCGACATGGAGGAAAAGCGCAACAACCGCACGGTGGAGCGTCGCCTCAAGGAGGCACTCAAGCATGATCGCGCCCGCATACAGGTCGGTCGCATCAGCCACTTCGGCCTCCTGGAGATGTCTCGCCAGCGCCTGCGTACGGGCGTGCTGGAGGGCTCCACATCACAATGCCCCCACTGCCAAGGTACCGGCATCATCCGATCTGTTGAGAGCGTCGCACTCGCCGTATTGCGCGGCCTGGAGGACGCCGTGATGGCCGGCGCGCACGCCTCGCTCACGGCCGTGACGACGCCGACCGTTGCACTCTACATCCTTAACAAGAAGCGCGCCTTCATCAACGATATGGAGACCCGCCACGGCCTGCCGATTTCGGTTGAGGGCTCCGAGAAGATGCAAGGCGCCAATTTCGCCATCGAGAAAGGACCGGCGCCGGTCCAGCATCACCGCCGGCCCGAGAAAGCCGCAGTCAATATGGACTGGGGCTTCGATGACGAGGATACCGAGATCCAGGATGAAGCCGAGGAGATCGATGCCGAGGCGGAGGACCGTGATGAGCGGACCGGACGCGGTGAGCACTCAGAACGCGGCGAAGGCGACAATCGCCGCCGGCGCCGGCGCCGTCGTCGTGGACGCCGAGGCGAGCGCGAGGATCGCGACGATCGCGATATGACGCGCGCGAGCGACGACGAAGAAGATCGCGATGACGACCGGGCAGAGGCCACCGAAACCGGTGACGATGTTGCAGGTGATGAATTGGGCGATGAAGCTGCCGACGAAGCGCGTGACGAACGCGAGCCCACGCAGGCGCAGGAGAGCGATGAAGCTGCCGGCGGACAGCGCCGTCGCAGGCGCCGTGGCCGCCGAGGCGGCCGTCGCAATCGCGAGCGCCTCGATCAGTCTGCCCACGCCGACAACGCGAACCACCCTGACGACGACCATGACGAAACCGCTGAGGCGACCGGTGATACGATTGACGAGGTTGCATTGGGCGACGTCGCACCGCCCGTAACATCGGCAACGAAAGCCCTGGCCACAGCGCCCGCCGCCTTGATCACGGTAGAGGCTGTGGCGGAGACGGTTGCGGCTGTTGGCGCCGATACCGAACCAGAGGCTTCTCGGAGCGACATTGAAGCGGCCCCGGCGGCGTCTATCGAAGCTGTCGAAATTGAAACCGGCGCAGACAATGCCACGCCGCCGCCCGCGAACGAGCCGATCCTGGCGGGCTCCCACGCCGAACCCGGCCAGACCCGTGCCATCGCCGCTGATGAGGAAACCAGGGAAGCACCACCGCGCACACCGCGCGGCGAGCTTGCCGCCGCCGCTCCCAAGATCGAGCGAGTCGTCGTATCGCCCGGCGCTGGCGCGAGCAGCAATGAGAACGTCTCGGATGCTCCCGAGACACCGGTTCGCAAAGGCTGGTGGCAGCGCCGCTTCGGCAACTGAGACCCGCCCGGCCATTCATGAAATCCTGGGCGCAGCGCTGCTGGCGGTCCTGGAACCAAATGCGCAAGGAGCGCGGCAACAGTCTGCCGCGCTCCTTTTTTCATGCGTTCATCACGTTGCGGAAGATCGCAATCCAAGAGCCTGATCGGCTAAGTGGCGCGCCGTCGAGCTTGCGTCGAGGCCGTGATTGAGGCTCTCAAACAAAGGATGAGCAGGCCAACGGGCGGACGTAATTCAATCAAAATCTGACTTGGCCTAGACTGGCCAAGCCTTGCAGTGCGCTCCAAGAATGCGCAAGATTTGATGCGCAATCGTTATGAGGATCCGTGTCCTGGCCAGCGACACCACGCCGACGTCACAGAGCCGCGCCCCGCTCGTCGTGGCAGTACTGGCAGTAATGGTGCTGCTTGCTGCGACCATCGTACCCGTGATGCGCTGGACGCGCGCACGCGCGTTGGCGGATCTCGCCGACAGTAGCGGTCACGTCCTCACACTTGTTGCCGAAACGCTGGCGGGAGAACTTGCCAAGCACCAGAGCACGCCCCTCCTCCTCTCGCACAACCCCGGCCTGATCCGCATTGTCACCGGCGCAGCCTCGACCGCGGAGATGACCAAAATGAGCGAGGAGCTTGCCCGGCTCGCGCGTGTGACCGACGCCTCCGACATCTATCTCATGAACACAGCGGGCCTGACCGTTGCAGCCTCCAATTACGATCAACCTCGCAGCTTCGTCGGCCAGAACTTCAGTTACCGACCCTATTTCACCGATGCGATGAAGGGGCGACTAGGCCGCTATTTTGCGCTCGGCACCACGTCCGGAGAACGCGGCTACTACTTTGCCCATCCGATTTTCGACGGCCGCTATGTGGTCGGTGTGGTGGTTGTCAAGGTGCAGGTCGGGCAGCTCGAGAGCGCATGGCGCGCTTCGGATCACGAGATCATGGTCGTCGATGAGGATGGCGTCATCTTCCTCTCCAGCCAGCCTCATTGGGTAATGAGAACCCTGATGCCACTGAGCGAGGAGGCCCGCCAGCGCATCTCCGTGCAGCGCCGCTACGATGGCCGCGAACTCGTGCCCCTCTCTCACAAGGGAACCGCACTCGGCATGATTGGGCGCCTCATCTCGCTGGAACGGCCGGCCGGCGCAACCGATCCTGGCTTTGCTCCCGACCCAACGAAAACGAGGGATCGCGAACTTTCCAAAACCGAATACCTGATGCAGTCACGCGCCATGCCCCAGGCAGGCTGGACCATTCACATTCTCGCCAGCACACGCAACGTCGCTCGCCAGGTTAATGCCGCGCTGGCCCTCGTCCTTGCCACGCTGGCGGCATTGACGCTGGCCGCAATCGCCATCCATCAGCGACGCCGCCGCGTTGCCGAGAGGTTGCAGATGCAGGCCTCGGTCAATGCCGAGTTGGAGCGCCGCGTGGCGCTGAGAACCGACGAGCTGACCCGCGCCAATAGCCAGCTCGAGGCGGAAGTCGGCGAGCGCCGCCGCACGGAAATTGAACTGCGCCAAACACAGTCCGAACTCGTTCAGGCAAGCAAACTTGCGGCGTTGGGGCAGATGTCGGCAGGCTTGAGCCATGAACTGAACCAGCCGCTCGCAGCAATCCGCTCTTATGCCGACAACGCGCGCAAGTTCCTGGAACGCGAGCGCTACGAGACCGCCAATGCCAACCTTGGCCTGATCGTTGAGCTCACCGAGCGCATGGCGCGCATTATCCGTCACTTGCGTACCTATGCGCGCAAGGAACCGACCACCGTGAAGCCGACGCCGGTGTTGCGCGCAATCGAGGAATCGATCGCGCTGCTGAACCGCCGTATTGGTGCAAGCGGTGCGGTCCTCCAGATCGACGTCCCCAAACACGACATCCAGGCAATCGCCGGCGAGGTGCGCCTGCAGCAGGTCATGGTCAACCTGATCTCCAACGCGCTCGATGCGATGTCCGAAAGTACCGAGAAGAAACTGACCATAAGGGCCGTGGAAGACGCCGGTGCCGTCGTCATCACGGTCGCTGACACCGGCCCCGGCATCCCGCAGGAGAGCATACCGAGCGTCTTTGATCCATTCTTCACCACCAAAGAGGTCGGCGCCGGGCTTGGCCTTGGCCTCTCGATCACGTTCGGCATCGTCCAGCAGTTCGGCGGCACCATCACAGCCCGCAACGGCGAACATGGCGGCGCCGTCTTCGAGGTGCGCCTGTTGCCCGCCCGCGCCCAAGCCGAGAATGCCGCATGAACCGCCATGTCATCCTGATCGACGACGAGCCGGACCTGCGCGCTGCAGCGCGCCAAGGTCTTGAGCTTTCGGACTTCGACGTGCGCGATTTCGCGGATGGCGAAGAGGCGCTTGCTACAATATCTCGTACCTTCGACGGCGTCGTCATTTCCGACATCAAGATGCCGCGCATCACCGGCCTGGAAGTGATGAGCCGGGTTCTGGCCATCGATTCCGAAATTCCAGTCATCCTCGTCACCGGTCATGGCGACATCCCGATGGCCGTCGAGGCGATCCGCTCCGGCGCCTATGATTTCATCGAAAAACCCTTCGCCGCCGAGACGCTTGCCGATGCGGCAGGACGCGCCCTGGAGAAACGACGCCTCATCCTCGAAAACCGGACACTTAAAGCACAGCTCACCTATCGCACCGGCATTGACCAGGTATTGGTCGGACGCACGCCCCAGATCCAACGATTGAAAGCCCAGGTGACGAGCTTTGCGACGACCGACGTCGACGTGCTGGTATTCGGCGAAACCGGCACCGGCAAGGAGCTTGTCGCCCGCAGCCTGCACGACTTCGGTCCGCGGGCGAAAAACCGCTTTGTCCCGATCAATTGCGGCGCCCTGCCCGCGACAGTGATCGAGAGCGAGCTGTTCGGGCACGAGGCCGGCGCATTCACGGGCGCAGCCAAGGCGCGCGTCGGCAAGCTGGAGTACGCCAACGGCGGCACCCTTTTTCTCGACGAGATCGAGAGCATGCCGCTCGAGTTGCAGATCAAGCTGTTGCGCGTTCTGCAGGACCGCTGCATCGTGCGCCTGGGCGCCAATGAGGAGCGCCAAATCGACGTGCGCGTTATCGCGGCCACCAAGGAGGATCTGAAAGCCGCCTCGGCCCGCGGCGCGTTCCGCGAGGATCTCTTCTATAGATTGAATGTTCTCAAACTTGCGATCCCTGCGTTGCGTGAGCGGTGCGACGATGTTCCGATCCTGTTCCAGGTCTTCGTCGAGCAGGCCGCCGCGCGCTTCAAGACCGAAGCCCCCGCCATCTCGCCGGCCCATATCGCCCATCTGATGGCCCACAATTGGCCCGGCAATGTGCGCGAGCTGCAAAACTCAGCGGTCAGATTTGCGCTCGGCCTGGGTCTGGAAATTGACGGCCGCGCGATCTTCACCGAGGAGAGCTTGGCAGGACAGACTTCGCTGGCTGAGCAACTCGCCCGCGTCGAGCGACAGATCATCGCCGATACGCTTGTGTCCAACGGCAACAGTCTCAAGGCCACCTACGAAAGTCTCGGCGTGTCGCGCAAAACGCTCTACGAAAAGATGCGGCGCTATGGACTGGGCCGCCCACCGTCCGATGAGGAGGCTGACGCGCAGTGACTTTCGCCGGTCCTGCACTCCGGCGATAAACCGCCACATGAGATCATCAGCCTTGTCACCCTTTCTACACACGCGTACGCGGCCGATGGGTGGATCATGCTACATCGCCGCCGACGGCCTTGCCAGCGGCTGCAGGCGGCAGACATCCTCGATCTCTGATTTATCTGCAGCCACATAGGGTTGCCTCCAATGCGAAAGCGCATTGATATGGCGGCTCGCACTTGGCACAGGGGTTGCTGTTAACGTATCGTTAATCTGGGAGGTGCTGCCGCCAGCCACAGCTCACTGGCGCTGCGCCCGGGAAGCGCAAGATTTGGAGGAAACATGATGCGCAAGTCATTCATCGCCGCCGCGTTCGCAGGCGGCGTGGCCCTCGCAGCCGCTGCCCCGGCACATGCCAATTGCGACAAAGGCGAAGTGGTGATCAAGTTCAGCCACGTCGTCAAGGCGACCGGACACCCGAAAGGCGACGCCGCGACCCTGTTCGCCAAGCGGGTCAACGAGGAGATGAACGGCAAGGCCTGCATGGAGGTCTTCGCCAACTCCACCCTTTATGACGACGACAAGGTCATGGAGGCACTGCTACTGGGCGACGTCCAACTTGCCGCCCCCTCGCTCTCCAAGTTCGAGGCCTACACCCTGAAATACCGCCTGTTCGACCTACCCTTCCTGTTCAAGGACCTCAATGCCGTCGACAGGTTCTACGCCAGCAAGGAAGGCAAGGGCCTGCTGTCCGACAAGGCGATGCTCGACAAGGGCTATGTCGGTTTGGGCTACTGGACCTCTGGCCTCAAGCAGTTCTCCGCCAAGGTGCCGCTCATTCTTCCAAGCGACGCCAAGGGCCTCAAGTTCCGGGTGCAGCAGTCGGATGTCGCCGTCGCGATGATCGAGGCTTTGGGCGCCAATGCGCAAAAGCTCGCGTTCAAGGAGGTTTACGGCGCCCTGCAAACCGGCGTCGTCGACGGACAGGAGAACACCTGGTCCAATACCTACACGCAGAAGTTTTTCGAGGTGCAGAACGGCATCACAGAGACCAACCACCAGCTACTCGCCTATCTCCTGGTGACGACGCAGGAGTTCCTCGACAGCCTCAAGCCCGACGTGCGCGAGCAGTTCCTCAAGATTGCAGATGAGGTGACGAAGGCCGCCAACGACAGCGTAACGAAGCAGGAAAACGCCAACCGTGAGAATATTATCAAGGCTGGCGGCAAGGTGCGCGAGCTGACCGCCGAACAGCGCAAGGCCTGGGTCGATACGATGAAGCCGGTCTGGTCGAAGTTCGAAGCCGACATTGGCAAGGACCTGATCGACGCCGCAGTCGCCGCCAACAACTGATCGACACTTGAACCCGGGGGGCATCAGGCCCCCCGGGTTCGTATCTGGTGCACATCGCGTTCCCGCAGTTTTCTCTAACACACAAGTTTCTCGACACGGCAAAATCGAGGCCGGAAAGCAAATCCCGGCCAAGGGGAGGCTAGGCAATGCAGCAACTATCGAGCCGCGTCACGCGGATCGAGGAATCGATCCTGGCGCTACTGCTAGCGGCCATCACGATCATCTCCTTCACCCAGGTTATTGCGCGATACGTGTTCAACTCCGGCTGGGGCGGCGCATTGGAGCTGACTCGTGTGCTGTTTGCCTGGATGATTCTGTTCGGCATGAGCTACGGGATCAAGATGGGATCGCACCTGGGCGTCGACGCATTTGTCCGCCTCTTTCCCCGCCCGGTGTTCCGCGCTACCGCCATCTTCGGCGCGATCTGCTGCATTCTTTATGCTGTGATTCTTCTGAACGCCAACTGGCTGCAAACGTTCGGCGCCGGCACCAAGGGTGGCGCGATCGACTATTGGCTGAAGATGTACAAGATCGGTATCGGCCTTGATGATTTGATCTATCCGGATTTCATCCGCGAGCTATTCGGCATCAAGCAGGAGCGCGTCCACCGCTGGCTTGCCTATATCATGCTCCCCCTGGGCCTTGCCCTGTTCGCTTTCCGCTCCCTCGAAGCAATGATCGATATCATTCGCGGCAAGCGCGAGACCATCGTTGCCTCCCACGAGGCCGAGGAGCTGATCGCTGAGACTCGCGACGCCCTCAAGGATTGATCGCGCAACTGCGCTCAAACGGGTGAACCCATGGAAGCCGGAATTCTTGTTGCCCTCGTCATGGTTCTGCTGTTCCTCGGCGTGCCCATCGCCGTGGCGCTCGGCCTTTCGAGCATCATCATCATCGCCTTCTTTTCAACCGACTCGATGTCGTCGGTCGCACTGCAGCTTTTGAACAGCTCCCAGAATTACACGTTGCTCGCCATTCCATTCTTCATTCTCGCATCGGCCTTCATGTCGACGGGCGGCGTGGCGCGGCGCATCATTCGCTTCGCCATCGCTGCTGTCGGTCACTTCCGCGGCGGCCTCGCCATCGCCAGCGTGCTCGCATGCATGCTGTTCGCCGCTCTGTCAGGCTCCTCGCCTGCAACTGTCGTGGCGATCGGAACCATCGCCATCGCCGGCATGCGTCAGGTCGGTTACTCCAAGGAATTCGCGGCCGGCATTATCTGTAACGCGGGCACGCTCGGCATCCTGATCCCGCCCTCGATCGTCATGGTTGTCTATGCGGCCGCAACCGACGTGTCCGTCGGCCGTATGTTCCTTGCCGGCGTCGTCCCGGGTCTGGTCGCCGGTCTCATGCTGATGGTCACGATCTATCTCATGGCCCGCTACAAGAACCTGCCGGCGGGCAACTGGCTGGGCCTGCACGAGCTGATCGACGCGGGCAAGGACGCTGCCTGGGGTCTGTTCCTCATCGTCATCATCATTGGCGGAATTTACGGGGGCGTCTTCACGCCGACCGAGGCCGCAGCGGTGGCCGCCATCTATTCAGCGTTCGTTGCGCTCTTCATCTATCGTGACATGGGCCCCCTGAAGGAGGTGCGCTGGCTCCCGGAGGGAACCGACAAGCGCACGCGCATAGGCTTCGCCGCCACCGTTTATGCGGTGTCCTTCTACCTCGTGTGGCTGATCCTTTCGTTCTTCTTCATAAGCGATACGCCGCTGTCTACCCGCGCCTCGATTGGCGCTGTCCTTGCCGTGCTCATCATGCTGGCCTATCCGATGCTCCGCGGCCCGGAATTCGGCATTTTTGGTCTGCCCGGCACACTCTTGCGCGGATTGCCCGTCTGGGGCCGCAACCTGTGGCTCATCACGCGCAAGTTCTTACCCGCGCTATTCCATGCGGACACGCATAAAGTCATGGTCGATAGCTCCAAAACTATCATCATGCTCATGTTCATCATCGTCAACGCGCTGCTCTTCGCACACGTGCTGACATCTGAACGCATCCCCGATGCCATCACGCAGTGGATGCTGAGCGTCGGCTTCAACTGGTTCACCTTCCTCATCGCAGTCAACATTCTTCTGCTGCTCGGCGGCCAGTTCATGGAGCCGTCAGGACTTCTGCTGATCGTGGCGCCGGTCGTGTTCCCAATAGCACTCGAGCTTGGCATAGATCCGATTCATCTCGGCATCATCATGGTGGTGAATATGGAGATCGGTATGATCACACCGCCGATCGGCCTCAACCTGTTCGTCACGTCCGGCATCACGGGCATGAACCTCGTACAGGTCGTGAAGGCCGCCTTGCCGTTCGTCGCGGTTCTGTTCGTCTTTCTGATCCTCGTGACGTACATACCGGCAATGTCCACTTGGCTGCCCTACGCGTTGATGGGGCCGGAACTCATCACCAAGTAGAAAAACAGACCGAACCGACGCGATGAACCACTGATGCAGGAGAGGCAAGGTGTTTGTTAACCATAGCCAACGCCCGCAAGCCCAAGACCACCGTCAACAAACGATTGCCGCCACTCGAAAACGCGGCGACACCCCGCCGCCGCCGCCCGGCCTCGCCTGCATCCACATGTTGACCGCTCAGCAGAGACGTGTATTCACATTTTTGAGCGAGGGGCTCTCAAACAAGCAGATCGCGCGCCAGCTTGATCTGCATGAGTCGACCGTCAAGGTCCACGTATCGGCTATACTTGCAAAACTCGGCTGCCCCAACCGCACCGTCGCCGCGCTGACAGCGCTCTATCATCGTCTTCAGCCCCTGCTGAACGAGGATGAGAATAAGGACAGACGTCGCGATACGAAAATCTGAACACCGCGAGGCGTGATTATCGCGCGTGCGGCTCCATACCCGTCTATAGTCAGCCGATAGGATCGGCTGCTTTCGAATGCTTGAGGTTGATATGTCGAAGCTGGATGACGTTGCCGAACGCAAGGAGTGGGTTGACGCGATCAACTCGGTGATCGCGTTCGAGGGAACCGGCGAAGCAGATGATATACTTGAGGAGGTGGTTGCTGCGGCGCGTCGCTCCGGTGCGCATCTGCCGTTTGCTGCAAACACCGCCTACATCAACACCATCTCGCCCGATGAGCAGCCTCCCTATCCCGGCGACCGCGTGCTGGAGAACAAGGTTCGTGCAGCCATCCGCTGGAACGCAGCGGCCCTCGTCATCAAGGCCAACAAGGAAAGCTCTGAGCTGGGCGGTCACATCGCATCGTTCCAGTCGGCAGCCACGCTCTATGCAACGGGATTCACGCATTTCTGGAACGCACCTCACGAAGGACATGGCGGCGATCTGCTCTTTCTGCAAGGTCACTCGGCCCCCGGCATCTATGCGCGCGCATTCGTGGAAGGACGCCTGACGGAAGAGCAACTGCGCAATTTCCGCCAGGAGGTCGACGGCAAAGGCGTCTCCTCCTATCCTCATCCCTGGCTGATGCCGGACTTCTGGCAGTTCCCGACCGTGTCGATGGGCCTGGGTCCGCTGATGGCGATCTATCAGGCGCGCTTTTTGAAATATCTGCACGGCCGCGGGCTTGCCGACACATCGAACCGCCACGTCTGGGTGTTCTGCGGCGACGGAGAGATGGACGAACCCGAAAGCCTCGGCGCCATCGGCCTGGCCGGCCGCGAGAAGCTCGACAACCTGATCTTCGTCATCAACTGCAATCTGCAGCGCCTGGACGGCCCGGTGCGCGGCAATGGCAAGATCATTCAGGAGCTGGAAGGCGACTTCCGCGGCGCCGGCTGGAACGTCATCAAGGTTATCTGGGGATCGACCTGGGATGAGCTCATCGCCAAGGACTACTCTGGCCGCCTGCGCCAACTGATGGAGGAATGCGTCGACGGCGAATACCAGGACTTCAAGTCCAAGAACGGCGCTTACATCCGCGAGAAGTTCTTTGGCCGCTACCCCGAGACGGCGGCCATGGTCGCCGACTGGTCGGACGACAAGATCTGGTCGCTGACCCGCGGCGGGCACGATGCGGTAAAGGTCTACGCCGCCTACAAGGCAGCGCAGGAACATCAGGGCCAGCCTACCGTTCTCCTCACCAAGACGGTCAAAGGCTACGGCATGGGCGAGTCCGGCGAAGGTCAGATGATCGCTCATCAGGCCAAGAAGATGGGGCACGAGCCGCTGCTGAAGTTCCGCGACCGTTTCAAGGTGCCCTTGACCGACGACCAGGTGAAGAATCTCGAGCTGGTGCGCCTGCCCGAGGACAGCCCGGAGATGAAATATCTGCGCGAGCGCCGCGCGGCGCTCGGCGGCTATCTACCGCAACGGCGCATGAAGGCTTCCGAAACCCTGAAGGTACCTCCCCTTGAGACCTTCAAGGCGCAGCTCGAAGCGACCGGCGAAGGCCGCGAGATCTCCACCACGATGGCCTTCGTGCGCGTCTTGAACACGCTCTTGCGCGACAAGCAGATCGGCCCGCGCGTCGTGCCCATCGTGCCCGACGAGAGCCGCACCTTCGGCATGGAGGGCATGTTCCGCCAGTACGGCATCTTCTCTCAGGTCGGTCAGCTCTACCGGCCGCAGGACGCCGACCAGCTCATGTACTACAAGGAGGACAAGTCCGGTCAGATGCTCCAGGAAGGCATCAACGAGGCCGGCGCAATGTCGAGCTGGATCGCCGCGGCGACGAGCTATTCGACGTCCAATGTGACGATGATCCCGTTCTATATCTACTACTCGATGTTCGGCTTCCAGCGCGTGCACGATCTGGCCTGGGCGGCTGGCGACTCCCGGTCGCGCGGCTTCCTCGTCGGCGCCACCGCCGGCCGCACCACATTGAACGGCGAGGGCCTGCAGCACGAGGACGGCCACAGCCACATGCTGTCAGCCACGATCCCCAACTGCGTCTCCTATGATCCGACTTTCGCCTACGAGGTTGCGGTGATCGTCCAACATGGTCTCAAACGCATGGTCGAGGACCAGGAGGACGTCTTTTATTACCTCACCGTGATGAACGAGAACTACGAGCACCCCGCCATGCCCGAAGGCGCCGAAGAAGGCATTATCAAGGGCATGTATCTGTTGCGTCCTGCGCCCGAAGACGCCAAGGGCTTCAAGGTTCAACTCATGGGGTCGGGCACCATTCTGCGCGAGGTGCTTGCGGGAGCCGAGCTCTTGGAGAAGGATTTCGGCATCCACGCCGACGTCTGGAGCGTAACGAGCTTCACTGAACTCGCCCGTGAGGCGGCAAACATCGAGCGCTGGAATCTGCTCCACCCCGAGGAGATGCCACGGGTCGCGTTCGTCACCGAAAAGCTCGCCCAGCGCGGCGATGGTCCGGTCATTGCCTCGACTGACTACATCCGCGCCTTCTCCGAACAGATCCGCCCCTATGTACCCGCCAAGTACCGCACACTCGGCACCGACGGTTTCGGCCGCTCCGACTATCGCCGCCGTCTGCGTACCCACTTCGAGGTCGACCGCCACTTCGTCGCCGTATCCGCGTTGAAGGCGCTCGCCGAGGAGAACAAGGTGCCCTCGCGAACCGTCGCCGATGCCCTGCGCAAGTACGGCATCGATCCCGACAAGGCCAACCCTGCAACCGCATAGCGCAATGCGTGGCAAACGGCGCGACCAAGTCCGAGCGCGAACCACGTAAAGCAAGAGACCAAGAAACGAACGCCCGTCCCGAGGAATTCCAGAAATGCCCATCCAAGACGTGAAAGTCCCCGACATCGGCGATTTCAAGGACATCCCTGTAATCGAAATTCTGGTCAAGCCCGGAGACACCGTGAAGCCTGAGGATGCGCTCATCACGCTGGAGAGCGACAAGGCGACGATGGACGTACCCGCGCCGCTGGCAGGCAAGGTCACCGAAGTCCTCGTCAAGATCGGTGACAAGGTCTCCGAGGGCACACCGATCATCAAGCTTGAGGCAGCAGCGACCGGCGCATCACCGGCTCCTGCGGCCGCATCAGGCCCCAGCTACGAGCCCGCCACGGCGGCACCCGCCCCTGCATCTGCGCCCGCATCGGCTCCCACACTGCCACCGCAGCCAACGACACTGTCCGATAAGGAACTCGCCAGCGGCCCGGGCGATGCCATTGACGTGGCGCCGTCCGGCGGACGTGCAATTCCCGCACCCATCGACTTCGGCGACGTCTATGCCAGTCCCTCGGTGCGCCGGCTCGCGCGCGAGCTGGACATCGACCTGAAGAAGGTCCCCGGCACAGGAGAGAAAGGTCGCGTCACCAAGGAGGACGTGAAGCGCGCCGTTGCCGGCAAGGCGGCGACAGCCGCACCCGCGGGCGGTTTCGGCATCCCTGAGATTCCGCCGCAGGACTTCTCGAAGTTCGGACCGGTCGAGGAGAAACCGCTGTCACGCCTGAAGAAGCTGTCAGGCCCGCATCTACACCGTGCATGGCTCAACATCCCGCACGTCACCCACACCGACGAAGCCGATATCACCGAGCTTGAGGACTATCGCAAGAGCCTCGACAAGGCCGCCAAGGAAAAGGGCTACCGCGTCACACTGCTGGCTTTCCTGCTGAAGGCGTCGGTCGCCTGCCTCAAGGAATATCCCGAGTTCAACGCATCGCTGAACCCGGCGAAAGACGCACTGATCTACAAGAAGTATTACAACATCGGCGTCGCCGTCGACACGCCTGACGGGCTCGTCGTTCCCGTCATCAAGGATGTCAACGCCAAGGGCATCATCGAGCTGTCGAAAGAGCTTGGCGAGGTGTCGCAGAAGATGCGCGACGGCAAGATCACACCCGCCGACATCTCCGGCGGTACGTTCTCGATCTCCTCGCTGGGCGGCATCGGCGGCACCGCCTTTACGCCGGTCGTCAATGCGCCCGAAGTGGCGATACTCGGCGTGGTGCGCGCGCAGTTGAAGCCACAATGGAACGGCAAGGAATTCCTGCCGCGCCTGATGCTGCCGCTGTGCGTCTCCTACGACCACCGCGTCATCGACGGCGCGCTTGCCGCCCGCTTCACACGCCGCCTTGCCGAGTTCCTCGGCGACGTGCGCCAGCTTGTGTTGTGACGCGGGAGGATTGAATCATGACCATCAAGGAAATCCGCGTTCCCGACATTGGAGATTTCAAGGACATCCCCGTCATCGAGATCCTGGTGAAGGTCGGCGATACGGTAAAACCGGAAGATCCACTCATCACGCTGGAGAGCGACAAGGCGACGATGGACGTGCCGAGCCCGGAGGCGGGCAAGGTTGCCGAAATCAAGGTGGCGATCGGCGACAAGGTCTCGGAAGGCACGCTGATCGTGACGCTCGAAGCAGCGGCTGGCGCCAGTCCTTCTGCACCCGCCCCCGCAGCAACTGCGCCTGCCGCGGCCACGCCTGCCACCGCAGCGCCGGCAGCGCCTGCACCACAGGCCGCCTACCATTCCGGCAGCGCCGATATCACTTGCCAGATGATGGTGCTGGGCGCCGGCCCCGGCGGTTATTCCGCCGCATTCCGGTCCGCCGATCTCGGGCTGACGACGGTACTCGTCGAACGCTGGAGCGTGCTCGGCGGTGTCTGCCTCAACGTCGGCTGCATTCCCTCGAAGGCGCTGCTTCACACCGCCGCGATCATGGACGAGGTCAAGGCGTTTGCCGCGCACGGTATCACCTATGCCGCCCCCTCCATCGATCTCGACCAGTTGCGCCGGCACAAGGAAAAGGTCGTGGCCAAGCTCACCACGGGCCTCACCGGCATGGCGAAAATGCGCAAGGTCACAGTCGTCACCGGCACCGGCGCATTCCTCGATCCCCATCATATCGAGGTCACGCTATCGGACGGTTCGGGCAAGAAGATCGTCAAGTTCGACTACGCCATCATCGCCGCCGGTTCCGAAGCCGTGAAACTGTCGTTCATCCCCGAGGATCCGCGTATCGTCGATTCCACCGGCGCGCTTGAGCTGCGCCAGATCCCCAAAAAGATTCTCGTCATCGGTGGTGGCATCATCGGCCTGGAGATGGCCACCGTCTATTCCACGCTTGGGAGCCGCGTCGATGTGGTGGAAATGCTTGACGGCCTGATGCCCGGCGCCGACCGTGACCTCGTCAAGGTCTGGGAGAAGGTCAACGCACCGCGCTTCGACAACGTTATGCTGAAGACTAAGACGGTGGCGGTGGATGCCAAGGCTGACGGCATCCATGTCACCTTCGAGGGCGCGAAGGCACCGCCAGGGCCGCAAGTCTACGACATGGTTCTGGTCGCCGTCGGCCGCTCCGCGAACGGCAAGCTGATCAGCGCCGACAAGGCGGGCGTCGCCGTCAGCGAACGCGGCTTCATCGAGGTCGACAAGCAGCAGCGCACCAACGTACCCCACATCTTCGCCATCGGCGACGTCGTCGGTCAGCCGATGCTTGCGCACAAGGCCGTACACGAGGGCCATGTCGCCGCCGAAGCCGCCAGCGGCGAGAAGAGCTATTTCGACGCCCGTCAGATCCCCTCGGTGGCCTACACCGATCCCGAGATCGCCTGGGCCGGGATCACCGAGACCGAGGCTAAGGCAAAAGGCATCAAGATCGATAAGGCGGTCTTCCCCTGGGCCGCGTCGGGCCGCGCCATCGCCAACGGCCGCGACGAAGGCTTCACCAAGCTCATCTTCGACGCCGAAACACATCGCTGCATCGGCGGCGGCATCGTCGGCACGCACGCGGGCGACCTCATTGGCGAAGTCTGCCTCGCCATCGAGATGGGTGCCGACGCAGTCGACATCGGTAAGACCATCCATCCACACCCGACGCTCGGAGAATCGATCGGCATGGCCGCCGAAGTCGCCCACGGAACCTGCACCGACCTGCCGCCGCCACGAAAACGATAAGACGCCGGCGCCCACCACCTGCCGTCGCACGTGGGAGAGGCGTCAGGACCGGGATCGATATCTGAAAGCTGCCCTCGAACATCGCGCCCACCATCGCGGTGCACAGGAAAGGTACGAGCATGGAAGAGAAGCTGCGCCAATCTGCGCTCGAATATCACCGCTTTCCGACGCCGGGAAAAATCTCAGTCATGCCCACCAAGGGGCTCACCAACCAGATCGACCTGTCGCTTGCGTATTCGCCTGGCGTTGCCTACGCCTGCACCGCCATCAAGGACGACCCGGCGGAAGCGGCGACCCTGACCGCGCGCTCCAATCTGGTCGGCGTCATCACCAACGGCACCGCGGTTCTGGGTCTGGGCAACATCGGGCCCCTCGCCGGCAAGCCGGTCATGGAAGGCAAGGGCTGCCTGTTCAAGAAATTTGCAGGCATCGACGTGTTCGACATCGAAGTCGCCGAAACCGATCCTGACAAGCTCGTCGAGATCGTCGCCGCACTTGAGCCGACGTTCGGCGGCATCAACCTGGAAGACATCAAGGCGCCCGAATGCTTCATCGTCGAGAAGAAGCTGCGCGACCGCATGAACATCCCCGTCTTCCATGACGATCAACACGGCACCGCCATCATCGTCGCCGCCGCCATCCGCAACGCACTCTCTCTCGTCGGCAAGGACATCGGCAAGGTGAAGCTTGCCGGTTCGGGTGCAGGCGCTGCCGCGCTTGCCTGCCTCGATCTGCTCGTCTCGCTCGGTCTCAAGCGCGAGAACATCACCATCTCCGACATTGCCGGCGTCGTCTACGAGGGCCGCACCGAGCTGATGGACGAGTACAAGGCCCGCTTCGCGCAAAGAACCGACAAGCGGACGCTCGCCGAAATCCTTCAGGGTGCCGACATCTTCCTCGGCCTGTCTGCCGGGGGCATCCTGAAGCCCGCCATGCTGAAAAGCATGGCTGACAAGCCGATCGTCATGGCGCTCGCCAATCCCGAGCCCGAGATCCGCCCCGAGGTTGCGCGCGGCGTACGTCCCGATGCGCTCATCTGCACTGGCCGCTCCGACTATCCCAATCAGGTCAACAACGTCCTGTGCTTCCCCTTCATCTTCCGCGGCGCATTGGATGTCGGCGCCACCGGGATCACCGAAGAGATGAAAGTCGCCGCGGTGAACGCCATTGCCGAGCTGGCGCGTGCCGAAACCTCCGACGTGGTTGCCTCGGCCTATGGCGCGGAGCAGAAGACCTTCGGCCCCGACTACCTGATCCCGACGCCCTTCGATCCGCGCCTGATCGAGCGCATTGCACCGGCGGTGGCCAAGGCCGCGATGGACTCCGGCGTCGCAACGCGACCTATCGACAATATTGAAGCCTACCGCGATCGGCTCGCCCGCTTCGTCTACCGTTCGGGGCCCGTCATGAAGCCTGTGCTCGACGCCGCCAAGCGCAACCTGAAACGCATCGTCCTTGCCGAAGGTGAGGATGAGCGCGTCCTGCGCGCGGCTCAGACGCTGGTCGACGAGAAGATCGCCTTTCCCGTCCTTGTCGGCCGCGATCACGTCATCAATCAGCGCATCAAGCAGCTTGGATTGCGGCTCGAATCAGGTCGCACGATCGAGATCATTCACGGACAGGCGAGCCACCAGCAGCAGGACGTGGAGCGCGAGTACTTCGAACTGATGAAGCGGTCCGGCGTCACAACGGCCATGGCGCGAGAGAAGATGCGCTCCCGCCCGACGCTGATCGCCGCCATGTACCTGCGCCGCGGCTATGTTGATGCCATGCTGTGCGGCATGCGCGGCACCTACGAGGAACACCTGCGTTACATCCGCGAAGTCATCCCGCATCGCGCCGGCGTCACGACGCTCGCCGCCATGAACCTGCTGATGCTCACCGAGCGCCAGCTTTTCATCTGCGACACCTACGTCAACGTTGATCCCAGCGCCGAGCAGATTGCCGAAATGACGCTGCTCGCCGCCGAAGAGCTGCGCCGCTTCGGCATTACGCCACGCGTCGCCCTGTTGTCGCACTCGAGCTTCGGCAGCTCATCCGCACCCGAGGCCTTGAAGATGCGCAAGGCGGCGGCCATACTTACCGATGCCGCCCCAGATCTCGAAATCGAAGGCGAGATGCGCGGTGACGCCGCCCTGATGCCGCAGATGCTGCATGGTTTGATGCCCGAGGCACGGTTGACGCATGGTGCAAACCTGCTCGTCATGCCATCGGTCGATGCCGCCAACATCGCCTACAATCTTTTGAAGGTAACGTCGTCGAACAACATCACAGTCGGCCCGATCCTCATCGGCACGGCAAAGCCCGCGCACATCTTGGAGCCAACAGCATCGACGCGCCGCATCGTCAATATGGCAGCACTTGCTGCCGTCGATGCCGCAAAGCCTGATATGCCTGCGCCCGAACTGCATGAAAGCATCAGCGGCTGAGGCGGCTCCAGCCGGCAAGCCGCCTTAATGCTTCCGCCATGTCCGCGCTCGAGCCGGAATAGGAAATTCGGATGAAACGCCGACCACGCCGGGGATCGAAATCGATGCCCGGTGTTACGGCAACACCTGTTTCTTCGAGCATTTCGTTGGCGAACGCGAGACTGTCGTCGGTGAGATGGCCGACATCGCAATAAAGATAGAAGGCGCCATCAGCGGGGACGATGTTGCCGAGCCCAACCTTCGGCAGCCCGTCGAGCAGCAACGCACGGTTTCGTGCATAGACCGCGACGTTGGCCTGCAGTTCCTCACACGCATCGAATGCCGCCAACGCTGCAACCTGCGAAACAGCAGGCGGCGCGATATAGAGGTTCTGCGCCAACCGCTCGACCGCACGCACCAGCCGCTCTGGAACGATCATCCAGCCGACGCGCCAGCCAGTCATCGAGAAGTACTTCGAGAAGCTGTTTATGACGATCGCCTCATCGGAGTACTTAAGCGCCGTCTCGGCCGCAGCCGTGTAGGTGAGACCATGATAGATCTCGTCGGAGATGAACCAGATGCCGCGCCGCTCGCAAAGACTGCATATGTCGGCGAGCCGCTCCGGCTCCAGCATGGTGCCCGTCGGATTGGCCGGACTGGCGATCAGCACACCGTCGAGCCCGTCCGCGGAATCGGCGAGCGCGGCAATGGATTGCACTGGTGGCATCCAACGCGTTTGCGCATTCGTCTCGAGTGCGACCGGCACTTGGCCCAGTGCTGAGAGAATGTGCCTGTAGCAGGGATAGCCTGGTTCGGGCAGGGCGACACGGGCGCCGGCATCGAACAGCACCAGAAAGGCGAGAACGAAGCCGGCCGACGAGCCGGTCGTCACCACGACGCGCTCCGGCGCGATCTCCACACCATAGGTTTCGCGGTAATGCAGAGCGATCCGCTCTTTAAGCGGTCGCGTTCCCATGGCCAGCGTATAGCCCAGCGCGCCGGCGTCGATGGCGCGCTTTGCCGCCTCACGTGCCAGCGAAGGCGCGGGGCTCGCCGGCTGACCTACCTCCATATGGATGACCCGATGCCCGGCTGCTTCGCGCGCCGCCGCCCGGTTCATCACATCCATGACGATGAAGCTGTCGATAGCGCTGCGATGAGATGCCGCGCGCGCCAGCGCGCTCTCACCGTCAGACGTTCGTGTCTGCTTCACCCTATCTGATGCCATTCTCGATCTGCTCCGTTCTCTGCCACCCCGACCACGGGGGCAATCTCACGCAAACGCGGTCCAGTACCTTGTTTCGAGCATGTTTTTCATGCTGAACCGCTGCACACTTCAGATAAACCTGCTCTAGGATCAAATCTGCTTGAAGCATCGCGCGCGAGATCGGAAAAACGATCCTCCGATAGACAGTCGTGCCGCCACCGCCATGCTCCCGCCCCAATGTCGCCAAAGGTGAATGAGGGGCTTTGCAACGGGAATGGTGGCCGCTGGAACCATTGCAATTGGCCAGGATACGACCACGAGCCGGAACTTTGCCGTTATACGGGTCACTGGCCACATCGGCCAGTACAGACGATGCACGAGAAGAGGGGCTCCCTGAGCAATCAAAGGCTTAGCTGCGCAAGATTCTCCGCAAACTTGGCAACCCGCCCGCGAAGTCGGGTCGCGAGTTCTGCCGTTGTCTCCCGCCTCCCGCAAATCCTCCCATGCGAGGGACGCGGGGGCAGGCTGTTTGACCCCGGTCCCTGTGCTCACTAGGCTCGCTGACTAGTCGAGCATCTCTCGTATCGCTGAAACCAGAAGGAAAGAGGCCGCAGCATTACGATGTCGCGACATATTTCGAAATTAGTGCGAACGCTGCGGACCGCGGTCGCATGCATCTGCATTTCTGCCGTCACCCTGACGAGCGTCGTTCCACCAACGCCCGCTCATGCACAAGGCTTGCCTCTCATTCGCGATACCGAAATCGAGAAGCTCCTCAATGATTACGCTTCGCCCGTGTTTCGGGCCGCTGGCCTGGGCACCGGTCGCGTGGCAGTGCGGATCGTTCGCAACAATTCGTTCAACGCCTTTGTCGTCGACGGCCGAAACGTCTTCGTCAACACCGGCGCACTGATGCAGTCGGAGACACCCAACCAGCTGATTGGCGTGATCGCGCACGAGGCGGGACATATCGCCGGCGGCCACATGGCAGCTTTGCGTTCGCGCATCGCGCGGGATCAGACCAAGATCCTCATTGCGCAGGTCCTGGGCATCCTTCTCATCGGCGGCGCCGCCGCCACAGGCGGCGACACGGGGCGCGATCTCGGCGGTGCTGGACAGGCCGTCATGCAGGGCGGCTCGGAAATTGTCATGCGATCGCTTCTCGCCGAGCGGCGCTCGCAGGAATCGGCCGCCGACCAGGCCGGTCTCAATTTTCTCAAAGCCACACAACAATCCGGTGCCGGAATGCTGGAAACCTTCGAGCGCTTCCAGCAGCAGGAGTATATCTCCGACGCGCACAAGGACGCCTTTGTGCGCAGCCACCCCGTCGCCAGCGATCGTCTGGCGCGCCTACGTCAGCTGGTCGAGTCCAGCCCCTACTATAACAAGAAGGATTCGCCTGAGCTGAAGTTCCGTCACGAACTGATGCGCGCCAAGCTCTCCGGTTACCTGGAGAACCCGCGTACGGTGTTCAATCGCTACCCTGAGCGCGACAACTCTATGCAGGCACGCTACGCGCGCGCCATCGCGCGCTATTTCATGGGCGGGCGCAGCGCGGTTCAGGATTCCGTAGCGGAGATCGAGAGGCTCATCCGGGAAAAGCCCGACTACCCCTATTTCTGGGAACTCAAGGGCGATCTGCTGATGCGCGCCGGCAAGGCAGCCCAAGCGATACCTGCCCTGCGTCAGGCGCTGAAGCTTGAATCAGATGCCCCTTTGATCCAGGTCCAACTCGCCACAGCGCTCCAGCAAGCGGGCGGTAACAATGGCGTGGCCGAATCCGTAACACTCCTGCGGCAGGCCGTGATCCGCGATATCAACCCAACTGCCCATCGCATGCTGGCTTCCGCCTACTACAAGCAGGGCAAGCTGCCACTGGCCGACGCCGAGACAGCTCAGGCTTACTTCCTGGAAGGCGATGTCAAACAGGCCCAGATCTTTGCCAAACGCGCCCAGAGCAGGCTCAACAAGGGATCGCCCGAATGGTTGCGCAATGACGATATCATCAATTACAAGCCACAGACTTGAAAGCCCTGATAGCGTCCGCCCGACCGCTCGTTTTCCACTGCACCCATTATCATCCTGCGGCCAGCCGCCGCATCAACAAAAGAGACGCCAATGAACCAGATGACCTTGAGCAAAACATCAGGATCGCACCCGTTTTTAAAGCGGGTATGGCGCTCGCAATCGCGAATAGCGGTCTCGGGAGCCGCTATGGCATTGGCCTTTGCTTTTTCCGCTCCTGCACTCGTCGCTCAGGAAGCCAGCAGCAAACCCGAAGCATCCACGGCCAAGTCTTCTTTCTCTGACGAGCAGAAGGGCGAGATCCAGGCGATCGTCAAAGATTATCTGCTGAAAAACCCCGAGATCTTCCTCGAGATCCAGTCCGCACTCGAGGCCAAGATGGAGCAGATCCAGGCCGAGCGTCTGAAGGTTGCGCTTGCCGCCCACGCCGATGCACTGTTCCGCGATCCCGACGCGCCCGTCGCCGGCAATCCGAAGGGCGATATCACCGTGGTCGAGTTCTTCGATTACAATTGCGGCTATTGCAAGCGCGGCTTCCCCGATGTGGCGAAGCTGATCCAGTCTGACCCCAAGGTCCGCGTCGTATTCCGCGAGCTTCCGATTCTCTCGAAGGGTTCGGAGGAAGCGTCACGTGTCGCCATCGCCGCGAACATGCAGGGCAAGTACTGGGAGTTCCACAAGCTCATGTTCGAGTTCAAGGGCCAGGCTAACGAGGCCAGCGCCCTGAAGATCGCCGAGAAAGCCGGACTGGACATGGCGCGCCTCAAGGCCGACCTGAAGTCCGAGAAGGTATCTGACGAAATCAAGAAGGTTCGTGAGTTGGCTCAGAACCTCAACATCAATGGAACACCCCACTTCATCGTCGGCAACCGTTCCATCCCCGGCGCGCCTCAGGATCTGTTCGAGCAGCTCAAGAGCGACGTTGAGGCCATCCGCAAGGAGGGCTGCACCAGTTGCTAATGGTCCGATCCTCCGACCAATTTGGGTCCAATACGCCTCGGCTGGCGGCTGGTTAAGATGTAGCCGCAAGCACCCATTCCGGTCTTAGCGGCGGTGGCCATGTTTCGTGGCCGCCGCCGCTTTTTGGCAAAGCGCGGGCCATGCCGCCGCCCCCTAGCCCTGGAGCCTTTGGAATCAAACACTTCGCCTCGGCCACGATCTCAACAGGCTTGTAGCGGCCACCCTTTCGCCCCCAGCGGAAAACTGATAAACGGGCGGGTGATTTTTTGTCGTCGGGACGTTCCGGCCGCTAGGCTGGCTGCTGTTCCACGTGTGGATTCTCTTCGAGCTGTCGCCCCTCATGGCCAAGCCCATTTACGTCCTCAACGGCCCCAACCTGAACCTGCTTGGCGTGCGCGAACCGCACGTCTACGGATACGAGACACTGGCCGATGTTCGCCGCCGCGCCGAGATGGCGGCTGCCGCGCATGGCCTGACGCTCGAGTTCCGCCAATCCAACCACGAAGGCCAGTTGATCGATTGGGTGCAAGAGGCCCGTGAAAAAGGCGCCGGCCTCATCGTCAACGCAGGCGGCCTCAGCCATACGTCGATTGCGCTCCTCGACGCCCTCCAAGCCGCCGAGCTTCCCGTCGTCGAGGTGCATCTTTCCAACATTTTCCGCCGCGAGGCGTACCGCACGCACTCCTATGTTTCTCTGGCGGCAAAAGGCGTCATCTGCGGCCTGGGAGCCAAGGGATATGAGCTTGCCGTCGACGCCATGGCCAACCTACTCGCGGACACGACCGCAAAGACATCATGACGAAGCGCCGCAAAAAGGGCGTGGACAAGAAGGAACCGACCGGCATGACCGCCAAGACATCGGAATCTAAGGGCAGCGCCGAACGCGAGTTGATCCGCGAGCTCGCCGAGCTCTTGAACGAGACTGGCCTTTCGGAAATCGAGATTGAGAAGAGCGGGCTTAGGATCCGGGTCGCACGTCAGCTCACGGTTTCCGCCATGGCCATGCCTGCCGCCGCACCCGCGGTTGCCGCTGCAGCAGCCCCTGCCGCCGCGGCACCTGCTGCCAGCGATGCGGCGACCGATTTCTCCAAGCATCCCGGCGCCGTCAAATCACCGATGGTCGGCACTGCCTATCGGGCGCCCGAACCGGGCGCCGCCTCGTTCATCGAGATCGGCAAGCGCGTTGACGCGGGAGACACTCTGCTCATCATCGAGGCAATGAAGACGATGAATCAGATCCCATCCCCGAAAGCCGGCACGGTCTCCGCAATCCTGTTTGAAAATGGTCAGCCGGTCGAATTCGGCGAGCCGCTCGTCATCATCGACTAACGAGGGGAGAGGCAACGGCCGCGGCAGAGCGATTGGCGGACCGGACGCCCGAACCATCGGCGGCGAGCCCAAATCCCTGGTTCTTATCCCAACTCCCTGGGGCAAAGCATGTTCGACAAGGTCCTGATCGCCAATCGCGGAGAAATCGCGCTGCGCATCCAGCGCGCCTGCAAGGAACTCGGCATCTCCACTGTCGCCGTGCATTCGACCGCCGACGCCGACGCCATGCATGTGCGCCTCGCCGACGAAAGCGTGTGCATCGGCCCGCCACCCGCTTCTGAAAGCTATCTCAACATTCCCCAGCTGCTTGCCGCGTGCGAGATCACGGGCGCTGACGCCGTGCATCCCGGCTATGGCTTCTTGTCGGAAAACGCGCGCTTTGCCGAGATCCTGGAGGAGCACAACATCACATTCATTGGCCCGACCTCGGAGCATATCCGCACCATGGGCGACAAGATTCAGGCCAAGGAGACCGCAAAGTCGCTTGGCATTCCCGTGGTGCCAGGCTCCGCAGGCGGCGTGAAGAACGAAGCCGAGGCCATGAAGGTGGCCAAGGAAATGGGCTTCCCGGTTCTCGTCAAGGCAGCGGCCGGCGGCGGCGGGCGTGGCATGAAAGTCGCCCACCGGCCCGAGGATCTCGCCAATGCGCTCTCCACTGCGCGTGCGGAGGCCAAGGCCGCATTCGGTGACGATGCCGTCTACATCGAGAAGTATCTGACCAAGCCGCGCCACATCGAGATTCAGGTGTTCGGCGACGGCTATGGCAATGCCGTGCATTTGGGCGAGCGCGACTGCTCACTGCAACGCCGCCACCAGAAGGTCTGGGAGGAGGCGCCCTCCCCCGCACTCAATGCGGAAGCGCGCACACGGATCGGCGAGATCGTTGCTGACGCCATGCGCAAGCTCAAATACCGTGGCGCAGGCACCATCGAATTCCTGTTCGAGGACGGCGAATTCTACTTCATCGAGATGAACACGCGCCTGCAGGTCGAGCACCCGGTCACGGAGATGATCACCGGTATCGACCTCGTGCTCGAGCAACTGCGCGTCGCCTCCGGTGCTCAGCTGACGCTGAAGCAATCCGACATCACATTCTCCGGCCACGCCATCGAATGCCGCATCAACGCGGAGAATGCGCGCACCTTCCGACCGTCTCCCGGCCGCATTACCTACTGGCACCCGCCCGGCGGGCTCGGCGTGCGCGTCGATTCCGGCGTCTACCAGGGCTACACCATACCGCCCTACTACGACAGCCTGATCGGCAAACTGATTGTTCACGGCAAGACGCGCAATGAGTGCCTCATGCGCCTGAAGCGCGCGCTCGGCGAATTCGTCATCGACGGGATCGAAACCACAATCCCCCTGTTCAACGAGCTGATCCGCCAGCCGGACATCGCCAACGGTCTCTACGATATCCATTGGCTTGAGAAGTTCCTCGGCAAATCGGCGTGAGCCGAAGGCCACAGCCCGCCCACGAACGTGACGCAACCGGTAACCCGACGGCTTCCCTCCTAGCTCCAAGCACCCTAAAGTCGGGCTCAGGAGATGCGCCAACCTGCAGCGGGTGGAGGAGGCTTTTCATCCCGTTCCCCGGTCCCGCAACCGATGCCAATGGCGCGAAAGCGAGGAGACCAAGGCGCCGATGACGTCGCGGGACGACTTCATTGTCGAGATTACGCCTCAGGTGCTGCTGAAAGCCTATAGCTGCGGCATCTTCCCAATGGCGGAAAGCGCGGACGATCCGGCCCTCTACTGGATCGAGCCGCAACATCGCGGCATTCTCCCCCTTGATCGGGTGCACGTCCCGCGCCGCCTCGCCCGCACCGTGCGAACAACGCGTTTCAACGTCCGTATCGACACTGATTTCGAAGGGACGATCAGCGGCTGCGCCGCGGCGCGCCCCGGCCGCCGCTCCACCTGGATCAACGCTCGCATCCGCTCGCTTTATCACGAGCTGTTCGCGCTCGGACACTGCCATACGGTCGAGGTGTGGGACGATGCTCGGCTCGTCGGTGGGCTATATGGCGTGGCATTGGGTGGCGCCTTCTTCGGCGAAAGCATGTTCTCTTACGAGCGCGATGCATCGAAGATCGCACTGGTGCACCTAGTCGCTCGCCTCGTTGCCGGCGGCTTCACATTGCTCGACACGCAGTTCGTCACCGATCACCTGCGCCAGTTCGGAACAATCGAGGTCGATCGCGACCGGTTTCAGGGAATGCTCGACGCGGCCTTGAAAGTCAGAGGCAACTTCAACCGCCTGCCCTCTCCTGCGACACCGCAGGAGATCCTTGCAGTCCTCGATCCGATCGCCGATCGCGACTGAACGGCGGCTCGCCACCCGCAGCCGCAAGAGGCCATCCCCTTAGAGCCTGATCGGCTGAGATGGAAGCGTGACTGCTTCCGTCGAAGCCGTGATTGAGGCTCACAAACAAAGGGATAGAGCAAGCCAAAACGGCCAGACGTGATTCAATCAACGCCTGACCTGCTCAATAATTCCGAAGCAAGCGCAAAGGCGGTGCATTCCCGGCACTGAGCCAGCGTGCATATGCGTCTGTTTCCCACGGAACTGCCTGAACCTTCCCGTGCCACCATTGTCGCGACATCGGCACCCTGATCCCTGCCGCTCACCGTCGCCACGCATGCGCGTGTGACATTCCCGTAGCACTGGAAATCCGAAAGGAAACAAGTTGATCAAGAAGACCATTGCCCTTGCAGCCGTTGCCGCATCGCTGGTCGCGGTTGCTCCAATCGGCGAAGCGGAGGCAGGCAAAGTCCGCTTCGGTCACCACCATTTCGGCCACCACAAGTTCCATCACAATCACCATTGGCGGCCGCATTACTTCTACATCGGCCCGGGCTGCGGCTACTTCTACAAGAAGTGGAAGTGGACCGGCTCTCACTACTGGAAGCACAAGTACTACGCCTGCATCCTCTGAAACACATCCGCACTGTCGAATGCGGATATCCGACTGTGACTTGGGCCCCTTGGCATGTCGCCTTGGGGCTCTTTTCGTCGTTGCCCCGCGCCATGCGCTGCGACAATCGAACGAATGATGTTCAGCACGCGACACATTTTGTTGCCGAATGTTTCGCCCGCCATTGAAACACAAGCATTTTTTCCAGCTTTCCGGCTGCCGCACGCGCCCTGCGTCACTGCAGCCGTTGCGCCTCTCCTCGACATGCATAGGGTGCGCACGCCTGGGGTATGACGACTACAGAAAATGTAGGTGGCACAGGGAATAAAAAGAGAAGAGTGAGTTTACGTATGAATAAGATCAACAAGGCGGGAGCGCTCGCCTTGGCAGTGCTTGTCGCGTTCGGCGCGGGAGTTTCTGCCCCCATCGACGACGCACAGGCACGCGGTTACACCAAGACCCACGCCAAAAAACATTCGGGACACACCAGCCGCCGCGGCCATCGCACAGCCAAGCGGAGCAATGCCGCGTCGAAGTCGCGACACGCACGCCGGTCTGCCTCCAAGTCTACATCGAGATCGCGGCACGCACGCCGTGGCTCGCGCACGCATTCGCGCGCAGCCGCATTTCGTCATCAACGCATGAGCCTTGGCGCAATGGCGACGACGCACACGCGGAGCGCACATGCGCCTTCGCGCGGCGGCGGCAGCGTGAGTTGGAGCGCCAGCAGCGGTTGCCTCAACGCCACCTTGCGCGGCGTCGTCCATCAGGTCGCCGCACAGTTCGGCAGCCTGCGCGTCAACTCAACATGCCGCAGCAGGTCGCGCAACCGCCGTGCCGGCGGTGCCGGGCGCTCGCATCACCTCAGCGGCAATGCGGTCGACTTCCGCGTCTTCGGCAACGTCCGTGCCGTCGCGGCCTACCTGCGCTCTCACGGCAGCGTCGGCGGTTACAAGCATTATGGCGGCGGCCTCTTCCACATCGATACCGGGCCGCGACGCTCCTGGTAAGCGCGAATGCCGGGAAAGCAGCCACTTCTGAATTGAATCCACCGATCAGGCTCTGGCAAGCCGCCGGCACTGGTCATCGCCACGATGACCAGTGCCGGCGGTTTGTTTCGTTCTGTCTCATGGGGAACAGCGCGGCGCGCACGCGTGAGCCATTCTCACGACATCGAGAGGGACTTGCCCCCGGGTCCTTCCCGACAGGTGAAACGGAAACGAAAGGAGCGCTTTTTCTGACCTTTGGACTTCCTCCCTGACGGCTCAGAGTTCCGGTCTCCCCGTCCTCCTTCACGCCCCCTACCGGAACCCGAGCCCACTGCCCCCGGCCTCGCCGGGGGCATTTTCGTGCACGCCCAATCAGATCGCGGAACGTGCTGGCGCACCAATGCCTGTGAGTGACGAGCGCCACTGTAACGCCAGCAATTCAATTAAACGCGCCCCATCAACCCATCGCATCCGACGCCTTGCGCCCGAGATGGCGGTGGGCGTCGTTCTTGAGCGACCACACCGCAAAGACGATCCAGCCGATATTGAAGACAGCGCCCACCAGCACCACCATTTCGCCAGAGATCGGCCCGACCGCCGCGCGCTGGAACAATTGCCCCAGACTTTCTATCGGCATCGGGTGGATGATGATCTTGCCATAGTACGAAACGGCCTGGATGCCGAGGATCCAGACGTAATTGCGCCGGAGCCTGCGTCCCACTGCTGTCGCCATGGAAATGTGATGGTGTGGCTTCACGTAGTCCTGCGCCAGCGTGTCGTGCCAGCCGTTGTGCATGTTCAGCCCATCGCCACGAAGCATCGGCGCGTAGAAATTCTTCTCCAACCACCGCGCCCGCGCGCGCCAGACATTGAAATAGCGATAGCGCCGGGCCTCGAATGCGAGAAATACAATGGCCAAGAGGCCGACCAGCAGCAAAGGCAACGGCGATGCTTCTCTGCTGGAAAATGTCACCGACAGCGCCAAGCCGAGTGACGCGACCGCCCAGTTCGTCGTCGCATCGAGCCGCGTGCGCCAGATGGTCGAGCGGTAGACCTCGCCGCGATAGAGATGCGCAATCGCACCAAGCTCCGCGGAGCTGTACGCGGGAGCGTTGGAATTTGCTACGCTCTGGAGGTGGTCGCCAGCACTGGCCACGGCTCCACTCCTACAGAATGACTATCGAGTAGCGCATGTTTAGCTGAAGTGCGCGGCGGTTTGCTAAGCATGCTCAAGACATAGAGCCCGATCGGCTGAGATGGAAGCGCAACTGCTTCCATTAAGGCCATGAATCAGTCTCTCAAACAAAAAAGATAGAGCAGGCCACAACGACCTGAGGTGCTTTAATCAAAACCGACCTGCTCTAGGCTGCGGCCGAGGCCCAAAATTGCCCCAAAGGCTACATGCGCCATCATAGCTCTCACCAATGCCGAAGGTCATAATAGATTGTTGTGCAGTGCAGAAATCATTGTCCGGGGCACCGTATCATCCCGCCACGAGAAGCCGCCATATGTCTGCGATCGTGAGCGCCGCACCGACCAGCATGAGTCCGGCGGCAATCACCGCGAGCCGCGCCGTCAGCTCCGAATAGGCGATGCGCGCCAGCCGTGGCGACCGTAACTCGTCCTTGAGCCAGAACAAGCCAAGGATAAGGGCGAGCAATATGGCACCGGCGATCAAGAAGCGCATACCGCAAACTTAGCAGGCTGTTGCAGTTCTCGCAGAGTTCACCATGTCCAGCCCCGATCACTCCCACTCGATGGTGCCGGGTGGCTTGGAGGTCACATCGTAGACGACGCGGTTGATGCCTTTGACCTCGTTGATGATGCGCGTCGCCGTTCGTGTCAGGAAGTCGTGGGAGAAGGCGAAACTGTCCGCTGTCATGCCGTCCGTCGAGGTCACGGCACGCAGCCCGCACACATGATCATAAGTGCGTGCGTCACCCATCACGCCGACCGTGCGCACCGGCAGGAGCACCGCGAACGCCTGCCAGATCTGGTCGTAGAGCCCCGCCCCGCGAATCTCTTCCAGATAGATGGAATCGGCCTGCCGAAGGATATCGAGCTTCTCCTGCGTGATGGCGCCGGGAATGCGGATGGCCAGACCTGGGCCCGGGAACGGATGGCGGCCGATGAAGTGCGCCGGCAGACCGAGTTCACACCCCAACTCCCGAACCTCGTCCTTGAACAGTTCCCGCAGCGGTTCGACGAGCTTCAGGTTCATGCGCTCAGGTAATCCGCCAACGTTGTGATGCGATTTGATGGTGACCGACGGTCCGCCCGTGAACGAAACGCTCTCGATGACATCGGGATAGAGCGTGCCCTGCGCCAGAAACTGCGCACCGCCGACTTTCTTCGCCTCTGCCTCGAAGACGTCGATGAAGAGCCCGCCGATGATCTTGCGCTTCCTCTCCGGATCATCGACGCCCTTGAGCGCGGTCAGGAACTGCTCGCGGGCATCGACGTGCACGAGCGCAATGTTGTAACTCTCGCGAAACAGCGAAACGACCTCTTCCGCCTCATTCTGTCGGAGCAGCCCGTGATCGACGAAGATGCAGGTCAGCTGTTCGCCGATCGCCTCATGAATGAGCACAGAGGCAACCGCGCTGTCCACGCCGCCCGAAAGCCCCGAAATGACACGGCCCGTGCCGACTTGCCTGCGAATCTTTTCAATTTCGCTGGAGCGGAAATGCGCCATCGACCAATCGCCGGCAAGCCCTGTGATGCGATGCACGAAGTTGGAGATAAGTCGCGCACCGTCGGGCGTATGCACCACCTCCGGGTGAAACTGCACGGCATAGAGCCTGCGAGTCTCGTCGGCGATGGCGGCAAAGGGGGCGCCGCGCGACACGCCGATCACCTCGAAGCCCTCCGGCAGCCGGGTGACGCGGTCGCCATGGCTCATCCACACCTGATGCTTCTCACCGGGTTTCCAGACGCCCTCGAACAGTGCAGATGGCTTGACCACCTCCAGCTCTGCGCGGCCGAACTCGCGATGATGCCCTGTCTCTACGCCGCCGCCCTGCTGTGCCACCATCGTCTGCTCGCCATAGCAGATACCAAGCACCGGCAACCCGCTTTCAAATACCCAGTCCGGCGCACGGGGTGTGCCCATCTCGGTCACGCTCGCCGGGCCGCCCGACAGAATGACGGCACGCGGCTTCAGCCGCTGTAGCGCATCCTCGGCGTTGTTGAACGGCACTATTTCCGAGTAGACACCCGCCTCGCGCACGCGCCGCGCGATGAGCTGCGTCACCTGGCTGCCGAAATCGATAATGAGAACGGTATCTGTCATGAGGTGTCCGGTTGCTTGTGCGGGCCACGTAAGATCGACCCGGCAGAAGGGGCAGGTCAGGGGGCAAACTCGACCCTGGTGAGGCCCAGAGAGACCACCCGCCGCCGGGAGCGTCAAGGCGCGGCGCCAAGTTGCGCACGGCGAAGCGGCGAGCCGTACCTCCGTGGCCTGCATCTATAGTTTAGAATTATTCTAAACAGTGTCCTATAACCGGAGCGATGATCCGGCCGGCGTTCGCGAACTCGTATCTGATGCGCACGAACCCGAGCCACCAGGCAAGGTGGCGCTCCCGTGACGCCGTTCGCTTCGATGCAGATATTCCAGTACCTTCTTTCGAGCATGTTTTTCACGCTGAACCGCTGCACACTTCAGCTAAACATGCTTTTGTTTCGAGCATGTTTTTCACGCTGAACCGCTGCACACTTCAGCTAAACATGCCCTAAGCAATGGCAGTATCTGTCAATGCGAAGACAGAGAAACGACAGCCTTGAGAACGTCAGGAATGGCGTCGTAAATCCAGAAATGTCCGCCGCCTTCGACCTGCGTCACCGTGCAGTCGGGTACGAGTTCGCCAAGTTTCAGAGATACGCCAAGCGGCACGATCGTGTCGGCGGTGCCCTGCCATAACCGTGCGGGCGCGGTGATCTGCCCATAGTCGACATGCCAGGGCTCGCTAAAAATCTCCAGATCGGCAATTGCGCCGAGAGTCCCGTGCCGGGTCGCCTCCAGCGTCATCGGAATCAGGCTTCGTGATACATCCTCGCGCGTGATGATCGCGCGATCCACCTCTGGCAGAAGGTGCCCGACCGTCGATACGAAAAAGCTCGGCGCAACCCGAAACGACCGCAACACGATCTCCGCGTTGGAGCGCAGGAACCAGTGATGACGCGGCAGGTCGAGAAAGAACCCACGCTGCATCGTCGACAGGTGGACAGGATCAGGCGCGGACCGCGATGCGACATCGGCGACCGGACCCAGCGGACTGACAAGTGCAAGCCCGGTGACACGCGAGCCAAGTCGCGCGGCCAGGGCCACCGCATAAGGCCCGCCCCCCGAGATGCCGAATAGCGAGAACCTGTCGAGTCCCAACGCATCGGGCAGTTCAGCGAACACATCCGTCCGGCTCTGCAAGCTTGCACCGTAATCGAGCGGGGTGAGCCCATAGCCCGGACGATCGAATGCGATGAGCCGTACGCCACATGCGTGGGCGGGCCCGTCGGCAGCGTCGAACATGAGCCGGCAGGCTGGCGCACCGTGCATGGCAAGCACTGGCAGACCATTGGGATCACCATACGTCGCAACACCCACCCGGCGACCGGAACGCAGTGTCACGACGCTGCTTTCCGCCTCTTTCCGCTCGACCTTCGCGTCCACCTGGTCAACCTCCGGATTGGTCCTGCGATGCACTCATGCCTTTTCGATCCGTTTCAGGATGGCGATAAAAAAACCGTCCGTCCCATGTAACCCCGGGCTGAGTTGCAGTGTCTCCTTGTGGCCATCCGCCGATGGCGGCGGAGTGCCGCCGAGCGCAGCGGCCCATGCCACATCGATTGGAACCAGTGCAAAATCGCGATGCCTGTCGAGGAACGCCGCGACGCGATCGATGTTCTCCTCCGGCAGCACCGAGCAGGTGACATAAACCAGACGGCCGCCCGGCTTCACGAACCTCGCGCCTTCCAAAAGTACCGCATCCTGGTCCGCAACCCGCTGCTCCAGCGCTTCCGGCTTCAAGCGCCACTTGGAGTCGGGGCGACGCCGCCATGTGCCCGAGCCCGTGCATGGCGCATCGATGAAGACGACGTCAAAACGCGCCCCCAACGTATCCAGCGCTTGCTGATCGCCGCCCTCCATCACCTGCACGTTGCGCACACCTGCCCGCGTCAGCCGTTCGAAGATCGGTCGCAGTTGTTTGCGGTCCTTGTCATAGGCATAGATCTGCCCCGTATTGTTCATGGCCGCTGCCAGTGCCAGCGTCTTGCCGCCTGCCCCCGCGCACAGATCGAGCACCTGCCGCCGCGGACCGACACCGGCCAGCGCAGCGGCAATCTGGCTGCCCTCGTCCTGGACTTCGAACCAGCCCTTGCCGTGTGCCGTCTCCGCCTCGACGTTGGGAGCGCGCGCCCCGCCAATGGGCGCGGCAATACGAATGCCATTCGGCGCAAGTGGCGTCGGCTGAGTGCCAAAACGCGATAGCGCCTTGAGGACCTTTTCGCGATCGGCCTTCAACGTATTGGCACGAAGGTCGATTGGCGCGCGCGCCGCCATCGCCTCGCCTTCCGCTGCGAGCCGCTCCGCGAACGCGCGTTCAAGCGATGGCACGAGCCACTCCGGCAGATCGGCGCGGACGTCCACAGGTGTGTCAGCGGGCAGTTCGCCCTCGAGGCGCTGGCGCTCCTGCCCAGTCAGGGGAGCAGGGGCGTGCGCTTCTCCTTGCGAGATAGCCGCCTCGATCTCGGCAGGCGTCATGGCGAAGGCGCGCACCGCGGCGGCCAACACCAGCGAACGCGGGCTGTCGGCTCCCATCTGCGCGCCCAGCGAACGACGGCGACGCAGCACATCGAAGACGAGCGTCCCAATTGCCGAGCGGTCTCCCGATCCGGCAAAGCGGTGTGAGCGACCCCAGTCGGCAAGTGCCACCGAGGCCGGCCGATGCTCGCGATCGATCGCCGCGATGACCTCCATCGCAGCGGCAAGTCGTGCACCCGGACGCATTCTGGTTTCCTGATCCTAAAGCATGTTTGGCTGAAGTGTGCAGCGGTTCAGCGTGAAAACATGCTCAAAACTAAGTGTTGGGTTGCGTGCGAAGCAGCGGAATTCCCACTCTTCACGCTAGGCAGCTCCCGATGTCATCACGCGGATGCCGATGTATGTCCATAGCGCAGAAAGAACGAGGAACCCCAGGACGTAGACCTGGAACCGGCGCATGACGATGTTGTGCGTCACATGGATGTAGGCGTGAAGCATTCTGAGGACAACGAAACCCCAGGACAGAGCGACGACAACGACATCGCTCACGCGTGTCGCCACCGCCAGCAGAACCGCCATGTAGAAGAGCACCGGTAATTCGAACTGGTTGCGAAAAGAGTTCGCGATCTGCTTGATCCGGTCCGGCCATGCGTCCGAACTCAACGCCACGTCTTTGATCTGCACCTCACCCCGCTGTGCCGAACGCGCGCGCTCGAGCCCAAGCCACAACAGAAGCGCCAGCGTCATTGCGACCTGCACGAGCACGGCGCCGATGAGCGCCTTGGTGAGCATCACGCGCCGCCGGGGTAGTTGGGACTTTCCCGTGTGATCGTCACGCCGTGTGCATGGCTCTCGCGCATTGCCGCGGGCGAGATCCGCACGAAGCGCGCCTTCGCCTGGAGCTCGGGAATGGTCGGCGCACCACAGTAGCCCATGCCTGCCCGCAGGCCGCCGACCAACTGGTGCAGGACTGCGTCAACCGGCCCCTTGTAGGGCACCTGGCCCTCGATGCCTTCGGGCACCAGCTTCAGCGTATCGCGCACCTCCGCCTGGAAGTAGCGGTCTGCCGAGCCGCGCGCCATTGCACCGACCGACCCCATACCGCGGTATGACTTGTAGGTTCTCCCCTGGTAGAGATACGTGTCGCCCGGCGCTTCGTCGGTGCCGGCAAGCAGTGAGCCGACCATGACCACGTCGGCGCCTGCCGCAATCGCCTTTGCGATGTCGCCGGAGAACTTGATGCCACCATCGGCGATGATTGGCACGCCGCGCTTGTGAGCCGCCTCCGCACAGTTCGAAATCGCGGTCAGCTGCGGGACGCCGACGCCTGCCACGATGCGCGTCGTGCAGATCGAGCCCGGACCGATGCCGACTTTGACGCAGTCCGCACCGGCATCGATGAGTGCCTCGGTCGCCTCGGCCGTTGCGACGTTGCCTGCGACAACCTGCACCAGGTTCGACAGCTTTTTGATGCGCGACACCGTCTCGAGCACGCGGCGCGAATGACCATGTGCCGTATCGACCACAATCAGGTCGCAGCCCGCCGCAACCAGCCGCTCCGTGCGCTCGTAGCCGTCACTGCCGACCGTTGTCGCGGCGGCCACGCGCAGGCGGCCCTGCTCGTCCTTGCACGCGTTGGGATGCTTCTGCGCTTTCTCAATGTCCTTGACCGTGATGAGCCCGACGCAATGATAATCGTCGTCCACAACGAGCAGCTTTTCGATGCGATGCTTGTGCAGGAGACGCCGCGCCTCGTCGCGATCGACCGTCCGCTTGACCGTGACGAGACCTTCCCGTGTCATCAGATCGGATACGGGCTGGCTGAGATTGGTGGCAAAACGTACATCGCGGTTGGTTAGAATGCCGACGAGACGGCCGGTCCTGTCGCCGTTTCGCTTCGCCTCCACGACCGGGATGCCTGAGATGGAATGCTTCGCCATCAGTTCGAGCGCCCTGGAGAGCGTCGCATCGGGCGAGATGGTCACGGGATCCAGGACGATGCCGGATTCGAATTTCTTGACCTGACGGACGTGCTCAGCCTGCTCCTCCGGGCTCAGGTTGCGGTGAATGACACCGATGCCACCTGACTGAGCAACCGCAATGGCGAGCCGTGCCTCGGTGACCGTATCCATCGCGGATGAGATGATCGGGATGTTGACCGAAATCGTCTTGGTGACGTTGGAGGCGACGTTGACTTCCCCTGGCATCACGTCCGACGCTCCCGGCACCAGAAGCACATCGTCGAATGTCAGCCCGATCCCGGAATCCCCCTCGATTTGGCGCAAAGCCATGCGGCATATCCTCCATGTATTCGGGGTTGGGCGACAGGACCGGTAACGGCCGTCGCGGGCCCCGGAAACCAATGTCGCATGGCGTATATCACCCGACTCGACGGGTGGGAAGTGAGGGCGGCCGAATGGCACAAGCTGAAGGCAACCCGGCGCCGCGCACCTCACCCTGCTTGGCGGGTGCCATTGGCAGAAATGCCCGTTGTCGTTTGCGGTCCCGCCCGGCAAACGATCAGACGGCGTTGCATCGTCGCATGAAGCTCACCTCCCAAGTGCCGCGCCCGAAACTATTGCTGCGCGACCTCGGTTATGATCTCGTTCAACAGGGCGTCAATCCTGGAAACGGCCTTGCGCGAGATCTTGGAGGGGCCCGGTACCGGGACGCGATAGCCCACATGAATGAGGCCCGGCTTCGCCGTCAGCTCGTAGACATAGATCACGTAAGGGCAGTTCACGATGTTCTGCGGATTGGCACTGATCGCCTCGTGAGTGAACTTCGCGGCGCAGAACTGCATGAACTCGGCATCCTTGTAGGGCGACTTTGCCCCAGCTTCCGTCACACTGCCGACCGCTTCGCTCGTCCGTTCGAGCATCTTGTTGAAATGGCCGACATAGTCGATGACGAATCCGCGGTTGATGATGGCGTTCTTGACGTCGTCCCTAACGTCCGAATAGCCGCCCGTTCGGGTCAGCTCCTTCAATCCGTCATCGGCGTTGGCCAACGGTGGCGAGACCACGATCAATAGTGCCGCCAGCAGGAGCGCCGACCGCAATACCGCTTTTCTCAAGATGCACATGACATATCTCCCGAATGAACTGTGGTTTCCGGCCGGGCCGAACCCACGCAGCAGGGAACACCTGGATTTTCACTCGCTGAAGTGCGATCAGCGGCACGTCCGTCGAGCCAATGCTAGAGCATGTCTTGCTGAAGCGTGCAGCGGCACAGCATGAAAAACATGCTCGAAACAAGATGCTGGATCACGTTCATGCTTCCGACAAACACCAACACGATCCAGCGAACGGTACGCGCCTGGCCTGCCGCGGCGTTGACCTCCGTCAAGCCAGCCTATTCCGTCGCAACGGAACCGGCAGCCAATTCGAGCCGACAAAGCGCCTTATTCGTTTTCCTCAGCCGCTCGCCCCTTGAAACCGGTCGCCAGAACGTAAAGCTCCGCTGAATCCGACCGGCTCGCCGGTGGCTTCACATGGCGAACGACCGAGAAGTTTCGCTTCAGCAGATCGAGCAGATCCCGCTCGGTGCCACCTTGGAAAACCTTGCACAGGAATGCCCCGCGCGGGGCGAGAACGTCGATGGCGAAGTGTGCGGCAGCTTCTGCCAGCGCCATGATCCTCAAGTGGTCGGTGCGGGTATGCCCGACGGTCGGCGCGGCCATGTCGGAAAGAACCAGGTCCGCCCCGCCGCCCCGCAACAGCGCCTTGAGCTTGTCGTCCGCTCCTTCCGTCATGAAATCGAGTTTCAGCAGCACAACGCCGGGAAGCGGCTCGACATCCAGATAATCGATGCCGATCACCTGGCCCTCACCGGTTACGGAGCGCACCCGCTCGGCAGCGATCTGGCTCCATCCCCCCGGTGCGGCGCCAAGGTCAACGACGCGCATGCCCGGCTTCAGGAGCCGGTACTTGTCGTCCATTTCCTTCAGCTTGTAGGCCGCTCTGGAGCGCATTCCCTCTGCCTTGGCAGCCTTGACGTAGGGATCGTTGAGCTGACGCTCTAGCCAGCGCGTAGAGGAGACCGAACGCTTGCGCGCCGTCTTCACGCGAACCCTGAGCTGCCTGCGGCCGCCGTCGGGACCGCCGGCACTTCCTGTTTTCGCCTTCTTTGTCATACCCGCTGCTTATCGCGTCCCGGTGGTGCTTCGCAACGCGCGCGGTGGCGCATGGTTTGCCGGCCTGCGTTCATATCCGCTTACCGCGACCGCGCCGACGGCGCCGGCGACGGCCCGACCGGATCGCGCGATCCTCACCCATCAGTTGCATGAGAATCCCTTCCCGCAGACCGCGGTCCGCCACCCTCAGGCGCGGGCTAGGCCACATGCGCATCAATGCCTCCAGAATGGCACAACCCGCAAGCACGAGATCGGCCCGGTCGCGCCCGATACAAGGCTCAGAAACCCGCTCAGAATAGCTGCGCCCGAGCAGATCGTAGACGACATCGCGCGCGGCCTGAGCCTCGAGCCAGCAGCCGTCGACCCGGTTGCGGTCATAGCGCGGCAGCCCGAGGTGGACACCCGCCACGGTCGTCACCGTGCCGGACGTGCCAAGCAGGTGCCGCGAGCCCTCTCCCATATGCCGGCTGAAACCATGCGCTGCCTCGAAGGGTGCCAGCATCTGCATGACGTGGTCGACCATCGCCTCGAAAATGTCCGCGGTGACAAAGCATCCACCGAACTTCTCCGCGAGGGTCACCACCCCGACAGGCAACGAGGTCCAGGCCATCATGGCGCTCTCCACCGCTGCGCGATGCAGCATGCCGCCGCGCGCGCCGTTCGGCATTCGCGTCAGGTCGAGCCACACGAGTTCGGACGAGCCGCCCCCAATGTCGAACACGAGCACATAGTCGACACCCGGATCGATCAGCGACGCACATCCCGATACCGCCAGCCGCGCCTCCCCCTCGCGGCTCAGGATCTCGATCTTCAGCCCGGTACTCTGCTTGACCCGCTCGAGAAAGTCCTGGCCATTGGCCGCGACACGGCAAGCCTCGGTCGCCACGAGCATGGAACGGCGCACGCCATGACGCTCCATCTTCTGGGCACATACGCGCAGCGCATCGATCGTTCGCCGCATCGCCGCTTCCGACAGTTGCCCTGTCTGACTGACCCCTTCACCAAGGCGAATGATGCGCGAAAAAGCGTCGATGACCTGGAAGCCACGCCGCGATGGCCGCGCCAGCAACAGCCGGCAATTGTTAGTGCCAAGATCAAGTGCGCCGTAGACCTCGCGCTCATCGGTTTGCGGCGTACGGCGCTCGCCGGCGCCTGGTCCGCCATGCGCGGACGATGGCCCGGGCCGGCTGCTCTCGGGGTGCCGCCGGCCGGATTCTGGACCGCGCGCGGAGCGGCCGCGGACCACATCGGGCACCGCGGCGCCGACTTGCTCGGCGCGCACGTCCGGCATCTGCTGCTGCGGTGAAGTGGTCTTGGAAATGCCGCCGACCGCAGCGGCGTCCAGCGGCGGCGGTGCATTCGGCGCTACTCGTTTCGACGGCTCGGACGCACCCGGTACGCCCTCGTCGTCCTGAAGACCCTCCACGGACCCCTTCCCAGCGCCTGGCTGCGCGCGATGATGAAGCATCGCCGCCTCTACAGGCGTCTCCTGGTTATGACTTGCTACCACTCTAGCAGGTCGGTGCGGGGGGTAAAGCTTCGAGGCAGCACAAGGGCTCACGGATGGTTGCGCATCTCTCGCCAAGCTCCCGTGCGGTCGGTTGGACGGCGCCCCGGCATATCGTGATAGACGTGTTCAGCCCGCAGCGTGTGCGAGTAGCCGGTAGTCGACTACTACCCGCGCCTCGCGTCCGGTCACATCGCAACACCATGGAAAACTTGGCAATGTCGCCCTCGTCGCCCGCCGCCGCAGCAGCGTCGATCCGCCAACTTCGGATCGCACGGCAACAAAGGCAACCACGGCAAGCCGGCATCCTCGTCGCCGCGGCGATTGTCAGCCTCGTACTGACTGGGATTGAGTTGCCAGCGCACGCCGAGCCGGCCGCACGCACCGCCTCGAATGGTGATTCGGCTGACCGGCTGCTCGCCGCTTATCCCGAGCACATCCGTGAAATACGCGACGGCCAGATACACTTCCGCGACGGAACCACAATGCCGCTCGATGACGGTCGCGGGCCGAAAAACCATGCCGAGTGGCTGGCCAACCCTGATGTGGAGGACATGCTGGCCCAGCCATATGTGTCCGGCCCAGTCTCTGCGCCGCCCAGCATCGATTCCGAACCGGGCCGCGCCCGCAACGAGGCATTCTTCTCCAAGATCTATGGCGACTGCCGGAGCGGGGCCGTAACGCGTAAACTCGCGGACGTGGTGTGGCTGCCCGCCAAGTCTGGTGTGAAGATCAAGGTCACGTCCGAGAATGGTGTCGCCAAGCGCCTCCGCGCCGTCAGCCGCGCGCTCGATCGACTTCCGCAACGCTTCGACATTTACCTGATGCCACCTGCCGGCACCTACAATTGCCGTCAGATCGCCGGCACCAACCGCCTGTCCGCCCACGCCTATGGAATTGCAATCGATATCGCCACATCCAAAGCCGATTACTGGCGCTGGTCCAAGCCCGGTCCCGACGGCCAGCCGCGATGGCGCAATCGCATACCCCATGAGATCGTCGCGATCTTCGAGGCGCATGGCTTCATCTGGGGCGGTAAATGGCACCACCATGACACGATGCATTTCGAATATCGCCCCGAGCTGCTGCCGCCGAGTGCAGCACTGGAGTGATCCCACACGCCCCATAGAACCCGTTTGGCTGAGATGGAGCGCTCGAGCTTCCAGCGCAGGCATAATTCGGGCGCTTTATTCAAGGGGCCAGAGTCGGCCATCGTGGCCAGTATGATTTCACCAGAATTCGGACCCGCTCCAGACTGCCCGAGGCTCGCCGATCGCAGTCGGTCGATACCTTCAATGCGCAGCCGTGCGGCTTGCAGGAGACACATCAAGCTGTTATATGGCCGCCTCTATCCGGGAGCATCCCGGTCCACCCGCGTCCGGTACGAGCGGCACTCTGGTGGGGGATCGTCTAATGGTAGGACTGCAGACTCTGACTCTGCCTGTCTAGGTTCGAATCCTAGTCCCCCAGCCACCGACTAACGTATTGATATAGCTGCATATTTTGTCATTTCCGCAGGCAGAAAGACGCCGTCATTTCCGTGACTTGGCGACATGCGTTTTGTCAGTCCGCGCGTCCAGCGGCGTCTCTCGGTGACGTTCCTCGGCTCATCGGCGGTTTTATCTCTGACGGGGCCTTTTCGGCCGGTCAGAGCCGCATCGTTACGGGGAGTCTCAGGGTGCTACCGCGTCTTGAGACCGAGGACTGCGCGCTGGTCCTGCCAGTCGTGCGGCAGGTCTTTGCACCGAGAGAGAAGGCCGGCCGGCGTCAGCCCCTCGGCGGGCCGCGCGAGGATAAGGGCGCGGACGATATCCGGTGCGAGATAGGTCAGCCGCATCTGCGCTGACAGGATGTCCCGATTGATGCCGCGCCGCTGGGACATGGCGTCGATGGTCTCGTCGCGTCCCGATATCAGGGATTCGCGGGTCGCGTGCGCTTCGCGTAGCAGAGCGATTATCTGTGCGTCAGGCTTCTCGACCACGCCGCCCCCGACGACCAGTCGGATGCCTTTCCTGGCACGGCGCAGCTTGGCATCGATGCGCAATTCGATCTCACCTGGCGGGCGAGCGTCCGGAAGTTCGCATTTCTCGCCCAGCAGAATGGTTGCGACCTCCGCCGGCTTCAGCGATGCAACGACGCGCTCGTCGTCCACCGTGATGGTCTCGACGACTGTGCGGACCAGTTCCCGGAACTTGATCGGCGGCAGGTTCGCCCAGCCTTCGACGAGCTGGCTCGCTGTCGCCATGGCCGATCGGACGGCCGAGGCGTCGAGATCAAAGCGTGACAGCGCCTCACCGAGATCACAGTCGGACGCGAGGAAAGCGCGAAGCCGATCCAGGATAAGCCCTTCGATGTCGCCGGCGGGGATGCGCCAGCCCCTGCTATGGTCGGAACGGGTGCCGGATATGAGTTGCGCCGAGACGTAATACCGGTAGCGCCGGCCCTTCTTCACCGCATGCGTCGGCGTCATGCGATGGCCGTTGCCGTCGACAATCAATCCGGCGAGCAGACTCAGGTACAAGATGCCGCGCGAGAACGGCCGACCTCCGGCGAGCCGGCCACCGGCCCCCTCGCGCTGCTTGCTGCGGACGCCTTGGCGGTCGAGTTCCTCCTGGAGGAGGGTAACGGAGCCAAGCTCGGCATAGCGTCGAAAGATCATGCGCACCGTCTCGGCCTCGACCTCATTGACGATCAACTTGCGCTCCCGGACGTCATAGCCGAGCGGGACGTTGCCGCCCATCCACATGCCCTTGGCCTTCGACGCTGCGATCTTGTCACGGATGCGCTCGCCGGCAATCTCGCGCTCGAATTGGGCGAACGAGAGCAGCATGTTGAGCGTCAGACGACCCATCGAGGTCGTGGTATTGAACTGCTGCGTCACCGAGACGAACGAGGCGTCGTGTGCGTCGAGGACGTCGACGATCTTGGCAAAGTCTGCGAGCGAGCGAGTCAGTCGGTCAACCTTGTAGACGACCACGATCTGCACCCTTGCTGGACTTGATGTCGGCGAGCAGCCGCTTGAGCGCAGGCCGCTCCATCGTCCCACCCGAAAGGCCGCCGTCGTCATAGAGATCCGGAAGGGGCACCCAGCCGGCGTGCTTCTGGCTGAGGATGTAGGCAGCGCAAGCCTCCCGCTGAGCATCGAGCGAGTTGAACTCCTTCTCGAGTCCCTCGTCGGAGGACTTGCGGGTGTAGATGGCGCAGGCGACGCGAGTCATCCGAGCCGCCTCCGCAATCGCTGCAGTTGCGCGAGGGTCGTTACCAGCAGCGCGATCAGGCGATCGCACGATTGGCTGGCCGCCGAGAGGTTCGGAGACGCCTGCCCCTCGGCCGCGACGAGCGCCGCGTCCTCCAACGCCCCAGTGACCTTGGCGAAAGCCCTCCGCGCTGCCTCGATTCGCGTTGCCTCAGTCATCGGCGCGAGCCCCATTGAGGCCGAAGAACCGCGGCCCGGACCAATGCGCGCCGGTGATCTCGCGGGCGACGACCGACAGCGATCGGTAGCGCTGGCCGCGCCATTCGACGCCATCGGCCAGGATGACGACCGTGTGTGTAACCCCACGCCATTCGCGCACAAGTCGCGTCCCCGGCTTGAACGACGGTCGCGGTTGGCGGTTCTTGGCCGGCAACTCTCCTTTGGGAGCGTTGGTCTGCAACTTGCGGAGAATGACTTTTGACAAGCCGCCGAACGCGTTCTCCTGCATCTTGAACGTGATCCCACGCAACAGGATGTCCCGGCTCAGCCACTTCGGCGGCGGCGTCCGATGAAGACGCCGCCACTCCTCGCGCAGTTGCTCAAGCGCGAGACTTGCCAGCCGGGCGATCCAAGCCGTATGTGCGAAGTTCGTCGACGTGTGCGTCGATCTCGGCCTGTTCAAGCAGGCGGTCGCGGCTATCGATGACGCCAAGTTCAAGGCCGTCAACTCTCGCGATCGCAACTTCACGCGCGGAAAGCCGCGCGCACATCCTTCATGGTTGGAGATATCCGGTTAAACCTGGGATCGATCCACCCCGTGAAGGGCCGCACGGTTGATTCGATTCTCATCGTCGAGACAGAGTTGTTCAAGGGCAGCGCCGCGAACCAGAAAGCCATGGATCTGGCAGCTGTTCTTCTGCAGGCGTTCGGGATCGGCGCTATGGATTTCGACGCGAACGAAGCTCATTTGAGCGCTGCCACAAACGTGTTCGTCGGCGCAACGCGGGCAAGGTCGTTCCTCGCTCACGCGGTTCGCAAGGCAGCCGTTGCGGCAGATCTGATCGAGCGCGCCAGGGAGCAGGGCTGGAATGTTCGCGATGTCACCGGCGGCTAGCTATCCGTCGTCGAATGCTTTGAGACAGTTTTCGGTTTGAAGGACTGGAGGCTTCGGGTCAGGTTAGGGTTCAGATTTAAGCTGCGGTTTTGAAGTTGGTCAATCTGCGGTGTTGGATGGTTTCGCGTTTTATTTTCTCCCTCATGTTCAGATTTTTGTGGCACGCCCGAAGTAGACGTCGGCGGGCGTTAGATTGCTCAGGCTCTAGTGATAGCGCGCGTGATTGTAGTGCTCGACAAAGCGACTGAGGGCGCGTTCGAGGTGGCCGGGCAGATAGTAGTTCTCAAGCAGGATGCGGTTCTTCAAGGTCTGATGCCAGCGCTCAATCTTGCCTTGTGTCTGCGGATGGTTCGGCGCACCGCGCACGTGGTCCATGCCGTTACGTCGAGCCAGTCCGCGAGTTCAGCCGAGATGTAGCGTGAGAAGTCGTCGAGGATCGTCGACAGATAAAACCAGCCCCAGCCGATGACCTTCAGATACGTAAAGTCTGTTTTCCAGAGCTGATTGATCGCGGTGGTCTTGTCGCGGAACTCGTCCGCCGCCTTGATGACGATGAACGCCGCGCTGGTGATCAGGTCATGCGCTTTGAGCAGACGATACACGGACGCCTCAGAAACGTAATAATTCCTCGTGTCCGTGAACTTTGCCGCCAATTCGCGCGGGCTCAACTCAGGGCAATCGAGCGCGAGGGCGATGATCTGATCGCGCACGTCGTCTGGAATGCGGTTCCAAACGCGCGAGGGCGCCGAAGACTTGTCTTCGAGCGCTTCAACCCCGCCCGCTCGATACTTGTCGTACCAGCGATAGAAGCTGCCCGGCAGAATGCCGAGCTTGTCGAGCGTGCGGCGAACCGGCAGATGCGATTGCTCGACAATGCGGATGATCTCTAGCTTTTCGGATGCGGGATATCTCATGCCTCGTCGCCCCCATCCTCGCACATGCTTTTTTTGAGCAGAGGGAGTTCGAGCGCCTGCTCGGCGACGACCTCTTTCAGTTCGCGGGCCTCACGCCGCAGGTCCTTGACTTCGTTCGTGGTCGCGGCGCGCGCCTTGTCACCGGCGAGGCGGCGCTTGCCGGCTTCAAGGAATTCCTTCGACCAGCTGTAGTACAGGCTTTCTGCGATGCCCTCGCGGCGGCTCAGCTCCGCGATCGTGACTTCGCCGCGAAGGCCGTCGAGAACGATTCGGATTTTTTCTTCCGCAGAATACTGCTTGCGGTCGCCCGACGGATGTCGCGGACGAGACGTTCCGACGGGCTCTGGCGGACGCTATTGGCGCCGCCAGGTGGGTTTTGCGTCGAGGATTTCCGAATCATCTGCGCTCCTTGCAGTCGCTTCGATGATCCCGAAATCCTCCAGTCTTCAAGAAGCTAATTCTGTCTCACAGGTCATGACGCGGGACACGCCGTACTTGCGGCAGATCTCCGCCGTCGCCCGCCCCGCTTCCTGCTCGCGAAGGATCGCGATCACCTGCTCGTCCGAATACTTGCCTTTACGCATCGTCCGTCTCCCTGGGGTGACGAACGAAGTCTATATCATTTCGGGTACCCGTTGGCGGAGAGGGTCAAATGCTCAACATTGTCGATGAGTTCACGCGCGAGTGCTTGGCGATCCGCGTTGCGCGCAGGCTGAACAATACAGACGTTATTGATGTCCTATTAGATCTATTCCTGCTTTGTGGCGTTCCTGCACACGTTCGTTCAGACAATGGGCCCGAGTTCGTTGCGGAAGCCGTGCAGAGAAATGGATTGCGACGGTTGGCGCGAAGACGGCCTACATCACGCCGGGCAGTCCCTGGGAGAACGGCTACATCGAGAGCTTCAATGCCCGGCTGCGCGACGAACTCTTGAACTGAGAAATTTTCTGCTCGCTTCGTGAAGCACAGATCGTCATCGAAAGTTGGCGGCGGCATTATAATTAGGAGCGTCCGCATTCATCACTTGGCTACAAGCCACCGGCACCGGAAGTGTTCATCTCGACGACTGCTGCATGGCCCATTACGCGGTCTGCGACCGCTCCGCCACCCATGCAGCACCTGGAACAAGGAGGCAAAGTGAACTACATTCAAAATGGATCACTCGATTGGGGCAGGGCAACTTCATTTGAAACCGAGCAAGTGCTGCGGCAGCCATGTTGTTGTTTCAGGGAACGTGATGACGATCAGGAGTGTTACGATCTGGATGAGGATAAAAGGTACAACTCCAGCGTACATTTCCCGCAGCGTGATCTCGTCGGGCGCCACGCCCCGCAGATAGAATATTGCAGGCGCCATTGGTGGCGTCAGATAGCTTGTCTGGATCACAATCAGGATGAGCATGCAGAACCAGACCGGATCGAATCCTGCTTCACGCACGAAAGGCATGAAGATCGGGATGAAGATGAGGATGATGGAGATCCACTCAAGAAAAAACCCAACGAGAAATACCAGCGAGAGAAACAGTGCAAGTAGTACTGCAGGCGAAACGCTCAAGGTGCCGATCGTATCGCGCATCACGCCCATGCCGCCAGTCGCAACAAAAACGCCTGTAAAGAGGCTTCCTGCCATCAAGATGAACATGATCATTGACGTTATGAAAATCGTCTTTACGAGCGCATCGAAAAACGTCCGCAGCGTGAATCTTCCGTAGAAAATCGTTAGCAAGAATGCGCCCCCCGCACCCAGTGCTGCTGCTTCGGTCGGGGCAGCCCATCCGAGCATAATCGAGCCTAGCACGGCAAAGATCATAAAAATCGGCGGGACCAGCGCGCCTACCGTAAATGCGACCTTCTCCACGAAGGTCATCGTGTCTTGTTCATCCAATACGCGGGGTGCGACGGATGGATTGATGATCGCAAGTGTCACGACGTAGACGATATATAGCGCCGATAGAATGAAGCCTGGGAAGATCATGCCGACCATCAGGTCGCCGATCGACACATCAGCAACAGGTCCCAGTACCACGACCACGACCGAAGGTGGAATGATCGTTCCTAAAGAGCCTCCTGCGCAGATCGTTCCGGAAATGAGGGAATGTGAGTAATGGTGCTTCATCATCGCCGGTATCGCGAGCAGCCCGACAACAGTTTCCGTTGCACCGATTACTCCAGTGGAGGCGGCAAACAGAATACACATGATCACGGTGCCAATCGCCAGGCCACCCGGTAATCGTTTTGTCCAAATGTGGATTGCACTGAACAACTGTTCGGCAATGCCGGAGCGCTCCAGCATTGAACCCATGAAAACGAACAGCGGCACGGCAGCGAGCACGAAGTTCGTGGCGACATCCTCAATCTTTTGTACGAACTGAAACAAGATTACGTCGCCGAACGTATAAAAACCGAATCCGAAAGCTACACCAAGCAAAGTGAAGGCAACGGGAAAGCCAAGGAAGATAAGCGCGAAAAGCGCAGGCAACATCAAGAGCCCGGTCACTGCACGTTCTCCGCTTTCGAAGGTTGATCGTTCTTATTCATGAAGACGAGAAAACCCTTCAGGCACTCGGCGATGACCTGCAGGAACAGAACGACGAAACTAAAGGCAATAATCATGCGGAAGTGCCAGATCTCCGGGTTCCAGGCAGAGTTGCCGGTTCTTTCGCCTGAGTGGAAAGATTCCAGTGCATATGATCCCAATTTGATTGAGAGCAAGTACAAGCAGGGCAGGATTAGCAAGAGATATAATGACAGATCGACAATCGCTCGGCCTTTCGCGCTGAGATGTGCGTAGACAAGATCGATGCGCACATGCAGTCCCCGCTGCAACGCGACTGCGCCGCCCAGAAGAAAGTGGGTTCCCATCAGCATGTAGCCGAGCTCAAACGCCCATATGGTGGGGGCGCCGAACAAATAGCGGGCAAAGACCTCGTAGCACGTCGCAACCACGAGCGGGACTATGACGAGGGCCGCAAGATAGCCCGTCAACCTTGTGATCGTTTCAATTAATCGGATAATAGACGTCATGAGGGATGCCCGAAGAGTTGAAGTGGCGAACCGCGATTGGAATGCGGGCCGCACACATTGCCCGTACAGCATCGACGCCACCTAATTGGAGGTGGTGTCGATGCTGCGAGGCGAATACGAACGAGAGCTCAAATATCGCAGGTTTCGCAATTGCGGGGCTTAGGCGCTCAAGTCTTTTTAGGGCGCTCTAAGACATTGCGATATCGCGAGGAGTCTGCCCACAACTTCTCGAATTCCTTCTGGCTGTCAAAAACCCTTGCGAACCAGGGGTTTTCCTTGGCTTTGCCTTCGGACCACTTTCTGCCGGCGTCGTGAGTGGCGTATTGGACTTCGGGATCCAGATCGATGATTTCGTTGCCTTGTTCGCGATAGAACGACAACGCCTTAGCGTCTTCTTGTCCGATCGTAAGCCAGCAGTTCAGCGTTGTCAGCTGTGCCGCGTCTTTGACGAGCTGCTGATCCTCAGGAGACAACTTTTCCCACGCATTCTTATTGATGACCAGCTCGAAGGGCGCAGTGGGCTGGTGCACGCCGGGAATGATGACGTACCTCGTCACTCGGTGGAAGCCCGGAGAAATGTCCTCCCACAGCGTGCCCCATTCTGTGGCATCGATAGTGCCACGCTCCAGGGCGGCATAGACATCGCCGCCCGGCATGGTGACGGGAGCGGCGCCCAATTCCTTTGATATTTCGAGCCAAGCTCCGGCAGTGCGTAATTTTAGACCTTTGAGGTCATCGAGAGTGCGCACCGGCTTGCGAGAATGAAGAAACACCTCGGCGGTGCGGATGAAGAGCGGCATCGCTACAACACCAAACTTCTCCATGCGCCATTCGGCCTGTAACTCGACGCCACCACCACGATAAAGCCAATGAAGCATGCGTTCTGTTGTTCCCCGTCAGTAACCGCG
>JRYH01000027.1_pt1 | contig 137183 bp, 123 predicted proteins | sample 235351 | NCBI WGS metagenome assembly JRYH01 (sample SAMN03074221, study PRJNA261480) | activated sludge metagenome | biome: Wastewater Treatment Plant; feature: Wastewater; material: Activated sludge; isolation source: activated biomass of a wastewater treatment plant treating wastewater... ... | reverse complement strand
ACATCAAGTGCCGCAAGGCGGGCCTCACGCCAGCTGTCGCCGTCGTCGTCGCGACGGTGCGCGCGCTCAAGATGCACGGCGGCATCGCTAAGGACGGCCTCAAGGAAGAGAACGTCGCGGCCGTCATCAAGGGCTGTGAGAACCTCTCGCGCCACATCGAGAACCTGGGCAAGTTCGGCGTTCCTGCCGTTGTCGCGATCAACCGCTTCGTTACCGATACGGATGCTGAAATCGACGCGGTCATCAAGGCGGCCGAGGATATGGGCACGCGCGCTTTCACTTGCACGCATTGGTCGGATGGCGGCGCCGGCACTGAGGCGCTGGCCCAGCACGTTGCTGACATCGCCGACTCGGGCAACGCCGCGTTCAAGCCGCTCTACCCCGAGGAGATGCCGCTCCGTGACAAGGTGAAGACGATCGCCACCGAGATCTATCGCGCGGCCGACATCGCCTGCGACGCGGCCGTCGAGAAGCGCTTCAAGGAACTCGAGGCGATGGGCTTCGGGCACCTCCCGGTGTGCATGGCCAAGACCCAGTACTCGTTCTCGACCGACCCCAACAAGCGCGGCGCGCCGACGGGGCACGTGGTTCCCATCCGTGAGCTCAGGCTCTCGGCCGGCGCCGAGTTCGTGGTCGTCATCACGGGCGAGATCATGACCATGCCAGGCCTGCCGAGGGTGCCGTCCGCGGATTCCATCCACCTCGACGAGAACGGCCTGATCCAGGGTCTGTTCTAGGGCAGATCCCATTCGGACGGGATCGCCCGAATGGGTGAAGATGCTCTAGAGTCTAGCTTCTGATAGAACTCCGAGCGCGTTCGCGCTCGGATCACAGTACGTCTTGAGTGCAGTATGAGGGCCGCGGAAATCCGCGGCCCTTTTATTTGCAAGCGGACCTGCGACGCAGGTCCAAGAACGGCCACGCGAAAGCCAACGCAGTCGCAAGGCTGCCACGCTCAGGACGGGCTGGGAGGCTGGTCGCCGGAGGGAGCGGGCGCCGTGGCGGGTGCGCGGGATCCGCCCTCTTCGCGGGCGCGGCGCTCCTCGCGCAGCTTGCGCTCCTGCTGCGGCCGCCGGACAAAGATCATGAAGGCATGGAACGCGACGCCGAGGCCCCAGCCGAGGACCACCCATTGGATCCAGAAGCGATCCCCGGTCACCAAGTTTACGAGAGCGAGACCTGCAATCACGGCCAGGAAAATAATGAAGTGCGTGTAGAAGCCGTGGATGGCTCTGTCGCGCTCGCGCTTCATCAGGTTCTCGAAGAGATCGTCCATGGCAAAGCCTCCGGTTCGCGGGCCCCTGTGAGGCGTCACTCTACACGCATCTCCGATGAGGGACATGCCTGCCGCAAAGCTCCGTGAACGGGTGTTTGCCGTGCGTGCCGGCATGACATGCCGTCATCGGCATGACATGCCGTCATCGGCAATAGCCGCTGCCTCTCCGGGCGATGAGGTCGAGATGGAAATGGTTGCGGTGCGGATCGTTCGCCTCGGGCCCCAGCACGGTGCCGAACTCGCTGCACGCTCCCTGATGGATCGAGCGCAGGAAGAGCGCCTCCTTGGTGGGCTTGGCCGGCATCTGCGTCTCCTCACCATCCGCCGCCGTGGCCGTAGCGGTTGGAGCGGGCCGCGAGGGCAGCGCGGCGGAGGCTTGCGCCATCAGAGAGGCCGGCTTGGCCATGCCGCCGGCAGGCTCGTGCTGTCCGGTGGCAGTGTCCGTTGCCGGGCGAGACGGAGCCGGCTTGTCCGTGCCGCCTTTCGCCACGGCCTTCGCGGCGGCCAGGGTCTTGGCCTCCGCCTCCTTCTTCGCTTTCGCACGCGCTTCGGCCCGAGCCTTGATGTCCCGCGCCGTCAGTCCCCATCCCTTGAGAACGCGGATGGTGCGTCCGTTCGCGAGCCCGAAGGCGCTGACGTCAACCGCGTTCGCCAGGGCATGCTGACTGAGCTTTGCGTTCGGCCGGTTATAGATGTTGCGGCAAACGTAACCCGATGCCCCGATGATCCTCACGACCTCCGAGCGAAGGTTCTTCCGCGCTTGCGGCTGCAGCGTCCCTTTCACCCACTCCGCGAGCGCCGCTGCCATGCGGCAATTGACCTGCACCGGCGGATCGAACACCACGCGGGAGACCGATCCGACGCTTTTGAGCGCCACCGGTGCCGGCAGGCCGCACGGGCCTTTCCTGATCGGCTCGAGGTAATCGATTTCGGCCGGTACCCCCGAAAGGAGGTGCATGCATTGCTCTCTCGCCTGCGTGACCTCGACCTCGGACCATACGTCCGGCTCGGCGACGGAAGCGGCTTCAGAAGGGCCGGTGGCCGGCGCTGACGGATCGGGCGCGGCGAGGCGGGCGCTGCCGCCTCGGGCTGCCTCGGGAGCCTCACGGTGCTGAGACGGCGGGTGCAGCGGCAACGCGACGGCGAGCAGCAGGCCCGTCAGCATCACGTGCGACAGGCCCGACGACAGCGCCGGTATAGGTTCCTCTCTCCGCCCCATGGCTGGCCACTTCGCCCTGTTGAAGGCTCTCATCCACGACACGTCGCGTGACTGAGGCCGTTCCGGTTCAAGTGGGATTCGCAGGAACCCACTCTAGGCCACCAGCCTCTAAGGATGTTTTAGAATTCACGAAAAAGTCTTAGCCATGTCCACGGCGCCAACCGATTGACTTGGAAGGAGATCTCCATCATAAGGACGCCAGCGCGGCGGGCCCTTGGCCTCCCGCGCTAAAAGGCGCTGCCCGAGGCACCGGTTGCGAACACGGCAACCTCTTGAAAGCGTGCGGTAAATCGCACCGCCACAGGGCGCGGATCAGACCCAGAGCGCGAACGCGCGGAAAGAGGCCACCATGTACGCTGTCATCAAGACGGGCGGGAAGCAATATCGCGTCGCCAAGGACGATGTCCTGACGATCGAGCGGATCGCCGGAGACGCCGGTTCCACCGTTGAATTCACCGATGTTCTGCTCGTCGGGGCTGGAGAGGACGTCAAGGCCGGGAGTTCGCTGCCGGCCGGCGCCAAGGTCACGGCCGAGCTCGTCGAGCAGACGCGCGGCCCGAAGGTGATCGTCTTCAAGAAGCGCCGGCGCAAGAACTCGCGCCGCAAGCGCGGACATCGCCAGGACCTGACCACGGTCCGCATCACCGGCATCAGCGCATAGGCACCACACGAGCGCGACAGACCGCTGCTCCGATCATAAGGACACAACGTCATGGCACAAAAGAAAGCCGGCGGCTCAACCAAGAACGGCCGCGACTCGCATTCGAAGCGCCTCGGCATCAAGAGGTACGGCGGCGAGCACGTCATTCCGGGCAACATCCTCTGCCGTCAGCGCGGCACGAAGTGGCACCCGGGTTCGGGCGTCGGAATCGGCACCGATCACACCATTTTCGCAACCACCGAAGGCAAGGTCTCGTTTGAGACCAAGCGCGGCGGGCGCGTCTACATCTCGGTGCATCCGGAGAAGCTTGCGGCCGCGGAGTAGCGGTCTCGGGCCTGATCTTGAGATGCGGGCAGTCTTGCCGCAATCCGGCAGTCAGCCGAGGGGGAGATGGGCGCCATCTCCCCCTTTTGCTTTCCCGCCCCCTCGCTATGCTCGCGGCAACGATCGTCCTGGTAACCGGTTCGTCATGTCAAAGGTGATCAAAACCCGGCGCCTCGTGTTGCGCGCGCTCAGGGAGAGCGACGTGCCGCATCTGGCGCGCCTTGCCGGCGACTGGGAGGTGGCGCGCATGGCGGCGCGGATCCCGTTTCCCTATTCCGAGGCCCTGGCGCGGGAGTGGATGAACACACTCGCGCCCGGAGAGTTCGTGCGCGCCGTCACCCACCAGGGCACTCTGATCGGGGCCGTGGGCTACGTGCCGGATGACGACGGATCAGCGGCCGAGATCGGATACTGGATCGGACGTCCCTGGTGGGGCCGCGGCTTTGCCAGTGAAGCGGCGGAGGCGCTCGTGCGCTACTGCTTTGCAGAGGCGGGCTTCAAGCGGCTCACGTGCTGCCACTTCATGGACAATCACGCGTCGGCGCGTGTGATCCACAAGCTCGGCTTCCGGCCGAGCCGCATCTCGACGGCCTGGAGCGATGCGCGCCAGGGCGAGTTCCCGGCACGATTTTACGAACGCAAGCGGCCGCTGGCCGCGGTGCTGTGGAGGTACACGGCGTGAAGTTTCTCGATCTCGCTAAGATTTACATCAAGGCTGGCGACGGCGGCGACGGCTGCATCGGCTTCCGGCGGGAGAAGTTCATCGAGTTTGGGGGCCCGGACGGTGGTGATGGCGGACGCGGTGGCGACGTCGTCATCGAGTGCGTGGCGAACCTCAACACCCTGATCGACTATCGCTACCAGCAGCATTTCAAGGCTCAGCGTGGCGTCAACGGGATGGGCCGCAACCGCGCCGGCGCCAATGGCGAGGATTGCGTCATCAAGGTGCCGCCGGGCACGGTCGTGCTGGATGAGGATCAGGAGACGGTGCTCGCCGAAATGACCGAGGCCGGCGAGCGCTTCATCGTCGCGCGGGGCGGCAATGGCGGCTTCGGCAACGCTCATTTCAAGAGCGCCACCAACCAGGCGCCCCGCCATGCCAATCCGGGCCTCCCGGGCGACGAGATGACGATCTGGCTGCGGCTGAAGCTGATCGCCGACGCTGGCCTCGTCGGGCTTCCCAATGCGGGGAAGTCCACGTTTCTGGCCGCAGTCTCGGCAGCGAAGCCGAAGATCGCCGACTATCCTTTCACGACGCTGCACCCTAATCTTGGCGTGGTCCGTGCCGGCGACCACGACTTCGTGCTGGCCGATATTCCGGGACTGATCGAGGGCGCGCACGAGGGCGCCGGGCTCGGCACGCGGTTTCTCGGCCATGTCGAGCGGACGCAGGTTTTGCTACATTTGGTTGATGCAACCCAGGAGGACGTAGCCGAGGCCTACCGGACGGTCCGGCGCGAGCTCAAGGCCTATGGCGGCGGCTTGGATAAGAAGAAGGAGATCGTCGCGCTGTCCAAATGCGATGCCATCGATGCAGAAACGCTGGCGGAGCGCGCGGGGGTTTTGCAGCGGGCGGCACGCAAGAAGCCGCTCACACTTTCTGCCGTAGCGGGGATCGGAATAAAGGACGCCCTCTACGCCCTCTCGCGCGAGATCGGCCGCGCACGGGCCGCCGACCACGAGGCGGACGAAGTCGATCGTGAGCCCTGGCAGCCCTAACAGGCCGTCCGCCTCGATGATCCTAGATGGCTTCCGGAAAAGTGGGAACCGGTTTTCCAAGAAGAAGCGCGAAGAAACAAAAGCTTAGAGCCGTCCCCGATTCCACTTAAACCGGAACGGCTCTATGAAGTCCGGCAGCGGTGGCTGCGCGCCATGCTATTTCTTCTGCTCGCTCGCTCGGATATCGACCACGCGCGAGCTCGCGTCGTGCTTGGCCTCCGGCTGCGCTTCGCCAGCGGTCTCTGCCTTGCCGTCGGTCTTGGTTCCGCTCGCGCTGCGTTCTGCAGATGAAGCGGCAGCCGCGTCTCCTCCCGCAGCCGCAGCCGTTGGCGCGTGGAGCTGTTCGAGCGCGCGGAAGCGGCGCCAGGTCAGAGGAAGGGATGCGAGATAGGCAAGCGAGCCGATGGCCAGCGTCGGGTAGGGATAGGTGAGCAGGCACGCCACCGCCAGCATGGAGAGCACGAAGATCGGCAGCACCCATTCGCGCCCGATCCGCTCTCCCAGGAGCTTGCCGGAATAGGTCGGCACCATCGAGACCATCATCAGGCCGATCAGCGTGACGTAGACCAGCACCAAGTTGAGCAGGATCGGCGAGACGCGCAGATCCAGGCCGATCTGGGCCAGGTAGATCGGCAGCAGCACGAGAATCGCGGCCGCTGGCGTCGGCACCCCCATAAAGAAGTCCGACTGCCACTTGGGGCGCTCGTCGTCGATTAGCGTGTTGAAGCGTGCGAGCCTCAGCGCAGATGCCAGCGCGAACAGCATCACCGCGATCCAGCCGAGGCTGCGCTGCTCGCCAAGCCCCCACGTGAAGATCATGATCGCCGGCGCGACGCCGAAGTTCACGAAGTCGGCGAGGCTGTCGAGCTCCGCCCCGAATCGCGACGACGCCTTGAGCAGCCGAGCGATGCGCCCGTCGATTCCATCGAGCAGCGCCGCAAACACGATGGCCGCCAGCGCGAAGTCATACCGCCCCTCGATCGACATGCGGATCGAGGTCAGCCCGGCGCAGAGGCCAAGCAGCGTGAAGAAGCTCGGCACCATCATGCGCACGGGAATACGCGCATGGCTGAACATGGGCCGCCTGCGCCTCCGGCGTGTCTCCTTCTCGAGTTCGGGTACGATCGGGTCCATCGGTGGCGTCCTCCTTCGGGCGGCGGTCCTGCCGTCGTCAGTGCCTGCGTGCTTCGCGCTCCGGCTCGGTCGATCTCAGGTCGGAGAGAACGGTCTCCCCGCCGATGGCGCGCTGGCCCACGGCAACCGCCGGAAAGGCGTTCGGCGGCAGATATGTGTCAACGCGGGAGCCGAACCGGATCAGCCCGAACCGCTCTCCGGCGCCGAGGCTGTCTCCCTCGGTCGCGAGTGTCACGATCCGCCGTGCGACCAGCCCCGCGATCTGCACCACGCCGACCTTGGTTCCGGCTGCCGTCTCGATGACGATCGAGCGTCGTTCGTTCTCCTCCGATGCCTTGTCGAGCGCGGCGTTCAAGAACGCGCCCGGGATGTAGAGAGAGCGCACGATGCGCCCGGCCACCGGCGCACGCTGGATATGCACGTCGAACACCGAGAGGAAAATCGAGATCCTCACCCGCTCCTCATCGCCGAGGCCGAGTTCGGCCGGCGGCCGCACCCGCTCGATGAGCGACACCTTGCCATCGGCCGGCGCCACGATGAGTCCGTCACGCAGCGGCGTCACCCGGTCGGGGTCACGGAAGAAATAGATCACCCATGCCGTCACGAGCGCGGCGAGCCAGCCGAGCGGCGCCCAGAGTATGAACAGGAGCAGCGTGGCGACGAGCCCGATGGCGATGAACTTGTGTCCGTCCCGGTGGACGGGGGCAAGGCTGTCGGTAATCGTATCGAGCAGGGAATGGCGGTTTGACAACCCGTCCTCCTCAGCATGAGTTTATGTGCAGGCCGCGAGCCCGGATGGAAAATGTTTTACGGTCTTTCGGGCAAAGCCCGGGGAACGGGATCCCGCTTGCATGCCGAATGCAAGCGGAACCGTCGGATCCTAAAGCGGAATGGCTACGAAGCGCGTATCGCCTTTGGCGTCCTCCACCAGCAGGAGTACGCTCTTGCCGCCGGATTTCTTCACCTTCTCGATGGCCGCCTCGATATCCTTGACCTCCTTGACCGGCTGCTGCTGCGCTTCCGTGATCACGTCGCCGGGACGAATGTTCTTGGCCGCCGCCTGGCTTGACGGATCGATATCGTTGACCAGCACGCCTGTGACCTTAGCGTCAAAGCCGTAGCGCGCTCTCGCCTCGTCGGTGAGGGGCGCCAGCACGAGGCCGAGCAGTGTCGCCGAAGGAGGAGGCGTCTCCTCTTTGGCGTCGGCGGACGGCTCGGGCTGGCTCTCATCGTCGTCGAGCATGCCGACCGTGACAGCGAGCGTCTTGTTCTGCCCCTGCCGCAGCACCTCGACGTCGACCGCCTTGCCGATCTGGGCCTGCGCCACGAGCTTCGGCAGGCCGCGCATGGTGGTGACGTCCTTGCCGTCAAACTTGAGGATGACGTCGCCGGCCTCGATGCCCCCTTTGGCAGCAGGGCTGTCCGGCGTCACACCGGCGACCAGCGCGCCCGTGTTTTCCGGCACGCCAAGGCTCTCGCCGATGTCCTCGCTGATCGACTGGATCTTGACGCCGAGCCAGCCGCGCTTCACTTGGCCGAATTCCTTGAGCTGCGAGATGACGGTGGTGACGGTATCGGCGGGCACGGCGAAGCCGATGCCGATGGAGCCGCCGGTGGGCGAGATGATGGCCGTATTCACGCCCACGACCTCGCCATCCATGTTGAAGAGCGGACCGCCCGAGTTGCCCTTGTTGATCGCCGCATCGGTTTGCAGGAAATCGTCATAGGGCCCGGCGTTGATGTCGCGCTGCTTGGCCGAGATGATGCCGACCGTCACCGAGCCGCCGAGGCCGAACGGGTTGCCGATCGCCATCACCCAGTCGCCGACGCGAAGGTTCGCAGACGAGCCGAAGCTGACCGAAACGAGCGGCTTCTTCGGCGTCACCTTGAGCAGGGCGAGGTCGGTCTTGGTGTCGCGGCCGAGAACTTTGTCGACCTTGAGCTTCGAGCCGTCGTGGAAGTTGACGATGATCTCGTCGGCGCCGTCGATGACGTGATTGTTGGTCACGACGAGGCCCTCGACGCCGTCGATCACGAAGCCGGAGCCGAGCGAGGAGACCTTGCGGTCGGCGGGGGGCACCCGGCCGCCCCTCTTGTTGAAGAAGTCCTCGAAGAAATCCTCGAACGGAGAACCCTTGGGCACCTGCGGCAGCGGCACGCCTTCGGGCCCCTTGGCGATCTGGCTCGTGGAGATGTTGACCACCGCGTCGATCAGCTTCTCGGCCACCGGCGCCACGGATTGCGGCCCGCGCTGCTGCGCCGCGGCGGGACTAAAGGGCCCGGCTGCAAACAGCGCCACCGCCACGAGGGCTGCCGGAGCCCAGCCGGCGGCCGCTGCGCGGCGCCCAAAGGTGGTGATCATCGAGGGCTCCTTCATGCCATGATCGGATTGGGCGGCCGCCGGGGAGCGGCACGTCCCGCGTCGTGCAAAGTGTTGGATCACCCTCGGGCTGTCAACGCTGAGCCGTGCGCCCGCGCCCACGCGCACCTTATCCTCTGATCATCCAAACCAGCAGCGCGCCGGCCACGACGGCCACCCATCCGGCCTTACGCAGGCTGTCGTCGGGCGTCGCGGCGGCTGTCGCCAGGATACGGCGTCCGAGGCCGGGAGACAGGGCCCACAACAGCCCCTCGATGACGAGCACCAGTCCGAAGGCGACGATGAGATCGCTCATGGCGTTGGCGAGGCGGCTCCTGTCCCCATGGGATTGCTGAAGTATTTGAAGAAGTCCGAATCCGGCGAAATGACGATGCGCGTATCGTCCGGGCGCAGGCCCTGAACATAGGCTTGCATCGAACGGTAGAAGCCGAAGAAGTCCGGATCGCGGCCGAAGGCTTCCGCGAAGATGCGGTTGCGTTCCGCCTCGCCCTCGCCCCGCAGCTCTTCGCCCTTGCGCGTCGCCTCCGCCTTGATCACCGTCACCTCGCGATCGGCGGTGGCCTTGATGCGGTTGGCTTCTCCCGTACCCTGGGCGCGGAACTCGGCCGCCTCGCGCTGGCGCTCGGCCCGCATGCGGTCGAACACGCTCTTCTGGTTCTGGTCGGGGAGATCGGCGCGCTTGATGCGCACGTCCACCACCTCGAGGCCAAAGTCGCGCCCTTCCTCGTTGACGTTGGCCGCGATGCGCTTCATGAGCTCCTCGCGTTTGTCCTTTACGACGTCCTGGAACGTCGAGGCGCCGAGCGCGCGCCGGAGCGCCGACTCGACGATCGGGCCGAGCCGTGAACGCACCGCCCCCTCGAAGCGCAGCGTCTGATAGAACTTGAGCGGATCGACGATCTTGTAGCGCGCGAACGCATCGACGATGAGGCGCTTCTGGTCGGAGGCGGTGACCTCCTGCGCCTGCGTGTCGAGATCGAGGATGCGCTTATCGAAGATGTCCACGGTCTCGACCAACGGCAGCTTCCAGTGCAGGCCCGGCTGCTGCACCACGCGCTTCGGCTTACCAAACTCGAGCACCAGCGCCTGCTCGTTCTGATGCACGATGAAGGCTGAGGCGTAGACGGCTGCGGCCGCGGCGCCGAGAAGGACGACGAGAAAAGCGAGAAATGCACGCATGGCTTAGTTCGCTCCCTCGTCAGGCTGCGCACGGCGCGGCTGCAATTGATCCAGCGGCAGGTAGGGCACTACGCCCTGGTTGCTCTTGCTGTCGATGATCACCTTGTCCGTGCCTCCGAAGACGTGCTCCATGGTCTCGAGGAAGATGCGCTTACGCGTCACCTCGGGCGCCTTCTTGTATTCGTCGAATACCTTGAGGAAGCGGGCCGTCTGGCCCTGCGCCTCGGCGACGGTCTGCTGCTTGAAGCCCTCGGCGCCTTGCAGAATGCGCTCCGCTTCACCGCGCGCCTCCGGCACCACCTTGTTGGCGTAGGCGAAGGCCTCGTTCTGCAGGCGCTCCTTGTCGGCGCGCGCCGCCTGTACGTCGCGGAACGCGTCGATCACGTCCGCCGGCGGGTCGACCTTCTGCAGTGTCACCTGGTCGATCTGGATGCCGGCGTTGTAGCCGTCGAGCGTCTGCTGGATCAGCTCCTGCACCGCAGCTTCCGTCTTCTGGCGGGCTTCGGTGAGGATCGGCTGGATGTTGGATTGCCCGACCACCTCGCGCATGGCGCTCTCGGCCACTTCCTTAACCGTGTTGTCGGGGTTTTGAATATTGAAGAGATACTGCGCGGCATCCTTGATCCGCCAGTAAACGACGAAATCGATGTCGACGATGTTCTCGTCGCCGGTGAGCATCAGGCTCTCTTCCTTGACGTCCTGCACGCCGCCGGCGCCGAAGCCACGCTCGAAGGCTGCCGAGCGCATGCCGATCTCAATGATGTTCTGGCGCGTGACCTTGGGCTTCACGACCTCCTCGATCGGGTAGGGCAGTCGGAAGTGCAGTCCCGGCGGCTCCTGGCGCACGTATTCGCCGAAGCGCATGACGACACCGAGTTCGTCCGGATCGACGCGGAAGAAGAAGGCATACCAGCCCACGACCGCCGCCGCGGCCACGGCCGCCAGGAACGCCAGCGGTCCGGGAACGCCGCCGCCGCGCATGACCTGCTTCATGCGGTCCTGGCTGCGCTTCAGCATTTCTTCGAGGTCGGGCTGATTGCCCGGGCCTTGGCCCCAGGGTCCGCCTCCGCCACCTCCGCCGCCGCCCTTCCAGCCACCGCCGTTTCCACTGCCGCCGCCGCCGCTTTGATTGCTCCAAGGCATACTATTTCTCGGCCTCTTGAATTTGGGATGATGCTCGCACCCGCGGGAAGAAGGATCGGGGCGGCGAGCCCCGGCACGTGTAAGTCCCGGATGGCAATTGCGCTTTGCTTATAGGGGAGGACCCTGATCGACGCAAACCCGCTTGCCGCAAAATTGGTTCGCAAGGCGGCCGTATCAAGGTGCTCGGGGCAGCAATCTTTACGTAAGGTTGGCGGCCTTGCGTTCCAACACCCGTAAGGTGGCCGTAACGTCATCCTTCTCGCCGGCAGGCAACTCCTGGCGTTCCACCTCGGTCCACTGCGATAGGTCGATCTCGGGGAAGATAACGTCCCCCTCGGGGGCCGCGTGCACGGCCGTCCAATAGATCCGTTCGGCTTGAGAGAGGGCCGCGCGGAACACCTCGGCCCCGCCGATCACCATGATCTCGTCCGCGCCGCGGATCCGCCCAAGCGTGCGCGCGAGCGTCAGCGCGTCGGCGAAGCCGTTGACCACGCTGACCCCGGCCGCCTCGAAAAAGGGGTCGGTCGTGAGCACGATGTTGTCGCGCCCATCGAGCGGTCCCTTGAGCGACTGGAACGTCTTGCGCCCCATGATGAGCGGCTTCCCCATGGTGAGCCGCCGGAACGTCTTGAGGTCGGCGGAGAGCCGCCACGGCAGTGTGCCGTTGGCCCCGATGACGCCATTCTCGGCCACAGCGACGATGAGAGAGACACGCATGTCTTAGGGCTCCATTGTTCGCCCCTGTCGCGCCGGAATTCTGGCCAGGCAGCACGGGGCGGAAAGATGATGATGAGGAGAGCGTCACATGGCGATCCAAGAGGCGCCGGGCGACCGATGCTTTTCACGGACGCCGTCGGAAGCGGCGCATGGATCATTTGGCCCGTCCATCAGACGGCCACGGGCGCGGCGATATGGGGATGGGGATCGTATCCTTCGAGCGCAAAATCCTCGTAGCGGAACGCGAAGATGGAGCCAACGTCCGGGTTGATCCTCATGCGCGGCAGCGCGCGCGGCGTGCGCGAAAGCTGCAGGTCCGCCTGCGCGAGGTGGTTCGTATAGAGATGGGCGTCTCCGAACGTGTGCACGAACTCGCCGGGCGCCAATCCTGTGACTTGCGCCATCATCATGGTCAGGAGCGCATAGCTCGCGATGTTGAACGGCACGCCGAGAAACACGTCCGCCGAGCGCTGGTAGAGCTGGCATGAGAGCCGGCCCTCGGCGACATAGAACTGGAACAAGCAATGGCAGGGCGCGAGCGCCATATCGGGGATGTCGGCCGGATTCCAGGCTGAAACGATGAGGCGCCGGCTGTCGGGGTTTTTAGTGAGCCCATCCACCACCTCGCTGATCTGGTCGATCGTCCGGCCGTCCGGCGCCGCCCAGCTCCGCCACTGCTTGCCGTAGATCGGGCCGAGGCTGCCGTCCGCGCGCGCCCACTCATCCCAGATCCGGACCCCGTTGGCTTTGAGATAGCCGATGTTGGTATCGCCGGCGAGAAACCAGATCAGCTCATGGATGATCGATTTCACGTGCAGCTTCTTCGTCGTCACCAGTGGAAAACCTAGGGCGAGGTCGAACCGCATCTGGTGACCGAAGATGGACAGCGTGCCCGTGCCCGTCCGGTCGGACTTGGCCGTACCTTCGGTGCGCACGCGGTGCAGGAGATCGAGATATTGCTGCATGGCTTCGATGTAAGGCTGATCCGGCGTCCCGTCACGCCTCGGGTGCAAACAGCGAGATGGCCGTGAGCGCGAAGGCGTTGATGACGGCATGGGCCACCACGACGGCCCGCATCGACCCTGTTCGCTGCATCACCCAGCTCAAGCCTATGCCGGCAAGAAAGACGCTGGCGAGGCCGGGCCAGGAATAGCCGAGATGGAGCCCAGTCCACAATCCCGACGAGATGAGGGCGGCCGGCCAGAAGCCGAGCCGGCTTTTTGCAAGCGCCGAGAGCAGGAAGCCGCGAAACGTGATTTCTTCCCACAGGGGAGCCAGGATCACTGCGGCGAGGATCACCGCCCACCAATTGGGTGACCGCAGGCCGTCGAGGATCCATCGCCCGTCGGTGAACAGAGGAACCTCGGCGAGAGAATAGAAAAGAAGCTCGACCGGACCGATCAGAACGATCAGCAAAATTCCGTAGGCGGCCGCGGCGAGCCAGCCGGTCTGCGGGGCGCCGAGGCGCAGCGTGTCGCCGCGCCCGCCCTTCCATCCGGCGGCGGCCCATATGATGGCGAGCGAGAAAAGCTGTCCTATGACCAGTTGCGCCAGCACGAACGGTGAGGAAAGAGAAGCGCCTCTTGGCAAATCTTCCCCCACGCCTACAAAGAGCCCGGCCTGTCGCGCCAGGACGGCCGCCAGGCTGACGAGGAGCGGCGCCAGCGCGGCCACCAGGGCGATGGCAATGGCCGGAGCCGGCCGCCAGGGCGTTTCGGGACGATAGGGCGAGCCGGTGGTCTCATCGCGAGCGGCAGGCATGCTTGGAGGTCCTCGATGGGGGAGAGATCGGAGCGTTGGAACGGGGCTGCGCGAAGCGGGAAGAGAGCGTCAGTTTGCCCCCGGCAAGCCCCTGCGCCCAGGCACTTTTATTTCGTCTCTTGCCAGCATATATTCAGCCTGCCGGATTCGTCCGGCTATGGCGATAAACGCGACCGTAATAAGCCGTTCGGACCCGGGGGCAGTACCCGGCGCCTCCACCACCAGCTCATCGATCGCCTGACGGGTGATCTGCTGATGGGGGCGAACTAGGATCGACGAGGGTGTAAAGGGTTTAGCTTTCGCTCGGCATGATACCACCGTCATCGGGTCATTCAGAATAGTTGCCAATGACAACTATGCTGAGGCCGCTCTCGCTGCGTAATGCGGCGCGAAAAGCCTAAAGAAACTCCTTGCTCCTAGCCGAGTAAGGCGCGGTTGGGGAGGCACCGGGCAACAGAAGCCTCCCATCTCATTGGCATCGCCCGGGGGACGTCGCCGGGAATGAGGCGCGATCGGGGACGAAGCGGCACGGTATGACGGTTGAGTCGACGATCGACTACGAGGGACTCGCGCAGGAAGCGATGCGCGGCGTCGTACGTAAGGTTCTGGCCCGCACGGCAAAGTCGGGCTTGGCCGGCGATCACCATTTCTACATCTCCTTCGACACCGAGGCTCCCGGCGTGATTCTGTCGCGGCGGCTGAAGGAGAAGTACCCGCACGAGATGACGATCGTGCTTCAGCATCGCTTCTGGGATCTCATCGTCACCGAAGAGCGCTTCGAGGTGAAGCTGACGTTCGACGGTATTCCGGAGCGTCTGGTGGTTCCCTTCGATGCCCTCAAGGTGTTTTTCGACCCGTCGGTGCGTTTCGGCCTTCAGTTCGAGGATCCGGGCCTCGCCGCATCCGAGGCGGAGGCGGGTTCGGACGTCGAATCCGATCCTTCGGGGGATACCATCGATGGCGTCGCAGCCCGTGGTGGCGCGCCCCGCGCCCGCACGCGGAAGCCTTCGCGTCCCCGCAAGTCCGCTGGCCCGGATGGCAAGGCCGATGGCGAAGCGGACGGTGAGGCAGACGGCACCAACCTTCAGGCAACGCCGATTGCAGCGAACTCCGGCTCGAAACGACGGTCGATGTCCGACGAGGAGGCCGCCGGTTCTGAGGATGACGAGGCCGCGCCTCGGTCTGGTGGCGCCGAGATCGTCAGCCTCGACAAGTTCCGCAAGAAATAAGCAGCTTAAATCCGATCCCATTCGGACGGAAACGCCCGAATAGGCGAAGATTGCTCGCCCAAGCGAACAATTAGGTGCTTCCGTTTTTTGGAACGGAGCAGTCTCCGGCTCGACGGCGGCCGCTCAGCGTCGTCCCAGCGGATGCTTGAACCGCTCGCGCGCCCAACGGCGGCTGTGCCGATACGGGCGATCGTAATAGTTGCCATAGCTGTAATAGCGATCGCCATAGTAGCGGTGCCGATACCGTGGTCCGTATCTATAGCCGTAACCGTACCGGGGGCCGATGTAGACGCCGACCCCGCCCCATCCGCGGTGGCGTACATCTTGGACATTGCCGGGCCTTGCCTTGGCCGAGGCCGCAACGTCGGAGCCGACCAGCGGACTGGCCATTGCCGCGGTACTGGCGAGGCCGAGTAGAAGAGTCGAAAGCGCGATGACCGCGCCGCGGATGCTGATGATGCTCATTCTCAATCTCCGGAATGCGAGCCTGGTTCTCCCTCTCCCTCTGCTTCTCGTTCAATAAACGCCGCGTATCGCCATCCTGGTTCCAGGAGAGAATATTGAGGCGCGCACAAGGTGAACGCGCGTTCAGCGAGATGAACACCAAGTGACTGAATTTTATCTGTTTTTGAGCAACGGATACCCCTCGTCTCCCACGTTCATCTCGTGTAGCCCGAGAGAGCCGCACCCCGGCGGACGGGCTCGAACCAGAATGGAGACGACATATGAACGCGAAGACCAAGACTGCCCTTCTGACTGCCGCAGCGCTCGTGCTGGGTGCAAGCGTATCAGTTGCGGCGCCGGCAAAGCATCACCACGCGCATGGGCCCAGCAAGCCGGGCTATTCTAAGGTTTACAAGAAGCCTGCGGTTAGCGCCGCCGAGCGCCGCGCCATCGCCCGTAGCGCCGCCAACCTCGCCTCGCTCAAGCGGCGTGTCTTGCGTGACGGCAGGGTGTCGACCCTGGAGCGCATCCAGCTCCGCAATGCCGAGCGTCGCCATGCAGCGCTCGTTGCGCGTGCCTATCGCTCGTAGAGCAGGAAGGGCAATGCCAGGCGTTCTCGCGCGATGGAGGCCGCGGCACGCGAAGACCTGAAGTGGCGGGCGCGAGCGTCGGGCCGAAACGTCTGCAAACGGAAGGGGTCGCCTCACGTGGCGGCCCTTGTCCGTTTTCGCATCGGTGGCTCTCGTGCTATGGCCACCCCGTCCGACGAGATGCCAAGAACAGGGTTCCGCCATGACCGATAAGACGCCTGCCGCCGTCCGCATCGAGACTGATACTTTCGGCGAGATCGAGGTGCCGGCCGATCGTTATTGGGGGGCGCAGGCGCAGCGGAGCGTCGGCAATTTCAAGATCGGCTGGGAACGGCAGCCCGCGCCCATGATCCGTGCGCTCGGCATCGTGAAACGCGCCGCCGCCGAGACCAACATGGCTTTCGGCAAGCTCGACGCGAATCTCGGCGAGGCGATTGTGAAGGCGGCCCAGGAGGTGATCGACGGCAAGCTCGACGATCATTTCCCGCTCGTCGTCTGGCAGACCGGTTCCGGCACCCAGTCCAACATGAACGCCAACGAGGTGATCTCGAACCGCGCCATTGAGATGCTCGGCGGTGAAATGGGCTCGAAGCGCCCCGTCCACCCGAACGACCACGTCAACATGGCCCAGTCGTCGAACGACACGTACCCGACGGCGATGCACATCGCCTGCGCCGAAGAGATTGCGCATCGCCTGCTGCCGGCCCTCCGCCATCTGCATGCGGCCTTGAGTGAAAAGGCCCGCGCCTGGAGCGGCATCATCAAGATCGGCCGGACGCATACGCAGGATGCGACGCCGCTGACGCTCGGTCAGGAGTTCTCAGGCTATGCGCAGCAGGTGGAGAACGGCATTCGCCGCATAGAGCAGACGCTGCCGGCGTTGATGGAACTGGCCCAGGGGGGCACCGCCGTCGGCACCGGCCTCAATGCGCCGAAAGGCTTTGCCGAGCAGGTGGCGAAGCAGATCGCCGCCATCACGGGCCTGCCCTTCACCTCGGCGCCGAACAAGTTCGAGGCGCTCGCCGCCCATGACGCCATGGTGTTCTCGCATGGCGCCATCAACACGGTGGCGGCATCGCTGTTCAAGATCGCGAACGACATCCGCTTCCTCGGCTCCGGCCCGCGCTCCGGTTTAGGCGAGTTGGCACTGCCCGAGAACGAACCCGGATCGTCCATCATGCCAGGTAAGGTCAATCCGACCCAGTGCGAGGCGTTGACCCAGGTTTGTGTGCAGGTGTTCGGCAACAACGCGGCGCTGACGTTCGCGGGCAGCCAGGGACATTTCGAGCTCAACGTCTACAATCCGGTAATGGCGTACAACTTCTTGCAGTCGGTGCGCCTCGTGGCCGATGCAGCCCGCTCCTTTACCGACAACTGCGTCGTTGGCATCGTGCCGCGCGAGGACAACATCAAGGCCGGTCTTGAGCGCTCGCTGATGCTGGTGACGGCACTCGCCCCCAAGATCGGCTACGACAATGCGGCGAAGATCGCCAAGACCGCGCACAAGAACGGCACCACGCTGCGCGAGGAGGCCGTGGGCGGCGGCTACGTAACCGACGCGGAGTTCGAAGAGATCGTCGATCCCGCTAAGATGATCGCTCCCGAGTAAGCGTCAAAGGTTCGGAAGTTGAAAAATGTCCGGCGAGATCATCAACCTTCGTAAAGCCCGCAAAGTGCGTGACCGCGCGGCCAAGGAAAAGCGCGCCGAGGAGAACCGTGCCCGGTTCGGACGCCCCAAGGCCGAGCGCCTGAAGCTCGAAGCCGAGACGGAGATCGCCACGCGCCGCCTCGATGCGCATCGTCGCTCCGATGCTGGCGACGGAAGTGAGGGCGAAAGCGGACCCGCATCATCATGAGCGGTGCCGCGGTTCGTCCCGTAAAGCGCTCATTCTCGATCCGGGGGCACCGCACCTCGATCTCGCTCGAGGAGCCGTTCTGGGAGGCGCTGAAGGAGGCCGCAGCGAAGGAGCGCATGTCCCTCGCAGCCCTCATCGCCCGCATCGACGAGCGGCGGGGCGCTGCCGGTCTTTCGAGTGCCGTGCGCGTGTGGATTCTGGACTACGTCCGTTCAACGGCCGCCATCGTGAGCTACGACGGCGGCAGCCGGGATTGATCGGTGGGCAGGGGAGCTGCACCCCGTCAATAGGGCGTCCCCTGGAACGGCCGCCACTCTTCCTCCTCCGGCTTCCGGCGGCGCGGAGGCGGGCGCTGCGCCGTTGCCGGCGAGGGGACCGCGACGGGCGGCGCTGCGGCTTCGATATCGCGCTCGACCGGGACGCCATTGGGATCACCGGTCGAGACGCTGTTGTCGTAAAGATCCCCATCCGGCGCACCAAGCGGTGCACCGAGATCCTCGCGCTCCACGGCGTTCGGATAGATCACGGGCTGATCGTCCTCGAGCGCCTTGCGCCGTTCGGCCTCAAGGCGTGCCCGTTCCGCCTCCGCCGCCTTGCGCCGGGCAGCTTCCTGGCGCGCCCGTTCCTCGTCCAGCTTGCGCAGACGTTCGAGTTCGCCGACGTCGAGCTCCATCTTGCGCACGACGAGCTCGCGTTCGAGCGCGTCCGCCGAGATCCGTGGCTCGAGCTCAAAGAGGTCCTTGAGCTTGCCCGCGTAGACGACCGTCACCGGTGGCAGGAACGCGCGGGCGGATCCCGCCGCCCCGGTCTTGTCGAGCCTGGCCTCGATCTGCCATTCGCTGTCGATCCGCATGGTCTCGAGCTCGACGGCGGTCACGAACGTCGAGCGGCCTTCGTCCGTCTCTACCTTCACCCTTTCCAGCTTCAGAGCCCCGTCGCTGAGGTTTACTGGAATGGTGGTCTTCCCGAGTTTGACCCCGCCGTCCTTGAGCGTCTCCGTGATTGCATCCGCGAGAGGCATATTCGAGCCGGGGCTTTGCCCGGCCAGCGCCGCGCGCGCCGCCGCCGAAACGCTCGCGGGGGAGTTGCCGGCAAGCGTCGCCTCGCGGATCGCAAGCGTGCCCGTGCCGGTCAGGCCGGCGACGATGGCAGCCGGGCTCAGCGCCCGGCTTGAGAAGGTGACGTTAAAGGCCGCGGCGTTGCCGGACGGCGCGGGTGTGCTGTCCGCCTCCCCACCAGGCTTGCTAGCGACATCGATGGCCAGTGAGCCGGCGAGACCGATTCCAGCCGGCGCCCGCGTGATCTCGAGCTGCGATGTGAGGCGCCCCCCGATGGCGTCGCCTTCGAGGCGCGTGACCTTGATCCCGTCCGAAGAAGTCTCCGCCGCAACGCGCGCGTTGGCGATCGAAAGCCCAGGTTCGAGGCTGAGCGTGCCCGCTTCGAGCGATAGCTTTCCTTGGATCCCGTCGAGCAGCGCCAGATCGAACGCCTGCTCGGGCCAGACGATGTGGGCGGCCCCGGTCTTGTCGGATGCCGTGCGTGGCGAGGCCTCCGCCGCGGCGAGCACATCAGCCTCCCGCGCGGAGCCGAGAAGCGGTGCGAGCAGCGCGGCGAACGAAGCCTTATCCGTAAAGAGAGACGCATCGAGCTGCCTGCGGCCGTTATCGCCCGCGCTCGACACGGCCAGCGTGCCGGAGACTGTGCTGTCGCCGAGTGAAAGCCCGTTGCCGGCGAGCTTCAGCGTACCCTTTTGGCGGCTGACGGCGACGGTTCCGCTAATCGGAATGCCGGCCGCTCCATCCGCGACGCCAAGCCCGGCCATCGCCAGAGCGACGCGCACGTCCGGGGCGGCGATCTTCATCTCTCCGTCGAGATCTGTATCGCCCGTATCCGGCAAGCGAAGCTGTCCGCGATAGCCGATCTCGATCCCGTCGGCTGTGATCTCGGCAAGCGAGAGCAGTCCTTCGGCGGGAACGCCCACGGCCTTGATCAGCACGCGGCCGCTTTGCGCCTCCGTTCCCCGCACGGGCCGGATCGGCGTATCGAACAGTGTCGCCACAAGCTCGAACGCGTCCGGGCTCTCGATGTGCACCTGCGCATCGAGGGACGACGTGCGCCATTTGGCGCGCCCGCCAGCGAGGTTGAGCGAGCCGGAGATGCGCCCACCGCCGAGCACCCCATCGATGTTGAGCGACGTGGCGTTCGCGGCTCCCCCCTCGAGGCGGAGCGTGCCGGCAATGCGGAAGGGGGCGAGACGCGCGATTCGCGTTGCCTCCGCTGAGGTCCCGGTTTCGAGACCAAGGAGAGAAAGGAAGGACTGCGCAGCTTGGACGTTGGGCGCCGAGACCAGTCCGCGCACCGCGCCTTTGGGATGCGCCGGCACGTCCGAGGCCTCGCCCTCCGCCTCCACGTGAAGCCCGTCCGCAGTCCCGAAGCTGAGATGCGGGATCGTGAGCCGGCCGCGCTCGAGCTGGATGCTCGCGTCGACATCCTTGAGGCGGAGGTCGCCGTCGATGAGCTCGGCGACCTTGAGATCGAGCGAGAGATCGCTGCCTGCGGGATCGAACGGCTGAGTTGCCGAGGGCGCGCCGCCTTCGTCCTCAACCGTATCGGAGCCGAACAAGGCGCGCCGCAGGTGAGCGAGATCCACGAGTCCGGACCCGAACTGAGCGACGTCGATGCGCGGGCCTTCGACGGCGATGCGAAGCCGCTTGCGTTCGCCGAGGTCGATCTTGAAGTCGCCTTCCAGCGGCGTTCCCGAGAGCTCCGCGACGGCGTCCGTCAGCGCCAATGAGCCGTTGCCGAGCGCGAATTTTCCATCGAGCGAGAACGGGCCGTCGTTGCGCTCGCGCCCGATGCCGGGAGAGCCGAGGCCCCACGCAAGAAAGCGCATCAGGCTTTTGCCGGAGACAAAAAGGGTGCCATCGAGATCTGGCGCCCGGTCCCGCGGCGTCAGTACGCCCTCGAGTTCGAGCCGCACGCCGCCCGGGAGATCCGCCCGCACGCCCTTGAGCTCGAGCGGACCGCCTGATCGGGAGGCGGCGAGATGCACATTGCTGATCGGCTCGCCGGCAAGGGTAAGTTGGTCGAATTGAAGCCGGGCGTTGGTATCGGCCTCGGCCGGAAGCTGCGCCGCGACCAGCTCGAAATAGCTCCGCACGGCATCGAGCGGCATTTTGGCGGCGCCGGTGTGAGCGAGCCTGTCGAGATCGAGCCAGCGCGAGGCAAGCTCCACGTCGAGGCGCGTCTTGTCCGCCCAGCTGAGCTTTGCTTCCCCGGTTATCATCTGCGGGGTCGTCCCGGCTTCGAGCGACACCGAGATGTCCGACAGCGCGACGCCGAGCGCCGTTCCCTCGACCTTGGCCTTGAGCTCGAAGCCCGTGGCCCCGTGTCCTTCGTCGATGGCCACGGCGGTCTGGGGGACCTCTGCAGGCTGCTCTCCTTCGGCGTCGGAAGGCAGTGCGCCGGGCGGGGAAGGCTCCGGTTGGAGCGTCACATCCGCATCGCTTGGCGCGGGTTTGGCTGCGCCAGCGTCTCGTCCGAGCTTCGCGTTGAGCTCGCCCGTAAGCGCCGGAGTGTCGCTGAGTCCGGTGAGGCGCGCGTCGAGCATGTAGGAATTATCGGCTACGTCGACAGCCGCCTTGAACCTGAGGTCGCCGTTGTCGTCCATCTTGGCGGTGGCGATGCGGACATGGCGGGGCACGCCTTCGGAGCTTACATCGCCGCGGAACTTGTACGGGCCCTCGAGCGCCTCGGCGTTGAGCTCGCCATTGATAGAGTCGAACCGGGCAAGCTCGCCGCGCGACGGCGTGCTGATGAGGATCGCTCCATCGTGAATGGCGACCGACTGCAGCGCCACCTCCTTGGGAGCGAACGGCAGCGTGCCCGGCGCGATGGCGAGCGTGCGCCAGTTGCCGCTGCCCTCGGCATTGACAGCGAGGCTGAGGACCGGCCGGCGCAGCTCGACGCGATGCGCCTCGAGCACGCCGCGCAGAAGCGGCGGCACCGAGAGCCACATGGTGAAGCTTTCGACACGGATGATCGAGTGGCCGCCATCGGCGCTGGTATCCGCGATCCGGAGCCGCTCGAACGATACGAACGGCGCCGGCAGGAGCCGCACGTTGACGGCGCCCCCGACGCGCACCTCCCGCCCCAGGATGCGGGAGGCTTCCTCTTCGAAAATGCCTCGGTAGCTGTTCCAGTCCACAAACTGCGGAACCGCGAAAAGAACCGCCAGGGCGGTGATCAGAATGCCGCCGAGATAAAGGAGGGCGTTGTTCATCCGCGTCTAATCTGCTCATGTATCACTCGGGCGCACCTCATCAACGCGAGGGCCACGAGGCCGCACGGGCAAGCAAATCCGCACCCCGGCCCCCTTTGCCCCCGAGGCTGGTTGGCTGGCCGGAATGGGATCGCCGCCAATCGCGATGGCCGGCGGGCCCTCACCATAGCCCAACACGGGTGCCGAGTGTGACCCCCAATTGGGGTTTTTTCCTGGGGAGGGATCCCCGGGCAGGCTCGTGGAAGCGACGCCGCACCTTATATTTCCGTCATGCGGCGCCGCTGTGCGCCAGATTGTGGCCGCGAGGCCCATGCTATAGAGCGATTTATGCCGCACGAAGACAAAAACGCAGCCCGCCACGCCGTGCCTGCAGGCGTGGGCGCCGATCCCCATGCAGCCGCCGGCGCGGACGACGATCTTCCGCCGTTCGATCTGCCGATGGCGCCCGGGCGCGCGCGAGAGGCTGCACCTGCGCCGCGGGAGCGGCCCTCCATCTCCGAACGGGCCCGCGCGGGCGCGATGCCACCCTATCTCGCGGGTCTCAACCCGGAGCAGCGCGAGGCCGTGGAAGCGCTCGATGGCCCCGTCCTGGTGCTGGCCGGCGCCGGCACCGGCAAGACGCGGGTGCTGACGACGCGCATCGCCCACATCCTGGCCACGGGGCGCGCTGCCGGCCATCAAATCCTGGCCGTCACCTTCACCAACAAGGCGGCGCGCGAGATGAAGGAGCGCATTGGCGCCCTCGTCGGCGGCGCCGTGGAGGCGATGCCGTGGCTCGGCACGTTCCACTCCATCGGTGTCAAGATCCTGCGCCGCCACGCCGAGCTGGTCGGCCTCAAATCCGGCTTCACGATTCTCGATACCGACGATCAGCTCCGGCTTCTGAAGCAGGTCATCGAGGCCGACGGCCTGGACAAGAACCGCTGGCCGGCGCGCCAGCTCGCGGGCCTCATCGATAGCTGGAAGAACCGCGGCCTCACGCCCGACAAGGTGCCCGCAGGCGAGAGCTTCGCTTTCGCCAACGGCAAGGGCGCGCGTCTCTATGCGGCGTATCAGAAGCGGCTCAAGGAGCTGAACGCGGCAGATTTCGGCGATCTTCTGCTCGAGACGCTGCGGCTCTTCCTCGAGAACCCGGACGTGCTCAAGGACTACCACCGGCGCTTCCGCTATATCCTGGTCGACGAGTACCAGGACACCAACGTCGCCCAGTACCTTTGGCTGCGCCTTATTTCCCAAGGCTCGCCGAACGTCTGCTGCGTCGGCGACGACGACCAGTCGATCTATGGTTGGCGCGGCGCCGAGGTGGACAACATCCTGCGCTTCGAGCTGGATTTTCCCGGCGCGCGTATCATCCGGTTGGAGCGCAACTATCGCTCCACGGGGCACATCCTCTCCGCCGCCTCGGGGCTCATCGCCGCCAACAAGGGCCGCCTTGGCAAGACGCTCTTCACCGACGGCGAGCGGGGCGAGAAGATCTCCGTCATGGGCGTCTGGGACGACGAGGAGGAGGCCCGAGCCGTCTGCCGCGACATCGAGGAGCTGCGTAAGGACGGCCACCGGCTGAACGAGATCGCCATCCTCGTCCGCGCCTCCTTCCAGATGCGCGCCTTCGAAGACCGCTTCGTCACCACGGGGGTGCCCTATCGCGTTATCGGCGGTCCGCGCTTCTACGAGCGCGCCGAGATCAAAGACGCGCTGGCCTACCTCGAGGTGACGCACAATCCCGCCAACGATCTCAAGTTCGAGCGCATCGTCAACGTGCCCAAGCGCGGTCTAGGCGACACCAGCGTCGAGCGCATCCATGCGCTGGCCCGTGCCCGCTCCGTGCCGATGTTCCGCGCCGCCCGCGAGATCGTCGAGACTGAGGATCTCGGCGGCAAGGCCAGGAAGTCGCTGCGTGATCTCGTCGGCGCCTTCGAGCGCTGGCGCAGCCTGATCGACACCATGAAGCACACCGAGCTTGCCGAGCTTATTCTCGACGAGAGCGGCTATACGGCCCACTGGCAGGCCGACAAGAGCCCGCAGGCTCAGTCTCGGCTTGAGAACCTGAAGGAGCTCATCCGCTTCATGCACGAGTTCGAGAGTCTCGAAAGCTTCCTCGAGCACGTGAGCTTGGTCATGGATACCGAGCAGGGCGACGACGGCGACCGCGTGAGCCTGATGACGCTGCACGCCGCCAAGGGTCTCGAGTTCGACACCGTGTTCCTGCCTGGCTGGGAGGAGGGGCTCTTCCCCCACCAGCGCGCGCTCGACGAAAGCGGGGAGGCTGGCCTCGAGGAGGAGCGCCGTCTCGCCTACGTTGGCCTCACGCGCGCACGCCGCCGCGCCAAGGTCTCGTTCGCGCAGAACCGGCGCACGCGCGGGCTCTATCAGTCGGCGATCCCCTCGCGCTTCGTCGACGATCTGCCGGAAGCCGACGTGGAGGTCGTCGAGACCAAGAGCCCGTTCGGCGGCGCCTACCAGAATTTCGGCAATCCGTTCGAGGCCGGCGGCTTTGGGCGCAATCCCTATGGCAAGAGCCGTTTTGACGACGCCGCGCCACGCTTCGGCGCCAGCTACGACACGCCGGGCTGGCAGCGCGCCCAATCCTTCGAGAAGGCCAGGTCCCACGAGAAGGATTGGTCGCGCGACGCCGATCGCCGCCGCCAGGCAAGCCTCAAGCCGATGAAGCCGCCGATCACCATCGAAGGCGAGCTGATCGCCTCATCGTCGGCAGAGGGCGCGGGCTTTGGAGTAGGCACCCGCGTGCGCCATCAGAAGTTCGGCCCAGGCACGGTGACCGAGGTGGATGGCAACAAGCTCACGATCGAGTTCGATCACGCCGGTAGGAAGCGGGTCGTCGACAGCTTCGTTGTCCGAGTTTGAGGTGGGGCGGCGCAAGTCGTCGGCCGTAACCTTTTCCCGCCAGCTCACCCGGGCCTAACGCGGGTCACGAAATGGCAGGGGCGATATTTACGCGCGTCCACGGTCACGCGCTCGCCGACCGCCACTGGCGACTGCCCGCGCGTGTCGAGGAACATGACGAGGCCGCTATCGGTCACGATCTCGGCGGTGCCCGCGGTCCAGACGCGCACGGTTCCGGTGAACGTATGCATCCCCGGCTCGAAACGGTCGAGGTCGTCCATCACGTATTCCCCTAAGCTCGCGTGTTGGCAGGCACGCCCGGATCGGTTGCTCGCATGGAAATGCGGCAGAAGAAAAAACAAACCCCGCTCGTGGGGCAAGGGATGGCTTCAATCGGATCCGCCATCCTCCTGCCGTGTCAACGGAACAAAGCACACGGGAATGACCTCCCTCAAGGTGGTCGATCCGTCGCTTTGCTTCTCGATGAGAACGAGCTGCTGGGCTTCGCGCCCTACGGGTATGACGAGGCGCCCGCCTGGTTTCAGTTGCGCCACGAGGGCATCCGGAATCTCGGGCGGTGCCGCCGCAACCAGGATCGCGTCGAACGGTGCCGCGTCGGGCCAGCCGCGATGCCCGTCGCCCACGCGGGCGTGCACGTTGGTGAGGCCGAGCTCTGCGAAGATCCGCTCTGCACCCTCGGCGAGGGGCTTCGAAATCTCGATGGTGTAGACGGCGCCTGCGAGCCGGGCCAGCACGGCCGTCTGATAGCCCGATCCGGTGCCGACCTCGAGCACCCGGTCACCGGGCTCGAGATCGAGGACGTCGGTCATCAAGGCCACGATGAAAGGCTGTGAGATCGTTTGCCCGTGGCCGATAGGAAGCGGCCGGTTACGGTAGGCCGCCGTTAGGTGTTCGGGAGGAACGAACGCATGGCGCGGCACAGCGCCGAGCGCCTCGAGCACGCGCGGCGAGATCTCCCGGCCGCCGAGGGCCTGCCTTGCAGAGCGCTCGATTTCGCGCACCATCGCTTGGCGTGCCAAGGCCATTTCATCGTCGATTGCGCTCATGAAAAGCTCCAGCCCGGCCGCCGGACCGGCCGGCGGCGGTTGACATCGTTTCGACCAACTCGAGCCTCACATAGGGCGCGTGCGGACCACGAGTAGCGTCAGGGAGTATGCAAGCATGGTTTTCAGCCGCAAGCCCGAGCCGGTTCCGGCCGAGGCACCCGCACCGCAGCTTCGCCGCATGGACCGCATCGGTGGTGCCGAGAAGCATCTGCACCCAGTGGAAACCGCCAACCCCGTGGCCGCCCAGTCGGTGATCGGCAACGATCTCTCGATCGAGGGAGAGGCCATCACGATCCGCTGCAAGGGCACGCTCAAGGTGCTTGGCAATATTCAGGCCGATCTGCACAGCCGCGAGATCGAGGTCGGCAAGGAAGCCGTCATCGAGGGCGCCATTGCCGCTGAGACGGTGGACGTCTACGGCCGCGTCAGCGGCGCCATCATGGGCAAGAACGTCGTGCTTCACGCCGGCGCCGAGGTGGAAGGCGATATTCACAGCCATCTGCTTTCGATCGAGCAGGGCGCAGCCTTCGACGGCCGCTCGCGCCGCGTGAAGGATCCCTCGGAGATCGCACCCCAACTCGAGCGCCCCGTTGCCGGCAGTGAGCCCCACCGGGAGATTGCTCCGTCCGCTCTCCCAAGCTTCACACATGCCATGAGCGGCTGACCCCCCCAAGCGCGATGCCGCTCCCGCAAAGTGCGGGAAACTATGCTAGAGCGGTGCACGGGAAGGGGGCAGCCGCAGGCCGCCCCCGCAGTGTTTTCGGGCGCCTCATGAACTATCGCCACATCTATCACGCCGGGAATTTCGCGGATGTTTTCAAGCATGCCGTCCTTGCGCTCGTCATCGAGCACCTGAAGCTGAAGGACGCGCCCTTCCGCGTGATCGACACCCATGCGGGGATCGGTCTCTACGACCTGGCGAGCGATGAAGCCCAGAGAACGGGTGAATGGAGGGAGGGCATCGGCCGCATCCTTGCCGCTTCGCTCCCGTCCGATGTGGCGGCAATCCTCGCGCCCTATCTCGATGTGGTGCGAAATGAGAATGGTAGCGGCGAACTCGTCCGCTATCCTGGCAGCCCCCTCATCGCTCGCCGTCTCATGCGCCCGAACGATCGTCTCGTCGTCAACGAGGCCCATCCCGAAGACGTTCGCCGCCTCGCGGCGCTTTTTGCTAAAGATCGTGCCGCCAAGGTGCTCGCGCTCGACGGATGGACTGCGCTCAAGGCCGTGCTGCCCCCGACAGAGCGCCGCGGAATCGTCCTGATAGATCCTCCGTTCGAGGAACCGGGCGAGTTTCGCCGGCTTCTCGACGCGCTAGGCGATGTCCGCCGGCGCTTCGCGACGGGTACGGTTCTTATTTGGTATCCGATCAAAGACGAGGCAGTCACCGGCTCCTTCCTGCGCAAGGCCGCCGCGCTCTCGATCCCGAAGCTGCTCTCGGCCGAATTGTTCGTCCGCACGCCGCAGAGCGCCGGCGGTCTCTCCGGCAATGGCCTGCTGATCCTCAATCCTCCGTTCACGCTCGAAGAGCGGCTCGCAATTTTGCTGCCATATTTAGTTGAGACCCTTTCGCAGGGAAGCGGCGCCGGGAGCCGCCTCGCGTGGCTGACGGACGAGCGCGGTCTGTCCAGGACGAAAACGCCAGCCGGATCGCACTGAGCGGCGGCGGAGCCATATCTGGGTCTTGCCTCGCAGTCGCGTTCCCCCCGAAAGACGGCGCCGGATGCTCTGCGCTGGCTGTCGAGGTGATAGGAAAAGCTTGTGCTGAGCATTGCCCGACCGAAACCTAGGTGTCTCGCGCCGCGCGGCTAATAGATCCGCCGGCCGGAGCACTGCCCCGCTCTCCAGCCGGTTCCTGCAAGGCGGGTGCGTGGAGGCATGAGATGCGCCAGGTTGGAACGGTCAAATTCTATAACGATCAAAAGGGTTATGGCTTCATCACTCCGGACGATGGCGGCAAGGACGTCTTCGTCCACGTGACCGCCATCGAGCGCGCCGGCCTGGCCTCCCTCGCGGAAGGCGCCCGCATTTCTTTCGATACCGAGCCCGACACGCGCGGCAAGGGTCCCAAGGCCGTCAACCTGCAGCAGGCAGGCTGAGGCCAGTTGTGCGGACGCAACGAGCGCATGAAAATCGCCCCGGCGGCCTATTTCCCTGTGCATGACGGATGGGCAGCGTGCGGCAAGTGGGGCAGAGTCCCCTCGCGGTCCACGCTGACGCGTGTGCCGGCTTTTTCGAGGGAGATAGAGCGATGCTCAAAGCTGTGCGTATGACGACGGCGCTCGTTGCCGTAGCGGGCTTGGCGGCCATGACGGCCTCGGCCGAGGCCAAGACGTGCGTCAAGAAGGGTGCCATCGGCGAGGCCGGAAGCCAGGAGGGCGCCAAGCTGCAGGTGGACGAGGCTCTTCTCCAGGCTGTCGACTGGGGCGCCTGGGCGTCCTGGATGTCGTCGAACAACAAGGTCGGTGCGGCCGCGAGACTGCCCGGATACGAGTTCGGCAAGCGTGCATACAACTGCAAGCAGGGCGGTAGCTGGGGCTGGACGTGCCGCGGATCCGCCACGATCTGCAAGCTCTGATCCATCGTGCGGCATTGAGGGCATCGCGCACCGCGCCCTCACGCGCGTGCGCGGTGTCGTTTCCCTTACTGCCGCTTTGCCGGGCGACCCCGGCATCCTGCCCGCGTAGTCTCGGCAAACCTGCGCATAACGTGATGGAGCGGTCTAGGCATGCCGGCCTGGCGCCGCTATAGCAGCAGGAACACAAATGATCTTCGGCCCTTACGGAGAAGCTTGATGGGTTTATTGTCCAGGTTCGCCTTCGCCGCCGCGCTGACGGGTGCGCTCGTGGCGGCCCATCCGGCTTTTGCCGGCTGCAAGCGCATGGGGTTCACGGTCAACGACTATGGCAAGGAAGGCCCGACACGTGACTCCAAGAATCTGCTCGACAAGCATATCGCCACGTGGGCGGCAGAGCAGGGCATCGAGAAGTATTCGGTCGGCAAAAAGGACGTCTCCTGCGAGCTCTTCCTGAACCTGATCCTGTTCGACGAGCACACCTGCACGGCCACGGCCACGGTCTGCTGGGGTGCCGATCTCAACAAGGGATCACAGCAGCAGGCGAAAACGACTCCCAAGCCGGCTCTGAAGAAGGAGGCGGCTGCGAAATCGTCCGACGACAAGGCCGACCGCGCTGCCGAAAAGTCTGAGCCAGCCAAGTCTGAGCCCGCGAAGTCCGAGCAGGCCAAAGCTGAAAAGTCCGAACCGGCAAGGAGCCCTGAAGCGGATCAGGCGAAAGCCGAATCCGATAGCGCGGACCTGGAAGAGACGAAGGCCGCCGACATAAAGCCTGACACGGCTTCGGACACGAACGTCGAGACGGGCGCAATCCCTGTGCCGCCGACGGCTGCCGGAACTGCCGCCGCCGTTTCGCCGGCCGCCATCGAGCCTGCGACGCCGAGCGCTGAGCCGGTGGGCACGTCGGAGAACGAGGCGAGCAAAGCGGCAGCCGCTGCCGCAGAGTCGGCCGCGGCCGCAGCCGAACGTGCCGCCGCCGCAGCCGAGCGCGCGGCCGAGGCCGCCGAGCGCGCCGCTGCTGCTATGGCGCAGCACCAGGCTCAGCCGCCTGCGGCCGCCGGCGCTGCGCCCTCGAGCGAGCCGGCATCGCCCGCAGACACATCGCCGAATGCGGAGCCGGAGAGCGCTCCGTCGTCATCGTCGGTTCCGGTCGAGCCCATCGCGCCGTAAAGCCCGGCCAGGCCGGCCGCTCGCACGAAGCGCGCTGATCCGGCAATGACAATATGCCCAAATACAAAGAGCGTCGCAGCGAGCTGCGGCGCTCTTCATGTATGGTGATAACGATCCTATTTCCGCGTTAGCCGATCGAGCCTCAGGCGGTGACGGTCATCGGTGATCAGCAGCACGGCGCCGAGCCCGGCGGCGACCACGGCCATACCCGTCGAGCCCGCAACAAGAAACAGGATCATCACCTGGTATTTGGCTGCCTCCACGGGGTCGACGCCAGCGAGGATCTGGCCCGTCATCATACCGGGAAGCGCCACGATGCCGGTCGTCGCCATGGCCGTGACGATGGGCATCAGCCCTGTGGTGAGCGCACGCCGCAGGATGGTGTCGACGGCCTCATACCGGCCCGCGCCAAGCGCGAGGCGCGCCTCGATGGCGGCGCGTTCGCGCACGGCCGCGGAGGTGATGAAATCGAGCACGAGGCTCGTGCCCTGAAGCGCGTTGCCGAGCATCATGCCGAAGATGGGGAGCACGTAGCGCGGCGCATACCAGGGGTCCGGCCCGATGACGAGCGTCGTCGCGAACAGCGTGGCGACCAGCCCCGCAAAGAACGGTGCGCCGGCTCCGAGCGCCGTTGCGGCCACGCCGGTGACACGCCGTTCCTGCCGAGACACGACCTCATACCCGGCCGCCGCGGCCATGAAGAGCGCGAACAGCGCCGTCCACAGAGCCGAGTCGAGCGAGAAGATGAAGCGCAGGGCCAGCGCCACGATGGCGAGCTGCACCACCATCCTCAGCGCGGCGATGGCGAGCGTGCGCTCGAGCCCGAGCCGGAACCAGACGGACACCAGCCCATTCGCGATCAGGAGTATCGCCGCGATGGCGAGGTCGGTCGTATCGAGCGCAATATAGGTCATGGCTGTGGGGGCTGGAGAGGTCTGGGCGCCGGATCGGACGGCGCGAGCTGCAGGCGCGCATGGGCGAGGCGATCGATGAGCCCCGTGTCGTGGCTCGCGATCAGTACGCTCCGCTCGGCGAGGAATTGAAAACGGATGAGCTCTTCGACGAGCGCCGTCGATGCCTTGTCGAGCGCCGCCGTGGGTTCGTCGAGCAGCAGCACCTTGGGTTCGTCGGCGAGCGCGCGCACGAGGGCGATTCGTTGCCGTTCGCCCGTCGAGAGCTGGCTCACGGGGCGATCGAGCATGGCCTCGTCGAGACCCACCGCTGCCAGCAGGCGGGGGATCCGATCCTGCGATGATGCAGCCGGGTTCAGGGTGCCGCGCGGCGTATCCGTCCACCATCCTGGCTCGGCCGCCGCATAGCGCACCGTCCGCCGCCACACCGCGGGCGCCATTTCCCGCTGCTCGTGCCCGTCGAGGAAGATCTGCCCATCCACGGGATCGAGGTCCGCGATAGCGCGCAGGATGCGGCTCTTGCCGGAGCCCGAAGGCCCTTCGATGGCGAGGCACTCACCGGCTGCGACGGAGAAGGACAAGGGCGGCAGCGACCCGATTCTAAGATGTTCGACGCGCAGCACCTCGGCCTCTATCGTCGTCGTGTTGATGTCACGCGAGCCAGGGAGCTGAGAAGAAGCAGGACGACGAACGCTGAGCCGCTCCGTGATTCCCCGGACGGGAAGGGCTTTAGCAAGGGCGTGAAGCGGAAGCCAGCCGGTTAGGGCCTGATCGTTTGAGGTGGATGCGGACACGCATTCACCGAGAACGTGAATCAGTCTCTCAAATAAAAACTTAGAGCGCGTTCGCGTCGCGCAATCCGAATTCCAATAAGAGTGAGCGCGCTTTAGGCCGCAGTCATTCCGGCGTTGGCCAGGGTCTCCATGAACGCGTGCTTGTCGAAGGGCTTTATGAGGTACGTGTCGGCTCCGGCCGAGAAGGCGCGCGAGATGTCTGCCGCATCGTTTTCGGATGTGGAATAGATGACGAGCGGGCGCCGGGTGCCCTCGCTGGAGAAACGCAGCGCAGTCAGGAACTCGACGGCTGTTTTGTCCGGCAGGCGCCAGTCGAGGATGAGCGCGTCGATGCTGTTGCTCTGGCAAAGCTCAAGCGCCTCGCTGGCGTTGTCCGCCTCCAGGACGTCATACGACAGTTGCTCGAGGTAATGGCGCGCGACTTTTCGGATGATTTCCGACTGATCGGCGACGAGGCAACGCTTCATGGCGCTTTTAGGCTCCGTCCGGCCGCGTATGGCCACAATGGGGAATGCGAAGGACGGGTCGGCAGCCGTGACGTAAGTCGCGGGCGCCGCCAGTTCCCAGGCCTTTATATCTTTGTGCTTGAAAGGAGTTAACGACTGGTGAGGAGGGCTCCATCACAGTCGGCAGCGAAGGCATCTCAGCGGCCATAACCTGCCGCGCAGCAAGCGCATTATGCCGCCGCAGGACGGGACGAGGTGTTCACGGATGGTATTAACTGAGGGCGGAGAGCAGCACGTCGTCGCCGTCCTTGACGATGGACAGGTTCATGCCGGCGGTCTCGGCGAGCCGCCACGTGTAGTAAGTCTGGATGGTCAGCGCATCCAGCGGCGGCACGTCTTCACCGGATATGAACGCGCCAAGGTGCTGCGGCGGGCGGGCGGCCGTGCCGCAGCAACGCAGGACGAAGCCCGGCGTCTCGATCGTGCCCTGCATGAGCACCTCGATCTCGCCACCGCGCGGCAGCGCCGTGACTGCGACCGCGATCAGGTTGAGGAGGAGCTTCACCTTATCCTTGGCCATATGGCCGGCAATGCCCTTCCAGACCAGCTTGTGCTTGCCCTGGCCGATAAAGCCGCGTGAGATCTGCTCGGCGGTACCGAGATCGATCAAGGCGCCGGCGGAGCCCGCCGCGCCGAATGCGAAGCGCGCGAACTGCAGCCGCGCCGACGCCTGCTCGGTGACGTTGCGGATGACGGAGAGCGCATAGGCCTGGGCTTCCTCGTCGTCATCCTCGTTGAGGATCTCGAGGCCATTGTAGATGGCGCCGACCGGCCCGATCACATCGTGGCAGATCTTGCTCGAGATGAGTGCGGCGAGCTCCAGATCCGTGGGATGCACGCGCTCAGGTGCGTCAGTCATGGATATGTCCTCTTGCGGTCGTCGCCCATGAGGCGGACCTGTTCTCGGGCGTAGGAACGCCATGGCCTGCCGTACGCAAGGAACGGTATCGGACGGAATGCGGGGATGCATCCCCGCGAATACTTGATCGTTCTGATACACGCCGCTCCCGCCTCTGCAAAGGCCGCGTGGCCGCAGGACGCGGCCGCGGGGGAATTTTTGCCCTCTGAATGAGCCTCGCCGGCCACGTGACGAGGTTAAAAAAGTCCGATGGGAGTTTCGCGAATCATAGCGCCACCTTGCGTAGTTTGGTTCACGTGCATCGCCAGCGCGCGCTCCCGCACAGCCATACTTTGGTAATACTTTCCGAGAAGGATTATTGAGATTCGATACATTTTCTGCATGCGGCTGAGGCGAGGCCCGCGCCGTCGGCCGCGCCTTGAGGATTGCGAAAGCCCATGATGTTTCATGTTTGCCGCAGCCCTTGGCTCGCGCTCGTCGGAGCGGCCCTGATGCTGGCGGCCGGTCCCGCGATGGCCGAGGACGGCCTTTGGAGTCCCGACAGCTACCGCAGCGGCGGCAGCGGGGCGTCATCCAGCTCGCGCAGCGGGTCATATTCTTCTTCAGGGGCTGATACCTACTCGTCGAACCGGGGCGGATACGGATCGAATGATTCGTACGCAACGCAGCGCGATAGCTATTCGGGGAGCGGCGACACGTATTCGCCGAACCGGGGTGGATACGGCAGCGATGCCTATTCCCCGCGAAACGACGCCTATTCGCGGGGCGACTCCTATTCGGCGGGGGGCGATGCCTATGTGCCGCCCAACGGCCGCGACAGTTACAGTGATCCCGGCCGTCCCGTCGACGATGGAGGCCGCGGAGGCTACGGCGAGCCCTATGCTCCCCCGGGCCAGGAAGCCTACCGCGAGCCTGGGGGCGCGCCGGACGAGGATCGGAGCTCGTACAGCCAGAACGAGATCATCGCCGCCGGCCACGGATTCTTCGGCGCCATCAGCCAGGGCCTCGGCAAGGCAGTGGAATACGCGTTCCAGAGCCAGGGGCGTCCGAACGGCTATATCCTGGGCGAGGATGCGGGCGGGGCTTTCCTCGTCGGCCTGCGCTATGGCGAGGGGCGTCTCTTCACGAAGGATGCCGGCGATCACAAGGTGTTCTGGCAGGGCCCGTCGCTTGGCTATGATGCCGGCGCAGAAGGGTCCAAGACCATGGTGCTCGTCTATAATTTGTCGGATCCCTCGGAAATCTATCAAAGATTTGGAGGCGTGCAGGGCTCCGCCTATCTCGTCGGGGGCCTCAGCGTACAGTTCCAGAAGTATGGCGAGGTCACGCTGGCGGTCATCCGTTCTGGTGTCGGAGTGCGCCTCGGCGCCAACGTGGGGTATCTGAAGTATACCCGCACGCCGACATGGAATCCGCTATAAGTCCCATATAAGGATTTATGCTTCTCCGTGGGGCGGCACGCTTGCGCCTAGCGACTGGTGCGGTTTAAGTCGCCCCATGCCAAGGGCGGGGCGGCCGAAACGGCACCAGTCGCAAAGACCAGTCGATAAGATCACTGGGCGGGACGAATGTGTGGCGGTGAAGCATGTGGCGGAAATGAGAGGGACTGATCCGGGGATGCGCCGGTGATTACCATCCAGTCGGCAATGTTCGTTGCGCTGGGGTTCTTTGCAGCAGGCCTCATCGGGTTTCTGCTGGCGCCCATCTACGGCCGCCGCACGGCGCGCATCGCGACCGACCGCCTGCGCGCCACCATGCCGCTCTCCTCCGCCGAGATCACAGCCGACAAGGACAGGCTCCGCGCCGCCTATGCGCTCACCATCCACAAGCTCGAGCAGAAGGTCGAAAAGGCTGCCAATTCCGCGGCCCGCCAGCGGGTGGAGCTCAACCGGCGCGATGCGGCTATCAGCGAGCTGGAAGGCGAGATCGAGCGGCTCGAGTCCCGGCTCGATGAGCACGAGAACGCCCGGCGCGTCCTGGAGCAGACCATTGCCGAGCGGATGCCTAAGGTCGAGGTGCGCCTCGACGAGGCGAAAGGGCTTCTCCTGCATCGCGATCGCGAGATCACCAACCTGACCCAGACGTCCAAACGTCAGGCCGAGGCGCTCGAGGAGGCGACGCAGATCAACGTCCAGCAGCGCGAAGAGATCGGCCGGCTTAAAGCGTCGCTTGCAGCCCGCGCCGCCCGCAACCGCGACACGTTCGTCGATCCCCGCTTCGACGGAGAGATAGCCCTGAGGACGGAGGTCGAGGCACTGCGCGCCCAGGCGCGCGATCAGCACGCCCTCATCTCCCGCCTGCAGGAGACATTGGCTCACGTCGAATCGAAGACGGTGGAGGGCGGGGCAGGCGCCACGCCGGACGCAGGCCTCCAGGAAGAGGTTGTGCGTCTGCGCAAGGCGCTTGCGGCGGCAGAAGCAGGCCGCACCGGCACAGCCGCGCTCGAAGCCGAGATCCGCTCCTTGCGGGCTGCGAGCGAGGACAGGGCCGCCGAGGTCTCGCGCCTCGAGGCGGCGCTCGCCGTCTACGCAGCGAAGGACGCAGACGAGCGCGCGGGGAAAGAAAGCAAGGTGTCGCTGCGCGCACGCGTCAGTGCGCTTCAAGCCGAAGCGGACGCACACGCCAGAACCATTCAGCGGTTGCGCGCGGAGGTATCCGCCGCCAACGAGAAGCTCGCCCTCCAGTCCGCGCATGCCATGGAGGAGATGCGACGGCTCGGTGCCGGCTCTCTGCCGGCTGCCGGCGCCCCCCAAGATCGTGGGGCCGAGATGGCGGATCGTCCCCACCGCTCGCTCGTTGAGCGGATCGCGGCGCCGCGTCCGCCCCAGGCGGCCCCCTTCGGAGCCTCGTCATCCGCTGCGGTGCGCCCGACGCCTGCGGAGCCCTCCCGCTCAGGCGGTTTTCTGCGCGCCTTGGGCGGACCCTCGGGCAGCGGCGATGGAGCGAAGAGCCCTATGCGCGGGAGCGGCGGAGATGGTCAAGCGCCGGCGCAGGCGTCATCTTCCGGATCTTCCGCGAATGGGGACGGTGCGCCGAAGAAGTCGATCCGCCGCTCGAGCCTCATCGAACGGATAACCCGGGCAGAAAAGCCCGTAGCCTGATATCGGGTTCTTGACAGAGGCGGGCGGTGCACTCATTGTCGCACCTCGCCGGAGGGAGGGGGCCGATCCACCCCGGCACGAAAAATCAGAATTGGGCCCAAGTCTAGGGATGGACAATTCGGGGCGGTGCCGTAAAGGCCGCCCCGAATTTGTTTCGTGTCGACCGGATCGTGGCGCGCTCGAGGCTCGGTGCCGCTCGTTCCTCGTCTCGGGCGGACAGCGATTGCCCTGCGTCTCGTTTTGCGCAGATAGTTATCGCCTGACGGAGGGGACATGATCGAGATCGCGCTGGGCGTCCTGCTGCTCGTTCTTGCCATTGCGGTGCTGTCGGGCGTGGGCGGGCTCGTTCCCGGTGCATCGGGGATCGATATCCTGCTGCTGCTCGGCTACGGGGGGCTCGCGCTCCTTCTGGCAAGCGGCGTGCTGCTGATCGCTGCCGGCATGATCCGCCGCGCCATCGCTTGTTACCCTGAGCGTCGGCACGCATTGCGAACCGCGCGCACGACAGCAACCGCGCTCATCTTCGTAGCGCTCCTTTCGATCGGCCTGCCGCTCGTTGCCGAGCCTCTGAGCCTCGTTCGCGTGGGAGGCGTGCCGCTTGGCTATTTCCTTGCTGCCCAAGGCGCTTTGATCGGTCTTGCTGTGCTCGCCTTCATCTGGGCTCTCCGCCAGAACGGGATCGATGCCGCGGAGGGTGATCCGTGAATGAGGTGATGAGAGCGCCCGCCCATGCCGCCGCCGGCCCCGCGGGACGCGTGCTCTTTGGCATCTCGATCGCCGGACGCGCGGTTCCCGTCGCTCTTCTGGCGGCGCTGCCGGGGCTCGTCGTCCTGGCCGGGTTCGATCATCTGGCCTATGGCCTCGGCCTCCTGACGGGCGTCGTGCTGGCGGGGGTGCTGATCGCGCCGCGCTTGGCGCGCCTCGGTACGCGGACAATTCCGGAAGCGCTGAACGCGCGGTTCGGGACGAGAGCGGCCATCGCCGGCGCAATCATCATCGCTCTCGTCGCCGTGCCTCTCCTTGCGGCCGAACTCGCCTTTGCGGGGTTCCTTGGAGCGGCCCTGCTCGGCGTGCCCTATGCGGCTGCGCTAATCGCAGCGCTGACGCTTTCCGTTGCGGCCGCGCTCATGCTGGGAGATCGCCGGTTCGCGCAGCTCGCCACGTTGGCTTATGCTCTCCTCGCGGGATGCATCCTGACGCTCTTGGCCTTGCTCGCCATCAAGGCGCACGGGCTCGTCATTCCGCATATCGCTTATGGGCAGGCGCTTTCCGCCGTCGCCGATCTCGAAGAGCGGCTCATCGAAAGCGGCCTCGTCGACTTCGATACCTTCTCCGTCCATGTGGCGCCATTCGTGCGCTTCACGCAGCTCGACACCGCCGCGCTCGTCATCTCGCTCGGGCTGGGTACGGCCGTGCTGCCGCAACTCGTCTCTGCACTCGCCGCCGTGGGACGCCCTCCCGACGTTCGTCTCGCCGGCGCCTGGAGCGTCTTTTTCGTCATGCTGATCCTGATCTCGGTTCCGGCGCTTGCCGCCTACGCCAAGCTCGAGATCTATAGCGCCATGGCTGCCGGAGCGCCGCTCGCCGACTTGCCCCGATGGCTCGAAGCCCCGCTCCACGCCGATCTCGCCCGCGTCCACGGCACCTCGCTTGCCATGCTCGATCAGCTGGCGAAGGCAGTCGCGGCCGCCGGCACCGACCCGCACGCCATCGCCGATCGCTTTGCCGTCCACGCACCGGCTCTGGGTGAAGCCTGGCGCGCCCTAGGCGATGAAGCTCGCGCCGCCATGCTGGCAGCCGCGCAAAGCCTCAACGGCGCGTCTCCAGGCGAGCTGTGGCAAGCATATGTCGGGCAGGTGCTTCCGGCTGCGGCCGTTGCGGCGGGAGATGAAACCGGAACGCTCAGCCAGGCTGCGCTCGCCATCGAGCCGGCGGGAGTGCTGCTCGCTCTGCCGGCCTTGTCTGGCGCCCCGGATTGGATCCTCGTTGCCGGGCTTGCGGCTGCGGTCGTCGTTGCCGCCGCGTTCGTCCGGAGCGTCGCTACGCTGTTTAACAACGGGGAGGACACCCCGCGCCGGGACGGCCGGCCGCCCTGGCACGGCATGCTGGCGTTCCTCCTTGCGGCAGCAGCCGCAGCATGTGCCATGGTGTTGAGGGCGGACAGTCTCGTCACGATTGTCGTGTCGGTACTCTCGCTTGCGGCGGCCGGCCTGTTTCCGGTGTTGGTGCTTGGCCTCTCCTGGCCGCGCGCTACAGCTGCCGGCGCTGTCGCAGCCATCCTTGCGGGTGGAGGCGTAACGCTCTGCTACGAGATCGGCATCGCGGCGGCTCCCGCCGCCTTCTACCGCGTCTCGGCACCGCTTTCGAACGCAGGCGAGTTCGCCATCGAGGAATTCGGGGCGCTGGAAGCCGAGGCGCGCGAGGGTGAGACGGAAGAGGTGAGGGCTGCGGCGGCGGAAGCCCTCGACGGGCTCGCTCGCGGCACGGCCGCACGCGCGGGCCTCGCTAACTGGTTCGGCATTGACGGCGCATCCGGCGCTGTCTTCGGCGTGCCGGTTGGGTTCGCCGTGCTCGTGCTCGTGAGCCTTCTGACGCGCCGGCGCAGACCGGCAACAACAACCGCGCACGCTGCGTGATTCTGAGCTTTATAGAAGTCCGATGAGGGCGCCACCCGCCGCAGCGACGAGGACGACGCGCCAAGGTGGAGCTTTCCACACGACCAGCAGCACGAAGCAGGTGAGCGCCAAGGCGAACGCGTGAGGGCTGGTGATCCCCGTCGTAAAAAGAGGATCGTAAAGTGCCGCCCCAAGGATGCCAACGACGGCGGCGTTTGCGCCCCGCATCAGGGCTTGCGTGCCGGAACGGATGCGCAGCGCGTCCCAGAAGGGAATAACGCCGACAAGCAGGAGCATGCCCGGAAGGAAGACGGCAATGAGGGCGATCGCCGCCCCGAGCAGCCCGTTCGGTTCCGGCGTAAGCACCGCACCGAGATAGGCGGCAAATGTGAACAACGGTCCGGGGACGGCCTGCGCGGCACCGTAGCCGGCGAGAAATTGGTCGTGTGTCGTCCAGCCTGTATCGACGACCGCCGATTCGAGAAGAGGCAGCACGACGTGCCCGCCGCCGAAAACGAGCGCGCCCGCGCGATAGAAGGCATCGAAGAGGGCGAGGCTCTGTGACGGCGCGACGGCAAGCGCCAACGGCAGGCCAACCAGCAGCGCGGCGAAGAGCCCGAGGCAAAGAAGGCTCGCGGCGCGCACCACGGGAAAGCGTATGTGGCCTGAGACCGGCGTGCCGTCCGCGCGACTGACGATCAGCCCCGCTGCACCGCCGGCCGCAATAGCCGCGACCTGGCCCCATGCGCCCGTGAACAGGATAGCGAGCACGGCGGCGGCAAGGGCGATGGTAGCCCGTTGCCGATCGGGGCAGAGGTTTTGCGCCATCCCCAGCACCGCCTGGGCGACAATAGCCACGGCTACGATCTTGAGCCCAGCAATCGCGCCCGTACCGATTGGCCCGCCAAGGCTCGATGCGCCGTAGGCGAAGGCGGCGAGTAGCAAGGCCGACGGCAGCGTGAACGCGACCCAGGCCATGAGCGCGCCGAGCGGGCCGCCGCGCAACAATCCCAATGCGAAGCCGACCTGGCTCGACGCGGGGCCGGGCAAGAATTGGCACAGCGCGACGAGATCGGCATAGCCCTGATCGTCGATCCAGCGCCGCCGCTCCACGAACTCGTGCCGGAAATAGCCGAGATGGGCGATGGGACCGCCGAAGGACGTAAGGCCGAGCTTGAGAAAGGCCAGGAACACTTCTCCCGGCGAGCCCTCCTGCCAGCGTGCGCCGCCGGCCACCGCTTCCGCTTCTCTCATCGCTTGATCACTTTCCGGCAACCTCGAGGCCTGCGCGTCTCCTGGCGGCAACCATGCCGCCGAAACAAATGCAAGCCTATGACAAGGTTGGTTCTGATGGTCCGCGCGCCGACATGCAGCCTTGCGGCTGGCTGATCGGGCGAGCGCCATGCACGTATGTTGCGGTGCGGGAGAATTTTGAGCCGGAACGGCTCTAGCCGTAGGCCAGCCTCGGCTGCCATTCGGCGGCTTCCGTGGTCGCGAGGAAGCGCGCGACGGCGTCGATGCTCTCCCGATCGCGCAGGAGAGGTGCATGCCCCTGTCCCTTCACCACATACGTCGACAACGCCGGATGCCGTCTCGCCATCTCCTCCACCGTTTCGGTCGATAGGATGTCCGAGGTTTCGCCTCTGAGCACCAGAACCGGAACGCGCTTCAGCGCTTCGAACTGTGGCCAGAGCTGCGGGATCGGCCCGTCGAGCACCGACAGCGCGTTTGACAGCGCCGGATCGTATCCCGGCGCCGGCCGACCGTCGCGCTCGTTGAACCATTGCCGCGCCACCTCTTCCCACTCCGCCGCCGAGATGGCGGGAAAGGCGCGCTTGCCCATGTCCTGGACGAGGGCTCCGGCGTCCTTCCAGGAGGCGGGCAGCGGAATGCGCCCCACGTAAGCGGCGATGCGCCCGAGACCTTTCTGGTCGATGACAGGGCCGATGTCGTTCAGCACCACGGGCCCCACGGAGCGCGGCTGAGCGACTGCCATCACCATGGCGATGAGGCCGCCGCGGGAGGTGCCGAGGATCGCGGCACCAGCCGTGCCCGTGACGGTCATGAAATCGAGCACGTCCGTCATTTCGAGCGGCACGGAATAGTTGCGCCAGTCCGGATCGTTCTCCGAAAGCCCGCGTCCGCGATAGTCGAATGTATAGACGTCGCGCGGAGCCTCTGCGTGCTGCGAAAGCGCCTCGGCGATGACGTGGAAATCCCGCCCGTTGCGCGTCAGCCCCGCGAGACAGACGACAGGACGCCGTTGTGCGCTGTTCTGGAATGCCGCCGGATAGTGGCGGCCATAGAGCCTCAGCCCGTCGCGGGCGGTGAAGTAGATGTCCCGATACGCTTGCTCGAGGCGCGACATGCAAAACAACCCTGCTGTTAGCTTTCCTCGGGGCGCCCAGCCCTGAAGAGCGCTCACTTCAAAGCCAAGAACTACCCATCCGACTTTCCGCTTTTTCCGCCGGCCGCCACGCGCGCCCGGTTGAGATCCTCCTCGAGCCTCAGCGCCGCCTCTTCCTCGCCGAGCCGCGAGCGGTAGATCTGAATGTTGGCCAGCACCTTGCCCACGTATTCGCGCGTCTCCTGGATCGGGATCCGCTCGATCCAATCGATGGGATCGACCTTCGGGTTCCGCGGATCTCCGAACTCGCGGATCCACTGGCGGGCCCGTCCGGGTCCCGCATTGTAGCCGGCGAGCGTCAGGATATACGAGCCCGAGAACTCCTGCATGCGGTCGCCGACGTAGGCCGAAGCGAGCATGGTGTTATAGGCCGGGTCGGAAGTCAGCCTGTCGATGTCGCACTTGATTTTGTAATCGCGGCAGACGTGCTTGGCAGTGATCGTCATCACTTGAAGGAGCCCCTTGGCCCCCGCGCCCGAAACGATGAGCGTATTGAACTCGGTCTCCTGGCGGGCGAGGCCCAGCAGGAACGCCGTCTCCGGCGGCTTGCGCAGCGGCGTGTAGGCCGGGAAGGGATGCACCGGATAGGCGTAGTAGTAGAGGTTGTGGCCGCGCGCGATGCCGGCTTTGGCGACGCGCACGGCAGACTGCGTATCGCCCACGGCTTCGGCGAGGTGCGCCACCATCGCGAGCTCCGCTTCGTTCTTGATGTGGAACATCCTGAGCTGCACCAGGAACGTACGCATGACGCTGGCGTCGAGCCCCGCGCTCTTCGCGATCACGACGGCCTTGGCGGCGTCATGGGCGATGAAGGCGCGGATCTCATCCGCGGAGGGCGCCTTGGGAGCCGATGTGGTGATGGCGAGACGCCCCGGCTCGAGCTTCTGGCGCGCAAGCAGCGCGTGGAACGTGTCCGGATCGGACAGCGCCTGCCGGTAATATTCGTCGGCCGCGGCCCGCTGGCCTTGTGCCTCCGCCGTGCGGCCGAGCCAGTAGCGGGCCTTGGCGCGGCTCAGTGGGCCGTCCGCCGCCTTGTTCAGGGCCTGGAAGTGGACCTCGGCCCGCTTCGGGTCTTGCAAATAGCGCAGAGCCAGCCATCCAGCCATGAACGCCTGGTCCTTGAGCGGATTGGCGCCGAGCGGCCCCGCTTCGCGCACGAGCGCATACGCGAGCTTCGGATTGTCGGCCTTCAGGGACGCGTAGGCAAGCGCGCGCCGTTCGATCCACCAGGCGTCCGGCGCCACGATGCGCGCTTCCTCTGTCGGCGCACTGAGCATGACCTTCGCCGCCTCGTCGGCTTTGCCCGCGCGCCGCAGCGCCTGGATGCGATGGAACACGAGGCCCCAGTCGGGGGCTTGCTCGGCGGGCAGCGCCTCGATGTCCTTAAGCGCCGTCTTGGAGCCGAGGAACACAGCGAGGCGCGCTTGTGCTTTCTTCTGCTCGGAAGCCGGCAGCAACGCGATGACGCGCTTCACGATGGCCGCGCGCTGCTTCTTCTCGCCCTGCCAGCGGATATCGTCGAGCAGCAGCCGGTCGAGCCGCCATTTGTGATCCGCCTTGGTGAGCAGCGGGCCGAACCGCGCCAGGAAGCCGGGCTCGAGCGCGGCGGGCAGGATCGTCTCACGCCAGGCTCGCGCGGCGAGACGGCGCGCCGCATCCGTCTCCCCGAGGGCCAGATGGGCCGATGCAAGCGCCGCAAGTCCGACGCCGGTCTGCGGCTCGCGATCTGTGAAATAGGATTTGATCTCGCCCGAGCTGCCGCCCTGCTTGAACAGCACCTCCTCGAACTTCGCCGTGAGGGTGGTGCGATCGCCCCAGGCAGGGTTCGCATCGAGGAACGCGCGGTATTCGCGAGCCTCTCCTAGCCCCTTGCGCAGCCGGAACCAGTCGACAAGCTTCCGCGCCACGGGATCGTCGATCTGCCGCTTGATGGCCTCGGCCGCTGCGACATCCGCCTTGGCGCCGGAAAGCGCTCGAATCGCATCGCGTAGCCGCTGCGCATCGCCCGCGCTCAGCGTGAACGTCGCCAGCGGCGCGATGGCCTTGTCGAGGCGCTGGATATGCTCGCGCTCCGCTTGAGAAGGATTGGCGGGCTTCGGCATCTTGCCTTGCGCCGCCCCGATGGACGTTGCGGCGACCAAGGCAACCATCAAGGCCAGGGCTCTGCGGCCGGGCATCCATGCCCCCAGCCGGCTGTGACGTAGGCTTGCTGCGGAGGTTGGTCCGATCACGCTCATCCTCGCCGTGGCGCCGCGAGAGCGCCAGTTAATGGAAATGGGGATTAGGTCTGCGCCGCCCCCGATACGGCTGGCTTTCCGTCTGAATTAAGCGGTATGCAACCTCAAACGCTGCGTCGGCTTGCGGCCTGCCACACGAGCGCATAATGTTCACCTTCTCAGCCGCATTTAAGGCCGTTGCCGAGACAAGCGAATTAGGGTGAAGGTACAAACTCGCGCGTTGGCGTCAAGGTGCCCTGGCCCGTAAAGTACACGTCGATCGGGCGGTCTGCCACGGCACGATGGCGGGAGTGCTGTGCGGCATACGAGGCAACGAGAGATCGAGGGCGAATGTTTAGGGGCTCCATCACGGCGCTAATCACGCCGTTCAAGAATGGCCAGCTCGACGAGGAGGCGCTGCGCCGGCTCGTGGAGTGGCAGATCTCCGAGGGCACGCACGGGCTCGTGCCGACCGGCACGACGGGCGAAAGCCCAACTTTGGATTTCGATGAGCACAAGCGGGTCATCGACATCGCGATCGAAGTCGCCCGCAAGCGTGTGCCCGTGATCGCCGGCACCGGCTCGAATGCCACGGATGAGGCGATCGAGCTCTCCCAGCACGCGGAGCGCTCCGGGGCCGACGGGCTCCTGATCGTCAACCCCTATTACAACAAGCCCAGCCAGGAAGGGCTCTACCAGCACTTCAAGGCCATCAACGATAGCGTCGGCATTCCGATCCTCATCTACAATATTCCAGGCCGCACCAACGTCGATATGTCGGTCGAGACCATGGCGCGGATCTTCGAGTTGAAGAACGTCGTCGGCGTCAAGGACGCGACGTCCAATCTGGCGCGTGTGTCCCAGCAGCGTGCCGCCATGGGGCCGGACTTCATCCAGCTCTCCGGCGAGGACGTGACGGCGCTCGCGCTTGCTGCCCACGGCGGGCACGGCTGCATCTCGGTGGCGTCCAACGTCGCCCCGCGCCTGTGCGCAGAGCTCCAGAACACGCTGATGAAGGGAGACTTTGCCGCTGCGCTCGCACTGCAGGACCGGCTTTTGCCGCTGTTTGACGCGCTGTTCGTTGAGACGAATCCCGGCCCCGTGAAATATGCTGCTTCGCGCCTCGGTCTATGTGCGCCCGATATGCGCTTGCCGATGGTCGCGATATCCGATCGGGCGAAGAAAGTCGTCGACGCGGCGCTTGCCAAGGTGGGCCTGCTGCAGGCGGCCGCCGCCGAATAGAAAGATCATAGAAAGAATAAAGAGCCATGTCGGCCAAGAAGGATGACGGCCGCCGGCTCGTGGCCGAGAACCGGAAAGCACGCCACGAGTACTTCATCACGGATGACTACGAGGCCGGCATCGAGCTCAAGGGCACCGAGGTCAAAAGCCTGCGCGCCGGCCAGGCCAATATTTCCGAGAGCTTCGCCTCGTTCGAGGACGACGGTAGCTTCTGCCTGATCAACGCCCATATCCCGGAGTATCAGCAGGCGGGCCGTTTCTTCCAGCATGAGCCGCGCCGCAAGCGCCGCCTGCTCCTACGCAAGAGCGAGCTCGCCAAGCTCTTCAACGCCGTGTCGCGCAAAGGCATGACGATCGTGCCGCTCGAGCTTTATTTCAACGCGCGCGGCCGCGCCAAGCTGAAGCTCGCCCTGGCGGAAGGCAAGAAGCTCCACGACAAGCGCGAGACCGCCGCCAAGCGCGACTGGGACCGCCAGAAGGCACGTCTGTTGCGCGAGAAGGGCTGACGTGACGGGCGACCGAGCCGCAAGCGGGGCCGACCCGCGATGAGCGCACCCTGGCCGTGGCCGGCACCTCTGGATGATGGCGCTGCGTCCCACCTCGTGTCGGGCGTCGTGCTTCCCGACATTTCTCTGGCCTCCACCGAGGGCCTAGCCGTATCGCTGTCCCGCCTCGCTGGCCGCTGCATTGTCTTTGCGTATCCGTGGACCGGTCGCCCAGGTCGTCCAAACCCGCCACGATGGGATGACATACCGGGCGCCCATGGCTCGACACCCGAAGCGGAAGGGTTTGGCGAGGCGTACGGGGCATTCCGCGAGGTCGGCATCGACGTCGTAGGCATGAGCGGCCAGACGACGGAGGAGCAGCAGGAATTTGCCGCCCGCCTTCGCCTGCCGTTTCCGCTCCTCTCCGATGCCGCGGGTGCGTTGCGTACAGCGCTTCGCTTGCCGACGTTCGAGACGGGTGGCGTCGTCTACCTCAAACGGCTAACGCTGGTTCTGAGCGACGGCGCAATAGAGCGCGCCATCTACCCCGTACATCCGCCGCACACCCACGCCCGCGATCTGCTGAGCGCTCTTTCGCAGTGACGGCTCAAAAACGCGATCACAGCACATCGCTTTCGATGTCGCCGGCCGAGTAGCCAAGCTTCTCGAGCCCCTCCTCCAGATAGTCGGCGAGAAGCGGCAGCCCGAGGAGATAGCTTGCCGTCGCATCGCCGCGCTGGCTGCGCGCCGTCTCCACGGCCTCCTCGAACTCTTCCGGCTCGAAGGTGCCGCGCCCCACCCAGGCCAGCGCAACCAACTGCACCTGCTCGTCGTCATTGAGCGCATCGATGAACCCGGCGATCTCCGCGGCGGTCGCATCGTTGGCGAAGTCCTCGAGGATAGCGTTCGGATCCTCGTCGGCGTCGCCTTCGCTCGTCGACGTGTTCCAGGCGCCGACCTTGGCGTCGTACTCGCGCGCCTTGATGATGACGTGCGCCACCTTCTCGGGTGCGATTTCGAGCACGGGCTTGGCGGCCATGGATGTCCTCCGGCGAGACATGAGAGGATCGCCCAGCGGCGGGCGTCCGGCCTTCCGTGCGTCAGATGATAGGCGTCAACCCGAAAACCTTGAAGAGGAAAGCGTCGCCGAGAGGGTCTTTGAACGCGTTCAGCGCGCGCCGTTCGGGAGGCCGTCCAGATAGGCCCGCACATCGCGGAAGACGGCGTGGAACATCTCGGTCGTGAGCCGGCCGGTGTTTGTGTTGAGGCGCGAGCAGTGCAGGCTGTCGAAGAGCGCGAGCGGCCCAGCCTCGTGGCGCGTACCATGGCGGAATGGGAATTGGCTCTTCTTGAGCCCGAGCGTGGTGATCGTCTGCTCGTGCGCGACACGGCCGAGAACGACCAGGGCCTTGAGCCGTGGAAGGGCCGCGAGCCGTGCCGAGAAATAGCCGCGGCAGGTGGCGATCTCCACCGGCAGGGGCTTGTTGCCCGGCGGCACGCACCGCACGGCATTAGTGATCATGCAGTCCACGAGGCGAAGGCCGTCCTCGGGGTCCGCGCGGTACACGCCCTCCGCAAATCCGAAAGTAAGGAGCGTCGAGTAGAGGAGTTCGCCGGCATAATCGCCCGTGAACGGGCGTCCGGTCCGGTTGGCACCGCGCATCCCCGGCGCCAGCCCGACGATCAGGAGCCGCGCCTTATCGACGCCGAATGAGGGCACCGCGCCATTGAACCAGGCCGGCTCGGCCCGCTCCGCTTCGTGGCGGTAAGAGACGAGACGCGGGCAAAGCCCACAGTCGCGCGGCGCCTCCGGAGGAAACGGTGCGGGTGACGGAGTTTGAGGATGAGGTGCGTTGGTCATTGTTCCGACGATTCGACCTGAGCGCCGTAGAAGAGCGCGTGGGCCGCCGTCCGGCAAGGGGCCGCAAAAGCGCGGTTGCGTAGGCTTGCTGCGTAGCGCCGGGCCGCCAGCCGCCCGGCGAACCCAGTTAGACCTCTTCCTCAGAGACGTGATCGGTCTCGCTGTAATGGTCGCGGTGCCCGCGCCCCGGCGTCGAGCGCCCGCTGCTGCGGTTGGCGGCATCCCGTCCGATGAGATGCTCGAGATCCGCGAGGTCGATGAACTGGTCCGCTTGGCGGCGAAGTTCGTCCGCCACCATCGCCGGCTGCGTCTGGAGCGTCGAGACGACGCTGACGCGGCGCCCCTTCTGCTGCAGAGCCGCCACCAGTCCACGGAAATCTCCGTCGCCAGAGAAGAGCACGATATGGTCCAGCGTATCGGCGAGCCGCATGGCATCGACCGCAAGCTCGATATCCATGTTGCCCTTCACTTTGCGCCGGCCCGACGCGTCCGTGAATTCCTTGGTCGGCTTGGTGACCATGGTAAACCCATTGTAGTCGAGCCAGTCGATCAGCGGCCGGATGGAGGAGTATTCCTGGTCTTCGGTGAGCGCCGTATAGTAAAGCGCCCTGACGAGCTGGGCCTTTTGGCGGAACAGAGCCAGCAACCGCTTGTAATCGACGTCGAATCCCAGGGCCTTTGAGGTCGCATAGAGATTTGCGCCATCAATAAATAGCGCGATGCGCTCGCCTTGGTAGAAGTGCATTGTTGTTATCCTTGAGCGAAAATGGGCAGTGTGCTGGTTGGTCCATGCACGGAAATCGAAGCCATTGGCCAAACATACCGGAAGGTGGTTCGCTTCTTAACAGCAATGAGCAACGATCTTGCACGGAAGAAATCGAACGAGAGTGAAAATTGCCTTACGTCCGTGTGCCACCAGCGCGTCCGGATCGAGTCCAACGACAGTTTGCATTGGAAGTGGGGGCTCCGCTAGGAATTGCAACCGCTTGAAACCAATTGCCGCGCCGGGTTTACCCTCGTGCCCCGATTTCATGGGTGGACTTGCCGAAAGGCCCATTTCGTGGCAATTAACCCCTCTTGAGAGGTAAGCTGCGCCTTCACGGGTTGTGGCAACCGAAGGTTTTACTCCGCATCATCTGCGACACACCAGAGAGGGGTGCTAGCGAATGGCACGCGTCACAGTTGAGGATTGCGTCGATAAAGTCCCCAACCGCTTCGAGCTTGTCCTGCTCGCAGCGCACCGGGCTCGTTCGATCAGCAACGGCAGCGCAATCACTGTCGACCCAGATAATGACAAAAATCCGGTGATCGCGCTTCGCGAGATCGCCGAGCGCACGATCCCCGCTGAGGATATGCGCGAATCCCTCATTCATTCAATTCAGAAGAACGTCGAGGTCGACGAGCCTGAGGCCGCCGCCGCGCCCGTTCTTCCGCAAGAGCGTCGCGCGCCCGTGCTCGGTCGTGACGATCAGGCGTCCGATACCCAGGTCGACGTGCTCACCGAAGAGCAGCTTCTGCGCGGCCTTGAGAGCATGACGCCGTCCGAACCGTCCTCCAACGGAGGCATGCCGCGCGAGCGCGGCCGCTGAGAGGCTAAACAGCCACGGCCGTTGCGTTGAGCATCGGTTTCTGACGACCTGAGGCGTTCTTCTTCTTTCTGGAGCGCGCCAGACAGGCGTGAAGCGTGGTGCTGGGCGGCGCCGGGAGTGTGTTCGGACCATGATGCGTCAGTACGAGCTCGTCGAGCGAGTACAGAGTTACGATCCGTCTGCAGACGAGGCGCTGCTCAACCGCGCCTATGTGTACGCCATGCGCGCGCATGGCAACCAGAAGCGCGCGTCCGGCGCGCCCTATTTTTCGCACCCGCTCGAAGTGGCGGCGATCCTGACCGAGCTCAAGCTCGACGACGCGACCATCGCCACGGCTTTGCTCCACGATGTGATTGAGGACACCGACGCCACGCGCGCCGAGATCGATCAGCTGTTCGGCCCTGAGATCGGGTCGCTCGTCGATGGCCTCACCAAGATCAAGCGCCTCGATCTGGTGTCAAAGAAGGCGGAGCAGGCGGAGAATTTCCGCAAGCTCCTGATCGCTATCTCGAGCGATATCCGCGTGCTGCTCGTCAAGCTGGCGGACCGGCTGCACAACATGCGCACCCTCGAGCACATGAAGCCCGAGGCGAGGAAGCGTGTTTCTGAAGAGACGCTCGAGATTTATGCGCCGCTTGCCGGCCGCATGGGCATGCAGGCTCTGCGCGACGAGCTCGAGGAGCACGCCTTCCGCTGGCTCAATCCGGACGCTTATACGACCGTCACCGAGAAGCTTGAGGAGCTGCGCCTGCGCAACGAGGGTCTCGTCGAGGAGATCGAGAGCGCGCTCCACGCCATGCTGGCCGAGGTCGGCATGGAGGCGGAAGTGTCCGGCCGCGAGAAGAAGCCGTACTCCGTCTGGAGCAAGATGGCCAACAAGCAGATCAGCATGGAGCAGCTGTCCGACATCTACGCCTTCCGCGTCATCGTCGGCACCGTGGACGACTGCTACCGCGTGCTCGGCGTCGCGCACCAGACGTGGCGCACCGTTCCGGGCCGCTTCAAAGACTACATCTCGACACCGAAGCAGAACAACTATCAGTCGATCCACACCACCGTCGTAGGGCCGCGCCACCAGCGCGTGGAATTGCAGATCCGTACCCGCGCCATGCATGAGGTGGCCGAGTACGGTGTCGCGGCGCATGCCTTCTATAAGGACGGCATAAATGTGGAGAGCACCGAAAGCTCGCCCAACGCGCAGAGGATCAACGGCAGCGGCGCCAGTCTGGCTACGCCTAAAACCCTCGTGTTCAGCGACAAGGAGAGCGGCCCCTATCAGTGGCTGCGCCGCCTCGTCGAGACGCTGCTCGAGGGATCGAACCCGGAGGAGTTCCTCGAGCACACGAAGCTGGAGCTGTTCCAGGATCAGGTGTTCTGTTTCACGCCGAAGGGGCGCCTGATCGCGCTGCCCCGTGGCGCCACGCCGCTCGACTTCGCCTATGCCGTGCATACCGACGTCGGCAACCGGGCCGTGAGCGCCTACGTCAACGGCCGGCACATGCCGATCGATACCCGCCTGAGGAACGGCGACGAGGTTGAGATCAAGACCTCGAAGACGCACACGCCGCCTGCGGCATGGGAGAGCCTCGCCGTCACCGGGCGCGCACGCTCCGCCATTCGCCGCGCCGCCCGCGATGCCATCCGCCGCCAGTATGCCGAGCTCGGCCGCCGTCTCCTCATGTCGGCGTTCGAACGTATCGGCGAGACCTATTCCGACGAAGGCGTGAAGAAGGTGCTGGCGCGGCTTTCGCAGAAGAGCCTCGACGATCTTTTGGCCGCGGTGGCGCGCAACGAGGTGAAGATCGACGATGTCGTGCGCGCCGTGGTGCCGGAAGGCGTGGTTTCGGTCGGCGCCGCCCCGCGCTCCGAAGAGCCGGCCAGGGCCAAGGGCTGGCAGAGACTGACGCGCGCGGCAGCGAGCAAGCTGCGCTTTGGCGGATCCTCGAGCACGGAGAGTGCGTCGGCGGACACTCTGTCCGGCCGCACCCGCGGCGTTCCGATCCGTGGCGTGAGGAACGACATGCCGCTACTATTCGAAGCGGGCGGCGCTGTGCCGGGAGACCGCATCGTCGGAGTTTTGGCGCCAGGCGAGGGCATCCGCATTTTCCAGATCCACTCGCCCCGCCTCCAGGAATACGAGCACGAGCGTTGGATCGATGTCGCCTGGGATGTCGATCCGGAAAATCCGGAGCGTTTTCCAGCCTTGATCAGCGTCACCACGCCCAATCGGCCCGGGGCGCTGGCCGAGATCGCCGACGTCATCGGTCAGGCGGGCGGCAACATCGACAATCTGAAAATGCTGCGGCGCGCCTTGGATTTCACTGAAATGCGCATCGGCCTCGAAGTCTGGGATCTCGCGCACCTGAACCAGATCATCAACGGCCTCAAGGCGAAAGCGGTGGTCACCAAGGTCGAGCGTATCTTTGAATGACGGCCTTACGCCTCCACTGAAACGGCCCCTTTTCAGCGCTGGAAGGGGCTACGCGTACGAGTGCCCGTGACGAGCAATGGATATGAAAGCACGATGACGAAAGGTCTGAGCTATCTTCGCCTGGGCGTGAACATCGATCACGTCGCCACCATCCGCAATGCGCGCGGCGGGCGCCATCCCGATCCCCTGCGCGCGGCGCATCTTGCGGTCGAGGCGGGCGCTGATGGCATCACCGCGCACCTGCGCGAGGATCGTCGTCATATCTCGGACGCCGATATCGCGCGCTTGAAGAGCGAGCTGACGCGTCCCTTGAACCTCGAGATGGCGGCGACGCCCGAAATGGTCGCCATCGCGCTGCGCCATGTGCCGAACGCCTGTTGCCTCGTGCCGGAGCGGCGGGAGGAGCGCACCACCGAGGGCGGTCTCGATGTGGTCGGGCAGAAAGCCATGCTGGCCCCGGTGATTGCGGACCTCAAGGCTGCCGGCATCCGCGTTTCGCTCTTCATTGAGCCTGATCCCCGTGCCATTGAGGCATCCGCGGAGCTTGCCGCTGACATCGTCGAACTGCACACTGGCGCCTATTGCGAATATGCCGCGGCCGATGACGCGCGGGGCATGGCAGCCGAGGCGGCGCGCCTCGCCCAGGGCGCTTCCGAAGCCGCGGCGCGCGGCCTCGAGGTCCATGCCGGGCACGGGCTGACATTCAATACGGTCGCGGCCTTGGCCCGCATGCCCGAGGTGGTCGAGCTCAACATCGGCCATTTTCTGATCGGCGAGGCGATCTTCGGCGGCCTGCCTGCGGCGGTGCGGCGCATGCGCTCCCTGATGGACGAGGCGCGCCATGCGGCCGCGAGCCGGGTGCTGGCGTGATCATTGGGATCGGCAACGATATCGTCGACATCCGGCGGATCGAGGCCACCATCGCCCGCTTCGGCGAGCGCTTCCTGAGCCGCATCTTCACCGATATCGAGCGCGCGAAATCTGACGGCCGGGCGGCGCGGGCGGCCTCTTACGCCAAGCGTTTCGCGGCCAAGGAGGCGTGCGCCAAGGCGCTCGGCACCGGCCTCAGGGACGGCGTTTACTGGCGCGACATGGGGGTCATCAATCTCGCGTCCGGGCGCCCGACGCTGGCCCTCACCGGCGGCGCGGCCAATCATCTGGCTCGCTTGACGCCGGCGGGATGCCGTCCCCGCATCGATCTTGCCCTCACGGACGATTTTCCGCTCGCCGAGGCCGTCGTAATCATTTCGGCCTTGCCGGCCGCATGAACCATTAAGCTGGGTGTGGCGGTGCAGGACCCCTGCGGCCGCAGACCTGTTTGCACAGCGCGCCCTGAGCCGGTATAGCGAGCAGGGTTCAAGCCGCCCCCGGACTACCCGGCGGGCCAAGGAGCAGGAGATGAGCCTGGACACGAACTCCAAGGCCAAGGCGGGATCCGGCTGGGGGGAAACCGCGAAGATCATCGTGCAGGCCCTCGCGATCGCGATGGTCGTGCGCGTATTCTTCTATCAGCCGTTCAACATCCCTTCCGGATCGATGAAGTCGACGCTATTGATCGGCGATTATCTGTTCGTCTCGAAGCTGGCCTATGGCTACAGCCGCTTCTCGTTTCCGTTCAGCCCCAATCTGTTCTCGGGCCGCATCTTCGCCACTGAGCCGAAGCGCGGTGACGTGGCCGTATTCCGTCTGCCGCAAGATGAATCCGTCGATTACATCAAGCGCGTGGTCGGCCTGCCCGGCGATGAGATCCAGATGAAGGATGGCGTCCTCCACATCAACGGCGTTGCCGTGCCCAAGGTGTACAAGGACGATTTTACGAACGTCGAGTGCGACCCCTACTACCGGCATTGCCGCCGCGTGGTCTACAAGCGCTACCTCGAGACGCTGCCCGATGGCGGACCGACCTATACCGTGCTCGACCTCGAGCCCGAAGGCGAGTTCGACAACACGGACGTCTTCAAGGTGCCGGCCGGCAAGTATTTCATGATGGGCGACAATCGGGACAATTCCTCCGACAGCCGCGCCTCGGTGGGCTACGTACCCTTCGAGAACTTTGTCGGGCGCGCGGAGATCATCTTCTTCTCGGCCGCCATCGACGAGCCGGACGCCATGCGCTGGACATCGCCATGGACATGGCCCTTTGACATTCGCTGGAGTCGGATCTTCGACCTTGTCCGCTGAGAGCGGCTGATGTTCAAAGCCCGCAAGTACAAGACGCTGGAGAAAAGGCTCGGCTATCGCTTCAAGAACGAGGCGCTGCTGACGCGTGCGTTGACGCATGCCAGCCTGCGCGGCGCGAAGAAGGTCCGCGAGGATAACGAGCGCCTCGAGTTCGTCGGAGACAGGGTGCTTGGCCTCGCCATCGTCGAGCTTCTCGAGGAAACCTATCCCGACGCCACCGAAGGCGAGCTTGCGCGGCATTTGAACCGCCTCGTGAGAGGAGAGACCTGCGCCAGCGTTGGCAGGGCGCTCGGCCTGGGCGAGTTCCTGATGCTTTCCGAGAGCGAAGCCGGAAGCGGTGGCCGCCTCAAGGCGACCATCCTCGCCGATGCGGTCGAGGCGGTGCTGGGCGCCATCTTCCTCGAGGCGGGCTACAACAAGGCGCGCGACGTGGTGCGCCATTTGTGGGAGAACGAGGAGGTCTCGTTCGGCCATGCGGCGGCGGACCCGAAATCCGCCTTGCAGGAATGGGCGCAGGGCCGTGGCCTCGCGCTGCCGACCTACGTGGAAGTGGAGCGCACCGGCCCCGATCACGCGCCAAGCTTCACGTCCGAAGTCCGGATCAAGGGGCGCCCGCCCGCGCGCGGCCAGGGGGCCTCGAAGCGCGCGGCCGAGCAGGCGGCCGCATCCGTCATGCTCGAGCGGGAAGGTATTTTGGAGAAGCGTCAAGTTGGTTGAGAAGCGGGAAGCAGCGGACGCCGACGCCGGCGCGGGGGCAGCAGGCCCCACGCGCTGTGGCGTGATCGCCATCATCGGTGTGCCGAACGCCGGCAAGTCGACGCTTGTCAACGCGCTGGTCGGCGCCAAGGTGACGATCGTCTCGCGCAAGGTGCAGACCACGCGCATCCAGGTCCGCGGCATCGCCGTCGAGGGCGCCAGCCAACTCGTGCTGATCGACACGCCGGGCATCTTCGCGCCGCGCCGCCGCCTCGACAAGGCGATGGTCGCAAGCGCCTGGGCGGGCGCCCAGGATGCCGATCAGGTTCTGGTGCTGATCGACGCCGCCAAGGGTATCGACGAGGAGGTGGAGCCGCTGATCGCGCGGCTTGCCGGGCAGAACGTCAAGCCGATCCTCGTCCTGAACAAGGTGGACCGGGTCGCAGACAAGAGCCGCCTGCTGGCCCTGGTTCAGGATCTCTCGCAGCGCCTCACGTTTGAGGCCGTTTTCATGATCGCGGCTCTCACCGGCAACGGCGTCGCGGAGCTCAAGCGCTATCTCGCGGCCCACGTGCCGGAAGGCCCCTGGCTCTATCCGGAGGACGAGCTCTCCGATCTTCCGATGCGCCAGCTCGCCGCCGAGGTGACGCGCGAGAAGATCTACGACAACCTCCACGACGAGCTGCCCTATCAGATTACGGTCGAGACCGAGTCGTGGAAGACGCTCCGCGACAAGTCGGTGCGCATCGACCAGACGATCTACGTCGAGCGCGACAGCCAGAAGAGCATTGTGCTCGGCAAGGGCGGCCAGACGGTGAAGAAAATCTCCCAAGCCTCTCGTACCGAGCTGACCGAGATCGTCGGCGCGCCGGTGCATCTCTTCCTCTTCGTCAAGGTGCGCGAGGGCTGGGATCGCGACCCCGCGCGCTACCGCGAGATGGGCCTCGAGTTTCCTTCGGACGACTGACCGCCCCACACCCTCGCGGAGCGGAGGGGCGCGTTGGCGGCGAAATCGGCTAAGCTTCCCCCATGAACTGGTCCGACGAAGGCGTCATCCTGTCTGTCCGGCCCCATGGTGAGACGGCGGCCGTGGTGGAGATTTTCACGCGCGCGCATGGCCGCCACCTCGGCCTCGTGCACGGCGGCCGCTCGCGCCGGACACGCCCCGTGCTCCAGATCGGCAATCACGTCGATGTCACCTGGAAGGCGCGCCTTGCCGATCACCTTGGCCACATGACGGTCGAGCTGATCCGCGGCTACGCGGCCGGCGCCATGGACGATCCTGCGGCGCTTGCAGGCCTGACGTCGATGACGGCGCTCGCCCGTCTGCTGCCCGAGCGCGATCCCCATCCCAATCTCTATGAGGTGACGCTGTTCGTGCTCGCCTATCTCGACGACGCGAGCGTCTGGCCGGCACTGCTCGCCCGTTGGGAGCTGGCGCTGCTCGAGGAGCTGGGTTTCGGCCTCGATCTCACGCAGTGCGCCGCGACCGGTGGCAACGACGATCTCATCTACGTCTCGCCGAAGACGGGCCGCGCCGTATCGGCATCTGCCGGCGAGCCGTATCACGACCGGCTGCTTTCCCTGCCGGCGTTTCTGCTGCCGGGCCGCAAGACATCGCCTGCGCCCGGTGACATCGCGAGCGCCTTCGCCCTGACCGGCCACTTCCTGGAAACGCGGATCTTCCGTCCACGCGGTGAGGAAGGGCCGGCGGCACGCGTGCGGTTCCTGGCGCAGCTTCACCGTCTCGACGAAGCCGGGTTTCTCTCGTGATCTAGAGCCGTTCCGCTTTAGGTGGAATCGGGGAACGGCTCTAAACAGCTCACCGCGCGCGTTCGAGCGGCGTCACGGCAATGCGCACGCCGCCGTCTGCGGCATCGGGCTCGAGCCTGTAGAGCAATCCGTCGCGCGCCTCATAGCGGAGAGATAGCCCTTTGGACCACAGCCCAGCCCCGAAGCGGTCGAAGCTGATCTCGCCCGGGCTGCAGGACGAGTGCGTCACCGCGTGGCGTGGCTTGATCTCGTGTGCCTCACCCGCGAACGAGTAGGCGATGCTCTCCGATGTCGTGTTCGCGATCTGGAATGCGTAGGTGAGCGCTTGCGGGCGCGCGAAGAGCTGCACGGAGATGAACTTCGGCTTCTTGTCCGGCGCCTGGGCGACGCCGACGCCAATCTCCGTCATGAGCGGCGCCACGAGGTTCGCCCGGTGCGGAGGCGAGTTGATCCATCCTTCAACCGATTTCTCAGCGAGCACTCGCGCTTCGAAGCCGCGGCTGTCGAGGTGCATGGCGAGGTTCTCGCCGATCTGGCACCATGCGTAGCCCGCCGAGGAGATGCGATCGCCCGCTTGGCGGCCGTCGGCCGTGTGCGAAAAGAGACCGCTCTTCGCGAGAAACGCCGCATAGGCGCGCGCGGCCTGGGCAAGGCTCGGGCTCGCCTTCAGCAGACCGAGGTTCTGGCGCTCGCGATAGGCGTTCGTCATCTCGATGATCTGGGTTTCGACGACCGGAATGTCGGGAAGATCGGCAGGCATGGCGGATGGCTGGCTGGCGGAGATCGATTCTGAGGATCGGGCGCAACGGCGGCGAAGGCAAGGCAGCGCCCTTGCGCGGTCCCGGGTTTGCGGAAAAATGGCAACGAACTGTGTGCCGCTGCAACCTGTGGCGCCGCAGCACTTGAGGCGCGCCCCGTGGAGCAGTAACCAAACGCCATGACAGACAAACCGATTCTAGGATCCGGCCCCATTGAGCCGGTCCTGCTCAAGGACGCGCTCGAAGAGCGCTACCTCGCCTACGCGCTATCCACCATCATGCACCGCGCGCTGCCCGACGTGCGCGACGGTCTGAAGCCCGTGCACCGGCGCATTCTCTATGCCATGCGCGAATTGGGCCTCGATCCCGATAGCGGGTATAGGAAGTGTGCCAAGATCGTCGGCGAGACGATGGGCAACTTCCATCCCCACGGCAACCAGGCGATCTATGACGCCCTCGCGCGCCTCGCGCAGGATTTCGCCGTGCGCTATCCGCTTGTCGACGGCCAGGGCAACTTCGGCAACATCGACGGCGATAACCCGGCCGCCGACCGCTATACCGAAGCGCGTCTGACGCCGGTCGCCGCCGATCTGCTCGAAGGCATCGACGAGGATACGGTCACGTTCCGCCCCAACTACGATGGGCGGGAGCAGGAGCCGACCGTTCTTCCGGCGGCCTTCCCGAACTTGCTGGCCAACGGCTCCGCCGGCATCGCCGTCGGCATGGCGACCAACATTCCCCCGCACAACGTCGATGAGCTTTGCGCCGCGCTCCTGCACTTGATCAAGCATCCGAGCGCGACGCTCGAGAAGCTGGTCGAGATGATTCCGGGGCCGGACTTCCCGACGGGCGGCGTTCTGGTCGAGCCGCGCGAGCACATCCTCGAAGCCTACCGCACCGGTCGTGGTGGCTTCCGCCTGCGCGCGAAGTGGGCGAAGGAGGACACGGGCCGCGGCGGCTATCAGATCGTCGTCACCGAGATCCCCTATCAGGTGCAGAAGGCCAAGCTGATCGAGAAGATCGCAGAGCTTCTGACCGAGAAGAAGCTGCCGCTGCTCGGCGACGTGCGCGACGAATCCGCGGAGGAGATTCGCCTGATCCTCGAGCCCAAGAGCCGCACGGTCGATTCCGTTCTGCTGATGGAAAGCCTGTTCCGCCTCACCGAGCTCGAGGTCCGCTTCGGCCTCAATATGAACGTGCTCTCGGCCGGCCAGATCCCGAATGTGCTGTCGCTGCGCGATGTCTTGAAGCAGTGGCTTGAGCACCGCATCGACGTGCTGGTGCGCCGCTCGCGGTATCGCCTGAAGAAGATCGAGCACCGGCTCGAGGTTCTCGACGGCTACCTGATCGCGTACCTCAACATCGACGAGGTGATCCGCATCGTCCGCTTCGAGGACAACCCGAAGGCCAAGCTGATCGAGCGCTTCAAGCTCTCGGAGGTGCAGGCCGATGCGGTCCTCAACCTGCGTCTGAAAAGCCTGTCGCGGCTAGAAGAGGTCGAAATCAAGGCCGAGCACGACAAGCTCTCAGGCGAGCAGCGCAACCTGAATGAGCTTCTCGCCTCCGAGGAGTTGCAATGGGATCGCATCTCAGAAGAGGTGCGTGCCACCCGCGAGCGTTACTCGAAGAAGACGGCGCTCGGCCGCCGCCGCACCAGCTTCGCGGACGCGCCAGACATCGACGTCGATCTCGACGCGGCGCTTGTCGAGAAGGAGCCAATCACCGTCATCCTGTCGGAGAAGGGATGGATCCGCGCGCTCAAAGGCCATCACGACGACCTCTCGAAGCTCGATTTCAAGCAGGGCGACAGCTTGAAATATGCGGTGAAGGCGCAGACCACCGACAAGCTCGTGCTCTTCGCCACCAACGGCCGCTTCTTCACGCTGGAGGCCAGCCATCTTCCGGGCGGCCGCGGCCATGGCGAGCCCGTGCGCCTCATGGTCGACCTCGAGGAGAACCAGGACTTCGTCGAATGCTTCGTGCACCGGCCCGGCCGCAAGCTGCTGGTGGCGAGCACCGGCGGCTACGGCTTTGTCGTGCCGGAGGACGAGGTGATCGCGTCCACGCGCAAGGGGAAGCAGGTGCTGAACGTGGCCGTCGGCGAGGAGGCGGGCGTGTGCGTTCCGGCCGAGGGCGACCACGTCGCGACGATTGGCGAGAACCGCAAGATGCTCGTGTTTCCGTTGAGCGAGGTGAACGAGATGTCCCGCGGCAAGGGTACGATCCTGCAGCGCCTCAAGGATGGCGCGCTTGCGGATGTCTGCGTGTTCGCGAAAAAGGAGGGGCTCTCCTGGCTCGATACCGCGGGCCGCAGCTTCACGCTCGCCTGGTCGGACCTCGGGGAGTGGGTTGGAAGCCGCTCCCAGGCTGGCCGCGCAGCACCCCGCGGCTTCCCGCGCTCCAACCGGTTCGGCCCTCGCTTCCGCTAATTTTTCGTCTCCGATCCATGCGCTCGGGACCGCTCTGATAGACACGGTGCGCCCTGAAAACAAGCACGCCGCGCCGGCGTGCCTTGCCTCCTGCGTAACACCCCGTTAGGAGAGTCTCGTCGGGGTGTACGAAAAGGGATGGCCGGGCGTGAGTGCGGCGGGGATCGTGAGGCTGATGCTGGCCGCTGCCGCGCTTGTGGGTGCGGCCTTTGGCTTGCCTGCCCTTTCGGCTGCCCAGGAGCAGCCGGCGCCGGCGGCGGAAGGAGTGCCCGAAGCCGCCGCTCCACCCGAGACGTGCAGCAAGGCGGAATTTGAGAGCGCTGTCGATCACGCCGCCGAGCAGCTACGCGACCTCAACAATAAGAACCGCCCCGAGTTCCAGGCGAAGCTGCGCCAGCTCAAGGAGAAGCGGGGCTGGGACGACCACCGGTTCCTGAGAGAAGCCGCGCCGTTCGTGAAGGACGATCGGATTGCCGTCTTCGACGCCACGACCAACGATCTCCTGGCCTCGATCTCCTCGCTCGGACAGGAGGGCGCCAACGCGCCGGAGCCGAGCTGCACGATGCTGTCCGAACTGCGCGGGCACATGCAGGTCCTGATCGAGACGCAACATGACAAATGGCGCTATATGTTCGAGAAGCTCGACGCCGAGATCGCCGAATAGAGTGCGTCAGGAAAAGTGGGAACCGGTTTTCGGATAAGAAGAAGCAAAAGCTTAGAGCCGGTCCCCGATTCCACTTAAACCGGAACGGCACTAGCGCGACCTCTGCGCAGCAGCGCGCCTTCTACTTCCCCGGTACGCGCACCCAGCCGTCCGGCCCCAGGTGCTCCTGTGGCTGGTAGCGCGTCTTGTAGCTCATCTTGCGCGAACCCTCGATCCAGTAGCCGAGATAGAGGTAGGGGAGTCCGAGCCGGCGCGTATATTCGATGTGCTCGAGGATCATGTAGGTGCCGATGCTGCGCTCTTCCTCGAGCGGCTCGTAGAAGCTGTAGACCATCGAGATGCCGTCCGAGAGGCGGTCGCAAAGCGCCACCCCTGCGAGCGGCCAGGTCTCGACGTGGTCCTCGAGCGGATGCTCCGGCTTCGCTCGGTATTCCGTGAGGAACGTGCGGACGACGCTGTCCTCGACCATCATCGCGTAATCGAGAACGCTCATGTCGGCCATGCCGCCGTCCGAATGGCGCGCATCGATGTAGCTGCGGAACAGCGCGTACTGCTCGGAGGTCGGGATCGCGGACACGCGCCGCGCGATGAGGTCGCGATTGTGGGAGAGCGTGCGCCGCATCGTGCGCCCGGGCTCGAACTCATCGACAAGGATGCGCACCGAGACGCACGCATGGCAGCCGTCGCAATACGGCATGTAGGCGATGTTCTGGCTGCGCCGGAAACCGCCCTTGAGGAGGTTGTCGATCAGCGCCAGAGGCTTGTCGTGCGTGAGATGCGTGAAGAGCTTGCGCTCGAGTTTGCCCGCCAAGTAGGGGCAGGGCTGCGGCGCAGTGACGTAGAATTCCGGGAAGTGCTTCTGCTGCTCCGTCATTCCTGAACCATCCTTGCCGCCGGTCCCGATGTCCTGCCGAGTGCGGACATTGCCAATTACGCGGCGCTTGCGCGATATCGGAAGCGCGTGTTGCGCCATGCGCGTCGGACGGGCAGGTTAGCCGTTCGCCGGAGAGCGAGGATAGTCGAGCATCTGGCAGCCGATCAAGTTCGAGCGTGCGGAGCCGTCAATTTCGAGTGCGTTCGCCAGACGGCGCAGGGACGACGCACCCTGGCCTCCGAACCGCCCTCAGGGTCGGGTTTAGGCTTGTTGTTCAGCGCTCAGTCTTGCCCGTGCCCATCAATCCGGCAGCCGCCGGGGGCGGCTTGGTCGAGCGGCGCTGCGGCGTTTGCCAGGATGATGCTCCGGCCGAGCCTGGCGCATGACCGTCCGCGCCCCCCGCCGATGCGGGTGGTGGCGTGCCTCTCGGTCTCTGCGGCACGGGGCTCGGCGCCTCGGGCGCCCTGGTGTCGAAGGAGGGGCCGGGGAGCGGCGAGCTGGTGTCTTCGCGCGGCCGGCTGGCCCTGACCTCGGCCAGCGCCTTGAGGCGTCCGATCAGGTAGCCCGCAGAAAAGGCGCCCGCGGCGACGAGGATGAGCAGGATCAGATCGTAGACGGGCATGGCGTGGCCTCGCATATCCGGAAAAGCAGGGCTTAGCCGCCGAATGCTAGAGTGCTTCCGGAAAAGTGGAAACCGGTCATGGCGGAGCCATGCAAGTTAAAGTGTCCGATAAGAAGCACGATCAAACAAAAACTTGGAGCCGTTCACTTAGTCCACCTAACGCGGAACGGCTCCAGATCAAAGAGGCAGCCGCGGGCAACATCCCCAGAGGGGCCGCGCTCAGGGGGCTAGGGCTCCGGTTTGCAGGCTGCTCTCGCCCGCCCCTTGGGTCGAGGTGGAAACTTGCCCCTCCGCGTCCGGGTCGATCGACGCATAGGTCAGCCACGCCAGCCCGCCCATGGCGAACATGAGGATGGCGATGCCGATGAGGGACCGCTTGAGAAACCAGCCGAGGGTCACCCGGCGGGCAAGCTGAGGCTGCACCGCCGTTGCGTCCTCGATGCCAATGGCCATGAACAACTCCCAAAGCAGCGGCTTGCCCGCACGCTTTCCTGTTTTCAAGAATAATCGGACAGGCAGTGCCCCGCTGCCGGATGGATAATGCTTATGGTCTATTGGATGGAAGAGGTTGGACCCGGAATCAAGGGCCACGTGCGACGCACCTGCGTTCCGCCTGCGGGGCGTGCTATGGCAGCCACGCTTGCCCCGCTTCGCGGCATCTGACGATGCAGCGCAGCCGATAAGCACCCATCCACCTGCTGCCGGCGCTATACGTTTGTAATGAAAACTCCACGGCAATTCTGGCCGAGAGCCGCTTTGATTGCCTCTCTGATCTGGCTCATACTCTGCGGTGGCGCCGGCACGCGGGCCGGCCCCGTGTCGGAGGCACCTGCGAAGCCCGGCCGCGAGGCCGTCTGGCGAGCCATCTTCGCGCGCCCGGCAGAAGCCGATAGGCCGCCCGCGCCCGAGGAGCAGGCGAAGATCGCCCTTGGGTACGATCTCTTCCGCGACGGGCGCCTCTCCGCGAGCGGCCATGACTCCTGCGTGAGCTGCCACGATCCCGCGCGCGCCTTCACGGATGGCCGTCCGAAGGCGATCGGCCCGCGCGGTGTCGTCCTCGAGCGCAACGCCCCGGCGCTCTATGATCTGGCCTGGGCGAAAACCTTCTTCTGGGACGGGCGCGCGCCGGGCCTTGCCGAGCAGGCGCGGGTGCCGATCCTGGCGCCCGATGAGTTGGCTGGAGATTTCGCAACCATTACCCGCCGTCTGTCGGCCGATGCCGCCATGCGGGCCCGCTTCGCCGAGGCCTTTCCGTCCACCCAGGACATCTCGGAAACAGATATCCTCGAGGCGCTGGCGGCCTACGAGCGGTCACTGGTCTCGCCCAAAAGCCGCTTCGACCGCTGGGTCGAGGGCGATGACCTGGCGCTGACGGAGGAAGAGCTGGCCGGCTTCAGCGTGTTCGTCGGCAAAGGCGGATGCGTCTCCTGCCACGGCGGCTGGCGTTTCACCGACGACGCCTTCCACGACATTGGCATGCCTGGCCCGGACATGGGCCGGGGCGGCCTCAAGCCAGACGGGAAAGGGCTGCCGGAGTTCAAAACGCCGTCCCTGCGCGAGGTCTCCCGCACCGCGCCCTACATGCACGACGGCTCGCTTGCCACCTTGAGGGATGTCGTCGAGCACTATGCCGGCGGCTTCGTGGCCCGCCCATCGCTAGCGCCGACTCTGGTGCGCGATCTCAAGCTCACGGACGCCGAGAAAAGCGCGCTGATCGCGTTTCTGAATGCGTTATCCGGTGAGCCGGACGCTTTTTCTGGGCATGAGACAACACGCCCCACGCCTTAGATGCGTGCGCCGGAAGGTTGGGATTCCGTCCCGAACGGAATCGGTAAAAGTCTTTTGCATTCAAAAATGTTTCACAAATTCCGCACTGGACTGTCGCAATGTTGAAATGCCGCGGTCCAAAAATCCGGCAAAGCTTTGCACAAAATCCAGTCTTGTGCCTGGGTCGATTCGATATCAAGTATTGCGGTCAATAAGAAAATAAAAGGGATGGCACGCCCCCTTGGTTTTGGTGCCGCCGAAAGCGGCTTTTTGAGAACTTGGGGTCGCAGATGCTAGAGCTGATCGTCTCCGTTTGCCTTCTGGAAGATCACGCGCAATGCAAGGATGTTTCGCTCACCTACATGGCCGAGAGCGTGACGCCTGCTCAGTGCATGATGATGAGCCCGTCGGAAATCGCGAAGTGGACCGAAAGCCATCCCAAATGGTTTGCGAGGAAGTGGTCCTGCCGTCCTGCGGGCCATTTCGCGAAGATCTGACTATTACGTCCATTCTCAAAGTGGCCGGGAATACGCGTTCCGGATCTTTCGAGACTTGCCTGCTCTTTGATCCACCGTCCCTTATGGGATGAAGGTCGCCCTTACCGGTTCGTCAGCTTGAGTTCGATGCGCCGGTTGCGGCGCAGGCTCTCCTCGTCGGAACCTTTCTCCAGCGGCTGGAACTCGCCGTGCCCGGCGGCCACGAGATGCTCAGCCGGAACCCCGCGCGAGACGAGATATTTGACGACAGACACTGCGCGCGCCGTCGAAAGCTCCCAGTTCGAGGGGAATTGGAAGCTCGCGATGGGGCGGACGTCGGTGTGCCCGTCCACTTGCAGCGCCCAGTCGATCTCAGGCGGAATGGTCCGGGCGAGATCCGCGATGGCAATCGCGAGCTGATCCATGGCCGCAAGCCCCTCCGGCGTCAGCGTCGCCGATCCGGACGGGAATAGAACTTCGGATTCGAACACGAACCGGTCGCCCACGACACGGATGTCCTTGCGGTCCTTGAGCAGCTCGCGCAGCCGGCCGAAGAAATCGGAGCGATAGCGCTGCAGCTCCTGCACCTGCCGGGCGAGGGCCGCATTGAGGCGAGCACCGAGATCCTTGATCCGGTCCTGACTATCCTGGTCCTTTTTCTCGGATGCTTCGAGCGCTTCGTTGAGGGCGGCGAGCTGGCGGCGCAGGGCCAGCATCTGCTGGTTCAGCAGATCGACTTTGGCGAGCGCTTCGTTGGAGATGGTCTTCTGCGCGTCGAGGTCCGCCTCGAGCGATTGGATGCGTCCCTCCGCAGCCTTGGCCTTTTCGTCTCCGCTCAGCGCGAAGCCAGAGAGCCGCGTCTTCTCCTGCTGCAGATCGGCGAGCGTTGCCTGCAACGCCGCAAGCTCATCCTCCGCCGAGCGCGATTTGCCCTTCTCGAGCGAGAGCAGGCTCGTCAGCTCGGCGATCTGCCGGTTGAGGCGGGCGAGCGCGGTGTCCTTGCCGCTGGCCTCCTGTGTCGCGAAATACTGCGAGATCATGAAGATCGACATCAGGAAGGTGACGACGAGGAGCAGCGTGCTGAGCACGTCCACGTAGGCCGGCCAGAACTCGCCGTATTCGCCGCCGCGCCGTGAGCGCCCTCGCGCCATGCTAGTGCTCCGCTTCCAGAGGCCGCCGCAGTCCGCCCTGGGCAGCGAGCTGCCGAGACACGCGCGGCGCCATCGTCATGGGCGTGCCTGTCGCGGCCATCGCGCTAGCCGCCCTTCTTGAGCATGTTCTGAGCAAGCTCGCGCAGCACGCTGGTCACTTCCGTCTGCTGGGCGGCCTGCTCGTCCACCCACTCCCGCACGACCTTCTGCTCCTTGCGCATCTGGGTAACGAGCTGGTTCACGCCGCGGGCGAGATCGCGCACCGGCTGGTCGGCGCCGGGCTCTGATGGCGGTCTCGGCCCCCCGTTCTCCTGGAGCCGTGCCGAGAGATCGTCCACCGCCCGCTGCATCTCATAGACAGCCGAGAGGAGCTGCCGGCTCGCGAGCTCTGTGGCACTTGATGCTCCGGGCGTCAGTTCGGTGATGCCGGAGAGCCACTCCTCGAGCTCATTGTAGAAGCGGTTCTGCGCGTGGTTCGCCTGCAGTTCGAGGAAGCCGATAATCAGAGAGCCCGAGAGGCCGAGGAGCGATGAGGAGAACGCCGTCCCCATGCCCTTGAGCGGCGCAGCCAGCCCCGCTTTGAGCTCGTCGAACACGGTGACGGTCTCGGTCGATGTGTCGAGCGCACTGATGGCGCCACCGACGGACTGGATGGTTTCGAGAAGCCCCCAGAAGGTGCCGAGCAGCCCGAGGAACACGAGCAGCCCGACCATGTATCGCCCCGTATCGCGGGCTTCATCAAGCCGCGACGAGATGCTGTCCATAATCGTCCGCATCGAGACCGTCGACAGCGAGAGGGTTCCTGTCCGGTCGCGCAGCATGGTGGCCATCGGTGCCAGCAGCACCGGCTGGTGCGTGCTTGCGAGCCCCGGGTCCGAGATGCGGAATGCGTTGACGAAGCGGATCTCGGGATAGAGCCGGACCACTTGCCGGAATGAATAGATGATGCCGATGAACAGAACGCCGATGATGAGGCCGTTGAGCCCCGGATTGTTCATGATCGCGGTGGTCAATTGCTCGTGCAGGATCACGGTCAGGAAGGCGACCAGGGTGAGGAATACGAGCATGCGCACCAGGAACAGCCCGGGCGGCGTCAGCGACTTGTGCGCGGAGGGCGAAGTCACATCGGATCGCTTGCGTGCCATTCAAAGTCTCCGCCCGTGCGCTGCTATTTTCCGGCGAGAGCAAAGCGCCGGATGCGGGATGTCGTTTGACGAGAGCCCCCGAACATAGCCGAACCCCATGACACCTGAAACGGGCAACATCGTGCCGCGCTGCTCGAATTTGGCAATTTTTAGGCGTGAGCCAGCGCGCTCTGCAAGTCTCTCAAGGGCGAATTGATCCGTCTTCAGACGAGCGCCTTGAGGGCAGCCTTGAGTTCCGGGCCGAGATCCTCACGCTCGAGCGCATAGGCAACATTGGCCAGCAGGAAGCCGATCTTCGAGCCGCAGTCGTAGATGTCGCCGTCGAAGCGTACCGCATGGAAGGCATGCTGCGGATCTTTACTGAGGGCGATCATGGAGTCGGTGAGCTGGATCTCTCCGCCCGCCCCGGCCTCCTGGCGCGCGAGCAGGTCGAAGATTTCCGGCTCGAGGATGTAGCGCCCCGTGATGTGAAGGTTCGACGGCGCCGTTCCCTTGGGCGGCTTTTCAACCATGGAGGTGATGCGGCTGACCTTCGCCTTCGGATCTTCCACGCCGACGATGCCGTATTGATGCGTCTGGTCCTCCGGCACCGGTGAAACGGCGATCAGGTTGCCGCCAGTTTGTGTGTGCGCCTCGATCATCTCGCCGAGGCAAGGAGCAGCGCCGTGATGGAGCATATCGGGAAGCAGCAGCGCGAACGGCTCGTTGCCGATGATGTCTCGCGCGCACCACACGGCGTGGCCGAGGCCGAGCGGCGCCTGCTGGCGTGTGAAGCTCGTCTGCCCCGCTGCGGGAAGCTCGGCCAGCAGGTCTTCGAGCTCGCGGGTTTTCTTCTTGGCCGAGAGCGTCGCCTCGAGCTCGAACTGGTGATCGAAATGATCCTCGATGGCGCTCTTGCCGCGCCCGGTGACGAACACGAAATGCTCGATGCCCGCCGCACGTGCCTCGTTGACGACATGCTGGATCGCCGGGCGGTCGACGATGGTCAGCATTTCCTTCGGCACCGCCTTCGTCGCGGGCAGGAATCGGGTGCCCAGCCCCGCGACGGGCAGCACGGCTTTGCGAATGCGCTTAGGTTTGGTCATCAGAACACCGAGATTGGGAGGAGGGACGTGGAGGGGCCGCGGACGCGAAGGACGGAGGAAGCAGGAGCCGCGACGATATCTCCGTTGGAAGAGCTTAGCCGATTGAGGCTGCACGGCCATGGCGCAATGCCCGCGCGACCGAACGGTTCCGGCCAGATGCGAACAAGGAGGGCAGGGCCGTAAAAATGCCCCGAATCCCAGACACGGGGGAGAGAACCGGAAACTCTGAACCTGGATAATACAAAAAGAGGCAACTGTGAGGCTACGCACGATGCTGAGATCACGATGAGCCGCCACCTCCGGACATTTGCTCGCGTGCACGCGTTCCTTTGCTCGCGCCTTTTGGCGGCGGGCTTGGCGCTGCTGATGGCCGCCATGCTCCTGCCGCAGGCAGCAGCGGCCGACGCGAAACTGGACGCCTGGATCGAAGGCTTGTGGCCCGAGGCTCAAGCGGCAGGCGTCTCGCGTGCCACCTTTGATGCCGCCCTCAAAAGCTTCAAGCCGGATCTCAAGCTGCCCGACCTCGAACTTCCTGGCCGGCGCGCGAGCGGCTCGGGCGGGCAGGCCGAGTTCACGCGCGCGCCGGGCGACTATCTGGATCGCGCCTATCTCATGCGCCTCGCAGCGACCGGCCGGGATCTCCTCGCCAAGCACAAGGCAACGCTTGAAAGGATCGAGCGCGAACTCGGCGTCGATCGATATTCGGTCTTGGCCATCTGGGGACGCGAGACCGCTTTCGGCCACCACAAGCTTCCCCATGACGCGATCACAGCGGTCGCGACGCAAGCCTATCTCGGCCGTCGCAAGGAAATGTTTCGCGCGGAGCTGATCGCCGCGCTGCGCATGCTGGAAGCCGGTATCCCGCGTGCACGGATGCGCTCCTCGTGGGCGGGCGCCATGGGGCTCACGCAATTCATGCCGAGCGAGTATTTCGTCCATGCCCATGATCTCGATGGCGACGGCAAGGCCGACATCTGGACCTCGGTTCCGGACGCCCTGGCTTCGGCCGCGAGCCAGCTCAAGGGCAAGGGCTGGGTCGCCGGCCAGACCTGGGGCTATGAAGTGAAGCTCACGCGCGAGGCGGATTGCGGCTACGAGGGCCCGACGCAGGCGCGCACCATTGCCGACTGGGCAAAGCTCGGCCTCAAGCGTGCCAACGGCCGCCCATGGACCGAGCAGCAACTGGCGCTCGAGGCGTATCTGATGAGCCCCGCGGGCGGCTATGGCCCGTCGTTCCTGGTGCTCGAGAACTATAAGGTGATCCGCCGCTACAACATGTCGGATCTCTACGCCGTCTTCGTCGGCCATCTCGCGGATCGCATCGCCGGCGCCGGCGACTTCGTCACGCCCTGGGGCGGCACAGGCCCGCAGAAGACGAGCAACATCGAGGAGATTCAGACTCGTCTGACGAGCCTCGGCTATGATGTCGAGAAGATCGACGGCAAGGTCGGCTCCAACACGCGCAAGGTCATCGGTCTTTACGAGCGGGCCAACAACTTGAAGGTTGACTGCTGGCCCTCCGATGCCGTTCTTGATCACATGCGAAGATCCGCGTCGCGGTAGCGGCTGGCCCGCGCCGCAATGCGTCCATTCGAGAACGGCATGCACAGGCGCCTCACGCTTTCGCTCCTCGCCTTGCTGGCGGCTTTCCTGTCGGCGCCCGGACCGGCCGCGTCGCAGGACGATCCTGCCGGCACCAGCTTCATCACGCCGTTCCCGCCGAATGACACCTACAACCTGGTTGTGATCGGAGACGATCTCGCGGAAGGGCTGCTCGGCGGCGCACGCGACACCTTTCAGAAGGACGCCCGCGTGGTGCTTCGCGGCACGCCGCTTTCGATCGGCGGCCTCATGCGACGTGACTTCGACCAGAAGCTCGTTGAGCTCGAAGAGCGGCTGAAAGCCGAACCAGCGCAGATCGCCATCCTGATGATGGGCGCGTGGGATCGCGTTTCTGTGCGCGACCCCGCGAGTGGAAAGCGGCTGATGGTCGGAACGGAGGGCTGGCGCCGCGAGTATGCGGCCCGTAGCGACCGCCTGCTCAAGATGCTGCGCCGTCGCAACGTGGCCACGTACTGGGTCGGTCTTCCCGGCGTGCGCCGTAGCGATGCCAACGAGGACGTGCAGACGATGAACAACGTCCTGCGCGAGCGCGTCTACCTGAATGGCGCCAAGTATGTCGACGCCTATGCGGTGTTCATCGACGAGAGCGGCGGCTGGAGCCAATACGGTCCTGACGTCACCGGCAAGATCCGCCGATTACGCGCCGGCGACGGCGTTTATTTCACCTGGGAAGGCAACAAGAAGCTCGCCTACTTCGTCGATCGCGAGTTGCGCCGTGACTTGACGCAGGCGCGCGCCGACCGCGCTGTTCCTCTCGACGGCGATGAGGCCGAGCAGGCGAAGATCAATCCCGATCGCGCGAAGCTCGCCGAAACATCGGACGGCGCAGGGGCAGGATCTCAAAGCGGCGGGGGAACGCAAATACCAGGGGCTAAGGATGGTGGTCCCGGAGATCAGAAAGCGGACAACGGCCGGGTCAATCTTCGCATCGTGAGCGAGACGGGGCGTGAGGAGATCGTAGCGCTCGACATCGTGCGGCCGGCCATCTCGGCCTCTGTCGTGGCGTTGGTGACGCGTCGGGAAAGTGTCGATCGTCCGTCGCAGCTGGGGGAGTCGGTGGTCGATGAGATCCCCGGAGGCCTGACGGTCATGAGCACCGTGGCGCTGGCGACGGGTGCGGGTCAAGCGGGCGGCCATCGGCGGCTGTCGCCTTCGCAATCTCCTTACTTCCGGGTTCTGTTCAAAGGCGAGCGCCTACCCCCGAAGCCCGGGCGAGCTGACGATGCAACGTGGCCGCGCCCCGCACCGCCGACGGAAGCAGCTTTCCTGCCTGATGGCGACCCGGTAGTGACGGGCGCTACAGCAACTGATGATAAGCCGAAGGCGCCGGCAGCGCAGCGCCGCAAGATCCGGAATTAAATCTGATGCCGATCTCACTGAAATCGGAATGGCTCACGCAGCCTCCGCATCCTAGAGCCAGCGGAATCGGAGAACGGCTCTGGGCTTTTGTTCGATCGTGCTTCTCTTCGGAAAACCGGTTCCCCACGCTTCCGGAAGCACTCTAAGAGCGAATGCTTTCGATTGCAGCGAGCATGGCTTCCACGCGCCGCCGCAGCTATATCCTCTCGCCGCGACAGAGGAGGGGAGGCGGAAAGACCGGCCCCCTCCCAGTCGTCGAAGGTCTACACTTCGCTTATGGCTCTTGCCGGCCGCCGGCGTTTGCTCTCGACGCGCGCCGCGGTGGTCTTTTTCTCGATCAGTTCGTTCAACCGGCGATCCACCGCGTCGAAGGCATCGCGCAGCGCGATCTTGAGATCCTCCTGTGCCTGCGCGACTGCTGCCTCGTGGGTGACGATCAATGGGGCCGTGCCGGGTAGCCCGATATCGATCCTGATCTCGTAGGATTTGCCCTTGTGGGAGTGCTTGTGGGGCGCCGCCACCACAACGCGGCAATGCGTTATGCGATCGAAATGCTTTTCGAGCTTCGCCGCGCGCTCCGCAATCCTGGCTTCGATTGCGGGACTTTTGTCGAGCCCGATAAACGAGATTTCGAGCGGAGTGATCATATCTGCTCCCTAGTGGTTGATCGCGGAGTTCCCCTTCTAGAGACCTGGGCACTCGCGCGCTGCGGATCAAGGGTACTCAGGTGGCCGCATGCCCGTGCTGATCAAGGTCAAAGCATCTCTGATCCTAGAGCGCTTCCGGAAAAGTGGGAACCGGTTTTCCGGCCGGAAGCGCGGCCACCAAGAGAGCGCTTCCGGAAAAGTGGGAACCGGTTTTCCGACCAGAAGCGCGATCTCTGAGAAAGCGCTTCCGGAAAAGTGGGAACCGGTTTTCCGACCAGAAGCGCGATCTCTGAGAAAGCGCTTCCGGAAAAGTGGGAAGTCATGGCGAAGCCATGCAAACAAAAGACCCGGCGAAGCCATGCAAACAAAAAGACCGGGCGGAGCTATGCAAGCAAAAAAATCAGGCGAAGCCATGCATGGAAAATGGCGGAACGAAGCCCCATCGCCACGCGATGTCCACAGTGCTCCGACGCGCGTTGCGACGACGTAATGACCACACGAGAGCGAATGCGCGCCGCTATCTCGGGAGCACCGTGCGGCCCATCAGAAACGCGTCGATGGCCGCGGCCGCCTGGCGTCCCTCCCGGATCGCCCACACGACGAGCGATTGCCCGCGCCGAACGTCACCGGCGGCGAACAGCTTGCAGCTGCCCGGCAGGCGATAGTCGCGATCGTTGGCGTTGAGCCCCTTGAAGCGTCCGCGCGGCACCGTCTCCAGCCCGAAGCCGGACAGAACGCCTCCGTCGCTTGGTCCCGAAAAGCCCATAGCGAAGAGCACGAGCTCTGCATCCAGCTCCGCGTCCGATCCCGGGACGGGCTGCAGCTTTCCGTCGACATGCACGTAATGAAGCTTGCTTACGCGGCCGCCTTCGCCCGAGAAGCCCGTCGTCGACACGGCATATTCGGTCACGGCGCCTTCGGCCTGTGAGGTCGAGATACGGAGCTTGAGCGGCCAGCCCGGCCAAGTGAGCGCCTTGTTCTCCTTGAGCGGCGGCTTCGGCATGATCTCGAGCTGCGTTACTGATTTCGCGCCTTGGCGAAACGACGTCCCGATGCAGTCGGAGCCCGTGTCGCCGCCGCCGATGACGATGACGTGCTTGCCTTTGGCCGAGATCTCTCGCGTGCCGCGAAGCTGAGGTTCGCGGGCGATGCGCCGGTTCTGCTGCGTGAGGAAGTCCATGGCGAAATGAATGCCGTCGAGATCGCGACCGGGAGACGCGGCGAAGAAGTCGAACGGCGTTTCCGAGCCGATGGCGAGCAACACCGCATCATGTTGAGCCTCGAGCTCGCGTGCAGGAATGTCGGCGCCGACGTTCACGCCGAGATGAAAGACGACGCCTTCGGCCTCCATCTGCTTCTGGCGTCGGGCGACGATGTGCTTCTCCATCTTGAAGTCGGGGATGCCGTAGGTCAGCAGTCCGCCGGGCCGCGCGTTCTTCTCGTAGACGTGCACCTCGTGCCCAGCCCGCGCGAGCTGTTGAGCGGCGGCAAGACCCGCCGGGCCGGATCCGACGATCGCGATCCTCTTGCCGGTTTTCGTCTCGGCAGGCTGCGGCGTAATCCATCCGGCCTCGAAGGCATGATCGGCGATCGTGCATTCGATGGTCTTGATGGTCACCGGCGCGTCATCGATGTTGAGCGTGCAGGCGGCCTCGCACGGTGCGGGGCAGATGCGTCCCGTCACTTCCGGGAAGTTATTCGTGGAGTGGAGGTTCTGAGAGGCCCGCTTCCAGTCGCCGCGAAAGACGAGGTCGTTCCAGTCCGGGATCTGGTTGTTGACCGGACATCCGCTGTGGCAATAGGGAATCCCGCAGTCCATGCAGCGCGCAGCTTGAACCTTCACAGCCGGATCCGGCAGCGGCCGCACGAATTCGTGCCAATGCTTGATGCGGCTCTCGGCGGGCTCGTACATGCGATCCGCGCGGTCGAACTCGAGAAATCCGGTCGGCTTTCCCATTGTATTCCGCCTTCTCTAAGCCTGTACCTGAGCCGTCGTGGCTGGCGTGCTTCTCTTTGCAAGCTCGGCCAGCGCGCGCCGATATTCGATTGGCATCACCTTCTTGAACATCGGCACGTAGAACGCCCAATCGGCGAGGATCGTCTTAGCCTTGGCTGAGTTCGTATAGTGCGCATGGCGCACGATCAGGGCATGCAGCCGCTCGAGGTCTTGCCGGCGCATATCGAGCATCACGTCAGCGAGCGGCCGGTTGGCGCTCTCGCCATTGGTTTTGGCGAGCCGTGCTATGAGCGCTGCATCGCCCGCCAGCGTCTCGAGTTCCACCATCTCGGTGTTGAGCCGCGTATCGAAATCGCCGGCCTCGTCGAGCACGTAGGCGACGCCGCCCGACATGCCGGCGGCGAAGTTGCGCCCGGTCGGCCCGAGCACCACGACACAGCCGCCCGTCATGTACTCGCAGCCATGGTCGCCCGTGCCTTCGACGACGGCATAGGCGCCGGAGTTGCGAACGGCGAAGCGCTCGCCGGCGATGCCTCGGCAATAGCAGGCACCCTCGATGGCTCCATAGAGCACCGTATTGCCGGCGATGATGCTCTCTTCGGGTACGATGCCGGATGCAGGGTCCGGCCGCACGATAAGGGTGCCACCCGACAAGCCCTTGCCGACATAGTCGTTGCCCTCACCGACGAGGTCGAGGGTCAGCCCGTGTGCCGCCCATGCGCCGAAGCTCTGGCCTGCGGTGCCTTTGAAGGTGAGCCAGATGGTATCGTCCGGCAGGCCGGCGTGGCCGTAGCGTTTGGCGATCTCTCCGGAAAGCATGGTCCCGGCCGCGCGGTCCGTGTTCTTGATCGCGAACGCGGCCTTCACCGGCTTGCGGCCATCGAGCGCCGGCAGGGCCGCCTTGATCAGCGTATTGTCGAGCACCTTGTCGAGGCCATGGTTCTGCGCCTCGCAATGGCGGATCGCGACGCTCTCGGCCGCGCTGGGCTTGTGGAGCACCTTCGAGAAATCGAGCCCGCGCGCCTTCCAGTGTGAAATGGCCCGCTCCGCATCGAGCCAGTCGCTCTGTCCGATCATGTCGTCGAAGCGGCGCCAGCCCATGGCAGCCATGATCTCCCGCACTTCCTCGGCGACGAAGAAGAAGTAGTTGATGACGTGCTCGGGCTTGCCAGTGAAGCGGGCGCGCAGCACCGGATCCTGTGTCGCCACGCCCACCGGGCAGGTGTTGAGATGGCACTTGCGCATCATGATGCAGCCGGCGGCGATCAGCGGCGCCGTCGCAAAGCCGAACTCGTCCGCGCCGAGCAGCGCGCCGACGACGACGTCGCGTCCGGTGCGGATGCCGCCGTCGACCTGCACGGCGATGCGCCCGCGCAACCGGTTGAGCACCAGCGTCTGGTGCGTCTCCGCAAGTCCGATCTCCCAAGGGCTGCCCGCATGCTTGAGCGAGGTCAGCGGAGAGGCGCCCGTGCCGCCTTCGAAGCCTGAGATGGTGACGTGATCGGCGCGCGCCTTGGCGACGCCGGCCGCAACCGTTCCGACGCCTACCTCGGAGACGAGCTTCACTGAGACGAGGCCCTCCGGGTTGACGTTCTTGAGATCGAAGATGAGCTGCGCCAGATCCTCGATCGAATAGATGTCATGATGCGGCGGCGGCGAAATGAGGCCGACGCCGGGCGTGGAATGGCGCACACGGGCAATGGTCGCGTCCACCTTGTGGCCGGGAAGCTGCCCGCCTTCACCGGGCTTGGCCCCTTGCGCCATCTTAATTTGCATCATGTCGGCGTTGACGAGGTACTCGGTGGTGACGCCGAAGCGGCCCGACGCGACCTGCTTGATCGCCGAGCGCATGGAATCGCCGTTGGCGAGCGGCTTGAACCGGTCTCTCTCCTCGCCGCCCTCGCCGGTGTTCGACTTGCCGCCGATGCGGTTCATGGCGATCGCGAGCGTCGTGTGAGCTTCCCGTGAGATCGAGCCGAAACTCATGGCGCCCGTCGCGAAGCGCTTCACGATCTCGGCCGCGGGTTCCACCTCGTCGAGCGGCACCGGCGTGCGCCCCATGCGTTCGGCGGAGCGGATGCGGAAGAGGCCGCGAATGGTGAAAAGCTGTTCCGACTGTGTGTCGATGGCTTGGGCGTAATCGCGGTAGGTCTGCGGGATACGCCCGGACATAGCATCGGCCGGCTCGGTGCCGCGCACGGCGTGCTGCAGATCGGCGACGACGGTCGGCCGCCAGACGTGGGCTTCGCCGCGCACGCGGTAGGCGTAGTCGCCGCCGACGTCGAGCGCATCGGCGAGCACCGGCGCATTGCCGAACGCTGCCGTGTGACGCTCGAAAGTCTCGCGGGCGATCTCGTCAAGGCCCACGCCTTCGATGGAGGTATGCGTGCCCGTGAAGTATTTGCTGACGAACGGCGTCGCGAGCCCCACAGCATCGAAGATCTGCGCCCCGCAGTAGGACTGATAGGTCGAGATGCCCATCTTGGCCATGACCTTGAGCAGCGCCTTGCCGATGGCCTTGATATAGCGCTTCTTAACGTCCTCGGGCGTGAGTTCGGCGTCGAGCTCCGGCGCCATGGTGGCGAGGGTGTCGAAGGCGAGATAGGGATTGATCGCCTCCGCGCCATAGCCCGCGAGCGTGCAGAACTGGTGCACCTCGTGTGCCTCGCCCGTCTCGACGACGAGACCGACGGACGTCCTGAGTCCTTGCCGGATGAGGTGATGGTGGACGGCCGACGTCGCGAGCAGGGAGGGGATGGGTATCCGGTCCGGGCCTGTGCGCCGGTCCGAGAGAATGATGATGTTGCAGCCCTTCGTGCGCACGGCTTCCTCGGCCTCGGCGCAGATGACATCGACGGCGGGCCCCATGCCGAAAGGCCCCGTGTCGGCGGGATAGGTGATGTCGATGGTGATTGAAGCGAAGTGGTTGTCCTTCACCGCGCCGATTTGCCGGATGCGCTCGAGATCCTCGTTGGTGAGGATCGGCTGGCTCGCCTCGAGACGCTTCACCTTCGACGTGCCTTCGAGATCGAGGAGATTCGGCCGCGGCCCGATGAAGGAGACGAGGCTCATCACCAGCTGCTCGCGGATGCTGTCGATCGGCGGGTTGGTGACCTGCGCGAAGTTTTGCTTGAAGTAGGTGTGGAGCAGCTTCGATTTGTTGGAGAGCGCGGAGATTGGCGCATCGTTGCCCATGGCGCCGATCGGCTCCTCGCCCCTCGCTCCCATCGGCGCCATGAGAAGCTTGAGGCTCTCCTGCGTGTAGCCAAAGGCCTGCTGCAGGTCGAGCAGCGAGGCATTGCTCTGGCGCGGTGCTTCGAGCGTGGCGGAAAGCGGCAGGTCCGAGACCAGGATCTGCGTACGCTTCACCCAGCTCGCGTAGGGATGCTTTGCGGACAGCTCCGCTTTGAGCTCGTCATCGGAGACGATGCGCCCCCTCTCGAGATCGATGAGCAGCATCTTTCCCGGCTGCAGGCGCCACTTCTTAACGATCTCCCGTTCCGGCACGCGAAGGACACCCGCCTCCGAGCTCATGATCACCATGCCGTCGCGGGTCACGAGATAGCGCGCCGGCCGCAGGCCGTTGCGGTCGAGCGTGGCGCCGATCTGCCGCCCGTCGGTGAACGCCATGGCCGCGGGTCCGTCCCACGGCTCCATGAGGCTCGCGTGATACTCGTAGAAGGCGCGCAGCCGGGCATCCATCAGCGGATTGCCGGCCCACGCTTCGGGGATCAGCATCATGGCCGCGTGCGCTAGGCTGTACCCGCCCATGACGAGGAACTCGAGCGCATTGTCGAAGCAGGCCGTGTCCGATTGGCCCTCATACGAGATCGGCCACAGCTTCTCGAGATCGTCGCCGAACAGCGGCGAGGAGATGGAGGCCTGCCGGGCTGCCATCCAGTTCACGTTGCCGCGCAGCGTGTTGATCTCACCGTTGTGGGCAACCATGCGATAGGGATGCGCGAGCTTCCATGATGGAAACGTGTTGGTGGAGAAGCGCTGGTGAACGAGCGCCATCGCCGAAACCGTGCGTGGGTCTGCGAGATCTCTGTAGTAGGCGCCGACTTGGTAGGAGAGGAACATCCCCTTGTAGACGACGGTGCGGCAGGAAAGGCTCACCGTGTAGTGGCCGATGTCGCGGCCATGATAGGAGGCGTGGATTGCATTGGAGACGATCTTGCGCACGAGATAGAGCCGCCGCTCGAAGGCGTCCTCGCTCATGCCCTTGGGGCGTGCGATCAGAATTTGCCGATGCGCCGGCTCGGTGGCGCGCACCATGTCCGAAAGACAGGAGTTGTCGACCGGAACCGCGCGCCAGCCGATGAGTGCGAGGCCTTCCTCGCCGAGCACCCGCTCCCACACGCTCCGGCAGTGACGCTCCAGCCTCTCGTCTTGTGGCATGAAGAGCTGGCCGACGGCATAGCCCCGCGCGTCCGGCAGCCTGAAGCCGAGCTTGGCGCAGTCTTGAAGTAAAAGTGCGTGCGGGATCTGGATCAGCACGCCGGCACCGTCCCCCGCCAGCGGGTCGGCGCCGGATGCGCCGCGATGCTCGAGGTTGCGCAGCATCTCGAGGGCGTTGGAGATCACACGGTGCGACGCCGTGCCGTTGAGATTTGCGATGAAGCCGACGCCGCAGGAATCACGCTCGAGCCTAGGGTCGAAAAGGCCTTGCGCATGCGGACGCTCAAAGGTGCCGAGAAACGGCGTGTTGCTGGTCATGGACGTGGTCCTCGGGGTCACGGCGCCGTCTCCTTGGAGACTGGCTCAGCGCCATCCGCTCGAACCGATCGATGGTCGGAATGCGGATCCCGTAATTCTTTTGCTGCACGTCTGCGCGCTAAGGGGCGCTTGGCGGAAGCCTGGCGATCAGGCTCTTGCGCCGTCCGGCGGACAACCGCTTACGAGACGTGGCAGCTCTGCGACCACCGCAATCCACCTCCGAAGCTTGGGGCGCAGCGTTTGTGCTGCTCTCGTCCAAGCTGAAAAACGCGCCCAGTTTGCCACGGCCTACGCAAAGATTGCGTAAAGGCAAAAGAATACAAAGGACAGGAATGCTGACCTTTCAGTCGAAAAATTTCGCAGATTTTATTCTGCCGCACAAGCGGGTTTCGAGGCAAGATTGAAGAAAGACAGCGACAAAAAGGGCGGCGGCACGAATGCCGCCGCCCTGGGTGAGGAGCCGGATGGGGGAGGGATACCGGCTCCTCCGGGAGTTGGTTAGGCCTGGGCTTCGATTTTGGCAGGCTCGGCTGAACCGATCGCAACCGACCGCGGGCGCATGCGCTCCGGCAGGTTCCGGATGAGATCGATGTGCAGGAGCCCGTCCTTGAGGTCGGCGCCCTTCACTTCCACATGGTCGGCGAGCTGGAAGCGACGCTCGAAGCTGCGGCTGGCGATGCCGCGATGCAGGTAGCGCCGCTCGTCGCCTTCGTTCACCTCTGCCTTCTTCTCGCCACGCACCGACAGTGTGCTCTCCTTGACGTCCACTTTGAGCTCGTCGACGGCGAAGCCGGCCACCGCCATGGTGATGCGGTACTCATTCTCGCCGAGACGCTCGATGTTGTAAGGCGGATAGGGCGCATCGAATTCCCCGCCCGCCACGCTGTCGAAAAGCTGCGCGAGCCGATCGAAGCCAACGGTCGAGCGGTAGAGTGGTGTAAGATCGAAATGTCGCATAACGTTAGTCCTCCTGAAGAAGCGACTGATCGGGATCCGCCCGCAGTGGGCCGGATCTCTGAACCCGCGCACCCGCAAAGGGCGTGCGCGTACCCTTCATTTAGGAGGCGCTCTGCACCCTTCAAGGGGCGCTGCCCTCTGCGCAGGATTTCTGGCCGGCGAGAGACCGGCGGGAGACAAGCCGAGCGTTTGAAACGAAAAAACCATAACTCTTCATCTCGCGTTCATGTGCAGTGACCAACGATTTGCGTTCCTTTCCCGCCCTGGATCTCGCGTGCGGGCGTGTCGAAGTTGATCCGGAGTAAGCTATGAGAGCGTCATTGTTCACGGGCTGCCTGACGGCGGCCGTCGCTGCGGCCGTGCTGACATTTCCGCGCGCCGCTTCCACCGCTGATCTGTATGGCGATGGCTATGCGGCCCAGACTTACGACGATGCCTACGATACGGGTGACGATGGCTACGACATGGGCGCGAGGCGTCCCGGCTCGATCAAGGACGGCTATCCCGTGCCGGTGCCGCCACCCGATGCACCGCCGCCGCGCTACGCCGAACGGCCGCCTGTCCGCGTCGAGCGCTACACCGAGCGCTATGATGTCTGTCTTGAGCGCTGGGAGGTCCGGAGCGAGCTGCGTCGCCAGGGATGGAGCGACGTGCGGCCCATGGGCGGCGATGGCAGCATCGTCCACATCCGCGCCCGCCGGTACGATAGCCGGCGCCCATTCGACTTGCGCGTGGATCGCTGCTCCGGCGAGGTGCTTGCGGCAAGGCCGGCTCACCGCGGCGTTGCCTATCGGGACTGGCGCTGGGTGAAATAGCGAGAGCAAGCCCGTCTTGATCGGAAATGGCGCGCGTGGGTGAAGCCGCTCGAAGGAGACCGGCTGGCTCTCCGCTTCATGCGCGCCCGCGCTGGATGTCATCATCGCTCATGCTAGAGCAGATCCCATTCGGGCGGCATCGGCCGAATGGGTGAAGATGCTCGCTCAAACAAATAGCTAGAGAATTTGCAGTGAGCGCAAGCGAACGGAAAATGCTCTAGTCTTGCCGATGATTTGCAGATCGGGATGCGGAAGCATGAAGCTTGTAGCGCTGGCCAAGAATCCGGTCCCTGGCGGTGCTGTTGCCGGTGAGCTCAAGACGGCTGACGGCGCGCGCCTCAGGTTCGTCCGCTGGGCGGCGACGCGTGGGCCCCGCCGCGGCACCGTATGTCTGCTCGGAGGGCGCGGCGAGTTCGTCGAGAAATACTTCGAGGTGGTGGCCGACCTGCGCCGGCGCGGTTTTGCCGTGGCAACCATGGACTGGCGTGGGCAGGGTGGCTCGTCGCGTCCGCTGGCCAATCCGCGCAAAGGCCATGTGCGCTCGTTCCGCGAATACGAGAGCGACCTTGCCCTGCTCATGAGGGAGGTGGTGCTGCCGGATTGCCCGCCGCCGTTCCTGGCGCTCGGTCACTCGATGGGCGCCAATGTGCTGCTGCGCAATGCCGCCCGGCCCGGCTCCTGGTTCGAGCGCATGATCCTCACCGCGCCGATGATCGCGTTCGCCGATCAGCGGGTCGGCTATCCGCAGCCCCTGGCCCGCGCCTATGCGGAGGCCGCCTGCCTTCTCGGCTTGTCCGGCAAGTACATCAGGGGCGGGAGCGATACGATCGCGGAGCAGGGGCCGTTCGAGGGCAACCCTCTCACCTCTGATCGCGAGCGATGGCATCGCAACAAGGCGGTGCTCGATACCGACCCTTCGCTCGGCCTCGGATCGCCGACGATCGGGTGGCTGCGGGCGGCCTATCGCTCGATGTCTTTGGTCGCCGCGGATGGATATGCCGCCTCGGTGCGGGTCCCGATGATGATCTTCGTCGCCGGCAAGGACGAGATCGTCTGCTCGCGCGCCACCGAAGATTTCGCCATCGGCCTGAAGGTCGGCACGCACGTGCTGCTTCCGTCCTCGCGCCACGAGATCCTGCAGGAGGCGGATTCGATCCGCCTCCGCTTCTGGGCCGCCTTCGACGCCTACATGGGCCTCGACGAGATCGCTGCGTGATACGCCACGATCAGCCCGGAATTAGCGGTTGAGGAGCTTCAGTACCTTACCGTGCAATTTCGGATCGCCTGCGGCGAGAATGCGTCCACCGCTTGTTGCAGGGCGGCCGTCCCAAGTCGTGACGCGGCCGCCGGCGCGTTCGATGATCGGGATCAGCGCGACGATGTCGTAGCTCTTGAGCCCCGCCTCGATGACAAGGTCGACGAAGCCCGCCGCAAGCAAGCAATACGCATAGCAATCGCCGCCGTAGCGCGTCATGCGCACCTCACGCCGGACGCGCTCGAAGCCTTCGGTCTCGTCTCCGGGCTCGAACAGCTCGGGGCTCGTGGTCATCATGAGGGCATCGCCCACGCGCGGGCACGCGCGCGTGCGGATGCGGCGGGGCTTGCCCTCAGCCTCGCGCAGATAGGCCGCCGCCTCGCCGGACCAGTACCGCTCGCCGGTGTAGGGCTGATCCATGAGGCCCAGTACGGGCATGCCCGAATGAAGAAGACCGATCAGCGTCCCCCACATGGGGGTTCCGGTGATGAAGGAGCGTGTGCCGTCGATGGGATCGACAACCCATTGCAAGGCGGCCTCGCTCCGGCTTTCCCCATACTCCTCTCCAATGATGCCGTGCTCTGGCACCCGGCTGCGCAGGAGCCGCACGATGGCGCGCTCCGCCCCCTGGTCCGCCCGCGTGACAGGATCGAAGCCGCCGGCTCCGGCCTTGTTGTCTACGGCCATCTGCTTGCGGAAGTGCGGCCGGATGGCCGCCCGCGACTGATCGGCCAGATCGTGGGCGAGCGCGAGCAGGTCTTTGAAGGTGGAGCGGGAAAGCGAAGTCACGATGGATATCCGAAAAATAAAGGCGGACGCGCAGCGATCCGAAGCCGTGCGGTAGGGGAGAGCGCCCCTCCTTCGAGATGCGGAAGCTGTAGATTCTCTCAGCGGGGAAGCGGTCTCTCGAACAAAGACTTAGCACGCCTTCGCGTGCGTCGCGCGGTTAGAGCAACGACAAAAACGCCCCACATCTTATAAATACACATGATGAGAGTAGAAGTTTGTTGCTTGCCTGTTGTGTTGCGGGCACGCACCATCTTCTTCTCAAAGCTCGGTGCAAAACGCCGCACGCATTGCCGGCAGCGGCGAACAGGCGCATAAAAAAACTGCGGTTACGAGGAAAGCGTCTCGCCGCCGCAGCCCAATCGGGCGTTTCCTCCCTAGACTTGGGCCGTTCGCTCGTTCGGACGGCCTCTTTCGATCAAGTCTGCCGTCCGTTGACGGAGCGCCCTTTTAATTGGCGCCGCCCTGCCTACCTGTAATAGCAGCTCTGCGTTTTTTGCACTTTCCTTTTAGGGCATCCCGACCGATATCTTGCAGTGCGACATCGTTGAGCCTGACTCGCCATGTTGCCGCCCTCCTTGGGCGTTTCCTCCCTAGACTTGGGCCGTCCGATCTGGACGGCCCTTTTTTTGTTTGTAGCGTTGCGACGCTTTCGCACATGGAATTACAGCAAAATTTCCTGCTTTGTGGAAAGGTCGATAGCGTTACTGAACGGTATCGTTGCCATTTGGTCGCGCATGACGCGCTGCAACATTTTATCGCCCCTGCTGGGCTTGCAGTTCGCGGCATCGCACCATAGATATGGCGGTGTGATCCCCATGGGATCACAAGCCCTCCTTGGGCGTTTCCTCCCTAGACTTGGGCCGTCCATCCGGACGGCCCCTTTTTTTGCCTGAAGCCCTCGGGAGGGAGGGGCGGGCCAGGACTGGCGCGCTGTGCCCTACTCCGCCGCGTCCCTCTGGGCGATGATGGCTGGGAATGCGGAAAAAAGCGTCTCGGCGAGGCATGTGAGATCCCGCTTCAGGCGCGCGAATCCAGCCGAGCGCGTAAAGCGGGCCTCGTCCAGGTAAAGGGCCCGGTTGATCTCCATCTGCAAAGCCTGCACCCCGCGGTAGGGGCGACCGTAGCTTTCCGTGATGTAGCCGCCAGCGTAAGGCCGGTTGAGCTTCACGTCATAGCCCTCCTGAACGAGTGTATCCCGGATGAAGCGAGTGAGCTTGGGATCGCACGCCGTACCGAATCGGTCGCCGAGGACGAAATCGGGCCGCGGTCCGTGGCTTTGCGCCATCTGGGCCGAGGGCATCGAGTGGCAATCGATTAGGATGGCGTAGCCGAAGCGCGCCTTCGTCTCTTCCACGAGCCCCTGCAGGGCGGTGTGGAACGGAAAATAGAGTTGCTGGATGCGCGCCAGTGCCTCTTCCACATGGAGCTGCTGGTCGTAGATCTCCTCACCATCAGCGACAATGCGTGCGATCGTACCGAGACCGCCGATCACGCGCACGGATTGACTGTTCGCGTAGTCGGGCAGGGGATCGGCGAAAAGCTCAGGGTCGAGCTCGTAAGGCTCCCGGTTGACGTCCAGATAGGCGCGCGGAAACTGGGCCGCGATCATTGGTACGCCGAGGTCTGCAGCACCCTGGAACAACTCGTCGACGAAGCAGTCCTCGCTTTTGCGTAGCGTCTGCGGATCGAGGCGGGATTGCTCAAGGAAGGCCCGAGGATAGATGCGGCCTGAATGCGGCGAGCACAGGACGAATGGCGCCGTCTGCTCGCTCGGCGAAAATATTGTGAACGGTGGTTGCAGCTCGGCGCAGAGCGGGAAGTTCCTTGCAGTCATGGGTCCGGGCTCACACGAGGTTTTCACCGTTGGATACTGAGCGAAGCGGCAGCGGATTGCGCGACGTGACAGGGCGAGTGTGCCAACGCGGTCGCGCGGTGTCCATCTGGCTTGGCGCCATACCGCTAACGTTCATTGCGGCGGTGTGGACGACGCTTTCTGTTGCATTCCGCCAAGACTTCCTGCGAAGACTGGCGTCCAAGCGTGAACTGGTGCGAGAGTAGGTGGGGTTTCACGCTCCGTTTACCAAACTCGCGTCAGATTCCTGGTGCCCAATGGGCTATCACTGATAAGTGGACATTTCGAGTAAAAAATCCCCATGACCGCCAAGCCTTCCCGTATGCCGATGTGCCGAATCTTGCTGGCTGAGGACGACGATTCCATGCGTGGCTTTCTTGAGCGCGCGCTTGGCAAGGCAGGGTACGAGGTGCTTGCATTCGCCAACGGCGAGGAGGCCTACGAGCGCCTCAAGCAGGAGCCATTTACGCTGCTGCTCACCGATATCGTGATGCCGCGCATGGACGGCATCGAGCTTGCGCGCCGGGCTTCCGAAATCGACCCCGAGCTCAAAATCATGTTCATCACCGGCTTTGCGGCCGTCGTTCTGAACAATGAAGCGTCGGCGCCGAAAGATGCGCGCGTGCTGTCCAAACCGTTCCACCTCAAGGATCTGGTGCGTGAGGTCGAGCGCCTTCTCGCCGCTTGACGAGCTTTGATGTGTGTCGCCGCGGCGGCGGTGCCCGCATTCGGAGCCGCAGTCCTGCGGCGCATCGCGGCTCTTCGGTTTCCTCGCTTGCCTCCGGCCCCCAATGCCAGTATACGGGGCGCTCCTGAATGACATTCTAGGCTCGGATGGGCACTTAGCTCAGCGGTAGAGCACTACCTTGACATGGTAGGGGTCAGAGGTTCGATCCCTCTAGTGCCCACCATCCGAGCACCTTACCGATAATTTTGGTCGAGACGATGAAAGTAAGAAACTCGCTGAAGTCCCTGCGCGCGCGCCACCGCGACAATCGCCTCGTGCGCCGCAAGGGCCGTGTCTATGTGATCAACAAGACCCAACGCCGCTTCAAGGCGCGCCAGGGTTAATCGCATACGCTCGATTCTTGAGAGCGTTTCGCCCTGCGCCGCCTGATGAGCGCGGGCGAAGTGGCGCGCCTGCGCCTTTGACGCGGCCTCGCCCGGCTTCTATCTTCCTTTACATGATGAAGCCCTCGTTCAAGCGCCGCTCTTGCCGCGCCCTGCCTGCGGCCCTCGCTCTCGCCGCGCTGCCGTTCGCCGCCGACGCGCAAGCGCCACGGCAAGCTCCGCCCGAGCCTTCTCCTCACCAAAGTCCGCATTCGGTGCCCTCGCCGCCGGAGCGCCGTGATGGCCCTTCGTCGCGCCAGCCAGCGCCCGAAATGCCGGCGCCCGAAACGCCGGAGCAGCGCGCCAAGCTTTTCGATGAGCTTTACGCTCGGCTTGCGGAAGCGCCCGACGCGGAGACGGCGAACCAAGTCGCATCGGCGCTCGAGAAGCTCGGGCAGCATTCCGGCAGCCCCACCGCCGATCTTCTCGTTGCGCGGGCGGTGGCATCAGCCGAAGCGGGAAACCGCACCGTGGCCATGAAGCTTCTGGACGCGGCGGTCGATCTGCAGCCGGACTATGCCGAAGCCTGGAACCGCCGGGCCTATCTTTACTACCTGGATAATGATTACAGGCGCGCCCTCGGCGATTTGCGCCGCGTGCTTGCGCTCGATCCGCGCAACTTCAAGGCGCTCGAGAGTCTCGGCAATCTCTTGCAGCATCTGGGCGAGAAGAAAGCCGCGCTCGATGCCTATGAGAGTGCGCTCAAGGTCCACCCGTATCTCTCTGATGCGCGCAAGGCTCGCGATGACCTCAAGTCCGAGGTCGAGGGCCAGGGGATCTGACGGGATCTAGAGCCGTTCCGCTTCAGGCGGAATTGGGGAACGGCACTAAGTTTTTGTTTGATAGTGCGTCTTCTCGGAAAACCGGTTCCCACCTTTCCGGAAGCACTCTAATGCCTGCCTAGAGCCTGATCGTTTGAGGTGCATGCAGACACGCATTCACCGGGAACGTGAATCAGTCTCTCAAATGAAAACTTAGAGCGCGTCCACGTCGCGCAATCCGATTCCGATAGGAGTGAACGCGCTCTAGTCGGGACGCACTGTCCCCCGGTGCAGGTCAGGATGTGATCTTGGATGCCGTGCGTCGCTCAACGGGCACTTTGCCGCCCACGGGCACATAGTCGGGGCTATGGCCGTCCGGCAGGCCGTGCTCGTCGATGAAGGCGAGGCGGATCATATTCGTTGCACCGGGAGAGCCGAGCGGCACGCCGCAGGTGATGACGACGCCCTGGCCGGGCTTCACGAAACCGCTCTCGAGCGCAATGCGCGTCGCTTTCCGAACCATGTCGGCAAGGTCCTCCGGGTCGCCCGTGAGCACGGTCTCGATGCCCCACACCAAGGTCAGCCGTTGCGCCGTGCGGGCGATCGGCGTCAGCCCGATTACCGGCATGTTGGGCCGCTCGCGCGCCACTCTGAGCGCCGTCGAGCCGGTGGCCGTATAGCAGAGGATGGCCGCGACCTTCACGGTTTCGGAAATGGCGTGGGCTGCGGCTGCGATGGCGTCGGCGCCGGTCGGCTGGGGCGGGTAGTCGATCGCGTGCACGAACGCGTCGTAGCTCGCGTCCCGTTCTACTTCGGTTGCGATGCGGTCCATCATCTGGATCGTCTCGACCGGATATTTGCCGACGGCGGATTCGCCGGACAGCATGATCGCGTCGGCCCCGTCGAATACGGCGGTCGCCACGTCCGAGACTTCCGCCCGTGTCGGCATCGGCGACGAGGTCATGCTTTCGAGCATCTGCGTCGCCACCACGATCGGCTTGCCGGCGGCGCGCGCCTTGCGCGTGATCTTCTTCTGCAGGCCTGGCACGCGCTCGACCGGCAACTCGACGCCCAGATCGCCGCGCGCCACCATGAACCCGTCGCCTGCGGCGATGATGTCGTCGATGTCCGCGATCGCCGAGGGCTTCTCGATTTTAGCGAGCACCGCCGCCCGACCGTCGATGATGGCCTTGGCCTCGATGATGTCCTCGGCCCGCTGCACGAACGAGAGCGCGATCCAGTCGGCGCCGAGCTTGAGCGCCACATCGAGGTCCGCTCGATCCTTGCTCGTGAGCGCGCTCACCGACAAGAGCGTGTCAGGCATGCTGAGGCCCTTGCGGTTGGAGAGGATGCCCCCGGTGACCACCTCGGCGGTGATGATCTTGGGATCGACCTCGGTGACGCGCATGCTGAGCTTGCCGTCGTCGATGAGGAGCGTGTGGCCTGGCTGGACGGCATCGAAGATGGCGGCGTGGGGCAGGCTGACACGCTGCGACGTTCCAGGCACGCCGGTCCGGTCGAAGCGGAAGACCTCGCCCGCCTGCACGAGCGCGCGGCCGTCGACGAACTCGCCCACGCGGAACTTCGGCCCCTGCAGGTCACACAGCACGCCGATGGAGCCGCGATGCTTGGCGGCGACGTCGCGCACCGTACGTACGAGAGAGTGCGCCATCTCGGGGCTCGAATGGCTCATGTTGATCCGGAACACGTCGGCCCCGGCGAGGAAAAGGCGCTCGATGATCTCCGGCGTGGACGAGGCGGGTCCGAGCGTCGCTACGATCTTGACCCGCCGGTTACGTCTCATTTGCCGAAAGCCTCTTTGGAGTGATCCTTATCGTCCGGATCGGTGAGGCGGACCGTCCACTCCTGGCCGTCTCCGGTATCGACTTCGAAAAAGCCGGTGCGCTTGTACCCGCGCTGCGGGCAGTCTTGCACGCCACGAATGGCGAACGACTTGTCCGCGGTGCACATGAAGTTCGTACCCGCCCATTCTCCGCCACGATCATAATCGACAGCATGGACGTAGATAAACCGGCTCGGCACCGCGCCTTTCAAGAGTGTTTCGCAAGCCTGCGACGCGATGTTCCACCAACCCTCGGTCGCCCAGCCGTTCGCATCCTGATAGCCGATCGAAACACCGACGCGGCTTTGCGTGGTGTTGCAGAGCTTGAGATCGGCAAGCGCTGGCCGGAAGGACGGGATCAGGAGCAGGGCTGCGAGCAGGAGCGTAGGCTTTGCGGTCATGGTTTCAATGAGGCTCGATGAGGCGATCTCGATCGACACGCCGCGCCTTGTGGGATGGCGAAACGTTTGGCAATGAAAGCGGCAGCTTTGAGGTTGCTCGCCGAAACGCAGGAGGCGCGCCATTGAAGGCCCGCAGGCGGCATTTAGCAAGCTCGGTGTTCAAGCCGGCATCATATGGGGCTGCATGACGGGGACCGAGGTGGGAATGTCGACGCGACTTCAAAACCGGCACGCCGGTGAGAATGCCGTTTGCGCGTCATCATCGGAGGCCGTCGTCCGCATGGCGGGCTCGCTCGTCCCGGGGCTCATCCTTCTCTGTGATCACGCCGGCAATGCGCTGCCCGCGGGCTATGGAACGCTCGGGTTGCCGCCGGCTGAACTGGCGCGCCACATAGCCTACGACATCGGCTCCGCGGGCGTCACGCGCCGCCTGGCTTCCGAGCTTGGCGTGCCCGCCGTCATGACCCGGTTCTCCCGTCTGCTCATTGATTGCAACCGCGGCGAGGATGATCCGACATTGATCATGCGTCTCTCCGACGGCGCCGTTATCCCGGCCAACCGCACGCTGACGGATGAAGAGCGGACCAAGCGGGTCAATCGTTACTATCGTCCGTATCATGCAGCGGTGGCGGAGGTCGTCGATCTGGCGCTGGTGCGCGGGATCGTGCCGCTCCTGCTCTCCATCCACAGTTTTACGCCCGCCTGGCGCGGCGTGGCGCGACCGTGGCATGCGGCCGTCCTCTGGGACAAGGATCCGCGCCTTGCCGAAGCGCTGCTCACGGCGCTGCGCACCGATGGCGGCCTTATGGTCGGTGACAACGAGCCTTATACGGGCCGCCTCAGGGGCGACTGCCTCTGGCGTCACGGCACCTCGCGCGGACTACCCCATGCGATCCTAGAGATACGTCAGGATCTCATCGCATCCGAGGCGGGCGAAATCGAATGGGCCATGCGGCTCGCGGAGGTCATGCGCCATATTCTCGCGGATGCCGCCGTCGCGTCGGCATCGGACCTGAGGGCCGTGCGCTTCTACGGATCGCACACGGACTGAAAGAAAGCCGGAGCCCCGGATGGTCACGTGACGCATGTCGTGGATGCAACGAAGCGTTTCGGAAGAGGTGTCGTCCACAGGAAATATGTCTCTGGATGAGCCGCTCCCCGCCTTGCCGCTATACGGTCACGCGCCTAGAGTGCTTCCGGAAAAGTGGGAACCGGTTTTCCGAAGAGAAGCACGAAGAAACAAAAGCTTAGAGCCGTTCCCAGATTCACTTAAACCGGAACGGTTCTAGCGTCACCTGCGAGCGCCCGCCAAGGGGGAGGCGGGCTCGCGACGCAATCTGAAGCACTCGAAAAGTGGGGGTAGGCATGACGACGCTACAGGCTTCGGCGCAGAACCAGCTTCGCCAAATGGTCGAGAGCATCGAGCGGCTCGAGGAAGAGAAGAAGGCGCTCGCGGCCGACATCCGCGACAAGTATCTCGAGGCGAAAGGCCTCGGCTTTGATGTCAAGGCGCTGCGCCAGGTCGTGCGTCTGCGCAAGAAGAGCCAGACCGAGCGGCAGGAGGAAGAGAGCGTGCTCGAGGTCTACATGCACGCGCTCGGCATGCTCGACGGTCCCATGTCGGCCGATGCCGAGGCAGCTGCGGACCGCATGATCGCCGCCGAGTGAGGACCGCTGTCAGGCGAGGGCGCACGGAAGAGCCGGCCCCGGCACCTGAACGGGCCGGTGGAAAACCCACCCCGCAGGCGGAAGTATTCCGCGAGTGGCACGGGCGACTGAGTAAATAACGAGGGAAGAATGAGAACGCCTCGTAGTGCGTCATCGCGCCATTGAGGCGTTTGGGCCCGGATAACGCCGAGGCTTGCCCGGCAGCATCCGGGAAAGTCTTCCAAACGCTCGCGAAGTGATCACGATCGTTTGTTCGCCGGAGCCATAGACCTGTTCTGGGATCAGGGCTAATCGTTATTTATTTCTTTCTTCATAAAGCGCTCTTATGGCCCGGGTGACGCTCAAGCAGATCCGATATTTCGACGCGCTGGCGCGCGAGCTTCATTTCGGCCGCGCGGCGGAAGCATGCGCCGTGACTCAGCCGGCACTCTCCATGCAGATCCACGAGATGGAGCGCACGCTTGGCCTGGCCCTCGTCGAACGCACCCGTTCCGGCGTGCAGCTCACGGTCAAGGGGCGCGAGATCGCGGCGCGCTGCACCCGGATTCTGGGGGACGTGCGTGACCTCGTCGCCTATGCCCACCATTCCAACAGCGTTCTGGCAGGTGCCCTGCGGCTCGGCGTGATCCCGTCGGTTGCACCTTATCTTCTGCCGCCGCTTCTGCCGCTTCTCCGCGAAGCCTATCCTGAGCTCGAGCTGCATGTGCGTGAGACGCAGACACAGCTCCTCACCGATGAGCTGCTCGAGGGCAAGCTCGACGTGTTGCTACTGGCGCTGCCTGTGAAGCACCCGGATCTCACCAATCGGATGCTCTTCGAAGACAAGTTTCTGCTCGCCGTGCCGAAGGAGCGCAAGCTCTCCGGCCGCGTGCGCGCCACGGCGGAGCTGATCGAGCACGAGCGCCTGCTTCTCCTCGAGGAGGGCCACTGCCTGCGCGACCAGGCGCTGACCTATTGCAGCCTGCAGCAGGTGGATGCAGTCAACACTTTCGGCGCCTCGAGCCTTGCGACCATCGTAGAGATGGTCTCTGCAGGCTTCGGCATCACGCTTCTGCCCGAGATGGCCGTGGGGATTGAGGAGCGTGGACGTGACATCACGCTCGTGCGCTTCGTCGAGCCGGAGCCGGCGCGCAGCATCGGGCTCGTCTGGCGGTCCACGTCCCCGCGCACCCAGGATTTCGAGGAGCTGGGACGGCTGGTGGTGAAGGCGTGGACGAAAGGACCCATGACGGCGCTGCGCGCGAGCACGCGCACCAGGAAGGCGACTACCGCGGCAGGGTCGTGACGGACCGGGAGACGAGCTGGGCCCGCTGCGTTTCCGGTTGCGAGGGGTCGCCCGCAAGCGCCTCGAGATGAACGGCATCGCCCTTGAATTCCTGCGCCCACGCCATGGCCGTCTGCACGGATCCGTTCCCAAAGCGCATCGGGGCGCTGCTGCCCTCGTCGTCGATCATGTCGAGGGCCGCGATCGGGTCGGGATGCATCAGCGTCGCCAATGCTGGATCGTCGAAGGAGGGCGTGTCGGTCAGGAATGGCGCCAGCGCGAACGGCCTGTAGGAAAGCTCGTCCGGATGGTCGTCGTCGTACTCGGGTGCGGCCGTCCATCCGCTTCGCCAATCGACCGTGCCGTCGCCGAACGGATGCGCAGCCTCGGCCTCTGCGGCGGGCGCCAGGACGGGTGAGGGCGCGTTCGGCGCGGTGAGGGACGGTCTCGGTGGTGACGGCCAGCCGGGCGACATGGATGCCTTCGTCGGCTGCTGCGCGCTGGACAGGGACGCGGGCCGGGCGGCGGGAGCGGGTTCGGGTTCGAGCGAAGCAAGCTTCACAAGCATGTCGAGCCGGCTGCGGTCGGCATCGGGAAGCTTGGCGAGGAGATGGGGCGGCCGCTCCACCGGCCGCGGCGCGCTGACGAGCTGCGGCGCCGGCTTGGGACGAACGGCGGGGGCCGGCCGCGGCGGCGGTAAGGCGGACCGCGTCGCGGGTGCCTGCGCTGGCGTCGATGCCGATGCCGATGCGTTCGCCACCTGGATTGGCGCCTTGCGCCCGTCGCGCAGCGCGTAGAACTGTGCCACCTCGAGCGCGAGATCCTTGCGTCGGTTGCGCGCCGTGCGCACGTCCGCTGGTGTGATGGGGCGGCCGTCCGCCGGCTCGTGCTTCGAGCGGCCGGAGGGAAACAGCAGCGCCAGCTCATCGCGCGCCATCCGCGGCCAGTGGCGGACGCGCGCCGTGTCGACATGGACGAACGGGATGCCCGACGTCGGATAGTAGCCGACGCCGCCACGCTCGCGCACCATTGCCGAATAGCGCATCCGCCTGAGGGGCACGTCGGGGAAGGCGATGTCGACGGCCTTGCCCGTCATGTGCTGGCTCTGCTTCGCCTGGCCGCCGCGCGTCTTGCGCAGCATCTCGTTGGTGGCGGGTGAGCGATAGCCGGAGATGATGTGCACCGGCTGCTGCGAGCCGAGCTCCCGGTGCATCTCCCAGATGATGTCGATGGTGTTGGGATCCATCGTCGTTGCCCGGTCCTTGCGCCAGTCGCGCAGGATCCAGTTAATCTTCTTCATCGCGTCCGGGAGGAAACGTCCACTCTTCTTGTATTGGACGGTCAGCGTTTCCTTGGTGTGGATGTGATAGAAGGAGATCGTCCTGTCATCGCTTGCGCGCGCAGGGGCAACCTGTGCGGCGGCGGCCAACAGCATGGCCGCGCCGGCGGTCAGGATCCGGCAGGTGAGATGTCCCGCCCTTACGCGCAACGAAGATCCCCCATCGGTGATGCCGAGGTTAACTTTACCCCCTCGTTCTTTAACGGCTGGTAACCTTCGATTGCGCGCTCAAAAGGGCTTGGAGACGGCATAAAAAGGGCGCCTGCCTATTTCTATGTTTTGGCCGCCGAAGTTTCCGTCTGAGCGCTGCCGTCGTCCTGATCTCTGCACGCCGCTCAGTTCACGCGCGGCTCGAGGCCATACTCCTGCATCTTCCTATAGAGCGTCGAGCGTCCGATCTTGAGCCGCTTGGCGACCTCCGTCATATGGCCGCGATAGCGCCCAAGCGCGAGGCGGATCATGTCGGCCTCGATGTCCTCGAGCGCGCGGATCTCCCCGCTCTCGGTGACGGCCGGAATGCCGAGCGCGGATGCCCCCGCCGCCGGCCGCACCTCGATGGTTTGCGGCACGGTGTTCTCGGCGCCGATGAGCGCCGGCCCGGTATAGGCTTCCGGCTTCTGCAGCTTGCTTGGCGCCGGTGGAATCTCGAGGCTGAAGCCTTCGACGTTGCTCGCGATCTGCGGGAACTCGGCGACCGTGAGTTCGGGGCCGTCCGCCAGCACCACGGCACGGAAAATGGCGTTCTCGAGCTGTCGGACGTTTCCGGGCCACTCGTACGCGGAGAGCAGGCGCACCGCGTCTTCCGTGAAGCCCGAGATCCGTTTGCCCTCCTCGGCCGCAAAGCGGGCCAGGAAGTGGCGGGCGAGGTCGGCGATGTCCTCGCTGCGCTCCCGCAGCGGCGGCACCCAGACCGGGAACACGTTGAGCCGATAGTAGAGATCCTCGCGGAAGCGGCCCTCTTTCACGAGTTGGATCATGTCGCGGTTGGTGGCGGAGATCAGACGGAAATTGACCTTGACCGGCTTCTTCGCACCGACCGGGTCGATCTCTCCTTCCTGCAGCGCGCGCAGAAGCTTGACCTGCGCATCGAGCGGCAGCTCGCCCACCTCGTCGAGGAAGAGGGTGCCGCCGTCAGCCTCCTGGAACTTGCCGATGCGCCGGTCCACGGCGCCCGTGAAGGCGCCCTTCTCGTGGCCGAAGAGTGTGCTCTCGACGAGGTTCTCGGGGATGGCGCCGCAATTGACAGTAACGAACGGCCGCCCCGCGCGCTCGCTTTCTCCCTGGATGGCGCGCGCGATCAGCTCCTTGCCGACGCCGCTTTCGCCTTCGATGAGCACCGGAATGACCGACGCCGCAGCCCGCTTGCCGAGCTGGATGACGCGCTGCATGCCGTCGCCGCGGATGATGAGATCATCAAACGTGAGGGTGCCTTCGGTCTTTTTCCGCAGGCGCAGGATTTCCTCGGACAGCGCCTCGATCTTCATGGCGCTCTTCATGGAGACTTCGAGCCGCTCGGGCGATGCCGGCTTGATCACGAAGTCGACGGCGCCGAGCTTGATCGCGGCGATGGCCGCATCGACGGAGCCGTTGGCGGTGAGAACGATGATGGGAGGCGCGGCCTTGCCCTTGAAATGATCGAGGACCGCCATGCCGCCGATGCCCGGCATCACGAGGTCGAGAAGCACGAGGGAGATGGACCCGCGATCCTGGCCTTCGAGGATCTCGAGCGCCTGCTCGCCGGAGGGGACGGAGCGCGATTCAAATCCGAAGCGCTTTACGGTTTCCTCGAGGATGCGGCGCTGAGCCGGATCATCGTCGACGATGAGGATACGCTTTGCCATGGTCACTCGTACACAACACGAACTGGATCGTCGCCGGAACTCTGGCAGCTGCACTCAACGGGTGCAGCGCAGCCGGCGACACAACGCCGAATGATTGCCCCACAACGGTAAACAAGCTCTTGCGAATAAGCCCAGCTTGAACCTTTTTCAGCCAGGGCGGTGGAGGAAGGAGTTAACGCTGGTAATATGCTCACAACCGTCCGCCCGGCCCTGCGCGCGAGGGTCCTGGATGCAGGGAGCCGGGCGTCGGCGCGGCGGAACGCGCGCCTTCGGTCTTGAACTTGGCGCCCGAAGCTCGCAGATTGACGGAACATTTCCCTGATCGATTGGAGCCTAAGATGACGCCGTTCTCGCGCGCCCGCCTCGTTTCGGATTTCTCCCGCGCCAACGCTGCGAGCGGGACGGGGGCCGCGGCGCGAGACCTCGGGCTCGTGCCGGAGTGGGATCTTTCCGACCTCTATAAAGGCATCGACGATCCCATCGTAGCGCAGGATCTCGAGCGGGCCGCCGCCGAGGCGCGGCGCATCAAGGCGGATTATCAGGGCAAGCTCGCTGGCCTCGCATCTGATGGCGCCGCGCTCGCCGCCGCTATTGGCGCTTACGAAAAGCTGGCGGATCTGATGGGCAAGCTCGGCTCCTATGCCGGGCTTCTCTATGCCGCCAACCAGGCCGATCCGGCGTGCGCGAAATTCTACGGCGACATTTCCGAGAAGCTGACCGCCATCTCCACGGATCTGATTTTCGTCGAGCTCGAGCTCAACCAGATCGACGAGGTCGTGCTCGAAAAAGCGATGGTTGCACCGGAGCTCGCCCGCCTCAAGCCTTGGCTCGACGACCTCCGCAAGGAGAAACCCTATCAGCTCGATGAGAAGCTTGAGCAGCTCTTCACCGAGAAGGGCCAGACCGGACGCGGCGCCTTCAACCGCCTCTTCAGCGAGACCATGACGGGACTGCGTTTCGACGTTGCCGGCGAGCCGGGCCCGCTCGCGCTCGAAGCGACGCTGAACCTGCTCTCGGATGCGTCAGAGCCGCGCCGCCATGCCGCCGCCGATGCGCTGGCCAAGGTCTTCAAGGACAACATCCGTCTCTTCACGCTGATCACCAACACGCTGGCCAAGGACAAGGAGATCTCCGACCGCTGGCGCGGCTTCAAGGATGTGGCCGACAGCCGCCATCTGGCCAACCGCGTCGAGGCGCCGGTGGTGGATGCCCTCGTGGCCAGCGTGCGCGAGGCCTATCCGCGGCTGTCGCACCGCTATTACGCCATGAAGGCACGCTGGCTCGGCATGGACAGGCTTTCGCATTGGGACCGTAACGCCCCGCTTCCCGATAAGCCGGAGCAGGTTTTCACCTGGGACGAGGCGAGAGGCGTCGTGCTCGAGGCTTATGGTGCCTTCGCGCCCGACATGGCGAGCGTCGCGAAGGAGTTCTTCGACAAGCGCTGGATCGATGCGCCGCTGCGCGAGGGCAAGACACAGGGCGCCTTCTCGGCTGCCACTGTGCCGTCCGTGCACCCCTATGTTCTGATGAACTACCAGGGCAAGCCGCGCGATGTGATGACGCTCGCCCACGAGCTGGGCCATGGCGTGCACCAGATGCTGGCACGCGAGCAGGGGCCTCTCCTGGCGCCCACGCCGCTCACGCTCGCGGAAACGGCGTCCGTCTTCGGCGAGATGCTGACCTTCCGCGCGCTGCTCGCGGGGACCAAGAGCCCGCGCGAGAAGAAGGCGATGATCGCCGGCAAGGTCGAGGACATGCTGAACACGGTCGTGCGCCAGATCGCGTTCTATCTGTTCGAGCGGAAAGTGCATGAGGCGCGCCGCAAGGGCGAGCTGACGAGCGACGAACTGAACGCGTTCTGGCTCGAGGTACAGAGCGAGAGCCTCGGTCCGGCGATCGACTTGAAGCCCGGCTACGAGGTGTTCTGGACCTATGTCCCGCACTTCATCAATTCACCGTTCTACGTCTATGCCTACGCGTTCGGCGATTGCCTCGTGAATTCGCTCTATGGACTCTATCAGGAGGCCCACCCCGGCTTTGTGACCAAGTACTTCGACCTTCTGAAAGCGGGTGGCTCGAAGCACCATTCTGAGCTGCTGGCGCCGTTCGGCCTCGACGCCGCCGATCCGGCGTTCTGGTCGAAGGGTCTCAAGGTCATCGAAGGCATGATCGACGAGTTGGAAGCCATGGACCGCGCCGCGGCCTGAGATCTTCAGGCACGGGTGAATTCCCAGTTTCGTTATACATTCTGTACAACGCACCTTCGTCCGTGTTATACGATCCGTACAACGCGGACGGAGTCACAGCCATGAAGCTCGAGATCAAGAAGATCGGCAACTCGACGGGATTGATTCTGCCAAAGGAGCTTCTGGCGCGTCTCGGCCTCTCCCAGGGCGACCAAGTGCTGGTCACGGAGGGGCCGGACCGTAGCCTCACCGTCACCCCCTACGCGGACGACGACGAAGAGACCATGCGCATCGCGCGCGAGGTGATGAAGGAATACAGGACCACGCTCAAAGCGCTCGCCAAATGAGCGAGCCGAGATGGATCACCAAAGCGCAGGTCATTCGCATGCATGCCGAGCAGCTTGCCGTCTTTGGCGGCCCCGCCGGCTTGCGCGACGAAGGTCTGCTTGAATCGGCCCTTGGGCGACCGCAGAACAAGTGGGCCTTCGGCGAAGCCGACTATGCCGTGCTTGCGGCGGCCTACGCTTTTGGCATCGCGCGCAATCATCCGTTCGTCGATGGCAACAAGCGGGCGGCCTTCATGACCATGATGACGTTTCTTAGGAAGAATGGCGTAGCCTTCGCCCCCGATCCAGCTGAAGCGACGGTCGCGATCCAAGATCTCGCCGCCGGCGAGATCGCCGAGGATGGCCTTGCGCGCTGGATACGGGATAACTGGCCGAAGGCCTGATCTCGCGTACGAAGCCAAATGTCGCGGTGTCAAGGTGAAACCGCCCCATACCGCCTGAATTTGATCCCTTGCGGGGCGGAAGAACCGGCGTATAAGGCCGAGCTTCGCCCTGCGCAGTACATTTCGAAGAGGCCTGATCGTGGCAAGAGTCAAAGCCGCGGAAGCCGGCGGAGAGATTGACGAATCTTCGCTCGACAAGCGGTTCTGGGTCCTCGTCGTCGGCTCGATCGGCGTCGTCTTCGGCGATATCGGCACGAGTCCTCTCTACGCCTTCCGAGAGGCCGTGCGCGCCGCCAGCGGCGGCAGCCCCGCCAACAGCGAAGCGGTCTTTGGCGTTCTGTCCCTGATCTTCTGGGCGCTCGTGCTCATCGTGACGGTGAAGTACGTGCTCGTACTCCTCAACGCCGACAACAAGGGCGAGGGCGGCACGTTCGCATTGATGGCGCTCGGCCAATCGGTCGCGAAGAAAAGCTCGCCCCTCCTGCTCGGCCTTGGCATTGCCGGGGCCTCCTTCTTCTACGGCGACGCGGTCATCACGCCGGCCATTTCGGTTCTCTCGGCGGTCGAGGGCATCACGCTCGTCTCCCCCGCTTTCGAGCCTTGGATCGTTCCGGCCGCGCTCGTCATCATCATCGCTCTCTTCTCCGTACAATCCCATGGCACGGAGCGTGTGGCGCAATACTTTGGCCCGATCACCATCATCTGGTTCCTGGCGCTCGCCGCCGGCGGCCTGCTGCATATTATCGACAATCCGGCTGTAATCGGGGCCCTCAATCCCGTGCATGGCATCCGCTTCATGGCCACCCACGGCCTGCTTGGCCTCACTGTGCTTGGCCTCGTCTTCCTTGCCGTCACAGGCGCGGAGGCGCTTTACGCGGATCTTGGCCACTTCGGCCGCAAGCCGATCCAGACGGCGTGGCTCGGCTTCATCCTGCCCGCGCTGATGCTGAACTATCTGGGGCAGGGTGCGCTGGTCCTCGGCGACGCAGAGGCGATGGAAAATCCATTTTACCGGCTCTATCCCGAGTGGGCGCTGCTCCCCATGGTGCTGTTGGCGACGATCGCCACGGTCGTGGCTTGCCAGGCCGTGATCACCGGCGCCTTTTCTATTGCGCGTCAGGCGGTCCAGCTTGGGCTTTTGCCCCGTTTCGCCATCCGGCACACATCTGCGAGCATGGCCGGGCAGATCTATCTGCCCCGCGTCAACTGGCTGCTGCTTGCGGGCGTCGTGATCACCGTCATCAGCTTCAAGTCTTCGTCGAACCTCGCCACGGCCTACGGCGTCTCCGTGACGGCGACGCTCGTCATCAACTCCCTGATGGCGTTCTTCGTCGTCTGGCGCTATTGGCGCTGGCCGCTTTGGAAGGCAGCGGGGCTCATGGTGCCGCTCTTGCTGATCGAGCAAACATTCTTCGCGGCCAACATCATGAAGCTGTTCGAGGGGGCGTGGTTCCCGGTTCTCATTGCGGCGCTGCTTGGCATCGTGATGATGACCTGGGTGCGGGGATACGGCATCCTCGCGCGCATCACGCGCCGCAATGAGACGGATCTTGACTGGCTAGTGCGCAAGCTCGAGGCGAAGCCCCCGGCGCGCGTTCCGGGCACCGCCGTCTTCCTCTCGGCCGATGTCACCTTTGCGCCGACCGCGCTCATGCACAACCTCAAGCACAACCGCGTGCTGCACGAGCGCAATCTCATTCTCTCTATTCGCACCGAGGAGACGCCGCGCGTGCCGCGCCACGAACGGGTGGTGATCGACCGCTCAAACGAGACCTTCATCAGGGTCGTTGCGTCCTACGGGTTCATGGAGACGCCGAGCATCCCCAAGATCATGGAGAGCTGCCGGCGCAAGGATCTCAACATCGACATCGGCGCGACGTCGTTCTTCCTCTCGCGCCGATCGCTGCGACGCACGACGCGCTCGGAGATGCCGCGCTGGCAGGAGCGGATGTTCATCTGGCTCGCGCGCACGGCAGAGGATGCGACGACCTATTTCCAGATCCCGACCGACCGCGTGGTCGAGATCGGAACCCAGGTTACGATCTGAACGTGTCTGATAATGAATGGAGTTGATTGCAGGCGGAGGCCTGTCAGTCGTCCACTGCTTCGGCTTGCGGTGCCTTCGCTGGAATGAGGTTGACGCTTTCGCCGCACCCGCACGCGCTCGTCTGGTTTGGGTTGTTAAACACGAACGTCGCCGAGAGCTTGTCGGCCGTATAGTCCATCTCGGTGCCAAGCAGGTAGAGAACAGCCTGCGGATCGATGATCACGCGCGCCCCGTCCTGCTCCACGATCTCGTCGAACTTACCGACGCTGTCCGCCCAGGTCATGGTGTACTCCATGCCGGCGCAGCCGCCTTTCTTCACCCCGATCTTGAGGCCCGAGATCTCGGGCCCCTTGGCGGTCATGATAGCGCGCACGCGCTCGGCAGCGCGCGGCGTCAGCGTCATCACCTTCGGTCGGGCGCGGCAAGGGGTGGATGCGGTCGTCTCGTTCGTCATCTTGTGTTGCTGTCCTGGTTCCGGAGCCGGGAAGTGACACGGGATCGTTCACATATATAGCGCGCGGAGCCCGCTTTTGCGAGATCCGCGATGGGAGAGCCGGCCCGCGCCCCGGTCGGAGCATTGCTCCGTCAGAACATATTGAGGGCGAGCTGCGCCTCTTCAGACATACGGCTCTGGTCCCACGGCGGATCAAAGGTGAGGGTGACCGTCGTGCCGGATACGCCCGGCACCGCGTTGACGGCATCCTCGACCCACTGGGGCATCTCTCCGGCCACCGGGCACCCCGGCGCCGTCAGCGTCATCTCGATCGCGATCTCGCGGTCGTCGCTGATGTCGATCCTGTAGATCAATCCAAGCTCATAGATGTCGGCTGGGATCTCCGGATCGTAGACCGTCTTAAGCGCCGCCACGATGTCGCTGGTCAGGCGGTCGAGCTCCTCGGGCGGCAGCGCTGACGTCTCCTCGGGCGCGCTGTTCGGAGCAGCCGAAGCCGACGTGTCGCCTCCGGCCTGTGCGCCGCTCGTGTCGGAAGGCGTGTCCTGCTTATCCTGGTCGATCATGCGTTCCTCCGATGATCAGGCGAAGAACTCCTTGGCCCGGGTGAGCGCCGCGACGAGCGCGTCCACCTCGGCCTTGGTATTGTACATTGCGAACGATGCCCGGCACGTGGCCGTCACGCCGAGCCGCTCCATGAGCGGCTGGGCGCAATGGTGCCCCGCCCGAATTGCGATCCCCGAGCGATCGATGATCGTCGAGACGTCATGCGGATGCAGCCCGTCGATCGAGAAGGCATGGATGGCGCCCTTGCCCTTTGCGGTGCCGTAGAGCGTGAGCCCAGGCACCTCCTTCAGCCGCTCGAACGCATAAGCGCCGATCTCCGCTTCGTGCTCGGCAATGCGGTCGCGTCCCACCTGCATCATATACGAGAGCGCCGCCGAGAGCCCGATCGCCTCCACGATGGCGGGCGTGCCGGCCTCGAACCGGTGCGGTGCCTTGCCGTACGTGATGCGGTCAACCTCGACAATCTCGATCATCTCGCCGCCGCCCTGATAGGGCGGCATGATGTCGAGATACTTCTTCTTGGCGTACAGCACGCCGATGCCAGAGGGCCCGTAAGTCTTGTGTCCGGTGAAGACATAGAAGTCGGCATCGAGATCCTGCACGTCCACCGGAAGATGGACCGCGGCCTGGCTGCCGTCCACGAGAACGGGAATGCCGCGCGCGTGCGCAAGCTCGATCACCTGCTTAATCGGCACCACGGTGCCGAGCACGTTCGACATATGGGTGATGGCCACGATCTTCGTGCGCGGCGTGAGCAGCCGCTCGAACTCGTCGAGCAGCAATTCACCTTCGTCCGAGATCGGTGCCCATTTGAGGACGGCACCCTTGCGCTCGCGGTGAAAGTGCCAGGGCACGATGTTCGAGTGGTGCTCCATGATCGAGAGCACGATCTCGTCCCCTTCGCCGATCTCGAGCGCGCCGAAGGAAGCCGCGGCGAGATTGATGGCTTCGGTGGCGTTGCGCGTGAAGATGATCTGGTCGACGGAGGGCGCGTTGAGGAAGCGGCGCACCGTCTCGCGTGCTTCCTCGAACCGCTCCGTGGCCGTATTCGAGAGATAGTGAAGCCCGCGATGCACGTTGGCATATTCGAAGCGATAGGCATGATCCATCGCCTCGATGACGGAGAGCGGCTTTTGCGCCGAGGCCCCGTTGTCGAGATAGACGAGCGGCTTCCCGTAGATCTCGCGATAGAGGATGGGGAAGTCCGTGCGAATGCGCTCGACGTCGTAGGGCGCGGCTGGAGCCTGCGGCGTGTCCGCCTTCTTGCGCGTGGCCGTGGACATTCTTGCCGTCCTTCCTTTGTCTGCTAATCCGCCCGCATGGGCGTGGCCAGCCTTGGAGACGAGATGGAGCGCGTCCGCAGCGGATCTTCTTATGACGCGAAAACGAACGCGCTCTCACGCGCTCCGGAGCCGGATCGTTTGCGATGCGAGCACCCTTGCCGGAGGCAGGCAAAAAACCAGAGTGCTCGCACCGAGAGCGTGAAATCAGTCTCAAGCAAAAACCTAGAGTGCGTTCACGCGGCGTGATGCCATTCCCGCCGCGAACGCGCTCTAGTGTTGCACCTCGCGGATCAGCCAGCTGCGCGCCAGCTCCATGAGAGCGTCCTGGATATCCGCCGGCTCGGCCTTGTCGATCGCTTCGCCGATGAAGCTCTCGACCAGCATCGCCTGGGCTTCGAGCAGCGGAATGCCGCGCGAGCGCAGGTAGAAGACCAGCTCCGGATCGATCTCCGCCGACGTGGATCCGTGCCCGCAGATCACGTCGTCGGCATAGATCTCAAGCTCTGGCTTGCTGTCGAACTCGGCGTCCTGCGAGAGCATGAGGGCTTGCGCCATCTGCTTGCCGTCGGTCTTCTGCGCATCGGGCCGCACGATGGCCTTGCCCTGGAACACGGCCCGCCCGCGCTCGGCGAGCACGCACTTGACGAGTTCGCGGCTCGTGCAGTGGGGTACGGCGTGGTCGATGACCATCGTCGTGTCCGTGTGCCCGCTCTTTCCTCCAACCAGGGTGGCGCCACCGAGATCGAAGGTGGAATGCTGCCCGCGGAAGGTGACCGTCAGGTCGTTGCGAACGACGCCGTCGCCGATCACCATCTGGAAGGGGCGGTAGTTCGCGTTGGCTCCAAGATGCGCGATGGTGCGGCCGACATGCACCGAGCCCTCGCGGCTGGCGACGAGCTTCACGTGCACGACTTCCGCCCCGTCAGCGATCGCAAGCTGCGTCAGCGTGTTGACCTGGCGCGGTGCCGTGGGGGCGAGGTGCGACTCGACCAGGACGATCTTGGCGCCCTTGCCGACCCGCACGGCGTTGCGCGTCACGACGGATCGCGGATCGCCGCCCGCATCGCCGAACACCAGCGCCACGGGGCTGTCGATCTCCCGGCCATCCGCGACGTCGATCACGGCGCCGTCGGTGAACAGGGCCGTATTGAGTGCAAGCGCGCCATCCGTGACGTGGCCGCCCACCTCGCTCAGTTCAGCTTCGAGCCACGCGGGCGGGTGATCGACGAAGCGGGACACGAAGGCACCGTCGAGTTCGGAGACGGCGGACATCCCGGCTTCTCCCGCACCCTGGCCATCGACAATGACGGCGAAGGCTTTCGTTAGGTCCACGCCGGCGACCGCCTCGCGCACCATGGCCTCGATCGTGGCCGGATTCGGCAGATCGCCGCCCTTGGCGAACGGGAACGCCTCACGCATCAAGGTGCGGAGATCGGTGAACTTCCACTCCTCAACCCGGCGGTGGGGCAGCCCCTCGGCGCTGAACGCGCCGATGGCCGCACGCCGCAGCTGCCGTAGCCAGGTGCCGCCTGGCAGCGTGCGCTCCACCTCGGCGAACGTATCGGCGAGCGCAGTTTCCGCCTTCGTCTTGAGGACCTGCACGGGCGCCGCGCGCCCGGGGAGGTCTGCTTTGATCTGCTGGGCGATGCTCATCGGTTAGGCCGCCTTGCCTTGGTATGCCGCATATCCGGACTTCTCGAGCTCGAGCGCGAGGTTCTTGTCGCCCGAAGCCTGGATGCGCCCGTCCGAAAGCACGTGCACCCGGTCCGGCTCGATATAGTTGAGGAGACGCTGGTAGTGCGTGATGACCAGCATCGCGCGGTCGGGGTTCCGGAGCGCGTTGACGCCATCGGCCACGATCTTGAGCGCGTCGATGTCGAGGCCGCTGTCGGTCTCGTCCAGCACGCAGAGTGTCGGCTCGAGAACGGCCATCTGCAGGATCTCGGCGCGCTTCTTCTCGCCGCCCGAGAAGCCGACGTTCACCGGCCGCTTCAGCATCTCCATGTCGATCTTGAGCTCTTCGGCCTTGCTGCGCACGAGCTTCATGAAGTCGGGCGTCGAAAGCTCCGCTTCGTCGCGCTTCTTGCGCACCGCGTTGGCGGCGGTGCGCAGGAAGGTCAGGCTGGCGACGCCGGGGATTTCCATCGGATACTGGAACGCCAGGAACACGCCCTTGGCGGCCCGCTCGTCGGGAGCCAGCTCGGCGAGGTTCTCGCCGTTCCAAAGGATCTCGCCGTCGACCACCTCATAGCCGTCACGGCCGGCGAGCACATGCGCGAGCGTGCTCTTGCCTGAGCCGTTGGGGCCCATGATGGCGTGCACCTCGCCCTTGGGTACGGTGAGCGAGAGCCCCTTGAGGATGGTCTTGTCCTCGTCTTCGAGCTTCACAGTCAGATTCTTGATCTCAAGCATCGCATTCCTCTGAACTTCGTCCGGCCTGCCGTGGGCCGCTGTTGCTTTTGTTTTTTATCTTCCGTGCACCCGCCTGCTGGGGGCGCGACGATCGTCGCTACCCGACACTGCCTTCCAGGCTGACGTTGATGAGCTTCTGCGTCTCCGCCATGAACTCCATGGGAAGGTGCTGCAGCACATCGCGCACGAAGCCGTTGACGACGAGCGCGATTGCTTCCTCCTCCGAAAGTCCGCGCTGCTGGCAATAGAACAGCATGTCGTCGGAGATCTTGGAGGTCGTCGCTTCGTGCTCGAAGTGGGCGGAGGCGTTCTTTGCCTCGATGTAGGGCACGGTGTGCGCCCCGCACTTGTCGCCGATCAGCAGCGAGTCGCAGTTGGTGAAGTTGCGCGCGCCAGTGGCCTTGCGGTGCGCTGACACGAGCCCGCGATAGGTGTTCTGCGACTGGCCCGCCGCAATGCCCTTCGAGATGATGCGGCTCGACGAGTTCTTGCCGAGATGGATCATCTTGGTGCCGCTGTCCACCTGCTGGCGGCCATTCGAGATGGCGACCGAGTAGAACTCGCCGCGCGAGTTGTCGCCGCGCAGGATGCACGAGGGATATTTCCAGGTGATGGCCGAGCCGGTCTCCACCTGCGTCCAGCTGATCTTCGAGTGATGGCCTCGGCAGTCGCCGCGCTTGGTCACGAAGTTATAGACGCCGCCGCGGCCGTTCTTATCGCCCGGATACCAGTTCTGCACCGTCGAGTACTTGATCTCCGCATCGTCGAGCGCAATGAGCTCGACGACGGCCGCGTGCAGCTGGTTCTCGTCGCGCGTCGGCGCCGTGCATCCCTCGAGATAGGAGACGTGCGCACCCCGGTCGGCGATGATCAGCGTGCGCTCGAACTGGCCCGTCTCCCGCTCGTTGATGCGGAAGTAGGTCGAGAGCTCCATCGGGCAGCGCACGCCCTCCGGCACGTAGACAAACGAGCCGTCGGAGAACACTGCCGAGTTGAGCGCGGCATAGAAGTTGTCGCCCTGCGGAACCACCGAGCCCAGGTACTTCTTCACCAGCTCCGGATGCTCGCGCACCGCTTCGGAGATCGGGCAGAAGATGACGCCGGCCTTGGCGAGTTCTTCCTTGAAGGTCGTGACGACGGAGACGCTGTCGAACACGGCGTCCACCGCGACGCGCGCGCCTTGCACGCCCGCCAGCACCTCCTGCTCCTTGAGCGGGATGCCGAGCTTCTCGTATGTGCGGAGCAGCTCCGGATCGACCTCGTCGAGGCTCTTCGGCCCCTCCATGCCTTTCGGCGCGGCATAGTAGTAGAGATTTTCGAAGTCGATCTTCGGGTAGCTCACCTTCGCCCAAGACGGCTCGACCATGTTGCGCCAGCGCGCATAGGCCTCGAGGCGCCAGTCGAGCATCCACTGGGGCTCGCCCTTCTTCTCGGAGATGAAGCGGACGATGTCCTCGTTGAGGCCCCTCGGCGCCTTCACCGTCTCAATATTGGTCTCAAAGCCGTACTTGTATTGATCGACATCGATCTGCCGCACGGTATCGATCGTCTCTTTGACCGCAGCCATTTCCCTTCCACCTTCATCTGCGGCCTTCGAAGGCCGCGTTTAAATTGTTGAACTCAGGCAGCGAGCGAGGTGCCGCCGCAGATGCCCTTCCATGCGGCGACGAACGCCGCGATTGCGTCTTCCGTCGTGTCGGGCCCGAGGCTGACACGGACGGCGCCTTGCGCGATTTCGGAGCGAAGCCCCATGGCCGCGAGCACGTGGCTCTCGCCGACTTTGCCCGACGAGCAGGCGGCCCCGGCGCTGACAGCCAGCCCCATGAGATCGAGCTTGATCACCAGCGTCTCGGCCGAGGCGCCCGGAAGCGCGATGGACGACGTATTGGGCAGGCGAGGCGCCTCCGCCGCGATCACGATCGCCTCCGGCGTCACAGCGAGCACCTCGCGCTCCAGCCGGTCGCGCAACGCGCCGAGGCGTTTTGCGCCCTCGAGATCCCGGAATGCGGCCCGCGCCGCGGCACCGAACCCCGCGATGGCGGCCACGTTCTCCGTGCCCGCCCGCCGGCGCAGTTCCTGCCCGCCGCCTGCGAAGAGCGGATCGAGCGCTGCCCCGGCGCCGATCACGAGTGCGCCGATGCCTTTTGGCCCGCCGATTTTGTGCCCCGAAAGGCTCATCGTTGCAGCGCCGAGGGTGCGGAAATCAAGAGCGATCCGCCCCGGCGCCTGTACCGCGTCCGTATGGAGCCGCGCGCCGTTCTCCGTCGCCCACAGTCCCGCCGCCACCACGTCCTGCAGCACGCCGGTCTCGTTGTTGGCGAGCTGGAGCGCGATGAGGGTCCCATCACCGCCGCGAACGCCGTCGAGATGCACTCTGCCGTCGCCCGAGACCGGAAGCTCGATCACCTCCGCTCCGCGTGCCGTTGCGATCGCCGCTGCTGGCGCGCGCACCGAATCGTGCTCCGTGCCGGCGAGCGCGATGCGCGTCCAGGGCGCCGAAAGCGCCCATGTGTTGGCTTCCGTGGCGCCGCTCGTGAACACTACTTCGCCGGGGTGGGCGCCGACGAGCGCCGCAACCGATTCGCGCGCCTCGTCGATCAGCGCCCTGGCGCGCCGGCCCTCGGCGTGAACCGAGGAAGCGTTGCCGAACACATCGAGCGCTGCCACCATGGCGTCGCGCGCTTCGGGGCGCAGCGGCTGCGTGGCGTTGTAATCGAGATATGTGCGCCGGCCGCTCACTGCGTTGGCCTCGCAATCCTTGCCGCCGTCACCGTCCCAGCCGCAGCGGCTCCATGTGCAACCCTTGCGACCCCGACCGAGGCGGGAAGCCCTTCGATTACGTCCTTAAGGCTGACGCCCGAGAGGAAGCTCTCGATCTGCTCGCCGAGCGCCGTCCAGAGGTCATGGGTGAGGCAGCGGCTTTCACCGAGGCAGCCGGCCGAATCTTCCCCGAGGCAGCGCGTCATCCGCGTGCCTTCTTCGACCGCCGACATAACTTCGGCGACGAAGATCTCGCCGGCTGCCCGGCCGAGCTTGTAGCCGCCATGGCGTCCGCGGACGCTCTCCACCAGCCCTGCACGCCTCAGCTTGAGGAAGAGCTGCTCCAGGTAGTCGAGAGAGATCTGCTGGCGCTGAGCAATGGTCGACAGCGATACCGACCCGTCATGCCCGTACTTGGCAAGATCGGCCATGGCCATCACCGCATAGCGACCGCGCGTATTGAGCTCCATGATCCCTACCGCTTGGCGTCCCTAACGCTCTGTCCGTGCCGGCACTCGAGCGAGGACTGCATACCGCTTGCATCCAACCACCCCCCATGTGCTAAGAGACGCTCACGGCGGGTGCCGTCCGAAAAGCCCGAACACCCTGAAAAGGGCGCTCTTTCGAACTGTTCTAAACTCGCACCCCGAATATGAAAATTCCGAGCGGGGAAATCAAGCATTCTCTTGGCACGATCTCGTGATTTTTCGCCGCGCCTCTTTCACGGGCCCGGGTGCCGTAGACTTGAGGCCCGCAAAATCCATGAAATCCGAGCAAAATAGGACTTAGATGCCCGAGCTGATCATCAATGGGCCTGCGGGCCGTATCGAAGCGCGCTACCACCACGAGCCGGCAGCCGACAGCCCGATCGCGCTTATCCTGCATCCCCACCCCCAGTTCGGGGGCACGATGAACAACCAGGTTGTCTACAGCCTCTATTACACGTTCGTACGGCGGGGCTTCTCGGTGCTGCGCTTTAACTTCCGCGGTGTCGGGCGCAGCCAGGGCTTCTGGGACGGCGGCCCGGGCGAGCTTGCGGATGCCGCCTCCGCGCTCGACTGGCTGCAGATGGTAAAGCCGGACGCGAAGTACTGCTGGATTGCGGGCGTGTCGTTCGGCACCTGGATCGCAATGCAGCTCCTGATGCGCCGGCCTGAGATCGACGGCTTCATCTGCGTGGCTCCGCCGTCGAACCTCTACGACTTTTCGTTCCTGGCGCCGTGTCCCTCATCGGGGCTGATGGTGAACGGCGACAAGGATCGCGTCGTGCCGTCCGCGTCCGTTGCCGAGCTCACGGGCAAGCTCAAGACGCAGCGCGGCATCAAGATCGATCACGAGATCGTCCCCGGCGCCAACCACTTCTTCGAGGACAAGACCGAGGAGCTTGAAACCGTCGTCGGCTCCTATCTCGACATGCGCCTCGAGAAAGCGATCAAGGACCGCGAGGACCAGAAAGAGCGCGAGAAGGAACGTGAGGCCGCCCGCGAGAAGGAGCGCGATCGCGATCGTGAGGAGACGAAGGGAGCCGCCGCCGCTGAGGAGCCGGATGACGGAGACGAGGAATAGAGCCTGATCGTTCTCGGTGGATGCGGACACGCATTCACCGGGAACGTGAATCAGGGCGCATGCGTCCAAGCGCTATGCTGTCCTTATTTGTAAGCGACTTGTAAGGCCGCTCTCCGTCCCGGTCTGATTAGATCCCCGTGAACGACGACCGATACGGGGGATCTCCATGCAGCATTGGTTTACTTCTCAAGTGCGACGGCATGCGGCGACCGTCGCGCATCTTCTGCGCACGGCGTCTCTGTGGGCGATGTTGCTTCCTGCCGTCGGTGCTCTTCTCATCGCCACGCTCAACCTGCGCCCCGAAATCGCACCCTATCTCACGAAAGAAAGTGCGGAGATCGCCTCGCCGATCATCCTCGGTCTGGGCTCGCTCCTGGCCGTATGGATCGCGGCGTCCCGTCCGCATCCCTATTACAAATGGCAGGCGCTATTCGTTATCGCGTGCTTCCTGCGTGAGCTGCACTTTCAGGGCACGAACTCGGGCTTCTACATCGCGCTCGTCGTGCTGCTCTGGTGGCTCTCGCACGCGCGCGAGCGCCTGTCGGCTTTCCTCAATGACAGGCGCATCGTGACGCTTCTCGTCGCGGTGCTCTGGACCTACTTCATCAGCAAGACGTTCGACCGCCATCTTTGGGATAACGCGATGGGCGGCAGCCTCACCCGCGATCTTTTCGAGGAGAACCTCGAGATCCTGGGGCATCTGCTGCTCGTCGGGCTCGTTGTGGCCTCCACGTCCGTGACCAGCCGCACGGCTCCGAGGCCGGCATAGGGCTCTGAGCCCATCATGCCGGCCTCTCGAGCAGATGCTGGTGATCAGCGCGCGAGCTTCTCCCGGATCGCGGCCTGCGCCGCGGCGAGGCGTGCGACGGGCACGCGGAACGGCGAGCAGGAAACGTAATCGAAGCCCTGCGCATGGAAGAAGGCGACCGAGGCCGGATCGCCACCATGCTCGCCGCAGATGCCGACCTTGAGGTTCGGCTTCACGCCGCGGCCCCGTTCGGTGCCGATGCGAACAAGCTCGCCTACGCCCTCCTGATCGAGGGAAACGAACGGATCGGTCTCGTAGATGCCTTCCGTCGTGTAGGTGGAGAGGATCGGCGCAGCGTCGTCGCGGGAAAGGCCGAGCGTCGTCTGCGTCAGGTCGTTGGTACCGAAGGACAGGAAGTCGGCGCCGCTCTCGCCTTCGGTGAGTTCGCCGGCCTTGAGACAGGCGCGTGGCAGCTCGACCATGGTGCCGAGCTTATAGGTAAGCCGTTCTCCGGTTTCCTTCTCCACCGTCTCGGCGACGGAGCGGATGACGCGGGCCAGGATATCGAACTCGCGCCGGTAGGCGACGAGGGGAAGCATCACCTCCGGCTCGATCCGGGCACCGATGCGTTTTCCAGCTTCGATCGCCGCCTCGAAGATGGCGCGCGCCTGCATCTCGGGGATCTCGGGATAGCGGATAGCGAGACGCGAGCCGCGCAGGCCGAGCATCGGGTTGAACTCCGCGAGTTCGGTAATGCGTGCCCTAAGCTTGTCGGGCGTGAGCTTGAGCGCCGCCGCGACGACTTCGATTTCCGCATCGTTGCGCGGCAGGAACTCGTGCAACGGCGGATCCAGCAGACGGATCGTCACTGGACGCTCGCCCATGATCTCGAACAGCTCGATGAAGTCCGCACGCTGGACCGGCAGGATCTTGGCCAGCGCCGCCTTGCGTCCCTCTTCCTCCGTGGCGCAGATCATCTCGCGCATGGCGAGAATGCGCTCGGCATCGAAGAACATGTGCTCGGTGCGGCAGAGACCGATGCCCTGTGCGCCGAACGTGAGCGCCTGCTTTGCGTCCTTGGGGGTATCGGCGTTGGCGCGAACCGCAAGGCGGCGGGCGTCGTCCGCCCAAGCGATGAGACGGGCGAAGTTTCCGGAGAGCTGCGGCTGGCGCATCGGCACGGCGCCGGCGTAGACGCAGCCGGACGCGCCGTCGATGGTGATGACGTCGCCGGCCTTGAGGGTGTGCTCCCCGATCGTGACTGTCCCGGAGTTCTCGTCGATGCGCAGGGCGCCGGCGCCGGAAACGCACGGCACGCCCATGCCGCGCGCAACCACGGCCGCGTGGCTCGTCATGCCGCCACGCGACGTGAGGATGCCGGCCGAGGCGTGCATGCCGTGAATGTCCTCGGGGCTCGTTTCGGCGCGCACGAGGATGACGCTCTCGCCCTGTTGCTTCTGGCGCTCGGCTTCGTCCGAGGTGAGCACGATCCGGCCCGCGGCGGCTCCGGGCGAGGCCGGGAGCCCCGTCGTCAGCAGCTCTTTCTCGGCATCGGTGTCGATCGTGGGGTGCAGGAGCTGGGTAAAGCCCGCGGGATCCACGCGCAGCACCGCCTCCTCGTGGGTGATGATGCCCTCGTCCGCCAGATCGACGGCGATCTTCACCGCCGCTTCCGTCGTGCGCTTGCCGGAGCGCGTCTGCAGCATCCAGACGCGTCCGTTCTGGATGGTGAACTCGATGTCCTGCATGTCGCGGTAGCGGTGCTCCAGCGTGTCGAAGATGCGTATCAGCTCCTCGAACGCCTTGGGCATCTCTTCCTCGAGCGAGGGATTGGGGTCCCCGGCCTCACGCCGTGCCTGGAGGGTCAGCGGCTGGGGCGTGCGGATCCCGGCCACCACGTCCTCGCCCTGGGCGTTGATGAGGTACTCGCCGTAAATTTCCCTGGTGCCGGTCGAGGGATTGCGCGTGAAGGCGACGCCCGTCGCCGACGTGTTGCCCATGTTGCCGAACACCATGGCCTGCACGTTGACCGCCGTGCCCCACGAATCAGGGATGCCGTGAAGGCGCCGATAGGTGACGGCGCGCGTGTTCTGCCAGGAGCCGAAGACGGAGCCGATAGCGCCCCAGAGCTGCTCGTTCGTATCCTGCGGGAAGGGCTTCCCGGTCGCGTCCTCGATCGCCTTCTTGTAGAGCGCGATGACGGTCTGCCATTCGCTGGCGCCGAGCTCGGTATCGAACGACAAGCCGTTCAGATTTTTGAAGTTCTCGAGAATATCCTCGAACACGCCATGACTCACGCCGAGCACGACGTCGCCATACATCTGAATGAAGCGGCGATAGCTGTCGTAGGCAAACCGGTCGTCGCCGGAGTTGCGGGCGAGCCCCTGGACCGTGCGGTCATTGAGACCGAGGTTCAAAATCGTGTCCATCATGCCGGGCATCGAAGCGCGCGCGCCTGAGCGCACGGCCACGAGCAGCGGGTTCTCCTCGCTGCCGAAGACGGCACCCGTCTCCTCGCCGATCAGCGCCATCGCGCGTTCCACCTGCGCGGCGAGGCCATCGGGAAGGCGTCGGCCGTTTTCGTAGTAGCTCCCGCAAACCTCGGTTGTGATGGTGAAGCCTGGCGGGACGGGCAGCTCGAGGCTCGCCATCTCGGCGAGATTGGCTCCCTTGCCGCCAAGCAGGTTCTTCATTCCAGCGTTGCCCTCGGCCTTGCCGGCGGCGAATGTGTAAACCCACTTTTGCGCCGCTTCACGGGCTGGCTCAACCGCTGCCATTGCGTCTCTCTCTCATCGAAACCTTTGCGAGGATGGACCGCCCGGCCGGGCGGCGGGCGGGAATGTGGCACAGCAGGGCCCGTGCGCCAACACTCCCTTTGACTGAACGTGACTGTTCCCCCACTCTCGGCGTCAGATATCGGACGGGGTTGCCATGGCGGATCAGGTTTCTAAGGTTCTCAAACGGCTCGATCGTAATTTCGATGCCGGCCTCGAGAGATTGTTCTCCCTGCTCCGGATCGAGAGCATTTCTACGGACCCCGCATATGCGGCGGAATGTCGTAAGGCCGCGGATTGGTGCGCCCTGCAACTCACCGAGGTCGGCATTCCAGCTTCGGTGCGCGAGACGAGCGGCCATCCGATCGTCGTCGGCCATGACCGGAAAAAGGTCGCCGAGGGAGCCCCTCACGTCCTGTTTTACGGCCACTACGACGTCCAGCCGCCGGATCCGCTCGAACTCTGGAAAATGCCGCCGTTCGAGCCGCGCATCGCACATGACAAGGCAAACGGCAAGGTCATCGTGGCGCGCGGAGCCGAGGACAACAAGGGTCAGCTCATGACCTTCCTCGAGGCCGCGCGCGCCTGGACCGAGGTCGCGGGCGCGCTTCCAATCGCCGTATCGGCGATGATCGAAGGGGAGGAGGAGTGCGGCTCGCCATCGCTTCCGGGCTTCCTGAAGAAGAGCGGTAAGGAGATCACGGCCGACCTCGTGCTCGTTTGCGACACGGGCCAATGGGATAAAGATACGCCCGCCATCACCACAACGCTGCGCGGTCTTGCCGGCATCGAGGTGATCGTCCGCGGCCCGTCGCGCGATTTGCATTCCGGCATCTATGGCGGCCCGGCGATGAACCCCATCCGGGCGCTCGTCGGCATTCTCGGAAAGATGCACGATGCGAAGGGACGCATCGCCATTCCCGGCTTTTACGATGGCGTCGCAAAGCCGTCGAAGGCCCAGCTCCAGCAGTGGCAGGCACTGGGGCTCGAAGCCAAACAGCTCCTGGGCCCCGTCGGGCTCTCAACGCCAGCGGGCGAGGCATCGGTCTCCGTCATCGAGCAGCTCTGGTCGCGCCCCACGCTCGAGTTCAACGGCATCACTGGCGGCTACCAGGGCGCCGGCTCGAAGACGGTCATTCCAGCCGAGGCTTCCGTGAAGATCACGTGCCGCCTCGTTCCGGGGCAGGAGCCCGAGCACGTGCTCGACGCCGTGCGCCGGTTCGTCACGAGCCATCTGCCGGCTGATTGCGAAGTGGAATTCCGCGGCGGGCACGGCAGCGCCGCCATCGGCTTCGATACTTCGGCGCCGGCCGTCCAGGCGGCGGCCGCAGCCCTCGCCGAAGAGTGGGGCGTGCCCCCGGTCCTGATGGGGTGTGGAGCCTCGATCCCCATCGTCACCTCGTTCAAGCAGGCGCTCGGCATGGACAGCCTGCTGATCGGCTTTGGCGTCGACGATGACCGCATCCACTCGCCGAATGAGAAGTACAACTTGAAAAGCTTCAAGAAGGGCGCGCGAAGCTGGGTGCGCATTCTCGATGCGCTGGCGCGGAGCGCGGCCTGAGCGATGCGTGCGCCTTCGCGAATGACCCTGCCAGGCCTCGTGGCACTTCTCGCCGTGGCGGCCGTTCTGATGTACCTCGAGCGGGAAGAGGGAAGCCCGCCGCCGCCGGAATCGTCCGGGACCGAGACGGTCGCCCCGCGCTCCCAAGCCGAGGCCGGCAGCTTCGACTATTACGCGCTCGTTCTTTCCTGGAGCCCGACGCATTGCGAGAGCCCGGAAGGGCGAGGCGATCACGCCCAGTGCGCGCCCCGCGACGGGCGGCGCTATGCGTTCATCCTGCATGGGCTCTGGCCGCAATATCAGCGCGGCTACCCGGAGGACTGCCCGGCCAGAACGCGCTTCGTGCCGCAGAGCGTGATCGACGGCATGCTCGATATCATGCCGAGCAAAGGCCTGATCATCCACGAGTACAGGAAGCACGGCACCTGCTCTGGCCTATCTCCGGATGGCTACTACGAAACCGCGCGGCGGCTCTTTGAAAGCATCGCTATTCCCGAACGCTTCCGCAATCCGACGACAGCGCAGTTCCTCGATCCCAAGGACGTGGTGAAGGCGTTCGCCGAGGCCAATCCTAAACTCGATTCCGACATGATTGCCGTTGCGTGCCGCGGACCGGGAAGCCGCCTGCGCGAGGTGCGTATCTGTTTCTCGAAAGACGGCGCTCCGCGTTCTTGCGGTGCCAACGAGCATCAGGAGCGACTGTGCCGCGGCACGCGCATGCACGTTCCCCCGGTGCGATGAGCGTGGCGCACCGGCCCCACGCCTGTGGATAACTTTGTCCGCGTCTTCGATCTGCCCCAATGAAACTTGCGGCCGACCGATCGACCCCGCAAGCTTCGACTCGTGCTGCGTTCTGTTTTCGCACTGCGGGCTCGACGCATGCCGGGATTTTCAAAAAAACGGGGTCATGGATCCCTTGTCGTCAATGAGGCGCACGCCGTAGGGGCGCGCGGCCAGATGGCTGCCCGCCACGTCGCCATCGCTCGCCCGGATGCGGCGCTCCGCTCTCGTGGCCGTCCGTCTTTCGGCGCCGCGCGGCGGGCGCTCGACGGCATCGGCGGCCTTGGCTGGAGCGTCCTCGGCTTCGTAGCCGGTGCGGTGTTCTGGCATTTCATCGGGTTCTGGAGCTTCGTGTCCGACGTCGTGCTCGTCGGTGATGCGCCTCCGGCTGCCATGCGGGCGGCGGAGCCCATTGCGATCGCGCTCGCAGATACGCCGTCTGCCCAGGCCTGTACGCGGCTCGCACTCGACCGGCGCACCGGCGAGACTTCGGCCCACGCCTGCGACGCCGATTCTCCGCTGCTGCCAGCCGACGCGTTCGAGGGCCGGCAGGACCGCATGCCGCGCGCAGGACAACGGAGCGCCGCTGCCCCGCACGACTCCGACGAAGCAGCCGGGCCTTAGAGTGCTTCCGGAAAAGTGGGAACCGGTCATGGCGAAGTCATGCAAGGCAAGTGTCCGATAAGAAGCACGAGACCAGAGAGTGCTTCCGGAAAAGTGGGAACGGTTTCAGACGATAAGCGCGCTTAATCTGCTTTCATTTTCGCGAACGGCAGCGAGATGAGGGCGGCGGACGCCGCGACCACGGCGCCGGCAGCCAGTCCGACCACGGCCGCGCCCAGAGCACCGGCCAACCAGGCCAGAACTTCGCCGGTGGCCGGGAGCGCAGTGCGCACGGCATCCGAAAGGGCGCCGATCCAGTGTTCAGGCATATCAAGGCCGTACGTGCCGAGGCCATGCACGAGAATCCCGCCGCCGACCCAGAGCATCGCAAGCGTGCCGATGAGGCTCAGCACGTGCAGGAATGGCGGCATGCCGCGAACGAGCACGCGTCCGATCGTCTCCAGGATCGCTCCTCCTCGCTGCGCCAGCGCAACGCCGAAGTCGTCCGTCTTTACGATCAGTGCCACCGTCCCGTAAACGCCCGCCGTGACGAGCAGCGCGACGGCGGCGAGAACGAGGCTTTTGGTGATGAGATCCGGCTCGGAGATGTTGGCCAGCGCGATGGCCATGATCTCGGCCGAGAGGATGAAGTCGGTGCGGATCGCACCAGCGACGCGCCTGTTCTCGAGCGCCTTCGCATCGTCTCCCGCGGCTTGGTCCGCGCGGGTTGCCACAGGCGCGCCCGTTACCCAGTGCATCACCTTTTCGAAGCCCTCATAGGCGAGATAGAGCCCGCCCAGCATGAGCAGCGGCGTGATCGCTTGGGGCAGGAAGGCTGTGAGCAGGAGCGCGGCCGGAAGCAGGTACAAGAGCTTGTTCTTGAGCGAGCCCCAGGCGATGCGCCCGATGATCGGCAATTCGCGTTCGGCGGCGAGCCCCGTGACGTAGCGTGGCGTGACCGCGGCATCGTCGACCACGACGCCGACCGTCTTGCTTCCGACCTTGACCGCCTGCGCTGCCGTATCGTCGATCGTCACAGCGGCGAGCTTTGCCAGCGCCGCGACGTCGTCCAAGAGTGCCAAAAGGCCGCTCATCGTCCCATTTCCCTGTCGTGGACCGCGCTCTGCCCGGCATCTCCAGCCGAGCGTAAATTGTTCGATCCTGCCAAACGTCCTGAACGGCAGAAGATTGGCCAGATGCATGCGGCCCGCGCAAGGCAACCGCGATGGGGAAAGGTGCCGCCCCGGTGCGCTAGGTGGCCTCTGCCAGGACGCCGCCGCTCATTGCTTTGGCAACTCCCGTCGTCCCGGGAAACGTGATCGGTAGGCCGAGGCGCGAGCGAACGGCGAGAAACGCCCAGGCCTCGGCCTCTACGCCGTCGCCGTCGATATCGAAGACCTCGGCCGGCCGCACGGCCGCGCCGGTGCGCTCGCTAATCATGTGGAGAAGCGTGCCGTTGCGCCGCCCGCCGCCGGCCGCGATCCAGAGCGCCGGGGCTTCAGGAAGATGGCGCAGCGCCGCCGCTATGGCTTCCGCCGAGAAAGCGGTGAGCGTCGCGGCTCCATCTTCGGGCGAGAGCGTATCGATGGCTCCGGGGTCGAATGCGTTGCGGTCGAGCGACTTTGGCGGCGGCTTCGCGAAGTATGGATGGCGGAGCCACGCCGCCACGATATCCTCGTGCACGGTGCCTGCTTCGGCGAGCGCGCCCCCGCCATCGAACGGCTTGCCGAGCTTCGCCTTCACCCAGTCGTCGATCATCGCCGAGGCAGGCCCCGTATCGAAGGCGATCAGCGTGCCGTCGCGGCCGATGAAGGTCAGGTTGGCGACGCCGCCCAGATTGAGGACGGCGAGGGGGCGGTCGGAAATTTCGGCGGCGAGCGCTCGATGATAGGCCGGTGCCAGCGGCGCGCCTTGTCCCCCCGCGGCAACGTCGGCGGCACGAAGGTCGTAGACGACCGGCAGGCCGAGCCGGCGGGCGAGCAGCGGGCCATCGCCGAGCTGCACCGTGAGCTGCGCGTCCGGCCGATGCAACACAGTCTGGCCGTGAAAGCCCACGATGTCGATGCTCTCCGATGCGATTTCGTGGTCGGTGAGATAATGGCCCGCCGCTTCAGCGTGGAGCTCGGTCAGGTATTGCTCGAGCAGCCTCAGCCGCCCGGGCCGGGCCACGCGGTCAGAGAGGGCCGCCGCCTCGGTCAGCCCCACGTGAAGCTGTTCGCGGAAGGCGTCCGAATAGGGATAGGTGGCGGAAAAACCGCGGCGCAGCACGTGCTCCCCGTCCGTCTCGATCACGGCGACATCGATGCCGTCGAGCGAGGTGCCGCTCATGAGCCCCAACGCGCGCCAGACCTTACCCTCTTGCTTGCCCAACGGCGTCTCCTCATGCATGTTCCAGCCCGACGACCACGCGCCTCTGATCGGAAAAGTGCGTCGCGATGTTCCGATCGGACGCTCGATCACGAATGGACACGGCCCCTTCGAGACGGCCGAGCAGAAGGTCCTCCTAACTCATCATGGCGAATTTCCAATCCGAGTTTCTGAATATTCTGACCGAGCGCGGCTTTGTCCACCAATGCTCGGATGCCGAAGGTCTCGACGCGCTCGCCCGCGATGGCAAGCTCGTGGCTTATGTCGGCTATGACTGCACGGCGCCTTCGCTGCACATCGGCCATCTCCTGTCGATCATGATGCTGCACTGGCTGCAGAGGTCCGGCGCCGGCAAGCCGCTCGCGCTCATGGGAGGCGGCACCACGCGCATCGGCGATCCCTCCGGCAAGGACGAGACGCGCGTCATGCGCAGCGTCGAAGAGATCGAGGCCAACAAGGAGAGCATCAAGACGGTTTTCGGCCGCTTCCTCACCTTCGGCGAAGGCGGAACTGATGCCGTAATGCTGGACAATGCCGACTGGCTGGCCGGGCTCAATTACATCGCCTTCTTGCGCGACGTCGGCCGGCACTTCTCCGTCAACCGCATGCTGACCATGGACTCGGCGAAGCTGCGCCTCGAGCGCGAGCAGGAGCTGAGCTTCATCGAGTTCAACTACATGCTTCTGCAGGCCTACGACTTCGTCGAGCTGGCCCGCCGTCTCGGCTGCAACCTGCAGATGGGCGGCTCCGACCAGTGGGGCAACATCGTGACTGGCATCGATCTTGGCCGCCGCATGGGGCTTCCCCACCAGCTCTATGGGCTCACCTGTCCGCTACTGACGACGGCCTCGGGTGCCAAGATGGGTAAGACCGCGTCCGGCGCCGTATGGCTCAACGAGGCGCAGCTCTCCGCCTACGACTACTGGCAGTACTGGCGCAACACGGAGGATGCCGACGTCGCGCGCTTCCTTAAGCTGTTCACCACGCTGCCGCTGGAGGAGGTGGCGAAGCTGGCCGCACTCGGCGGTGCCGAGATCAACGAGGCGAAGAAGGTGCTCGCCACGGAGGCGACGGCGCTGGTGCACGGCCGCGACAAGGCCGAGGCGGCTGCCGAGACGGCGCGTACGACGTTCGAGCAGGGCGGCCTTGCCGCGGGTCTGCCGACGGTCGAGATCAGCCGGGCGGATCTCGACGCGGGCAGCGGTCTTCTCTCATGCTTCGTCGAGGCCGGTCTGGTCGCATCCACGAGCGAGGCGCGCCGTCAGATCAAGGGCGGCGGCTTGCGGGTGAACGACCAAGTGGTGGCCGACGAGAAGGCGAGACTTTCGGCGGGAGATGTCACGGCTGATGGCGTGATCAAGCTTTCGCTCGGTAAGAAGAAGCACGTATTGCTTAAGCCGGTGTAGGCTACGTCTCGAGTGCTCCCGGACAAGTCGGAGCTGGTTTTCTGGAAGCACTCAAGTTGATTGAGAGATTGAGCCGTCCTCAAAAACGATGAGGCCTCCGCTCACTCTCTCCTCCATCACTTCTTTTTTGCGCCCTTGGCGTTCGGCGTGGTCTCCGATGACCAGCCGTCGATCAGATCTCCCGGCGCCGTCTCGGGCGAGGAACTCGATGCGCGCGCCTTTGGCGATGCCCGTTGCGCGCCCGGCGCTTGCACCTGCGGGTTGGCGCTCGTCATCTCCATGATCGTGCGCAGGATGCCAGGTGTGAACATCGAGAGCGGGTTGACCAGCACCTGCGGCGAGGCCATCGCCCCTTGGATGGCATACGTGATGCCGAATACGCCCTGGCAGTCGAAGCCGGAAACGATGGGGCCGAACAGCGGAATCTCGCAGAATGCGCTGTTGATGCCCTGCAGCGGCACGTAGGTGCCGCCGAGATTGAGGTGCCGCGTGTTGTAATCCACCTTGCCGCGTATCGAGGCGCCGAGCAGCGGCCCGCGAACATAGGAATCCTCCAGCACGAACTGGCCGTGTCCGATTGAGAACGGCGCCTTCATGCGGGTGAACTCGAACACTTGGCGTTCCACCTTCCGCCGGCGGCCGGCGGCCGGCGTATTGGCGGAGCTGTTCGATTCGGCGCTCGAATACACCTCCGACACGATCGGATCGCCCAGCACCCGGAAGTCATCGATCCAGAGTGTGCCGCTCTTCTCCGCTGCTCCCCGTCCCTCGAGGTCGACCTCGAGACGGAGCCGTCCGCCCTGCATATTTGGGTAGAAGCCGACCAGCTTGAACGCCTGTCCGGCATCGGCTGTCTCCGCATAGAGCCGGCGTGGTCCCTTGGCGTCGATCTGCACGGTGAGCGACTGTCCGCCGTCGAGGATGCCCTGGCCTTCCAAGAAGACGATGTCGTCGCCCCGCTCCGAGACTTTGAGCCTGTAGTTCCTGAGCGAGACGTCGTCATGGCCAATCACGGTGTCGATTTCGGCCGTGAGATCCATGCCGGCCGCCGGGTGGCGCGCCTTGATGGCGGTTTCCGTCGTGTTGCCGAGCGCGATCAGGGAGCGGAACACGTCCTTGGCGTCGAACGTCGAGCCCTTGGCATTGATCTTCCAGATGCGCTTCGCGTCCACGCGCCCGTCCACCTGCAAACGTGTCACCACGTTGGCGGAGAAGTTCGGGAACGAGAAGGCGCTGACCTCGCGCTGCTCGTTCACGGTGAGCCATCCGTCGACGGCGATGTTGTCGCCGACGAGACGGAAGTTCTTGAGCTCCACGCGGGCCGGATCGGCAGCGTCCAGATCGAACTCGACCGAGGCGTTGCGCCCTGGCGGCTTCCGCCAGGCCAGCCCCGTGAACATCAGCTCGGCATCGGTGAGGTCCGCGCGCACGTGCACGACCGAGGGCTCCTCGTCTTTCTGCGTCACCGTCACCTCGAGCGGCACTTCGCCCTGGACGAAATGATTGACGTCGAGGCCGAGCTGGGTGCGGTCCGCGTTGTCGAGGGTGGCCGTGATCTTGAGTGGCGGCTGCATCTCGGGCGGCGCGTCTAGGATGCGGTGGACGTGAACCTTCGCGATCACGCCGTTGACGATGATGTCCCCCTTGGCGATGACGCCGAGGTCCGAGCCCTCGATATCGATGGTGCCCCCCGATAGATCGAGGTTGTGCTGGCCGCTGCGGCCCTTGAGCTCTGTAATGCGCGCCTTGCCGGTCATCTTGATGGCGTTCGTCCCGCCAAGCGGCATGGCGATGCTGAGCTCGCCCTCGACCTTGCCGCCGATGCCCTCGAAGGGGAGAGGACCCTGGCCCGCGAGATGAAGCTCGCTGTGGTTCAAGGCGTCGACGAGGGCCGGGAGCGTGGTTTGCGATTTGACTGCCAGCTCCGCCACCGGCGCCGCATGCGTGACGTCGACCACGGTGAAGCGAACGTCCTTGAGCGGCAGCCGGCTGGCGGGACCCGAGATGATGTGCGCATCCGGCATCGTGATCTCGAGCGCACTGTCCTCGAGCCGGATCGTGGCTTCCGATGCCTCGATTGGCAGGCTCTTCGGCAGCGGATGCATCCTGAGGTCGGCGACGTCCATGGCCGCCGAGAGCCGGCTCGTGGGGCCGTCCGCGCCCGGCTCCGTTTCGAGGAAGCGGCCGGAAACGAGCTTGAGGGAAGCCGACTTGAGGTATGCCTGCTCCACTTGCGTGCCGACCCAATCGCGGGCAGCCGGTGCTGCTGCGCGTGGCCACATGGCTTTGAGCGTGGCGAGCGGCATCGGCGAGATCGCGGCCTCGACCCGCGTGCTCGACGTGCCCGGCCCGGATATGACGTCGCCGTTCGCGGTCACCTCGCCACCGCCGGCTCTCAATGACAAGCCGGCGACCTGTACGAGGCCCTCACCGGGAATGATCCGTCCCGAGGCATGGAAGTGTTCAATCGGTATCGGCGCCACGCCGAATTGCGTTGCCGAAAGTACGCCCTCCGTCGCCTCGAGCGCATAGCGCCATTGCGGTTCGCCGGCCTCCTCCGGATCGCTCGTGACCTCGCCCTTGAGTGTCATGCGGCTTCCGCCCCAGTCGAGATCGGCGGAGGAGATGTCGAGCCGCCTCGCGCCGGCATCGTAGAGCATCGCCACGCGGCCGCTTTCGAGGAGGATCGGCGTGTCTGGCACGGAGGGCAGGCGCACGAAACCACGCTCGAGATCGACGGCGAGATGGGCCGTCTTGAGGTCGCCGCCGTTCGAAAGGTCGAGGGCGAGCTCGCCGTGCGTCGGGGTGTCGATCATGGCGAGGAGCCCGAAGCCCGGCGAGAGGCGGGCGAGGGTGCTCGGTACGAGATCGCGCACCGTAGCCGACACCTTGAATGACTTGCCGCGGTCCGATTGATCGGTGCGGAACGTCAGCGACCACGGCTGGCCGTCGGCCGCGATCGTGGCCTGGCCCGAGATCACGCTGCGGCGCTTCATGTGCGCCAGATCGACGGAGGCCTCCGGCACGCTGATATGGTTCGTCTTGCCGTCATAGGTGATGGAGACGGTGGCGTTGCGCACGCCGAATTCCCGGATCAAGGAGGAGCCGGAGCTGTCGCGGCGCGCCCGTGCCGTCGCCTCGGCGAGAATGCGCGCAACGTCGATACGGTGGAACGAGGGCTGATGCGATCGTGACCTGGCCGCGGTGCCTTCGGGCGGCCGCGCACGCACGGGGCGCGGGGGCACGATCGGCGGCTCGGCGGCGGCGTCGCCTCCCTCCGCGGCATTGGATATGCTGAGCGAGAAACCCTGGTCCGCACTGTATGAGACGGCGAGGCTGGGCTCGATCAGGAAGATGCGCTCCGGTCGTGCTTCGAGCCGCCAGAACGCGGCCTTGCTGAGCTCGACGGCGGCCGTCGGCGCCGAGGCCACGAGATCGCCGTCAGCCTCGCTGATGCGCAGATTGACGAGCCTCAGCTCGACTGTGTAGTCGTCCGCCAGCGTGAGCACGGCGTCGTCGATCGCGGTCGAGAACCCCTCGAGTTCCGCGTCGATGCTGGCGGTGATGTGTTCGCTGAACGTCTGGAGCGAGACCGGCCCGTGCATCAGGCGCACGTAGACGATGCCTGCAGCGGCAAGCGAAAGCAGCAGCACCGGCGCCAGCACGAGCGTGGCGATCTGGAGCGCGCGCAGGAAGCGCGCCCGCCTCGGGCTCTGCGGTGGGCGGCCATGAAGCCGCGCGTACCCCACCGCGCCCGCAGCACGCTGCGGCACCGGCTCGTCTCGATTGTTGCCGGAGTGATACGTCGTCATCCCCAAACGGTCTCCGGCCGCGGTAGCAAGGACAGACAGGATCATCGGCCGGGAAGGTTTCCGGCTACGAGACCGCAGAGCGACGGCTTGAAACAGCGCCAAGCTTTTGCGCAGTTCCGGTCCGCCGATCAAGCCTGATCGCCTGTGGCGCTTCGCGCCGGAAGACGCAGCGCGCGCCCGCTGTCCAGCGATGAGCAGGAGACGGCGGCAAGGCGGGGCGCCATAATCGCGCCTTGCACACGTCTCCGAACCCCACCATCCTGGCTGTTGCCGGGTTTGGCGACACTTTGGACAGGGCCTGGATCAGGCTTTCCAAAAGCGACGAAAGAAAGGCGCTTTAACGATGCTGAAGGAGGGCGACAAGGCCCCGCTATTCGATCTCCCCGCCGATGGCGGCCGGCGCCTCGCCCTCAAGGCTTTGCGTGGCCGCTCGGTGGTCCTCTACTTCTACCCGAAAGACGATACCGCGGGCTGCACGCTGGAAGCTCGCGAGTTCAGTGCGCTGACCCAGGCGTTCGCGGACAAGGGTGCCGTGGTCATCGGCATCTCGCCCGACAGCGCCGAGAGCCACGACAAGTTCAAGAGCAAGCATGAGCTCGATGCTGATTTGCAACTTGTGTCCGACGGGGACAAGGCCGCCGCTGAGGCGTACGGAGTTTGGGTCGAGAAGTCGATGTACGGACGCAAGTACATGGGCGTCGAGCGCAGCACGTTCCTCATCTCGCCCGCGGGGACGATCACGCGCATTTGGCGCAAAGTGCGTCCCAAGGGACACGCGGAGGAGGTGCTCGCTGCCGTCGGCGCGTCCGTCTGAGCGAGGCGCCGGCGCGAGACGGCGTGCGCTGCATGCGATCATGCACAGGATTTTAGCGCTCGGACGCGCTCCGCCTGCGGGTGTCGTGATGACCCTCTCCGGGAAACGTGTTAGACGGAGCGCAGGTCGAGGCTCCGCCGGAGCGTCTCCAGGCTGCGTTAGCGTTGTCGGGCTGCGCGGCGAGGGGTACTCGGCCGGCAAGGCAAAGCCATCGGCCCAAGAGTCCATCGGCCAATGTCCACGCCCGGCCGGATCGCGTTCATCGGCGGGCCGGTCTCCATGGGTTTGGGCAGACCATCTGAAAGCCGAATGGCGACACGAATTCGCGAAGAAGTTCAGCGTAACCGCGGAGGTTGAACGGATGCTGCCCCAGTTCCGGAAGCCGGAGAACGATAGTATCGCGAGGTCTCAGCCTCCTATGACGAACCCTCCCATGGCAAACATGGCCACACCGTTACCGTCGACGCTGGGTGCGGGGTCCGCGAAATCTGCGTTCCGCCCCGCCGGCGCCGCCACCGCCTCCGTCATCAGCGCGGATCTGGTGATCCAGGGCAACCTGATCTCCAAGGGCGAGGTGCAGATCGAGGGCGAGGTCCAGGGTGACGTCCGCGCCACGCATGTCGTCATCGGCGAGCGGGCGCGCGTCACCGGAGGCGTCGTTGCCGAGGAATGCGTCATCCGCGGGCACTTGCTCGGCACCGTACGGGGACGCCGGGTGCTTCTGCAAAGCTCGGCACACGTCGAGGGCGATATCTACCATCAGACGGTGGCCATCGAGCAGGGTGCCTTCTTCGAAGGCAAATCGCGCCGCTCCGACGACCCCCTTGCCGGCGTCGCTCATATGACCGGCGGCGCCAGCACTGCGACTGAGACCGAGGATACCGCCCCGCGCCTATCGCCTGCCGACACGTCGGCGACGACTCCGCCGCCACTGGTCTGAGACGGCTGCGCCTGAAGGCGGAGAGGCAGCCTACCCCTCGGAGCCGAGGTCGAATTCCGGATCATCTGCCGCGTCCTCGCCCGTGCCGATGACGCGCTCGATCTCGAAGCAAAGATCGGTATGCACTTTCTGCACCGAGCGGATCAGCTTGCTGCGTCGCTCCCATGTCAGGCGGTGCGCGCGCTCCTCAGTGGCTTCGAGCTCGAGCATGCGCTGCGCCTGCAGCGCGATCTGATCGAGCAACTGTTTGCAGCGATCAGAGGTGATGAAGGCGTAAAGCTCCGCCGTCTTCTCGTCCCGTCCCTCGTTGCCCACGCGAAGCTCATGCGTCTCGATCACGTGCCGGCGCAGGATCTGCGCCAGGACGACCACCCGCTGTGGCTGGGCGATGATGACGCCGTCCTGCACGTGGATCTGCTGCACGCCTTGCGGCAGCTTGTTGCAGGAGAGGATGGCGTGCTCCGCCCGCTCAGCGAGCTGGTCGGCGCGGAGCTTGGTCACGAAGTCATTCTTCCAGGCGTTGCGGCTTTTTGAATCGTAGATGATCTTTCCGCAAACCTGCCCGTTGCGGATGATCTCGTGAATGACGTCCGCGCCCTGAAGACCCTTGGCGACGCGCCGGATGCGGTCGCCCTCGAAGGCGCCGCGCAGCAGCTCGAAAAGATCGGCCTCCGGTCCCTCGCCAATTTCCTGCGCCGTCTTGTTCTCGATCTGCTTCTGGAGGAGTGCCAGTCTCTCCTGAAGCTTCTGGCGCTCTTCGAACGCCTTGGCCTGCTCGGCGAGCACGGCGACGGTCTTCTCCTGTTCGAGAAGCTCGCGCTGCTGGTTGAAAGCGCTCTCGGCAGCAATTCGCGCCGCTTCCGCAGCCAGTCGCGTCTCCTCGGCGGCCTTGAGGCGCTCAGCGAACTCGGTCTGGAGTGCGAGCTGGGCCTCCTCGCGCACCCGGGCTGCAAGCTCCGCCTTCTCCCGCGCAAAATCCTCCTTCAGCCGCGCCGTCATCTCTGCATATTGCTGCCGCTCCTTCGCCGCGATCCGGTCGCGGATGGCGGAGAATTTCTCATGCGGGATGGCTTGGTCGCACCAGGGGCACCGCTCGTCTTCGGCATGCGCCGGCGCGTGCCGATGCTCCGCGTCATGATGGAAGACAGGAACAGGGTGCCGCTGGAGGAGAGACATGGCAGGATCTCCGGGTAGCTCGTCGGGGGACGCAGTAGGTTAGACGATTCGCCCGGAAAGAGTTCCTTTTTTGTTCCGATGAGGTTTCCTCATGGGATAACCTGTGGATAACCCCTGTGGTATTTCGATCAACACACTGATTAAAAAGAATGTTCTTCTTAGCAAGAAGAATGAGAACATTGCGTATTTGCTGTGAGGGCTGCCTCCCGCCGTGAGCCCGGACATCGACATTGTGGTGATCGGCGCCGGCGTGGTCGGGCTCGCCATCGCGCGTTCGCTGTCGGCCGCCGGACGGGAGGTCATGGTGCTCGAGCGGCACGGCGACGTAGGGCAGGAGACGAGCAGCCGTTCGAGCGAGGTGATCCACGCCGGTCTCTACTATCCGCGAGGTAGCCTGAAGGCGAGGCTCTGCGTCGCCGGCCGCGAGCGCCTTTACGCCTTTGCACGCGAGAACGGTATCCCACACGCGCGCACCGGAAAGATCGTTGTCGCCATATCGGAGGAGGAACTGCCCCATCTCGCCGCGCTTGCAGCCACGGCGCGCGCCAACGGCGTACCCGACGTGGCGCTCCTCGATGCCGCGGGGGTCCGCGCGCTCGAGCCCGAGATCGCATGTGCTGGCGCGCTCCTTTCTCCGTCGACCGGCATCGTCGACAGCCATGCCCTCATGGTGGCGCTAGAAGGCCATGTCAGGTCCGGGCGAGGCAGCATCGTTTTCAACACAGACGTCGAAGGCATTCGCGTCCTGGAGAACGGCGCATTCGCGCTCGATATGGCAAGCGCTGGCGAGCGGGCGTCCTTGACGGCAGGCCGTCTCGTGATCGCGGCCGGCCTCGACGCGAGCCGGCTCGGCGCAATGGCCGCGGCCAACTCCCCGTACGTCCCGCCGAGAACCCGGTTTGCCCGCGGCCATTATTACGCGCTCGCCGGAGCAGAGCCCTTTCATCATCTCGTCTATCCGCTGCCGCGGAATGACGGCACGCTGGGCATTCACCTGACGCTCGACCTAGCCGGCCGGGCGCGCTTCGGGCCGGACATTGAATGGCTGGATGCGCCGACTACGGCATTCGATGATTTAGGTGGCGCCCGCCGCCGCCGCTTCGAGCGCGAGATCCGCCGCTACTGGCCCGGTCTGGCGGACGGCTGCTTGACGCCGGCCTACGTCGGCGTGCGCCCGAAGATCCATGGGCCCGGCGAGCCCCCAGCTGATTTCGCCATCCATGCCGAACGCGAGCATGGCATTCCGGGCGTTGTCGCGCTCTACGGCATCGAGAGTCCTGGGCTTACGGCCTCGCTCGCCATTGGCGATTATGTGGCGGCGCTGCTGGCGTGATGGGCACGATCTTATCCATAGAAAAGGGCGGCCGTTGCACAGCCGCCCCCATGTACTTTGCTTGTGCTGCCGATCAGGGCGCGGGCGAGGGCTCCGGCGCTGCGGGAGCTGGAGCGGGCTCCGTCGTTTCCGGAGCGGGAATGGTGATGGTGGGGATTTCGTGCCCCTGCTCCTTGGCGACATAGGTCAGCGCGCCGAAGACGACGGCGAACACGATCGCCGTGACGAGCGCGTTTACGACGCGGTTCGAGAACGACAGGATGTTGCCGATCAGGTCGATGACGAACACCACAGCGGCCGCAACGAGCACCGGCTCGAGCCACGAATATTCAGCCGGGAGGAAGGGCGCCGGGCTTGCCGGAGCTTCGGACCGGACGAGGAAGCTCAGGACCCCGAAGATGACGGCAAAGACGATGGCCGTCACGAGTGCGTTTACGAAACGGTTCGAGAAAGAAAGAACGTTGCCGATCAGGCCTACGATAAAGACGATGCCGGCGGCAATGAGCACAGGCTCGAGCCATCCATATTCAGTCGGTAAAAACATGATGTTCCCCCAGTTTCGCACCATCGGATTTTGTTTTCGATGGCGGCAATTCCTTATAGCAGGAGGGGACGTTTTGTCATGGTGCTATCTCGTTCCGCGCGCGGAGCGACGCTCCGCAGCACCATCCGAGCCACACGGAAATAGCCGGCCATACGCACAAAGTGCGCGTCGTCACAAATCTGAATGACCGATAAGAAGCGCGATAAAACAAATGCCTAACCCCATTCCTTCATGCCGCGCAAATCGGAATGGCGCCGCGCGCGGCAAATGAAATGCAAAAGCGCAGCACCGAGCACAACCCGATCAGAGCTGGCGCGATCGATGGGCCGAAATGGAATGGGCAGAGCGTCTTTCAGGGCACTTATAATCCGCTATCGCGTGCGAGAAACAGGAGCGTGCGCCCCTCGACTGCCGCCGCGCCGCGCTCGACGAAGCCATTCGCGAGATAGAAGCCCACGTTGCGCATGCCCTCGGCCGTGATGGCATGAACTCCGGGCACCCCCTCCGTTCGGGCAAGATCGGAGAACGCATCGATGAGCCGCGCGCCGATGCCCTTGGATCGCCAGTCTGCGTCGAGGTTGATATGGAGCTGCGCCGGATAGCGGGCCGTCAGCACGCCGAAGTGTGCAAGGAACGTGAGATCGGCGAACAGCGGATCGCGCGCGGGATCCCTGAGACTTCCAACGACATAGCCGATCACGCGTCCTTCGCCATCCAACGCGACGAAGGCGCATTGTGGGAAATGCGTGAGATAACGCCCGAGCCATCGCTCGCGAAACGCCGCCTTCTCCTCGGTGCTTGCAAATGACTGCCGGGCGCTGGACGAGAAGAAGACCTGATCCAGCTCCGCGAGCCGGCGTCCGTGCTCAGGCAGTGCCGCAAGCCGATCCCAGCGGCAAATTTCGACGTGTGTCATTGCAAACACCAGAGCCCGGCGATCCGGAGCGGAGCTATTCCGCGGCCGTTCTTAGAGCCTCGGGCGTGGCGGTCGCGAGCGCCGCCGCCGCGGCAGACCAATACCGTGCCTCCGCCTCCGCGGCGAGCTTCTCCTTGCGGAAGGTGTCGATCCATTCCCTGATCAGAAGCGGGTTGGTCTCGGCGAGCGCGGCGAGATCCTCGGGAGACTTCGCGAGCACAGTGCTTGCCAGACGCCTGAGCTGAGTGGCTTCGATCAGATCCGCCCTTGGGGGGCAGCTCAGGTTGCGAGCGCGTCGTCCGCTCGTCGTGCGGGGTGCGTGCGAGGGCTTGGAAAGCTGACGATGACGCATGGCGAACGCCTCCCTTGAGCCTGATCGTTTGAGATGGCTGCTCTTGCCAAAGGTAAGCGATAAAGAGTCTTACCGGAGGCGAGCGAATAAAGAGCGCCCGCGTCGAAAATATGAATCAGTCACTCAAACGAAGCTTAGAGCGCCCAGCGGGAGTGAATGCGCTCTAAAGCACGGGTGACAGTAGCGCTGCACATGCCCGGAAATGAGGCGCAGCCGCCGTCTTTCCACAGCTCGTTAGTGCTGCACTGCAGGATTAGCTTGACAGCTCGGTGTGTCATGCTGCTCCGCGCGACGCGCCGGCGATTGCCAACGCGCGAGTAAAGCAAAGCAATTGTGCGCCCGCCACGCGGCGGCGATCTGGGCGCACTGCACAATCCTTACTCGGAGTTATTTGCTCGCAGCTTTGGCGGGACGCGGCGGGCGGCGAAGGAAGGCCGGAATGTTGCCGGCGAAAGCACTGATCGCCGCCTTCTTCGGCTCCCCTTCGACGGCACGGACCACGCGCGGGCGTGCCGCCTGCTGTGACTGCTGTGGAGGCCGCGTTGCATCGCGGCCCGCCTCCGGCTTGGCTGCCGCGGTGGCGGCCACAACGGCGGGGCGCCGTGCCTTGGCTGGCGCTGGGTGCTGAGCGCCATTGCGGTGAGCTTCGGCCTTTGCCGGTGGCCGTTCGTGGCGGTCGGGGTTGGCCGTACGCGACGCAGGGCGCTTGGCTCCGTTTCCGTTCGCGGCACGCACGGCGTGGCCATTCGAGCGCTCGGCGCCGGCCCGACCGTTGCGACCGCGGCCCCGGCGACGCTTGCCTGCTTCCTCGAAGTCCTCCTCTGCCGGCGGCTCGCCGATCCAGGTCGGCGCTTCACCGAGCAGCTTTTCGATGTCCTTGAACGATTTCAGCTCGTCCGGCGTGACGATCGACTGCGCCGTGCCTTCGCGTCCTGCGCGGCCCGTCCGCCCGATCCGGTGCACGTAGTCGTCCGACTGCCATGGCAGGTCGAAGTTGAACACGTGCGACACGTCCGGAATATCGAGCCCGCGCGCTGCCACGTCGCTCGCTGCAAGAAGGGTGAGAGTGCCGCCGCGGAAGCGGTCCAGCGTCTCCATGCGGCTCTTCTGATCCATGTCGCCATGCAGCGCGCCGGCATTAAAGCCGTGCTTCATGAGAGATTTGAGCAGAATGGCGACGTCGCGCTTGCGGTTGCAGAAGATGATCGCGTTCTTGACGTTCGCCGAGCGGATCATCTCGCGCAATACTTCACGCTTGACCCAGTCCTCTCCGTCCGGAACGTAACGGAAGCTTTGCGTGATGGTCTTGGCGGTGGTTGCCGGCCGAGCCACCTCGATGCGTTCCGGATTGTGCAGGAACTTGTCGACCAGCCGGGTGATCTCGGGCGGCATCGTGGCGGAGAAGAACAGCGTCTGGCGGCGCGGAGGAAGGAGGCTGCAGATTTTCTCGATATCGGGAATGAACCCCATGTCGAGCATGCGGTCTGCCTCGTCAATGACGAGGATCTCGACGCCCATCAGCATCACGCGCCCGCGCTGGAAGTGATCGAGCAGCCGGCCGGGGGTTGCAATCAGGACATCGACGCCGCGGTCGAGCTTGCGCACCTGATCGTCCATGGATACGCCGCCGATCAGCAGCGCGACGTCGAGCTTGTGGTTGATACCGTATTTTTCGAAGCTCTGCGCCACCTGAGCGGCGAGCTCGCGGGTCGGTGCGAGGATCAGCGACCGCGGCATACGCGCCCGGGCGCGTCCGGTCTCGAGGCGAGTGATCATCGGCAGCACGAAGGAAGCGGTCTTTCCGGTCCCCGTCTGTGCAATGCCGAGCACGTCGCGCCCTGTTACGGCGACCGGAATGGCTGCAGCCTGAATGGGGGTCGGATTCGCATAGCCGGCCGCGAGGATTGCGGCCTGAACTTTCTGGCTGAGCCCTAGCTCAGCGAACGTCTTTGTTTCCAAAAAACCAAGTCTCCATCTACGATCTCAGAGTCCCGAGCGCGGACGGCCCGAAAAACAACCCAACAGGGTCTCCGGGGCGCAGCTTCAGAACGACGAGAGCGCAGGGGAATGGCAAGTGCCGCAAGCGGGCAAATACAGAATTCGGTGCTCGAAAAAGGAACAAAGATAAATCGCTGAGATCGAAGCCCCTGCGCTCGAGCCAGCCATGGGATCGCACAGGTTCCTATGAAACTCAAGAAAAAACAGGGAATTTTTGCCGTCTCTATAGTCGCAGTTGCAAATGAGCATGCCCGTCAAGGATAGAGCGGCCGCCTTCTTTTGAAGGAGCCGCTCTTTTTCTTTGTAATTTCAAAGGATTTTGTGGTGAAACGGTGATGAGGATTGGCCCATGCCTACCCGCTTCCGATCAGACACGCCCTAATCATCGAGCCAGCGATAGAGGATCGCCCCGATGAGGGCTCCCGCGATCGGTGCGACCCAGAACACCCATATCTGGCTCAAAGCCTCGCCGCCCGCGAAGACAGCCGGTCCAAGGCTGCGCGCCGGATTGACGGAGGTGTTCGACACCGGGATCGACATCAGATGGATGGCTGTCAGCGCCAGACCGATCGAGAGCGGCGCGAAGCCGGCCGGTGCGCTGGCCCGTGTCGAGCCGAGCACGACGATGACGAAGAACGCAGTCAGGACAACCTCGATGATCACCACGCTCATGAGGCTGGCGTTGATCATGGAAAGGCTGCCGTAGCCGTTGGCGGCATAGCTTGCCGGAGCATGTCCGATGGTTGCAAACACGCCCGTGACGGCGATGGCTCCGAGGCATTGCGCGACGATGTACGGGATCGCATCACGGAACGGAAAGCGCCCGCCGGCGACGAGCCCGACCGTGACCGCCGGATTGTAGTGTCCGCCCGAAATATGGCCGATGGCGCGCAGCGTCGCGAACACGGTAATGCCGATTGAAAGCGCGACGCCCACGATGCCGCCGGCCCCCGCCGGCGCCCCGAATGAATAAAAGGCGGCGCCGAGCACGCCGCCCGTGAGCATGAACGTGCCGATAAACTCGGCCACAAGAGCTTTAATATTCATCTTCGATTGTCTCCCTGAATTCCCCTGGAGCGTGATCGTTTAAGAGGCGAGCGTTATCGCGAATTGCGAATCGAAGGATGCCGCCGCCGCCAGATCCATATCATGCGGAGAGTGTCAGCCGGCCGCGCATTGCCGCCCTGCGCAACGACAAAAGACACCCGGTTTGGATGCCCGATTTCATTGTGCCGAAACAGGCCATGGGAAAATTTGCGACCGCAGTCGATTCCGCCCGATGCGGGGCTGTGATACCCTCCCGGTGCACCGCTCGGACGTGTGCGGGACGAGCAGCTAAGGAAAGCCACGCCGGAAAGCGACCATGACCAAGCGCGCAGTCAGAATTGCCTGGGTAGGCGTCGGCCTCTGCCTCGTGATCGGCGCCATCGCGGGGATGGTGACCTTGTTCGGTCCGCCCGATCAGCCGTGGAACCGGGGCCTGCGCGAGCTCTCGACCCTAATGGATGTGGCGGCCCTGCTGTTCTGGATCGCCATCTTCGCCATCTACTGGTCGAGGAAGCAGCGCCGCGGCGACTGATGTCGTTCCGGATCGTTGTCTGTAGTCCGTCCGCGGATCGGAGCGAGCTCAGATATCCAGATCGGTTGCGAAGGCGGCTCGCTCCTGGATGAAGCGGAAGCGGGCTTCGGGCTTCGAGCCCATCAGCGCGTTGACGGCATCCGCGATGACGCTGCGGTCGCCGTCGCCGATCTCGACCTTGAGCAGCGTGCGCCGCTTCGGGTCCATCGTCGTTTCCTTGAGTTGCTGCGCGTTCATCTCACCGAGGCCCTTGAAGCGGTTGATCTCGACCTTGGCGTTGGCGGCAAACTCGCGCTTCAGGATCTCGTCACGCTGCTCCACGGTCGTCGCATAGAACGATTTCGCCCCGTGCGTCAGCTTGAACAGCGGCGGCACCGCCAGGTAGAGGTGCCCGTTCTCGATCAGCTCCGGCATCTCCTGGTAGAAGAAGGTGATGAGCAGCGAGGCGATGTGCGCGCCGTCCACGTCGGCATCCGTCATCACCACCACGCGCTCATAACGCAGGTCGTCGTCGCGGTACTTCGTTCCCGTGCCGACGCCGAGCGCCTGGATGAGATCCGATAGCAGCTGGTTTTGCGCCAGCTTCGCCGAGGACGCGTTGGCCACGTTGAGGATCTTGCCACGCAGCGGCAGCACCGCCTGGGTTTCGCGGTCGCGCGCGCTCTTGGCCGAGCCGCCGGCCGAATCGCCCTCGACGATGAAGATCTCGGTGCCACCCGCCTGCTGGATGGTGCAGTCCGCGAGCTTGCCGGGAAGGCGCAGCTTGCGCGTTGCGGATTGTCGCCCGATCTCCTTTTCGCGCCGGCGCTTTAGGCGCTCCTCGGCCTGGTCGATACTCCAGTCGAGGAGGCGCGTCGCCTGCTGCGGGCTGTCGGCGAGCCAGTGGTCGAAGGCGTCCTTCACCGTTTGCTCGACGATGCGGTGAGCCTCGTGTGTGGCGAGCTTGTCCTTGGTCTGGCCCTGGAACTCCGGCTCGCGGATAAAGACCGAGAGCATGGCCGCCGCCGTGCCCATGACGTCCTCGGCGGTGATCTGGGCCGCCTTGCGGTTGCCCACACGCTCGCCGAACTCGCGCAGGCTTTTGGCGAGCGCGGAGCGGAAGCCGTTCTCGTGTGTGCCGCCTTCAGCGGTCGGGATCGTATTGCAGTAGGAGCGGCAGAACCCGTCGGCGTCGGAGACCCAGGCCACCGCCCATTCGACGGAGCCGTGCTTGCCCTCGCGCGCAACGTTGCCGGCAAAGATGTCTTTCGAAACGAGCGTCTGCCCCTCGATCTCGGAGGCAAGAAAGTCCTTGAGCCCGCCCGGGAAGTGGAACACCGCTTCTGCCGGCGTATCGTCCTTGATGAGCGAGGGGTCGACGCTCCAGCGGATCTCGACGCCGCCGAAGAGATAAGCCTTGGAGCGCGCCATCTTGTAGAGCCGCGCCGGCTTGAACTGCACGCCCTTGCCGAAGATCATCTCGTCAGGGCGGAAGCGCACGCGGGTGCCGCGCCGATTCATTACCGGCCCGAGCTTCTCGAGCTTGGTCTGCGGCGCGCCGCGTGAAAAGACCATGCGATAGAGCTGCTGGCCGCGCGCCACCTCCACTTCGCAGACGTCCGACAGCGCGTTGACGACGGAGACGCCGACGCCGTGCAGGCCGCCCGAGGTGTTATAGGCCTTGCCCTCGAATTTGCCGCCCGCGTGCAGCGTGCACATGATGACTTCGAGCGCGCTCTTGTTCTTGAACTTGGGATGCGGATCGACGGGAATGCCGCGGCCGTTGTCGGTCACGGAGAGGAACCCGTCCGCTTCGAGCCGCACGTCGATCCAGTCCGCGTGCCCCGCTACCGCCTCGTCCATGGCGTTGTCGATCACCTCGGCGAACAGGTGGTGCAGCGCCTTCTCGTCCGTGCCGCCGATGTACATGCCGGGTCGCCGCCGCACCGGCTCGAGGCCTTCGAGGACCTCGATGTCGGCTGCGGTGTAAGCGTCGGACGCATCGCTGATTTTGCGGGCGCGGCTGGTCTTTTCGGTCATGCTCTGCGTAAGGCTTGAGAAGAGATCGCGGATCGGATCGGCCATGCGCGTCGTTCCTTGCCTTCGGAGGCGTGGCCCGGCGCGCAACGCGGGACAGATGCGAGCGGCGGGCCCGAATCCATGGAGTGTCGTGTGGGCCGAGAGGTGGCACGGCCCGCGGTGGATTGGCAAGTCGGGCGTGCGGAGGCGTCACATCCGCCGGAATCCATCCGCCGGTACGCCGCGCCGACCAGGCTGCGCCGAATCGCCGCCCGGCTTCCGCAAGGGCATGCGGGGCATTTCTTTTGTTGTTATCAGCGCGGGCCGCCCTCCGGCCTGCCGTATCCGAGGTCATCCGGACCATGCAAAGGCAAACCGACCGCGCTCCCGCGCCGCGCCCCTCGGGACTTTCGTCCCTGGCCGGCGACGCACGCTTCCTGATGCTGCTGCCGGGCCTCTTCTGGGCCGGAAACGCCATCGTGGCGCGCAGCGTCACCGGTGAGGTGCCGCCCATCGCGCTCGCCTTCTGGCGCTGGACGCTCGCCGCGATTCTCATCGCACCGCTCGCCTGGCCGCACCTTCGCCGCGACGTCCCGAGGATGATCGAGCGCTGGCCGATCATGCTGCTCCTGACGGCCATCGGTATCAGCATCTTCAATACGTTCCTCTACATTGCGGCGCACACGACGACGGCCATCAACATCGTTATGTTGCAGACGGCGATGCCGATCGTCGTCGTGCTGGCGACTTTCCTGATCTTTCGCGAAACGGTCACAGGCCGCCAGGCCGCCGGCATCGCGGCGTCGTTCGCCGGCACGCTGACCTTGATCTCGCATGGCGACCCCGCGGTCCTGCTCGGCCTCGATTTCCAGCGAGGCGATCTTTGGATGCTAGCCGCCGTGGTGTGCTACGCCGCGTACACGGCGCTTCTCCGCCTGCGGCCGGCCGTGCACGGCTTCAGCTTCGCCTTTGCGACCTTCGTCGGCGGCGCCGTGCTGCTGCTGCCGTTCTACGTCGGCGAATCGATCCTGGTGGCCCCGATGCCGGTCTCGGCGGAATCGCTGGCGGCGGTCGGCTACGTCGCCGTGTTCGCGTCCATCCTCGCCTATATTGCGTTCAACCGCACGGTGGAGCTCGTCGGCGCCAACACGGCGGGGATGACGGTGCACCTGATTCCGGTGTTCGGCATCGCGCTGGCCGTGCTCATTCTCGGCGAGCGTCTTTACGCCTACCACGGTGTTGGCATTGTGCTCATCGCGCTCGGCCTCTGGCTCGCGACGCGCAAGCCCGCGCCGGGCTAGCTGAAAGCACAGACAACCCTTCCAAGAGCGTCAGCACGCGACGTTGTCGATCAGCCGCGTTTTTCCAAGCCATGCGGCGGCCAGCACGCGCCCGGCCCGCCCCGACGCGGGCTCGAATGGCTCCAGCGTCTCTGCATCGCGGACCTCAAGGTAGTCGACCTTCGTGAAGCCGGCCGTGATCAGCGCCTCCGCCGCTTCGTGCGGATCGCGCCCGCGCGCCACCTCGCAGATCGCCTTGTAGAGCATAGGCGCGACATAGCGCTCGTCGTCGCTGAGGTAGGCGTTGCGCGAGGAGAGGGCGAGGCCGTCCTCTTCCCGTACGGTTGGCACACCCTGGATGGCGACCGGCAGCGCCAGATCGCGCACCATCTGCCGGATGACGGCAAGCTGCTGGAAGTCCTTCTCGCCAAAGAGCGCCACATGCGGCGTCGCCGCCGCCAGGAGCTTGCAGACAATCGTCGCCACGCCGCCGAAATGGTCCGGTCGATAGACGCCCTCGAGCGGCAGCGCCGCCCCTCCCGGCACGATCCGTGTCGCAAATCCGTCCGGGTAGATTTCCGAAACCGGGGGCGCCCAGACGAGATGCGCTCCGGCCCCCGCGAGTTTCGCGATGTCGCCGGTCTCGTCGCGAGGGTAGCGCGCGAGATCTTCATTCGGGGCGAACTGCGTGGGGTTGACGAAGATCGACACCGCGACGCGGTCGGTCGTCCCGAGGGCGGCGCCGATGAGTGCGATATGCCCAGCGTGCAGCGCGCCCATGGTGGGCACCAGCGAGATCGTCTCTCCCGCCGCCCGCCAGGTCCCGATCGCGGCCCGCAACTCGCTGATTGTCCGAACGATCTCCACGCGCCGCCCTCGTCTTTCGCAATCGATGACCATGTTGAAGGATTGCGCGGCAAGTGAGGCAGCGCTGCCGCCGGCGTCAAGAGGGGTGCGCCGGCTCGCTGCCCGCGTCCTTCCGGCCTGGCGGCGCGAAGCCGTTGCGAGGCCCATGTGCAGCCCCGCGCCCTATGCTACGGTGCAAACGCCCGGAGAATCAGCTCTGCTCCCGTCGAGAAAAGGGAACGGCATGGTTGCGCTGAGTAATTCCGAGATCGCCCGCACCGGGGCGGGCGTGCGCGGGCTGCCCCCGCGTGACGAGATCGCCGCACATCATCTGGCCGACGAGACGCGCCTGGTCGGCGGCCTCATCGAGCGCGCCGTCATTACGGACGAGGAGCGTCGGCGCACGGCGGAGCTTGCCCGCAAGCTTGTCGAGACGGTCCGCGTCAGTCGCGCGAGCCAGGGCGGCATCGATGCCTTCATGCACGAGTATGGTCTCTCGAGCGAGGAAGGCGTCATTCTGATGTGCCTCGCCGAGGCTCTGCTGCGCATTCCCGATGCCGAGACGGCGGACCGTTTCATCGCCGAGAAGATCGCGGGCGGCCAGTGGGAGCGCCATCGCGGCCATTCCGACAGCCTGCTGGTCAACGCGTCCACCTGGGGGCTGATGCTCACGGGGCGGCTGGTCAAGCTCGGCGAGACGCGCGGCGCCAATCCGTGGAATGCGCTGAAGCGCCTCGCGGCCCGCTCGGGCGAGCCCTTCATCCGCCAGGCCGTGCGCCAGGCCGTCCGCCTACTTGGCGACCAGTTCGTGCTCGGGCGCTCGATCCGAGATGCCATAGCCCGCTCGGCGCCTTATGAAGCGCGCGGCTTCCGCTTCTCGTACGACATGCTGGGCGAGGCGGCGAAGACGGAGAAGGACGCACACCGCTACTTCGAGCGCTACATGGCCGCCGTCGAAGCGGTGGGCCAAGCCGCTGGCCCGAACCCTCTGTCGCATCCGGATTCGCTGCTTGCCCGCCCGAGCATCTCGGTCAAGCTCTCGGCACTCCATTCGCGCTATGAGCCCGGCAAGGAGGACCGCCTCGCGGTCGAGCTTTATCCGCGCCTTCTCGAACTCCTGCGCGCGGCTGAGGCGCGGGGCCTCGCCGTGACGCTCGATGCGGAGGAGCAGGACCGGCACGATCTCCTGCTGGACCTCTTCGCCCGCGCCTATCTGGATCCCGCGCTCGAGCACTGGACCGGCCTCGGCATCGCGGTGCAGGCCTACGGCAAGCGCGCCATCCCGACGATCCGCTGGCTGCGCCGCCTCGCCGAAGAGGGTGGTAAGCGCATCCCGCTGCGTCTTGTGAAAGGCGCTTACTGGGATAGCGAGATCAAATGGGCGCAGGAGCGGGGTCTCGCCGATTATCCGGTGCTGACGCGCAAGCTCCACACGGATGTTTCGTATCTCGCGTGCATGCGCCTCATCCTCTCGGACGCGCGCGCCTTCTATCCGCAGATCGCAACCCACAACGCACACACGATCGCCTCCGCCATCGTCGCCTCCGGAGACATCGCGTTCGAGTTCCAGCGCCTGCATGGGATGGGGGAGGCGCTCTACGAGGAGGTCTCGGCGCCCGGCAAGATGCACCGCCCCTGCCGCATCTATGCGCCGGTCGGCGAGCACGAGGATCTCTTGTCCTATCTCGTGCGCCGCCTGCTCGAGAACGGGGCCAACACGTCGTTCGTCAACCGCCTGGCCGATGATGAAGCACCCGTCGCGCAGATCGTCCGCGATCCCGTCGAGGCGGCCGAGCGCGAGCGCGACGCACCCCCCGCCGTGCGGCCGCTGCCTCGCCCGCGCGACATCTTCTGGCCGGAGCGCAAGAACTCATCCGGCGTCGCGCTGACGGACCGCACCGAGCGGGCAGCTCTGATCGCCCGCATGGACGAGGCGATCCGAACGCAGCCGTTCGATGCGGGTCCGATCGTGGACGGCACGGAAACTATGGGCGGGCCGCAGGCGGCGCTCGTTTTCTGCCCGCATGACCGCCACGAGCGGCTCGGCACGGTCCGTATCGCGACGCCCCGCGAGGTCGATGCCGCCATCCTGAGTGCCGAGCGCGCCGCCCACGGCTGGGACAGGCTCGGTGGCCCCGCGCGCGCCAGGATCCTGGACTTCGCGGCCGACCTCGTGGAGCAGGATCGCGCCCGGCTGATGGCCGTGCTCGTGCGCGAATCCGGCAAGACGCTGCCTGCGGCGCTCGCCGAGGTGCGCGAGGCGGCGGATCTCCTCCGCTATTACGCTGTCGAGGCGCGCCGTCTGATGAGCGCGCCCGTTTTCCTCAAGGGGCCGACTGGCGAGACCAACACGCTCGACCTGCGCGGGCGCGGGCCGTTCGCCTGCATCGCGCCGTGGAACTTCCCGCTCGCCATCTTCGTCGGGCAGATTGCGGCCGCCCTTGCCGCGGGGAACCCGGTGCTCGCCAAACCCGCGGAGCAGACGCCGATAACGGCCATGCTCGCGGTGCGCCTCCTGCACCAGGCCGGCGTGCCGGCCGATGTGCTGCATCTTCTGCCGGGCCCTGGCGCCGTCGGCGCAGCGCTCGTCAAGTCGCCGAAGGTCAAGGGCGTGGCTTTCACCGGCGGCAACGAAGCGGCCTGGTCCATCCAGAAGGCGCTGGCCGACCGCCGCGCTGACATGGTGCCGCTGATCGCTGAGACCGGCGGTCTCAACGCCATGATCGCCGATAGCAGTGCGCTGCCCGAGCAGGTGGTGCGCGATGCCGTGCGCTCGGCTTTCGACAGCGCGGGCCAGCGCTGCTCCGCCCTGCGCGTTCTCTTCGTGCAGGAGGAGATCGCGACGCGCACCCTGCGCATGCTCACCGGCGCCATCGAGACGCTCGATATCGGCGATCCGTTCGATTATGCGACCGACATCGGCCCGGTGATCGACGAGGCGGCCCA